>Ga0164290_1000258_pt1 | contig 198183 bp, 187 predicted proteins | sample Micstemetagenome_FD_108782 | JGI IMG/M metagenome (GOLD analysis project Ga0164290, IMG submission 108782) | Contaminated culture microbial community from soil near Moab, Utah, USA - Microcoleus steenstrupii SON62 (Illumina Assembly) | ecosystem: Environmental > Terrestrial > Soil > Soil crust...
ATAAAATCTTCCAATGGCCGGATCGTAATCGCGGAAGTTGGTTTCATATACCAAAGATGATTCGTTCCACTCCGAACCGGCATTAAACAAATAAGGGTTTCGGGTATCGTCCGGGCGCGTCCAACTTTCCGCTGTTTGTAAGCCAAACGGATAGTACTCGTTGTACTGCACCACGTTGGTCTCATCGCCTCATCTGGCCGTCAAACCAGGTGAGCCCTGAGCACAGTCGAAGGCGAGCCCTGAGCACAGTCGAAGGCGGGCCCTGAGCACAGTCGAAGGGTTCGCCATCGCTGGAAAACTTTTAACAACAAAAAAGGCCGCCCTCAGGCAGCCTTTTGATTTGGTGTCGATGTCGATCAATTACTGATCGTCTGTCTTCATGCCGCTGGCGCTGATGGCGTTTCCATCTTTGTCGAAGTAGAATGCTTTATCAGAACCGCCTTTCATCATCACCACATACTCGTTGGTTGTCTTGTTTCTGTAGATGTCTGCGCTCTCCCAGCCTGAATACTTTGTATCCTGGAGTGCAGCGCGAAGTGATGTAGGGACATCGTCACGGTCGATCTTCTCAAGGTCATCCGCCTTCCAGCGTGATGAAGGTTGATCCGTTGTCGAACCTGAGCTCATGGTGCTGCCATCGCTGCTGTAGGCTGTTGAACCTGAACCGCTGCCTGAGCCTGAAGTAGAGCCTGATGTAGATGAAGATCCTGAACCAGAGGTGCCTGATCCCGATGTGCCTGAACCACTCATGCCAGAGCCGCTACCTGATCCTGAAGAACCTGATCCTGATGAGCCAGAACCACTAGCTGAGCCTGATCCGCTTGTACCTGAACTACCAGAGCCTGATGTTCCTGATCCACTTGTACCTGAACCACTCTTGCTACCACTTTTTGATCCTGATGTCTTCTTGCGTGTTTGTGTCGTTGAACCTGACTGCCCTGAAGATGCTCCGGCTGTTCCCGCAGATGAACCTGAAGATGAATTGGTATCACCATATTGTGCAGTTCCGCCTGTTGTCGATCCGCTTGTGCTTCCCGAAGTTCCACTTCCTGAGGTTGAAGACGAACCGCTGTTTCTGTTTGTTGAACCGGTTCCGGTCGTGTCATAAGAGCTGCCAGAGCCACTACTGGTTGAACCTGACCCTGTCCCGTAAGTTCCTGATCCACTTGTTCCCGACCCTGAAGTTCCGGATGAGCCCGAAGATGAACCTGAATTATATGTACCGGAACCTGATGTTCCAGAGCCTGAAGTACCAGAGCCCATGCTACCAGAACCTGACGTGCCTGAACCCTCTTTGATCGCACGGCCAGAGCTGTCAAAATACAACGTACGCGGAGTTGATGATGCACCGTCGCTGATCACGAGCATATATTCTCCAGTGCTGCGGTTTCTGTAGATCGTCGCGTTTTCCCATCCTTTGTATTCGTCGCTTCCCAGCGTCTGAACCAATTCTGAAGGAAGATTTTCTCTGGTTACACTTTCGCGGTCTTCGCTTCTCCATCTCGAACCTGAGCTGCCAGTTCCTGTTGTGTCATAAGCACCACCTGACGTCGTACCTGAGCCATACGTTCCGGACGTACCGCTTGTTGTTCCTGATGAAGATCCACTTGTTGTTCCTGAACCGGTTGAAGAACCAGAGGTAGTTCCTGTTGAACCTGACGTTCCGGAACCTGAAGTACCCGTAGTTCCTGAAGTACCCGTTGTGCCAGAACCTGTTGTGCTGCTACCGGATTTATTGTAGTCGCTTCCAGATTTTGTTCTGGTACTCTGCGTGCTCGTCGACTTGCGCTTGGTTGTGCCTGTCGTATCCGTCTGTGCATTAACCGTGAGCCCGAACAGGACTGCCGCGGATAATGTCAAAAGTAATTTTCTCATGATGTGATTTTTTATTGGATATGTATGGCCGTGAGTTAAGAAAGCGTGCCATCTGCGGGAGTTGACAGAAACGCGAGTTATATGTCCGCATAAACAGATGAATGGAAGTCGCTTGCCAGATTGGATGATGAATAAATACCCAATGCGTAATCCTGACAAATGTCATTGCTGCCACCGGTTCCACAGATGTATTTTAAAAGATGGAAACGATTGAAGCCTACATCCGCCGGCAATCTCTGCGAAGCCAGGATATGTTTGCGCTGCTGCGCAGCCTCATTCACGATACGGGACATGTCACCGAACACATGAGACATGGGACACCATGGTTTGATCACCACGGGCCGCTATGCTCGGTCACGTGTCATGTACATCAGCTCACGCTTGCTTTTGCGCGAGGAGACGAGTTATCGGACGACGCGCATATACTGGAAGCGAAAGAACGGAAGCACACACGGTCGGTTGAATTATACAGCATCGCAGAAATAGAAGAGCGGGAAGATGAAATCAGGCAACTGCTCAACGAAGCTGCGATTGCCAATGCCTATCATGAAAAGATGAGGAAGAAGTAATCCACCGGGAAAACCGCACGGTTTCGCGAACGATTGCAAATAGTCGCTGCGGGTTCAAATTCGAATTTCGGTTAGTTTCTTACATCTGGTAAAGGAAGGGTCTCCGGCGTTTTCCAACTGTTCCCTGACGCTGGCAAGAATTAAATTCTGCTAACGCTCCGGAAAACAGAATTTGAAAAGGCCATCCTGTAAGCGCGTTTTCTAAACACACCGATTATTCCACACCAGCAATAACACGCCTGAAAGCGAAAAAATGAAGCGGCTGCCACCGCCCATCTTTGCATCAACAAACTACCTCAAAAGCTATGGGCAAAACATTATATGACTTTTATCTGAAGGCCGGCGAAATTGGCGGCATCAATGCAAGAACAAGACTTTCTATGTTGACGAAGATTTCGTCTTCACAGGCGAATTCAATGCCTGACTCTCCCGTGAACATTCAATTGTTCGAAGAGGCGATGAAATCAATTTTGAAAGAATTCGGGAACGGAGTTCAGGCTTCCGGTGCCGTAAAACCAACCGCTGCTAAATTAATTGAAACAAATCCGGAGGAAATTGTACGACGCCTCCGCAAGCACATCTATCTGTTTTCTGATTTGACGGCTCAGCGTTCGTTGTATCAGAACGATTTGTCAAAAGCATACCAGCGCATCACTGAGTCATTGACAGACGCGATTAACGTGGAGCGCGCCAGCATCTGGTTATATGACCGTGACAAGACTTTGATCGAATGTGTGGACTTGTTTGAAAGAACAAAGGGAACACACGCCAAAGGCACGAAACTGATGGCAAAAGATTTCCCGAACTACTTCAACACCATAAGAACAGAGCGTACACTTGCTGCACACGATGCGCACACCGACCCTGGAACCAAAGAGTTTTCAGAAATTTATCTGAAGCCACTTGGAATCAATTCCATGCTCGACACACCGATATGGGTTGACGGAGAAATGGTGGGCGTGCTTTGTCATGAGCACGTTGGTCCTAAGCGTATCTGGAGCGCAGACGAAGAAAACTTCGCTTATCTCGCGGGCAACATCACGGCGATGATGATTGAAAGAAATCCAAAGCAGTAATTATATTTTTTGCTGCAGAAAGCCATGGGTGACCATGGCTTTTTTTTTGTTATCGTGCAACGACCATCCGGATGGTATAAACATCGTTGCCCGAAAATACCCTGAGCAGATAGAATCCGTTGGCGAGTTTGTCGGTTTCAAAATGGTGAAACGATTCGATGCGCGTGAAGGGCAGCGGCACTGGCCGTCCGAGCAGATCGACGGCTTGCATGGCATCTACGGAAACATCTGCATCCACAATTCCGGAAGCACCCGCAGGATTGGTAATCAATTCTACTGGAATCTCACTGGCGATGTTGGTGACACATGCCGGGAAAAAGAACTCCGTGAAGGCATCATCAACCTGAACGAGACGGTAAGTTGATGTACCCGTTGGCGCATTCTGATCAACAAACTCATAAGTCCTTGGTAATGTCGAAGCAGGGTTGCGGTCGAATTGTGCCAATGCCCTGAACACGCCGTCGCGGTTCTTGCGTTCGAGACGAAAATAACGATGCGCCTCTTCTGCCGTTGTGACCCACGACAACAGGACGTCTTCACCATCTTGCTGGCAAGTGAAGTTTTGAACGACAACGGGATGAAAATTTGTCGGTGATGCACTTGCGAGAACAAAGGTTCCAAAGGTACTGGTAGATGCCGCGGAGGTAACGAATCCGGTAACCGCCGACGGCGATGCGTCTCCATTACCCAGATCCACATAGGCAGCACCGTCGTACAAGGCAACACGCAGATCTTCGGGGTTATTGACGGTGTTATTCGCGCAGGCCTCTGCATCCCATCCCAGAGAAATCCGAACGTTCGAGTTTCCTGCTGCCTGACTCACGATCCAGAAATGACACAAACTCAACCGCACAAAAGGCGGATTGGTACCGTCTGCATCAAAATTTTCGTTGCAGGAGACGGAGAATTGATCAGATACAAGTGAAGGCGCGCTGATTGCGAGCGGCCTGTAGAAGTTACCTGCGCCGACAGGAAAGGTGAAAGCTGAATTTCCGGTCTTGCGTACTTCTCCGAGAACAAAGCTCGCATGAGAGGCGCCAGTAGCTGTGGCGTTGACACCGAATGTGACAGGCGCACGTACGGCGTTGGCGATCTTCCCGGATATGAAGTTCAGGCGATTGGAGACGAGTATTTCGTTTGCTACGATCAGGTTGCCCGACAACTTGTTCATCGTAAGCCGCTCGAAGGTTGGTGTAAGAAGGCTGCCACTTAATGTTATTGATTGATCCGTCGTTCCGGAGAACACAACCTCTCCCCCACCGGAGCCGAACGTTACAGGCGATGTGGTATTCAGAATCAGATCGGAACGGATTTGGGTTGTTGCACCGAAGGCAGGGCGGATGACGCCGGCCGTTTGGGCATAAGTTACCGGAGCATTAAATGTATCCGTATTGGAATGACACAAACTGAACGTACCCGTTCCACTGTTACGCAGCGTCGCCGGACCATTGAATGTATTTCCACCGACACTCTCATCAACAAATGCTCCCGTCTTTTCCAATGTTGTATTGCCGTTGAATGTGCCGCCATCCAGATATAACCGTGAAGCAGACGCGGAAAAATTTGCATTTAATACTGCTCCGGTTCCGATTCGCAGTCCTGAGTTATTCGTAAATGTCAGTGACGGCCATGTGGCATTTCCGTTTTGAACAAAATTACTGAGACGTAATTCTCCTGCTGAAAATCCGGAAGCACCCGTTCGCAAAACTGCGCCCGCCTCCATCACAACACCTCCGGTTGCTCCGGTACTGATATAGACACCTAAGCTGGAGCCGGACGAGTTCAGAATGACATCACCTTTAAAGATGTTTCCAGCGGAATTATGTGCCAGGTAGATAATTCCTTCACTGGTATTGTTGACAGTAACTGTTCCATTAAACATATCAGGAGCGGCAGAACCTGTCATCAGATAACCGGAGCCGGAGTGAGAAATAAATGCAGCGCCATTAACGGTGTTTCCTCCAAGTCCGATATCGTCTTGCGGACCTGTTTTTGTAATACGCATATCTTGTGCAAAGGACGTTCCGTTCAGCTGCACACGAGGTGCGGTAATTTCCGTGGTCGAACCAAAAGAAGAAGAAGGTCCAAGCACGACCAGTGAATTTCCAGTTGTCGTCAATGACAATGGCGAACCACCCTCATGAATAAACCTCCGAAGGCCAAGTTCGCCGGTGGAAAATGCGCCTGTTGATATTTGTGAATTTGCACGCATGGTAAAGTTGGCCGTTGCTGAACCTTGCGCGAAGCGAATTCCAAGTGCAGACCCTGTGTTGCTCAGCGTCAGATTTCCGGATAATGTATTTCCTGCGGTGTTATGCGCCAGCAGGATGTAATTCGATCCTGAATTATTAATGGTCAGGTTGTTGTTGAATGCATCCGCGTTCGTTGCACCGGAAAGAAGAAATCCCGAACCGGAATTATTCAATATTGTAGATCCCTGGAAAATGTTACCTCCTGCTCCGAAGTCATCACCGGCTCCCGTTTTTGTCAATGTTGCTGCTGCGCCGAATGTAACGCCGTTCAGCAAGAGGCGGGGCGCAGAAAAATTTGAGGTTCCCTGGAATTGAGTTCCGGGCCCAATGCGCAGAAGCGCAGTTCCGGTTAGTGAGATTGTTTGAGCGGTATTTGTGGTTTGGCTGAGCCTGAAGAGATTAAGCACTCCTCCATTAAAAGTACCTGTCGACAGATTTCCATTAAGCGTAGCGGTACCCGCAATCTCACCAAATGATATGGTAGCAACGCCCCCGCTATTAGAAACATTAACGTTGCTGTTAAACGTCGTTGTTCCGTTGGTTCCTAATGATATCTGCGTCGCAGAATTGGTGTTCGATACATTCACGTTGACGGCGCCGTTGATGGTCATATTACTTCCGGCACCTGCGCCCCACCGAATGTTGCTTTGCAGAGTTCCGTTGCAATTAATCGTCAGCGCTCCACCGATGGTGATGTTGGTTGCGCCAATATCTCCCAGCAAGAACGCAAAGGGATCCACTCCTCCGGATTTATTTGCATTGAGGGTAACGTCAGATGCAAACGAGGTTGTTTGTCCTGCATGACTATAGGCAATGGCAAAGCGATATGATCCGGTGTTGTTAAATATCGCGGGACCATTGAACTGGTCGGCTCCTCCGTTTCCAAGCATGAGATACTCGGAGCTGCTGTTGGTGATTGTTACCTGACTATTGAAGATGTTTCCTCCACGACTGATATCCTCGAAAGGTCCGGTCTTTTCGATGGTCGTGATTCCGTGGAACGTTGCTCCGTTCAGAAATACCCGAGGAGAGGTCAATGAGAAGTTTCCGGCAAATGTGCTTGACGGTCCGAGTACAACGCTTGACGTACCCGTTGGCGCAAGCGATAACGCAACGCCCCCGTTATGTGTAAAGCGGCGCAAGCCGAGTTCGCCCGTGTCAAAACTACCGAGAACGATTTGTGCTCCTGAAGCCATCGTTACAGCGCCGTTCGTTCCATTTGCAAACCGGATTCCGAGCCCGCTGTTATTGAGTGTGAGTGTATGGTTGATTTGATTGCCTGCGACGTTGTCGGCGAGATATACAAAATTCGTCCCTGTGTTGTTTACGGTAAGCGGGCCATTAAATATATCCGGGCTTACGCTTCCAGTGAGCAGGTAACCTGCACTCACATTGTTAACGGTAGTAGCTCCGTTGAACGTATTTCCTCCGGAGCCATTGTCATTCAGATCTCCCGTCTTCGTGATGCTGGTCGTTCCGTTAAAAATTGCTCCCTCGAGAAAAACACGAGGCGCTGAGATTGTTAGTGATGCTGAGAAATTGGATGAAGGTCCCAAATAAATTTGCGAGGTGCCTGTCAGCGTGAGGTTTATATTCGCGCCGCCCTGGTGTGTGAAATTGCGTAAGCGAATGATACCATCTGTAATTCCGTTTGCACCTTGCAGCAGCGTAGTCCCGTTCGTCATGGTGACCGAGCCATTATTACCTGCGAGAGACATCCCGGAAGGAGACGTACAGTTGATCGTGACGGAGTTGTTGAAAATAACGACGCCATCATATCCTACGAAAAATTCTGCCGTACTTCCTGCAACAAGATTGGAAAATGATACGGGTCCATTAAAGGTTGTTGTCGAGCCAGCATCATAGCTCATATGAATATCGCTGTTGTTTCCCTCGTTGATGAAGTTTGCGGCAGCATTAAAGGTTGCAGAAGATCCCGCAAGTCGTGTAATCTGAATTCTGTTCGCGAGGTTGTCTGTCCCTGAGCTATAAAATGTTGCCGTTCCGTTCCAGATGTTTCCCACAGTGCTTTGCGCCAGGCGAAGTCTTCCACCACCTGTTGCATGAAATTCACTTGTTCCATGAAATATATCGCCTGCATCTACGGAGGTGGAGCCCAGAATCATATCTGCATCGCCCGAATTGGTCAGGATTAAATTATTGTGAAATACATTTCCACCTCTCGAGTTTCCGTTGATGTCGTCTCCAAACTGCGTGATAGCCGTAGCGCTGTGAAAAGTACTGCTGTTGAGAACAACCACGGGAGCACTTGACGTCATGGCGCCGTTCCATGCCGAAGAAGGCCCGAGCGTAAGAACCGCAGTCTGATTTCCAGACAAGGAAATGGTTTGTGCTGTGCTCCCCAGCTGAGTGAATCTCGCCAGGGTCAGATTTCCTGATCCATTGGTACCGGGAGTATTGACGGTAATGGTAAAGCCAGCGTTCAGGGTCGCAGAGCCGTTGTTGTTGCCTATCGCAAACAAGCCCGTGCTGTTATAGTTAACGATGATGTTGTTGTTGAATAAGGTATTCGATGCACCTCGTGCGGGTTCGATACTTCCTGTACTGTTGATGTTGAAAGTAGAAACTCCGTGAAATTGATCAGCGTTGGTGACGCCGAGATACAACGGACTCGTACTTGCATTTGTCAATGTCAAAGCGTTATTAAAACGACAACCACCTGGACCTATATCGGTGGTGCTGGTCGTCTTGGTGATATCGACTGTTGAATTAAAAACTGAGGAGGAGAAAAATACCCTTCCGGTAGAGCCCGATACGGGGACATTAAACACTGTTCCGTTGAAGGTGGTATTTTGGGTTGTATTCAGGATGAGTTCACCTCCCGTTCCGGAATCCGATAGGGTGCCCGTAGTAAACGTATTTGCTCCGGTCGTGGTCAAATCGAAACCTGAGAGGTTGATGGTACCCGAATAGCCATTGACCGTAATGCCGGCAACAGATGCAGCAATATCCATGACGCATGTCCCATTCCTTCCACCAGCGCCATTGAAGATGACGGCATCGGCAGGACCTGGCACCGATGCACCGCCGGCACCACCTGAGGTTAAAGACCAATTTGACGGGTTATTCCAGTTTGACGAAGTCGTTGCAATCCAATAACGCTGAGCCCATACGCATGTAGACGTCATGAGCATCAGCGCGAACGCGAGAACTGATTTCATGTAGCAGCAAGTTGAGGGTAATACTTCCAAATCATGGGATCAACCCAATGACCCTCCAAATATACGTCAATCACAGCCGGTAGTAACCCGAGAGAAATCTCAATTTTGACGTGCCTTTGAAAATCGGTATTTCTACCTAGCCTGCTTCCATCAAATGGAATCAAAAACCTTCGACCATGATCATTTTGGTTATGGAGGCCGCCTGGCGCAGTGCCTTTGCAGGAGCATAATCATCCGACGACCACCAGGCTTTTGCTGTTTCGAGCGAGGGAAATTCCAGAACCACTATTCTACCAGGGTTCCAGTCGCCTTCCAGCACCTCCGTGCGTCCGCCCCGGACGATAAATTGACCGTTATAAGCAGCGAGAGAACCGGGCGTCAACTTCTTGTATTCTTCATATCCGGCGGGGTCGGTGATATGAACGTCGACAATGATGTAACCTTTAGGCATAATGGTGAATGTGAGCCGAAAGATAACGAATTGCAGGTCGACAATGCATCAGACGATTTAAACCACCTTCAGTACTTTGAAAGGAAATAATATAATTGCTTTTACAAGACTGAAGACCACGTCCAGGGTGAGTCCGACTATCCGAAAGGGCAAGAGGAGGAGCCAGATGATCGGGAAGAGAATAATCACAACGAGGGCTAGCGGCCAGCAGAGCGAGAATAAAATAAACCAGAGCAGTATGGCAATGAGTGTTCGCATGGCAAGCAGAAACCAAAAAACAGGCCAGTACGTGTTCGTGGCGTCTGCGCGCTGTTTGAGGGTGTGGTCGACGAGAAATATGACTTAAACGTACACCTTACTGTTCGTCTGTGTACAGCTTCGCCGTCACCAGAGACCTATGCTTTTCGAAAAACAAAAAAACCGACGACAGAAAAAATAGCTCCCATTGCACCCAACAGTACAGGCGCAAACCACCGATCCATGAAATCATCAATGACGACATCGTGCGGATTTTTCGGGTCAACCAGTAACATGACTTCCTCATCGACAGCATAGGATGGAGGATTGGAACTGGATGTACTGTGATAGACGTATTCTTTTCCATTCACATCATAGCGAACGACAGGCGCATAAGTATATGACCGGCTTCCGTTGTTGTTGCGGCTTATCCGCTCCTCGAGTTCAATAACGACACCGTTGACGCTGATGGCTGTCGCGGAAAAAGTTTCCTGATTTTTCCACAAGAAGTAACACTCCTTCAAAAGAATGAGACCAACACCGAGAAATACACCTCCTACTATTTTTCCAACTGATACACCACGGCTTGCAGTTGACCCGACGACTGGCGTGTTGTCGATGGGAAAATCGTTTTCCGCCTCGCGGTCCAGCATCTCCGCCATCGCGAGCGCCTGATCGGCGGACAAGTTGAAGTGCTGTTGAAGGTACCGGACCGCTTCCAGTTTCTCACCGTTGCGCATGAGTTCGCGTACGTGCTCCTGATGTTCACTTGTTGTATTCATTGCCAGTAGAGATGGTTAATTCATGTGATTAGCAAACTGATTCAAATTACATCTATTTTGCCCGATAAGCGAACACACCAATAAGCAACATCACGAAGAATAATCCTCCGAGGATCGTCAGCCCCAGCCAGCGGTCTGAGTAGTCATTAATAACTGCATCTTGCGGGTCGTCCCGCATGACCATCATCGTTACTTTCTCATGGATTGGATACGGGTCACCGGAGTACGACTGGCCTTCGTAGATAAATTGTTTATGATCGACTTCATATCGAATTACCGGAGCGTAAAGACTTTTTTCTCTGCTGTAGCTGCTGTTGTGCCGAATCACAACGCCTTCCACCAGAATGCCATTTCTTGAATAGCCAATTTGATTCAGAAGAACAAACAAACTGATGATACCAAAAATGAAGGAGAAGAACAGAAAAATCACACCTACTATTTTGCCTGCAGCAGGCGGCTTGCTGCCCGATACCGTGGCCTGTTCCGGACGATATTCATTTGAGTGACTCATGAAGTTGGACTTTGAAGAAAAACTCTGAACTCGGTTCCCTCTTTATATCGCGATGAAACTTCAATGGCACCGCCCATTTTACGTACGGATTCCTTGGTAATAAACAGGCCAAGACCGCTGCCGGACGACGTATCTGAAGCACGAAAGAACATATCAAAAATTCTATCCTGAAACTCCTCAGGAATTCCAGAGCCATTATCCCGAACAATGATGCAGCCGGCGCTGCGGTTGAATTCAATATCCACAAAGGGTTCAGGCTTCGACAGGTCGTGATACTTGATGGCATTCTCAAGCAGATTACTCATAATGATTGACAACCTGGTCTTATCTGTATCGACCTGCTCATCCTCTCCTATTTTGTTTCGGACGGAGATCTTATTGTAATTCGTCATGAACCTGAAGTTCTCCAATATCTGTTCAACAACGTCGTGTAAACTAAACGATGACTTCCTCACTTCAGTCCGCGCGTTTCGGCTATAGTCGATGATTTCACGAATGAACCGATCCTGAGCACTCACCCGGCCTTCAATCATCCCCAGGATGGTGAGCAACTCTCCAGGTTCTTTTGAAAGTTTAGCGACATTGATGAGCCCAAGAATAGATGATAACGGTGAGCGAAGATCGTGCGACACACTGTACACGAAATGATCAAGTTCATCATTCACCTTTCGCAACTCGATATTTTTTTCATTGGCCAGCTTTTCCTTCTGAATCAACTCGCTCTCGGAATATCGGTTCAGGCTCATTAGAAAATACACGATCAACACCGACACGGAGATAGAAATGGCATAGTTCATCACGAAGCTGACGTTGATGTATGCTTCTGATCCGTTTTGCATACGGAACGGCAGATCGATGTTTCCGAAGTAAGCGGTGAAGAACAGCAAAGTGGTCAGAACAGCCAGAGAAAGTCCCCAGCGAAAATCGCGGAACGCAAACAAGGCAAATGAACCAATGCCCGCGGGAACAAACAACATAAACACACCGGTGTCAAATAAATCGAGCAAAGCAGACCAAAAAACCACGAGATTTCCGGCAACCATCAGCAGCACTTTTGCATGCTTGTATTTTTGCTGACGAATGAAATACAAACAAATCAGCGGGACAATCGCGAGAATGACATAGCCCGGAAAGGCATGAAACACTCCGTAGAAAGAATCGACGACGGCATATAAAACTGAGACGATGACTGCAATAAGGGAAAGGTAGCCGGTGAGCATCACCCTCTTGAATTCCGAGCGGGACGGAATTACATCTTTACCGAGAAAAAAATCTCTAAACCGAAACCTTGCCAAGCAAATTAGATTTCCTTAAAGTAAAATCAAAAATCACGTTGCAGCAAGGACAATCGGGCGAAATACGGCAAGTTTATTTGACGTGGCGCCTCTTGAAATCAATGATGTATTGTTTCCTTCCGAGCGGAAGGATGATTCGGTTGTAATGCATTTTGTATTCGAAAGGAAAGAAAACCTTACCCCGAACGCTTTGACCGGGAAAAATCGGGCCAGACGGAAACAATTCCTGAGGCAGAAAGGCCCTGTTTTCATCGGCTCGGTAAGCTGCATCTGAAGCAATCTCCGAGGCGACCACCGCGGCCGCGACCGCAGCATCCCGCTGGTCTGCTGACCTTTGCATGCCGCGCGTCCATTCGGAGCGCGTTACGTCTTTAGTATCTTTTGCAGCGTCGTACACCGCCACGCCGATGGCCAGAACGGTGAACATGGTGGCAGCGCGCTGGCGTCTTCGAGCTACTTTTTGCGATAATGACTCCACATACATTTGGTTTCGGCCATTGACACGCGTCAATGTGATTTGCTGATTGGCTTGCGTCAGCGCAGTGGATTCTTTATTACGGGGCCGCGACGGAAACCGGTTCGGAGAACCGTAAATGGTGATGGCCTCCGGCGACACATACAGCGTATCCATGGTATGATTGATGATCTCCATATCGAATACATAGTGACTGTACAAGTTGTCGATATGTTCGATATAGATGGTCGCGAGGGAGTCTTCGTTTTTCGCTAACGAATTTGCCTCAGCCCCCCGGCCAGCACCCAGAGGCACCAACATGCCACAGGAAGACACAAGCAATACAAGAAAAAGAAGGTAGATGTTTCGCATAAGTCCAAGGTCACGCGGCAGTTTGGGCAAAAGTCAAACCAAAATATGCTCACCCACGTAGTTCTTTTGGAGGATTTTCGTGTAGCCTGAGCGTTGCATTCATTTCGAAATCTACCATCTTTACTTTCCCATGGACCTTCAATACCTTTTCGAACTCATCGGAACGTTTTTCTTTGCCATTTCAGGCGCACTGGCGATTCAGGATCAGCATGACGATTTATTCGGCGCCGGATTTCTGGGATTTGTCACAGCAATTGGCGGTGGCACCCTGCGTGACATGATGCTGAACGCGTACCCGCTCGTCTGGATTGGTGACGTCGTTGTCTTGTACACCATTGTTGCGGGTGTTGTTATCGCTTACGTGTTCTTTAAGTATCTTATCCGACTCCGACGCACGTTTCTCCTTTTTGATGCACTGGGAATTTCATTTTTCACCATCCTGGGTGTTGAAAAAGCGCTGCGCCTTGGGGTTCGGCCAGAGATTGCAGCGATCATGGGAATGTTCAGTGCCGTCATGGGCGGCGTTATCCGCGACATCCTGACCAACGAAACACCTGTATTGCTTCGTAAAGAAATTTACGCAACGGCATGCCTGGCAGGTGCCATAGTGTACCTTGCGCTCCATTATTTCGGTCTCGACAGACCCATTAACCTGGTCATATCCATTGTCATTATATTCACCATCAGAATACTCGCTGTAAAATTTCATTTGTCGTTGCCAGGTTTCAGAAGATCTGGAACCGAGGCCTGACAACACCAAAACAACATACCGTGAAGGACTCAAAAGCCGCATTAGCACAAGCCCTCAAAACTTCCAGAACGATTGTTCACACCGCCTATTTTTCCCTGGCCGTCGCCGTTGTTTCGATGGCCATAAATATCGGCTTTGGTCTTGAATACGAATGGGTGACGATTCCATTTGGAATTATTGCCACACTCGGATTTATCTGCTTCGCCTTTCTGATCAAATCGGACTCCCTGATGAAAAAAAGGTACACCTACCTCTCGAAGAAAGGCATTTGCGGCACCAAGGAGATCCAGGTCACCGACAAATTCACCTACATCCGGATGCTGATGGGCGATGAAGGCAGGTTGGAAAACCATTTTCATCTCGTGGACCCGGAAGGGCATTGGCGACTGGATTATTCCGTCGAGCAACGTTATGCAGAAATACCTGTCGGGTCAAAACTGAGGATTTCCTACGCGAGCAGTGACCGATATAAGGAAGTGTTTGACTTGGAAATCCTCGAGACTGGGCAGAGCGCCGAACCGATCAAGAAGTATATGTCTGAAGTGGAAATTACCGGCGTTAATGAAGAAGGTTCGCTGAAAGTGAACAAATTTCATTTGGCAAAGCAGGTACGCTGCTATCATGTCGTGAATGGACAAGCTGAAGAAGTTGATCGAAACGTGTTCGTTCAGACGACACTGCCTGTTTTTAATAGGTCATAAAACAACAGAACCACCAATCAATTCTACAACATGAGACTTATGGACACGGGAGTTGACGGTGGGCATGCTTGTGATTAAATTGAACAAATAAAAATTAAATGCAAACCATCCTTGGCGCCAACGGAACCATCGCCCGCGATTTGGCCAAAGAACTCCGTGCCTTCACGAACGACATCAGACTCGTCAGCAGAAATCCGAAACCGATTCATCCCGAGGATCAAATCTTCCCTGCGGACCTGACTGAAAAACAGAATGTGTATAAGGCTGTCAAGGGATCAGAGGTGGTTTACGTCACCGTAGGTTTTGAATACAACATCAATGTGTGGCGCAAGCAATGGCCTGGCCTGATACAACACGTTATTGATGCGTGCGTACGAGAGGGCTCAAGACTCGTGTTTTTCGATAACATGTATTGCTACGATCCAACCACGGTCGGGCATATGACGGAGGAAAATCCGATCAAACCTGTCAGTGAAAAAGGTAAAGTCCGCGCGCAGGTGGCCGGGCTCATTGAGTCTGCGATGCAAGAAAAAAATCTGAAGGCGCTCATCGCCCGCTCTGCGGATTTCTACGGGCCAGGCAATGAGAAAAGCTTTTTAATCGAAACGGTGTATAAGAATTTAAAGAAAGGTAAAAGCCCGCAATGGTTTTCCAATGCGGATAAAATCCATTCTTTCACGTACACACCGGACGCGGCGCGGGCTACTGCCCTGCTCGGAAACACTTCTGATGCGTATCAAGAAGTATGGCATTTACCTACGGATGGCCAAAAACTAACAGGAAGGCAAATCGCTGCACTATTTATGCAGGAAATGAATATTCAGAAGAATGTTAGTGTGCTACCCATGTGGATGATAAAAACACTCGGACTGTTTATTCCGTTTCTTAGGGAAATGCCGGAGATGATGTATCAATATAATCAGGACTATTTTTTTGATTCTTCGAAATTTGAGAAACGATTCAACGTTAAACCAACGCCCTATATCGAAGGCATCAGAGCAATTATTCAATCAGATACCCAATGAAGAAAACCAATCTACTGCTCATAGCAGGAATTTTCACTTTTGCCGCCTGCGACAATCCGTCCTTTTTTGAAGGAGGAACGCAAAGCAAGGCTCTTGCTGATGCAGTCACTACTTCCAACTCTGAAGAGAGCAGGAATGAAAATCCAGTTGCAGATGTCCCAAGGCAGTTGATCAAAACCGGAAACGTGTCACTCCGGGTTGATGACGTTGAAAAGACCAAAGCGCGGATTGATACGCTATGTCGACGAACGGGTTGTTACGTATCTTCGGAACAACGTGAACAATTTGATACGCGCGTGCAGTACGAACAACAAATCCGAATTCCTTCCGGGAATTTTGATGATGTCCTGCGACAAATTCTTCTTCTTGGAGAGGAAGTTGACAACCTGGCTGTTGATGTTCAGGATGTAACCGAAGAATACATCGACGCGGAAGCACGGTTGAAAAATAAAAGAGAACTGGAAGCGCGCTATCGTGAGCTGCTGAAACAGGCAAAAACAATATCTGACATCCTCGCAATTGAAAGTAATCTCAACCAGGTACGGAGTGATATTGAGTCAATTGAAGGAAGGCTCAACTACCTCAAAAATCAAGTATCCTTCAGCACCATACAACTACGCTATTATCAGCATAAGGACAGAGAAGATGGATTTTTCGCAAAAGTGGGACCGGCGATAAGTAAAGGATGGAGCAGCTTGCTCAAATTTTTAATTGGCCTTCTTCATATATGGCCGTTTATACTGCTGGCAGGGCTGGGTATCTGGGGCCTTCGAAGAATGACAAGACGTTCCGAAAAAGAAAAGGAAAAAGTCATGTAACCCCGGTACACTAATTTTATCCTGATTGGACAAACTATTCGCAATATGAAACCATCGGGATTTACTGCCTCATTGCTGATTACCGGCTTTCTTATTACCGCAGGCTGCGACAAAGCGCCCAAAGGCGATAATGTAACTGTGCGCGAGGAAGAACAACCATCCACCGGAACGGGCGTTACCTACGTAGTCGACACAGCTGTTTCGAGCATACGATTTAATGGTTTTGGTGTTGGCAAAAATCATCCGGGCTACCTAAAACTGAATTACGGCGCCGTTGCAGTCAACCGCGACTCTATCTCGGGAGGTTCTTTTGTAATCAATATACGCTCGATGAAAATGGAAGAGAAGGGGAAAGATATTGAGGAAAAACTGCGGCCGCACTTGCTCAGTGGTGACTTTTTTAATGCCGACAAATTTGGAACAGCGACTTTTGAAATCACTGCCGTAGTGCCCTACAACCTCGAGAAGGATGCGAAAAAATCACTCGTTGAAGGAGCCAACTTTACAATCAGCGGTAACCTTACACTCAAGGATGTGACGAAGAACATCACTTTCCCTGCAAGGATTGACCTCGATGGAAATAAATTAAATGCGATTGCCAACTTTGACATCGACAGAAGACAGTGGCAGATGAACTATGGCAACGACAAAACACTCGGCGATAAATTCATCTCTGAAACGGTCAACGTGAAACTTAATCTGGAGGCGATGAAGGCAGACCCTGAAGGATTCTCTCCTGCGGACAGTACAGCACAATCCTCCCGGTAGGCATTACTTGTTCCTGTAGATTGTTAATGTTGGGGAGTCATTTGTGTTCTCCAAACCGTCGCGCAGGGTGTATGTGATCCTGATTCCATTTCCGAGTCTGAGTTCGTTTGCTTCTTCATCGGGGTACGACATGCTGGAGAAATAGGCGGGCACCTCTTCCAGGAGCGTATAGCTTTTCAGGCGCAATGCCCGATCATAGACGCAGCGGAATGCAAATTCTTCTACAGTTTGCCCGAATCCTTCATTATAATCATCAGCGTTTTCATCGCGTGTCTTTTTTTTCGGCTTTGGCGCTGTTGCCAACGGTTGTTCGCGGAAGAAAACACCTGGTTCTCCAAAGTTCACATGGTCGTTTGAGTAACCCTCCACCACCAGCTCCCCTGCTGTGTTCACCAATGATTTTCTGAACCATAAATACTCAAGCTCGCCTTCACCGACTAAGTGACGATGAACAGGTTTCGACCCCATATTTTTAAAATACCAGATGTGCGCTTCATGATGATCTGCCCCGCGCAGAATGGTTGTATTTTGCATGAGGTAAAAACTGCCGTCGCCATTAAACCTCATCACTGGCCTGTCGTTGAGATATTGAAAATCACAAGGGACCGAGGTCATTTCAATTTTACCTATATCCGGAATTCTTAAGACCTGAATTCCAAAATCCCGGATGCGGAAGTTCTGCCCGCGCACACTCATGATGCTGTCCGCCGACAATGCCATCATTAATTCTCCTTTTGGATTTAATGCGATGCCTGCAGGAAAATAGGCGGTTGTTAACGGAATAGAGTCGATCCGGTTCAGTTGAGCATCAAACCGAAGTATTGCTGCATAGCTCTTGTCCTTATCCACAGGAATAACAGTGCTTATCCATACCCCTCCTTTTTTATCGGGAATAATTTGTACAAGCCGATAATCTGCAGGCAGAAAGTCTCCTCTTTCAAATACCAGCTTACCCAAAGAGTCGAGCTTAATGGCTTTTATCTCGAGATTGTCACTGGAATACCCCTGGCGTTCCATCATGAATGCAAACAATTCCCTATGTGAATTGACCACAAGGCGGGCCTCGATCACAAAATTTGAATTAATGATATACTCCGGAATTTTTCTATCCTGGAACCGGAACGTGAGCGAATCCTGGCCGAGAGCGGGAAAGCAAAAAATGCTGAGTAAAAAGAAACAATAGCGCATGTCTCAAAATAAGCAGGAGCGCAAATTATTTACAATGCACCCCCGCTTCAAGACCATGTGATTTTAGTAGTAATTCTGTCGCTGAAGTCTTAACCACCGTAGCCCTTGCCCTCACTCAACTTCGCATTTGAAGGATAGGCATTATCTTCCCCGGGGTGGTTGGGGTGCTCATCTTTCGCTTCCCAGTATTTAGGAACGCCATACGTATCAAATATTTTGTCCAGTATGCGCTTCTCGTTCACAAGCTCCGGCAACATATTCGCATCTGCGGTAATGCCGCGTCTTCTCACAAGTTCGTCATCCACCATATAGCCCCCGTTCTGCAGATCAGCATGCATTTGCTTCCATGGGATCAGGTGATATTGGCTTTTGTCGTCGTTTAATTCGGCGACCACATAAATGACGCGTCCCTCCGAAACATCGATCATCCATTCAATGACGCGTCCTATTTCTTCCCCGCCTTCATTCTTGAGATGAACGGCTGTCAATCGTGCTCCCTGCGATAGTGTTGGATAATTTATCATAACTCTGTTTTCCGGGGTCATCCCAAAAAAACAGACCACCTAACCTTCAGTATTCACCATGAACATGGCCGTTGGCACGAGACGCTTGAACATATCGTCTTTCAAAGTTTCTTCAATCGGCAGGGAAGTAATGGCCTGGGACATACAATTAAGCCAGGACATTGCCGCATCGTTGGTAATCTCGTGTGGCAGGTGACGGGCGCGCATACGCGGATGGCCGTATTGCTCGGAATATAGTGACGGGCCGCCAAAGAACTGCGTTAGAAAAAGACGCTGCTTTTCCTTAATGACATCTTTATCCGTTTTGAACAGATGAGAAATTGCGGGGTCAGAAAATACAAGATCGTAGAACCGATCTACCAACAATTTCAGGTTCTCAGCGCCCAGTTGATCATACAGTGATTTGCTTTCCATGGTAGTCACAATAATACAACGACTCAACGACAATTCATGCTGAAAAATTCCGCATGCGGCTGAAGACCTTGTTACCGGCAAGATCCACTTCATTGCCAAAATCAGGCAATTCACCGCACACCAGAGCAAACGAGCTTATATCGGCCGCGGGGGAACGGAATTCAATCTCACTCTGGAAACAAACTCGAACAGCATATGAAATCAAAATGGATATGGATCATGGGGATGGCCCTGTGCACCACAGCAGCGATGGCTCAGGAGACAGACACGACTGAAAACAATGCCTACCGGCGCGCTCAGAAATCGGGCGAGCAAATTGATGAAAAAATTGACGAGGGAGAGGTGCGCGCTGACAGTACGTTACAAAACGCAGACACCACGATGCGCAACATGGAGCGCGATGCAACCAATACACGCGATCGAATCCGTGCAGGAGCACGACGCACTGGCGAGGATATTGACAGTGCCGCCACAGGAGCGGGAACGAGTATTCGTGAAGGAGCGGAACGCACCGCAGAGGACATCGACAGCGCCGCTGAAAAGACCGGCGATCGTTTCATGAACGAGCTGAATGAAGCAAGCGAGGAAGTTCAAGAGGAAACAAGTGAAGCGGGACAAGAGCTAAAGCAAGAAGTTCGCGAAACAGAATCCGATATTCAGCAGGGTGTTCAAAACGCATCAGGCCAGGGTGACGTTCAGAAAGACAATCAGAACTCAGGCACAGGGACTTCAGCTTCTGGTAATATGACATTTGAAGTAGTGCCGGATAAGGAAGGCCCGATGAATCAGGTGGTGTATCGCATTAATGGCGAACACTATTATGTAGACCGGGAACGAAAGGAATTGGTTAAAGCTGAAGATAAAGACCTCAAGGATGCCAAGCATATGGCCATTGTGAAAGACAACAACACTGCCGGCAATAAGAAGGGTAAGGGATAACATTCTCATTTGCCCGACAGTCAAATCACAGCCTCCGGGCTGTGATTTTTTTTTAACTACCGAATCTCAACGTAGAATGGCTCGGCTCGGATAAGATAAAGGCAGCAACATCAGCCGCATTATCGGAATGAAATAAAGGAAGGTGTAATTTAAGTAATTGCGCGGCGTAAAACTTTTCAGAGGCAGGAGCCTGATCTGATGTCCAGACGCTGCGGCATTGCATGTAGTGGTACCGTTGATCGCGGACATCATATCCAACAAGACTAACGAGATCGTCATCAGATTTTTCGTTGATGATGACAAAGACGGGGTAGTCAAACAACTCGGCACCTCTCAGTTCAGGTAGCTGATTGACGTAAAAATATTCATAATTAAAAAAAGAAACTTCGATGCCTTGTGCCTGTGCATGCTTCTCAAATTCATGCAGCTTCTGCTGCATTACGGATAAAGCTGTCTTTTCCGGATTGAAAACCGGAAGCGGGCACCATTCATCCTTGGACAAGTCGAGAAACTCAAGCGACTCTTTTCCGATATCCAATTTATAATCGAATGCGGGATAGCCGGGAACGAAGTAACCAGGATAGAAGTATTGATATCCCTCCGTCACGCAGTAGTTCAGTTTCTGCATGATGAGATACTTACCAATGCTGTACTTTTTATACGCTGGATCATAAAACGAAGAAATACCTTCAGCACTCTGTTTTCCTAAATCAAAAAAACCACAGCCAATCAACAGGTCGCCGTCATATACATCAACCTGCATGGTTTGGAAGATATTGTATTGATACCGTCCAAAAAGCAAGTGTTCGAGAGAAGGAGATGCTTCGAAAGGAATTGAGTTTCGGTATTTCGAAAAGAGAATTTCATTTTCCAGGGAGATCGACGCAGGTCGGATTTCCGTCCGGAACAATTTATCATTGCGGGACATTCTGCGGCGCAGGTCCTTCATGTCCAACTGAGAGAGTACTGCGCGCAACCAGATGGCACTGTACATTTCCCCTTTGAAATTGAGGAAGTTGGTGGTGAAGATGGTCTGTCCCATGCGGAACCATCCCAACTCGAGATAGCGGTCGAGTTCTTCTCCACTTAATGATTCAGGGCAATGTACCTGTCCGAACATAACGTTTCCGGAGTAAAGATAGGAAATAGTGTTATGGTTGCTTCAATTCTATAGAAAGATAAAGAGATTGTCACCATATTTGTCCAATAGCCATACCGATGTGTTATCACAAAGCACTTACTGCAAAATACGAAACCTTAACTGAGCGCTACGGCGCTGCATGGACTAGTGTGCGCGAAGAACTTGATGTGATTCGCGAACAGCATTTACTCATGAGGAACCGGAACCAACAGGAAGAGCCGTACTCGAAAGAAGAGCTCAGCCGGATGCGTACGGATGAGAAAACATTAAGCAGTTTCCGGGAAGATGGCGTGTATCGATATCATGAAAACGGATTCGACTTTATGCCAGGGCCGGTTGTCACACTCGGAGCACCCGAAGAATTCAAACTATTTCGCTGGGGAATGATTCCTTTCTGGGTGAAAGACAATGAATCGGCTGCTAAGCTTCGCATCCAGACGCTTAATTGCATCAGCGAAGAAATGTACGACAAACCATCATTTCGCGATGCAGCAAAGAACAATCAGCGTTGCCTGATTCCGGTGACAGGGTTTTTTGAATGGCAATGGGCTGACGAAAAAGGCAAGAACAAAACACCGTTTTTTATTCATCCCGGGCAGAAGCCCGTTGTATCCATTGCGGGTCTTTATTCCCGGTGGCGGGACAAGACAACGTCTGATTACGTATATACCTACACCGTACTGACGACTGTCGCCAATCCACTCATGGCAGAGATTCATAATTCGAAAAAGAGAATGCCTGTGATCATCCCGCCCGACTACGAACGTGATTGGCTTAATCCCAATCTTTCAAAAGATGACGTACTTGCCTTATGTCGTCCTATCGAAGATGATTTTCTTGGTGCCTACAAAATCAGCAAACTGATCACGACAAAAGATGCCGATACGAATGTTCCTGAGGTTATGGCGGCACTATAGAGGCTTCACTTCCTCGCGACCATCGGGATAAAGTGCAAAGCGCGAACGAGAACGGGCGTGGACGTGTTCAAAACTTTCCCACGGCCAGCCTCCAAATTGTGTCCTTTGATATTCCGCCATGACTTGTTGAACTTCTGCCTGCGCGTTCACCACGAAGGGTCCATATTGCACGACAGGTTCATTGATGGGTTTGCCCTGCAGGAGCAGAAAATATCCTTGAGCGTCTCCGTTGGTAACGACAACGTCACGATCGGCTACTAATTCAATGGCCTGTGGATTCTGAATTCGTTGATCATCCACCAAAACCCTATCCCCTTTGAAAAAATACAACGATCGGTTTACTGCGGACGATCCTGCGGCAGGTAGCGTCCACGTTGCTCCGGGCTCCATGTTGATGGTCCAGATGGCGACCTCGTGATCCGCAATTGCCGCCCATGAATCGGGAGGCGGTGCTGGCGCAGTCGTGTCCACGTACCGTCCTGCCACTACCCTCACCGTTGTGGCCCGTTGATTTGCATCCATGGTTTTCACTTCAGGAATGGTATCGCCCCAAAGCATCGAGAAATAAGGATTTGCTTTCTTGGATGCGCGAGGCAGATTAAGCCAAATCTGAAATAGCTCCAGGGGATTTTTTTTATCCTGATGAAGCAGCGGAAACATTTCACAGTGCTGGACGCCCTTTCCCGCCGTCATCCATTGTACATCACCAAATCCGAAACGGCCTGCTGCACCGAGGGAATCAGAATGATCGACCACTCCTTCATTCACAATCGTGACCGTTTCAAATCCAACGTGCGGGTGAGCAGGAAATCCGGGAACGCGTTCACCGTGATACATGCGCCACGGTTGGTTTGGCGCAAAATCCTGACCAATTGACCGGCCTGCCAAAGACGCAGCTGGCCCCATATGTTGATTACCTTCCGGATACAGGTCGTGGTGATAGACACAAAATAAAAAGGGGTCTTGTGTTTGCCAGGGAAATCCAAGGGGTTTCAGGGCACGAATTGAACTCATCGAAAAACTGGTTGTTGCTGGTTCATAAACCAACGCCCGTCTAAAAAAGTTTACAACGGTGTCTACTGGTTGGCCCTAAAAACAAAATCAGCAGAGTGTTTGCCCTGCTGATTTTGTGCCTGATAATTAGAAAATTACTTGCGAACCTGACTGGCAATCGTTTCTTTCACAACGTTCCCCAGGTTATCTGTAGTCCCCCTGATCACTTCTCCAATGTTGTTCTTGGCATACTCCGTTGCTTTACCGGATAAGTCCTTGATGGTCTCGCTGGCAGAATTCAAAAATTCTTTCCCTTTTTCTGTCGTCAGAAAGTTTGCGATGATAGCTGCAACTGCAGCGCCACCCAGTGCTGCCAGCAATATGGTGTTTCCTTTGCTCATAGTATTTGGCGTTTCGTTTTTTGTGTTGTCAACGCCTATCATGATGTAAACACCGTGCCCGAAGAAGCCGCCGGCCAAACCGGCGCTATCGAAGGGAATTGTAGAAATTTAACGACAAGTCAGTAAGGCTTTTGCCCGATGTAGTTTCCTGCCGGATCGTAATTCGCAACAATGATGACGGACCCGTTGGCACATACGGTCTTTCCGATACCCACTTTTGTCGTCTTTTTCCAGACCATCTGTGTATAATGTCCGAACCCAGAAAAATTCGACATTGAAATGGCTTCACCATGATATAAGGATATTTCAGAATACCACGATAAAGAAGCAGAAAGAGCTTTGGACCTCCCGCTACTCCAATAGATATTTTCACCATAGCCTTTCTCGTTCATATTGACTGAAGATCGGTGAACCATCTCGCAACCGTCCTGTGCAAGATGATCAGCCCATTCCTGCGCATATGCAGCAATCTCTGCGGACCATTCGAGAGGCGGACTTCCAACGTCTTTACGAACCTTATTGTGGTGATCAAGAGCTTCCTGGGCTTCCGATGCCTCCAGCTTTGAACCTGTTTGCTCCGGGACCTGACTCCAACCTGACATAACAATCAGAAGGCAGGCGATGGTGTAAATAATCTTGTTCATAGGGTTTAAAAATTGAAGATAAGAGGTCTTTTACAAAAATCTTACGAATGTCTTCTTTTCCTGATGGCCATTCTTTGCCCATACTCGCCGGAAAAAGGCGGGAGAATTCCGGAAACTGCCGCATGCTTTCTCAAACCTTGACGAAAATCAGTTCTTTTTGAACAAAACCTGTCTACTTTTCAAAACCAAAACAACACGGCCATGCGACACAGTAACATTCCCCAGGTAATCATGGACAACTACGAGATGAATCAGGTATTGCACCGGTATAATCTCGCAAAGCCACATACACTTGTCTACTCTTATGAAGAATTGAAAGCACTTGGTGTGGAGCCAGAATTCATTTTTGCCTTGTTGCACGTATTTGAAAATAAGCTGGAATTCAATTCAGAAATGTTCCGGCATTTCCCGTTGCCCGTCATCATCGATTATTTGAGGAAAACACACCGTTACTACCTTACCAAGAAGTTGCTGGAAATTGAACAGAGCATTCATCACCTCGCCACCAACTATCCGCTAACGCACCCGCTACTGCTGATTCTCAACACATTTTACACAGACTACCGCAATCACCTGACCCGGCATATTGAAGTCGAAGAGACCAAGTTGCTCCCGTACATCGAGTATTTAATTTCAAAGGAACGCGGAGAGGTCGTTGATGGCCAACATTATCAATCGTACAGTTTGAAAAACTTTTTCGATCAACATCATGATACAGAAAAGGATCTGGAGGAAGTAAGACGGGCGATGGTACAATACTCCCCTCCCCCATCCAATCAAACCATGTATCGTATTCTTCTGTCCCAATTACAAGTATTGGAAAAGGATTTGGCGATTCACGCCTTGATCGAAGACGAAGTTCTGATCCCCAGAGCCATAGAACTGGAGCTAAAAGTTTCTGGTAACCAAAACTGAAATTATAAGCGGTCGATTTTGAAAGCCCGAATGACCAGCTCCGTCTGATCCAATTCGCTTTCAAGCCAACGGCGAAATTCAGTCCAGAAAGGCTGTTCAATCTGATCCGCCATTACCTCAACAATAATGAGTTCGTCTTTCACCGGTTTCTTCGCGCCTGTCTTCCAGAAACCAATCGCGGGTGCATGCGCATACGTCGTAATGCCCCCGAACTTGACCGTTAATCTTTCATTAACATGCTGAAATATTTCAGGAGGGTTCTCTTTTCCATCCCGATCGTATAGTGGAAGAAATACCTGAATCAGATGCATGCTATTTTTTGATTATCGTCTCGGTGAACACACCATGCTTCGTTTTGACATCGATGATGTACATACCGGGTTGAAGCGTTGCGCCAAATCCGGATAACAATTCACTGCAATTGACAGCACGATGGACTTCCATGAGCTCACCTTGCATGGACCGGATATAAAGCTCAGCTGTTTCCCCGGGTGCTCCGGGAACCTGCATACTAAATTCATGAACAAACGGGTTGGGATAGGACATATTACTTTTTGATTCAGCAACGCTTACATCCGACTGTTCAAAACACGCCGGTTGAAACTGTGTGATGTTTCGGAGGATATGCGGCTCATCGCCGGAGCCAGGCGAGGGTGCACTGAAAATCAAATCATCGTTAAAGGCAGTAACATGTTGATATTGGTATATGCCCAGGTTGATGGTGAATGTACCACAAGGTGTTCCATCCGTGCGGATCAACTCTGATCCTGCCGCCTTCACGTAAAGTACTTCATCAGCACTCGTCCATTCCGGATAGTTGGTAAATGGCTGCGTGATAATTGTACGGGTTCCATTTACTGTACCGTCAGTGACGGAGACGGCAAGCTGCTGGTCCTGCTCATGAATAACAAATAGCTTGTCGGACAAAGTGATGAAGGCAAACACACGACCGATAGAAGCGAATGTTTCAAACGACTGACCATTGGCCCTGAACAATTGCCAAAAACCATTTGCACCAATCGCGCTGATATATAATCGCCCTTGAAAATTGGCCAGTGCAGCAACATCGCTTTCATCTGAAGAACCACCACTTTGGCGCAGATCAAACGTCATGCGCGTGCCATCGGGTGTTCCATTACTTTGCCATACCTCGTCTCCATGCACACCATCATTGGCAACAAAATAAATGGTACTGGAAATGGACGTGGCGGGAACAGGAACAGAACTTCCTGATGCCGCAGATTCGCGAATTACTTTTATTGGCTGTAACGCCACTCCATCTGTTCGCCACAGTTTTAGTCCACTTTCAATGGTTCGTTCCAGTAAATAAACTTCGTTGCCTTGTGGAATGTGCTGATTCACAAAATTCAGTGTTCCAAGTAAAGTCCCATTGCTCGTCGTGAAATCCGTCTTCCATATCTCGCGCCGGTTTGTTTCATAGATAACCTTGTCTTGGACTGGAGTAATTTCAGTGACCGACGAAAACAGGTTGACTCCCCTTGCAAAATGTCCTGTTGTATTTTCAGGATGTCCGTCGGAGGCGTAGATGAAGTCGTTTGAATAATACACAACTTTGTCTCCCCATTTCCGAAGAAGGGTATTGAAAGAACCATCACCCAGCTTGATCGTACCGGACGAGGTTCCATCAGTACGGTAGACTTCGGGTTCCCCAACACCATCATACGGGAATGTGTTAAAGAACAGAAAGCCATTTGCGGCGGTGAAATTTTCGGGATAGCTTCCCAATGTTGGTGTGATCAATCGCTTGATAATCCGCGTCCCTTCTCCGTCTGAACGAATAAACCCAAATCCACTTTCGTTCGCTGGTATTCCAAATAGGTATAGCGCTTTATTAAACCGTAACAGTTCATGATAATGGGTGACGTAATAGTCGTCAGGAATGACAAGCGGCTGAAGGAGTGTTATTTCAAATCCTCTGACAGGAATTCTCATTAAATAAAATGGGCCATGGCCGCCCTCGCCATCGATGAAATAGACAAAGCCGTCCATGAACGTGAAGGCGGGTTGCGGATCGTTGATGCCGACTCCTGCGCACTGCCTTAAAGCAATGGTCCCGTTAGCCGTGCCATCGCTTCGAAAAATATAATCATCATAACCCAACGACGCTGTGAAGTACAGCACTCCATTCATATTGGAGAAGTTACCCATCGGCGCACCGAAGTAGGGATCGCGGTTATTACTGCCTGCCCGGCCCGCATTTATATCTTTCACCAGGGCGGTCACACCAGAAGTTCCATCGCTGCGCCAAAGTTCATCGCCGTGTACACCGTCGTCTGCCGTGAAAAAAAGTTTACCGTTCACGTCGATCATATTTTCAATACCTGAGGAAGATGTACCCGGGCGAACATCCCGCACAAGCATTGTTCCGGCAGGCGTACCATCACTTTTCCAAAGTTCTTCCCCGTGCACCGCATCGCGCGCTTTGAAAAACAACACACCGTTGGACGACACAAGCAACGACGGGCTGCTGCTCGTTTTGAATTCCGGACGAATGTCAGCTACCATGACGGTGCCGGCGGCCGTGCCGTCAGACTTCCAGAGTTCAATTCCGGATGCCCCATCATTCGCTGAGAAGAATATATGTTCACCGTGGGCAACCAGCCCACGCGGGTTTGACGAACCGCGGACCCGCAAGATGTCCTTCACCATACGCGTTCCTGTTTCGCTACCGTCCGACCGCCAGAGCTCGCGTCCATATTGAGCAGTGGTTGCAGAGAAAAACAAAACTCCGTTTAGCGCAGTTAATGACTCTGGATTGGAACCGCCACTGCCCGGGAAGATATCCGCAACGAGAACAGTGGATGATGCCGACCCGTTGCTGCGCCATAGTTCCATTCCACTGCCGGAGGACGCTGCGAAATACAACGTATTGCCGACAGGCAGAATCTGGCCAATTGCGTCGAAAACCTTTAGCCGTACCGTTGTCGCGGTGGTTCCGTTACTCTTCCAAAGTTCGCGGCCATTCAGAACAAAATACATCTGGCTTCTGCCGTTGGTGAGCTGCCGGAATTCATCGTTGAAAGATGAAACATTCAGGTTGAGATCCCGAAGCAATTCCACCTGACCGAAACTGGAGACGGAAAACAGATGCAGGAGCAGGACGAGCGATGCGCTGGGTAATGTTAAATTCATAGAAGAGGGTAAGTGTGAGTCTGCATCGGCCAGTTGTAGAATCAGGGCGTCAAATGGCACGAGAGGCAGTTGAATTGTCCGATGAACAAAGGCTGTGCCCTCAGGAACGGGGTTCTTTTCAAGTCGCCAAAAGGTTCCTTCGCCCCACATTTCAGGTATTTTCAATGCGTCTTCGGGTATCTCCGCCCGTTTTGCCTCTATCCCATCCGTTGTGCCGGGCGTTCATATTCCCAAAACGATTTGCATAACCATGAAAAAATTTACGCTGATTCTTATCTCATGCCTCCCGCTGTTCGCAAGAGCGCAGCAGAAACCAGAGACCATTTTTAAGGAAAACACAAGGGTGACCGGAGCTTACGGTGCGGTGTATGATAAATTCAGTTCCATCGATGGCAGCTTCGCGCACTTTCTTGGCGGCTACGGGGGAGTTGTATTCAATCAGAAGCTTCTTGTCGGCGCGGGCGCCTATACCTTACTGAACAAAACATATATGGAGGGAAAAGAGAATACGAACGGAGATTACTTGTGGCGAATGACCGCTATCGGGTCCGTTGTGGAATACACTCCGGCACATTATCGGGCGGCTCACTTCTCCTTTCATTGCTTCACGGGAGTGGCTGTGACAGGACTACAAACGCCGGAGCAAGGGCTTCGAACGAAGGGAAGACTGCTCATTGAGCCAGCAGTTCATGGAGAGTTGAATCTTACCGCCTGGTGTAAAACGTTCGCTGGTGTTTCTTACCGTCTTGTGCAAGAGCGCGTGTTCAGTGCTCCTTCACTTCAATTTGGATTCAAATTCGGAAGCTTTTAATCTATTGCATCATGAAAACCTCACTTCGAATCTATCTTCTGCTTTCTTTGTTCGCCATTGCTACCGCACTGACCGGCTATTACCGCCACACTGGAGACGTGACCTTCAGCCAGCTTGAATGGGATTTTCCACTTGTTGTTCTTGCAGGATTCATCGGTGTTCTTCTTTCAAAACGGGTGGAGCTTCCTCAGATGCTGGACGAGTCCGTGAGTAACAAAGACAGGTTCTGGTTTCCCATGCTGATTGGAGTTGGTTATGCGGTTCTGGATGTGGCTACATACGCGTTTCTGTTACACCCGGAACCCCACGAAACGTTGCCACCATTCGTACAACCATTCCCCTGGAGTATTTTTCACTTCGGCGCTGCAGCCGTATTTATGGAAACACTTTACAGACTTCTTCCCATCACGTTGCTGGTCGGGCTGGCTACACTGATTTTCGGAAAGAAAGCGTTGAATCCGGCGTTCTGGATTGTTGCAATATTAATTTCAGGTGTAGAACCGTGGCTTCAAAAAATTGAGGTATCAACGGGTTGGCTCTGGTTCAGCTTAATCAACGGCTACTCGTATAATCTCCTGCAGGTGTACTTCCTCAAACGCGGCGGATACCTGGCAACACTGACGATCAGGGGTTCGCACTATATGATTTGGCACGTGGCCTATGGTATTTGGATCCAGTATGCCGAGGCGACTTAGGGAAATCTATTACTGATCTTCGTTACACAGAGCTTCCGATCCATTCCCGGAATTCGGAAGCTTTCTTTTTACTGATACTGACTTCATCATCAAATGCGGGTGACAGTGTGAGCACCAGTTTGCCTCCCGCGTCTGGCCGAAACTGGCGGATAGCCCTGGCGTTGCCAATCATTTGCCGGTTAATCCGGAAAAACGAAGCCGGTTCGAGCAGAGCCTCCAGATTATCCAGCGAAGACGACGAGGTAAATTCTTTCCCTTCGAACGTGCGAATGAAACTCACCTCGTTTTGTTTATAGATATAGGCGATGTCGTGCGTCTTGACGGGCACAGAAGATGAACCGTAGTTGAGTATGAGTACATCCCGGAACGAAGAATTTCCGGAATTCAATTCATCCGAACTGCTGACGCCGGCCGCGGAGACCTCAAGCTCTCTGATCCTGTTTTGTAGTTCTTGTATCGTTGTCGTGTAGTGATTTTGAAAAAACATTCCGGTGTAGAGCATATGCACCATGACACTAAAAACAATGGTCAGCGGGAGATCCATGACAAAAAGATTGGCCGTATCGAAATTGCCATGATCCGTGAGCACTTCGTTGTACAGGTAAACCATCGGAACAAGGATCACAAAAGACATGGGAATACCGACACCGAACTGAATGAGGAAACGCTGAAGCTTATTGTGCGTCCAGGGGTGGTGCTCGTCGAGATAGAGGATAAACCTGCGGTTGATTTCCCAAATCACCGCCACTTCCAGGCTATTCCAAAGGACATCGAGGTAAAAAAGTGGTTGCTTCAGAAGATACCCGAGGGCTGCCATCTCGCCGAACATGCGGATGAAAAAACCGAGGACGGGGTAAGCGAATATTCTAAACCAACGGTCGGGGTACATGTTGTTAAATAAAAAACAAAGCCTCAGTCATCCTGCAGGAAGACTGAGGCCTCAGGAAAAAAAGATTATTTTGCTTTCTTCGCCTGCTTCTCTGCACGCTTTTCTTTTGCCGTCTTTGCCGGCTTCTTCTTTTCTTCCTTACGTTTGTCTTGACCTTTTGCCATAACGTTTCAATTAAATACTGACCAAAATAAACAATTTCTTTTTGAATATCCTTCACCCCCACAGCGGGCGGCGAAATCTTCTAATCCAAATTTCTACCAGGAGCAAATTCGGAACCCAGCTAAGCCACGCGAGCAGTGCGTAAGCCGAGGGTTGGGATAAATCGAATGACGACGAAACCATGAATATGTACAAGCGCAGGGTTACGGCAGCAAACGTGAGCGCATAACTCCGCCACATCCAAGCCTGATGTTCTGCAATGTTTTTGTTTCGAACTGCGCGATAAGCCATTGCTGTACACCAAAACCAAAGCGTGCACTGGGCCACAAAGCTGAGAAGCGTCAGGGGGCCCCGGTCAATGAAGAATGCCATCACCAGCCCACCCGGGGCAGAAAAAAAGAGTATTCCGAAAACATAACCAGCGCCAAGCATCCTGTGCAGCTGCCGGAATTTCAGCGACATTGGTAATAATTGGAAAAACCCAATGACGAGTATTAACCCGCCAATAAGCACATGAGAATAATAGGCAGGTAAGTAAAGACCCGTCTCTATCGCCTGTTGCTTCAAGCGAAGAAAGCCGAAGTTTTGATCAAAGTTTCCATAGCTCAGCGCATTCCAGCAAAGCGACGCGACGAGCAGAAAGACGAAAACCAAAATGAAATTCCGCAGAAACTTCACACGTCACACTTGAGGCACGTCTGTCAGTGCGATCATGCGTTCAATGAAGGCAAGGTTGTACTTATCAATCTCACTCATGTTTGCCTGAATTTCTTCAAGCGAACGCGACGAAGGCTGATACCATGTGTAATTGACAAACTTCTCCTTGGTGGATTGATCCGGGAAGTCGTAGCCGTAGCTTGCCAAAATCTCATCCCGCATATACCTCAACGTGCGGTTACTCAAAAATTCCCGTTCTTCCTCTGTATCGTTCTCGAAGTTATAGATGCTGAACTTGCCGGTGAAATACGAACTGTCCAGCTTGGCATACTGTGTAAAAGGGAATCTTCTGAAAGTTTCCTGCTTCACCAGCTGGCCCTCAGCAGCCAGGTAATATTCATAACTCGGCAGATACTCTTCGTCGGAAGGCTCATACCAACCACCGTAGGTAGAACGAACCTCAACAAACTGCCCGACGTTCCTGATGGAAATATCCTCGGTTCCAATGGTGGTAGTTAGCAACGTATCGTTTTTACCGTCAAGAAAAACAACCTCATTGCGCTCATAGAACTCCTCGCGGCCCTCCAGATATCTTTCTTTCACCTCGAGCATCAATGCTTTCAGATTGTCTGTGATGGACTCCACGCGAGCCGGTTGCGTCTCAATATATTCCGTCCACGCATTCAGCGGAAATGACGTGGTTACGATACCCGAAGTGATGGGTTTAAACAAACCATACTTAACGAGATAATTTGCAGGAATCAGCACGCCGCCGCCCAAATATTCTTCCGCAGGAATTTCGCAGATAACATGACTTGTTCCATTCACCTTCATTCCTTCGAGAAAACCAAACGAACTGAGGTAACCCGAAGCTGCAGCATCAGGAAAACCCTCTTTGTATTGATAATCATTGGTGAGGTATCCTTGCACACCACCCTTTTTCACCAGTGCAAAAACATTTGACTTATTGTAAGGAATTACTTCATCGAACGCGGGCTCTGCAACAAGGCGCTTTTCAGCAATATTGAAATAACCCAGCTTTCCGTCTTTAGTGACCTCAACGATACCATCTTTCAAAAATGAGATAGTCCCAACCAGGTCGTATTCCAACGGAATGACTACCTGCCCTCCTTCATCAACGACGCCCATTTTGTAATCACCGACTTCGTCTGATTGGTTACCGTAATAATGATAGCGATTGACCCATCGTCCACTGGCGACGTAGAAGTATAATTTATTCTGGTCGTTCGCGTACCAAATCACGGTATCATAGGATTGCTTCAAACTGGCGGCCTTCAAATAAATTTCTTCTCTTCTTTTTAATTCTTTAGCCTTCGTCAGTTCCCATTCGTTCATGTTGGCAAGCATCGTGAACGTCTTGTGAAAATCCTCCCCGGATATTTTTGAAATTGAAAAAGACGTTTCTTTAGGGACAACATATAACACCAGCGTATCCGCTTGCGTATTGCCAAGGTTCTCCTCCCTCCCGTCATTCATCCGGAATACCACTGGAATTGACACTTCATACTCATCAACCTGCCGAACGATGGCCGCGTTGTCCCATGCGGCATCACAGGTGATCAAATCGATTTCCTTATTCTGTAAAATTCGAATGATTGAAGTCAATGCCTCTTTGGACTGATTGGCATCGATAAGTTTCAGCGCGTCGTCCTCCGACTTTGCAAGTGCTTCCCGGAACGAGTTCAAAAAAAGCCTGACTTCCTTTTCAGGATCATCTTTTTTAACAACGGTACATGCATAAGCAATCAGCAGGATACTGGATATAAGGGCAATCGTGAATCTGGTCCTTGACATAGGGTTGGTATTTGTAAACCGAAGATAGTAAAATCCTTAACTTGTAACGTCAACCGATCATGAACATTCGCCTGCTTTTTATTTTGCTTGTATTGCCCTTCGTTTTGAACGGACAGACTGCGATTCAAAAACTCGATCAGCAACTGGCAAACTACGAGGTCAATTTCGAGCGCCTCATGCGCGAACGCGGCCTGCCCTACTATGCCGGTGAAGTCGACTATGAAAAAGTGCGAAGGGCGGTCGGCACATACTGCAGGAAGACTAATGGCGAAGCTTCTTCAGAAATAGCTTTTCTTTTTTATCACCACGAAAACGACACGTTATTCACATGGTTATTTGAACATCACGGATTGCGCAGCAAAGCTTCCCTGCGCATCACGGCAGATAGCCTGATCGCCCTGAACAATACGTTGAAGTTTGCACTCTCCATTGATCACCAGATTGGGCTCGCGTCAAGGGGAGAGCAACTAAAATCAACCAAACGCTATCGTCTGAGAACCGTTGAATGCAGGGAAATCATTTCGGAGGTGCTTTTTCCTTCGTCTGTTATCAAATCCCTGATCGGCAAAAAACACCTTTTAATCGTCCCATCTCTCAACCTCACGAGCATTCCCTTTTCATTACTGAAACCCTGGGGCGAATCCGGCGGCATGCTCATCGATTCGTTGTCGTTCTCGTTCGTGCACAACTTCGTTCAGCTTTTCGAAGAAGCCGATCTGCGAAACTATACTGACTCGCAGAAAATGAATCCGGAAGAAATTGGAAAGATCTACAACCCGCTGATAGTAGGAAATCCCACGTTTACCGATTCGTGCACGTCCGGTCTTCCCCAACTTCCCGGCGCAGAACGCGAGGTTAAAATGGTCGGACGATTTTTCGGTGCAACGCCCCTTACTGGCAAAGAAGCACTGCGGTCGGCTGTTCTGGATAAAATGTCCTCGGCCGATTTTATATATTTTGCCACACATGGGTGGTCCGATACCGAGTACCCTCTTGACCTGAGCTATCTTGCTTTTTATTCCCCGGATGGGTGCGGTGCCATCACCCCCCGTCAATTGCAGAAAATAAGTTTCGAGGAAAATCCACTGGTCATTCTTTCGGCATGTCAGTCCGGACTTGGAAAAATCCATGAGGCAGGAATTATCGGCCTCGCAAGAGCTTTTCTCAAGAAAGGGGCGCGCTCCGTATTAATGAGCCTTTGGAACGTCGACGATGCGGCAACGGCGCAACTGATGACCTTATATATGGAAGAATTATCCAAACCGTCTTCCTTCTCTCCTGCCGAACCCTGGCGAAGGGCAATCTTGCGTTTCCGCCAACAACACTCAAAAGACCCGCTGCATTGGGCGGCATTCCAGCAATTCGGTATTCCGTACAGCGCTCAATTCGATCCGGTTGCAATACGGCCCGCACAATAAATTCTGTTACCGCGGGTTGTTCCTTACGTTGTGAAGTTTTCAGTCCAAAGTCAAAAATTAACCACGCAACCAACTGCTAATTTTGAGCTGTTCAATAACTTTTTAAGTAAAACTCAAAACAGCGGAAACAAATGAAAAAAATCTTTGTTCTTATAGCGGCTGTATTCGTTGTGGTCCTCATGATCTATGCAGGCCTGCAGGCGCTCATGCAGGAACTTTCATACGGGCCATTCATTACCTTCATCGGCATTTGTACTGCCGTCGGTCTTGGGATTGATATTTATAATCATGTACAATTGTTGTTGAGAAAAGGTAATGTGAGGAAGTTGGGACGATTCTAGATAAATATAGCCGGCTTCGCTCGGTATATTTATTTTAGAAATTCCAATATGAACAAAATCAATTTCTCGATTACCATCACGACGCTGGGATTCTTCTTTTATACCGTCCTATGCGCGATGAATTTTTCGCTGGTATTTCTTTCTTCGTGCTTATTGCTCCTTTTCTTCGCGCTGGTTTGGATGGTCCTGACAATTTTGAAAAACGGAGAGCCGCCAAAGGAAACTTTTGACGAGCGCTTTTATGAAGACGCTCCCCACCTTGGTCCTGGCAAACCCTAATTTGCTCCGGCACACTTTTACAACACTGCCTCTCCATGGCAGATACGACACAAATTATTGGGCTGACTGCAGGTGTGTGCACCTCCGCTTCGTTGCTTCCGCAATTCGTCAAACTGATTAAGACCAAAAAAGCAGACGATATTTCGATCATCTATCTGTGCCTGCTCTTCACGGGCGTCGCGTTGTGGATATGGTATGGAATCCGCAAAGATGATCTTCCGATCATCAGCACCAATGCCTTCTCACTTTTATTAAATGCCATGATCATCTTCCTTGGAGTGAAGTACAAGAAGCAAAGCGGCCAGCTCTCCTGACTTGTAATTTTTTCGTCATTATTGCAACCAAAATTTCCGGTTACCCTTGAACCGCGGCGGTATTAATGTTCGTTTAGATGAATATGCTGCCCTACAAGATTTACACCCGGAAAAAAATCTTTAACTACTACACCGGCCTTTCGTTTTTCGTCTTCATCTGGATTTCAAAACTGGAAACAGACGAGACACGTCTCGTGCGACACGAGAAAATTCACTTCTGGCAACAGGTTGAAATGCTCTTTGTATTTCACTGGCTTGTTTACGCTGCTTTTTATGTTGCTGCCCGGCTGAAGGGACATTGCCATTACGCAGCTTATAGAAGTAATCCCTTTGAACAGGAAGCGTTTGACAACGAAGATCAGACGGACTACCTGCGCATCCGGAGACCGTTCGCATGGTTGCCTTATACCCGTACTTACGTGAGTGCGCTGAATCAGAACTTGAACGCTTCGGTTCCCGAGGAGAAGAAACTAAAATGGTTTCGTCATTCGTGATGTAATTTCTCCATCAATTTCTCAAATGAATCGCGGACATAACTGCCGGTTCCAGGCGGATACCAGTTCATCAGTTGCGTTTCATAGTGAATCGAATCATAGTACATCTCGGGGGTGAGATAACCAATGTAGCCTCCATTAAAGCTGGTCACCATTGCCGACAGCTGATGTACATTTGCAACGGAGTCGATATGCGCTGAAAATTCTCCCGACATATCAGCGGGCGTCCCCAGCAAAACCAGGTCGCCGATCTGAAGCGCCGTCACATGAGCCGGATACGACCCAAATGCCCATTGAAATACCCAGCCTCTTAGTTTCCAATCTGGTGAAATCTTCACCTGCGCATCAGGCAACGCCAGGGGTACACGCAGCATCTGCAACTCGCTGCCTGCTAACGGAGCCAGGACCGGCAACGTCTCATTAATTTTCGTTTCTAAATGGTCGGCCATATAGCCGATGCATGGTTCTCCAAAAGCGGGCACGTCGCAACCATGACTTCCAACCGGTCCTGCCAGAAACATGGCGAAATCAACAGTGCTGCGCTCAAGCGAATCAACCAAGGCACCTGCATAATCGCGGGAGAGTGATAAATCTTTTGCATATAAACAGGTTGCATGAGCGGTGTAGCTGACCAGCAGTAACTTTTCTCCCCGGTCAATTTCAATTAATCGCGCAAACGGATCTTCCGGCAGCGCGGCATCAATTCTGTTCTTCACCAACTCGGGAACAGCAACTTTTCCGATTCTGATCTTCGCAGGTTTTAAATCCAGGGCAGCCATGCCAACTACGGACACAATCTTATCAGCAATGTGCTCTACCAGTTCTTCATTATAGGCACCATATAAAAATCGAGTTGCTCCTTCCCCCCATTCTCCAATGCTGTTGTGTGTATGCGTCGCTGTGAGGTATGTATTGTTCAGCGAGAAACCGACCACGGCCAGCTTTTGATTTAGTTTTTCAACCACCGTGGGTGGGATAATCAACAAGTCGGCGCTCACCAATGCCGCGCGGGATACGCCATTGTCAAACACCACGGCGCGCACGAAAATTGAATCAAGCACCTTCTCGTATGGGGCACCTTTGCGCTTTCCATAGCCAGCCGTGGCAGTGACGAAGTCTGGTGTGAGATTCAATTTTGCAAAACCAACCCGAATCATACGCTCCGAAGAACGAACATGATCGGGTATGCTGTCGAGCCGTTGCATCATTTGCCCGTACTCCGGCATCTGACGAATGGGCGTGCGATCAACGGGCGCAATAGCGAAAAGGCCAAACAGGACCACACACAATAGCAAACCGGCAATTACATACAACAGGATGCGCAGAACTCTTTTCACCATGAATGCAAGATAAGGGTTCTGAAGCGATCCTGCTTCAGCTATCGTTGCTCGTAGGTGTAGCTGGTGTTGCGTTCAAAATTTTCGTTTGTGGAAGGGACATACGTATTGGTGAACTGCTTCACCGGATATCCCGCCCGGTTGTATTCGTAGGTGTAGTAATCAATCGCCGAAAGTATGCCGTTGCGGTTTCTTGACTCCATCTGCTTTGGATTATTAATCGAATACTTCATCTGCGGATTAAAGAATACGACATCAAAAACTGCTTTATAGGACGGTTTATTGTCATACAACAGATAGTCAAAGCGATAGATCATTTTCTCAACACCGCCCTCGTCATAATACGCGGTCTGCCGCGTCATATTTTTGGCAGCATTATATTCGTACACACCGCGTGACGTCCTTGACCAGCCACCAAGTTCGGGAACATTCTGATAGGTAGCGATCTCAGTAACGAGCCCTCTGCTGTCATAGGTGAACAGGTGATATTGTGTCAGATGGTCGCCGATGTATTCATTGGTTCGGGCAATGTATTGTCCATCGTAAGCGTACTCAAAGCGGAAATCGCCTGCCTGAATTCGCGCCAACTGACCATTTGTACTGTATTGGAAATCGTACACGAGTTCCATCCGGACATCATTGGGGTAAAACGAGGTATGTACCATGCGATCAATGCGACCTTCGGCATCGTAAAAGATATCCTTGGTAAAATTACTTTCCTCAACCCGTACGGGCAGAAGCGATTCGGGGGACGGCGCAGGTGCCACATCGGCATCGCTGCAGGACACGGCTAGAACAGCCACGGCAGAAAGGGTTAGAAAAGTGTTTTTCATGGACGTATAGACCACGTTAACGGCAGAACCGTTGGAATGGATGCAGAACAGCGAAAAACTAATCCCAAATCCGGCCTAATAACTGTTAGCTTAATGCGCCGATTTCTGTAATTTTGCCCCGCATTTGCCCAAAATTCTATGACGACCAGTACTGCAGAGAAGTCCGAAAAAAAACAAAGTCTGGCAGGCCACCAGGCTCCTGCCCCATATTCTCCGAAGAACAAAGTCCGCATCGTTACAGCAGCGAGCTTGTTCGACGGTCATGATGCGGCCATCAACATCATGAGGAGAATTATCCAATCCACAGGCTGCGAAGTCATTCACCTCGGACACGACCGAAGTGTTGAGGAGGTTGTCAACACTGCGATTCAGGAGGATGCACAGGCGATCGCGATGACGAGCTACCAGGGTGGTCACAATGAATATTTTAAATACATGCACGACCTGCTCAAAGAAAAAGGAGCAGGACATATCCGGATTTTCGGCGGTGGCGGTGGCGTTATCCTGCCTGATGAGATCCGCGAACTCATGGACTATGGAATTACGCGCATCTATTCACCTGATGATGGACGTGCGATGGGCCTTCAGGGAATGATCAACGACCTTGTCGAGCGAAGCGATTACCCAACTGGTGAAGAGATAAATTTTACTGCAGATGATCTCACACCTGACAATCATCTGTCTTTGGCGAGAGCAATTTCAGCTGCGGAAAACTATTACGAAAAACACAAAGCGCTGTTTGCTGCAATCAACCAGAGAGCAGAAAAATCAGCTGCACCTGTTCTCGGAATCACCGGCACCGGCGGTGCAGGGAAATCGTCTATGGTCGATGAGATCGTCCGTCGGTTTCTCATGGACTTTACTGATAAAAAAATCGGAATCATATCCGTCGATCCGTCCAAGAGAAAAACCGGTGGCGCACTCCTCGGCGATCGCATCCGGATGAATGCCATCAACAATTCGCGCGTGTATATGCGCTCCCTTGCGACGCGACAGAGCAATCTGGCATTATCGGCGTGGGTGAAAGAAGCATTAATGGTATTGAAAGCAGCTGGATTTGATCTCATCATTCTTGAAACTTCAGGCATCGGACAAAGTGATACGGAAATTCTCGATCACAGCGACGTCTCTCTTTATGTAATGACGCCCGAGTATGGCGCCGCCACACAATTAGAGAAGATTGACATGCTTGATTTCGCGGATGTCATTGCCTTGAACAAATTCGATAAACGAGGTGCACTGGATGCCCTTCGCGATGTAAAGAAACAATATCAACGCAATCATCAGCTTTGGGATGCGAAGGTTGAAGATATGCCTGTTTTCGGAACGATTGCTTCCCAATTCAACGATCCGGGAACGAATCAGCTCTATAAAGCAATCATGGATACGCTGGTGACTAAGACCGGCACATCGCTCAAGTCAGCGTTCACCATCTCCCGCGAGATGTCAGAAAAAGTGTACGTCATTCCGCCCCATCGCACGAGGTACCTGAGTGAAATTTCCGAAAACAACCGAAAGTACGACTCATGGGTGAACGAACAGAAAGAAGTAGCTCAGAAATTATATGCCATCCAAAAGTCTATCGATACACTTCGCGAATCATCCATTGAAGACAAGGATAGACTCATCAAAGGCCTTCAGGAGCAATACGAAAAACTAAAACTCAACCTCGATCCAAAAAACTTCAAACTCATTGAAGGTTGGAATCATAAAGTAAATCAATACAAAGCGCCTCTGTTTAAATTCAAAGTGCGCGATAAAGAGATTGCGATACAAACACACACTGAGTCGCTCTCGCACACGCAAGTGCCAAAGGTCGCGCTTCCACGCTATGAAGCATGGGGCGAATTGTTGCAATGGAGTTTACAAGAAAACGTTCCTGGCGAATTCCCCTACACAGCAGGAATCTATCCCTTCAAGCGCGAAGGAGAAGACCCCACGCGTATGTTCGCCGGTGAAGGCGGACCAGAAAGAACAAACCGTCGTTTTCATTATGTCAGTCTGACGATGCCCGCAAAGCGTTTGTCGACAGCCTTCGACTCGGTTACGTTGTACGGCAACGATCCGGATTATCGCCCGGACATCTATGGTAAGATTGGCAACTCGGGCGTAAGCATCTGCTGCCTCGATGATGCAAAGAAATTATACAGCGGATTTAATCTTGCCGATCCAAAAACATCAGTATCCATGACGATCAATGGCCCTGCACCGATGTTGCTGGGATACTTCATGAATACGGCCATCGACCAGCAATGCGAAATCTATATTCGCAAAAACGGTCTCGAGGCAGAAGTCAACAAAAAGATCGAAGAGATTTACAAAGGTCAGACGCGTCCTGCTTATCAGGGTAATCTTCCCAAGGGCAACGACGGACTCGGATTGATGCTCCTGGGTGTTACCGGTGATCAGGTATTGCCAAAAGACGTCTATGAGAAAATAAAAGCCGAGACCCTGTCGCAAGTACGAGGCACCGTTCAGGCAGATATTCTCAAGGAAGACCAGGCGCAAAACACCTGCATCTTCTCAACTGAGTTTGCACTTCGCCTGATGGGTGATGTTCAGCAATACTTCATCGATCACGATGTACGCAACTTCTATTCGGTTTCTATTTCCGGATACCACATCGCCGAAGCCGGTGCCAATCCGATTACACAGCTGGCCTTCACGCTCGCGAACGGATTCACGTACGTCGAGTACTACCTCAGCCGCGGAATGGACATCAACGACTTCGCGCCAAACTTATCGTTCTTCTTCAGCAATGGCATCGACCCGGAATATTCCGTTATCGGGCGTGTAGCCAGAAGGTTGTGGGCGAAAGCATTGAAGAATAAATACAACGCCAATGCGCGGAGCCAGATGTTGAAATACCACATCCAGACTTCTGGTCGCTCGTTGCATGCGCAAGAGATCGACTTCAACGATATCCGCACAACCTTGCAGGCATTGTATGCCATCTACGACAACTGCAATTCATTGCATACAAACGCCTACGATGAAGCGATTACCACACCGACAGAGGAATCGGTTCGCCGGGCCATGGCCATTCAATTGATCATCAACAAAGAATTGGGTCTTGCGAAAAATGAAAATCCATTGCAAGGATCGTTTATCATTGAAGAACTCACGGATTTGGTAGAAGAAGCCGTTCTCACCGAGTTTGATAGCATCACGGAACGCGGAGGTGTATTGGGCGCTATGGAAACGATGTACCAGCGCGGAAAAATTCAGGAAGAAAGTCTTTACCACGAAACACTGAAACACACCGGTGAATATCCAATCATCGGGGTTAATACATTTTTAAGTTCTAAAGGTTCTCCCACCATCATCCCGCGTGAAGTCATTCGTGCAACCACGGAAGAAAAAGAATATCAGATTACGATGTTGCGCAACCTGCACCGTTTTCAGGGAGAAAAATCTGCAGCACTTATCGACAAAGTGCAGCAGGCAGCCATCACCAATAAGAATATTTTCGCCGAGTTGATGGAAGCCACGAAAGTCTGTTCACTTGGCCAGATTACAAAAGCCTTGTTCCAGGTTGGTGGACAGTATCGAAGAAATATGTAGTGAAATAATTTGTCGGGCGGCGTAATCATTTTACCTCACCGTCCGACTAATTAACGGTTTTGATTATTAGTCATACTCCCTTTTGAGGAGTCTATTCTTCTACCCGATTTTATTAATGCTGAATTCTCAGATTTTATTTGCGAATTCATCCTTTCACCGTACCTTTTTAATCCAGATAAAACCTGTTTCTTATGAACAAACTCAGACTCGTTTTTGTGGCCTTGCTGATAGCCATTAACCCGGCTTGGGCACAAAAGAAAAAAGACACTCCGAAGAAACCGGAGACGCCCAAGAAAGAAGAGAAAATGCTCCTCGCTGCCCCACAGAAAATTACCTCTGTGGAAGGCATCACCGAGTACCGCCTGCAGAATGGCCTGAAGGTCCTCCTCTTTCCTGATGAATCAAAACAAACCATCACGGTGAACATTACCTACATGGTCGGTTCCAAGCACGAGAACTACGGTGAAACCGGAATGGCTCACTTGCTGGAACACCTCGTGTTCAAAGGAACACCCAAGCACCCGAACATTCCGCAGGAACTCACCGAACACGGTGCTCGCCCGAACGGAACAACGTGGGTCGACCGTACGAATTATTTCGAGACATTCAACGCAACCTGGGAAAATCTCGAATGGGCCATCGACCTTGAAGCCGACAGGATGGTCAACTCCTACATTGCGAAAAAAGATCTCGATAGTGAGATGACCGTAGTTCGAAATGAATTTGAGTCAGGCGAAAATGATCCATTCGGTGTTCTCATGGAGCGCGTGATGTCCACTGCCTACCTGTGGCACAACTACGGCAAATCAACTATCGGATCCCGCGCCGACATCGAAAATGTACCCATCGAAAGACTGCAGGCATTTTACCGCAAGCACTATCAACCCGATAATGCGGTGCTGACGGTTGTTGGTAAAATTGACGAAGCAAAAACACTCGCGTTGATCAACCAGAAGTTTGGTGTTATTTCAAAGCCCGCGCGTGAAATTGAAAAAACATATACACTCGACCCAGTACAAGACGGCGAACGCAACGTTGTACTTCGCCGTGTGGGTGATGTACAAATTGTCATGGCTGCATACCATATTCCTGCAGGATCTCATCCCGACTTCGCGGCCATCGATGTACTTACACAAATTCTAGGCTCCGAACCTTCTGGTCGCTTGTACAAAACATTAGTTGATCCAAAAATCGCCAGCGGCTCAGGTTCCTTCAACTTCCAGTGGAAAGAACCAGGACTACTTCTCGCTTACGCACAAGTGCTGAAAGAGAAATCACTTGATGACGCCAAGAGCGCGATGATGAAAGTACTCGACGGCTTTGGCACAACACCTCCAACAGCCGAAGAAGTAGAGCGCGCGAAAAACGAGCTCATCAAACAAATTGAGCTGATGTCCAATTCATCTGAACGCATCGGTCTTAGCCTGAGCGAGTCCATCGGCGCAGGCGACTGGAGATTGATGTTCCTGCACCGCGATCGCATCAAAGCAGTAACTGTTGACGATGTGAAGCGCGTGGCTTTGCAATACCTGAAGCCCGACAACCGCACCACTGGATTATTCATTCCTACCGACAAACCCGAGCGCGCAGAAATTCCTGCAACGCCTAATGTCGACGAGATGCTAAAGGACTACAAAGGCAATCAAACCATCGCAGCAGGCGAAGCGTTTGACCCTTCTCCAACTAATATTGAATCGCGCACAACGCGTACCGAATTCGGCAACGGTGTGAAACTCGCGATGCTTCCAAAGAAAACAAGAGGCGAATCAGTTGAAGTGCGCATGACCCTTCGCTTTGGCGATGAGAAGTCATTGCAGGGTAAAGCAACGGCCGCACAATACGTCGGCAGCATGCTGAATAAAGGAACGTCGAAGCGTACACGTCAGCAACTCAAAGACGAACTTGACAAACTGAAAGCCAACGTATTTATCGGCGGTGGCGCAACGCAGGCATTCGTGAACATCACCACAACAAAAACAAACCTTCCCGAAGTATTGAAGCTCGTCGCAGAAATGCTGAAAGATCCTGCCTTCCCCGCGGACGAATTTGAGAAACTGAAGAACGAAAATCTTGCGAATATTGAAAGCCAGCGCAGCGAACCTCAGTCCATTGCCATCATCAACATGCAACGTCACATCAGCCCGTATCCAAAAACAGATGTGCGTTATGTGAATACATTTGACGAAGACATCGCCAACATTAAAGCGTTGACGCTCGATGAAGTAAAGAGCTTCTACAAAAACTTCTACGGCATGAACAATGCGACAATGTCTGTTGTCGGTGACTTCAATGCAGATGAATTCAAGAAACTCACAACCGAACTCTTCGGCAACTGGAAGAGCGCCAGCCCTTACAGCAGACTCGTGAGTAAAGCCGCAACGGTGCCTACTGTCAATCAGGCGTTCGAGACACCCGACAAAGCAAATGCGTTCTTCGTTGCTGCCATGAACTTCGAATTCAGAGACGATAATCCGGATTACCCTGCACTGGTGCTTGGCAACTTTATGCTCGGCGGTGGGTTCCTTAACTCACGTCTCGCGACACGCATTCGTCAGAAAGAAGGATTGAGCTATGGTGTCGGATCACAATTTAATGCCGGCTCTCTCGATCCAGTGGGAACCTTCCTCGCATTTGCAATCTATGCACCTGAAAATGTGGAGAAACTTGAGGCTGCATTCAAAGACGAGATCACCAAGTTGACAACCACCAATGGATTTACAGCCGAAGAAATCGCTGCTGCAAAAACAGGATGGCTGCAGTCACGCACGGTGACCCGCGCACAGGATGCATCACTTTCAGGAACATTGAACAACTACCTCTTCATCAAGCGCGATCTCAATTGGGATAAAGCGTTGGAGGAGAAAGTCAATGCACTCACACCAGAACAAGTGAATGCTGCAATGAAGAAGTACCTCACCCTGGATAAGATCAACATCTTCAAGGCAGGCGATTTTGCAAAAGCCAAGAAAGCCGCAGAGACAAAAACTGCAGGTAACTAATCGGTACGAAAGTTAACAATAGAAAGGCCGGGTCGACCCGGTCTTTTTTTTTGTTGATATCATTGAACACAAATACAATTTTGGGCGGGCCCCTCGGCCTTGGTCAACAATAGGTCATGAAGGAAATAAGTTCAAGGCCTCGGGTCGCGCTGTCCGCTGCAAGCGCTACCTCCGGTTGAGAGATCTGCGCGCCGGAGGCAGGTTCATCTACCGGAGGTAGCGCTTTACGCTTCCATCGCTCCCGCACGCCCGTACAACGCGCGCACATACACCACATGAAACACCTTGAATACATATGGTAGGTGGATACTAATGATACACCGGTTGATAACGAATACACAGGGCATTGGCGTGGCGGCTCGGCTCTGTGCTTTGATGTGATGGCCCTTTCAGGGCGAAACAAATTTTTCGTTAACCAAATGAGAACGCACAAACGACCCAGCCCTGACGGCGGTGTGGTGAGCATGTCGAACCAGGCTGAGCAACACAGCGATGGCCAAGGATGGCGAAGGCATCCGTAACCCATCGCGATAACGAATACATTCACCCACGATCAACCATCCCATTACGTTCCATATCTCAAACGCCAACCACGAATGCATTTGGCCGCTCTACCAGGGCTTCAAACGATGTGTGGATCTTGCGCACAGGGCATTCGCCTCGCGGCTCTGCCCTGTGCTGACGTATCACGACCCTTTCAGGGTCGGGCAGTCCGCCCTTGTCTTATCATAATTTTTTTACCCAGTTAGAAAAATCTTGAACGAGAAATCTCTTAATTAACGAGACGCATTGTACATCGCGACATGCATTTGAAATCATCGCTATCAATCAAAAAAAAACCAATGTCTCAATCATTAGTAAAAAACTACATCCACATCGTCTTTAGCACAAAGCACAGACAACCGTTCATTCACCCACCAATCGAGGATGAATTACATGCCTTCCTGGGAGGAGTGTGTCAAGAACTTGGTTGTCACGTATTGAAGATCGGTGGTTATACAGATCATGTTCACATCTTGTGTATGCTGTCCAAAGACACTTCAATCGTACAGTTATTACGACGAATTAAATCCACTTCGTCTCAATGGATCAAGACGAAGGGGGAAGACTATAAGGATTTTTATTGGCAAAATGGTTACGGCGCTTTCTCTGTAAATCCCGACCAGACGGAGAAAGTGGTCGCCTATATTGGACGACAACATGAACACCATCTCGCTCAAACTTTTCAGAATGAATATCGTGCATTGTTAAAAGAACATGACGTTGACTACGATGAACGATATGTTTGGGATTAACGTGCGTGGCTTCAATGTATGTGGCGTGGAATCACTCCGCCCTTTCAGGGCGTCGATGGGGTGTGGGGGACTCACGCACAGGGCTGCCTCACCGGCAGCCCTGTGCTAACGCATCACGGCCCTTTCAGGGCCGAGCTCAGCAGTGTGATCCCCCAGCCCTGACGGGGCTGCATACGTCAACGTAGGGTAAAAATGCCGAAGGCGTTTGTAACCCTACGATTCAAACACAAACACATCCATCACCCATATAGAGTGTGATCCCCAGCCCTGACGGCGATGTGGTGAGCATGTCGAACCAGGCTGCATACGTCAACGTGGGGTAAGAATGCCGAAGGCGTTTGTAACCCTACGTTCACCACCACCGTGGGCGGCGTAGTGAGCGCATCGAACCAAACTGCATACATCGATAACCCCGACCTCGGTCACAAAAAAAGGTCGGCTCTCGCCGACCTTCTCAAAATCTATTCAAAAACTAAATCAATTCGACTTACCGAATCTCTTGCGCTCGTTCTCTGTCAGGTAAATCTTACGGAGACGAATCGACTTCGGAGTTACCTCTACATACTCATCCGACTGAATATATTCCAGTGCTTCTTCCAGAGAGAATTTAATCGCAGGAGCAATACGCATCTTCTCATCAGAACCAGAAGCGCGGATGTTCGTCAGCTTCTTTGTCTTCGTTACATTAACCACGAGGTCACCGCTGCGGCTATGTTCGCCGATAACCTGACCTTCATACACAGGCTCACCTGGATCGATGAAGAACTTACCGCGATCCTGGAGGTTGTGTAAGGAATAAGGAATCGCTTCACCCATTTCCATCACAATCAACGAACCATTAATACGTCCGGGAATTTCTCCCTTGTAAGGTTGATATTCTTTATAGCGGTGTGTTACAATCGCTTCACCTGCCGTCACGTTCAAGAGATAATTTCTCAAGCCTATAATACCTCGTGATGGAATAAGGAACTTTAAAATCATCCGATCGCCCTTCGGCTCCATATTCAGCATCTCACCTTTACGCTGAGATACCGTTTCAATTGCCTTTCCAGCGTCTGTCTCCGGAAGGTCAATAGTCAATTCTTCAACAGGCTCACAACGAACGCCGTCAATTTCTTTGAAAATTACCTGAGGCTGACCGATCTGCAATTCATAACCCTCACGGCGCATGGTTTCAATAAGTACAGAGAGGTGAAGTACACCGCGACCAAATACCATGAATGAATCGGCAGATCCAGTGTCACCAACGCGCAAAGCCAGGTTCTTTTCAAGTTCTTTGTCGAGACGTTCCTTAATGTGGCGTGACGTCACAAATTTACCTTCCTTACCGTAGAATGGTGAGTTGTTAATGGTGAACAACATGCTCATCGTTGGCTCATCAATGGCAATTGATTTCATTGCCTCTGGTTTTTCAACATCAGCAACTGTATCGCCGATTTCAAAACCTTCCAAACCAACAAGTGCACATATTTCTCCGGCCTTTACTTCTTCCACCTTCTGCTTATCGAATCCCTCAAATACGTACAGATCTTTAATACGTGATTTCACGACAGCCTTGCTGTCACGTTTCACCAGAGCGATCGGCTGACCAGCCTTAATGCTACCGCGGTGTACACGACCAATGGCAACACGGCCGATGTAAGAAGAGTACTCCAGCGATGTGATCAGCATCTGCGTGGTGCCCTCAGCGATCTTTGGCGCGGGGATATGTTCGATGATGCCGTCCAGAAGCGGCGTAATATCTTCTGAAGGATTTTTCCAGTCTTTGCTCATCCAGCCCTGCTTGGCAGAGCCATAGAACGCAGGGAAGTCGAGCTGCTCTTCTGTCGCTTCGAGCTGAAACATGAGTTCGAATACCTGCTCATGCACTTCGTCAGGAGTACAGTTTTTCTTATCTACTTTATTGATAACAACAATAGGCTTCAGGCCCAGTTGCAATGCTTTCTGCAATACGAAGCGAGTCTGAGGCATGGGACCTTCGAACGCATCCACAAGAAGGAGACAGCCGTCGGCCATATTCAATACGCGCTCTACTTCACCGCCAAAGTCACTGTGGCCAGGTGTATCAATAACGTTGATCTTGTAATCCTTATAGCGTACGGATACGTTCTTAGCAAGAATGGTGATACCGCGTTCACGTTCGAGGTCATTGCTATCCATGATGAGTTCGCCGGGATTCTCGTGATCTTTAAATAGTTTTCCCGCCATGAGCAGTTTGTCGACGAGTGTGGTTTTGCCGTGGTCAACGTGGGCAATGATTGCAATGTTCCTAATCTTGTTAACGTCCATAAAGTGGTATAATCCAGCTGGATTGTGAAATTAAGCCGCAAAGATACGGCGATTTTTGCAGAAAGAGGCATCCCGTTCTAAAATAGCTCAACGACGTTGTTCAAACGTTAGCACCTAACCCCACCGTTGGTGAAGTCACCCGCCCACAAAATTTTGTTTCTGAAACCGGGCCATCTGCAGTGCATTTCTGCAGGCATCGCGACCTTCTTCGATAATTTCATTTGCGCGGTAGAATTCAAACACGCCGCAAGACTCTCGTGAAATTTCAATCAGCACATCCGGTTTATAGATCGTTACCATCAATTCGGTCAATCGATCCTGTGTCAAATCGTAGGAACGTGTGATCAAATCGAAGAAACCGAACTTTTCAACCCGTTCTTCAGCTTTCTGATCAAACTTCAGAATCTGTGTTTTGAACGCGTTAAGCATTTTTAGATATGCCGCCTTCTCAGGTTCAGGAATAATTGCTTCTCGTTTGGCCGACGCAGTTCGCGCGTTCAGATTAACCGCGACGATAAGTTCGTCGTCATTGCTTCTCCCAACGAGATTCAACGGGAGCGGATTCAGAACGCCCCCGTCAACAAGTAACGATTTCCCGTTAGCGACAGGCGTAAAAACCGTAGGTATGGCAATGCTGCACCGAAGCGCATGAAAGAGACTGCCCGAAGTATAATGCACCTCACGCTGATTGGTGACATCCGCGGCAACAGCCGTAAAAGGAATTTTAAGATTTTCGATTTGATGATCACCGATAAGCTGCTCAATGGCCTTGAACACCCGCTCCCCTTTCACGAATCCCTGAGTTGAAAACGTAAAATCAAGCAACTTAAAAACGTCAAGCTTCGTGAGTGAAATCAGCCAGTGCTTGTATTCGCTCATATATCCGGCCGCATAGATACCACCGACAACGGCCCCCATGGAACAACCCACAACCTCTGCAATGTGATATCCCTGTCGCTCGAGTTCCTCAATAACACCAATATGTGCCATACCGCGGGCGCCGCCGCTTCCAAGTACCAGGCGAATGGGTCGACCTTGCATAGTTAGGAGAAGATTTTCCCGAAGTTACACGAATTGCCGGCAACTTCAGAAAACGCGTAAGAAAACCCGCATCAACGCGGCAAATCCCCGGGTGCAGATGCTTTTAACGCATGTGCCGGCTCGGAAAACAGCAAATGGATCACATCCCCGATTTCACGCGAAGGGTGACTGTATTCCACACCAAGTAGTGCCGCTATTGAAGGTGCAATCTGCTTTTGATAAATAGTATTCTCTGCGTGTATGACCCCCGTTGGTGGTGTATCCGGGCCCATCACCGCCATCCAGATATGGCCTGAACCAAAATACAAGCGGCCGTGCTTCCGCCATCCTTTCCTGATACCTTTGCCGCGTCCGTGATCGGTAGTGATGATGAGCGTCGTCTTATCACGATATTGCTCGTCTTGCTGAACCCAGTTCCACAACCGACGAATCATCTCATCTGTTTTGTTCGCTGATTTCAGGTATTCATCATACTTTCCTTTGTGCCCATGGTCATCGGTCTCATCGAAACCAATGTACATCACGCGCGGTCGCATTCGTTTCAAATACTCGAACGCATACATGAAGGTCATTGCATCAAAACGACCAGTGTGGGGATTTGGAAGAATTTCCTGCAACTCATTGAGTAATTCCTCACGCTCCGATAATACCCCTTCAAGTGGCTCATTCCCTGCATTCGTATTGATTCCGGATATGGGTTCACGCAGGATAAATGGAAATACATCCCAGGTTGCGAAAGCAGCAATTCTGTTTCTGAATTCGTCGCGCTGATTCAGAACCTCAAAGATGGTCGCGTGTGGATGCATCACGCGATCATTACTCTTCACAGCACGATCGACAAAACCCGTAAATAATTCGCTGTATCCAGGGTATGAAAACCAGTGCGGATTGGCACACTTCATCGTGTTACCTACATCCCGGTTGCCGTAAAGCTGACCTTGCTTTGAAATAACATCCCAGACAAAAGGCATCAGGGCCGCGCGGCGCTCAGTACGATCACTAAAATTTGTATAGAACTTTTCGCGGACATGTTTATCCTTCACAAACTCATTTCGGAATAGTAAGGCTGAATCTGCGCCCCGAAACAATTCCTGCCACCGGTAACCGTCGAGTGTAATGAGAATTACGTTTTCTGTCCTTTGCTGGGCTTGTGCATAAAACACCATAAATAGAAACAGAAAAATCAGACGGAAATGCCTCATGCAGCAGTTGTAATAAAAAACTGTTCCCCAAAATGGCGATCGGAAATGACGCCAACGTTACCACAGGCTTAACAGATTGTCATGAAACAAAAAAGCTACCCTGCGCGGGTAGCCTTGCGAATTTATTAACCTAACCCCGAGCTTACTTGGATGTCAAGGCGCTGCCGACTGCAGTACCTGGCGCAGGTGTGGGGTTGAACTGGAGACCCAACAAAGAAGCAACGGTTGCTGCCATTTGATTCTGATAATACTGTCCTTCTTTTACCTCGCCAACCGGTTTTGTGTCAGGCCCCATCACAGCAAACCATATCTGATCGGCCTCGGCAACTTTCTGCCCATGGTGCTTCCAACCTTCAGCATCAGGCCCGCGACCGTGGTCAACCGTAATGACAAGACTTGTCTTACCCTTATACTGAGGATCAGATTGAAGATAAGTCCACAATTCCGAGATAAAACGGTCCGTGTAATTTGCAGCATTCAGGTAAGCGGCATATTCACCGCCGTGCGCAAAATCATCCGTTTCATCAAAAGCAAAATACATCACGCGAGGTTTGCTCTTTTTCAGATACTCCATGCCGTAATAGAAGGTAAAGGCGTCGAGGCGAACATCTCCAAGCGGATTAGGCAGTGCAGTAATCAATTCATTCATCATCTTTTCTTTTTCGTTCAAGCTTTTCCCTTCAACAGGCTTCCAACCTGTTGATACGTAAACGCCACTGCGTTGATCGTTAATGATGTAAGGAAATACATCCCATGAAGTGAATGCCGCCACTTTGCCCTTGAACGCGGGCTGCGCATTGATAAACTCAAGAACGTTTACATTGGGATTATACATCTTATCGTTTGAGTTAATCCGTTCATTATCCGCCCGGCCAGTAAGAATTTCATTATAGCCGGGATATGAGAACCACTGATTGTTTGTCACGTTCACTTTGGAACCGGCATCCCGATTCCCATAGAGCTGGCCTTGCCTGGCAATCACATTCCAGAAAAAAGGCAACAAAGCCGAACGGCGTTCCTGAACATTATCCCTCCAGAACTTTGCTTTGAGTGCATCGTCCTTCAGATTCTTCTGCTGGCGAAAAAAAGCAGAATCTGCGCCCTTGAAAACTTCCTGCCAACGAAATCCGTCAAGCGTTATCAAAATAACATTTTCTGTCTTTCGCTGCGCAAATCCCATTGTAGAGATAAGGCAAACTATAATTACTAAGATATTTTTCATTGTACTAAGTTAGAAAAAAAGCACCCCGCACATCACGCGGGGTGCTGTACCTGAACTAAACCTTATTTATTGATCCAAATTTCATTATCCACGTCATCAACTTCGGAACCGAATTGCCTTGCCAACGCAGTGCGAAGATTCTCTGAGTTGTAATTGAATTCATTATTCGGATATAACCAGCGGCGCGGAATGATGTTGCTGTTTCCTGTACCAGGTCCCTGGTGAAAAACAGGAACTCCTGTTCTTCTCCAATTGTAGTATGCTTCAAGGCCTGAGTTTTGAAAAAATGCAATGTACTTCTGCGTGAGTATTTGACTGAGGCCGGTGGCATTATTCCCAGCATAAGCCACATCTGTTCGTCCGAGGTAGGTAGTTAACGACGCGGTGTATGTGCCAATAACTTTGTCTTCATTTGGCTCGGTGATGCTAAGAACAGTGCCCTCTCCGATTCCATAGAAACTCATCGATGCGCGAATGCCGTTTTCATAGTAGGTGGCTGCGTTGCCCGTAGCCCATCCGCGGTTGATACCCTCAGCGATATTAAAGCACTGCTCCCAGTAGGAAAGAATAACAGATGGTTCAGGACCTGCAAGTGTTTTGTAGTACCGTGACTGATTGGCAAAACTATATTCCCCATTACCCGCCTTGAATGTCATGTTGTCCAGGCTTTCACCGGATGGCGCACCGACATAAGCGCCGAATTCATCCGGGTCGAACGTTCCGTTGTTGACGAGCTTCATCGCAGGATTACACGTTACAAATACGCGGGGATCGTTTCTGTCCGTCAATGCTTTTACATACGTCTGCGCCATATTGTAGCGGCCTTTATCGAATCCTCTGTTTCCAGGTCCCGTCGGATAGAGTTCTGTCGTACCGTTGTACACAAAATTCATATTGTCGCCATTTGCAGAGAACAAAGGATATTTTACCGGGTCAGCAAGCACGGCAGCAAACTTCGCCTTAATGCCGAGATCAGCGTCATTCTCCTTTTTGCTGAGACGAACGAGAATACGCAGCTTGAAAGAATTCACCGCCTTGCGCCATTTACTTAAATCACCGCCGTAGTAGATGTCCCCATCGATCTTTAAGTTGGTGTCTTGATAGGCCTCCAATTCAGTATTCGCCTCTTCAAGCCAGTTCAAAATCTGAATGTAAATATCCTTCTGCGAATCATAAACAGGTTGCGGATTCTCAAGACCTTTGAGTGCCTCCGTCATTGGCAAGTCGCCAACCTTAGCAGACATTCTATCGAAATAGACGGCACGGAGAAATTTTCCAATTGCCGTGTACTCATTCGATTCTTCCTTGGACTTTGCCGCTTCTTCCTCCATCTTCAAAATATTCTTTAAAGTGAAGTAATTTAACGAAGCGTTTGTCCAATACTGGTTCGTTCCGTAGTAGTTGTAGTTACATGCCCAGAACTGATTTTGCCTGTGCTCCAGTGACCACGGCCTTTCATTAAGATCCCTGATAACTCCACGGAACACGATCGCCGCCGGAACAGAAGCAGGTGCGTTCGGGTTTTCTTCAAGTTCCTCGAAATCCCGGCAACCTGAAAGGACCGAGAGGAAAAGTATCAATGATAGTATCCTTAATTTCATAATGTTGATGTTTAGAAAGAAACGTTCACGTTAAATCCGTATCGTCTCAGTGTTGGAGATTGAAGGCTCGCGTATGACGAAGGCCCAGAAAACTGATCGATGTCCATATCCTTCTTCTCAGCGAAATAGAGCAGGTTTCTGCCGACGAAGGAAATGCTTGCGCGCTTCATAAAGGTTCGTGACAGCATGGAAGAAGGAAGATTGTACGTCAATGTCACTTCCCGGAGTTTTGCAAATGACCGGCTCATCACATTAGCTTCCTCCGCAGCATAGTACTGGCTTATCCAATCCTGGAGAAATGTTTTTGTATCATTTGGCACAAATGTCAATTCATCGTAATTGGTAATCTCACCGGTGTTTGGATCATATTCAATCGGCGTACCTCCAACAATTTGAACGCCCGGACCTAACCAGGTTTTGTTTCCAAGGTAATCCTGGTATCTCGCCTCTCCCATCTCACCTTGCACGGTAGCGATGTGTCTGCCGCCGCGGAATGTCTGACGTTGAATATAGTTGATGATGATACCGCCGACCCGGCCGTCAAACTGCGTGGTCAGGGAGAAGTTTTTATAACTGAATGTATTCGTCCATCCCCACGTGAAGTCAGGATTGAGATATCCCAATGCCTGGGGAACTGCGGTTCGAATCGGTCTGCCTCCGTCATCATTAATCAGCTGCCCATCGGGAGTTCGGTAAAATGCTCCCGCATAGTACCGATCAGTTCTGTCTCCGACTTTATAAAAACGGTTAAGAACATTACCCGTAGTGCCATCAGGGAGCTCATAGAGCGTTTCACGAAGTGTAGCAAAATTGAGGAGCGTCTTCCATTTGAAATTCTCCTGGACGATGGGTTGTCCGGAAAGAACAATTTCGACTCCTGTGCGCTTCACCGACTCACCATTCTGAATACTCGCAGAATATCCCGTCGTCTCAGATAGTGGTTGTTCGGAAATTCTTGGACCATCAATATTGCTGAAATAAGTGAAGTCCAGGCCGATCCGATTTTCAAGGAATCGAATATCAAGTCCTACCTCACGCGCCGAACTTCGATAAGGATCGATATTCTTATTAGTCAGTGTATTGGGATAATATGCACCAGGCTGTCCACCAAATACAAGAGGAGTACCATAAACTGCAGAGTTCCGATACGAAGGCCCTCCATACGGTGACAAATAAGTTGAACCATAGCCCAGTGGAGAATTCGGAATTGACGGTGTTGGTCCAATAGACTGAGAAGTTAGCCCCGACGCGACATTTGCATAAGCAGCCTTTACCTTAAGGAAGCTGATAAACTTCGGAAGGTCAAGCATATTGGAAACAATTACCGAGGTGTTCACGGAAGGGAAAAAATACGGCAGGTTCTTTTCAGGGATCGTTGAATGCCAGTCTGCCCGGCCGGTCGTATTGATATTTAACCAATTTCGGAAATTGAGATCAAAGCTATAGTAGGCAGAGGCAACATCCATTGGTGCATAGAAATTAAATGCTTTAATCGGATTTCTTGAATTACCAAAATTAAACGCACCTGGGGTGAGACTCGATGCGGGCACGTTCAGATAATCAGTTGTGGTGTAGGTCGAGCGGTATGTAAAATTACGATAGTTAAATCCGACAGATGATGTCAGCGTAAAAGCTTTCGCGATTTCCCTTGTATAGGTTGCCAGGAGATCAGTATTGTTCTCAAACAAATTTCTTTGGTCTTCCCTGTAGTCGCCAAGTGCTTGTTCCCTTCCGTACACAGTCGCGGAGATTGGAAACTTTTCAGTACGAAGCAAATCATAGCTATTCACGGACGTCCGGGCCATCAGTTCCAAACCATCGATTGGCTTAAACTTCAGCGCCATATATCCATACACATCTGTTTTGTAGTGGCCACGCAACCATTCTTTTACCAGGAACCACGGGTTGTTGTATCGGGTGTAGTCCGCATAGATTTGCTGCAAACCCTCCTTACCCGGCTGCCAGTAATTTTTCATATCATCAATATCCCAATCGGCACCACCCCAGATGATGATGTTATAGATCATGGAGTTAGGACCATATTCAACATCAGGGATATTTGGCGTGTACTGCCTGTTGTAGTTCAAATTGGATTCGAAACGAAGTTTTTTGGAGAAATCAATACCTGTTGAGATATTAAAGTTATCTGCGTTCAATTTCGTATTGGGTACTTGACCCCGCTGACCCGTGTGCGTATAGGAGAAGCGTAGATCATACTTGTCTCCTTTCGCAGAAACAGCAATGTTATTAGTCGATAGGAAACCGGCTTGCAAAAATCTTTCAAGATTATCTTTGCCTCGGGCAACCCACGGCGTCGGAAGAATATTGCCTGGGTAGGATGCGCCATTTGGAAATGTAGTGACAAAGGTTTCACCCGGGACTACCTCGCCGTCATACTGTGGGATAAGCTGTCCCTCAAAGGGTGGACCCCAGATGTCGTAATCTGAATCATATAATCCGCCTCCTCTTCCATCACCAAATGCATATCGACCGTGATCGCCGGGGCCATATTCGTCCTGAACCTTTGGAATGGTGAGAAACCCATTCTCCCACATCGTTGACGAATTGAAGTCGACGCTAAAACCACGGCTATCACTGGTGCCTCTCTTGGTGGTGATGATGATCGCACCGTTCACACCTTGTGTTCCATACAACGCTGAAGCTGCCGGTCCTTTTAACACAGTATAGCTCTCAATATCATCCGGGCTAATGTTCCAAGTATCCGATTGAACTGGAACACCATCGATGACAAATATTGGTCTGACGCCGCGAAGTTGTAGTTCGGGCGCGCCCAAAATTTCAGCAGAAGTACCGACATTGAGGCCAGCGACCTTACCTACCAATGAATTAATAGCATTAGGTTCGCGAGCCTTAACAAGATCTTCTCCTTTCACATCCTGAGTAGCATAACCAATCTTTGCCTTATCCTTTTCAATACCAAGAGCAGTTATGACAACCTCCGAAAGCGTTTGCGTATCGACACCCAGCACAATATCAATTGTACTTCGTCCACCGACGCTGACTTCCTGCGTCTCATAACCGACGAAAGAAAATACCAACACAGCATTGCTTTCGGTCGCGGTAATTTCATAACCACCATTCGCATCCGTAATCGTTCCGGTGTTGAGTCCTTTCACAAGTACGCTGACACCCGGAAGAGCCGTTCCATCCTCTGCAGAAGTAACGCGTCCTCTCACGACCGATTGGCCATGCGCGTTACAGACCAGAAATAACATGGCGAAGGCGAGGAGAGAAACCCGCCATGTCATCCCCAAGAATTCCCTGAGTAAATTTTTTGTCATCATTTTTTGGTTTTTGGGTTGTTTGTTGAGCACTTCGATGAAAAAAGAATGCATTACTTCGTTCACCTTGAGTCAAAGGTTGGGTTTTACATTGAACTGGTCTTTAGACGATCATTACCTCTGCATTAAACTTCACTTCGAAAAATGAATCTTCCGTGAATGTTTACTCAATTGACAAATACGAAACATGCGTCTGAAACTGATAAGCGCAGAAAAACACTTCACATGTTTTTAACAATGAAAACCGCGCGGCTGAAGGCGCGTGGACAACTGCTGAACAGTATTTATGTTTACCGTCAGTAAACGAAAACAATCCGATCATGATCGATAACGAAGTCATTGCGCGTATTGCACAAAAAATTAAAACCGTAAGACACAGTCGCAATCTGACGATCCAACAACTGGCCGAAAAAATGAAAGTGAGCAAAGGGCTTTTATCAAAAATTGAAAACAGCCGAACAGTTCCCTCACTGCCGGTATTCATCAGCATGATTCAATCGCTCGACATCTCCCTGAAGGAATTTTTTGAGGACATGATTCTGATCAATGGGAAAGACTATCTGCTGATAAAAAAGGATCAATATATTCTGGAAGAACGCGAGGGGCGGACAGGATTTCAATATCTGCACATCCTCTCGCAGAATATATCTACATCAAATGTCGAAGCTGTATTGCTGACGCTGGAACCAGGGGCAAAAGGCCGCCCGACGACAACCGACGGCTACGAGTTCAAATACCTGATCAGCGGAAGTTGTGAATACATGATTGGGAATGATGTTGTCGCGATGGAGGAAGGCGACTCTATATATTTTGACGCCTCGGTTCCGCATTTGCCGATGAACAAGACGCGCAGGAAAGCAACCATGCTGGTGATCTACTTCATCATGCCGAAATAATCAGAACGCACCGACAATATCTTCTGCAAGGCCGAAACTGAGGGTCATACCCGCACCGCCGAGACCGTTGACGACATGAACGTCTTTCTCAGGTTCATCAATCAGATGCGTTTTGCCCTGGAGCTTGGGATAGGTACCGTTCCACCGCTCCGTGATTTGAAGTGAATTGGATTTCAGAAAAGTGTAGAGGTAATTCAGAATCAAGTCATTCACATGTTCGCTGTCGAATGGTTCAAGCGTGAGGCCATAGTGGTGCGAATCCCCGATAATCAATTCGCCTTCTTCGTTTTGCGAGACTAGCACATGAACCCCATGTTTCTTATAATCTATGTTCTCCGAATCATATCGCTCATCTACCTGTTTCAGCGTGGCACATTTTCGAAAAGCAGCATAATGCCTGAGTGTAAGTCCCGCACACAACGAGGGCCCTATACGCATCGGTTTCGCAGGCATCGCCTTCATCATCTGCAGTTTACATTTCACGATTCCATGACGTTGGTAAACCTCAGGATATAAGGTTTCAAAATCGGCACCACTGCAGATGATCACCTTCTGCACGTGCCACTCCTCCGCAGGCGTCTTCACTTTAGGGAGTGCTACTTCGGTGACGACGTGACCAAAGCGACGAATTAATCCAAATCGATCTTCCAGGTATTCGGGAATCCTACGAATCGCCATCCGGGAATAAACAGTACCTTCTGTTTTGCTCAATAGTCCGCCGACCAACCCGTCAGCGCGAACAACCGGCGAATGCTGCTGCACCTGCTCAGGCGTCAGCAGATCACATTGATAAGGAGCGTCCCGATATAGTTCCTTGAATTGATTCAGCACCTCCCACTCATCTTCATGATAGACGACATGCAGGGAGCCGTTTGCGCTTGCCCAAAAACCAGCCTCCTTCGCGAGGGTAAACCAGTGGTTCCTGCTACGGATGGCACGATCCAGCTCGACACCTGGCTCTTGCCCGATTGGCCATAGTAAACCAAAGTTCCTCACTGATGCGCCGACGGCAAATTGCTCTCGTTCGAACAGCACGACCTTAAGCCCTTTCCTCAGCGCCATGTAGGCGTGAGCAAGTCCTACAATTCCTGCACCTACAATAGCGATGTCTGCGGAGCGATCCATGAGGTTTAGATTTAAGATTCGAGTATCGGGGTATAAATGCAGCCCTGCAAATTTTCTCATTTATTAATTTGTTAAGTGCTGCGCGAAGTCAGAAATTTTAACAGTAAACTTGTAGGATGTGGGCAAATTATCACACGCACAGTCATTACTGCGACGGCAAAGGGAGCATGGTCGAAATTGCAGCTGAGGCCGCCCTGCAAGATATCAGAAGTCTGGGTTTTTCTTCACACGCACCGGTTCCATTCGAATGCAAATGGTGTATGCCCGGGGACCGTCTGGGACAATACGTTCAGGAAATAGAAGAGGCTCGGAAACAGTATCCCAATCTGGAGATATACCGGAGTCTGGAGTCGGATTACATTCCCAACATGATCTCGCCAAATGACTTCACCGACATCACCGACTACACACTTGGAAGCATTCACTTCGTGGACAACTATGCGGACGGAAGACCGTGGGAAATCGATGGGCAGCATCAGGGTTTCCTGGAGGGTCTGAATGCTATATTTAAAGGCGACATTCGGGCTGCCGTCATCCGTTACTTTGAACTTACCCGCGAAATGGTTGAAATCACACGACCGGACATTATCGGCCACCTCGATAAGATCAAAATTCAGAATATCGATCAGAAATTTTATAACGAACAAGATTCCTGGTATCGGGACGAAATACATCGCACCCTGAAATGCATCAGTAAGAACGGCGGCATCATCGAAGTGAACACCAGGGGTATTTACCAGAAAAAATCAGCGACAACTTATCCCGCTCCGTGGATACTGACGCAAATTTTCGAAATGAACATTCCGGTGACGATCAGCAGCGACGCTCACGTCAAGTCAGATCTCACAAACCAATTCCCCGAGACCGCAAAACTTCTCTATGAATGCGGCTTCAGAAAATTATCGGTCCTTTCAGATTTCGAATGGAAAGCTTTACCTTTTGATGAACATGGCATTCAGTTCTGACACGATCACGAGCAAGCTCAAAGTTGCCAACAGCTTTTGGTTCACACTGTATGCATCACTCACTGCATTCTGTTTATATACTTGCGTTTATGCCTTTCGCAAAACCTTTGCTGTAGCTACGTTCGACAACATCTCCTATGCTGGGATCAGTTACAAAGTTTGGCTCGTGACTTTTCAGGTTATCGGGTATGCGCTCTCAAAATTCATCGGCATCAAAATCATCTCAGAACTAAAATCCCACAAACGATCTGTTGGTATTTTACTGATGGTCTCAGTCGCAGGCCTTTCGTGGCTGTTGTTTGCGCTGGTTCCCGCTCCTTACAATATCATTTTCCTTTTCACCAATGGACTTCCCCTCGGGATGGTTTGGGGAATGGTGTTCGGCTATCTCGAGGGAAGAAAAACAACGGAAGTACTTGGTGCCGCGTTGTCAGTTAGTTTCATCTTCTCCGCGGGCTTGTGCCGGAGTGTGGGAGGCTACATCATGCGCGACTGGGGAGTTAGTGAAATGTGGATGCCATTCGTATCCTGTCTGGTTTTTATCCTGCCGCTACTTTTGTTTCTGTGGCTTCTTGACCGCGTACCGCCCCCAAGCGCAGAGGACGAAGCGTTGCGCACGAAAAGACTTCCTATGAACAATGAAGAACGCAAGAGCTTCACGAAAGCTTTCCTGCCAGGTATTGTATTATTCGTTCTCGCGTACATGCTGCTAACCGCCTTCCGTGATTTCCGCGATAATTTCTCTTCTGACGTATGGAAAAGTCTGGGCTATGGCAATTCACCGGGGATATTTACCAAGACAGAAATACCCGTAAGTATTGCAGTATTACTGGTGATGGGGAGCATCATGCTGATTCGAAACAACAAAACCGCTTTGATGATCAATCACCTTATTGTTGTTACCGGGATGCTGCTCATCGGCGCGAGTACACTGTTGTTTGAAAACGACATGATTTCCCCAACGACGTGGATGATCCTGATTGGGCTCGGTTTATACCTCGGATACGTTCCGTTCAATAGTATCTTCTTCGACCGGTTGATTGCAGCATTCCAATACGTGGGCACGGTTGGATTTATTATGTATGTCGCCGACTCATTCGGATACCTTGCCAGTGTCGGTGTGATGTTATTTAAAGAATTCGGTTATAAAGATGTGAGCTGGCTCGACTTCTTTATCCGTTCAGGATACATTATTTCGGGTGCGGGAACCATACTCATGATTGGTTCAATGATTTACTTTCACCGACGGCATCAGGCCTGGAGCCCGAAACACCATTCAAATCCAACGCCATCTTCAGCTGCTCGTTGATCAGTATGACGAGACGTATCATGTGTGCAGGCTGGTAAGAGACAAGGTTTTCACGCTCTGCGATCCGCCGTAATGCAGGAAATCGTTCAGCGTAGGAGACATACAATCTGTTAAAACCATGCAACGTATTCAGTTCACTGCCATCATATACAAAGTAGGTATATCCCTCGGCGTGCGCGTCCGGTCGGACATGGCGTCCTTTCACCTCGCGCAAAACAGACAAAGGCCCGTCCACCACAATTTCTAACATCTGCTGCTGGCCCTTTTGTTGAATGACAATAAACTTTCTGTTCAACCTCAGCGTGGAGTCAAAAAAGAAAATCTTGTGGAGATTGTGTGGCATCATCACCATCATCGATGAATCCCGACGAGGAATTAAAACAACATCGTCGTAGTCAGCAAATAAAAACGGACCTGCATATACTGACCCGTCACGAAATACGACAGAACCTTGAACTGCAACTGGATCCTGTGCATGCAACAAACGGCAGGATGCTACGAACAGACACACAACCAAAGTACTTCTCATTTCACATAACCTGATGATAACATCAAGTTAACGTGAAATTAACATGCCAGCAATTATTGCAGAAGAGAAATGATCTCTGGTACCTGGGCAATCAGAAAATCAGGTTTCTCCTCATTCAACTTTTCCCTCGAAAAAGCACCTGAAGTTACTCCAACTACCAATCCGCAGCCAGCGCTTTTACCCTCCTGAATATCGGATGCAGTGTCACCTACTTTTACAACGCGACGAACGTCGCGTACACCTGCCTGTCGCATGGCCTCAAAAATCAAATCAGGGTGCGGTCTTCCGTTGGGAACTTCATCGCTCGTGACGCTGCCGTCAATCAGTCCTTTACGCGTCCATCCAAGTCGCTCCAGAAGAGGGCTTGTGATTGGCCGGTCGAAACCAGTATCGACAAAAACCTTGACGCCCATTTTTCTCAGCTCAGCGAATGTTTGAGAAACTCCTTCCTTCTCGCCTACCGATGCATCTTCCCGATAGAATCGAATCATCTCCGCGACAAAATCATGATGGATTTCATCAATCCAAACATCAGAAATCTCTTTCGTACCATCGTATCGCTTATGCAACAACTGCTTAATGGCGACAGGTTTTGGAATACCCATCACGTCATTCGCATCCTCCATGGAAATATCAACCCCGAAGTTCTTCAGTGCCTTCTGCAAAGTCCGATGAACGTCCCGGTTGTCCCGCACGGTTGTTCCGGCAAGATCAAAAACAATTAAGTCAAACTTCATAGAGGCAAAGATAAAGCAATCACGTTCCAATTACTTGTCATGAAGGAATCTTTCTGTGATGTAATTATTTCCCCCGATTTAATGTTTCCTTAAACTAAACAACGTCAACGCTACCGACTTAATCGTGTAACTTGTATTCATGAACGATATCATTCAGAAAACTATTGACGAAGTATTTCACCTTTATCAGGAATTCGGTAGCGCGGATTACATTGGAGAACCGGTCTCTCAAATCGAACACATGTCTCAATCCGCACAACTTGCGTTAGAAAGTGGCGCGGACGACGAAGTTGTTCTTGCAGCATTTTTTCACGATATCGGTCATTTAGTAGTTCTTGGTACAGAGCATATGTCTATGGGCGGCTACGGTGCTAAACGTCATGAACAAATTGGCGCCGACTACCTGCGTTCAAAAGGCTTTCCGGAACGCGTTGCAAAACTTGTAGAAAATCATGTACAGGCAAAACGCTATCTGACCTGGAAGCATCCTGAATACTTCAATAACTTGAGCGAAGCCAGTCGTATTACCCTCGGGTATCAGGGCGGAGTCATGGGCGAACAGGAGGCGAGGGAATTTGAAAGTAACCCTTTATTTAATGACAGTATCTCATTAAGACGGTGGGACGAAGAGGCCAAATTGACCAATATTCCCCTCATTGACATGAATATCATGAGGGAAAAAGCCTTGAGACTGCTTAGTACTGCACAGCTGTAGCCGTACCGTTGCGTCTACAGAATAATTTATCGAATTTTTATTAAATTGATGGAGTCGTAGACCCTCCATCATGCCGTTCGAATCAATTCTCAAGTTCTCGGAGTTTAACGAACTCCATGCTGCCGCAAGAGGCGGCATCGAATCAAAATATCCCGATGTTCAGATTTTCCGCTTCAAAGATTTGAACAAGAATACGATGAGACAGATGGGTTTATTTCGATCTCTTTTTTATGGTATTGGCCTGATTAAACATCCTGATTTTACCATGAGCGTTTTCGACCGCGAGTATGCAACCGGAAATGGGTTCGCCGTGGCATTAATCAAGCCGGGACAACTTGTGCAGTTTTCATTTCATCAGGATATTGAAGGTTTCTGTGTCCTCTTTAAAGAGTCTTATCTGAAGATTCAGCATGATAATCCGAACGCATTCAGGAAATTCTCCGTACTGGACCCGACTAAACAAAGTGTGTTTCAGTTGAATGAAGATCAGTATCAGGAGCTTTCAGGTTTATATGAAAAGATGCTATATGAATATGAAAAGCCCCTGCTGACGCCAAGTTCAATTATCGAGCTCTATATCCATATTCTTTTCTACCGCGTCGACGAAATCTGCAACAGTCCGCATGTCACCTTGCCTTCGGGTGCGCGAAAATCGACGATTAATTTCGAGTTCAAAAGACTTGTGTCGGAAAAGCTCAGGGACACAAAGACCGTGAGCGATTATGCAGAAATGTTAAACGTAACGCCCAAGTATCTCATTGAAGCCGTTACGGAACATTCCCAAGTGGGTCCAAAAGATTTTATTATAGAGCGCATATTATCGGAGACCAAAACATTGTTACGGTACACCGATCAGAGCATTCACGATATTGCTAAAGCATACAAGTTTAAGGACCAGGGCCATTTTACAAATTTCTTCCGTTCCAATACGTCCCTTACCCCGCTTGAGTACCGGAATAACCACCATTAAGTACGATTCGGAACTTTTTGCAAGAAAAGCGGAAAAAACTACATAAAATCCACGCGCGTTTCGGTGTTCTTTTACAAAAAACCGAAGGCTATGCGACGTCACTCATGGACCTCAGACAAAGTTCATTCACAAATTGAATTTAAAGTCCGGTTTATGATGCTGTCTACCATATCCGGTAGATTTGACGACTTCCACGCGACCTTAAGTTATCAGGATGAAAGCTTTACAAATCCAGTAATCTCGTTCTGGGCGTCAGCAGCGTCTGTCAATACACAGTATCCTAAGCGGGACCAGCACCTTCGGTCAAGCGATTTTTTTGACGCCGAATCATTTCCGAAGATAACCTTCCGGAGCACTTCTTTGGAACCCAACCACATCAATGGCGATTTCCTGATGCGCGGCATCCTTGGTATTCGAGGGATTGAACATGAGATGAACGTTGATGTGGAGTATGGAGGAACGATCACCGACAACGAAGGAAAAGTAAGATGTGGTTTCAGCCTGTATGGTAAAATCAGTCGCTCAAATTTTGGTATGACCTGGAACAAGCCGCTGGCATGCGGTGGCGCACTCATCAGCGACGACGTACGGCTTCAGGGCAACATGCAATTTATCCTCGAACAGAAATAGTAACCAAACAAAGATTAATCATATGAAAAAGTTCATTGTACTCGGTTTTCTAATCTCAATTTTCACTCACGCGTGGGCGCAGAAACCATCTCCCCGTCTCATTGATCCAACAAACCACACGTTGGTTATGATCGACCATCAACCCCAGATGGCTTTCGCGACGCAATCCCATCCCATCGAACTGATTCGCAACAATGTCGCATTGATCTCTAAAGCTGCAAAAACCTTCAACGTGAGCGTGGTGATTACGTCAGTTGCTGCCAAGTCATTCAGTGGGCCAATTTTTACAGAGATCACAGACGTGTTCCCCAATGAGAAAATAATCGACAGAACAACCATGAACACCTGGGAAGATGCGAATGCTTACAAAGCGATTACAGGAAAAGGCAAAAAGAAGATCGTATTCGCCGGTTTATGGACCGAGGTGTGCATCGTTGGCCCGGTACTCAGCGCGATCGCTGAAGGATATGATGTCTATTTTATCTCCGACGCTTGTGGCGGCGTGAGCAGAGAAGCACACGACATGGCAGTCATGAGAATGATTCAGGCAGGCGCACAACCCATGACAAGCCTTCAATATATGCTTGAGTTGCAGCGTGACTGGGCACGTCAGGCGACGTACAATCCGGTCAATGACATTGCAAAGGAACATGGTGGCGGATATGGTCTGGGTATTAAGTACGCGAAGGAAATGTTCAACGCCCAGGAAGGAAAGAAGAATTAATTCTCTTCTGACGAAAGACATATATCAACTGCACCCGATCCATGAAACGCACATCCCTCCTCTTTGCCCTGGCGTTGATTCTCTTTGAGGTCAACGCCCAGAAGGCCGACCTCATCGTCCACAATGCAGTAGTCCACACGTTGGATAGCGCCCGGCCAGTGGTGCAGGCCATCGCGGCAGCGGATGGCAAAATCATCCGTACGGGCACCAATAAAGAAGTATTAAAACTTAGAACGAAGTCAACAAAAGTGGTTGATGCCGGAGGTAAGATCATCATACCAGGAATTTTCGATTCTCACCTCCATGTGATTCGAGGTGGAAGATTCTACAATACGGAATTGAGATGGGATGGTGTTTCCTCTCTGAAGCGAGCACTGCAGATGCTGAAAGAACAAGCTGCAAGAACGCCGCAGGGACAGTGGGTGCGCGTGGTGGGCGGATGGAGTGCGTACCAGTTTGAGGAAAAACGACTGCCTACACTCGAAGAGATCAACGAAGCAACCGCCGACGTCCCGACTTTCATTTTGTATTTGTATGGACACGCCTATCTGAATAAAGCCGGGCTACGTGCTCTGGGAATTGATGCCAATACACCGAACCCTCCCGGAGGTCTTATTCAAAAAGACACCAACGGGGAGCCTACGGGTCTTTTGATAGCGGAGCCAAACGCATTCTTATTATACAGCACGCTCGCGAAGCTCCCGGAATTAACGGATGAAGAGAAGCTGAATTCTTCTAAAGGATTTATGCGTGAATTGAACCGGTTTGGAATCACTGCCGTAATGGACGCAGGGGGTGGATTTCAAAATTATCCTGATGATTATGGAACGAGTGAAAAACTTTGCGCCTCTGATGAACTTACTGTTCGCTTGCCATACTACTTGTTTGCGCAAAAGGGTGGACGTGAAGTTGCCGACTACACCAGATGGATAAGCACTGTTGAGATTGGAAAGGGTTGTGATGATGACCACGGCCCGGACTACCATGTTCAGGGCGGCGGAGAGAACCTGGTGATGAGCGCGGCAGACTTCGAAAATTTTGACCAACCAAGGCCGGAACTCAGTCCTGCAATGGAAAGCCAGCTGCGCGAAGTGTTGTTGCTATTGGTAAAAAACCGCTGGCCATTCCGTTTACACGCCACATATAACGAGAGCATTACGCGCTTCCTGAACGTCATTGAGGATGTAAACCGCGAATATCCGCTGAATAACCTAATCTGGTTTTTCGATCACGCCGAAACAATATCCGACGAAAATCTCCAACGTATCAAGGCACTTAACGGAGGTATTGCCATTCAGCATCGCATGGCCTTTCAGGGAGAAAGTTTTATTCGTCGCTACGGACTAAAGGCAGCTTCCAGCACGCCACCGGTAAAAAGAATGATCGAGCTCGGAATACCCGTCGGCATGGGCTCGGATGGAACGCGGGTGAGCAGCTACAACCCATTCATCGGGTTGTACTGGCTGACAACAGGAAAAACCATCGGAGGAACAAAACATCTTGCAGACGAGCAATTACTCGACCGCACTACAGCACTTCGTTTATTTACTTCGGGAAGTGCCGACCTTATCCGATTAAAAGATCGGGGCATGCTAAAGACCGGGCTTCTTGCAGACTTCGCCGTACTCAGTGAAGATTATTTCTCGATAGAATCAGAAAAGATCCTTTCACTGGAATCGATGCTGACTGTCCTGGATGGAAAAATAGTGTACGCTTCCGGCACATTCTCAAACCTGTTGCCGCCGTCCCCGCCCGCATTGCCGCAATGGTCACCAGTAAATTTCTTCGGCGGATATCAAAACAAATAAGATGGATAAGTTATCATGGATCATTCTGGTTGTATGTGCTGGTGCACTCCTTCCAATTCAGGCAGGACTCAATACGCGAATGGGAAAAGCAGTTGATAGTCCCGTGTGGGCATCGCTGATTTCCTTCGGTGTCGGACTCGTGGCTATGCTCATTTATGTGCTGGCCACACGGCAAACCATTCAGCTTGCGTCGATAAAAAATGTCCCCTCTTATACATGGGTTGCTGGCGCCCTTGGCGCATTCTATGTAACCTCTGTCGTATTGGCGTTTCCGCGGCTGGGTCCTGCTCTCGCATTTGGGTTAATTGTCGGTGGGCAACTATTGATGTCATTAATTATGGACCACTTCAATATTCTTGTGCATCAACCACACCCGATTAACATTTACCGAATTATCGGAATTGCCCTAATTGTTGCCGGCGTGGTGCTCATTCGTAAGTATTAGTTGATGACCAATGAAAAGGCTTTTGCTCGTGGTGATACTCCTGTCCAATCTTGCTAATGCACAACCTTTTCATTTTCTCAATTTGCGATATGATGAAGATTACAGCCACCTTCGGAACGATTCATCAAACCACTGGTATAACCGCATGAAGTTTAACCCGGTGAGCGGATCCGGATATTTATCGGCAGGAGGTGAAATCCGGTATCAGACCCAATATTACAGAAACGAGGACTGGTCGAACACGCCGAAGCCGTCTTACAACGCATTCTATACACGCTTTCTGTTTCACACCGACCTGCAGTTCGGTGCAGGTGTACGAATATTCACACAACTGGCCAGCACGTTTGCAGAAGGTCGAATCACACCGGAACGAAGTATCGATGAAAACCAATTTAATGTCCATCAGCTTTTCGTTGATTGGAACTTCCCCGAACAAACAACTCAACTCACGATCAGATTTGGACGACAAGAACTGTTGTACGGATCGCAAAGATTGATTGCAGTACGTGAGGGGCCGAATAACCGGCAAAGCTTTGATGCCATCAAGTTCATGATCAAGCGCGGCGACTGGAAGATTGACTTATATTATGGAAGACCTGTCAGGATCTTCACAGGTGCCTTGGACGATGAATTCAATAAGAACGTTCAAGTCTGGAGCCTGTACGCTGTTAAAATTTTTTCCACCTGGCACGCAGACTTATACTACATAGGACTGCAACACCGCGAAAAGACATTTCTCGAAGGAAATGAACATGAGCTGAGGCATTCGGTAGGAACAAGGATATGGCGAAAGAAAGCTCCGTGGAGCGTCGACTTCGAAGCCTTATACCAGTTCGGCTCGTTTGGTGACAGCCAAATCAGCGCATACACTGCATCACTGAATGCGGCTTATGTATGGGATGACCTGCCTCTGAACCCCGCGATAGGATTGAAGACAGAGATTATCAGCGGAGATCGCAAAACCAACGATGACCGACTAAATACATTCAATCCATTATTTCCAAGGGGTGCGTACTTTGGCCTTGCAGCATTGATTGGGCCGTCTAACCTCGTTGATTTTCATCCTTCTTTATCAATAGCGCCCTCGGAGGCATTGGATTTCAATATGGACTATGACTTATTCTGGCGATATAGTACCAACGATGGCATCTACGGTCCCAATGTCACGCTCATTTACGGGGCATCAAGCAGCAATAGTTTTATCGGACAGCAGCTGGGACTGAGCATGGAATACAGGCCCTCCGCATTTCTGACTATCACCCCGGAGTTGATGTGGTTCTTTGCCGGTCCATATCTTAAAGACGTAAGCCCGGGGAAAAACGTATCATTCGCAGCAATAACGATCCAACTCAAATACTAATCTATGGAAACACAAATTGGAATTACTGAACACCATCGTGCCAAAGTAGCATACGAACTTTCGCGAATCCTTGCAGATTCATTTGTGCTATACACCAAGACGAGAAATGCACACTGGAATGTAGAAGGTGCAGATTTCTATTCAAAGCATAAATTCTTTGAAGATCAATATGAGCAACTCGATGATATTATGGATGACGTTGCCGAGCGCATGCGAGCACTTGGCCACTATGCTCCGGCGACACTCAAGGCTTTCCTCGAGCTCACTTCACTTTCCGAACAATCGCGGAGCAAGAACGATAGCCACGGTTTCATCCAGGAATTGCTTCGCGATCACGAAGCGGTGATCATGAATTTGCGGAGCAGGATCAATCAATTTGCAAACGAGTACCACGATGCGGGGACAAGTGATTTTGTGACCGGATTAATGGAAACACATGAAAAGATGGCGTGGATGCTTCGTGCTCATTTAAGCTAAATAACGATGATTGCAATTCTAAAATCTGAGCAAAGCAGAAAAATTCAAAAAGGTCTTTTCAATATTGAAATTAACCTGCCCGGATTGGCATGGAATAATCCGGACGATAAAAATGGATTCTTTCAGCTCGGTCGATTTGATCGTGGGAAATTGTTTCCAGGTGTTTTTGTTCCCATGCACCCGCATCAGAACGATGAGATACTCACCTACATGAGGAAGGGAGAAATGATCCATGAAGACTCCGAGGGTAAACGTGAAGTAATTAGTAATACACGTTTGATGATGATGAATGCAGGAGCAGGAATCTATCATCAGGAGTCAGTTGCCCAGACTTCCCCGGAACACGTTGAGCTGTTGCAGATATTCATCCGCCCTGCGCAGGAGAATGATCAACCAGAAGTTCAGTTCGCTTCATTTGACGAACCATGGTCTGTCAACGAATGGAGATTGATTGCCGCAAGAACCGATGCGCCGCTCCGAATTAAAAGTGATGTTATTGTGCGCGATTGCCGGCTCCGTGAAAGCAAGATTCAGATTCCGGGAAGTCGGGACAAAGCTTATTTACTACATGTATTTGCAGGTTCAGTTGATGTTGCCGGAATCTATGCGACAGCGGGCAATTCGGTATTGTTTCAGGATGAAAAACCTGAGTTGACGTCAAGCGAAACCGCAGACCTTGTATTATTCGAACTAAATCCGATGGCGCCCTATACACGCTCCGGAATGTACAGCGGCGTATAATCAAACGAACAATGACAACAGAAAAACTAAGATTCTCACAAGTGCCGGACGAGACCCTGGCATGGCTTATGGCCAAATATAAAGCGGTTGATTCGATGAACAGCGAAGCGTACGCGGCCTTTCTTGCGACCGACTGCGAATTGAATTTCGGCAACAACCCGACTGCGCAGGGGCGGGATGAAGTATTATCCGGCATTCGCCACTTCTGGGGTTCCATCAGCGGATTAAATCATCACTTCACGAATGTATTTGGCCAGCATGACCATTTTGCAGCGGAAGCCCTTATTGACTACATCAGAAAAGACAATAAGGTTGTGAAAGTCCCTTGTGTGACAACCATTCAGCGAAATGCTGAAGGACAGGCCAGGAGAATTTCCATTTACATCGATATCACACCAATCTTTCAATAAACATGGAAAACTACAACACAGTAACTGAAGCCATCGCAGCCCTTCGTCACCAGGGTTATCAGGAAGATTTCAATCTCAGGCAGAACTGCCTCGAATGCCGCGGGGGTGCGTTTAAGATTTTTCACAATGAATTTCACATCGACAAACTCTTCAGGTTCGAGGACAATACCAGTCCTGACGACCAGGCCGTTGTATATGCGATCTCGTCAGATAAATATCAACTTAAAGGAGTTCTTGTCAATGCGTACGGCATCTATTCGGAGCCGATTGCTGATGAGATGCTTGCAAAACTGAAGTTGTGAAAAGGAATACATCCGGGCATAAACCCGGATGTATTTAGCCATATGCTAAGAATCTTTCTTTTCCTCCAACTGTGTCTTCTTCACCATCTCTGCATTCAATTGATCCGGTATGATGTTGCTTGCGGCCGACATCACCTTATTCTTAAGCCCTGAAACTTCTTTATTGTCCCCTTGCATCAGCGCATCATATCCAACTCGCGCGACCTTCGCAGCATCTTCCAACTTTCCTTCCTGGACTACCTTTGCGCGCTCCGCGCCTGCCTTGTTAAAAAAGTCGGTATCGGTCGCGCCGGGCTGAAGCGCAGTAAGGGTAACGTTGGTTCCTTTCAATTCGTTGATGAGTGCTTGTGTGAAGCTCATGACATAAGCTTTCGTTGCTGCATATACGGCGAGCAACGGGTGTGGCATATCGCTCGCAATCGACGCAAGTTGCAGAATCTTCCCATGATCTCTGGCCACCATATCTTTCAGGAAAAGATGCGTGAGCACCGTAAGGGAACTGACATTGAGCTGAATGATATCAAGCTGCCGGTGAATATCACTCTCGATAAACTTTCCGTACTCACCCTGCCCTGCGTCATTGACAAGAATATCCACAACAATTCCTCGTGAGCGAATTTCATCATATACATCAAAAGCGCTCATGGGGTCAAATAGATCAGCAGCAATCGGGATCACCTGAACGCCAAATTGCTCGCGAAACTCATTCGCCTTCATTTCCAGATCACTCTGCGTCCGAGCAACCAGGATTAAGCTAAAACCATCCTGAGCAAGCAAACGCGCCAGCTCATATCCAATACCGCTGGTGGCACCGGTCACCACGGCATAATTTCCAGATTGGGATTCATTCATAATTCCTTGTTTTGGGGCACATCTAAAGAAATTATGCCTTCCCAAACCCCGCTTTCAAGCTGATACACAGTTTTTTGTAAACATTAATCAGGATTTTATAAACCTTTTGTATTGAAAAAACCGTTAACTTTGTCGTAGTGAAGTTTTTGAGATCCATATCATCCTTCATTTTGGCCATACTCGTGTTGGTTTCCTCTACGAGCTTTATGGTTGATATGCACTTCTGCGGTGGTAGCCTGCAGGAGCTCTCCGTGTTCCAAAAAGGTGACGGATGCGAGATGATGAAAAAACTTCCCCCCTGCCACCGGAAAATGGCGTCTTCCTGCTGTGAGGACGAGACGGTCATTCATGATGCAGATGAAATTCAGTTTGCCTCTGCCACCGTTGTCGACCAGCCTGCGCCGCTGCTGTTCCTCTACGAGCTCCCGGTCATCGCAGAAATTATTCCCCTGGCGGTTATCAGCACCGAAACACGCATTGCTTACGATCCGCCCGTTCCCGAGCGACCTTGCCCGGCCGAACTCCAAGTTTTCCTGATCTGATCTTTCCGTTGAGCATCCTGCTCGCCTGCGTCACCCGTTGACGTCATTTCTCATTTGTGAGTTTTTCATTCATCTATTCTTGCTATGATAGAAAATCTGATATCCTTTTCGTTGAGGAACCGGATCCTCGTAATGCTGGTAGCGACTACGTTGTTTGGATGGGGCATCCTCTCGGTCAAACAAAGTAAAATTGACGCCATACCAGATCTTTCCGAAAACCAGGTCATTGTATTTACCGAGTGGATGGGGCGCGCGCCTCAGCTCATTGAAGACCAAATCACCTATCCACTGGTGACAAACCTCCAGGGACTCCCGCAGGTAAAATATGTGCGCGGAGCATCGATGTTCGGGATGAGCTTTGTCTATGTCATCTTCAATGATGATGTAGACGTTTACTGGGCTCGCGAACGTGTCATCGAACGCCTCAACTATGCAACACGACTACTTCCTGAGGGTGTATCGCCGACGCTTGGCCCAGACGGTACCGGCGTGGGTCACGTGTTGTGGTACACATTGGAAGCGCCAGCCATGGACCTTGGAGAGCAACGCGCGCTCCAGGACTGGTATGTGAAGTTTGCCCTTCAGAATGTTCAGGGAGTGAGCGAAATTGCATCGTTCGGCGGATTTCAAAAACAATATCAAGTTGCATTGAATCCCAACAGACTCTCCTATTATGGTCTTTCAGTTCCTCAAGTGATTCAATCCATCCGAAGTAATAATGGAGAAACCGGCGGAAGAAAATTCGAAATGAGTGATATCGGGTATATCATTAAAACGACGGGATACCTGAAGTCAATTGAAGAAATCGAAAACATTCCGGTCAAGACAGTCAACAGCGTGCCGATCACGATCGCGGATCTTGGCTCGGTACAAATGACAGGAGAAACACGTCTGGGAATTTTTGATCAGGATGGAGAAGGAGAAGTTGTCGGTGGGATAGTGGTGATGCGTTATGGAGAAAATGCCGACGAAACCATTTCCCGGGTGAAAGCAAAGATGGCTGAAGTGGCGAAAGGTCTGCCTGAAGGTGTGAAGTTTAATATTGTCTATGACAGAAGTGAACTTATTCAGGAGTCCGTATCGTCCATTCGAACCACGCTGATCGAAGAAATGATTGTAGTCTCTTTGGTTGTTCTCATATTCCTCTTTCATTGGAGAAGTGCCGTGAGCATCTTGATCCAAATACCGATTACCCTCGCGACCAGCTTCATTTTGCTCAATGCGTTTGGCATTACTTCTAATATTATGTCGCTGACGGGTATTGCACTCGCCATTGGTGTCATTGTGGACAACGGTATCATCATGGCAGAAAATGCCTATAAGAATTTATCGACCCGGTTTGAAGAGCTCAACCCTCAAAACCATTAATCCTATGATCAGGAAATTATTCAAAAAGAATTATACACCCATCCCGGAAGAGGAGCGGATGACGATCATCGAACAATCGTCCAAGCAGGTTTCGCGCGGTGTATTCTATTCAACAATCATCATCATCACTTCATTCCTTCCCGTATTTATGCTCACGGGGCAGGAAGGAAAGCTTTTTCATCCACTCGCATACACAAAGACATTCATCATGATTGTCGACGCGATATTGGTCGTTACGCTTGCTCCCGTTTTGATTTCCTTTTTTATGAAAGGGAAATTTACCAATGAGAAAAAAAATCCGGTGAACCGGTTTCTGGAACGTGTGTATGAACCCGTCATCCGGACTTGTATGAAATGGCGCAAGACAACCATCGGCGTGAACATACTCGCGCTCCTGATCAGTATTCCGTTATTAATGAAAATGGGCACCGAGTTTATGCCACCTCTGGACGAGCAATCTATTTTGTTCATGCCTGTCACTTTACCAGACGTTTCTAACGAAGAAATCAAACGGATACTTCAGGTTCAGGACAAAATTATTAAATTAGTTCCCGAGGTCGATAAAGTGTTGGGTAAGGCGGGACGTGCCAGCACGGCTACGGATAATGCGCCAATGAGCATGATTGAAACCATCATCATGCTGAAACCAAAATCGGAATGGAGAGAAGGCATCACCAAGAAAGACATCATCAATGAACTCGATGCTAAACTACAAATACCCGGAGTTGTCAATGGCTGGACACAACCCATCATCAACAGAATCAATATGCTGGCCACTGGCATCCGAACGGATGTCGGTGTAAAAATTCATGGACAAAATCTCGACAGCATATACACCTTATCTGAACGTGTCAAACGATCGCTGGAAAACGTTGAAGGCGTTAAGGATCTTTATGTCGATCCGATCACGGGTGGAAAATACCTCACCATTAATATTCGCCGGGAAGAACTGGGACGATATGGTCTGACAGTTGAAGATGTGAACATGCTGGTAGAATCCGGGATTGGTGGCGTTCCCATCGGGCAGACCATCGAAGGGCGACAGCGGTTTAGTATAGGTGTTCGTCTCGCGCAAAACTTCAGACGCTCTATTGAAGAGATCAAACGCATTCCTCTGTCAACTCCGGGAAGCGGACCGATTCCGCTCTCCGCTGTAGCTGACATACGGTTCGAAGACGGACCTCCGATGATCACTTCTGATAATGCGATGCTTCGTGGAGCAGTATTGTTTAATGTGAGAGACAGGGATCTCGGAAGCACCGTTGAGGATGCCATCAGAAAGTTAAATGAAGACCTTCCCGTGATGCCGAATGGGTATTATATCGAATGGAGTGGTCAGTACGAAAACCTGATCAGAGGGAAACAAACATTAATGATTATTCTCCCCGTTGTGCTGATGATCATATTTATCTCACTCTATCTCGCATTCCGATCCGTCCGCGAAGCATTCTTCAGCTTAATCACGGTTCCATTTGCACTCATCGGTGGGGCCTACATGGTGTACTTCTATGGCGTCAATCTGTCAGTCGCCGTGGCGGTCGGATTTATTGCCCTGTTTGGAATAGCCGTAGAAACCGGGGTGGTGATGGTTATCTATCTGAATGACGCCATGCAGCAACTGGTCAAACTTCGCGGTAACAGCAGCGAGACCATCACGCGGGAGGAACTGAGAGAGTTTGTCATCGCAGGTGCCGCAAAACGACTGAGACCCAAGTTGATGACGGTGTGTGTCGCCCTCTTCGGACTCGTACCGGTGTTGTGGTCAACCGGTGTGGGCAGTGACGTAATGAAACCCATCGTATTGCCCATGATCGGTGGCGTACTCACTTCTTCCACACACATCCTCCTGGTAACGCCATTGATATTCTTAATGACGAAAGAATTTGAACTCAGAAAATTTGGAAAAATTGAAGTATATGATGTCAAGCATTAAGCACTATATACCGATACTTCTGCTTGTGGTATCGTTTCAGGCACGCTCGCAGGTCTTGTCGCTTGATTCTGTGCTTACGATTGTTGAGCAGAATAATCCCATGCTCAAAGAATATGATGAGCGTATCAAGGCCTTTAACACCTACGCCGGTGGTGCCAAAAGCTGGATGGCGCCTATGGTCGGCGCAGGAACATTCATGACACCGTATCCGGGACAAATGATCATGGAAGAACGCGACAAAGGTTCTTTCATGGTATCCTTTGAACAAGAGATTCCTAACCCGGCGAAACTTCAGGCAAATAAGAATTATCTGGAGTCCAAATCCTCCGTTGAACGTCACGCGCGTGCAAACCGGTTCAATCAACTCCGGGCCGAGGCAAAAACGAATTATTACCTATTGCTTGTCAACGAAAAGAAAGTAGTAACGCTTCGGGAAAACCTCGCCATACTGGAACTCATGCTCAAGCTGGCAAAGTTAAGACTGCCGTATAATCAGTCGACAGTAGCAGATGTTTACAAAACCGAAGCACGAATCAGTGAAATCGAAAATATGCTGCTGATGGCCGAAGGGGAAATAGCGGAGCGCAGCTTTCGTCTGAAAGGCCTGATGAACCTTGACCCCAAGACAGAAATCCAGATTGATACGACGCAACGTACCCGGATTCAAGTCGAACAAATTCCACTTGACACAACGGCCCTCGCAGGCGTACGAAGCGATGTAAAACAAATTGACCAGACGATTGAGGTCATGATATTAAACCAAAAACTTCAACGCGCGCAGGCGAAACCAGATTTCAGAATTCGCTTTGACCACATGCAGCCTCTCGGTGATATGCCCACACAATTCACCGCAATGGCCATGGTTTCCATTCCCATTGCGCCATGGTCGTCCCGCATGTATAAATCTGAAATCAAAGGCATGCAATACGATATTGAGGCGATGAAACGCGGACGCGAAGCAATTCTCGCGGAGGCCCGGTCGATGATCGCGGGAATGTCAAATCAAATCCAACGCATGCAGCAGCAGCTTAAAAATTATGAAACACGCTTGATACCTGCTTTGAAAAGAAATGAAGAAGCAGTGATGGCTGCCTATGAGGAAAACCGTGAAAAATTACCCATGGTCATCGACGCCTGGGAAGCATTGAATATGGCTCAGACCGACTATCTCGAGAAACTTCAGGAGTATTATCTGATGATTGTAGCATATGAAAAAGAACTTGAAAAATAATCACAGCGTGATTTGGGCATTTCTGTTGAGCATGCTCATCATGGCGTGTTCAGGTCGTGACGAACATGCGCACAACGATACCTATACTTGCCCGATGCACCCCACGGTCGTTTCTGACAAACCTGCAACGTGCCCCGTATGCGGCATGGACCTTGTCAGAAAGGCGAGACCTGGTGAAGAAGTTGTCATTACCCCGGAGCTTCAGCAATTGATCAAATCTCCCAATGAAAACATTCAGTCAGACATCGCGACTGTTCGCCCTTCCTACAAACGCAACGAAGCGGGAAGTACCCTTCAGGGTATGATTACCTATGATGTGACACGAACAGAAGTGATCTCGTCGAGGGTTGCCGGGCGAATAGAAAAGATATATGTCAAATACGTCAACCAGAAAGTAGCTAAGGGGGCCTTACTGGCAGAAATATACAGCCCCGAGCTCGTCACAGCTCAGCGCGAATTTCTGCTGACACTTCGCAATCAAAACGAAAACACAGCACTTGTGCAGGCAGCAAAAGAACGAATTCAGCTGCTGGGACTGACGCAAAGGCAGATTGACAAATTGATAACAACCAAACAGGTGCTCATGACCGTCCCCATATACAGCACAGCGGATGGCATCATTGTCACGGACACTTCACCATCACCTGCTTCGGCAACAGCAAGCACCAACGGCAGCGCGAATATGGGCGGCGAATCGATGAATAACTCCGGCAGCGTGCCGGTGCCGATAAACACTGACATACTGCGGGAAGGTGCCTACGTGAGTAGCGGACAGGCACTTTTCCGGGTAGCCAATACAACCGTCATGAGGCTGGAATTCAACACACCTTCAACACTGCCGATCAAAACCGGAGATACCGTTCAATACAGCAGCGGAAGTCTCTCAGGTGCCGCCCGTGTTGACTTGGTTCAACCCTTTCTGAATGAAGGAGAAACTTTCACACGCGTACGCGCCATTGTTTCAAACGAACAATTACGTTTCGGACAAATTGTTACCGTCCAATTTAAAACAACATCAGAAGAAAGTCTGTGGCTTCCAAGACAGGCCGTGCTCGACCTGGGAAATGAAACCATCGTATTTGTAAAAGAAAAAGGTAAACTTCGGCCGCGAAGTGTAAAAACCGGGCTGAGTCTGGGTAATGAAATTGAAATACAACAAGGTCTCGCATCTGGTGATGAAGTGGCGCGCAATGCACAGTTCCTCGTCGACAGCGAAGGCTTCATTAAAACCAATTAATCATGAGATATATTTTTCTGTTTCTTATGTGTTTCGTAATTGCGTGTTCACCCGGAAGTGAACAGCAGCACGAGCATAGCCATGATCAATCGGGTAAATCTGTTTACACCTGTCCTATGCATCCCGAAGTCCGATCCGAAACACCGGGGAAGTGCCCGGTTTGCGGGATGGATCTCGTTGAAGCGAATTCCTCTGCCAACGTTGATGCTGAGTTGATGCTGAGTGACAGCCAGATCAAACTTGCCAACATCACCACGCAAATTGTGACGACGCAATCAGTCGGACAGCAACTTGCCGTGAACGCGGTTATCCGTGCGGATGAATCGAAGACCACCATCACGAGTGCCCGCTTCCCTGGCAGAATTGAAAAATTGTATTACCGCGAAACAGGTAGGTTGGTCAACGAGGGCACTCCCCTTTTTGATTTATATAGTGAAGCACTACTTACACTTCAGCAGGAGTATTTATTGGCCAAAGAACAGTTTGAGTCTTTGGGAAAAGATAATCCGCAATATCAGCGAATTCTTGACGGAGCATACCGCAAGTTAATTTTATACGGACTTACGGAAAAACAGATTCGAGGAATGAAGAAGGAAAACCTGAAGGCTACAGTCACGTTCTACGCACCGGCTTCAGGTATTATTCGCGAATTGAACATCACCGAAGGGCAATATATTAGTGAAGGCAGCCAACTATTCAAGCTGGAAAATCTGAACTCTCTTTGGGTCGAAGCCGAGCTTTACCCAAAAGAAGCCAGTCTTGTCCATATTGGAGATGTGGTGCAAATCAGGGTAAATAATGAAAACATTCCGGCGAAGATCAATTACATCAGCGCAGCAACACAAAGTGGAACTCAGGTCACCACGGTGCGTGCCAGCATAATGAATACCAAGAAGCAATTTTCACCGGGCGAGTCCGCCCAACTGTATATCAGCTACGCTCAAAAAAAATCTCTCGCGCTGAGTGTCGATGCAGTTATTCGTGATGGAAAGGGAACGCATGTGTACCGGCAAACAGCGTTGAATACGTTTCGGCCTGTGCTCGTCAGTACCGGAACAGAGAATGTCCATGTCGTGGAGATTACCTCCGGCTTGCACGAGGGCGACACGATCGTCACCACAGGCGCCTACCTGCTCTATTCGGAATATATTCTGAAGAAAGGAATGCACCCCCTGGCCAGACATCAACACTAGTGTATATCCAGTTAATTTAATTTAATTTTAAAAACTCAATACGAACACATGAAAACTACAAACCAAATCCTGACGCTGCTGCTCGCAGCATCCTCATTGAGCTTCTTTGTGAACTGCTCCGGAGAAAAAAAGGAAACAACGGAATCGACGACCACAGAACACGAACATGCCAAACATGACCCCGCGTCAACTGCGGCTATGGAAGTATCCAAACCTCAGTTTGAAACAGATGCAAAATTTCAACAGCAGCTTGCAGGTGTATTTCAGGCCTACGTCACTCTGAAGGAAGCGTTTGTTTCTTCGGACGCGGCTAAAGTAAAAGAACAAGGTAAATCTGTAAGCAGCGCCATTGCTTCAACCGATATGAAATTATTAACGGGTGTAGCGCACAACGACTGGATGACTTATTTAGGAGGTATGCAGACGGCCCTGAGTGAGATTGAAAACAGCGCAGATATCGAAGCACAAAGAAAATCATTCAGCACCCTTTCCGATAATCTTTACAAAAGCATCAAGGCGTTTGGTCTTGGTGGCCAGGAAGCATTTTACGAATTCTGTCCGATGGCCTTCAACAACGAAGGTGGCTACTGGCTGAGTGATAAAGACCAGATTCGGAATCCGTATTTTGGCGACAAGATGCTCACTTGCGGTTCGGTTAAAGAGAAGTTGAACTAAGACGCCGGTCGGCTAATCAATAAAAACGAGGCTGTCATTTTCGGGCAGCCTCGTTTTTTTTTATCTGAAATCCAATTCGCAGCTTGAGAGCCGTTGCGATAATTCAAAATAATTTAACACTTCCAGATAGAAATATCTTCACCTAGCGCAGATCAACGCTTCGTAGCCTCCACGTTACTCCGACAAGAAGTTGCCCTCCGGAACCACCGTTGATTTCGGAATTCAGCGCGAGATGGCTATTCAGGAAATACCGCCCGCCGGCTTGTAAATCGATGCCCAGACCGGAGCGACCTCCCGGGACAAAAATGGCATCGTGCCAAAAGTAATAAGCAATAGAAAGACCAGCGTACACATCAAATCGCGGTGGTAATGAAAGGAACTGATCAAAGTAATAATTCGAGTTTACCCCGACTACCAAAATACCGTGATCATAGACAGTGCCACCCCGGGTAGTGCTTTGGGCTCGTTGGTAACTGGCTCGTGCTCCAACAGCGATCGAGCGGGACATTCCAACTTCCACTCCGCCATACAGTGGAATTCCCCACGCTGCGAAGCCAATTCCACCATTGGCCTGAACGGTACCGAAGTCGAGGGGAGTCTGACCCCGAGCGTAATTGAACATCACACCTAGTGCAATGCAAGCGAGAGAGAGAATTTTTTTCATCACATTGAAATCAATGCGAGAAATATAGAATTGTATCAAATACCGAAAAACCGTCGAAACAGACTATCAGATTGAAAGAACATCATAAATTCATAAAAGAGTATATATTGCATGACACAAAAATGATTATGAAAGCTCCACGAAAGTTTCGTTTTGTAACATTCATCATGCTCAGTTTGATCATGGGATGTACCAAAAAAACAGACACGCAGGAAATAGCAACGACGGACGTAGTGGCCGACACGACCATCGGGGCAGTTGACGTGCAAGAATCGTTGAGTGAAGAAGAAGCGCAAAACAGCCCAACGATCGAGATCATCGACTTAGGAGATACGGAACAAAATATTACCTACGAAAATTTAAAAACATTTCCTCCGTTGACGCAGGTTATGCAGTGGGCGTCACGCATTGAAAGAATGCAGGATAGTCTGAACGAAATACATCAATACAACCCATGGAAAGACAGCACGGCATATATGCAGCTTTCTGCAGAGGCATTTCGGTCTATTACTGACTATGAAAAACAAATGATGTCAGCTCGCGACATCAAACAAAATTTCCAAAGTCTGCTCTCGCTCAATCGCGTCGCTGGCCCGGAGGACCGCAGTCTGGAAAAACTTACTTCGCCCAACGGTAAAGGCTCCCTCACCAACGCAACGTGGTATTTTATTGGAGGTGCGCCATTCCTGACACAGTCTTTGGGTGATGAGGGAGGAGCTTACCGAAGCAACAAAGGTGTATCTGAAAAACGGTACTACCTGACTGTGCCGGAAAATGCACAGTTCATTTTGAACGCGATTTATAATTTTCAAACACCGCGAACGACGCTAAACCGTGAAGGTCCCCTTGACGCGTCATACGAAGGCCCGTCCAGAAGCATCAAGCAAGTTGGTGCCTTGGAGCATGTATTTGCAGACAGAGTTCCCGTGATATTATTGACAACCACCGGAGCTGTGAAAGGAGAAATCGTTGCAGTACGCATGAAGCTATTCGAGCAGTCCATGGGATGCATCATTAATCATCCCGTAATCACCATCGCGGGACCGCCCAGCACCGACGAAAATTCCATTCTTGGCTTTTTGATGATGTCGTCTGCCCCATCCATTGCTAACGTTAAATCCAACGTGAACGACAACACCTGGACTGTTGACATCGATGGCGATGGCATTCCTGATCTCGCTGGCGTCCGTGGGACGTTTGAGGGAATATCAAGCGATGCCATGAATGAGGCAATCTGGTATGTCAATGACAATGGTACCTGGAAGATTGCCGACTGGGCATCCGAACCTGATTGTACATGAGGTGGACCCTGCCCGCACTTTTTTTTACCATACTGGTGATCAGTTTATGGCTGCATCCACAAGGAGTAAGCGGAACTTTTGCTGGTGAGCAATCGGTCGCTACATTTCTTTCCGCCGCAGCTCTTCTGACGCTTGCTGTCTTATGTTGGGTGAAGTCGTTTCATGATGAAAAGCGTTGGTTAGTCTTTTCTTTGTTCTTTTTCATTGCGCTCGTCGATGAAGTGTTTATGCTGCACGAGCATATTAAAGACCTGTTGATTTTCAAATTCCCGGAACATCCGCATCTTTTCCACGAAAGTGCTACGCTCGTCTCGGGAATTGTCGGTGCTGTGGTTTGCGTTATGCTTGTTCGACAGATGCAGTCAGAAAACAAAAAGATGATCTACTTGTCGGCGGTTGCAGGTGCCGGAAGTTTGTTTTGCGATGTGCTGTCTCTCGGAATAATACCGGAAGAGATACTTAAGCTCGTGGCTGAATTAGTAGCTGTTTATGTGTTGTCTGGAGAGTTTGAATAACGCTTGCCCGGCATCATCGGTTTTTCAACCTCCTAAGCTCACATCCCGGGAATTGATAACCTGGATGATGATGTTCATCAACTCATTCATCTCGAATGGCTTACCGAAAAAATGATTGACCCCTGCATCCATGGCGCGCTGCCGCAATTCATGTGACGCAGAGATCATGATGATGGGAATATCTCTGGTTTCCGCATGCAGACGAAGAAACTTGCACAGCGCGAGACCGTCAATAATAGGAATGTTCTTATCCAAAATAAACAAATCGGGCCATGGTTTGGATCGTGATACAAGGCTGCTGCCTTCTGGCAACAACTCTACCTCAAAACCTTCCTGACGTAAGCGTGCCTTCAGCAAATAACCAGCATCCATATCGTCTTCAGCCACAATGATTGTTCGCATTCTTCGGTGTTTGAAAAACGCATGCAATGTAAAGTGACTTCGCGAGAATCGAAGGGACAATATTTTTAAACCATTATCGGGCAGAAGCCATAAAACCTTTAATCATCTGTTCCTCTGCGCTGGTCAGGTCAACGATGGTATAAGTCGGTACAGCCGTAATGTTAATCTCATCGAGAATGTCGACGATGTTGTTATATTTCGAATCATCCATCGGCTTGATCAATACAACAAGACGTGGCCGCTCTGTTTTTTTATCCAGCAACAATTTTCTCAAACCTTCTTTTGAATAAGAGGTGTTCCGAACCGGCGGATCAATGCCCATCCACCAATATAACTTCCCGTCCTTGCCCGGCGACAGATTCAGCACATCGTCGGCATTTACCCTTGGTGGCTCTTGTGTCACTTCGTTCTTGTCTGGCATGTGTACATCCATCACAAGCTGGTTATGAAACGTAGACGTTAATATGAAAAATGTCAATAGCAAGAAGGCCAGATCGACCATCGGCGTCATATCGATCCTGACCGACATTTTTTTGGAACGCACTTTACCTTTTGGCGACTCCGAAGCGTGTGAAATCTCAGCCATAGTAGATTTGTTTTATCAATCAGATGCACGGGATGTAAAAATTTCATAAGCCACAGGCGGATTTGTGGGAATTCTGACTTCCATTTAATTTTATTTCCTCCAAAAGGACCATCTTATGCCCAGACTTAAAGACCCCTATGTAATCACTGGAATTACATTTGGAATTGCTTTCCTTGCGCACCGAATCATACTTCATCTCATTCGGGAAGATTTAACTGCTCCACTTATCTTTGTTGAATTTGCCGCATCGCTGTTTTCAGGATTTCTGTTTGCATTTAGTTTTTACGGACTCGCGCGATGGCTCGGGAAAAAAGTTAACATAGAGCTGGAGCCAGATGAGGTCATTGAATTTGAATCCGGCGCAAACCACTTCAAAGGTCGCGAGGGTGTGGGTGGCAAATTGGTGCTGACCAATAAGCGATTAATTTTTAAATCCCACCCATACAACAGACAAAACCACGAAACGAACTGGAACGCAAGAGATATTGTCTCAATGTCTACGTTCAGGAATATGAAATTTCTGGAAAATGGTTTGCTTATCAATTTCCCCGTTGGCACAGAAAAGTTTGTGGTGAATGATCCAAATCAGTGGATTGAGAAATTGAAGTCATACGAACAACAAAAATCGATCGCTCCGTAACTCACTTCTTGCTTCTCTCAGACGTGCTTTAAAACTTTATTGAGTTGAGGTTCATCTTCTAATCGGAACGAACCCTCACGGGAAGATTTCAAACGTGAAATGTCAGGGCTTTGCAGAGGTCCAAATGAATACGAACTGCGCTGCGCTCAGTATTGTTATTTTCTTTCAAGTCCATTCAAGCCGAGACGGCTTGATGGCCATTTCAGAAAACAAAAAACCCCGACGAAACGCCGGGGTCGTGTTCATTCACTCGTGCACTCGCAGGGATTCAAACCCCGAACCTTCTGATCCGTAGTCAGATGCTCTATTCAGTTGAGCTACGAGTGCGTACTAAATCCAAGGTTGTGGCGTTTGAACCGTGCGGCTCGTTGCTGTTCCTTGATTTTAGGACTGCAAATGTAAGGAATTATTGATATCCTCAAAACAAAACCTTTGGCTCAGCCACTAAAAAAGCTAATTTTGAACCTTTACCATACTCGAATTATTCCGTCATGCTGAAAAGATACGTTGCCCTTGCCGGCTTTTTGCTCCTCTCACTGAGTGCTTTTGCCCAGGAAACCTCCGAAAAGAAAACCGGCCGCCCGGATATACCAGGAACGTTTGTCGTCGACCTCGGCCTGAACCGGATGTCGGATAAGCCGCTCGGTCTGGACTACGGACTTTGGGGCTCCCGAACGCTCAATTTGTACTACCAATACGATATGCGCATCGGAAATTCCAAATTCTCATTTCACCCTGGAATTGGTTTAGGAAACGAGCGCTTCAAGATGCTCAGTTTTCAGAAATACCTTCCTTCGGACACGGTAACCCGCTCAAATCCTACGCTCATATATGACGCGAATGGAAATACAACGTTCGTGGAGGCGTCTCGCTTCATCTATGACGGCGATACGCTGGGAACGCCCGACTGGTCGCTCACTTACGAGACGCGGAAAAGTATGCTGGTACTCAGCTACCTGGACATTCCACTTGAATTGCGTTTTAGTGTAAAGCCTGATGACCCTGCCAGAAGTTTCAAGATCGGCGTGGGTGCGCGTTTCGGTTATCTCATTGGCTCGCACACGAAGCTGAAATACAGGGAAGATGGAGAGAAAAAAATCATGAAGGTTCGCGATGATTTTAACCTGAACCCCATTCGCTATGGTGGCTTCGTGAAAATCTACTTCGGGAACTTCAATATGTTTACGTATGTGAACCTCAGCACGCTGTTCCGCGATGGAAGAGGCCCTGGAGGCACCGACGCAACTGTGTACACGATCGGCCTTTCACTGTCCAGTTTCTAATTACAAGTTACCCAATAAAAAAAAGTGCTGCCGGGATATCCTGGCAGCACTTTTCATTTTGAGCGTAGACGAATTAGTTTCCGTTCTTTCTCTTCTCCATCTCCTTGTCGAAAGTCTCTTTGAACTTCTCATAATCGTAATCGATCTTGAGGCGCTCATCTTTTGAAAGACGTTCGTTGTACTTCGATACGAGATCGTCAGCTGACAACTCGATGGCGATGTAGCTCTTATAAATACCATCTTTGGTAATTACATTCTTTTCGCAGATGGTACGAACACCTGAGATTGTCTGATCCACAACTTCACGGTTCAGGCTCTCAAAACGTTCTTCCAACTCTTCGCGGTTGTTCATCTCGCGTGAATTGACATAGTTATCCGTAACGGTCTTCACGGTTGTCTGAATCGCTTGCGCCAGTTCATTGCGGGCATTAGTCAATGCCTTCTTCTTGGCCGTATTCATATCCTGACTTTCACCACTGGAGTTCGCGCGGAACACTTTGTTGGTCGTGAAGTAATCAGGTCCGGAGCACGGGATTACCACTTCGGTTTCTCCTTTGGGTATTTTGTCTTTGCTGCTTTTACATCCAATGACCATCACCGCAGCAAGAGCAGCAAGCATCAGGGAGGCGTAGGTGCGCTTTTTCATAAAGGGGAAAAGTTAAGTTATGTTATATGTATTTAGTTAAATCAATTTCAATACCAAAATTCCTGAACTGGAGAATTACTGCAAAACAGAGCTCATCAACTCCTTCATACGCTCCTTTTCCAGGGCCTCCACGGCTTTGTTATAGGCATCCACGCTGGATTTGTCATAGTCCAGGCCATAGCCCTTAACGCGATCCAACGTCGTTGCATAAATAATCTTCCCTTCTCTGGCCATTACCTTAATGACACTGGTGAGGTAAGTGATGTAAATACTTCCGCTCACCGAACCCTTTTCGGAGTCGGCCGATACTTCGAAAACCAAATCCGCATTGGATTTATCTGTCGTGAATTCAAAACCATTGGTCGTCAATACATTCTTCAACCGATTTGCGATTTGAGCATTGTTGCGCGTCAAACCAAAACTTCTCTCCTCACTGGTCAAATACACCACCGGACGCTGTACTTTAAGAATTACTCTCGCGGCAGGAACGTTGAATGTTTTTGCAATCAGGGCATATACCGGAGATTGACTTGCCGAGGTCGCACTGAGCGCATCAATGTCTGCTTTCACCACAATGGTCTGCTCCAAATCGCGCGAACCAATTTTGCTCATTAATATCTTGGCGGTGCCGTTTTCATTCGTCCGATAGGTTAGAAACACATCGCCCTCTCCTTTTTCGAACGAGGCTGCTATTGGCAGATTCGCAAACGCAACGCCCCCCTTATGGGTCGCCCGTGCAACCAGATCAATTTCTTTTGGATTCAGTCTCCGGTTCACTTCCAGCACCGGATGATTGAGGCTAATCTGGAACTTATCGAGCAACAGCTGGATGGATGCGTAAATTTCATTCACCAATAAGACCTCCCGGTCATCGATCGTGATTTTGATTGCTTCGCCAAGGTATTTTTCCATCGCACGAAATGCCTGGAAGTAAAAACCGATGGCCTGCAAATCCTCTCCCGCCTTTTCCGATTCTCTTCCCTTGCGGAAGTAATCGGTCGCCAGCGTGGTCGCGTTTCTTTTCTTTTCTTCCTTGATTTGTCTGTATTTGGAGATGCTGAGACGGTAATAAACCCAATAATTACCTCCATCCTCATACGAGTCGACCATCTCAAACTCCTCAACCTCTTCGTTCGCCGTCGTCTTGATGATCTGCTCGTATTCTTCCCGCAATTTCTTGTCAACCTCCATCACACTGAGCACCGAAGTTGACGACACATTGACCTTAATCTGTGAAATCAGGTCATCCATCGCGCTCTTGCGCGCTGCCTGGATGTAATTCAGAGATCCGTCTTTCAGGCTGTGCCCTACCCCGACATAATAGCCAGGCATGGCGGTTTCAGATTTCAGCCATCCGGGTTTCCGGGCTTCCGCATCGTTCACCTGCACTTTGGGGCTACAGGCGGAAAAGAGTAAAAGGAGCGCTAAAATTCGCTTCACGGGGTCAATTGTTAGGTTTCCGGATAGTCCTGATTCACTTTCTGTGCCAAAATATACGAAACATCTGTATGTGACGAGAAACCCGGACGGAAAGTTAGTCTGGTCGGGCCCCACAACCCCTTCGCCAGGCACAAAAAAATCAGGGACGCATGTTTTGCGCCCCTGACTTCATTTTTTTGCCTCCCGGCTTACTTCTTGATGGGTTGGTAATCCTTGAACGGAGAAATCACCACCTTCTCCATCATGGCCCTGTATTCCGGCCAGATGGTTTCGTAAAACTTATTCACGCGATCAATCACCTGGCCGACCATGTCGTGGGCAACCTTGTACACTTGCTGGTCTGTTCCGCCAACCGGATCAAGTGAGGAGCTGATGTAGAACTGGGCATTTCCGATGTAAGAGATCGGCGTCGGCTCGCGCTGGCGCACAATTCCCTGACGTTTGTCTTCCTTACCCAACATATAATCGAAAAGGGCATTGATGGAATCCTTCACGGCTTTAGTCTTTTCCAGGGCTGCCTTGAACTCATCCTTCTTCGCATCCGTCATCTTCTTCTCAAATTCATCAACAATTTCCTTCGACTCGCGAAGGCGTGATGCTGCCTCTCCGGCAAGACCTGTCAGTTTTTCCAGGTCCTTTTGCATCTGATAGCGGGCTTCATAGGTTGATGCTGGAATGTTGTATCTCGGGTCGGCCTTTACCGTCATCATGACGGAATCTTTCATTCCTCCAAAGCTCATTCGAACCTTGTAAACACCAGGCAACACGGCTACACCCGAAGGCTCGAAATTGCTGCGGGGCTTTTCACGCGAAGGACCGCGCTCTCCTTTTTCGGTGAGGGCCCATTGCATGCGATGCAAACCATTCTCGTCCGGAGCCTTCTGCTTGATTGTCCGGATCTTTGCTCCTGCTTGATTGAATATCTCGACCGTGATGCTGTCGTACTTCACCTTGGATTCTTCTTTCGAAGGCGCGGTCGTTTTCGGTGCATCCTTCGCAGTCGTTGCTACCGCGGACTCGTCGGCACGTTTCTTATCAGTTTTTGCATCGGTTTTCGGCTTGCTATTGGCCGCGGGTTCTTCTTTCTTTTGCTCTGGTTTATTGATGACATAAGACAGCTGACCGCCAAATGGCTTATTCTGACCTATGAACATTCCGTTGCCAGGAAACAGCACGCCCTCGGGATCCTGAATCTTCGCGAGGTAAGCATCCGGCGGTTCAAACAAATGCAATGTCTTATTCAAAACCTGAACACCTTCTTTCACCATTTCGCGCAACGGTCTGATATCGTCAAGTACATAAATGGCGCGTCCGAAAGTACCGATGACCAAATCGTGTTCGCGTGGCTGAATAACCAGGTCCATCGTGGGTACACCTGCAGGATAATCTGCGGTCCAGCGTGTCCACGTTTTCGCATCATCAAGGCTCACCCAAAGTCCATTCTCTGCCCCGAGGAAATACAGGCGTGGTTCAACGAGGTCCTGAATCACAGAAAGCACATAATTATTTTCTCCAATAGCTGCAGGCGACACGATGCTTTCCCAGGTTTGTCCGTAATCGCGTGTGCGGAACAAGTAAGGCTTGTAATCGAATTGCCTGTAGTTGTTGACCACCACGACGGCTTCTCCACCTTTGTGAACCGAAGCCTTAATTTGAGGAATCCACGCATTCTTAGGCATTCCGGTAATTTTCGACGTTACATTGGTCCAGGTATTTCCGCCGTCACGTGTTAACTGCACCTGGCCGTCATCGGTACCTACCCACATCACACCTTTATCCACCGGACTTGGTTCTATCGCAAGAATGGTACAATGGTTCTCTGCACCTGTTGCATCCATGGTAAGTCCACCACTTTCATGCTGCTTTTGTTTTTCGGGATCGTTCGTAGAGAGATCGGGTGATATTACGGTCCAGGTATCGCCCTTGTTCACGCTCTTATGCACGAACTGTGATCCATAGTATATAGTTGATTTATTAAATGGATCCTGCGCGAGCGCAGAGTTCCAGTTGTAGCGCAAACGTACTTTCACATCGGGGTGAGTCGGACGAATCATCTTGGTGTGACCCGTCACCTTATCGTATCTCCCGAGAAAACCTTGCTGAGACATTGCGTATCCGTAACGGGCATCTTCCGGATCTGGAGATACATCAAAGCCGTCACCAAACATCACCGACTGCCAATACCCGTTGCGTATCCCGTCGTCTTTCCACACATAACCAGGTCCGGTCCACGATCCATTATCCTGAAGACCGCCGTAAACATTATATGGATATTCATTATCTACATTGATATGATAGAATTGTCCGACCGGAATGTTTTCCACGAACTGCCAGTTCTTGCCCATGTCGTAGGAGATGTTCAAGCCACCGTCGTTACCATCGATGATGTAGGAAGGATTTTCCGGGTGAATATACCAGGCATGGTGGTCGGGATGAACACCAGAGTAAGGGAGCAATTCACGGAACGACTTCCCGCCATCCTCACTCACATTCACGCGAGAGAAAATGGTGTAGAGTCTGTTTTCGTTTTTCGAATCGACATAGATCTCGTGATAATAGAAAGGACGATCACCGATCTCGTTCATCTTGTCATTCACCATCTGCCATTTCGCTCCGCCATCTGTCGAGCGGTACAAACCGTTCTTCTTGGCTTCAACAAGCGCATAAATAACGTCTGGCTTGCTGCGGGATATGGCCAGACCTACACGGCCCAAATCCCCTTCCGGAAGGCCATCTTTATTTGACAATTTCTTCCAGGTCTTTCCTCCATCGTAGGTGATATGAACACCCGAACCAGGACCACCCGACTTGAAAGTCCATGGCCATCTCCGGTGCTCCCACATCGCTGCAACCAGCTTATTGGGATTGGACGGATCCATAATCAAATCCGCACATCCGGTCTTTTCGTTGACATAAAGAACTTTATTCCAGGTTGCTCCGCCGTCGGTTGTCTTGAACACACCGCGTTCAGGATGCTCACCCCAGGGAGAACCGATGGCCGCCACGTACACCGTGTTTGGATCTTTCGGATCAATGATAATGCGGTGGATGTGACGTGTCTTTTCCAAACCCATCAACTTCCAGGTTTTGCCGGCATCCAGGCTGCGGTAAATACCATAACCACCATTCAGACTGTTACGAGGGTTACCCTCACCCGTTCCTACCCAGACAACAGCCGGGTTGTCCTGCTGAATCGCAATAGCGCCAATAGAAAGAACCTGTTCTTTATCGAAAATGGGCTCCCAATTCACGCCGCCGCTGGTTGATTTCCACACACCACCGCTCGCAGAACCTGCATAAATGGTGGCGGGACTATTTGCAACGACATCAATAGCTGTAATTCGGCCGCTCATGCCGCCGGGTCCGATGTTCCTGGGCTTCATTCCCTTGAACTTCTCCATGTCGAGCTTTTGCGCCGACACGTGAAAGACAATGGCGAGCCCTGCCATCAGGAGTAGTAGATATTTCTTCATGTCAGAAAGGTTTAAAACGTTAAATATAGCAGGCCGAAGCCAAGTGCGAATTGCCGTTTACAGAATTCTGCATTATCGAGGATGAGGTGCGTCGAATTGATTTAAATGGTTTTGGAGTAAACAATTTTCCAGGTTCATGGTCTTTAATGCAATTCTTGTTATGGACCAGATTGCCGCACTCGTTTTTCCGCACCAGCTTTTCGAACACAATCCGATACTCGAAAAAGTTTCTGAAGTGTACCTGGTAGAGGACCCGTTGTTTTTTACACAATACCCGTTTCACAAAAAGAAAATTATCCTCCACCGGGCATCGATGAAGTTTTATGAACAGTGGCTGCTCAAGAAAAAGAAAAACGTCCACTACGTCGAGGCACACGACAAATACGCTCAGACGAAGAACCTCTTTTCATTGCTGGCAAAAAACAAAATCAGTGCAGTGAGGGTGTGTGAGCCTGGCGACTATTTACTGGAACGCCGGCTGAAGCGTTACAGCGAACGGGCGGGCATCTCGATTGAATTTCTCCCGTCACCGCAGTTCCTGAATACACTCGCAGACGTAACCAAATACTTCAGCACATCTTCTTCGTATCTGATGCACCACTTTTACACGCATCAGCGCAAGCGTCTGGACATTCTCGTGGAAAACAAAAAACCGGTCGGCGGCAAGTGGAGCTTCGACGAGGAGAACAGAAAGAAAATTCCGAAAGGACTATCCATACCTGAGCGGTTTGTGCCCGCTGAAAACGAGTATGTCAAAGAAGCTGTCGCGTATGCAGAAAAGAAATTCAAGACACATTACGGAGTCAGCACAGGCTTTGAATATGCCGTCAACTTCACCGATGCACGAAAGTGTTTGCGGGAGTTTATTCAAAAACGTTTTGCACTGTTTGGTCCTTATGAAGACGCGATGCAAACCAATGGTGTTTTTCTTTTTCACAGTGTATTGACACCTTATTTGAATACGGGATTGCTTACACCAGATGAAGTCATTAAAGCCGTTCTGGAAGCAGGCAATGAAATTCCGCTCGCCAGCATGGAAGGATTTATTCGCCAGGTGATCGGCTGGCGCGAATTCATTCGGGGAATTTATGTGACCAAGGGCGTTCAACAGCGCCGTCATAATTTCTGGAACCATCAACGTTCGTTACCAAAAGGCTTCTATACAGGTGAGACCGGTATTGTTCCTGTTGATGCAGTTGTGTCCCGTTTGCAACGCCATGCCTATTCGCACCATATTGAAAGGCTTATGGTGATGGGTAATTTTATGATGCTTTGTGAATTTCATCCGGACGACGTGTACCAATGGTTCATGGAAATGTACATCGATGCCTACGACTGGGTGATGGTTCCCAATGTGTACGGCATGAGTCAGTTTGCCGATGGCGGTGTCATGAGCACCAAGCCCTACATGAGCGGGTCGAACTACCTGATGAAGATGAGTGATTTCTCAAAAGGTCCATGGACGAAAACATGGGATGGTCTATACTGGCGTTTTATCCATGTTCATCGTGAATTTTTTGAAAGTAATCAGCGCACGATGATGATCACTCGAACACTGGATCGAATGGACAAGCAAACACTGAAGACACATTTGTCAACAGCGGAAAAATTCCTTGAAGGTTTGAATTAACGTCCCTTGAACGACGGCTTGCGCTTTTCGAGAAATGCAGTGACACCTTCCCGGTAGTCTTCCGAATTTCCGGCAATCTCCTGGCACCATGCTTCGTACTCGAGCATTTGTTCGAGCGAAGCCGTAGCCGACTTCTGCAACATTCTTTTAATAAGTCCAATCGACTTGGTCGGTGCTTTCGCAAAGTAGTCGGCGTAGGATTTTACCGCTTCATCCAATTGATCGGCAGGAACAGCCTTGTTCACCATTCCCCATGACTCCGCTTGTCTGGCCGTCACCTTTGATCCCATCGTGCACAATTCAAATGCTTTCGCAGACCCGACCAGGCGCGGGAGAAAATAGGAAGATCCGGAATCTGGCACCAGACCGATATTGATAAAAACTTCTATTAATGTAGCCTCCTCGCTTGCCACAATCATATCACACGCAAGTGCCAATGAACACCCTGCACCTGCAGCCACGCCGTTGAGCCGGCAAATGATGGGCTTAGGCATATTGCGCATGGCGGAGACAATGGGATTGTAGCGCTTGTGCAGCGATTCAAGAAAAGAACGTTTCTGTTTGCCCGAGGCAGCCTTCAAATCCTGACCAGAGCAGAATGCTTTGCCCGCGCCTGTCAGCACAAGTACCCGAACGTCACCATCCCTGGACGCGGCCTTCAGCGCATCCTGCAGCTCAAACGTAATTTCGTCATTCAATGCATTATAAACTTCAGGACGGTTTAGCGTAATGGTCGCAACGCCCTCGTGCGTTGTGTACTGAATGAATTGATAGGTGCTCATCGTAATTTAAAATTAAAACAAGAAGGACATGCCAATCAGCGAAATGGCAAGACCGGTAATTCCGCCAATGTAGACCTCGCGCGGCGTATGTGCATTAAGCTGAAGCCGCGACGACATCACTGCTCCTCCAATCAGGATGCATATGACCGTCGGAATCAACAGCTCATTGGTTTCAAATATTCGGCTTAATGGAAGTAACAGGCCAACCATCCCTCCTGAGGCAACACTGTGAACGCTGATGCGAAAAAAAAGTGTAACCAGTACGACAACCACCACCAGCGCATCCATGATCAGCAACATATGCAGAAAGAGATCGTTCATGCGAAACGTCTCGTTGGTGTACATCATGTAGGTAAATGCAATAAAGATCCCTGCGAAAAACAGGAACGGCAGAATCCTTTCTTTCCGCGTCGGCATGTGAAACGTATCAATCGTTCCGAACACCCTGAAAATGATCATCACCAGAACGGGCAACAGGAAAGTAATGGTAAATATCTGAAGCGTGAAAACAAGTTGACCGAGTCCTGCCTGAATGGGCTGCAGCGCAACGGGCACCTGACTTGCAAGAATCAGGGTGAGGTAGGTGGGCATCAACAACGGATGGAATGCGTAAGAAAAGAATCTTGACAACGCGTTCACTTCATCTCCTTTCTTAAGCGAGCCACTGGAATATTCAACTGCTCACGATATTTGGCTACTGTCCGGCGAGCAATATTGTAACCTTTATCATTGAGGATCTTCTCAAGCTTGTCGTCGGAAAATGGTTTGTTCTTGTCTTCGCCCTCGATGATGTCTTTAATGATTTGCTTGACCTCGCGGCTACTCACTTCTTCACCGGACTCTGTTGAGATTCCTTCAGAGAAGAAATACTTCAGCGGGTAAATTCCAAAATCCGTTTGTACAGCTTTTGAGCTCGCCACGCGCGACACCGTAGAGATGTCCATGCTGATCATATTCGCGATGTCTTTCAAAATCATCGGGCGGAGCTTAGTCTCATCTCCTTCCAGAAAGAAATCATATTGAAACTCAACGATGGCGCGCATGGTTCGCAGCAGCGTTTGCTGCCTTTGCTTAATGGCATCAATGAACCATTTAGCCGCATCGAGCTTTTGCTTGACGAAAGTAACAGCGTCCTTGAGTTTTTTATCCTTCTTATTGCTCTTCTCGTAAGCCTGAAACATATCCGAGTACGACCTGCTGATGCGCAGTTCGGGTGCATTCCGGCTATTCAGCGTGACTTCGAGCTTTCCTCCTGAATTGGTCAGAATAAAATCCGGGATGATATATTGATTCTTCACCATGGTCGCGGTGCTGCCGCCACCTGGCTTCGGATTCAATTTTACGATTACTTCCATTGCATCGCGCACAAAATCTTCGTCTTCTGTGTCGAGCTTCTTTTGGATCTTCTGGTAATGTTTCTTGGTGAACTCCTCAAAACACTCCGCGATAATTTTCTTCGCTACGGCCACATCGATATCGTGACCGTTGTCCATTCTGTCGAGCTGCAGCAACAAGCATTCCTGTAAGTTTCTTGCTGCGATACCGGGAGGATCAAAAGTTTGAATTTTTTTCAGCAACGCCTCCACTTCTTCCGCGGTCGTGTCGATGCCCTGCGAAAACGCGAGGTCGTTTACAATAGCTTCAAGCTCCCTGCGGATATAGCCGTCACTTTCAATACTTCCCACCAGCTGCTTCCCGATTGCGTATTGCCGCTCATCGAGACCAAGAAAATCAAGCTGGCTCATCAGCTGCTCATGCAGTGATGTCGACATGGGAATGGGCATTTCGCGATCCTCATCATCGTCGCCATCGCCTTGCATTTTGTATCCGCTGTAGTCTTCATCTCCGAGGTAGTCTTTGATATCGACCTCATCGTCGTTGGAAGACGATTCCTGAAATTCCTCCTCCTGTTGTTCTGCCGCCTGTTCTTCCTGGCTGTCGCGTTCTTCGCCAACCTCAAGGGCAGGGTTGATTTCAATCTCTTCTTCGATGCGCGCTTCAAGCTCGGCCGTAGGCACCTGCAACAGTTTGATGAACTGTATCTGCTGCGGTGACAGCTTCTGTTGTAAAGATTGACTGAGTCCTAGTTTCTGCATCGTTAATGAATACTACCACATCTCGTTCCAAGAGCAAATTTAGGAATATTGGTAACTTATAAAACTTCCACAACAAATGTGCTGCCGGTTTTTGCGGCTCACCTCTTTCCTTCCTCAGCAAGTCGGCATTGAAAGAAGTCGCCGACTATGAAAATCCGTTACTTTTTTCGTTTTTTGCCAACCTTTTCACTTTCAACGCTTCATGAAACGTATAAAAATCAAAGAGTTGCTGAAGACAACGCCATCCAACCAGACAGTTGTGGTTCAGGGATGGGTGCGAACATTCCGAAACAACCAATTTATTGCCATCAACGATGGCTCTACGATTCAGAATATTCAGGCTGTGGTGGACTACCAGCAAGTGAGCGAATCCCTGCTGAAGCGGATTACCACTGGCGCGTGCGTGGAAGTTGAAGGAGAATTGATTCCTTCACCGGCGAAGGGTCAAACCGTCGAGGTAAAGGCGACTCGTGTGGAGATTCTCGGAGACAGCGATCCTGAAAAATTCCCCCTGCAGCCTAAGAAGCACAGCCTTGAATTCCTCAGGGAAATTGCTCATTTGCGCAGCCGTACAAATACCTTCGGCGCGGTGATGCGCATACGCCACGCAATGGCTTTTGCGGTACATCAATTTTTCAACGACAAGGGATTCTTTTACGTCCACACCCCCATCATTACTGGGTCAGACGCAGAAGGTGCGGGAGCCATGTTTCGTGTAACGACACTTGATGCGGCGAATCCACCACGGGACGAACACGGTGCCATCAATTACAAGGAAGATTTCTTTGGCAGAGAAACAAACCTCACGGTTTCCGGGCAGTTGGAAGGTGAAACATATGCGTTGGCCCTTGGCGAAATTTATACCTTCGGTCCTACGTTCCGCGCTGAGAATTCAAATACCACCCGACACCTCGCAGAGTTTTGGATGATCGAGCCGGAGATGGCCTTCTACGACATTGGCGATAACATGCAGCTTGCTCAGGAGTTCCTGCAGTATCTCGTGCGCTATGCCCTGAACAACTGTGCAGACGACCTTGAGTTTCTGAATAAGCGCGCGCTCGAAGAAGAACAATCCAAACCGCAGGACCAGCGCAGTGAACTTTCTCTGATGGACAGATTGAAATTTGTCGCGGAGAATGACTTTCAGCGCATCACCTACACCGAAGCGATTGAAATTCTCCGGGATTCCACGCCCAACAAGAAGAAAAAATTCCAGTACCTCATTGACAAGTGGGGTGTTGATTTGCAATCGGAGCATGAACGCTTCCTGGTTGAGAAACATTTCAAAAAGCCGGTGATTCTGTACAACTACCCCGCAGAGATCAAGGCGTTTTACATGCGGCAGAATGAAGACGGAAAGACCGTTGCTGCGATGGACGTGTTGATCCCCGGAATTGGTGAAATCATCGGTGGCTCACAGCGGGAAGAGCGCTATGACCGTTTGGTGAAGCGTATCCAGGAACTCAACCTCCCTGAAAAAGAATTGTGGTGGTATCTGGATCTCCGTCGGTTTGGCTCTGCACCGCACAGCGGTTTTGGGCTCGGCTTCGAGCGCCTGATGCTTTTTGTAACAGGGATGACGAACATCCGCGATGTGATTCCATATCCGCGCTTCCCTGGTAACGCAGAGTTTTAATTTGATTTCTGTCTGAAAACCAGCAGCGGAATGGTGCCATGAAACGCCATTTTCCTGGTGACGCTTTTGTCAAATATTTTTTCGTAAAAAGAAGGACGGTGCGTGAACATCGCCAGCATATCCGCACTGGACACGGTGATGTACTGACTGATGGCTTCGTCCACATCTTCATCGAAAGTCACCAGCGACAACACCTTCCGGTAGCTTAACTTTTTAACCGCCTCGTCAATCCGGGCCTCTGCCTCTTCAAACACCTCTCCGGGCTTGAGGATGTGCAGTACATGAACCGTCGCGTTGAATTTTTCAGCGAATGATACCAGCGTGTTTAGTTCGTAATCGAGGTACTTGAGATCGGTTGCATAAATCACATTCTCAATATTCCGCAGATCGGCCTGATCCGGAACAACAACCATGGGAATGTCGGTGATTTCCATCAGTGATGTCGTGTTGCTCCCGAGGAAAGTCTTTTTGAAACCACTTGCTCCGTGCGTGCCGATAACAATCAAACCCGACTTCACCCGCTTGGCATGCGCATTCACGGACTCGTGAAAAGAGCTGGTCTTCTTGGCCATGTCGATGGCAATGGGCACTTTCGATTTGGCATAGATGGACGCTTCCCTGACCAGATCGGACAACTCATCTTTTGCCTTTCTGATTTGCGCAACCTTGCCTTTCTTCAATGGATTTACCGCGAGCACATTGTTTGATTCCACGATGTGCAGCAGCGTGACCATTCCGTTCAGGTTCTTGGCAATGCGAATGGCATATTGCAGCGCAACCTTGGATAGATCTGAAAAATCGGTCGGGACAAGAATATTCAGCATTCGGCTGTAAAGGAAACCGGAAAATCAGGTTTTTAAAAACTTTGGACTTAATTTTCGGGCTTCGAGCGAGTTTTAAAGATAATGACGAGAAAGACTTTTGCCAGCGACAATTACGCCGGCGTACTGCCTGAAATTATGAACGCGTTGAACACTGCAAACCAGGTTCATGCAGGTTCATACGGTGCTGACGAGTACACATCGAGGGCCATTGCGCTTTTCAAAACCTGCTTTGGTTCCGACATAGAGGTGTTTTTCGTTTATAACGGAACTGGCGCCAACGTGCTTTCGCTGTCGGCAATGACGCGAAGTTACAATTCCGTGATCTGTTCAGACCTCGCACACATCAACGTGGACGAATCTACGGCTCCTGAAAAATTCACAGGCTGCAAGTTGATCACCATCCCCACCGTGGATGGAAAAATCTACCCGGACGAAATTGTTGCAAAAATACAACGCATCGATGATCAGCATCATCCGCAACCGAAGGTGATCTCCATCTCGCAGACCACCGAATATGCGACTGTTTACAGCGCCGATGAAGTGAAAGCCATTTCAAAGGTTGCGCGGCAATATGGTTTATACCTCCACATGGACGGTGCGCGGATTTCCAATGCAGCAGCGAGTCTGGGAGCTGACTTTGCTTCCTTCACCCGCGACGCGGGCGTTGATGTTCTTTCATTTGGCGGAACTAAAAACGGAATGATGTTCGGCGAGGCTGTGGTATTTTTTAACCGCACCCTCGCGGAGCATTTCAAATATATTCGCAAGCAAGGCATGCAATTACACTCCAAGATGCGCTTCATCGGTGCACAATTTGAGGCGCTGCTGTCCAACAATCTTTGGAAGAAATCTGCGACGCACGCCAATGAGATGGCAAGTCGTCTTTATCGCGGATTAAGTCACATACAAGGAGTATCGATCACGCGGCCTGTCCAAGCCAACGGCGTTTTTGCAATTTTTCCTCCAGAGGTAACGGAAAAGTTGCAGGAGCATTTCTACTTCTACGTCTGGAATGAAAAAACGCATGAAGTTCGACTGATGTGTTCATTCGATACGACACCAGAAGAAGTAGACGAATTTTGTAAAGTACTGTCTGGATTGATGCGCTCTAGCGCTTGAGAAACTTGAAGGTTCCGCGGAAGCGGTCTTTGTCGTCCTTCACGGCAAGCAGATAATAACCGGAAGGCAAGTCTTTAACATTAACGCGCACCTGGTAGTCATCCACCACCTCGGTTTCAATTTCCATCCTGTTGCCCAGGATGTTATGAACTGAAAGGCTGACGTCTTCGGAGCGGAAATTCTCAAACTTGACGAAAAGGAACTCCGGTGCCGGATTTGGATAAATCCGAACCTGGGTCGTTATCTCGGTAGCCGCAGGCGTTTGATTATCGGCGACCTGTGCTGCGCCAGTCATCCCGGCGGAGATCAACAGCATCAAAACGATAAACTTTTTTAAACGCATCTGTGATTACTTTCTTGTACTACTACGACAAATTCTGCACCAAAGTTATCTTTAAAACTGCAGATTTAACTATTAGATACAGAAAGAGCCCAAAAAGTTTAAAGCCGCTTCAATCTTTTTTCCCCGAACGCTGCAATTTCCGGAATGCAGCCGGAATAAATTCAACAATATCAGAGGCAATCAAGGCATGACTACCTCTTTCGTAGTATGCCAGGTCACCCGCAAGTCCGTGCACATAGACACCCACAATCGCTGCATCAAGGGGCGCATATCCCTGTGACAGCAAGGCAGCGGTGATGCCTGTCAGCACGTCGCCACTGCCGCCTGTAGCCATACCAGGATTTCCCGTGGCATTGAAGTAAATATTGCCTTCTGTATCAGCAATGCTGGTATGCGCACCTTTTAAAACCCAGATGCATCCGGTTTCTTTCGCCAGCCTTCGCTGCTTCTCCAGGCGTTCAAAGTCATCCTGCCAAGAGCCGGCAAGGCGCTCAAACTCTTTCGGGTGAGGGGTCAGAATACTTCCCTTTGGAAGCAACTGCAATAAATCCGGATTTGATGCGAGCATGTTCAGCGCATCCGCGTCCACGACCATCGGTTTATCGGACGATTTCATCAGCTCTGTAAAAACCTGCAAGGTGGCCACGTGGGTGCCGAGACCAGGACCGGCGGCAATAACCGAATATCGGCCGAAATCCTCGCTCAGGCCGGTGGTGAGGTATTGATCCCCCGCGTCGGCCAGAAACATCGCTTCCGGAACAGCAATCTGCAAAATGGAATTGCCCGATGAGGGACCGTACACGGATAATAAACCGGCACCGGTGCGCAGCGCTGCACGTGCACAAAGCACGGCAGCGCCCATTTTTCCGTAACTGCCCGCCACCAGTAACGCGTGTCCAAAAGTGCCTTTGTGCGCAAACTTTTTTCTGGGCTGAATGCGCGAGGCCACTAAGGACCGCGTGACGTAGAAATTCGAACACGGAGCGTCGCGAATAAATTGCTTATCCAAACCAATGTCCACGATGTGCCATTCCCCGACAAAAGCGCCTGAAGCAGGCAGCATAAATGAGAGCTTCGGTAATTGGAAACTTACCGTATGATTCGCCTGAACAATTGCTCCCGTTGAAGACGAATCGGCCATCAACCCGGATGGAATATCCACGGAGACCACAACGGCCCCGCTGCTGTTGATTGCCCTGATGACAGCTTCCTCGACGCCCTCTGCCGGCCGTGTGAGACCAGAACCAAACAGTGCATCAATGATGACGTCAAATTGATCAAATTCAATTCCCTCCGTTCCCGTGATCTCAGAAACCGGAAGTGAAGCCGGAAGCCGATCAAGGTTAGTTTTGAAGTCAGGCGATTCCTTCCTGCCCCGGGTGATATACACATGCGGGGTGTAGCCCCATGCTTCCAAAAGCCTCGCGATACCTGCACCATCTCCGCCGTTGTTGCCCGTTCCACAGATGACCGCAATCCGCGACGAGGTATGAAAAGAAGGCGTGAACCAGCTTACAAAAGCTTTGCATGCCCGCTTCATGAGGTCAATACCGGCAACCGGCTCGTGACTGATCGTCCACGCATCCAGTTCTCTGATCTGCGAGACTGAAAGAATTTTTTTCATCAATGAATGTTTCTTGAATTTACGGAGGATCCTATGGAGCAAAATCGGGACCTACCGATCTACTTCTCCCATGACCACATCGATTGTCCCAATGATGGCAATCAGATCAGCCAGCAAAATCCCCTTTGAAATTTCGGGAAGGACAGACAAATTCACAAAGCTGCACGAGCGGCATTTACAGCGAAACGGAACATCGGATTTGCCATCGGCGATGAAATAGAAGCCCAGTTCACCTTTCGGAGATTCTCCCCGGAAATACATCTCCTGAGCCTTCGGTCGTATCTTCTTCGGAACGAGTGCCTGCGGATCAAAATCACGCGTACGGCGGTGATCCGTTGTGAGCTGCTGAATGCACTGCTCGATGATGCGAAGGGACTGATGCATTTCCTGGAGGCGAACCCATGTGCGATCCCAGCAATCTCCCACTGCACCCATCTTGCCTTCACCGACAGGAATATCAAAGTCGATTTCCGGATATACAGAATACGCATCCACCCGGCGCAGATCATAACGCAAGCCGGATGCCCTCAGCATGGGCCCGGTAACTCCGCTGTTGATCGCCAGTTCCAACGGCAGGACACCCACGCCAGCCGTGCGGTTCACGAATATTTTATTGTCAACCAGTATCTGTTCGAGCTCGACAAGTTTCGGCCGCAAATAGGCAACGAACTCTTTACAACGATCTTCAAACCCCGGAGGAATATCATAGAACAGTCCCCCTATCCACATATAGTTGTACAGAAGCCGGGCACCACTCGCCCACTCCAGCATGCGAAGGATGTGCTCGCGATCGCGCATCATCCAGAAAAAAGGAGTGAACGCACCGATATCCATGCCATAAGTACCGATAGCAATAAAATGAGACGCAATGCGGTTGAGTTCAGAGACAAGCACACGGATATATTCCACGCGTTTAGGAATCTGCTCATGGATGCCCAGCATGCGCTCCACACCCATCGCATAAATATGTTCACAGTTCATCGCCGCGACATAGTCGAGTCGATCAACGAAAGGAATAACCTGATTGTAAGGGAGATTTTCTGCATGCTTCTCAAAGCAGCGGTGGAGATAACCGAGGTGGGGAACAACTTCTTTAATCAATTCACCATCCATCAATACCTCGAGACGGAGCACACCGTGGGTGGAGGGATGTTGAGGACCAAGATTGATCACCATCTCTTCGCGCCGCAATTCCTCCGCCTTGAACTTGTTGGGCTCTGAGGCAGCGAGTCCGCCAGGAATGGATTGATATTGCACCCGATCGCCCGCCATCAATATGCTACTTTGATATTTCTGTAATATTCCTGCTGTTGATAGTCTTTCCTTAACGGATAGCCTTCCCAGTCGGCGGGAAGTAATATTCGCCGGAGATCAGGATGATTGATGAAGCGGATTCCAAACATATCAAAGACTTCGCGTTCCATCCAGTTTGCCGACTTCCATACCTCTGTCACGGAATCCACTTCGGGATTTTCTCTGGATAATTCAACCTTCAAGGCGAGATGATGATGATACGGAATGGAATATAAATGATAGACGACAGCCATTGATGAACGCTCAGGTCCATAATCAACGCCGGTCACACACGAGAGCATGTCAAAATAAAAGCGCTCGTCGGACGACAGCAATTGACATAATGATTTCAGTTCGATGCGGTCTACAAGCAGCGTCAATGGAGTGGAATTTTCAACCACTTTGAATTCCTTAATCGTCTGAAGATTGGTAAGCAGTTCCATCATTCCGTTATGCAGGTACCGTTTCTTTATTCAGCAGATTTTCTATCGCAACCGGAGCTGTCAGGCGTTCGTTTCTGATCTTTTCCTGAAGTTTGAGGAAACCTCCGATGAGTGCTTCCGGTCTTGGAGGACATCCCGGCACATATACATCGACAGGAACAATTCGATCAACGCCCTTCACGACGTGATAGCCATGTTGCCAATAAGGTCCTCCACAATTCGAACAACTTCCCATGGAAATAACGTAGCGCGGCTCCGCCATCTGTTCGTACAGTCTTTTGATTCGTTCCGCCATTTTAAACGTTACCGTTCCTGCAACGATCATGACATCCGATTGTCGTGGCGTTGCTCGCGGTGCCATGCCGAAGCGGTCCATATCATACACGGTTGTTCCCGTACTCATGAACTCAATGGCGCAGCAAGCGATACCGAAAGTCATCGGGAACATGGATGACAACCTCGCCCAATTAATGAGGTCCTCCAGCTTCGTAACAATCACGCCGCCGTTTTCAAACCGGGTATCGAGCAATCCTTTCATGTTGTTTTGTCCTCCTTGCGCAACGACGTTTTATACTTCTCATTGATTCGCGCGTACAAGTCCTTGGGGACAGGCGACGAAAATACAGTCGGTCTCGGATCCGGTTTCACCCAATCGAGGTGACCATTCCGCCAGGCATACGCCAGACCAACAACAAGAATGAGAATGAACAGGAGCGCTTCTACTACTGCAAACCAACCCCAGAGGCCATTGGTTTGTTCGATTAGATCTTTATTTGCAAAAACAGTTGCCCACGGAAAAAGAAGGAGAATTTCAATTTCGAAAAGCAAAAAAATCAGCGCGACGATGTAGAAGCGGATATTGAACTGAGTCCAGGCGGAGCCAATGGTTTCTTCGCCGCTCTCATAGGTTGCCTGTTTCTCGGGATTAGGACGATTGGGGCGGAGCAGGCGAGAGACAGTCAGCGAGATGCCGATGAAAAGAAGCCCTGCTATGAGAAAAAGAAGGACTTCGCCGAACCCTGAAATATATTGGTCTGCCTGCACAACAGACCAAATATAGTATCAACAGGAAGCTTTCCAAAAGTCTATTTCCATGCGGCCAGAATGACGCCCATGACCGTCAGGGCGATAATGCTGTAGCCGGCATTAATTAAAAACAAGGTGAAGGATTTTCGTTCAAAGAGATAGATCGTCCCCAAAAACGTCGCGACCCATCCGAAACCAGCCAGAAATCCATACAGGGCGCCTTCTCCGACACCCATTTCTGGTCCCAGAAAAAAGGCAAGATTGATTGCCGCCACGAAGGACAGCACGAACGTCAGGCCAAAAATTTTCGCCATGCTTCCTCCTTTCAGACTTTCTTCCGTAAATCCATTTTCGCGCATCCAGGCTTTTCCAAGAAGCGCTGGCGAATACCAGAGTCCACCGATAAGAAAGGTGGATAGGGCGGCGGCAAATACAGCCAGCAAGTTGATGTTTTCCATGTGAGGTTTGGTTTAGGTTAAGGATTGTTGAATTTAATCAAAATCCATAACGGACGCTATTCCTGCAACGGGCGTTTCTTGATCATTCCGCCTTTGATGTCGTTGACACTGTTTTCGACAACGAAAGCATCGTCATCGATTTTGGCAATTTCAGTTTTCAGTTTCTGCAATTCGAGGCGGGTGATGACGGAGTACAATATATCGGTGTCGGTATCGCGATGGCCCTGTTTGCCGTAACCACTTTTTCCCTTGAGCACCGTCACGCCCCTGCCCATCTTCTCGACAATTGCTTTTTTGATTTGCTCGCTTTTTTCGGAGATGATGATGACGCTGGTGTACTCTTCAATACCATGAACAACAAAGTCAACGGTTTTTGACGCCACGAGGTAAGTGAGAATGGCATAGAGCGCCGTTTCAATATTCAGCAAGTAAGCAGCAACGGAGAAGATAACAATGTTCAGAAACAGGATAAAATCTCCAACCGTCAATGATGTCTTTCGACTGGTGTAAATGGCGAGAACTTCTGTTCCGTCCAGTACACTTCCACCACGAATAGACAGGCCGATACCCAGGCCAAGAAAAAAACCACCGAAGAAGGAGATCAGTAATTTATCGTTGGTAATGATCGGAAACTGAACGAATGCAAGGACCAATGCGAGTACAAGAATTGCGGCCAATGTCTTTGCCGCGAACAGTCTCGATACCTGTGTATATCCTATCACAATAAAAGGCAGGTTAACCACCACGATCAGCCACGACAGATCGATGTGCGTGAGTACGTTGAGCAGCAATGAAATACCTACCGCACCACCATCGAGAAAACCATTCGGCAACAAGAAACTTTTTAATCCAAATGCGGCAGAGGCCACACCGAGGGTGATGAAGAAAAAATCTTTAATACGCCGCTCGATATCAATACGGCGCAGGCGTAGAGCATTGAGTCGCTGAAATCGTTGTTGAGTAGACATATCAGCGTAAAATAATAAAAAAGCCACAGATGACTGTGGCTTTTCTTCCTACAAGAGCTACGAATAACTACTTTTCGAGTGTCAATCCGGGCTCGCGTTTTAAGTACTCATCATATAACAGCGTCTGTTTGCTCACCATTGGAATACTCCAGCCGGCGATGAAGACACGGGTGATGTTTGTTTTTGTTTCGAACGGATCACCGTCGCAGACAAATAAAGTTGCCTGTTTGCCGGTTTCAATGGAACCGAGGTGATCCTGCACACCGAATATTTCCGCAGCATTAATCGTGATTGCCTTCAATGCCTCTGCCTTATCCATGCCGTAAGCAACGGCAAAGCCAGCATGCCAGGGGAGGTTTCTGTAATTGCTCCGCTCATCTGTTTTCAACGCAACCTTTACGCCTGCTTTTGCCATCAATCCGGGATTTGAATAAGCACGATCGTAACGATCATAATCGCGTGAGGGCAATGAAAGCACCGGCCCCGCAAGCACCGGAATATTGGCTTTCGCGAGCTCTGAAGCAACCCTCCAGCCCTCGGCAACACCGCTGAATATAACTTTCTTAATCTTGCGATCCTGCACCCACTTCAACGCAGCCCGAATATCGACCTCAGCCTCAACCATGACGATCAAAGACTTTTGTCCGCGTACCACAGGCAACAACGTCTGCATCTCCGGGTAATACTGCATCTTTCCGCCCGTCGCCGAATCAAGTTTGTGATACTCGGTTGCCCGATCCCAAACCTCATTCAGTCTGCTCATGGATTTGTCATTTGCTTTTTTAATTTCCTCATCGGTGCGGCGATCAAAGAAACCTCTTCTTCCGCCACGAGGCCAGTTCAGTACCACGCCTTCAAAGCCTGCAAACATTTGATCAGGTGTATATCCGTGAAGATTAACAAGTGCGGCTGTGCCGCAGAACAAGTCGCCTTCCGGTACACTCAACGTTGTGGTTACCCCTGATACGCGTGTTACGGGTATGGCCACTGCACTCGGGTTGATTGCGGTAAGTGCCTTCATTTGAGGAATGACGTCGCCAATCTCACTCACATCTGTTGCCTGAGCAACTTGTCCGAATTCAATCAGGCCCAATTGCGTTCCGGAATCAATCATACCCGGATACACGTGCTGCCCTTTGCAGTCTATAACCTCCGCTCCGCCTGGGATAGTAACATTTGTGCCCACAGCAGCAATTTTGCCATTGGCGATCACAACGGTTCCATTTTCGATCACACCTTTGGTTACGGTGTGAATTGTTGCGTTCACCAGGGCAAAGGTTCCGTATTTACCTTTCGGATTTTGTGCAAATGCCGCCACAACGAAGGCAGTTAAAAATATGGTTAGTAACTTTCTCATTGTTCCTCAGCATTAAGGTTAAACAAGCTCATAAAATTTTCGACACCTTCCAGGCAGGAATCTTTGCTGCGATAGTCCTGAAGGAAAGTAGTCAGTTGAAGATCCTGACGTGGATCGACCATTAATCTCATATCGTCGGCATCCTTCTCGCGATCGAAGCGCACAATTCCATCAACGATGGTCAGCGATGGAATGGCGTAAACCGAAAGTGGATGATTTTTGAAAATAACGATGTCACCGTCTTTGCCTACTTCAATTGATCCAATCCGATTTTCCACGCCGAGTTGTTTTGCTGGATTGATCGTGATCAATGCAAGTGCTTCATCATCCGTCAGGTTCCCATACTTCTGCGTCTTTGCTGTTTCGTGATACAAGTGTCTCATCAACTCGGCATCATCTGAATTAATTGAGGTAACGACTCCGTTGCGTGTGAGGATGGCTGCGTTGTATGCTGTGCTGTTGTACACTTCAAGTTTGTATGCCCACCAATCCGAGAACACCGAAGCCATCACTCCCTGCGCTGCCATCTCTGGTGCTACCTTGAAACCTTCATTCACGTGCTGAAATACCAGACGCTTGATGCCAAAGTCCTTACACACTTTCATCATCATTTGCAATTCATCGGCGCGATAGCTGTGGCAGTGAATGATGATGTCCCCTCTGAGAATGTCGGCCAGCGTCTCAGTCGTGCATTGTACACCGGAGGAGCTCCGCGAAAACCTTTCTGTGATTTCGATTGATTGTATTTATCCCATGCTGCCATGTATTCCTTTGCCTTCGACAATGCTTCGCGAATGACAAACTCCACACCCATACGCGTGCGGGGCACGATGCCTGTGCCGCCACCGTGAACGCGTGTCGGGTTTTCACCCAGTGCAAACTTGATCGTTCGCGGAGCGCCTTCAAATCGTAACACTTCGGGATCATTTGTTCCGTAGCGCAATTTGATTGTCTCACATTGTCCACCAATCGCATTGGCAGAACCATGCATAGAATGAATGGTTGTCACTCCTCCTGCGAGGGCACGATACAATGAAATTTGAAAAGGATTCAGCGCATCGCCGGTGAATACTTCCGAAGTTACCGGAGCCGTGCCTTCATTCACGGCATCAATGCCCGCGTGAGAGTGCGCATCGATAATACCTGGCATCACAAACAGACCTGTTGCATCAATTACTTTAACTCCCGCAGGAGGAGCAATATTTTTTGCAATCTGAACAATCTTGCCATCCCGAATGAGCACGTCTGTACCTTCGAGCGTTCCTTTTGTGACCGTCAGCACGGTGCCGTTCTTCACGAGCACCGAACCTTTCTCAACTTGTGCGTGGGCGGTAAACCAGACAAGCGTAATACAAAACAGAAATATCTTTTTCATAGTTGATTCCATTATTTGTTGGGATCCTTTTTACCCGTTACAGGCGTCGGGCTTGCCGATCCGGTTGTTGCATTCCCTTTGAAAGAATCTCCTTCAACCGTCACCTCCACATCCGTTTTCAGTGATTGTCCTCCAGCCTGGATGGTGTAGCTATATTTGAGCTTATTCCCATTCAGCGTCACATTCTCGAGTGGAAGTGCATCCGACTGACGTGCGGTGGTCATGGATCCGGCGAAACCATTTCCTTCCTTGCGCAGTGTGATTTTATCTTCAGACTTGTCGGCATTCACAACGGTCCATGTACCTGTAATGTTTAATGTGGCATCCGGCTTACGGGTATCCTTTACATCATATTTGAACATGATACCATCCACAAAGACATAACGCACATTAGACTTCTCGTTAAAGTAAGGCTTATCGGTCACGACGAGGTTACCCATCTTACCGGGATCAATAGTTCCGAGTCTGTCAGCGAGACCAAGTATCTGCGCTCCATTGATGGTCAGTGCAGCCAGGGCCTGATCTTCCGTGAGCCCACCCGCAATCATCCGGCGGAGATTAGCCTTGATGTCGCTGGTTTTGGCAGTGAATGATGCATAGCCAAACGGAACTCCTGCAGATGCAAACATCTTCGATTGATTGACAATTCTGGACATTGCTTCAGCACGACGCTTCAACAGGGCTTCCTTTTCAGGATTAGATTTCTCGTCCTTCTTATCATCTTTCTTTTCCTCTTTCTTGTCTTCAGGGAGGTCGAGACTCAAGAAAACTTTTGTATTTGCCGCTTTGATTTTATTAATCGCATCTGCCCCATCTTTAATATCGGCCAGGACCACATTAAACCCGGTTTCCTTTTGCAGTGCAAAAACGCGATGAATGTCAAGGTATCGGTCTGCTTCAAACATAACCGTCGTCTTTCTGTCAATCACCGGGTAGAACGATTCCAGGATGCGGTCATTGGCGGGCCGGTTTAGTCCGCTTCGGTTGGAGGCATAAACGCTTTCATAGTTCTTGGACAATACCGCCTGCTTATACAACTCGCGCCATTTCGCAATCACGCCAATGACGGTATTGGGATAGACGCGTTGTGCAGGAGTCAGCTCAGAAAACAGGTAGGCCTTAGGAACAAGTACCGCCTGATCAACATTCTTCCCGCCGAGATTCACAACGGCACCCATACCGGGCAGCATTCCACCATAGGGGACAACATGCGCCACGGTAAACCCAAGCGCGCGCATATCATCTACTGACTTCTCGCCAGGAGAGAATACGCTTCGAACATCTGCATTGGGTGTAATACCGGCCTGCTCAGGGGTTGGATTTCCGGGGTCGCGTGGGCGGGGTCCTGTCTCCTCTTTTGGCTTCGGCACGCCAGCGCGCGACAGTCCGTCGATGAATCCAGCATATACAAAAAGACTGTCACCTTTGATGCGGATTGCCTCTGCCGGAATGGTCACATTCTTGCCAACGGCCTGAATCAAACCATCCTTGATGACGACCGTTCCCTGCTCGATTTTTTTCCCGGGAGCAGGTATGATGGTTGCATTAACGATCGCATACGTGCCCGATACGGGAGCCAATGGCTTCTCTTCCTGCTGCATCGGCTGCCCAAACTGGGCGAAAAGCGATGCAGGCAAAAACAGAAGTGCCAGGCAGCACAACTGCATTAACTTCTTCATAGGTAAGGGTTAAGATTTACGCCCTCAAAATAGAGCAGCGAGGTCGCTGCAGGGAGTATTAATACATCAATGGTTAATCGGTACGATGAAAGGGAAGACCGCAAAGGCTATCCTGAGCGCTTTGCTTTATATCCGGCCTTTTGGAGGATATCGGTGACTTTATCTCTTAAATCGCCTTGAACCAGAATTTCGCCATCTTTCACCGATCCCCCAACGCCGCATTTGGACTTGACCATTTTTCCGAGCACTTCCAAATCAGATTGGCTTCCAACAAATCCCGTCACCAGAGTCACCTGCTTTCCGGCTCGTCCGCTCTTGTCAAGCATGACGCGAAGATTCTGCTGCTGGGGCGGAAGCGTTTGTGCTTCGGATTGTTCCTGATAGTCGTAGCTGAAGTTTTCATCGGTGGAATACACAACACCGTCTCGCTTTTTCCAGTCGTTCTTCTTTGCCATAAACTCAGATGAGGATCAAAATTACGAGGTTGAAGATAAGGAACACGACAGCGAACACGCTACAATTGAATGAAGTTTCCGTTCTCTTTCGAAAAGCAAAACCGGCCAGTGTGACCACCAGCAGCAAGAGCGGCAGGAAGATAAAATTTCCCCGCAGCGTCACCGGGAAGTAGACCGTTTGCCCGAATGCATTGGTCAGCGAAAGCGGGATCCTGAGCAGTCTTGACTTTTCAAACAGCATCGGCGAATCTACAGCGATCATCATCGCATCAACACTTCGAACTTTGTAACTGTCCCCTGTGGAGAGATAGGCAAAGTAATTGCGGGCATTGGACGAATGCCGGATTTCAATTACCGAGACTGTTTCTTTTGACGTCGCCAGAAGCGTGTCGACCACGAAAACGGCGACGAAAACTGCCGCGGCATATAGCAACTTATGCATCACCGGCAGGTATGCCGTCATTAATTCAAAAAGCCGTTGCTTCTGGCTCTTATATCCCGGGTTCGGCCTTTGTTTTTTGTACGCAGGATCGCGATGCTTCGGCTCTGCAGCCAATGTAGCCGTGTCAAAAAAAGGATTGGCCAGCCGAAGGTCGTAATCACTTTTCTTTTTTGCATCGCTGAGGACATTGTATGCTTCCGTCACCTCGGCAAAATATTCATGCGCTTTCGGATCCGGATTCTTGTCGGGGTGATAGATCACCGCCAGCTTCCGATATGCTTTCTTGATTTCCTGGCTATCCGAAAATCTGGCAATTCCTAAAAGATGGTAGTAGTCCTTCATGAACAAAAAAAGAAGCCCCGGCAGAGGGCTTCCAATATACGCAGATCTGAAAACAGATTAGTGCTTCTTCGTTACAAAAGTAAGTACAGGTCGTTTTGAATGCGACACAACGTCTTCGGCAATGCTGCCTGCAAGCACGTGTGCAAAACCGGTGCGTCCGTGTGTGGCCATGGCGATCAGGTCTGCATTGATGGAGTCCGCGAAGTACACAATACCTTCCTCTTCACTTAAATCATTAAATACGTTGATGGTATAGTTCTTAAGCTGAAGCTTTTTCGCGAAATCATTCATGTATTTACGCACCACCGTGTCGCGCTGGAAGTTTCCAGGGGTATTGATTCTCACCAGGTGAACGGTTGCGTCATAGAGCTGTTGTGTCTTGCGAACGATGCGGGAAAAAATTTCTTCATCCGCGCTCATTGACGTGGCATAAACAATGTTCTTGAAGTCGCTTGTGGTGGGCTTCTTGTGAACGGTTAATACAGGGCATTTCGCCTGACGAACTATCTTTTCTGTATTGGTACCAATGATCATTTCCTCCAGTTTATCGCGTCCTGCAGTTCCCATGACAACGAGGTCAACTTTATGATCAGTGACGATGGATTGCATTCCGTGAAAAGGTGAACCCATGCGAAGTTCAGCTTTTACTTTCACACCTGAGGCTTTCAGGCTTTCAGTAAGTGCTGCCATTTGCTTCTTCGACTTTTCGATGAGCTTCATGGTGAAGAGCCTGTCCTCCCAGTGACCGGAAGTATCAACCTGCCCTTCAATGTTATAAGAATCACCAGAGATTTCCTCGATTACGTGAAGCAGGATGACCTCAGCATTTGATTTTTTTGCGATGTCTGCGGCCACGTCCGCGGCGATAACAGCGGGCTTCGAAAAATCGGTAGGCACAAGTATCTTTTTCATGCAGGATAGTAGGTTAGTTAAATAGTGCGTTGGTAAATGTAGACAATTTCGAAAGTAATTTAAAATCGTATAAATCAGTGCTCAGACTGACAATGATCAGAAAAGCGATGCGACAAAATAGTACGCCATCACCGCACAGACCACCAATTTCAATAATGTACCTACTAAAAATCCCACAAATGATCCCCACGCGGCTCGCAGTGCCTTATCGGTCCTGGAATGCAACAACATCTCCCCGGCAAACGCTCCGGCAAAGGGCCCAAGGATAATTCCTATCGGACCAAAGAATACCCCGACTATCAGCCCGAGGATACATCCCCATACGCCGTATGAACTGCCTCCATACTTCTTCGTGCCATAAGCCGGAACGATATAATCAAGAACAACGACAACTAATGTAATGGCAGCCCATATCCAGAGAAAACGCGATGAAAAAGGTGGCTCGTCCCGCAATTGCTGCAGCATCAGTGCAATGAAACACAACGGCGGCCCTGGCAGAAAAGGCAGAACCGAACCAAGAAGGCCGACTAAAATCAGCACGATTCCAAGTATAATCCAAACGAGCTCCATATTTTTAACAATCAATCCATTTTATCATGCTGCGCCTCTCGGGAATTCACCACGTTGCTGTCATCTGCTCCGATTATGCACGGAGCAAAGATTTTTATACCAGGGTTCTGGGCTTGACGCTGCTCTCTGAAAATTACAGAAAAGAACGTGATTCGTGGAAGGCCGACCTCGGCATCCATGATCATTATGTTATTGAACTTTTCTCTTTCCCCACTACCCCGCCACGACCGTCGCGGCCGGAGGCACTTGGCCTGAGACACCTCGCCTTTGCAGTAAGCAACATCGACGAATGTGTTCAAAAACTGGCTGAAGCAGGCGTCACAACGGAGCCAATACGTGTCGACGAGTACACAGGCAAGCGATTCACTTTCTTCGAAGACCCTGATAAATTACCCCTTGAGATATATGAACAATAACTTCCCGGAGATCGCCTTATTCTGCCGGCAATTTGTTGCACTCTTCCCGGAATACAGAGCGCTGGCTTTATGGGAGATCATCCATCACATCCCTGAAATAGTGCGGAATAAGATCACAGGGCTTGGCGATGAATTCATCGTGGAGAATGATGTGGCTATTCATCAGGAGGCAATCATTGAAGAAGGTGTTGTTTTGAAAGGACCCGCCATCATTTGTGCGGGTGTGTACCTTGCCGCTCATGCCTATATCCGGGGTGGCGTGTTCATTGGAGCGGGAGCGGTCATTGGTCCCGGCGTTGAGATTAAGACAAGCATCGTGCTGCCCAATGCGCGGATTGCCCACTTCAATTTTGTTGGTGATGCCATTATTGGAAGTGAAGTGAATATGGAAGCTGGATCCGTGATCGCCAATCACTGGAATGAACGACAGGATAAGCAAATCAGACTGGCGTGGCAGGGCACGAGAATTCCAATTCCTTATCAAAAATTCGGCGCAGTTGTCGGCGATGGTTCTGCGATTGGTGCGAATGCCGTTCTTTCTCCTGGAACATTGCTCCCTCCTTCATCTTCCGTTGCCCGGCTGGAACTGGTGAATCAGGACAAAGGTTAAAACGCCGCACCGGGAATTTCATTGACGAAGGTCTCCATGCATTTTCTGTCCTGGAGCGTCACATAGACCGTTTTTCCGTCATTGCCACCGAACACCAAATTGCTGCAGTTCTTTCCTTTCAGCTGTACTTCCCGCATGAATTTGCCTTCCGGAGAGTAGATGGCAATTGTTCCTTTACCGTACCGTGTGATATAGAGATTACCCTCCCGGTCACATTTCATCCCATCCATTCCAAAATCAGCAAACTCGGTGAATAACGTTTTGCCCGACAGGTTTCCGTTTTCGTCCACCGAGAACTTCCACACTTTCCGCTGGACACTTTCATTGACGTACAAAATACGTTCATCCGGACTTAAAGTAATTCCATTCGTTGTACCCATCGTGCTGTCAAGTAATACCGCGGAGCCTGTTGGGTCAATTCTCCAAATCTTTCCGGTGCCGGCTTTCCAATTCGGATCAGACGCAAATACCTGATCGCGACTATTGATACACAAATCATTCGGTTGATTGAATGAATGCTCATGCACGAGAACGCCCACCTGAGGCGTTGAATCCGTCCGGACTATTTTCAGAACATTGTGGCCTTTGAAATCAGCAACCAGCATTTCACCGCGACTGTTGAACTTGATGCTGTTGCCGATACTGCCCTCCGGCAGCGCGACATAGAGTTCAGGTACTCCGTCAGACGAAATCACCCCGATGGTTCCATCCCTGAGATAGTTAACAACATAGAGTCTTCCGTCGGGACCAAAGCTCGGACCTTCGATGTTTTCAGAAAAGACATTCTCGTCGGTGTAATCTGTCGTTGCTGGCGTATCCTGGGTTGAGCAGGAGAGACAAGTCGCGAGTGCGGCAATTGGTAAGATCCATCTCATGCCTCAATTTACTGATTCCGAGCTCAAATCGAAACCGTACAAAATGAAAGAGCCTCCCTGCGGAGGCTCCAACTACTTACCCAAACTATCTTAATCAGATTAGAACTTTACGGTCTTGATGACACCAGTGCTATCTGCAATTTCCATCGTGAAGTTTTTCACTGAAGCAACATTGAACACCTGAGCGAAATCTTCTGCGCTGATGCGTGAAGATGTGAACAGGAGGTTGTTGTTGGCATCAAAGAAGCGCACAGTTACCTGGTCGTTTGCAGGGTTTGCAACGCTCACCAGTACTTTTGAGTTTTGCATTGCGCAAACGTGCACAACTTTAGTCGCCTTCTTAGGAAGATAAGACACTTTTTCAGAACGCTTTCCAGCAGCGTCAACGATCTCCACAGTGTAGTCACCGTATGCGAGACCAGCGAAGTTTACAGGCACAATAAAGCCATTTGAAGCATTGATTGTTTCAGAAACAAGAACAGCTCCGTTCTCGCTGATGATGTTCAATTTTACTTTACCTGCAGTCTCTGCTTTGTAAATCACTTTGAAGATGTCTGAGTTCTGAACGTGAACTACAGCGAAACCACTTTTTCCGCCATCATTGGCAAAAGCTGACATTGCACTAACCAGTACAACCAGGGTCAGGAGGATAGACTTCATTTTCATAATCGTTTTGTGTTTTGTTTTTGTTTACGATACAAATGTACGCGGCGGATACGCCCAAGGTTGAAAGTTGTAAGGAAAGCGTATTTAATTTTAGAAATAACGTTTGCGGAAAATGTTGCTTCACTTTTCGCGAGTTTGAATGAAAACGCGCCGCTTATACCCGGTTTTCCCAGTCAGATTTTTATACAACGATTGCAACAAACGATTTACGATCATCATCAAACAAAAAAACCATGGTGTTGACCATGGTTTCTCTGCTTGAAAGATTTGTATCAGAAATTGATAGTAGTTGACAAGCCACTCTTGTCACTCACTTCAAATGTAAATGATTCACCTACTTTCTCCAGGTTATATACTTTCGCAAAGTCGCCGTTAATATTCTCGTTGCCTTCGTAAACAAGATTTGATTTGGCATCGTAGATTTTTACAGTGAGTTCGTTTGCTCCCTTATTCGAAACAGCTAATAAATATTTGCTGTTGGCTTCTGTGAGTTTAATAAGCGTCGCCAGTTTTTTGATTTCACCGCGCTGATACAACACTTCTTCTACCTTCTTGCCGTCCTGATCCAAAACTTCTATTGTGTATCGGCCTTCCGGCAGATTAGAAAAGTTGTAAGGGCGCATAAAGCTTTCTGTTTTGCGGAATGATTCCGTAAAAACGACTTGTCCCTCTGCGGAACGGATCCAGATTTTTACGTTGGATTGCTTTTCACTTTTGTAAAACAACTTAAACGTAGAGCCCGCCTTCATGACGGCTACACCAGTTGTCGATTTTGGTTCGTCAGGATTTCCGGCTTGAACTGCAACACCGGAAGCTGCCAGGAGGAGTGTGAATACAAGATTTTTCATTTTGTGTTTTGTTTGTACTCCTCACACGTTTGCATCGTCGTTCAGGTTTCACCTGAGATGTTAATTAAAGGTTAACTGTTGTTAAAAAAGATCATTCAAAGAAAAACGAGACATTGATCCATCTGACGCGAACCAGTGATTAACGAATGTGAATGAAAATAGTTGCTGAAATCAGTTCAGATGATAGAAATCTCTGCTGATCTCTTCTTGTTTCAGTAAATGAAGATGAAACTTCAGCTGAGATGCAACGAATTGAAGCTTTCTTTCGTCAGACAACAACAGAAGCTTATACCGATCCTGAAGATCGAGGCTCAACTCTGCAGCCATCTGAAACAAATCGAATTCTGTAAAATGTGCCTTGATATTTCTTCGGCGCAGAAAATCCTGAAACAATAAAGACAATTCCTGATCCGGCTTTGGAGTTTCGGTTTCCCAGATGTGAATAGAACCTCCGGGATATAATTTGTCTTTATAGGTCTTGTAAAATGTATCGAGTGTAAAAATCCCTTCCGACTTCACAATAATATCACTCTCTCCGCCCGGATACCTTCTGATCACACTTTCCAGTTTCATAATTGCCCCAATCTTTTCGGGGTTCTGCTGATAATTGCAAAAAATCCCGAACCTGATATCCAACGTCTCTGCATCTGTCAACAACTGCCGGTACCGCGGTTCAAAAATATGTAGAGGAACCATTTCGCCCGGCAAGGGCATCAGGGAGAGAGGAAACATCGGCATAAGCACATTTTCCTTCATATGCCTATAACAAAGGATTCGAATAAAAGTTAGTAATCAACAACGCAATACGGATTTATTCCAAACCGGCTCTGAATTTTTTCCTTTCCGGGCAGGAATGACAACCCAATCAGGAAGTTAAATTCAACAATTTCACATCCAAAGCTTTTGCAAAGTTCTGCTGCTGCGACGGCCGTCCCTCCGGTGGCCAGTACATCGTCATGCACCAGAACACGCCATCCAGGCTCAAGCGCGTCGTCGTGAATTTCAATTTCAGCATGTCCGTATTCCAGCGCATAAGACTGCCGGCGGGTTTTATAGGGCAATTTTCCTGCTTTCCGAACCAGGACAAGCCGCGTTTTCAGCGCATGAGCGAGTATAGACCCGAAAATAAATCCGCGTGCCTCAACCGCCACCACCGCATCAAGTTTCTGGGATTGATAACGCGCCGCCAGCGATTGAACGATTTCGTCTATCAACGCCGGAGCAGCAAGCACAGGGGTAATGTCTTTAAAAAGGATCCCCGGCTTGGGGTAATCCATCACATCGCGAACAACGCCGCGGATTTTCTCATCCAGTTGCATGGTGTTCAAAGCATCAAACTTAAGAAATTCTTTTTCCTTTGATAAAGACCTGCTCAATTAAGGAACCAGCGTAGGCATAAGGAAGAAAGGCAACGGAGGGTATTTCCCGGGTGATGAAAAAACTACCGGCTGCACCTATGAAAAAACTCCCATGGGATTGATCGAGTTCAAGGGCACAGGCGGTGTTCATCGTTGCCGCGTTGATGGCTTCTTCAGGCGTCAACCGCATTTTGACACACGCCAGAGACAGCATGAAAGGCATATTTCCCGAGGGAGAACTCCCGGGATTGAAATCGGAGGCTATCGCCAGGGCGAGACCGGCATCAATCATCTTTCTCGCAGGCGGAAACGGAAGGTTCAGAAAAAATGCCGCCCCGGGAAGTGCAGTAGGAATGGTCGAACTATCCTTCAGCAATTCAATCTCCTCCTCTCCCATCTGCTCAAGGTGATCAACACTGATTGCGCCGCATCTGACGCCGGCCTGAACTCCGCCGGAGCGATGGAGCTGATTGGCATGTACCCGCCCTTTCATCCCTAGTTTGGCGCCCGCCTCAAGAATCCTGACCGTGTCCTCTTCAGAAAAAAAACCTTCTTCGCAAAACACGTCGATATAGTCAGCAAGGTTCCCGGAAGCAACTTCCGGGATCATTTCATCGATGATCAGCCTGATGTAATCTTGTCGGGTCATACCTTGCGGCACCGCGTGCGCGCCGAGGAACGTGGTCTTTACTTCCAGTCCGGTATGCTTTCCCACTTCGCGGGCAATGCGGAGCATCCGTAGTTCGTCGCGTGTGTTCAATCCATATCCGCTCTTGATTTCGATGGCGACGGTTCCTGTTCGCATGACTTCTCGCGCACGACCGAGGGTGCGCTCTAAAAGTTCGTCATCGCTCATCAGGTGAAGTTTCTTTGCAGAGTTTAAAATTCCTCCACCACGCGCTGCAATCTCGGCATAGGTAGCGCCCTTGATTTTCATCACAAACTCTTCCTCCCGGCTCGCCGCAAAAACCAGATGCGTGTGACTATCTACAAATCCAGGAAAAACAAACTTACCCGTGGCGTCCACAACTTCAGAAGCGTGAAAAGACTCCAGTGAATCCATCGGGCCAAAGGCAACAACCTTTCCGTTTTGGATGGCAAGGAAGGAATGAGAGATCATGGGAAGTTCTGACAATTCCGATCCGCGGAGCAGGCGTGTTCTGTCGCGTACCTGTACAAGACCTTTGATGTTGGTAATGAGCAGGTCGACGGACATGACGCTACTTACCAAATGATTCGACCTTGTAGTCGAGGTTGGTGCTGTACACCGGGAAACTGATCTTGATGAGGGCGTAGAAATTCCGGCCTTCAATTCCAGGACGGTAACCAATTTCTCCCCCGTAGGACCAGCTCAGCGTGCGGTTAAATTTACCATCAATACCGGCGCGAAAACCGAACGTCTTTGTTTTGATTGGGCTGATGGCATACGTTCTTGTACCATTCGTTGGAGACAATGGATCGTTGTCGGTGTACACGATGTCGTCCAGTTTCAGGGAAGGCGCATAAAGAATGTCGGCGAATACCGTAAGGATCAAGTCATCCACACCTTCTTCATACTTATCAAAACTCACCGCCACATTCCGAATCCAACTCATGGAACCTCCTACATAAAAGCCTGTGCTGCTGATGTTCGAAAAGACATCCACGGGACGGTTCTGAACACCATCGTTGTATTCGAGCGGAAGACCATTACCTTCAGAATCTTTTAAATCTGCGTTGGTCAGTCCCTGCGCCTTGAGCGCGCGGTTGATATCGGTACTGCTGTCCCAGAACATGCCGCCGAGGCGAACACCATAAACCTTGCGAACCTTACACGGCACCTCTGCAGATAAGGGCACACGGGCTGCCCATTTGTTTCCTTTGTAACTGTTTTTGTAAAGGAACATTTTTGTTTTTCCGCTTTCTTCAAAATCCTTAATGTGGTACGTACCTCCGAATTCAAAGAAGGTGAATACGCCCGGCTCGTTATCGACATCGCTGTTATTGAGCGCGAGGTCTCTGGAAAAGTCAAAAAATTTCCGGCTGTATGTTTTTCTGAAGTGCGCTCTGAAATCGAGCTTGTCTTTGTGGTAATATGTTGCCTCCACGCCAAAACCAGCATTCACGTTGGTCACGAACAATTCTCCGTACAAGGGCTGAAACTGTACGAACAACTTATTGATGGAGTAGGGCTCGTCATACAATTCTTCGTAGGTGACCGGTTGTTTGTCTTTCCTGTCGCCCTGCGCAAAAAGAGCCGTCCCAGTCAAAAGGACGAACGCGCTGAGAATTAAAAAGCTTTTTTTCATGACCATTCAGGTTACCAAATACCCCAGTGTGAACGAGGTATAGGTTTGCGTTTACACGTAAAATTAAGAAATATCCAACAATAACCCGCCAGGGAGGTTATTTGACCATGTAAGGACTTCAGCTTCCCTGCAGATTTACACCTACACGTTTTTTCAAATCCTCAAGTTCAGCGAGGAGTTGCTCGCGCTCGGTGAGTTTCTTTTGAATATCCTTTTCTCTCAACTTCCAGGCGGTAATGTCTTCGAACATGCCGAGAATAGCGACCAACTCCCCGTGTTGATCGACAACGGGTACTTTGCTCGTGCGCACCCACGATTCGGTGCCTTCGCTGCTGATATTCACCTCTTCGATGTCCAGTTTGGATCTGCGGCTGGCCATTACTTCCTGATCGTCCTTTCGGTACGCATCGGCTTGTGCACTCCAAGCCATATCGTAATCCGATTTTCCAATTAATTCCTGAGGACTTGCGGCGCCGGCGATATTCGCAAAGATCTTATTGCAGCCGAGGAAACGAAGTTCGCGATCCTTCCAGAAAATCGCGCGCGGTATGTTATCGACAATGGCCTGAAGGGTATCCTGCGAGTGTGTGAGCTTAACTTCCTGCAAACGCAACATCTCCGACTGTTGCTGTGATTGCTTCAGCTCTTCTTCGAGAAGCAATTGTTTGCGGCGCATCTCCTCCTGCGTTGCTTCCAGTTCCTCCATGTTCTGACGAATCTCCTCTTCCTGCGCTTTCATTTCCTCAGCTTGCTGTTGCGTCTGTTCCAGCAGAATGCGCGTCTTGTCATTGACCCGCACATTTGAAATAGCTGACGCAATACTTTCTCCCAGCTTCTCTACCAACACCATCTCATAGTCTTCATAATACCTGAAGGAGGCGAGTTCGATAACACCGAAGATCTTGTCATTAACTTTCAACGGAACAAGTAACACGGAGCGCGGCGTTGAGCCACCCAGTCCGGATGTGATGGAGACATAAGCCTCAGGAACTTCCTTGAGATGAATTCTTTGCCCTTCCAGAAAACATTGCCCCACAAGACCTTCGCCGATGTCTAATTTCTTCTGGATGAATTTTTTTCTTTCAAAGGCGTAGCAGGCACACAGTTCCAGCATTCTTGACTCCTCGTCCTCATCGTTGAGGATGAACAATCCCCCTTGAGAACTGTGCGTATATTTGACTACAAACTTGATGATTTGATCGTAAAGCGCTTCGGCGTTGGCGTTTCCTCTGAGAATATCGCCAATTTGAGCAAGTCCTGATGTCGTCCAGTTTCGTTTGCGGTCCTCCTCGGCATTGTCTTTCAACTTGTTCTTCATCTTCACGAGCAGACGCGAAAGGTTGTCCGTCTCGTCACTCGTGTCCAACTCCACCTGATACTGCCCGGCCGAGACCGACTCAATAAATCCGCTCAGTCGTTCGACCCGCTCGTCTTCACGCTGGATGGCAACGCGGAAGTCGGAAATGAGTGTGAAATCTTTCTTCGTGCGTAGAAAAACAAGAAAGGCCACAGCGCCTGCAGCGAGAAATAAGATAAGAGACGCAGCAACCGCATACGCAGAAAGACTTGCCTGCCCTTTGGCTTCGGCCTCCATGAGTCTGCGCAAGTCGTCGAGCCGCTGCTCTGCCTTTTCTCTTACGTCAGCATAAGCAAGCACTGCAGCCCGGTGACGAGCTGCCGCCGCTGGTGTTTCAACCGAATCATAATGTTGAATGCGTGCATTCAACTCTTTCCATTCCGACAAGCCGTTCCATGCCGATTCCTGCCAGGACGCAAGTGCGTAAAGCGCTTCCTTTAACTGACCACGTTCCTGCTCGTTGGTTACCGAGACGATCGGATAAGAACCTTCATAAAGTTGATTGAGCAGATCAGTCGCCGGCATGAACACACCCTTCAAAGCCTGTTGGTCGGGCGTCTGTTCCTGGAAAGCCTTTTCCCGCAGAGATTCCACAGCCGGTGGCAGGGATGCAAGCGTGGTCGACACATTTAAATAGGCTTCCTTTCTGGTTGCAATGCCTTTCATTCGCAAAAGGGACGCGGTTCCCACAATAGCAGAAAGAATACAAAGAGCTCCAATAATAATAGAGAATCGGAGAGCCGGATTGAGATTCATAGGTATAGGCTTTGCAAATTGAAGGTCAATTGAATCTTGAAAATACAGAGCGGGTTCCTTTGGTTGTCCAGTGTGTAAGATTATTAAGAATATTCCAGAATAAAAGCATGAAGTCGCTGCCTTGGGAACGGATTTTTTAGGCCCCAGTGGCGGTTCATAAAGGCGTTTGGGACTTTAAAATTCTTTTTTTCTTCATTTTTCTTATCCAGAATAGTCGGTTACCTTGCCGTCTTACTAATGAAGGAAGTGGTGTTTGAAATAAAAATACGACCATTCCGAATAACTTTTATGGAAAGTGCTTCTCTGGTGCATCATCTTGGAAACTGATTCCGGGAGAAGGCCAGACGGGCGAAAAAGATATATCTGTCATGTTTGAAACCATCATTCTAGGAAGTCAGTTTTTGTCCGGATTATTAGATGCAGTCAACCCCGAGAACATCATTAAAGTTGGTGGTTTGACCGTGTTGCTGTTGATAATATTTGCGGAAACGGGGCTTTTTTTCGGCTTTTTTCTACCGGGAGACTCCCTGCTTTTCGTAGCCGGGCTTTACTGTAATAATAAGAACATTGATATCCACGTCGGATTATTGATACTGCTGCTCATCATCGCCGCAGTGTCGGGGTCGACGGTCGGGTATCTGACGGGCCGCTGGGCGGGCGGATACCTGGCTAATAAGAAGGACAGTTTCTTTTTTAAGAAGCGATACCTGGACATTACCCAAGCCTTTTATCAGAAACACGGGATGATGGCGTTTATCCTTGGTCGTTTTCTGCCGGTAGTTCGGACTTTTGTGACGATTCTGGCGGGAATGGTGAAAATCGACATGGGCAAGTTCATCATCTTCAACCTTCTTGGCGCGACAATTTGGATTTTGACCATGGTTCTGGCAGGCTTCTTTTTAGGACAGCTGTTTCCATGGATGATTGAGTACCTGGAGTTTATTGTGATTGGGATGGTGGTTGTATCCGCTATTCCTGTTATTGTGACCTATTTCAAGAACCGGAATTTGGTTCCGAAAGACTGAGACAGTAGAGGAAGCGGAGAAAAATCATCAAGCGGCAAACAATTGTTCGCTTGAAAAACAGTTAGGGAGGAGGAATAAACTTTTAAAAAATGAAAAAATTACACAGGAAATTTGGCTGTTTTCTTTAAAAGCAGGATTTTTCCACCCGTTTTTGAAATAATTTTACCAATTAAACACAAACTATAAACCTAAAACTAATTTAATCATGGCAAAGAATTCTAGCGCTTCACTTGGGGACAGCCTGAAAACCACCTTCGCAGCGATCGTCATTCCGTTGGAGATCGTTATCGCGTTCCTCATTTATTTCTATGTGTTGGGTGATCCTCAAAACTTCGAAGGCGGCGACCCATCAGGTCACCCTGTTTCTGAAGGTTGGAGAAGCTGGCTGGGCGTTATTTATAAAGGAAAAGTAGTTGTTGCGGTTCTTATCGCGCTTTTGTTGATGGTATTGACATTCGGTATCGAGCGTTTGATCACTGTTAGCAGCGCAACTGGTCGTGGCAGCGTGAAAGGTTTTGTAACCAAAATCAGAAATCTCCTCGAAAGCAATAACATCGGCCAGGCAATTGCAGAATGCGACAAGCAGCGCGGTTCTGTGGCAAATGTGGTGAAGGCAGGTCTTCGCAAGTACGAAGAACTTTCCAGAAACACGACGCTTGAACCTGAGAAGAAAGTACTCCTTGTTCAGAAGGACATCGAAGAAACAACTCAGCTCGAAATGCCTATGCTGGAAAGAAACCTCGTTATCATCGCGACCATCGCTTCGGTAGCAACGCTGATGGGTCTGCTCGGTACAGTAACAGGTATGATCGCGGCGTTCCGTGCGATTGCGACTTCAGGTGCTCCTGATGCAGTTGCTCTTTCAAACGGTATCTCTGAAGCCTTGATCAACACAGCTCTCGGAATCGGTACATCTGCGCTGGCGATTATTCTCTATAACTTCTTCACCAGCAAAATCGACTCTTTGACTTACGGTATTGACGAAGCGAGCTATAGCATCATCCAGAACTTCTCTGCTTCTCAGGGTGTTATCAAATCTTAATTAGAACCATTTGACCAATAACTGACAATGGGAAAAGTTAAAGTACATAGAAGTGCACCATCGCTGGACATGACGCCCATGGTTGATTTGGCGTTCCTCCTGGTGACCTTCTTCATGCTGACTGCTGCCTTCAGGCCGCCGGAACCCGTGACGGTTGATACCCCGAAGTCTGAATCTGAAATTCCGCTTCCTGAGCGTGACCGTATCATCATTACGGTTGCCAACGATGGACGTGTGTTTTTCGATATGGACAACCAGTTCAACCGCAAGGAGTTGCTCAAGGAAATGGGCAACAAATACGGCGTAGGATTTACAGAAGAGCAGCTCAATCGCTTTGCGTTAATGTCGGGATTTGGCGTGTCCATCAGACAATTGCCTTCTTTCCTCGACATGTCTCCGGACGAGCAAACTGCAGTCACCCAGCCGGGAATTCCCGCCGATTCCGTGAATAACGAGTTGGCAGATTGGGTTCTGTATGGTCGTTTGACCAACCCCAGCAAGATGCGTATCGCTGTAAAAGGCGATCGCGACACCAACTATAAAGTGGTGAAGCAGGTGGTTGAGACACTGATTGATAGAAAGATTCTTCGCTTTAACCTTATTACTGGTCTGGAACAGGGCCAGGAGGAAATTTAACCGAATAAGACAATGGCAGAAATTCAAGGCGGAGGAGGCGGAGGACGTGGGAAAAAAGGCGGAAAAGTCCGCGCGAAAAAGCAGTCTACGAAAGTGGACATGACACCCATGGTGGACCTTGCCTTCCTCTTGTTAACATTCTTTATCCTGACATCCACTTTCAATAAGGCTAAGACCATGGAAGTGACCATGCCGGATAAGGTTGAGAAAGAAGAAGAGCAGACCAAGATCAATGAGAATGATATTCTGAATCTGGTTTTGGCAGAGGACAATAAAATCCTTTGGTGGATTGGCTTGCAGCCGCCAGTTGAAGTCACGAACTACTCCAAGACAGGAGTTCGTAAGCTTTTGCTGGAAAAGATGAAGGCTAATCCCAAGCTCATGGTTCTCATCAAGCCCAAGGATGAATCCAAGTACAACAACATGGTGGACATTCTGGACGAGATGGAGATTACACAAATGAAACGTTACGCAATCGTCGACTTTACCGAAGATGATAAAACGATCATCAAGGCAAGTGGCGTAGAGGGTAATACAACACCAAATCCGTAAGAGATGAGCACAGCAAAAGCAACGGTCAACACAGCGCAGCGCTGGGACGACATCGTGTTCGAGGGACGTAATCAGGCGTATGGCGCTTATGTTCTGAGAAGAGTGTATGGCAAGAATGTGTTTTTGGCAACCATCGTCACCATTACCTTAATTGCTTTGATGGTTTATGGTCCGGCGATCGTGGCCTACTTGACACCAGAGGAAGTCGTTGAAGCCGCTCCGCCAAGAAAGCTGGTTTACACCGAGCTTTCGGCACCGCCGCCAATCGACAAACCGAAGCCACCGCCACCACAGATTCAGCTTCCCAAGCTGCAGAAAGTAATCAAGTTCGTACCGCCGAAGGTGGTGAAAGAACAGGTGGTTGAAGAAGTTCCGACTATTGAAGAAATCAAACAAAACGAAGTAGCAGCCGTCGAAGTCGAAGGACCTACCGAAGTCGTGTTTGAAGAACCTGTAAAGGAAGTCGTAGTAGAGGATGACAATCAGATTTTTACGGTTGTTGAACAGCAGCCTGAGTTTGATGGAGGTTACGAAGCCATGATTAACTTCATCAAAAAGAATTTGCGTTATCCTGCAAGTGCACGCCGTATGGGTGTGGACGGAACAGTATTCGTGCAGTTTGTTGTTGGAAAAGATGGCTCTATCACCGAGGTGAAAACCATGCGTGGTATCAGCGCGGACTGCGATAAAGAAGCAGAGCGTGTTGTGAACATGATGCCTAAGTGGAGACCTGGTAAGCAGAACGGTAAGCCCGTATTTGTTCGCTTTGTACTCCCTATCCGTTTCAAACTGAATTAAAATTGAACAACGAAAGACCGCAGCCGAGCGCTTTGATACTGGCTAAAAAGGTCTTCGGAATCTTAATGGTTGTACTGTTCCTTGGTGGCGGTGCAACCATTATTTTTTCCGCCTCGGATGAGGGCAACATCCCGAAAGATAATGCCCGGCTCATGGGAGCACTTCTCGTCGTGTACGGCCTGTATCGGGCCTATACCGTGTACAAGAACTACTTCGCAAGCGACGACAAATAGTCGGCGCGCTGCCCTTAAATAATTACCATCATGATGAAACTGTATGTTGTGTTAGCCACAATGGCTTTGTCTGTCGTATTGTTTTCGTGCCAGGATAAAGACAAGAATGGCAAACCTCTGGACACCGCTACTTCGGGTTCCATCCGGATTGTTGCTGATGAATCGCTGCGGCCGCTTATTGAAACGGAAGTAGAAGTATTCAACAGTTTGTACACCCGCGCACACATTGACGTTGATTACTTGTCTGAAGTGGAGGCCATCGACCGCCTGATGAGCGATTGTGTTAAGGTGGCAGTCGTTACCCGTCCCTTTCTCAAGGAAGAATGGGAGTATTACAAGAAATTGAAGATCAACCCCGACACCGTCTGGGTAGCCACGAGCAGCGTCGCGTTGATTGTTAACCAGACCAGGCAGGACTCGCTGATCAGCGTTGATCAGATCCAGGACATTTTGCAAGGAAAAACCACGCGCTGGAAGCAATTGGGCTCGAAAAAAGATGCTGGCATAGAGATTGTTTTCGACAACCCAACATCCGGACTTGTTCGATATCTGAAGGATTCGATTGCGGATGTCGATTCATTGCCGCCCAATTGTTATGCAGTGAATAACAATGAAGCAGTTGTGGATTATGTTTTGAAAAACGAGAATGCAATTGGATTAATCGGTGTTGAATGGATCAGCGACGACCCCGTTACCAACACGTTCCTGAAGAAGGTTCGGGTGATGGGGGTAAAAAACGACAGCACCCATTTTAAGCCCTATCAGGCGTATATGGCGCTGAAGTATTATCCACTGCTCCGCCGGATTTATGTTCTGAACCGGGAAACGAGAACAGGTCTTGGACATGGCTTTGGGTCGTTTCTGGCGAGTGAACGCGGACAACGAATCATCCTGAAAACAGGGCTGGTGCCTGTAAAAATGCCGGTCCGGATTATTCAGGTTAATCCGAAACCGTTTGAAGTAACAAAATAGGCCGTTTTTAAAAATTCGAGTATAAAATGTACCTTCGGCACGCTAATTTTAAAGCTGGTTGTTTCAGCAACCTGTAATTTTAACCTTAAGATCGCAAAGACTATGAAGAAGATGATGAGATCTGTTCAGTCAAGGGATTTTCAAATGATGAGCAAAGGTGTATTGACGCTGGCGTTGATAGCCTGTTCTCTCCTGACTTTCGGACAGAGCCCTGAAACCAAAAAAGCACTCCGCTTTATTGATATCGAGCAGCCCTCCAAAGGCATCGAAGCTTTGGAAAAACTGGCGGCGAGTGGAAAATCCTCAGACCAATATTATCTCGGTCTGGGATACCTTCGCACCGGTCAGAAAGACAAGGCAGCCGCTGCGTTTGACAAGGGTATCTCGATCAATGAGAAAGATGGTTTGAACCATGCTGGAAAAGGTCATATTAAGGTCCTTGAGAAGAATCCTACTGAGGCTAAACTTCACCTGGACAAGGCATTGACCGTGAGCAAGCAAAAGGACGTCGGCGTATTGAAGGCCGTGGGTGAAGCTTACCTCGCGGATAGCAAGTATCTGCTGGATGCCCTGAACGTTCTCAATAAGGCTAAGACCATTAACCAGACGGATGCGGATGTGAATCTCCTTCTCGGTGATGCTTACCTGATGCAGAACAATGGTGGTGAAGCAGTGAGCTCTTACGAGCGCGCAGGCCGTTCTGATGCGAAATATGGAAAGCCTCACCATCGCGTAGCCCTGGTGTACAAGCGCTCCAGAAACAAGGAATTGATGATTGAGCACCTGAACCAGGCTGTTGCTGCCGACCCTGAGTACGCACCTGCATACAAAGACCTTGGCGAGACGTATTACCTGAAGAACGAGGCTCCCAAGGCTGTAGAAGCTCAGGAAAAGTATTTCAACATCACGGAAAACAAAGAAGCAGCCCGTTACCAGCTCGCCTTCTACTACCTGCTTGCCAAGCAGTTTGACAAAGCGAATACAATCTTCAAGGAAGTTATTAATTCATCCAACGCATCCCCTGTTGCGCTGAAATACTACGCCTATTCATTGTTCGAGCAAGGCAAATTTAACGAAGCAAGAGGCGTATTCGAGCAATACTTCAGCAAGATGAAGCCGGAAGAACTTCAGGCAGGTGATTTCGCCTACTATGGCCAGACACTCGAGAAGTTAGGTCTTGACTCCCTGGCAAATGAAAACTTTGCCCGCTCTCTGGATCTTGATTCTGCACAAACAAATATTGCAGACCTTCATGCGAAGACACTCATGAAGCGGAAGAAGTACGCCGAAGCTGCTGATGCTTATGCACAACTTGCAAGCCTGCGTCAAGCTCCTGTTTCCTCTGATTTCTGGAATATCGGACAAGCTCACTTCTTCGCAGAAAACTATCCCCTTGCCGATTCAGCCTTTAATCAGGTGATTGCTTTGCAAACTGATAAAACGAAGATCCCTGCTGCCGTGTATCTCTTCAGTGCACGCGCGAAGGCAAACATAGATTCGACCATGTCGCAAGGTATTGCGAAGCCAATGTATGACGCATACCTCGAGAAAGCGTTGCTGGATCCTGAAAAGAACAAGAAGGGAATCCTTGAGACGTATGAGTACCTCGGAGCCTACTACATTTTCAAGGAGAAGAACGTAGAGCAGGCGAAGACCTTCTACCAGAAGATTCTTGCCATTGAGCCGAAACATGCTCAGGCAAATGAATTTATGAAGACCATCAAGGGTTAATCCTGACGCATTTTTTCAACAAAAAAGTCGCCTGGAAACGGGCGACTTTTTTTTTGCGCTTTGCGCGTCGTTGCTTACTTGATCCGTATTTTAGCAATTAAGGCACTTTTGTGAAGAAGATTTACACGGTCATTTATTGCCTCTGTTTTGCCTCTACCCTCTTTGCGCAGGACCGCCTGGGTAGCTGGAATCTGTTTAATGTTTCACTGAAATGGAACAACACGTGGGGCGCTTTTGGCGAAGCACAGCTGCGCTCACTCCGCCTCTATGACGACTTCCATTACTACGAAATCAAAGGCGGAATCAACTGGAATGGAATCAAGAATATGCGCTTAACGATGGCCGGAGGACATTATGTCACCTACGGAGAAGGCGGTGACTTCGTTCGACCAAAGAACAATGATGAAATCCGTCTCTGGCCTCAGATTATTCTTTTCCAAAATGCGGGAAGGCTGCGCATTGAACAACGCTACCGGGCTGAATTCAGATTTACAAGCGATGGCTACCGAAACCGCTTTCGCTACCGCCTCGGCCTGACGTACCCCGTGACGACTAAAACCAACGCGCTGGCAGTTTATGCAAATAACGAGTTGTTCTTTACCGATCGCGAGCCGTACTTTGAGCGGAACAGATTTGCCACGGGCGTCAATATTCGCCTATCCGCTTCCAGTGCGTTGCAAGCAGGTTACCTCTATCAATTCGATTACCGCATTAACGACGAGACAGGAAAACACTTCTTCCAGGTCGGATGGCTCCTTGAACTCAAGCGAAAACAGGCAACTTCGCGTGAGGTCAACAGCCCGGATAACTGACGCTGAATTGCCGTAAAGCCCGCTTAACAATTCAGTAACTTTCAGCTAACTTTGCAGTGGTTTTTCAATCCACCACTATGCTTTTTCTGCCCCCTGCCGCCATTCGGCAACTTGTTGTACGCCTGCGGCGCTCAAGGGCCATCCTGCCTGTATTCTTTTGCTTCCTGGCTTTGAATATACAGGCCCAGGATCTTGGGACATGGAACATATTCAACGTTGCCTACAAAATCAGCGACCGTTGGGGATTATTCGGAGAAGCGCAGGTCCGGTCGCTTCAGATGTACAATGACTTTCATTACTACGAGTACAAAGGCGGTTTTCATTATTCAGGAATTAAGAATGCCCGGATCGGCCTTGCCGTTGGCCGTTACGTAACCTATACCGAAGGTGGGGATTTCACTTTACCAAAGAACAATGACGAATTTAGGGTGTGGCCCCACGTGACCTTACTACAGACGGCAGGACGCTTCCGGATAGAGCAGCGTTACCGCGCTGAAATGAGGTTTACAAGTTCGGGTTACAGGAATCGGCTTCGGTACCGCGTCGCGGTTTCTTATCCTTTCTCATTGGGCGGTGGCAGCGAGAAACCGTGGTCGGTGTATGTGAATAACGAAATTTTCCTGAGTGATCTTCAACCGCATTTTCAACGAAACAGATTTGCCGCAGGCATGAATTTCCGCACGTCACCCAATGCGTTCATCTTGCTGGGGTATTTGAACCAATACGATTTTCGCCAGGACAGACCCTCTGTGCGCCGCGGCTTCATGCAGGTCGGCTGGTATATGGAGTTCGCCCGGAAATCAGCAGATCGCCAATAATCTGCTCAGGCGATCTCTTTCAGCGCTGCATCACTTGCCTCAAGAACACGATCCGCAACATTCTTGTCAATCGCTGCAGAAACAAAAAGCGCTTCATACTGGGACGGCGCCAGATAGATTCCTCGTTTCAGCATCGCCTGAAAGTATTTTCCAAAAAGGACGGTATCGGAGGTTTTAGCCGACGAGAAATTGGTTACGGCACTTGTGGTGAAGAACAGGGTGAACATTGACCCTTCCTGATTGATGGTATAGTTCAGTCCGTAAGACTGAATCTGTTTTCTCAAGCCATCGACGAGGTAGTTTGATTTTGATTCGATGTCCTGGTATATAGCGGGATTGGCGTTCAGATGCGACAACAAAGCAAGTCCCGCAGCCATTGCCAATGGATTTCCCGATAACGTGCCTGCCTGGTAGACCGGTCCCGCTGGAGAAACCGTATCCATAATTTCCTTTTTGCCACCATATGCGCCAACAGGTAAACCTCCACCAATAATCTTTCCGAGCGTCGTCATGTCGGGAACGACACCGAAACGTTCTTGTGCCCCTCCACGTGCGAGCCGGAATCCTGTCATTACTTCGTCGAAGATCAGAATGATTTGATGTGTGGTACACAAGTCGCGAAGGCCTTGCAAATAGCCGGGTTCAGGAAGAACACATCCCATATTGCCAACAACAGGCTCCAGAATGATTGCTGCAATCTGTCTTGGATTATTCATGATCAATGTCTCGACGGCGGCGAGATCGTTATACGGCGCAGTTAATGTGTCTTGTGCTGTACCTTTTGTAACGCCCGGGCTATCAGGATTACCGAACGTTAATGCACCACTTCCAGCCGAGATGAGAAACGAATCTCCGTGACCGTGGTAGCATCCCTCCATCTTGATGATCTTCTCCCTGCCCGTGTATCCGCGTGCAACCCGAATGGCCGACATGGTTGCTTCCGTCCCTGAGTTGACCATGCGTACTTTTTCGACGGAAGGCACCATCTGGCAAATCAATTCTGCCATCTCCACTTCACGTCGTGTGGGAGCGCCGAATGAGGGCGAACCAATCAACGCTTTGCGCACCGCTTCTTCAACAATTGGATGTGCGTGCCCGAGGAGCATTGGACCCCACGAATTGATCATGTCCACATATTCATTTCCATCCTCATCATAAAGGAATGCACCTTTCGCATGGTTCATGAAAACAGGCGAACCTCCAACAGCGCGAAATGCACGCACCGGAGAATTCACGCCGCCAGGAATAGATTGCTTTGCTCTTTCGAAGAGTTGACTACTTGAAGAATGATTCATTAAATTATTTTTTTTCGACGACCACGGGTGCGCCGTTTTGGAATGTCACTATCGGTATGACCTGGTTATCATTGCCGTTACTGTAGTTGTATCCAGCTCCAATGATACCGGGTTGCAGTCCTGCAGCCGTTAATTCATTTTGGAAAAATACGCCGTGTGTCTTCAATTGAAGTCCGAAAATCATCATGAGTTCAAATCCGATTTCGGCAGAGGTTGACGGTGTCTTTCCAAATCGCTGAATATACCGTTGTGCAAAATCTTTATAGGCAGGTTGGTGGGCATCGGTATGGTTGGGTGCTGCCAGAAAAATTTTCAATGCCTCGAGCTTTTGAAAATCCAGATTCAGATCATTCAACCACGACTCCTGACCCAGCACAAGAATAGAATCGCCGCGCGTCTCCACCGATCCAATAACCTTGGAATATATCAACGATTCATCGGTTGCTACATAAATACTGCCTATGCTGTCCTTCTTCAACGTAAACTGACGCGGATACTTGAACTCATCATATTCCGTGGGTGTCGCCAGAACGCGCTGAATGCCAACAGAATTCTTGGTATCAAAACGCTGATTGTACACAATGCGCAATCCGTTCTGTCGCGCGGTCTTTGCGAAGTTCGCAGCCATGACCGAATCCTTTTTGGTAGGACCATAAATAATCATGCAGCTCTTCTTGCGGGCACGACCACTGACAAACTCTGCGCTCTTCACTCCCATCGTTTCGGCTGAAGGCTGAAAAAGAAAACTGAAGGGATTTCCTTCCGTAACTTCACTGCTGTTTGTAAATGGATTGACCGCGTTTATTTTTTGTTTGCGGGAAAATTCGTTAACCAGCTTTACTTCCTCCGGGAAAAACGGACCTACAATTAAATCTGTATTTTGTAATTCTTCTGTCTGCAGGTATTTCGCTGTTTTCTCTGTGCTTCGTTCAGTGTCATAGGCACGAAGGCTGATGTTCACACCCTGCGTCCGTAGTGTATCTGCAGCAAGCTTCATCCCTTCCCAGAAATCAAGAACAAGTTGATTTCGTTTGCGGCCCGGAGAAGGATCAAGTGTATTGACATTAAAAGGAAGAAGAACAGAAACAGAATATTCATCCTTAAAAAATGTTGACGGCGCCTCTGAAAGGTATTCTTTCTTATCCAGATCATAGCGACTGATCAGGTTTTCCAGCTCACGCCGTACTTCAGGCTCGGTTTGTTTTTTCTGAAGAACACTTGCCAGTGCTTTTGCGATGACCTGATCACGCGGATACTCTTCCAGAAGCATACGCAATGTTTCTGCATCCTGAACGCCCGCCAGCTGAATACGTTTTGCATTCGCAGCATCTGCCTCGAATGATGAGGGCAGTGAATTCAAAATTTTTATTCCCTGAAAATAATCACCTGACTCAAGAAGAATTTTTCCAATCCAAAAATCCACCTCCGGCATCTGATCCCATCCTGCATGTGTCACTTTGATTTGGTTGAGCATATCCTTCGCTACTGCCTTATAGTTTTGGTGGTAAGCAGACAGCGAATAGTAGAAAGATGAATACGCGGAAAATGGATTATCCTTGTCATAGGCAATGAGCGCTTTGAACGACTCCATGGCCAGTGCATACTTACCTTGCGTATAAAATTCTTTGGCATTCTGATACCGCGATGCATAATCCGTCTGGGCTGTTGCAACGGAACTGACAGCCATCAACCCAATCAATAACCACTTCCTCATTTTCATAAAAGCAACGATTCTGGTTAGCCAAATATCATTCCATCCATTACTCCCATTCTATGGTAGCGGGAGGCTTCGAACTGATGTCATACACCACGCGGTTGACACCTTTCACTTTATTGATGATATCGCTGGAGACTTCAGATAAAAACTCATAGGGCAAATGAGCCCAGTCGGCGGTCATTCCGTCGGTGCTTGTTACCGCTCTTAAACTGACGACGCGTTCATAGGTTCTTTCGTCACCCATGACGCCCACCGATTGCAACGGAGTGAGTATTGCTCCTGCCTGCCACACTTTGTCGTACAAACCGTGACTGCGCAGCGCATGGATAAAAATATGATCTACTTCCTGGAGAACTGCGACTTTTTCCGCAGTGATGTCACCCAGGATACGAATACCAAGTCCGGGGCCCGGGAACGGATGGCGACCGAGAATGTTCGGATCGATACCCAACGTCTTTCCGACGACACGTACTTCATCCTTGAACAGCGTATTCAGAGGCTCAACCACTTTGAGTTTCATCTTGTCGGGCAACCCGCCTACGTTGTGATGCGACTTAATGGTCGCCGAAGGTCCTTTCACAGAGACCGACTCAATGACATCGGGATAGATTGTTCCTTGTCCGAGCCATTTCACATCCTGAATACGATGCGCTTCTTCGTCAAATACTTCAATGAAGGTGCGGCCAATCGCTTTACGCTTTGCTTCAGGTTCCGTCAGTCCTTTGAGCGCTGTGTAAAATTTATCTTTCGCATCAACACCGCGGATATTCAATCCCATGTTTTGATACGAATCCAGTACCTGCTGAAATTCATTTTTCCGCAACAGTCCGTTATCAACAAAAATGCAATGAAGATTTTTACCGATGGCCTGATGAATAAGCACCGCCGCCACGGTTGAATCCACGCCTCCGCTCAGTGCCATGACAACCTGATCATTGCCCAGCTGCTTTTGCAGCGCCGCTACGGTTGTTTCTACAAATTGATCCGGCGTCCAGTCTTGTGCACATCCGCAAATGTGTACAACAAAGTTTCTCAAAAGATTTTTTCCTTCGAGGGTGTGCGATACTTCCGGATGAAACTGGATACCATAGATCTGCTCACCGCGTTTTTGGAAAGCCGCCACGCGCACAGAGGGCGTGCTCGCAATGACTTCAAAGTTATCAGGAATGGATGCGATGGTGTCGGAGTGCGACATCCACACCTGGCTATCCAGAGAAATCTCTTTCAGCAACTGGTTGTGATGGTCGACGGTCGTGAGCCGGGCCCTTCCATATTCCCGGATTTCCGATGGCAATACCTGACCGCCGCTTTTATGTGCCATGAGCTGCGCACCGTAGCATACGCCAAGCACAGGGAGTTTTCCGAACTTTGACATATCCACTTCCGGCGCATTCGTTTCCCTTACCGAGCAAGGGCTGCCGGAGAGGATAACGCCACTGATATCGGGGGTAATCGCTGGAATTTTGTTAAAGGGATGAATTTCACAGTAGACATTCAGTTCCCGGATTCTTCTGGCAATAAGCTGGGTGTATTGCGACCCAAAATCCAGAATAAGTATCTGTTGCGGCATAGGCTGCAAAGATAACACAACGGTGAAGATTTGATGGAAAAAAGGCCATTTTATGAGACCAGGCGTACTATAGTTCCATCAAAATCAGGCCTACCTGGAAGGCCAGCGAATTAAAATTATCGTATCCGTACCGCCGGCTGCTGTTCGTTGAATAATTATAGTGAACGGAGGCGATGGCACCAATGGAGCGGTATTTGGAAAATTTCACGAGGACCCCAGCTTCGGGCCTTACGAGAAAGCCCCAGCGACGCTCGGATTCTGAATAGATATTGTAGTAGAGAAAATACTCGTTGTGGTTGGCGCCAACGCCCAAGCCGGCGTATGGAAAAATCTGTTCACCGTCCCCTATCTTGAAATTGTACTGACCGCTAAGGGTAGCGTTGTAATTATAGACGTAGTTGAAATAGTCCGTTGTCACGGCGCCATTTTCAGATTGTCTCGTTTCCGTTGGTACATACTGGTCATAGGTCGCCGCACCAAGATCCAAACCTGCCGAAATTCTGGGGGTGATGAATACGCGGTAACCGGCCCGAAATCCCCGGGCGGTGACATCCTCAATCCACGCCGTATTGCTGAGCGGTTTGTTGACATCGAGCGATACGTAAAAGTATTTTCCCTGGGCGACCAGCATCAAAGGTGCGAAAAGAAAAATCAGGATGGCACACTTCATTGGTTTTGCAGGTAAGGTGATTGCACAAATGCCTGGTCAATGGCTTCCGTAGATTGTCTCTCCAATTCAATGGTACTATACACATCGCCGAGGTAGGCTGTCCACACCACCTTGACTTGATTGTCCGGTGTTTTGTTTTTCAGATCCACCAATTCAATGATGAGTACCCCCGTGTTATAGGTATATGTATTTACAAAAGGATAATAATACCACGAACCATAACCATAGTATCCGGAATAGTAATTACCCGGAAATCCAAAACCGCCGCCAGGATATATCACCTGCTGAAATACATTGAAGTCGTTCACGACAATGACGTTGACTCCTATGTCAGGGTTTGCGTTTCGATCAACTTTAGTTAATCCGATATTCTCCAGATTCCGGTTGATCGCTGCGAGGACAGGTCGGGGGTACTCACTATTCATTCCATGTACCAGCAATGTATCTTGCACGGCATTGGAGACAAGACCAATCGTATCAGAAGGGATGGCATAGGTTGCATAGGAACTGAACGGCGCTTGTGGATCATAGTTCGTAGAAACGACAAGTTGATCCAATAGCTTCGAAGATTCGGGTTCTTTGGCGCAGCCCGAGAAGAGCACGAATACAGCAGCAATGAAAGTGAAGTGGCGCATATGTTTTTTATCCCGGCGACGACAGGTCAGTCATCTCTGACTTTGTCGAATCCGTGATGGAGCAAAAAACACTGTGCCTTCAGAATGTGAGCAGCAATCCCAATCCAAACAACAGGACGAAGACAAGGGTTGCCATGGCCATCTGGCGCAGGTAAGGATCAAGTTCAGCAGAAGGCTTCGAGGAAACCGCCGTCGCGTTTTTGTAAAACAACGGTATCGCTAACAGGAATAAAAACTGGGCAGGACTCTCGAAATAGATGAGGGTATAGACTAAAGCGGAAAGGGTTCCGCCTACTAAAAGAATCTTGTGATACACGACGGCCTTTTCCCTTCCTATGCGAACAGGAATCGAAAGTTTTCCGGCTTGTTTGTCTGATTCAATATCGCGGATGTTGTTCACATTGAGTACGCCGATTGAAAACAGACCGCAGCTGAGGGCTGGAAGGAATGCAAATGGAGGAACTTGTCCGGTGAAGAGATACAACGATCCTAATACCCCCACCAGACCGAAGAAGATCAAAACCGACAAATCACCGAGTCCGGCATAGCCATAGGGCTTTTTGCCCATGGTATAAGCAATGGCCGCCAGAATACACAACACCCCAAGCCCCAGAAAAAATGCAATGGCCCGCCAATTCATTCCAAACGCAACGATCAACAAACTAATGCCGCTGATGAGACACAGCAGGACAAAAAGCACGATGGCTCTTTTCATCTGTGCAGGAGAAATGACACCGCTTTGGACAGCACGCTGTGGTCCTTTTCTTCCTTCGTGATCAGCGCCATTCACGCTGTCGCCGTAGTCGTTGGCGAGGTTTGAAAGAATCTGCAGACAAACGGTGGTGGTAACACAAAGGATAAAAATGTCCCATTTAAAAAAACCAGAGGCACCAGCGAGGAATGCGGCCATGGCAATCGACGCCAGTGCCAGAGGCAATGTTCTTAATCGGAAAGCTTTTACCCAATGTCTGACGGCACTCACAGTTTAATCAGGTCGGTGATTTGTCGATCCAGCGGCTTGACCGTCGCGGGAAAAAAACCAATAACGTTACCGTTGGGATCGATCAGATATTTACAAAAATTCCACGAAGGCTTCTTCCCGGTCTTCTTCTCCAGCCATTGGTAAAGGGGATGCTGATCACGTCCTTTCACCGACAGCTTTTCAAACATCGTGAAGGTGACGCCATAGTTGATTTGACAAAATTCTGCAATGTTTTCGTTGCTGCCCGGTTCCTGCCAGAGGAAGTTATTTGCCGGAAAACCCACCACATTCACCAGGTGACCGTAGGTTTCGTGCATTTTCTGAAGGTCGGCATACTGCGGTGTGTATCCGCACTTCGATGCGGTGTTGACGATCAGCAGATATTTTCCTTTGTATTGGGAAAAATCAACTTCTTCACCTTTCAGCGTCACCATTTTGAAACCGTAAATGGTTTCTGGCAACACCGTCTCCTTAGGTTTATTGAAAAAAAACATCCACGTACATATCAAGATTGCGACAACTGAAAACGAACCGGCTGCTATCTTAAAGCTCATCCGTGATTTGCTTATCCATTGGACTAACTCGTGATGCGAAGAACTTGACCGTTCCGTCGGGCTTCACCAGATATTTGCAAAAATTCCATGATGGCTCCTTGCCTGTTTTCTCTTTGAGGAAAGCATACAAAGGATGTTGATCGCTTCCCACGACAGAGATCTTCTCGAACATCTGGAATTTCACACCGTAATTCTTTTGGCAAAAATCCGCGATTTCAAGATTTGAACCGGGCTCCTGGCTGCCAAAGTTGTTTGCAGGGAAGCCGAGAACCACCACCTTGTCGCCAAATGTTTCATGCAGCTTTTCAAGCTCTGCATACTGGGGTGTGTAGCCACACTTGCTGGCCACATTAACAATCAGTAAGGTTTTTCCCTTGTACTTGGAGAAGTCGATGGTATTTCCATCGATGGAATTTACCTTAAATTCATAGATAGAACCTGCGGTCATCATGATCAGGGTTAGGAGAATTGCTGCTTTCATACAAAGTTTATTATTGTAAACTACTGAACCTGTGATTTGTTCAAACCCGATACGCTACACTTACATTTTCTCGGGAACCTGAATTCCCAATAAGCCCATGCCCTTCTTCAGAACCTCCGCCACTTTCACGGATAAGGCCACCAAAAATTTAACCTTGTCGGCGTCAGTCTCCTTGAAAATCGGAACGGCCTGATAAAACTGGTTATAAACTTTGGCCAGTTCAAAAACATAATTTGCAATCACGGAAGGCGCGTATTCCCGCGCAGCTTCAGCTATTCTATCCCCAAAAGCATTCAAGGTGCGGATTACTTCAAGCTCCTCTTTCTTCAGTGCCGTCACTTTTGAAAAATCAGCCGACAGCACCATTCCATCTGCTTCTGCTTTCCGCGCAAGGGCGCGGATTCGTGCGTGCGTGTACTGCACAAAAGGGCCGGTGAAGCCTTGCAGCTGAATCGATTCTGCCGGATCAAAAAGCATTCGTTTTTTCGGATCCACTTTCAACAGAAAGAACTTCAGCGCACCGAGGGCAATCATGTTAAACAATTGTTGCGCGTCAGCTCCGTCCATGTCATCCAGCTTTCCAAGTGCGCGGGTTTGCTTCTCTGCCTCACCCACCATCTCAGCAATGAGATCATCTGCATCCACCACCGTTCCCTCTCTGGACTTCATTTTGCCTGTTGGTAAATCCACCATACCATAAGACAAATGGTGGCATTTCTTCGCCCATTCCAACCCAAGCTTTTGGAGAATGAGAAATAACACCTTGAAGTGATATTCCTGCTCGTTCCCAACGGTGTATATCTGCCCTTCGATGTTTGGAAAATCGCGGAAGCGAAGAATAGCCGTACCGATATCCTGCGTCATATACACGGAAGTGCCATCGGAACGCAGCAATACTTTTTGATCCAAGCCATCTCCACTCAAATCGACCCAGATGGAATTATCCTCTTTCTTGTAGAAGACACCTTTGGCAAGACCTTGCATCACCTCTTCTTTCCCGAGGAGATACGTGTCGGATTCATAATACAATTTGTCAAAATCAACGCCCATCTTCTTATACGTGGCGTTGAAACCGTCATAAACCCACCCGTTCATCATGCGCCACAGTTCGAGCGTCTCCGGATCCTTCTGCTCCCACTTACGCAACATCTCCGACGCCAATAACATGATCGGTGCTTCCTTCTCGGCGTCTTCTTTGCTCCTTCCCTGCGCGATCAAATCGGCTACCTGGGCTGTATATACCTTATTGAACTCGACGTAATATTTGCCCACCAGGTGATCGCCTTTCACACCTGCCGACTCCGGAGTTTCTCCGTTGCCGTAGAGTTTCCAGGCGGCCATCGATTTACAAATATGTATTCCGCGATCGTTGATGATTTGTACTTTATGAACCTGATACCCCGTTACCTTCAATATTTCAGCTACGCTGTATCCAAGGAAATTATTTCGCAGGTGACCGAGGTGAAGAGGTTTGTTGGTATTCGGCGAGGAGTACTCGACCATGATCTCTTTTCCATTCGCCGGAGTAGTTCCAAAATTTTTGTTCGCAAAAATTCCGCTGAATACTTCAATCCAGATGGTGTCGCTCAGCACCATGTTCAGAAATCCTTTCACGACATTAAACCTTGTGACGGCGGTGGTGTTCGCAACAAGCCACTCCCCGATGAGGCGTCCTGTTTCCTCAGGATTTTTCTTCGAGGCTTTCGCTAGAGGAAAACAAACAAGGGTATGAGAACCTTCAAACTCCTGATTCGTCGGCTGAATTTGCAGCGAAACTCCGTCAAGTTGAAAGAGTGCCTTCACTGCTTTTTCAATCTCGCTTCTCAGAAGTACATCAGGATTTATGACCGTCATACAGGTTTTGATTTTTATCTAAAAAAAATTCCGGACCAATGACAAATACATCAGCCCGGAATTTGCAAATAACTTATGATTACCAATCCATCACATAGGCAAACACGAGCGGTGCTACGATTGTCGCATCCGACTCGATGATGAACTTGGGCGTATCGATACCAAGTTTACCCCATGTTATTTTTTCATTCGGCACAGCTCCGGAATAAGAACCATAGCTAGTGGTCGAATCACTGATTTGGCAGAAGTAGCTCCAGAACGGAACGTTGTCCCGCTCGAGATCCTGGTGCAGCATCGGCACGACACAAATCGGGAAGTCGCCGGCGATACCGCCACCGATTTGGAAGAAACCGATGCCCTGATCTGCCGCCTCACGTGTGTACCAGTCTGCAAGCCAAACCATATATTCGATGCCCGACTTCATACAAGAAGGCTTCAGCTCGCCCGTCACGCAGTACGATGCGAAGATGTTACCCATTGTTGAGTCTTCCCATCCCGGTACGATGATCGGGAGGTTCTTCTCAGCGGCCGCAATCATCCAGCTGTTTTTCGGATCGATCTGATAGTATTGTTTCAGGATGCCGCTGTTCAGCATTTTATACATATACTCATGCGGAAAATAGCGTTCGCCTTTGTCATTTGCGTCTTTCCACAACTCGTAAATGTGCGCCTGAAGACGGCGAAACGCCTCCTCTTCAGGAATACATGTATCCGTCACGCGGTTCATTCCATTTTGCAACAAATCCCACTCCTGTTCAGGCGTGAGGTCGCGGTAGTTTGGAATTCTTTTGTAGTAGTCGTGGGCAACGAGGTTCATGATATCTTCCTCGAGGTTTGCGCCTGTGCAAGAAATAATCTGCACTTTATCCTGGCGGATCATCTCTGCCAGACTGATGCCGAGTTCCCCCGTACTCATTGCTCCGGCAAGTGTGATCATCATCTTCTTACCGTCAGCAAGGTGCTTTTTGTAACCCTTTGCAGCGTCAACAAGCGCTGCCGCATTAAAATGCAGGTAGTGTTTTTCAATGAAAGCCGAAATCGGTCTGTTTTGACTCATTTTTGTTCAATAAAACGCGAAAGTAGACAATAAGCCAAAAAAAGCGAAATCCGTTCACGTCACTGGTACAAATTAAAAGCGGGTATAATTTTGTAGTAGTAGCAATGGAGCGCTCGAATTTCACTAACTTCTCGACGTTCTGATTTTGGCTTTGGAGAGCATGCGCGCCTTTTTTGTATTCTTTTTCCTTTTCTCGTCCCTGTATTCCACCGCTCAGGAGAGCATTTTTGTTTTGGTCAGGGAGGACCAACCCGTTCAAATCTTTGAGCGCTGGATAGTCTTACCAAACTCTACCACGAAGGCACGGGAAGTGAAAGGCGAGTTTGAGGTGACTTCCACGCTTGCCGAAGCCATCCGGTTGCTGCAGGATGAGCGCCGCATCCAGCAATGGCAGAAGCACGTGTCCGAATTCAAAGTCTATCCCACAACGGACTCTATGCGCTGGCGTGAGTACTCCTATCACGACATTCCCTGGCCCGTGAGCGATCAGGATCATTTTCTTGAATATCGTTTCGATCCGACTTCGACCGCAGACCGCATCATTATTCATTTCGAGAGCGTGACAGACGCAAAAGTGGCCCCTGAGCGCGACGGAGTCACGCGATTGAAGTTGCGCGGAAGCTGGGAGTTTTCGAGAGCAGGCGACAAAAAAATAAAGGCGGTTTATCGCATTATTTCCACGCCATTAAATATTCCCCGAATGATTACCGATCCGGTGATCAGAAACAACATGATGAACACGATCCGAAATTACATCGGAATCCTTCAGGAAGAATAAGCAGGGAGAACAACCGCGATTACTCGGCGAGAACGGGGCGACCCACCAGCGACTTTGCAGTGGCCTCCACAATTTCGAAAGCACTTTCTGCCATCCGGTTTTCTGTATCCAGGGTTGGGTTGACCTCGACGATTTCCCAACAGCAAACCTTCGGGCTCTTCGCAAGTTCAACGTTCAGCGTTTTCGCTTCGTCAACCGTCAGTCCGTTAGGAACAGGTGTTCCGGTTCCAGTGGAAATACGGGAATCCATGCTATCCACATCGAAAGAAACATAGATCATGTCGCAATGGTCGAGCATGGCCAGGGCCTTTTCGGCGATTTTGGCACCACCCAATTTCTTAACATCCTCTGTTTCGATGAAGTTGATATTGTATTTGTTGATCAGATAGTTCTCTGGCTTTTCGAGATCGCGCACAGCAATGTACACGATGTCTTCAGGCAATATTTTTGGTCCGGGGATTCCGACATTCTTAATCTGCTCCCAGTAGTCGAGCGTTTCTCCCCTTGGGTCATTCACCTTACATTCCAGGTTATCCATCCCGCAGGCCATAGCCACCGACATGCCGTGCATATTGCCTGACGGTGTCGTGAATGGTGTGTGGATATCCGCATGGGCGTCGATCCAGATCACACCGAGACGAATTTTTGGATAAGCCTTCTTGATACCGGCAATTGTGCCATAGGCAGTACTATGGTCACCCGCCATGATTAAGGGGAAGAAATCGTCAAAAATAGTCTCGTAGACTTCCAGGCACACGCGCTCCTCCATGATGAGGACGCCGTCAATAAACTTGGCGTAGGAATGCTTGGCGCCATCGAAAAGCAACTCGTTGACGTGTTCTACTTCAATCGAATCATAAGTCTTGAAAAAATCAGAGTTCAGGTCCAGGCTTGCTATTTTCATAGCCTCCACTCCGAGACTCGCTCCGCGTGTTCCCGCTCCGATCTCGGACTTCACCTCTATTATTTTAATCTCTTTCATAGTATTCTATTTAAAAATCCAGATAACCTCGCTCCTGGCACAGGTAGTTGATTTACAGGTATGGATTAACGGAATGACGTAATCAGCTCTCCGGGCGTGCGCATGAACCCTGCCTTTAGAAATCAGGCAGCGCGTGTGCAATGGCGAACATCATGCAGGAGAACCGAGTTTTCATACGTTTGATGCGTATTGCAAAGATGGCAAATTTATCCCAATATTGCACTCTTTTCGGAAGCGTCAATGTTCATGTAAATCGAAAAAATTAGCCGATTTCTATCGATTTGTAAAACTAAAAAACCGCCCCGTTAGTTGTAAGGAATTGTATTTTTAAACGAAACACCCCTAACACTCAACAATATAGATGAAGAGCTATCGCGACTTGATTGAACAAACTTTCGAGTTTCCGCAAAAAGAGTTCAAAGTGAGAGAACATGAGCTGCTGTTTAATGACGTGCCGTTGATGGACGTCATTAAAGAATACGGCACGCCCCTGAAGCTTACTTACCTGCCTCGAATCAGCGAGAACATTCGCTTCGTGCAGGCTACGTTCAACAACGCACTTGAGCGCTTCAAATACAACGGTAAGTACACCTACTGTTATTGCACGAAATCTTCTCATTTCTCTTTCGTACTGGAAGAGGCGCTGAAGAATCAGGACGTTCACATTGAGACGTCCAGTTCGTATGATATTCCGATTGTACGGTCGCTTTACAACAAGGGTAAAATCAGCAAGGATACCTACATCATTTGCAATGGCTTTAAAATGCCACTGTACACGCAGTACATCAGCGAATTGCTGAATGACGGATTTCACCGTTGTATTCCTATCCTGGATAAGATGGGTGAGTTTGACGCCTACGAACAAAGCGTCAATACCAATTTTATGGTGGGTATTCGTGTGGCGGCAGACGAGGAACCCAACTTTGAGTTCTACACCTCGCGGCTGGGTATTCGCTACAGTGACATTACTTCATTCTACAAGGATAAGATTGCCAACAGCAAGAAGGCGTCGTTGAAGATGCTTCACTTCTTCATCAATACGGGAATCAAAGATACTGCGTACTACTGGAGCGAACTCAGCCGCTTCATTTTCAAATACTGCGAGCTGAAGAAGGTCTGTGATTCTCTGGATTCGATCGACATTGGCGGCGGCTTCCCGATCAAGACCAGCCTCACGTTTCAGTACGACTATAAATACATGATTGAGCAAATCGTTGAGAACATCAAGTGGATTTGCGACAAGAACAACGTACCGGTACCGAACATCTTCACGGAGTTTGGTAGCTACACCGTTGGCGAAAGTGGAGCTGTACTGTATCAGGTAATTGATCAAAAACTTCAGAACGACAAGGAGCTGTGGTATATGATCGACGGTTCGTTCATTACACATCTTCCCGATGCGTGGGGTTTGAATCAGAAGTATATATTGCTTGCCTGCAATAAATGGGACGATCCGTATCACAAGGTCAATATGGGCGGATTGACGTGCGACAGTATGGATTATTATAATTCAGAAGCACATACAGGGGAAGTATTTTTGCCAATGATCAACGATGAAGAACCGCTGTATATCGGATTCTTCCACACCGGAGCTTACCAGGAATCACTCGGCGGCTATGGCGGCATTCAGCATTGCCTGGTGCCCGCGCCGAAGCACGTATTGATAGATCGGAACGAAGACGGCGAAATTACGACAAGCTTGTTTGCGCCAGCACAGAGCAGTGAAAGCATGCTGCGCGTGCTTGGCTATGAGCCGACGAAATAATTGAATTCAAAATGAGCAAACGGCTTCGTATCTTCGGATATGAAGCCGTTTCTTTTTGGTACCCTCTTATTATTTTCAGTCGCGTCATCTGTCGCTCAGGACTCTGCAAATCTTGATCACCTGATGATACAGCGGTTCATCCGTTGCGAGGATGTTGAATTGAACGCTGTATCGCTGCTATCGAAGTACCTGCCGGACGCCGGTTATGACTCTGCCAGGATGTTGGTGGCTTACTGGATCCAACGATGTGGCTACACGCGTGAAAATTTCCAGATGGAGCTGCTGCTGCGAATAGAGAACGGGACGTTCGATGAAAGTGACTACGACGGCAAGCTTCTCAACTCGCTTCTCAGTCTGCGCGACCCTGACGACCTCTATTCCACACGACACGCGCCAGTCGGCGAGGAAATTGAACATCGGGAAATTCATGGAAAACTCAATCAACTTGTCTCCATGCTGTCGCGAACGCTGGAAACCCGCAGCAATCTGACGGAATATGATCGGTTGTTAACCATTTACATCGGAGGAAACACTGAACCTCTGTTGCAGGCTCTTCAGGAGAACAGGCTGGCAGGAACAAAGCTGCAGATGGCATTCAACGACGAACGGTACCGGCTGGAAAATATGCCTGAATCCTGCCTGATGATCTTACTGGAAACATGGACACCCAATGGCAATCTGAAGATACTGGGCACTCACCCTGGCCTCGGCTTCGGGTTGGGCGTGCGTCGGCAAAAAATGACATATGACCTCATGGTGTCTCTCCGATTTCTTAAGACACCGGATAGCTACCGCGTACGGTATCGCGACAGTCTGTATATGACCAACCACTTTTTTGGTGGATACATTGGTGGAGAAGTGGGCTATATATTTTATCAGCGTGGAAAATCCGAGTGGCGTATTCTCGGAGGAATTGCTTTTGAGGGATTCGACTCACTGGAGCCGGAAGAAGATGAAGATGAACCATCAAAGTCAATCAATACATTGAATATGAACGGTGGCATTGGTTACCGGAGATTTAACCTCAAAACCGGAGCTTTTATTGGTCTTGAAGCCCGTTTCAATGCACTGAACTTTAACAACGCAGGCGGGACAAACCTGGACGGAAATGCAATAACCGTCCGCCTGACGCTGGGTGGTTATGCTAACTCTTGGAAAAACTATCGACGAAGGGCACTTGGTCTCGAATAGGATTTCCTATCGGCGTTGACTACCCAATATCTTTTTTTAGCTTTGTTGTTCTTCGTATGAATAATGCACTGGTCATCATCCCGACATACAAGGAACGCGAAAATATTCGTGCGATTATTGATGCTGTTTTCTCTCTCCCAAAGGATTTTGATATCCTTATCGTTGACGACAACTCACCCGACGGCACCGCAGAAATCGTAGAAGAGCTTCAGCGCACGTACAACGTCAGCAGTACGCGGCTACACCTGATGAAGCGCGCGGGTAAACTAGGACTGGGCACCGCCTACATCGCAGGCTTTCGCTTTGCTATTCAGCATGGATACGACTACATCCTGGAGATGGATGCGGACTTCTCACACGACCCTAAAGACCTCGTTCACCTCTACCTCGAATGCAGTGAACGTCAGAGTGATTTGTCCATCGGCTCCCGATACGCCACAGGCGTCAATGTTGTGAACTGGCCCATCGGACGGGTATTGCTGTCGTACTTTGCCAGTACGTATGTGCGCATGATTACGAGCATGCCCATTCATGATACCACGGCAGGGTTTGTCTGTTATCGCCGGAAAGTGCTGGAGACAATTCCTCTGGAGCAAATCCGCTTTGTTGGCTACGCATTTCAAATTGAAATGAAATTCTCCGCATGGAAATATGGTTTCAAACTCAGTGAAGTTCCCATTATTTTCACCGACCGGACACGGGGAGAATCTAAAATGTCACCAGGTATTTTTAAAGAAGCATTCTTTGGTGTCCTGCAAATGACTATTCAGAGCTGGTTCCGAAAGTACATCCCGGCTTCATAAGATCAATCAAAACGAATTGCCCGGATAGGACTGATGCGTGAGATGACCATCGTCGGGATCAGCAGCACCAGTGTGACGACCACCAGCATCAGTACATTCAGTACAATAATAATTTCCCAGTTCCAGCTGACCGGCACATAACTGATGTAGTAGTCCTTGGGATTCAGTTTTAGAATCTTGAATTTATCCTGAAGAAAACAAAGACCAATACCGAGTACGTTGCCAATGGCCATGCCCTTGAGCACGAGGTTCAATCCCTGGTAGAGGAAAATCGATCGAATCATTTTATCATTTGCCCCAAGCGCTTTAAACATGCCGATCATCTGCGTTCGCTCCATAACCAGTATCAAAATGATCGAGATCATGTTCACGCAAATAACGATGAGGATAATGACCAGCAACAGATTCACCTGGCGACTGATGAGACCGAGCCATTCAAAGATCTGGTTGTATTGCTCGTGCACAATGGTAATGTCCTGGTCGTAATCATTGATCATTCCAATTTGTTGTCTCGCTTTCTCGAGCGCAGCACGTTCAAAATCAAAAGACCACACAGCCCCCAGCCATGTCGTTGCGCGAACGAGTGGGTTCTTCGATGTTTCCTCCGACATGACGAACTCCAAGTGCTCCTGACGAAGTTCAGCGGGATCGTAGAAGTTGATATTTACGAGAACCTTGACCCCTCCTGCCAGACTGTCTCCCCAGTTATTCAATTGCTGAATCATGCGGATGTCTGCAAGAATGATCTTGTCATCGAAGTATTCCGTGAGGTTTGTTTCATAAATACCGGTGACTTTCAGCTTCCTGAATCGCGGCGGGTTTTGAAAAAAATGCAGCACCAAATCGTCACCCACTTTCGCTTTCAATTTCGCTGCAATGCGGCTACTCAAAACTACTTCCTTCGAATAAGTGGAATCATTGAACTCGATGAAGCGGCCTTCGACCATGTTTTCCCGAAACGCCTTTTCATCAAATGATTTACCAACGCCGCGAACCACAACTCCAATAACTTCGTCTTCCGTCTTGACCAACCCGGGTTTATGTGCGTACTCCTCCGCATGCCGAATAAATGGGTAATCATCAGGATTTGTATAAATATCCGACCGGAAGTTCAGCGGCTGTTCCTCAGGAGAATTGTTCATCACAAACTTTGTGAGGATTAAGTGTGAACTAAAGCTGTATATCTTATGCTTGACATTATTCTGAAAACCATTCATGATCAGAAATGCCACGATCGAAGAAGAGAGTCCGATCGCCATGGTGAGGATGGCAATTTTATGAATGGAGGACGCAAATCCCTCCTTGTTGCCTGCATGTATTCTCTTCGATATGAAATATGAAAGGTTCAAGATATTTGCTGAATTTTGGACGCTGCGAGGTGATGCAAAATAGAAATAAAACAGGCATCTTCAAGAAATTTAAGCTTATGAAGCGACGAATCACGGTCACTTTAGTACTTATGGTAGCGGTGCTGCAGAGCGGATGTGCCCAACCTATTCAGCAAAAAAAGCCCGAACCGGCGGCAGTTCTGACGGGTGCCGACCAGATGGTTGAGGTGGTTCCTGCACTGAAGGGAAAATCAGTTGGCCTTGTTGTGAATCATACGTCAGTGACTGGAAAGAAACATCTGGCGGATACGCTCCTGGCATCTGGAGTGAAGGTGGTTAAAGTGCTGGCGCCAGAACATGGCTTCCGTGGAAATGCCGAGGCGGGGGACATCATTAAAGACGGAGTCGACCAGAAGACCGGGTTGCCTGTGGTCTCTTTATACGGTAAAGACAAGAAACCAACGCCGGCCCATTTAGCCGATATCGACCTCGTTGTATTTGATATTCAGGATGTGGGGGCGAGGTTCTATACCTATATCAGCACCTTGCATTACGTGATGGAAGCGTGCGCCGAGCAAGGGAAAAAGTTAATCATACTCGATCGCCCGAACCCCAACGGGCATTATGTTGACGGCCCGGTGCTCAGAAGTAACCTGAAGTCATTTGTGGGTATGCATAACATCCCGATTGTGCATGGCAATACCATCGGCGAAATGGCCATGATGATCAACGGCGAAGGATGGCTTGCCGGAGGAGTAAAATGCGATCTGGAAATCATCAAAATGAAGAACTGGCATCATCAAACGAAATACGCGATTCCGATCAAACCCTCCCCCAATCTGGCAAATGATCACGCCATTGCACTATATCCATCGATTTGTCTTTTTGAAGGTACAGCCATCAGTCTCGGCAGAGGCACGATGATGCCATTTGAGATTTTGGGTAGTCCGGAACTAACTTCTTTTCCTTTTCAATTTACACCTGTCGATATCGAAGGCATGGCCACCAATCCTCCTCATGAAAATAAGCTTTGTTACGGACTGGATCTGAGAAAAGAAAACGTGAAAGACCAAATTGACTTATCTTATCTGATCAAATTCTACAAGGCCTATCCAAATAAAGAGAAATTTTTCATCCCCTTCTTTGACAAACTTGCAGGCAATGAAGAATTGAAAAACCAAATCAAATCCGGAATGACCGAAGAGGCGATCCGTGCTACCTGGAAAAATGAACTTGATGCGTATCGAAAAATGCGCGCCAAATACTTGTTATATCCTGAAGTAAAATGACGAAAGCGGAAAAGGTCAAAGACATCCTGCGAATTTTACACCACTACTTTCCCGATCCAGCCATACCGTTGGATCACAAGGATGCCTATACCCTCCTTATTGCTGTGTTGTTGTCCGCTCAGTGTACAGATGAGCGCGTGAATAAAGTAACACCGACCTTGTTCAGGCTTGCTGACAATCCTTTCGACATGTCAAAAATACCGGTGGATGAAATTCGCGAGATCATTAAGCCATGTGGATTGTCACCAGCTAAATCAAAAGCGATCAGCAAGCTCTCGCAAATACTTATTGACGACTACGGAGGAAAAGTTCCTGACAATTTCGAAGCACTGGAATTGCTTCCCGGCGTCGGGCACAAAACAGCCTCTGTGGTCATGACTCAATTTTTTGGAACTCCTGCATTTCCCGTAGATACCCACATCCACCGGCTCGCATACCGGTGGGGGCTGTCCTCGGGAAAAAGTGTGGAGCAGACTGAGAAAGATTTAAAGCGCCTCATTCCCATAGAGCGATGGGACAAAGCCCATCTGCAGATTATATATTTTGGCCGCAAATTCTGCCCGGCACGCGGACATATATGGACAGATTGTCCCATCTGTAAAAAATACATGAGGGCCCAACTCAGAGGCTAACTCAGCGACTTTCTGTACATGGTGAAGAACAAGAAAGGAACGAAGCCCAGCGTCATGAGCAGTGTTCCAATCAACAACAGTTGATCCGCTCCAGGAAGGTGCATCACTTTGAATATCGCACCAACGCTCATGGTAACGCAGCTTACGAAGCCACTTATATACTTAATCTTGTCCGACAACATCCAGCGAATTTTCCTCTTAAACCTGTCAATTATCAGCAGCGGCAGGAAAACAAACACGAATCCAAACAATCCGCCAAGAAACAATTCGCGGGCACCGAGCCAATGTAAAACAGCAAAGGTCCAACCCAGTACTAAGGACATGGCAGAAAGTGCACCGATTAAAAACGTTACTTTCTTCATAAGGATTATTTTTTTAGAGTTGAGTAAGAAAATTGTTTTCTCCTGAAGATCGGCCAGGCCATCTGGCGCAAGTTCTCTCGCGGCTTCCCGCAAGGCAGTTTCAAAATCCTGCCCAACGGATACGCGGTTTTCGATTTCGCAACATAAGTGATCAACCAAATCGTCTTCCAACAGCAGGTCGGTGACACCGCTATGCCGAACATATTGCCGCACTTCTTCTATTTGACGGAGAGATAAATTCATACGATTTTGAGTTCCGGGAAAACCACCTTTTGAAGTGTGCCAATAAAATCTTTTAACTCTTCCACGCAGACGTTTTTCTCCTTTCTTCCTTGCCGCGTGATGTAATAATACTTTCGCACACGTCCACCAACCTCTTCTTCTTTAAATGACAACAAGCCGTCTGAAGTCATCTTTTGCAATGCCGGATAGAGCGAGCCATCCTTCAGCAAAATTCTTCCTTCGGACAGCTCCTTCACCCGTTGCGCAATCTCATAGCCATACATCCGATCATTTTCGGACAACAGCTTCAGTACAATGGCGGAAATTGTTCCCTTCAATAATTCTTTTGAATACATAGAACTAATATACATCATATAACGAGGTATATCAAGAAATTGTTTGAAATTTTCCAGCCATATTTGCCCATTGTTTATGAACCTACTGCGCATCATCTTCATGGGCACCCCCGAATTCGCGGTGCCTAGTCTTGAAACCCTGGTCACCAATGGATTCCAGGTCGTTGCTGTCATTACTGCCCCGGACAAGCCGCAGGGCCGTGGCCAAAAGATTGCCTACAGCCCGGTTAAAGAATGTGCGTTGAAGTACAACATCCCGGTGCTGCAACCGACGAATCTGAAGGCGCCGGAATTTGCAGAAGAGTTGCGTTCATACAACGCGAATTTGCAGGTTGTTGTCGCCTTTCGGATGCTGCCTGAAGTTGTATGGAATATGCCTTCGCTCGGTACCTTCAACCTGCATGCCTCCCTCCTTCCAAAATACAGAGGTGCTGCGCCCATCAATTGGGCAATCATCAACGGTGAACACGAGACTGGCGTCACTACCTTTTTTTTGAAACATGAAATTGATACGGGTAGCATCATTTACCAGGAAAAGGAAATCATTCATGAGAACGACGACGCCGGAACACTATATGCGCGTTTGATGGAACGCGGCTCCCGACTCGTCTTGAAAACGGTTCAGGCGATCGCGTCCGGTTCTTATCCGGCCATTCCTCAGACCAGCGACGGTCCGCTGCCGGCTGCGCCGAAAATTTTCCGCGAGACCTGTGAAATCAACTGGTCGGCCAACGCGGAGGCTATACGCAATTTCGTACGCGGCTTGTCACCCTATCCCGGTGCATGGACAATCATCCACGGAAAGACGATGAAGGTGTACGCGACGTCCATCATGTCAGGCGGAGAGGCCGAAACAGGAACGGTTAAAACAGATTCAAAAACTTATCTTCACGTGAGGGCAAAGGATGCGTGGATCAGCCTGGATGATTTCCAGGTGGAAGGCAAGAAGCGCATGAAGGCCCGCGATTTTTTCCTCGGGAATAAACTACAATAAAACATGATCATTTCTGCCATCGCCGCATTGGCCAAAAATCGTGTCATTGGAAAGAACAATGATCTGCCGTGGAAGCTTCCCGATGATATGAAGTTCTTTATGCAGACAACCACGGGACACGTGGTGATTATGGGGAGAAAGAATTACGACAGTCTGCCTCCAAAATTCAAGCCCCTTCCCAATCGCACAAACATCGTTGTGACGCGACAGACAAACTTAAGTGCACCGAACTGCATTGTCGTGAATCATATTGAAGAAGGCATTGAGCAAGCGAAGCATTTGGGAGAGCAAGAGTGTTTCATTATAGGCGGTGCGGAAATTTATCGCGCGGCTCTCCCGTTTACAACCAGACTTTATCTAACGGAGATTGATGCGCACATTGACGGTGATACCTATTTTCCGGAAATTAATCTCAACGAATGGAATGAAACCGCCAGGCAACATCATGCAGCAGACGACCGCCATGCATTTGCATTCGACTTTGTAATCTACAATAGAAAATAATATGGCAGCTATTCGCGGAAGCGTCATCTGGATCACTGGAGCTTCCTCCGGAATTGGAGAAGCGTTGGTGTATGAACTTGCACAACGCGGTGCAAAACTGGTTATCAGTGCGAGACGCAAAGAAGAACTGGAACGCGTGAAAGGGAATTGTCCGCGAGACCGCCAACCAGACATCGCGGTACTTCCTCTCGACTTAACCAATTCAGCGATGCTCGCGCTCTCCACACAAGCTGCCATTCAAATGTTTGGTCACATCGACGTATTGATTAACAATGGCGGCATCAGCCAACGCAGTCTGGTGAAAGACACAGCAGTTGACGTTGACCGGAGGCTGATGGAGGTCAATTATTTTGGTGCAATTGCCATCACGAAAAATCTGCTACCACATTTCATCGGGAGAAAAAAAGGACACTATGTCAATGTCAGCAGTGTCACCGGAAAATTTGGAACACCATTCCGCTCGGGTTATGCAGCATCCAAGCATGCGCTGCATGGTTTCTTTGATGCATTGCGCGCAGAACACTTCAACGACAACATCAAAGTGACGATGATCTGTCCAGGGTTTATCCACACACCGATTACCCTTGCGGCATTAACTGGCGACGGAACTCCATTGAATAAAATGGATGAAGCTCAATTCAAAGGAAAACCTGCATCGTGGTGTGCCCAGCAAATTGCATCGGCGATCGAACGCGAGAAAGAAGAAGTGTACATCGGAGGTAAAGAGGTACTTGGTGTTTATGTCAAGAGATTTTTCCCTTCCCTCTTCTCACGCCTCATCAGAAAAGTTGCCGTGCGGTAGTGTGGATTTTTTTCCACGACCATTCGTCATAAAAACTTAATGTAAAGAAAACAAACAGGCAAAGCGTCTGTTGATACATTAAACTTTCAGAGAATGACGACTACCGCGATCAAAATGAAATTAATAGAAACAAAACAGTTGAAGCATGCCTCCGTGTTTCTTGTGGACGAAGTTCCGGGCGTGGCCGTTGTACAGGCGAATTCTACTTACATTCCCATTGAACAGTTCAAAGAAATTTTCAATTACCTGAGGACGCTTGTCACAGAAAGAAAAATTACAAAACTTGTTTTCGACAAAAGAAAACTCTCCGTTTTCCATCAACCTTCGATGGAGTGGTACTTTGTAAGCTGGAAAGAAGAGATGTTTGATCTGGGCCTAAAGAGCCACCGAAAAATTCTGCCGACGGATGAAGTATTCCGACAGAGCGTAAAAATTGGACGGGACAAAATCAACAAGGCGTACCCGAACGGAAAATTCCATCAGATGGACATTACCTACGCAGAAACGCTCGAAGACGCCATTCTTCATTAATTGATTGTTAAACTCTTCCAAGGGTGTGATGAGTGTTGAAGAAAAATACGCTCGGGGTGTCCAACAATTAACCGAAAAATTGGGCGAGCAGGCGCGGCAGCTGTTCGGCATTATCCGCGCTCAGGAAGGTGAAATGGATGCTGAATTGCGAGAGCTGCTGCTCACGCAAGTCGCTATCATTCTCCGAAGTGTAGATGAATTAAAATGCCGGCAAAGTGAATGCCTGCGCGAGTTGGAAGAGCAAACTCATTTTCTAAATGAAGCGCTGGCAAGTCAACGACTCATGCTTGAAGACTATATGTTGTTTGTGAAAACAGTCGGCGGTTCCAGTGAATCTGATTTAGGAATCTCTACGATAAATTGATTCCAATCACTTGCGCGATGATAAGTCACCCGTCCGCCAAGACGACTTACGGCGGTCTTGACAATATACAAACCGAGCCCTGCACCGGAAGACCTTTCGGTGCCTCGGTAGAACATGTCGAACATCTTCGCTGCGACCTCTTCAGGTATCGCCTTGCCATTATCGGATACGACCAAACGCATCGGTATTCCAGCTGAGAAAAGAACCTGCACCCTGGTGCCCTCGGGCCCTCCATAAGCCAACGCATTAGAACATAGCGCCGCAAGCACAATATGCATCAAACCCATGTCCGTGCGCAATGTTTCTTGTTCACCCTCAAGGGCAATTGTGGATTGACTGAAACGTCGGTGGCTTTTCATCTCCTGCAGCACTTGTCCATAGACTTCGCCAGCTGAAAAAGATGTTATTGAAAGTTTGCGAAATGCAGCATCTGACAAAGACTGGAGGGAGGCCAGCATGCTTTCCATCTGCTGAACCTTCGCGTCCATATGCTGGTAGATCGACCGTTGCGTGTCGGTCATCAAATCGCGCGAAAGTAATTCGAGCAAACCTTTCAATGAAGACACAGGCGTGCGGAAATCATGAGACGCCCGATACAGTACCTGATCAAGTTCTTCATTGCGCTGCTGCAAACTTGTTAATGCGTCAGTCAGCGCATTGTTTTTAGATACCAATGCTTCAATGGCGGAAGTGAGCTCTTCCTTTTGGGCAATGAGTTCTTCCGCCGATTCAAGATATTGTCGTTCGCGATCCTGAAGCTGCTGCTCTTTTTCTTCGAGCAATTCCTTCGCGCGAATTAAGTCGTCCGATGTTCCCATTACATGCTCACTGGCTCCCGATGGCCCACCCAGGTGAACCGACGGGTTACATATTCTGGATTTGTAAATGAAGCGTTGCCGGCAGGGTTACCTCCGGTCACATGGAAGTCAGAAAACGCCGCATTCTGGTTCATATAAATTCCTCCGGTGAGATTAAATGAAACCGGAGTCGCGGCGAGCGACATCACATCTGCAATTCGTTCCTTCACTTCTGTGCTGGTTGTGTATGCTCCGCAGGATATTGCACCATGATGAAGTGCCATCTCATAAGCGAGTTGCAATGACTCCTCTGTGTTCTTCGTGCGAATCAGCAGTGCAATCGGACCGAACAGTTCTTTAGAAAATACTTCTTTCTGCGCCGCGCTTAACTCTACAAGTGCAGGAGTTGCAATACGCGCATTCTTGAACATAGGATTTTCGATTGTGCGCGACTTCAACAAGATCTTGCCTCCTAATTTTTCCGCATCAAAAGCACGTTCGCAGGTTTTCTTATTTTGAATACTGCCAAGCACAAATGGTCCGGCCTTTGGGTTATCAACCAGTCCGTTGATGTTGTCAATCAGTTTCTTTGCAAATTCATCAAATGAAACTTTGCCCGCAGGTGTATCAATGCCGCCATCGGGGATATAAAAATTCTGTGGAGCGGTACACATTTGTCCGCTGTACAGTGTGAGTGAAAATGCAAGATTCGCAGCAACTTTGTCAATATCTGCTGCGGAGTCAAGAATCACTGAGTTCACACCCGTCTTCTCGGTAAATACCGACTTGCCAGGCAGTGACTCAAGGTAAGAGCCGAATGTGGAATTTCCGGTGTAATCAATCAGCTTCACCTGCGGATGTTCAGCAAGTGCTTTTGTAATAGTCTGGTCATAGGTGTCCACGCCAAGCTGAACTGCGAGCGGGTCAATACCATTTTCGGAAAGTACATTTTGAATCTCCGCTACAAAAATGGCGATGGGAAGAATTGCGCCCGGATGAGGTTTCACGATGACTGCATTACCCGTCATCAAACTTCCGTAGATGCCCGTAACAGAATTCCACGTGGGGAAAGTAGAACAGCCAATCACCACCGAAATTCCCTTCGGAACGGCACGCCACTCCTTCTGCAATTGAATATTAAACTTGCCCATTGGCTTATCCCAGACGGCGCGTGACGGAAAACGATTCAACTCTTCGTAGCCCGCAGCAATGGCTTCGAGTGCGCGATCCGCTGCATGCGGACCCGATGCCTGAAACGCCATCATATAGCCTTGCCCGGAAGTATGCATGGTCGCATAAGCGATTTCAAAAAATCTTTTCTTAATGCGCTCCAGAGATTCCAGTAATATTCCTGCCCTGTCATTGATGCTCACTTTCCTCCACGACTGCATTCCCTTTGATGCACGTTCAATTAAAACGTCAACGGAGAATGACGGATACTGAACCCCGAGCGCCTCTTGCAGGTAGGGAGACTCCTCCTGACCGACCCATGCGCTTGCTCCCTCCTGTCTTAACTCAGAGAATCTTTTTCCCAAATGGTTTTTAAATTTCTGCTGTCCGTCCGCATCAGCAGTTTCGCCATAAACGGCAGGTGCCGGATGCTCAGGAAAAGCGGCAAAGAAAGTGCGATCGTGTAAAGCACTAATCGCTTTATTCAGTAATGTGTCGTGTTTTTTATAAAGGCTCATACGTCGTGTCAGTTATTATTTGTTCTGGGATCCGAAAACTCGCTTCAATAAGTCCGTTGTTCGTGCGACAGGATCTTTCCGGATATTTGCTTCCTCTTTCGCGATAAGCAGGAACAGTCCGTCAATAGCCTTGTCGGTTGCATAATCATTCAAGTCGGGATTAACCTTTTGAACCATCGGTATTGCATTGTACCGCGTTACAATATCGCTGTAGTATTTCGTCGCGTTTACCTTATTCAGACTGTTCTGAATCACCGGCTTAAACTTTTCGCGCAATTGCGCCGACGTTGTTCTTTTCAAATATTCAGTAGCCGCATTTTGATCGCCGCGGAGAATTGCCCACGCATCCTGAATGGTCATCGAGCGAATCGCTTCAATGAAAATTGGTTTAGCCTCCTTCGCTGCATCCTCTGCGCCACGGTTCAAGGTCATGACGAATTTGTCCACCTCATTACCGAAGCCGATTTGCCTCAGCCTGTCCTCGACCTTTTTCACGTCAGGAGGAAATGGAATTTTGATTTCCGGGTTTTTAAAATAACCATCAAGCTGCGACGCAAAATCAGAGCCGTTGGAAATTCCTTTAATCAAAGCTTCTTTCAGACCCTCGGCCACCTCTCCGGTTGTCAAAGGCTTTTCGGATGTGCTTCCCAATTGTTTATTCACCTCGCTGAGGGTCTGGTTGATCTGGGCACTCGTACATGCGCCGCAAACCAACGCTATCCATAGGTATTTTTTCATAATATCAAATCGCCACAAGTTTAAGACATTACCCGCTAAAGACGAAACGCATTCGATTGAAAGGCGTCATGCGGGGGTTAGTGCATCGAAAGACCGGCTTCCCGCACTTCGGCTACATTCCGGCAACCCGCCAGACCCATCGTGAGTTCAAAGTCGGCCAGGAAATCCTTCAACACCTCGCGCACACCCCGCTCCCCATCAATAGCGAGACCATACACATAAGGCCGCCCAATACCCACTGCGTTGGCACCACACGCCAGCGCCTTAAACACATCGGCACCACTCCGAATGCCGCTGTCAAGCAGGAGCGGGTACGATGCAGGAACAACCGCACGAATTTGCTTTAATGCCTCCAGACTGGATATGGAGCCATTGACCTGCCTCCCGCCATGGTTGGAAATAATCATCGCATCGATTCCCGCATCAATCGCGCGTCGCGCATCATCTGCATGCAATATCCCCTTCAATACTACCGGCAGCCTCGTGTGCTCCCGAAGAAAAGAAAGATCTTCCCACGTCAGACCGGGATTGGTATATATGGAAATGAATTGCTGCACGGCTTTTAGTGGCAGGCCAGACTTCAGCTTTCGAAAGAATCCATGACCGGGATAGCGATTCACCATCTGGATCAACCCAAGCAAAGACTGTGGTGTAATTTGTCGCTTCGTTGCAACAGGCTGGAAAGTCTCCAACATGCGCGTGAACACCGGGTCGGAAGTATATTGCGCGATACCTTTGCCCTCGAGAAAAGGAAGATAAGCCTGATCCAAATCGCGTGTTCGCCATCCAAGCATGGTGGTATCCAACGTAACCACGATCGCCTCGCATCCGCATGCTTCTGCACGCGACACAAAACTCGCTACAAGTTCCCGCGACTTACTCCAGTATAATTGAAACCAACGCGTCGCATGACCCATCACGCGAGCGGTATCTTCCATCGGCACACTCGCCTGATTAGAAAATATAAATGGAATATTCAATGATGAAGCTGCGCGTGCGACAGCAAGATCCGCACGGTGGTGCGCAAGTTCCAGAACGCCGATGGGACAAATAAATAGTGGCGACGTCCAACGTTTGCCTAATATATCTACCGACATGTCACGCTCCGATACATCACGCAGCATTTTGGGCACAATCTCCACACCTCTAAATGCACGGAGGTTATTATCCATGGTTTGCTCTGTCCCTGCGCCGCCGGCAACATAAGCAAATGCCCTCTTCGACATGTTCTCCTTCGCCTCCTTTTCAAGCTTCCAGAACCGCTTCGGCACTTCAGAAATTTTGCCGGCAAACCCGGACAGATATACCTCTCGCTGTCTGTCAAGTGCTGTTATCTCCATACCATTGATGAATTGTGAAAGGTAAATTAAGGATTAATCACAATTCCTCCGACACCTCAAAAAACCATCACATAGTCCGTTGCAAACTCGCTGATTTTTACCCTACTTCGCCCCGATGAGAACGATAACCGCAGAACTGCTGACCATCGGAGACGAAATACTCTTCGGACAGATTGTTGATACAAACTCCCAATGGATGAGCGTCGAGCTCACCAACATTGGCATTAAAGTCATTCGGAAAACGACCGTTGGCGATATTGAAAGTGAAATACTCAACGCATTTGCAGAAGCAGAATCACGCGCTGATGTCGTGCTCATCACCGGTGGACTCGGCCCGACAAACGACGACCTCACCAAACCATGTCTTGCAAAGTATTTCAATTGTGGTTTGAAGATGCATGAAGAAGCACTTGCTGAGGTCACTGAGTTTTTTAAAAGCCGCGGCCGCGAACTCACCGAGCTCAACAGGCAACAGGCCGCGCTTCCCGAATGCTGCGAAAAGATCACCAACAAAATGGGCACCGCACCCGGCATGTGGTTCGGGCGCAACGGAAAAGTTTTTGTCTCCATGCCCGGCGTTCCTCATGAAATGAAACGCATGATGACCGACATCATCCTGCCGAAACTGCAAAAGACATTTAACACACCCATCATTCAACATACTGTTATCCGTACCGTTGGCCTCGGCGAATCTTTCCTCGCGGAGAAAATTGCGCCATGGGAAAACAGTTTGCCATCGCATATCAAACTTGCTTATTTGCCAAGTCTCGGCGAAGTACGCCTGCGACTCACGGCAATGGGTACAGATAAACAAGCTCTGCAAAAAGAATCTGATCAACTTGTCGCACAACTTCGTCCACTTGCAGGTGAATACATTTTTGGCATCGGCGACATACCGCTCGAAGTTGTTCTCGGCAACACGCTGCGCGATAAAAAATTATCACTTGCTGTCGCGGAAAGTTGCACAGGCGGATACCTCTCGCACCTCATCACCTCGGTGCCCGGCAGCTCCGATTATTTTCTGGGATCGATGATCCCCTATGGTTACGAAATCAAAATGCGACAACTCGGCGTCAAGCCCGAGACGTTGGAAAAACACGGAGCAGTCAGCGAACCCACCATTATGGAGATGGCCAACCTGGTGCGCGCAAAATTCAACACCGACATCGGCGTGGCCACGAGCGGCATTGCGGGTCCCGGAGGAGAAACACCCGAAAAACCAGTAGGCACCGTTTGGATCGCCTATTCAGATAAACATCAAACCGTCACGAAAAAACTTCAATTATCGAAAGACAGACTCATCAATATCAAGATGGCATCCATTGCCGTCCTCAACCTCATCCGTCTTTCATTGCCGAAGTAATCATTCACTACACATCACTGTTCATTTACTTCACGAGTATTTTGGCCGTGCCCCCTCCTTACGTCGGGGTCGCGCTGTCCGCTGCAAGTCCTCGGCATTACGCGAAGTTGTCAATTAATCGATAAGTTCGCCTGCGGGCTTTCCGCTACCATCGCTCACGGACGCCTTTCCCTCGTGCATCATCAGGGAAATAGCTACGCTTTGAAATGAATAATGGTGCGGCGGTCTGGGCGTGTAAAAACTTTTGAGCCAACTGATTTAGTATGAAATAGTACCGCGTCGTAAGGCACATCTTGCTGCGAAGGAGTGCAATCAATCACAAAAACATTACGGTTTGAACATCAAAAAAATCAACGCGTATGCTTTGAAAATGGAAAACACTTTCGCTGAATTGAGGTTCAGTTGTTAAATTTCGATCACCTACAACAAAGTCTTCCAGCCCTCCATTAATCAAGCACACATTAGGAAGCGCATTTGGTCAGCAAAAACAAAACGCGCATGGGCATTTATTCTGAATATTTGGAGAAGAACATGGACTTCAACAAAATAACAAATGAAAGGAAACGCCTTTTAGGCCAACTTTCGTCGCTGCGGGGCAACCGCGACATTTTAGTCTATGCCGCTGATCTCTCTAAAGGGCAAGCACCTATTAGTATTGATTATTCCGATATCATGCCGTTTCAGGATCAACTTTCAAATTTAAAAGGACAGGCAATTGACATTATTTTAGAAACTCCAGGAGGTCTGGCTGAGGTGGTAGAGGATCTGGTAAAATTAGTTCTTAGTCGTTACGAGAGCGTTGGCATCATTATTCCGGGTTATTCAAAAAGTGCTGGTACAATCTTCGCAATGGCGGGAGACGAGATATTAATGGGGGCCGGATCGGCTCTTGGACCAATTGATGCACAAATCGTTGCAAATGGAAAACGTTTCTCCGCGGAGGCGTTTCTTGAAGGCCTGAACAAAATAAAAGAGGAAGTAATCGCTAAAGGACTGAATCTTGCTTATGTGCCGATCCTCCAGAACATCTCGCCCGGAGAAATACAACACTGTGAGAACGCTCAGAATTTTTCGCAGAAGCTGGTATCACAATGGCTTTGTAAGTACAAATTCAAGAATTGGGTCAAGCACGGTAAGTCAGGCAACCCCGTTTCGGAGGAAGAAAAGATGACAAGGGCCAAAGAAATTGGAAGCTATCTATGCAATCATTCGATGTGGTTAACTCATGGAAGGTCTATCAAAATTGACGACTTTGAAAAGATGAAACTACATATCACCGACTACTCAAAAATGAATGAATTGAACGATACAATAACACGATACTACACACTGCTGCGCATGACATTTGACTCGACGGGAATTTATAAGATCTTCGAGACTAGTCATTCCCAGATCATGCGTTTTGTAAGCCCGAAAGTTCCCGCCCTTCCACCAACAAACGGCAATTCAGCAAAAATCGCTCGATTTGATTTTGAATGTCCGAAATGCAAGGCTAAATTCACTGTTCAAGCAAATCTGGAGGCAAATGTCCCCTACTCCAAAGGAGCACTACCGTTTCCAGTAAAAGATGATATTTTTGTTTGCCCGTCTTGTAAGACGCAGACCAGTATGACTCAAGCTCGTCTCCAGATTGAAGCACAAACACGATTAAAAATCTTACCCTAATGGTCATGGACATAGAAATCACATACGAATACCGGGAGACAAATGATTTCTCGATTCTATTTGAGAAACTAGAAGAGGCAAAAAGCATTGAAACCGCGGCACAGCCGTCTTTGCGCGACGATGAATTAAACGAAAGCATAAGACGTATTAAGCAAATTGTGGAGTCATACTCAAAGACTCCAGAGGTATTTACCTTTACCAGATCATAACTTTCCCCTCATTTTGAGCCCTCTCTGAGGCTCGTGTACTGTTGCCGAACACGTTTATTTCGGATAATAGAATATCCAACTTCTTCCCTGGATATTCCCCGAAAACCTGTTCTTCATTTCATTTGTTTATATTTCATACAACATAACGGTATCCCTATGGTACAAAGCGCACAATTCCGGGCAAACCCAAAACTGTTTGTATTTCTGCCCATCTATTACGTCGTCTGGTCGGATTCACTCATCACGCCCTCCGAACTCGACACGCTGCGTAAACTCCTTGAGAGACAATCGTGGCTATCATCCGAAGAAAAGGATTTCCTGTTGTCAAGGCTCAATCCTTCCAATCCACCCCAGCCCGATGAATATAAATTGTGGTTTGAAGAAATAAGCCGTGCGCTCCAAAACGGAGCCGCCGAACATGCGCATACACTTATCGAAACCGGACTGCGGCTCGCAGCCTTGCATCATACCGATCAAAATACGCTTCACCCCTTCCGCAACCAGCTGAATGAACTTGAAGCATCACTCGGACTGATCAGCAAAGAGTTTGTATACCTCATCCGCCCCGACAAGCGACAAACCGTTGTGCAGTCTCGCGCAACACAACATAACTTCAACGTCGATGCCATGACTAAACTCCTCGATGGAGACCAGGCCGCGACCATCAATAAAGTAAAGACCTTGCTCAGCGATCCAGCCTTTCGCTACATCGACACGGACAACCTCGCGGAGTATCGCGAAAAAGTATTGCAGTGGAGTCACCTGCTCGCGCGGCAGGGGTTTGGCGCTATGGGCTATCCCGAAGCCTATGGCGGAGGCGGCAGCATGGAGAAATACTTCACGATCATGGAAACACTCAGCTACCATGATTTAAGTCTCGTTGTGAAATACGGCGTACAATTTGGACTCTGGGGCATGAGCGTATTTTTTCTGGGAACAGAAAAACATCACAAGGCCTATTTGCAAAAGATCGGCAGCCTGGAGATGCCTGGCTGCTTTGCCATGACAGAAACTGGTCACGGCTCGAATGTGCGCGGCATTGAAACTACCGCGACGTACAATCACACCAACAAAACATTCGTCGTAAATACACCTAACGCGCAGGCGCAAAAAGAATACATCGGCAACGCTGCGCTCCACGGGCGCATGGCAACGGTATTTGCGAAATTGATCGTCGAAGGAAAAGACTACGGCGTTTGTGCCATCGTCGTACCGTTACGCGACGAACGCGGAAACACATTCCCCGGAATCACTATTGAAGACTGCGGCAGAAAAATGGGACTCAACGGAGTGGATAATGGAAAAATTCGCTTCAACAATGTTGTCGTTCCGTATGACAACCTGCTGGATCGGTTTACCTCTGTCACGCAGGACGGAAAATTCTTCAGTCCAATCGCGAGCGACAACCGTCGTTTCTTCACGATGCTTGGAACACTTGTAGGCGGACGTATTGGTATTCCGCGCGCCGGACTTAGTGCGGCCAAGTCGGGACTAACCATTGCCATTCGCTACAGCGACAAACGCAAGCAATTTGGTCCGGAGGGCGCAGCTGAGATTCCAATTCTCAATTACAGAACACATCAACGCAGATTAATTCCCCTATTGGCTAATGCCTATGCACTGCATTTTTCCTTACGCTATCTCACGAAGCGTTTCCTCGCACGAACAGAAGAAGATATGCAGGAAATCGAAGCACTCGCTGCGGGTATGAAAGCGTTCTCTACCTGGAACACAACGCATACATTACAGGAATGTCGCGAAGCTACAGGAGGAAAAGGTTATCTGTCAGAGAATAGAATCGAGATCCTCAAAAACGACACAGACATTTTCACCACCTTCGAGGGCGACAATACCGTTCTGCTGCAACTTGTGGCGAAGAGCAGGCTCTCCGAATTCAAGCAGGAATTTGGGAACATGAACTGGTTTGGTATGTTGAACTATGTGGTGGATCAGGCGAAAACTTCGCTCACCGAAATGAATCCTATTGCCGTTCGCAATACCGACGAAGATCACTTGCTTGATTTCGAATTTCACCTGAGTGCCTTCCGCTATCGCGAGCGTGACATCCTCACCTCCGCCGCACGTCGCCTCCGCAAACACATCAGCGAAGGCATGGACTCGTTCGATGCATTCAATGTCGTGCAACACCACCTCGTCGAGGTTGGTAAAGCGTATATTGAGCGTATCATCTTGCAGAAGTTTATTGAGCAGGTACAAGCAACTACCGATGAAGGCTGCAAAAAGGTTTTGACAAAATTATGTCAACTATTTGCATTACATCATATCGATGAACATAAGGGTTGGTATCTCGAGAACGGATATATGGACGGGACGAAAACGAAGGCCATTCGCCGGATGGTTAATCATTTGTGTTGGGAGATCCGCCAGGATGCCGTTCCATTGGTGGACGCATTTGCCATTCCGGATGAATTGCTCGCGGCGCCGATCGCGGTGGGATAATTTTTTTTTAACACGCACGGGGCATAAGCCACAAGGGCTTATGGCCCGTGCTAATATACACGGCCCCTTCAGGGCCATATGCCATCATTATACAATCTCGATCAAATGCGATTCAATAAAATTCCCAAGATGCTTCAAGGCCCAAAAGGAGGTCCCTGAGCCTGCCGAAGGGCGGTCCCTGAGCTTGTCGAAGGGAGGTCCCTGAGCCTGCCGAAGGGCGGTCCTTGAGCTTGTCGAAGGGAGGTCCCATGTCTCGCCGATCAAAATCTCTGATTGCCACGACGAATAACTAAAAACGCGTATCGCAGGTAATGCACTCCGTTGAACAGACTGAATCCAAATAGCTTTTTTCTCCAGTAGATTTTTTCCTCTTTCGTGGAAAACGAGCGGGAATGAAAATCGATCCTTCCAACAATACATGCGGTCAGGATCACCAGCCCGTAGATTATAAAAAATAGTCCAAAATATCCAACTGCTTCCATAGGTCTTTATTTATTAATACGTGCAGACAATTTGAAGATAAATTGTTCACAGGTGAAAAACAAATTGCAGATTTTGAGACGTTATACCCAATCCTTAATTTCGAAAGATTCATTCGAAGGCCCTCTTCGAACGTCATAAACTAATTTTGCCTGAAGATGTTCGACATTTTTTCCTCGCTGCGTTTTGTGGCTCCTGCGCAACATTCAGTCCCATCAAAAGGTCGGGTGATGTGGAATGCTTTTCTCCTCGTCCCGTTGTCAAGCCTGATACTTGTCATTGTCATTGAAATTGAGGATGCCTTCGATAAGCATTGGCTGGAGGAAATTCTGGATACCGTTTTCTATCGAGAACAATTCATGGAAACAACTTTCCTGATTGTGGTGATCATTATCGGCCCTGTTATTGAGGAGGTCGCGTTTCGGGGCTTTGTCACCAAAAATCGTATTCTGGCGGTGCTTTCGATGACGGGAATAATCACATTGTGCTCATTCACCCTTGCCGCTTATTTACCCGTCCGTATTTCCGAAGACGCTCAAGTGTTTTCCGGCATAGCGGCAATGTCGGCAGTCGGCGCGCTGTTATACTTTCTGAACAAGCACAGGGAAGAATTGATCAATTTTATCGAGATGCATCACTACAAGTTGATTCATTGCTCGATGCTTGCATTTGCACTCATGCACATTCCTAACCACGACATCTCAAATGCGTCGCTGCAAGGACTGCTGCATTTGCCGTTAGTGTTGCTCCAATACTATGCCTACGCGATTGCTTTCACCTACATCAGAATAAAAAACGGATTGTACTGGTCTATTGGAGCACATATGTTTGTCAACGGGGTCGCATCTTTGCTGGCATATGCGGAACTCAATTCATCAATTTAAATAATATTGCCCGCCCTTTCAGGGCTCAATTTATCCGGAACGATCGCACAGGGTATCGGCCGGGGCGGCCGATACCCTGTGCTATGTTGCGAGGGCCCTTTCAGGGCCATACACCATCTCAAGCAATCTCGATCAAAAGCGATTCAATAAAATTCCCAAGATGCTTCAAGGCCCAAAAGGAGGTCCCTGAGCCCGCCGAAGGGTGGTTCCTGAGCCTGTCGAAGGACGGTTCCTGAGCCTGTCGAAGGATGGTTCCTGAGCTTGTCGAAGGACGGTTCCTGAGCTTGTCGAAGGACGGCATTTCGCCTACAAATCCAACCATTCCTCTACCTCAATGCATCCCTTACCTCCATCAGTGCAAAGCCAAGCAGATTAAGCCCTTTCCATGTGTGGGGGTTTTCAATTTGCTTTGCGTCTTCAGCAAGTCCGATTCCCCAAATTGAATCAACAGGGCTTGCCTCAACAAGAACACGATCTCCCGTATTCAATAAAAAATCCTTAATCTTTTCATGCTGAGAAAACTTGTGAAGATTTCCACGCTTGACAACATCATACTTCGCTTCATTCCACACCGACTCATCAAAGTTCTTCACCTTCCTCCCAAGTTCCTTCACCTCTCCCGGCTTAGTTGCCTCCACGATCTTTTTGAAAATCTCATCATCCTGAAACACCTTAGCTTTATGAGCCATCATCCAATGTTCCGCGGTCTTGTACTCTACGCCGTCAACAACAAATGGTGCATCGTACCACTGACTAAACACATGCTTGCCGACGTCATGACCAACTTTACCGGTATGACCCCAGAAGAAAATATATTTAATCGTTGCTCCGCGATCAAATTGATGCTTGATCCAATTGAGGTCGTAGTTCATGATACTCATTCAATAATGTATATTAATAAACATTCACCAAACGGAAACAAATACCGCCTAAACACATGGGGCATAAGCCACGAGGGCTTATGGCCCGTGCTAATATACACGGCCCCTTCATGGCCACACACCATCTCAAGCAATCTCGATCAAAAGCAATTCAATAAAATTCCCAGGATGCTTCAACGCCCAAAGGGAGGTCCCTGAGCTCGTCGAAGGGTGGTCCCTGAGCTTGTCGAAGGACGGTCCCTGAGCTTGTCGAAGGGCGGTCCCTGAGCTTGTCGAAGGACGGTCCCTGAGCTTGTCGAAGGGCGGTCCCTGAGCTTGTCGAAGGGTGGTCCCTGAGCTCGTCGAAGGGCGGTCCCTGAGCTTGTCGAAGGGTCACCCCACCAAATACGACCTCACGGTCTCATAGGGCATATCCACCTCAAGATAAACGGGTGCATCATGCACACTGTGGTAATTCAACTCGACAAAACATTTTCTCGTCGACTGCGGACTAGGATAGACACGCCCGATGTTTGCAACGTTCACCAATTGATTCGTTGCCTCTTCTTCCTCTGTAACTTTTAATTCAATAAAACGTGCTTCCATCGTCATTCCATTTTTTTATCGTCTTCACTCATTGCCATGACTGGAGTCAGCTCTAGTTTCCGAAACTCCACCTCAGCGCCTTCCGCCTGAACGGCGATTTGTCCGCGTGTAGCCGTACAGTTGTATCCGTAATTCACCAAATCACCATTCAACCAAACCTTAACCTGATCATTCACGCATTCGATCACCATCCGGTTCCATTCACCCAAAGGCTTTTCTGATCCATCGGTCAGATTGATGACGCGTCTCTCTTTTCCCTCTGTAATTCCCCAGTTATCTTTCGGTCCACGCCGGTTCTCCATTTCGGGAACTTCAATATCCTCTACGATACACCAGAAATCCCCCGCATTCTCGTGCATCATCTGCACCTCCAATGACTTCGGAAACATACCGTACAAACTGCGCGGTGTGGATGCATGAACAAGGACTCCGCAATTTCCCGGCTCGCCTGCAAAACGATACTCTGCAATCAATCGATAATTTGAAAATGTGTCATTCGTGATCAAATGACCGCCAGGTGTTCCCAGGCTCACGAGCAAACCGTTCCGCACAATAAATGGAGAGCGCACAGTATCGGTGCTGTCTCTGTCGGGTACATCCTCATGCCAACCCGTTAAATCCTTACCATTAAACAACGATGTTGATGCGGGCGCCGGCTTACCGCATGAAAACATCAGCGTGGCAAAAAATAAAACCGACAGAAAACTAATGATTGCTTTATTCATCATTTGAATTAACTCATTTGCGCGATTCATTCCAATATATCTTCAGGTTTCGCGAAGCACGACCGCAAGCGATAATATCTTTCTTCCCATCTCCGTCTAAATCCCATACTTGCAAATCTTCGCATGCCATTCCTCCTTCGTCAATCCAATATGTATCCCACTGCTTCAGATCGTCTTTCTTGAAAACATACATCTTAATTCCTGTTTTATTATCCTGATCCGGCTCACGCCATCCGGCAAGGACCTGCGCGATTCCCTGATCCAGAATATCCACCGCTGCAAGTGCATGTCCCTGATGCATTGCGCGCGTGAGCACGACCGACGAAGCGGTATCACTCCCTGTGTACAAACGCAGTATATTTCCATGCATTGGCTCTATCGCCACCACAAACCGCCGGTGAATGGTATTGCCTGCACGCACTTCTCCCGTACCGAACCCTTGCGCGTACCACGGCGTGCGTCCGAGCGGCATCCATTTCCCCTGCCGAAATGTAAATGCTTTGATACCTTCCTTCCCCCCGACATAGATCGCTTCTGTACTTCCCGTTTGTACCACATCAAAATTGTGTGTCATGTGCATACTCTCATCAATCAAATATCTTTTCCACGGGAGTTCAGGTGCTTTGCTCATTTCGTACGCGATGACCTTCACGCCCCTACCCTCCCCGTTGGCATTCCCCCGCCCATGCAGCGGAAGCACCACCAGCTGAAAACGTGCCGGCGCCACTTGTACCCAGCGCATGCGGTGAACTGTCGGCTCATGCCAAAGCTTCAGCGGTGTCCACTTTTCCGTCGGATTCTTCGGGCGCAGCAAATAGTGCACAGAACCCGATTGTAAACTATCTGACGTTTCTGACGGATTCCATTGCGCGCCAACCGCTACCTCCACCTTCCCATCGCCGTCAATGTCGCGCGCTGCGATACATACATTATCGTGAGTCGTGAGATTCTCCACCATGACAAACCGCTGCCAATCTCCATTGCGGTACCAGACAAACTGCTTCTTGTCCGCAAGCAAAATATCCGGCTTTCCATCACCATCCACATCGCCAATAGCCATACCGTATCCAATAGAAATATTTGCGTCAACGACCTGCGCGCGAAACTTTGGTGTCTGACTGAAAGCTGAGTGAAATACAGCAAGCAAAAGAATAGGGTACATGCGCATAACGAAGAGGATGTTGATGGATTCAAAAATTAACTCACCAGCCTCGCAATTCCAATTCAGAACAGCGGCAATTGCGGGGTTTTGTCGTCCGCCTCCTGGGCAGGCAGCGCGCCGAAGTTGGATAACGAGATGCCTAGCAGGCGCACCCGCTTATTTTCCAAATCGACATGTGCGAGTAACTGCTTCACGGTATCGAGAATGATATTCCGATCCTGAGTGGGATCGGGATAGGAATGACTGCGGGTGATGGTCTTGAAATTGTGAAATTTGATTTTCAATGTAATGGTCCGCCCCTCCAACTGGTGTCGCTGCAGTCGCTTGACCACAGCCGACGCGATTTTTTCCAACTCCATGTGCATATCCTCTACATCCGTCAGGTCAAAAGGAAATGTATCTTCTGAGCCAACGGACTTGGTTTCACGCTCTGGTTGCACAGGGCGATCGTCAATGCCTCTGACAATCTTGTAGAAGAAATATCCACTCTTTCCGAAATGGTGCACCAAAGATTCCTGCGTTAACTTTTTTAAATCACCACCGGTGTGTAAGCCCAGGCGTTTCATTTTCTCTGCAGTTACTTTTCCCACACCGAAAAATTTTTCTACAGGCAACGACTCCATAAACTGTTCAATTTTCGAGGGACCGATGAACGTAAGTCCGTCAGGCTTTTTTAAGTCCGAAGCAATTTTTGCCAGGAACTTATTGACAAATACTCCGGCTGAAGCCGTCAGTTGTAATTCATCGCGAATGGATTGCTTAATCAGTTTGGCAATATCAAGCGCAGAACCTATCCCCTGCCTGTCGTCAGTCACGTCCAGATATGCCTCATCCAGAGAGAGTGGTTCGATCAAAGAAGTATATCTGGAGAATATATCACGAATGTGCGCAGAGACTTCTTTGTAGCGTTCAAATCTCGGCCTGATGAAAATGATCTCCGGACAAAGTAGCAATGCTTTTTTTGAAGACATCGCCGAGCGCACCCCGAAACGCCTTGCTTCATAGCTGGCTGTCGCTACAACACCACCGCGCCCTTCCGGGCCTCCACCGACAGCGATGGGTTTCCCTTTCAATTCAGGATTATCGCGCTGCTCCACCGACGCATAAAAAGCATCCATGTCGACATGAATGATCTTGCGCACCGTTTTGACCGCGGATTCTTCCATGGCCAAAACTATTAAAAAATCATCTGCGAAATTTCTTCAGATGCGTACTTGTCCCAGCGGCGTTTGGAGCGTAAAAGAAATGCGCTCCGGGCCTTCCACCACCGGAATATCCATCGCAGCCTGCTGCAGTAACTTTGTTAATTCAGAAGGATTCGGATAAGTAATTTGCAAATCAACCAATCGCAAACCATGCGCGGCTGTCAAACCCGGATGCAGCGAAAGATCTTCCCATTCAATCAGGAAAGGAAATGCCCCCGACTGTTCGTGCGTAAGAATCGTTTTCCATCTCAGCACCTTCCCGTCCCAGCGCTCCCTTGAACCACTTCGTATAGTCTCCCCGGGAAATTGATCCATCACCAATTGCAACGGAAGGGCTACTGCCCATGTAATCGCCTGCGGCCGATCCAAAAGCTTCAGCCTTTTTACAAATTCAGTTTCTGGTTCGCCAGGATCGGGAGCAATGATTTCGAGATAGGAAGTGTCGGATAAACTCGCCAGAATATTTCTGGTTCCTCTGCCGCGGTGACGTCCTCCTGCAGACATCCGTACACCTGTCTTTGCAGTAAACCATTCCGCGCCTTCGTCCAAATCGCGGCAACCAATGACAATGTGATCAAGAATTCCTTTTGAATCAGCGAATGCCATAAACGTTTCCGTTAAACGAGAGCACCAAATACATGTCCTTATACGCAATAACACGATACGGGTCCCATGCGTTGATATTCAACTTTCTGATGATCTTTTTCTCGTCGACGTCATAGGTAAAAATCATTCCTCCGCAGAACACCTGCACCCGGTCCCCGTCGACTCGTATCAAATGAGTCTGTAGCGAACTGTAGTCCACATCGTCGGGAATTTCAGCCCGCAAATCGACCAATGCGATTTTCTTTCCCCGCTTGCCCATAACGCCGAGGAATTCATCAACCAGATTTGCCAAAAAGGTGTACCGCGTTGAATTCAACTGGTGAGGATTGGTTAAGAGAGGAAATTCCTTCCTGTATTTGAATTCCGAAACCCATGAATCGTCGTGTGCAACCAGTGCCACAGATTTAATACAGTCAACTTCATACACCGACGTTGTATCCGTTGCGAAAGGACAATATTTAAATCGTCCGTTGTAATCCAGCCACACTGCGTCCATCCCGTCCGTTCTTACAATCATATTTGATCCATAATAGGCAGGCCTCCAGGAAATACCGTGACCAATAAATTTAGACCAGCTGATTTCTTTACGCTCCAAATCGTAGCCAAATACCACTCCGCCGGCATCCGTCAAACCAGTTGCAAACATTTTGCCTTGATAGAAAAAAGGCTGGGTATTAATAGTCGTCAGGCCCTTGATGGTATCCGTCACTTCGCCAGTCTCGGGCCTAATGACGACCGGAGCGCGCTGAACATGAACGATGGCCTGGTCAACTCCAATTGAGTGCGGGGGGATCGTTGATTTCAATTGGATATCCCGGTTCCATTTCACAACTCCTTCAGTCAGGTCAATCCCATAGAGCATCCCGTTGTTCGCGTGGAGAACTGCAGTATTGCCGAAGATCGACACAGACGCATCAAAGTACCCGTCCGAGCCGGCGGCATTTGGAATTTCGGCTTTAAAGATTTCTGTCTGGCTGTAGGCGGGGAGCGCAAAAAACGCGCAGAAGAGAACACTAAAAAATTTATACACAGTAATGTTTTATTGGGGTGAAAGGCCGAAAGATAAAACATCGTTTCGGCCGTCATTCAACAATCGGATAAACGGAGAATTTTTACAGCGGCAGGTCAAATCCAATCGAAATCGTTCGCATAAATATGTAATTTTGAACCTCAAATCGAAATCGCATGGCACTTGTAGAACTGGTGATGCCCAAGATGGGCGAGAGTATCATGGAAGCTACCATCCTCAACTGGCTGAAGAAGCCCGGGGACAAGATCGAGCAGGACGAAGCAGTGCTCGAGGTAGCAACCGATAAAGTCGACACCGAAGTTCCTTCAACACACGCAGGTGTGTTGAAAGAAATTCTCGCGAAAGATGGTGAAGTTGTAAAAGTAGGTAAGCCCATTGCCATCATCAGCACCGAGGCCACACAAGAAACGTCATCATCATCCAAGCCGGTGTTGACTCCAGCGGAGCCGGTTGCCCAGGAATCTGTCGCGGCTTCGTCTAACGGCGCCAATGGTCACCAAACCGATTTCAAAGGCGCATCCCGCTTCTACTCTCCATTGGTGAAGAACATTGCCAAAGAAGAAAAGATACCTGTAGCCGAACTCGAGACCATCACAGGTACTGGCTCCGAAGGCCGTGTCACTAAGAAGGATATTCTCCAATACGTCGAAAACCGGAAGCTCGGCGCGTCCATCGCTGCTGTACAGCAACCCGTTGTAAAAGCTGTGCAGAGCAATGGTACAGCACCAACACCGAAAGTGCCCGTCAGCATCAGTGGCGGCGACGAGATCATCGAAATGGATCGCATGCGCAAGATGATTGCCGAGCGCATGGTCGACAGCAAACGCATTTCTCCACACGTGACCTCATTTGTGGAAGCGGATGTAACCAACATCGTATTCTGGAGAAACAAAGTGAAGAATGAATTTCAAAAACGCGAAGGCGATGCACTCACCTTCACGCCCATCTTCATCGAAGCTGTCGTCAACGCGATTAAAGACTTCCCGATGATCAATGTGCAGGTCGATGGCGATCGCATCATCAAAAAGAAAGACATCAACATCGGCATGGCCGTGGCTTTGCCTTCAGGAAACCTCATCGTGCCAGTGATCAAAAATGCGGATCAATACAACCTCACCGGCCTCGCCAAGATTGTCAACGATCTCGCTAAGCGCGCAAGAGAAAATAAGCTGAAACCCGATGAACTCGCGGGCGGAACCTTCACGGTCTCCAACGTGGGATCGTTTGGCAACGTGATGGGTACCCCCATCATCATGCAGCCCTAGGTCGCCATTATCGCCCTTGGTGCAGTTCAGAAGAAGCCTTCTGTTATTGAAACACCGTACGGCGATGCCATTGCCATTCGCCACAAGATGTTCCTCAGCCATTCCTACGACCATCGCGTCGTCGACGGTGCGCTGGGAGGCAGCGTTGTGCGTCGCGTGGCCGACTACCTCGAGCGCTTCGACATGAACCGCTCAATCTGATGAACTGAAAATCATCAATTTTGAGGGAATCCTGACACGGTCAGTATTTCAATAACTCGTTTGTTTCAAAACGTCCGGCGTTTTTATATTTTTAAACATGCCGAAGGTTATTTCATTCATCAGCCGAAAAGGCGGAACGGGCAAGACCACGAACGCCATTCATCTCGCCACAACATTCAGCCAGATGGGTAAGCTCGTCCTGCTTGTAGAGACCGATGCCAATTACACGTTGAGCACCCTTCGGAAAATGGAGCAGTTCAAAACGAAAGACCAGGCTACCGGTTTTGAAATACTCGGCTCCGACGACCAGCGCGTCGCAGCTGAACTTGCGGCGATGAAAGATCAGCGCAAGCTTGATGTGGTCATTGTCGATAGTGCAGGAAAAACAACCGATGAGGGCATTAAAAAATTGTGTCTCGTCAGTGATGTCGTCGTTGTTCCTACGTCGCTCACCCAAAACGATCTCCTGGTCACGTATCAAACCGTCACCGATTTGGCTCCGGCACGCGAGCTGAATCCCGCATTAAAGATTCTCGTTCTGCCAAACCGAATTCACAGCGGAACCAACTTGTACACCATCAGAGAAAATTTAAAAAATCTGAACGCGATCATTCTGCCCGTGATGGTGCCACAAAAAAATCTGTATGTGAACTTCAGTACGTTGAAAGCAGAAAAGGCATATCAACCCATTGCGTCGGAAATTTTGAAATACATGTCATGAGCAAGAAGAAGAACACCCTGAAGGACCTCGACGAATTTCTGAAACAGCAAGCCGCCGTGCTCGTTCCGCCTGCTCCGCTTGCAGAAACCGTTCAAAGCGTACGGGAATCCGTCAAGCATACAGCCACGGCCAGTAGCCCCGCCGTTGAATCGCACGCCTTCAGCAAAGAAGAACTTTGTACGATGCTCCTGACCTCACTGGAGAAGCAGCAGAACCTGACCTCCGAAGACACCATGATCATCAATACCATCCTCTACGTCCGCAATCAACCCAATTGGAAAGAGGCAGTGCGTACGTACTGGAGCAACCGCAAGTAATCCAGACTCAGTTTTTTCCGTGTGCCGATAAAGGCTAATTTTGGTCCAAATCAGACGACCAATGAAATTCGGAACTAAAGCTGTTCATGCCGGTGTGGAACCGGATCCAACAACGGGTGCCATCATGACACCCATCTTCCAAACCTCCACGTATGTTCAGGAAGCACCTGCAAAACATAAGGGCTATGCCTATGCGCGCGGTGCAAACCCGACACGCAACTCCCTGCAGAAAAGTATAGCCGCACTCGAAAACGGAAAATATGCAATTTGCTTTTCCTCCGGCATGGGCGCTACAGATGCCGTCATCAAACTATTGAACCCAGGCGACGAAGTCATTACGTCAAACGACTTGTATGGCGGTTCATACCGCATGTTCCGCAGGGTGTTTGAAAAATACGGAATCAAATTTCATTTCATTGATCTCACCAATGCAGCGAACATCGAACCGTTGGTGAATGAAAAAACAAAACTCTTCTGGCTCGAAACGCCCACCAACCCGTTGATGAATATTGTCGACATCAAGGCTTGCGTTGCGATCGCCCGCAAACACAACATCATCGTTGCGGTAGACAACACCTTTGCGTCTCCATATTTGCAAAATCCACTCGACCTCGGTGCAGATATTGTCATGCACTCCGTCACGAAATATCTCGGCGGACACTCCGACGTCATCATGGGCGCGCTCGTCATCAACGACGACAAACTCTATCAGGAACTGGCATTCATTCAAAATTCATGTGGTGCTGTCCCCGGCCCGCAGGACTCTTTTCTCGTCATGCGCGGAATCAAAACATTGCATTTGAGAATGGAGCGTCATTGCATCAACGGAAAAAAAATTGCTGAATTTCTCCGTCAGCATCCAAAGGTTGGAAAAGTATATTGGCCCGGTTTCACCGATCACCCAAATCACCTCATCGCAAAAAGTCAGATGCGCGATTTCGGAGGCATGCTCTCATTCACACTCAAGGACGACAGCATGGAGAAAGCTGCGAAGCTCATGACGAGCGTCGAATTGTTCTCACTCGCCGAGTCACTGGGAGGCGTAGAATCCCTCATCAACCATCCGGCATCGATGACACACGCCAGCATTCCAAAAGAAGAGCGGATAAAGAGTGGTCTGGTCGACTCACTGATACGCCTCAGCATTGGCGTTGAAGATGCGGAAGATTTGATTGCCGATTTGGACCAGGCATTGGCTCAGGTGTAATCGCGCAACGTCAGGGCTATACGCCGTTTTTGTTTAACATGAATTCTTTGGGGCGGCCCCCCTGCGTGCGTCGGAGGCCTCCGCGCGCAGGGGTCGCGCTTTTTGCTGCAAGCAGCCTGCGGAAAGTTATCCCTGCGGCTCAGCGTGCGCGCTCCGCCAATCATATCTCAATCTCGATCGTCATGCCTGGCCGCAGGCTGGCTTTCCGCGACAATCGCTGCCGCACGGTCGCCCGCCAGGTTGTAGGACTGAGCGATTCTCTCTCGCCCGACATTGTCCTGCTAACACCCCCACAAGTTATTGTACAATTTGGGTGTTTAGGATTATTCCCTGACGTCACATAGCCCTATCGTTGTATCAGCACGCGCCCACCATCACCAACGCTCCTCGAAGCCCAAAGGGTGGCCCGTGAGCTTGTCGAACGGCGGCCCGTCAGCTCGTCGAAGGGAGGTCCCTGAGCTCGTCGAAGGGCCGCCGCTTCAAATTAACGATGGGTGTAGCCCTCCTGAGGTAGGCATGTATCAGGCAAACTTGAACTGCCCGAGGTAGATCCATCGTCAAAGTGCCGTAGCAGTAGACAAGTGCGCCCCCCACCCTTAGTCAAAATTGTCCCGTAGTCAGGTCATCAAATCTCAACTCTCGTTCATCATGCGAGAGAGCCGTTGTATAAGCACACGCACATGATTCAGCACTAATCAAGGCCCAAAGGGCCGACGCTTGAAATTAACGATGGGTGCAGCCTGTCTCAGGCAAACCCATCGTTAAAAACTCACACGCAAGCCATCCTTAAATCTCACTCAGGGCGCTGCTGCGCATCATTCTTTTGTCTGCGAATATCCCTGCTCGCACGATTCTGCTTACGATTAATTTTTGCACGCTCCCGACGCGTCACCTTGCCATCTGCTTTCGCACGGCGTTCCGTGCGGCGGATGTGGCGCTGTTCCGCCCGAAGACGCGCTGCCTCCCGGCGAGTGACTTCACCGGATGCCACGCCGCCACGAATACGAGCGCGCTGATTTTGCTGTCTCTGATCAACGACCGGCGTCTCTTGGGCCCATGACGAAATGTTCAACATCATCGCACCGACAAACACAATCATGCTAAGGTATTTCATAAGATTTTCAATTTGTTAATGCTTGGACAGAATCGGCCGGCATTGGTTTAATGCCAAAGAATAATATTTATTGAGGCCGCTCCGACGTCGGGAATTTCATCACAAACTCAGTTCCCCTCCCCGGTTCGGAGTAAAGGTCAATGGTACCGCGGAGACGATTCACCAATGTCTTGACAATCGCAAGACCAAGACCGTTGGAGGTCTCACCACCCGTAGGGCGCGCGCTCAACTTGCGGAACTTCTGGAAAACCTGTGTCTTGTCCTTTACAGAGAAACCCGGCCCCTGGTCTTTCACCGATATCCAGAACGAATCGAACGTCCTCCCCGTAGAGATACTCACTGTCGTATTTCGCTCGGAGAATTTAATGGCATTATCCAATAGGTTATCGAGAATGCGGCTTAAATAATCCTCATCCGTGACTACCTGCTCGCCAGCAACCCTGTCCAAAGACAACTGAATCTGTTTTGAATCTGCCGTAGGCTGAAACGCCTGAACTTTGTTGGAAAGCAACACACCCAGATCAACCGGCTTCAATTGCGGCTCAATGTGTTCCTCCAGCATGTGAACATCCAGCAAATCTTTAATCAGGCTCAAACCGGCACGCGATGCTTCGCGCATCATGTTGAGGTACATCTTCTGATCGTCCGTCAGATTTCCTTCCAGCTCCATCAGATGGACAACACCCTGAATTCGGTTAAGGGGTGATTTTAAGTCGTGGGCAACGATGCCCATCAGCGTATCTTTCTCGTGATTCAGGTCCGACAACTCCGCATTCCTTTTCGAAAATTTTTCGTTTTGTCTTGTGATCTCCTGGCGTTGCTTTTCAATCTCCAGGTTTTGCCGCTCAAGCTGATCATTTTTTTCCTTGCGCTTCTTGTTCACAAACCAAAGCAGTGTCAGTCCAATCGTCACAAATGAGGTAATCCCAATCAGCAAAAGATTTTGTCCCTTTTGTTGCTGGATGATGATCTCATTGCGCGCATTCTCCTTTTCCTTCCTTTCAATCTCAACGGAAAACTCAAGGCGTTCCACTTGCCTTGCAACCTCCAGATCATTAATAGAATCTTTCAGGATGAGGTATTGATTCATGTTGCTGAGCACTTCACGCTTATCCCCACTCCGTTCCGACAGCTTCCACAACTGATAATACGCCCTCATCCGGAAGTTCAGGTCGCGAATTTTTTCTGCCGCATTTAATGATTTCAGATAATACGATCTTGCCGTTGCATAGTCGCGTTTATCTTCATGGATAGCCCCCATGATGTGATAAGCCTGCGGCAAAAGACGAATGCTCTTTCTCGACAATATCACATTAAGTCCTTCCCGTGCAATGGCCTCCGCCTCCATCAACTGTCCTTCCTTCAGGTACGCTTCCGCGAGATACGTTTTTATTTCGGCCAGATTGATTTGATCGTCAATAATCTGCCCGGTAGAATCTGCCTTCTTCAAATATCCAATTGACTTTGCCCATTGGTTAGACTCCTGCAGAAATCTTGAATAATAAACCAACGCCGACATGATGTCACGCGACCCTCCCAGCTTTCTGCGAATATCATAGGCAGCCAGGAAGTAATGTTCAGCCTTCTTATAGTCACGTTGGACCTTATACAAATTTCCAAAGCTCTGGTACACGTATGCAAGACCGGAGGAGTCGCGGATATTTTCAAAAATTGTCATCGACTTTTTGAACCCTTCATAGGCCCGCGACAACAGACCCTGATCAAAAAATAGTCTGCCGATGTTGTGGGTACCATAGGCCAGCTGTGCTGAGTCGTTGTATTGAGTTGCAGTCGATACCGCCTTGTTGTAATAGTCCAAAGCCTCCAGTCGTTCTCCCTGGTAGTTAAAGGAAATGCCGATAATGTTCAGCGAACGGGCAAGTCCTTTTTTAATTCCGTACTTCATCCCGCGCTCGTAAGCGAGATTGGCATAGTAAAAGGTAGAATCGGGGAATGAAAAACGATACTCCCAGGCCAGGTCATTCAGTAGCTCAAATTGTTCCTGAGGAGCTGTAGCGGAAATCTTGGTTCGGAGACTATCGATAAGCTGCTGATTTTGCGCATAAGAGAACACGCAGAGCAGCATGAAGACCGATATAAGTGCAAATATTCTCACGAAGCAGAAGAGGCTAAAACAAAGATATTAAAATGTTGCGCTTCTCCATGTTAAATTTATCAGACCTGTTGGTGGTGGTCCAGTTCTTCGAAGTTGAGATCCCGCCCATAAGTCTCGTCGATTGCACGAAGCGCAAAAACCGCTACCCCTACCGTGGTAAGCCCGACTATCAACGCCCCAATGATCATCCCCATATTCTTCGCCGTCGCAGGGTCATGGCTTTCAAGGAAATAACCCTGCAACGCATCGCGCAGAAAACGAAAGAGCAACGTCATCGGGATCACCATACCCCTGATAATATTCGGCACGCTGGTGGCTACCGTCGACCGCAAATTCGTTCCAAACTGCTCGGCTGCGATGGTCACAAACAATGCCCAGTAACCAATGCCCATGCCCAATACAAAACAAACCGTATAGAAGAATGTGGTTGTCTTTACCGGCATCCACAAATACAATAAAATAAAAAGCAGCGTGAGGAATATGTACAGGCTCACGACCTTCTTCCTGGATTTGATTCGCTGGCTCAGCAGTCCGCTTGACAAATCCCCGGCGGCGAGACCGAGATAACTGAACATGACCGCATCGCCGGCCGCGATGGTCCCCTGAACGCCAAGAGCAACCCCAAACTCTGGTGAAAACGTAATCAGGATCCCAATGGCAAACCATATGGGAAGCCCATTAAAAACACATCCCATAAAGCGTTTGAATCGTGCACCGTTTCTGAAAAGCTGAAAGAAATCTCCCCGTCGAATCTCCTTTGCTTTCGTCTTCAGAAAAATGCCTGATTCAAATACACTCACCCGGGCAATCAACAGCATCAGACCCAGAGCGCCACCAATGAAGTAGGATATCTGCCAGTTCTCATAAGACACATTCCAGTCAATCTTGGTTGTAAAATTGGCGAGAACTGCGCCCATTAGCCCTACCGTTGCAATAATGGTGGTGCCATAGCCACGAAGGTGCGGAGGTAAACTTTCCGACACCAGGGTTATCCCGGCGCCGAGCTCGCCTGCAAGACCAATGCCCGCAATGAATCGCAGCCAGGCATATTGATCAACCGTAGTTACAAAACCATTCGCAATATTGGCTAGAGAATAAAGCAGAATTGATCCAAACAAAACGGATAAACGTCCCCGCTTATCTCCCATGATACCCCAGACAATCCCCCCTGTCAGCAATCCAAGCATTTGAATCTGAAGGAGATATTCGCCTTGCTCAAACAAAGAGGATTCGGAAACACCCAGCGACACAAGGCTTGGCCGCCGGACAATGCTGAATAATAGCAAATCATAAATATCGACGAAGTAGCCAAGTGCGGCAACCACAACCGGCAAGCTGAATAGTAATTTCCAATCCTTTTTCTCCATGGGGCAATTTGCTCTAAAATAGACATTTTACGATTGCAACACATCCCGACCATCCATCCAAAATCTTTCGTCGCTATGCCGCTATCGGTTAACTTAGAAGCATAAACTTAACCTTATGAAGCAATACCTCATTTGTTTGCTCTGTGCGCTGGCGATCACAGCAACACATGCGCAAAAGAAAGCTGCTCCTGCCAAAACGGTTTCTTTCGACGAGAAACTGTACAACGGTATGGAGTGGCGAAACATCGGCCCCTTTCGCGGCGGGCGTTCAGCCGCAGTAACAGGAGTCCCCGGAAAATCGAATCTATTCTACTTCGGGTCGACCGGTGGCGGTGTATGGAAAACAACAGACGGTGGAAATACCTGGTCTAATATTTCCGACGGCTTCTTCGGCGGGTCGATTGGAGCCATCGCCGTGAGCAGTTGGGACAATAACGTCATCTATGTTGGCGGTGGTGAAGTCACGGTGCGTGGCAATGTCTCCTACGGATATGGCATGTGGAAAACAACGGACGCAGGAAAAACGTGGAAGCACATTGGCCTGAAAGACTCGCGACATATTTCGAGAATTCAAATTCATCCCCGTAATCCTGAACTCGTATATGCAGCAGTTCTCGGCGACCTGTTCAAGTCATCAGAAGAGCGCGGAATCTATCGGTCAGAAGATGGCGGAAAAACCTGGAAAAGAATCTTGTTTGCCAATGCGGATGCTGGTGCAGTAGAACTGTGTATGGATCCCAACAATCCACGTGTTCTCTATGCGTCAACGTGGCGTATACGCAGAACACCATACTCACTCGAAAGCGGTGGCGAAGGTTCTGCCATGTATAAGTCAACCGACGGCGGCGACACCTGGGAAAACATCACAAAAAATGAAGGCCTTCCCAAAGGCGTATGGGGTATATCTGGTGTTTCAGTTTCTCCCGTAAATTCAAACCGCGTCTATGCCATCATTGAAAACGAAAACGGTGGCGTTTACCGATCAGATGATGCCGGAAAAACGTGGCGCAAAATGAACGACGACAGAAACCTGCGTCAACGTGCCTGGTATTATTCGAAAATCTATGCGGATACCAAGGATGAAGACATCGTGTATGTCATGAACGTGCAGTACCATCGCTCGAAAGACGGAGGAAAAACATTTACAGCGATGAATGCCAACCATGGTGATCACCACGATCTGTGGATTGCGCCAGAAGATAATCAGCGCATGATCATCGGCGACGACGGTGGCGGACAAGTATCCTATGATGCAGGTGAAAACTGGACGACATACCACAACCAGCCTACAGCACAATTCTATCGCGTGGTGACCGACAACCATTTTCCTTACCGCATCTACGGCGCCCAGCAGGATAATTCAACCATCCGAATTGCACACCGCACGGATGGATTCGAAATCGGCGAACGCGATTGGGAGCCAACTGCAGGTGGCGAGAGCGGGCATCTGGCCATCAGCCCCAGAAACAACGAACTTGTGTATGGTGGAAGCTATGACGGACTGCTCACAGAAAAGAATCACGCAACAGGAGAAGAAAGAAACATCAATGCATGGCCGGACAACCCAATGGGTCACGGGGCAGAAGGAGCAAAGTATCGCTTCCAGTGGAACTTCCCCATGTTCTTCTCGCCTCATAATCCCGACAAGCTGTACATTGCTTCACAGCATATTCATGTAACCACAAACCGCGGCGAAAAGTGGGAGTTAATCAGTCCTGACCTCACCCGCAACGACGCTTCAAAAATGGGTCCTTCAGGTGGTCCTATTACAAAAGACAATACCAGCGTCGAGTACTACTGCACCATCTTCGCTGCAGCAGAATCTCCCCTTGAGGCTGACCTCATTCTGGCCGGCTCCGACGACGGTGTACTGAGCCTTACAAGAGATGGAGGAAAGAGCTGGTCGAAAATCACACCTCCCGAAATGCCAGAATGGAGCATGATCAACAGCGTGGAGTTCGACCCGACAACCAAAGGCGGATTTTACATCGCCGCCACGCGTTATAAACTCGGCGACTACAAACCGTATTTGTTCAAGACAAAAGACTACGGTAAGACATGGACAAAAATAACGGATGGTATAGACGCAGGCCATTTCACCCGCGTGCTGCGTGCTGATCCGAAACGCGCTGGTCTCCTCTATGCCGGTACAGAATCTGGGATGTACATCTCTTTTGACGACGGCTCGAGCTGGAAACCTTTCCAACTGAATATGCCCATCGTCCCCATTACCGACCTGACGATCAAGAACGACAACCTGATCGCTGCCACACAAGGTCGCGCGTTCTGGATTATTGATGACTTGACTCCGTTACATCAGCTGAACGACGCCGTTGCGAAAGCTGACTTCCACATCTACAAGCCAATCCCCAGCTACAGAATGGGCGGAGGCTCTGCAAGACGTCCTTCCAAAACAGCCGGCCAGAATCATCCGGGCGGCGTGATGATACACTTCTTCCTGAAAGATACGACACAGGCAAAAGTTGATCTGGAGATCATGGAAGCCAATGGAAATCTGATCAAGAAGTTTTCAACCAAGGCCGACAAGAAAGCGAAAATTGAAGAGATGAAAATCAAGCCGGGAATGAACCGGTTCAACTGGAACATGCGCTATCCCGATGCAGAAGGATTTGATGGGATGATCTTGTGGTCAGGTGGCACTGCAGGACCGAAAGCCGTCCCAGGAAAGTATAAGGCAAAGCTGACCGTCAATGGAAAATCAAGCGAAACCGAATTTGAAATTGTGAAAGACCCACGCACGCAGGGAACACAAGCCGATATTCAGGCACAGTTTGAATTCCTCATCAGTGTGCGCGACAAACTTTCTGAAACAAACAAGACGATCAGAAAGATCCGCGAAGTGCGTGAACAGATGAACCGCGTAACTCAGCCCATGAAGGACAAGAGCGACATGAAAGACGTTCAGGATCTGGCGAAGACAATTCTCGACGATCTGAAAAAGATCGAAGAGGCGCTTTATCAAACGAAGAACAGAAGCGGTCAGGATCCACTCAACTTCCCGATTCGTCTGAATAATAAACTTGCCGCTCTCTCTGGAGAAGCAGACGGAAGTGATTTCCGTCCTACCGAACAAGTGAAAGCAGTGTACGCAGAAGTCACAGGCAAAATTGATGTGGAGTTGGCTAAAGCGAAGAAGATCTTCGACGAACAAATTCCTAAGTTCAATGATCTTGTGAAGCAGAAAAACGTCAACGCAGTGACGTTCGCAGATTAAAAACTGGCAAACAAAAAAAAGGCTGTCCCAAAAGGGCAGCCTTTTTCATTAATCTGAATTTTAACATTTCAGACGGTTCCGGAATGAAAACCAGTGCAGTTTTTTATCTTCGGAATCTCTTAGAAACTACGCGCTTGAAATAACCCTAACCCAGCAATCCCCTCTTCACAACCAGATAATAGATGATCGGCCCGAACACAGGCAGCGCAATCACCACAATTATCCATAGTATCTTTTTCTCTACGTCCTTGTTACTCTTCAGAATATCGAGGACCACCAACACATCAATAACAAGGATCAGTAATCCAATTAGCCTAACCATAATCAATCAATTAATTACTCTCCAGAATTTTAAACAACTCGTCAAGATTGGGCGTAATGATAATTTCCGTCCGGCGGTTCTTCTGCTTGTTCGAAGCATTGTCGTTCGCAGCGAGAGGTATAAATTCACCGCGACCAGAAGCAGTTACTTGCTTGGGAGATACGCCTCCCTTCGTCAGTATTCGGGTAATGCTCGTGGCACGCATCACGCTGAGGTCCCAGTTATCATTCATGTACTGCGACTTTTTTGAAATCGGCACATTATCCGTATGTCCTTCAATCAAAATATTGATGTCTTTCTGGTCCTTAATTGCTTTGGCAAGCTGTTGAAGAGCGCCGACACCCTTGGCGTCAACTTCCACGCTCCCACTCCCAAAAAGCAATTGCTCGGCAAGCGATACATATACTTTCCCATTCTTCACTTGAACGGTTAAGTCATTTTCTTTGAAGTTCAATAGCGCATTACTGATCCGATTTTTCAAATCCTGAACCGCTTTATCTTTCTTGGCAAGAACCTGCTCAAGTTCCTGTACTTTCTTTTCACGCTCCGCCAGGCTATTACTTAAACTATCATTCAATTGTCTTGTGCGTTCAAGATTTTGCTGAATTGAAAGCAATTGTTCCTGTTGTTGCGCCAGATCACGGTTGAGCTTTCCACTGCTCGTCAGCAGATTTTTATAATAAGAATTCAATTGCGCATGCTCTTTTTCAAGCGATGCAAGTTTTTGACTCGTATTCCGTAAGTCCACACCGCGAGCCGAAGAATCTTCTTTCATCTTACCCAACTGACCCTGAAGATCGGCAAGGTCTTTGTTTAATTTGGAAATCGACGAATCGCGGTCAGCCAGGTCAGCCTCCATGCGAACCTTCTGCGCAAGCAAATCGTCATACTTCTTTTTCGTTACGATACACGAGGAAAAAATGAAAAGCACCAATACAACCGGAAAAAATCGTTTCATGGTAAAAAATTTGTTTTCAAGCCAAAATTAAGCTAATATCAATGCATCACAAACGCTTCGTAACCCTGATTCCAATTTTACGTATATCCAGCGTTATCGATTAAACACCGATCTGAAACAAACACACACTAAATACATGAAAAAACTACTTTCCCTCGCCTCATTAGCCCTGATTTTCGGACTCGCTTCGTGCGACAAAGACGACGGCCCTGCACGTTTAAATAAGGAAGACGCACAACAGGAAATTGCGCAATTCAATTCAACGGCAACTCAGGACCTTCAGGACCTCGCTGGTTCCGACGGACTTGCGGCAATTAAAGATCTTTCTTCTTTAACGGACACGGACGATCCCTTTGGACGCGTTGCGCAACCTGACCACAGCAAAGTAAGACACTTCCTGCGTCAGAGAGGTCAGCAGTTCCGTTCCATTTTCGCTTCTAAGAAATCATCTAATGGTCGGACAACCGCGGAAGAGCCTTTCAACTACGACGGCAAAAAAGGAGTATATACCTGGAATGCATCTCTTCAACAGTTTGAGCGCACAGGAAACTCTACCATCATCAGCATTCTGTTCCCGACTGAAGGAAGCCAGACCAACAACGCCGAACTTCGCATCACGGCATTCGAGGAAACCGAGGTTATCGACCCGGACTTTGGTACCACAAGCTACATGCCCACCCTCATTCAGGCATCAATCCGGGTGAATGGAACCGAAGCTGTCAATCTTGACCTCGAAGTATCATGGGATGAATATGCTTTCCCCCTCACGGCAGACGTAACGCTGCAAGTATCTCCGTTCACGGCAAGATTAACTTTTGATGTCTCCGGCTCGCGCACCAATACACTGTCGACCTCAATATCAAAAGGAAATGAAGTTATCATTGGTGCAGCTATTAGTGTGAACTATTCCAATTCATCCAAGTCGGAAGAAAGCCTGAAGAGCATCACAGGCTACGTGCAGCTGAAGAATATGAAACTGCAGGGTTCAATTAATGCAGATGCCGCAAATGCAGAAGAACCAGATCTCAACGACATCATCAACGTCGACCTCTTCGCAAGTGGAAAGAAAGTTGGCGATGTGATCTTCGTCACAGAAGAAACAGAATTTGGTGAAGAAGTCGTGGCCTATCTGAAATACTCAGACGGAACACAAGAAAAACTCGAAGTTGTTCTTCAGCCTGTTGTCGATGAAATTGATGAAATCCTGAACTAATCTTACTAAGAAAGTAAATACCCCAAGAGGTCGTGCCCTGCGCGGCCTCTTTTTTTATTGTGCCAGTCCATTTGACATAGGTATTTGGCCGTGCCGCGAGGGGTCGGCCTGCCAGAGATCAGACTCTTAATCAATCACTATCTTCAGGCAGGCTGTCCGTTGCAAGCCGCCTCCCGGAGTTACAGCTTGCTTGCTGTTCAGAATAACAGCCCGTCCGGCAGGCGGGCCTGCCCTCCGGGAGGCGGGCTTTCCACTGCCATCGCTCATGGATCGCCCTCAACTTGATGAAGGCATCCTCCTAATGACCAGCTTATCCACCGCGCAGCTGAACGGAGTGCCGTGACGAACCCTGAGATAAGCAAAACACTCCCTTCAGCGTAGTCCAAGCGCGCCGCCCTGAGCGAAGCCGAAGGTGCTCCCTGAGCGAAGCCGAAGGGCGTCGCCCTGAGCGTAGTCGAAGGGCGTCGCCCTGAGCGTAGTCGAAGGGTTTCATTATATTTATCCCAACGACCAAAACATTTTATTCATATGCAAGGCATGCTCAGACCAGACGCACTGAAAGGAAGGACGATCATCATTACTGGTGGCGGAACCGGACTCGGAAAATCAATGGGTAAGTATTTTCTTGAGCTGGGAGCCAACCTCGTTATCACCAGCAGAAAAAAAGAAGTTATTGACAAAACTGCCGCAGAATTAACGGAGGCTACTGGCGGACAAGTTCTTGCCGTTCCGTGTGATGTTCGAAAATACGAAGAGATTGAAGCGGTGATCAAAGCGACTGAAGAGCGCTTCGGACAAATTCATGGAGTCCTCAACAACGCCGCAGGAAACTTCATCAGCCCTACAGAGCGTCTTTCTCATCGAGCCTTCGACATCGTGGTCGACATCGTCCTCAAGGGAACGTATTACACGACGCTTGCAGCAGGAAAAAATTGGATATCAAAAAAACAGCCCGGCACCTTTCTGAATATTGTCACCACCTACGCATGGACCGGTAGCGGCTACGTTGTGCCTTCGGCCTGCGGCAAAGCCGGCGTGCTTGCGCTCACCCGATCGCTCGCTGTCGAATGGGCAAAATACAACATCAGGAGCAACGCCATCGCCCCGGGACCTTTCCCGACTGAAGGCGCCTGGAGCCGGCTCCTGCCTGGTGATCTGGTAAAGAAATTCGATCCTGCCGAACGCATCTCGCTCAAGCGCGTCGGCGACCACCAGGAACTTGCAAACCTCGCAGCCTACCTGATGTCGGATTTCTCAGCCTATGTGAACGGAGAAGTTATTACAATCGACGGCGGCGAATGGCTGCGCAACGGGGGCGAGTTCAGTCACCTTGAAACGATCCCGGAACAAATGTGGGATATGATTGAAAAGACCAGAGGAAAATAACGGATCCCCTGGACGTCTTTTTGATGTTCTCTCGGGAGGTTGTCTCGCCAATCTCCCGCTATGGTCACTTCATGTAAATTATTTTTTTTACCGGAGATAAACATTAACTTCAATACGAGGAATCATTCCCGACCACAAAGACCCCGCCTAACCTAACCTCCTGAATGGGCATCTTTATCGACTCGATGACGAGCACATTTAACCGATCCGACGGTTATCACTTGAGCGTGCTCAGTCTCGCATCCGAAACGCTAAGCACCTTAATTGACGGTAAACAGGAATGGCGTCAACTATTCGTAGCCACCACTTGCCCCGATATGCTCGCTCCTTCTCTTGGGCAGCAACTACTTGATCACTTTAACTTATCAGATATTCACGCAGTTGATCTGGTGCAGGGCTGCACCGGAGGGCTCAATGCGCTCGTGCTCGCGTCTCATGCATGCGAAGTTTCCAAAGCTCCGGTGGCAGTCGTACTTGCCGATGCGGCACGACAGGCAGTAGCCGCCTCAAATGAGCTGCGAAAACAATTCGGCAACGGTTCTTTTGCTTGTGTATTAAAACCAACTTCAGATCAGAGAAAGCTGATACATCATAAGACAAAACAATACAAAGACTTGTCCGGTGTGGTGAAAGTACGACTTGGACACTCTGCTCATCATGCACTGACTACGGAACCTGAAAGAGTCGTCAACAATCCACTTGATGAACTTGGATTGACCATGAACAAGCAGCTCGCCGCAAAGCTGTTGTTAAAAGCAGAAAGTTTTTTCACAGACTTTATTAATGAATGTCATATACATCCGGATGTAATGATTTTTCATCAGGTGAATCCTGGGATACTGAATCTACTCAGAAAGCAATTTGCGGACCGCGTTGAGCTTTTTGTTGACGAAGCCGAAGTAATTGGAAATTGTGGCGCTGCATCCTTTGCCATTGCCATGCACCGCGCAGCAAAGAAACTCGAAGGGAAAAAAGTTTTTCTGTGCTCTTTTGGAACCGGTGGCGTCATCAACGCCGCCCTGTATCAATTCTGAATGACAAACCTTACCCATTTATGAATATCGCCCTTAAACTCTGGAGAACACCCGTAGCTTGCCGCACGCTTGCTGCACTGCTCATCCCAATGATGCTGATTATACCAACAAGTTGTAATTACTACAAGGTAAAGTCTGATACAAATGTGTCCGCAGACAAAATGGATTTCTTAAAAAATCCGGAAACAAAAGTGTATATCCATCAGGGAGAAACGGCATGGCTTTTTGAGGGAATGATAGTGGACAATGACAACATGTCCATCAAAGGCTCCATGAGCAGCCCTCCCCCCATGTCAGGTGTCACCTTTCCACCAACTAAATCAGGAGGAAATCAATACTATAAAAACACCAACAGGAATAAACAACCGAAAGACTATATTCTTAATGAAGTTCATATCTACGTCAAGGAGAATGCCACCAATGTCGCCTCGGGCACAATCCCCATTTCTAACATTGAACGCATTGATATTTATGACGTCGACAAAGGTGCAACAACAACAAGTCATGTGATGTCTGTCCTGGGTGTCATAGGTGGAGTAGCCTTAATCGTCCTGCTCGTTGCCGCATTGACGAAGAGCTCTTGTCCGTTTGTCTATATCAAAGACGGCGATCACTATATATTCTCCGGGGAGGCCTATCCGGGTGCCATCTATGCATCGCTCGAGCGGGATGACTATCTTGTTCTTCCCCATGTTCAAGGCACAGACGGTGAGTTGGTGCTGGCGAATAAGCTGAAAGAAAAACAGTTTACCAACCAACTTGAACTATTGCGGATTACTCACAGTCCTGGCGCAAAGGTGGTAGCGGATATCAACGGCAACTTCAGAACGATCACCGAGGCAAAAAGTCCCGAACAGGCTTTGCTCAACGATGTGAACGTTCTGCCACTTCTCTCCCATCAGGACGATGTATTCATGGAGACTAACGCCAGTACCGGCAATGACTTCATGAACGAGCTCGAGCTAAAGTTCCCTGCTACTCCTGCAAATACTTCTGCGAAGCTCTTATTGAGAGTAAAGAACTCCATCTGGAGCGACTATGTATTTGGAAGCTTCACCGAAAAATTCGGTTCTGCCTATGATGATTGGATCGATATGCAAAACAAAATGGCCCCGGGATTTCATATGCAATGGATGAAAGATCAGGGACTTGCCATGAAAGTTGAAGTTCTCAACGGCGAAGAAGTGATTCAAACATCTCACATACTGCCCGTCGGTCCGCTGGCGTTTCGCGATGTCGTCGTTCCAATCACCACTACCGCAGGCAACTTGCGTATTCGCGTCACTTCGGGTTATCGATTCTGGGAAATTGACCACGTCGCATTGGATACAACTCCAGACACAGCAATTGAGGTAACCGCGATACCATACTCAGCTCAGGATCAAAAAGGCAAAGACATTCGTGAATTACTGGTTGCGAACGATCAGCGTTACCTTGAACAACCCAACACCGGCGACCAGGCAACGTTTCGTTTCCAAATCCCGGTAGATGGACAACCGTCAACATTGATACTGCATACACGAGGATATTACAATCACGTTCGCAATTATTCAGGAATCCCGGACTTCAATGAACTCAGGGCATTCAAAAAACCCGGAGCGTTTTCGCGATACTGTCACAAAAAACAATTGCAATTCGAGGCTCTGTTAACTCAAGAACCAATACTGGCCAGCCGATGACACTGCAACGACCTAATCCTGTCCATGCGGATACCTCCTTCAAAAGAGCAGTGCCGAGTCAAACGTTCGTCACCGGTGTGGAAAAACTCCTGATGGTCATGCTGATGAAATTGCAATTGTTCATTCAAGCTTTGATCATCTTGAGAAACCCCATACAAATATGGAAGGGACTCGCGGAGTTACAGCGACTCGCCAAGGCGTACACAGGTGGGAGAGGAATAAAAAAACTGGCAAAAAAAGACGGCAAGTACCGGTGGGACATGTACGCCACGCCCTGGCCGTCAGAACTTTTCTGGAAGAATATCAAGGGTGAATTTCTTTCAATGAAAACCGGTGTTGAAAATGCTCATGGTTTACGCAATGTACTGCTCTCAGTAACTACCAAATGTCCACTCCGTTGTGAACACTGCTACGAGTGGGACAATTTGAATAAGAAAGAAAAAATGTCGACGACCGATTTAGAACACGCAGTTCTTCAGATTCAAAGTCTCGGCGTTGCCCAAATACATCTCGGGGGTGGAGAACCGATGATGCGCTTTGACGACATCACCAGAATCGTACCCAGGCACAAAGAAAAATCAGAGTTCTGGATTGCTACATCTGGTTTCGGTTTCACCCCGGAGCGCGCCATTGCATTGCGGGAGGCAGGCATTACAGGCGTTGCCATCAGCCTTGATCATGTCGACCCCGAGAAGCATAATGCATTCCGGGTTCATGAGAATGCATTTATGAATGCAAAACTTGCTGCGTTATCCGCAGCTGAGGCGGGCCTTGTTGTTTCGTTAACCTTATGCGCAACTCGCTCATTTGTCTCCCAGGATAACCTTGAAGCATTTATCAATCTCGCCCGGGACTGGGGAGCTTCATTTGTTCAACTGCTTCATCCAAAAGCAGTCGGGCATTATGATCAGCAAGACGTATTGTTGCGCGCGAATGAAGTGGAGGTCCTCGAGCAATTCGCTCAAAAAGTCAACTACAATCGCGCATATCAAAAACACCCGATCGTCATTTATCATGAGCAGTATATGAAAAGTGAAGGATGTTTTGGAGCAGGAAGTCGTTACCTCTATGTGGACCCCATGGGTGATATTCACGCATGTCCTTTTTGCCGGCAACCGGCAGGCAACATCATGGAAGGGAACGTAAGTGATTCGGTAAAAGCCTTGAGACGTGCAGGCTGTCCATCATCGCTCTGCGAAGGCGGATATTGTTTGAAATAAGTCTTTGGTTGGCATATCCATTCGTCGCTATTTTTACGCGTGAATTTCTTTGAGCGTAAAATAACGGAACAGCTTCAAAAACAAACCACAAAGGGTCTGCTGCGCCGCCTCAGGGTTGCGGATTTACGACTTGCTGATTTTTACTCCAATGACTATCTCGGCTTAGCCCGCAATACTGAATTAAGATACAAGATTGAACAGGACATCAGCGGGCAGAAACTGAGTCAGGGTGCCACCGGGTCACGACTATTATCTGGAAACAACTCCCTGATTGAATCGCTTGAAGTTAAGCTTGCTGCCATATTCAAAAGCAGCTCGGCGCTGGTGTTCAACTCCGGCTACATGGCAAACCTTGGAGTATTGTCATCCGTTCCCGGGAAAGGCGACGTTATTCTTTATGACGAATTAATACACGCCAGCATCAAGGATGGGATTAGGCTGAGTCTCGCGGATGCCTATTCTTTCCGGCACAATGATGTAGATGATCTGGAGAAGAAAATTATCAGGCATGGCGGTCAGGTGTACATTGTCATTGAATCGCTCTATTCCATGGACGGAGATATCGCACCATTAAAAGATATCATTCAGGTCTCTAAAAAACATGAATGCGCGATCATCCTGGATGAAGCCCACACGACCGGATTAATGGACAGTACAGGAGCCGGCCTCGCGGTATCGATGGGTGTCCATAACGATATCGATATACGCATATACACGTTTGGCAAAGCCATTGGTACGCACGGAGCTTGTGTAGCCGGCTCGCTCGAGCTCACAAGTTTTCTGACGAACTTCGCCCGCCCTTTCATCTACACAACTGCCCTCTCGCCACACGCCGTTGCTGCGATTTCACATGCTTTTGATTTTATTTCAATCAATACCAACCTTTTCGAGTCTTTGCAGGAAAAGGTGAATTACTACAAGGCTTGTCTGGCTGCAGCCCATTTAGGCAATCCAGCTTTCGGATGGATTCAGACATTGTTGCTTAACGATCCGGGCAAAACAAAGGAGGCCTCATTATCTTTACAACAACAGGGCTTTGACGTCCGGCCTATCCTTCCTCCAACAGTGAAAGCTGGCTCTGAAAGACTACGGATTTGTCTGCATGCATTTAATACCCACGAAGAAATTAATCAACTGATTAAAGCAATCTCAGAATTAAGATGAAACGATACTTTGTAACGGGAATCGATACAGACAGTGGAAAAACACTTGCGTCGGCGATATGCTGCGAGGCATTACAAGCCGACTATTGGAAACCAATTCAATCAGGGACGCCGAGGGACGCCGAAACAGTCAAGTCGCTTTTGACGAATACAACTTCCCGAATTCACCCGGAACGATATCTCCTCCAGTTCCCAGCCTCCCCCCACGCGTCGTCAAAAATGGAAGGTGTACACATTTCACTTAATGAAATTACACTTCCAGAAACAAATAATAATCTTATCGTAGAAGGTGCTGGTGGGTGCCTTGTCCCAATAAATGATGAGCACTTCATCATCGACATCATCAAACAGTTTAAGATCGAAGTCATACTCGTCGCAGACCTGTATCTTGGAAGTATTAATCACACTTTATTAAGCATAGAGGCATTGAAATCAAGAGATATTCGGATCAAAGGAATCGTCTTTAATGGAGAATCAAATTCGGAAAGTGAGCGGATCATCCTGCTGCACTCCAAACTTGAATGTCTTTTACGCATCACAAAAGAACCAGTGATCGATAAACAGGTTGTGGCCCGTTACGCAGAAAAGTTAAGGGAGAAAATTTAATGGAAAATCTGGCGAAGTTCGATCAGGATCACATATGGCACCCATTTACACAAGTGGGAAGCCATCAGCCTGTCGTATTAAAAGGGGCAAAAGGAATTTATCTTCACACCGACGACGGACGCAAAATAATCGACGCCATTTCGTCGTGGTGGGTCAATATTCACGGTCATTCCAATGAAGTCATTGCAGCTGCTTTGGCAAAACAGGCTGCAGAACTGGAACACGTCATCTTCGCAGGGTTTACCCACGAACCGGCGATTCAGTTAACCAAAAATCTGCTGAGCGTGCTGCCCCCCAGTCAGCAAAAGGTTTTCTTCTCTGACAATGGTAGTACGGCAGTAGAAGTAGCCGTTAAGATGGCACTGCAATTCTGGTATAATCAGGGAACACCCCGGAGAAAAATCATTGCTATTCGGGGAGCGTATCACGGGGATACCTTTGGAGCAATGTCAGTTGCGGAAAGAAATATTTTCTCCCGGCCATTCAATGAACTGCTATTCGAAACACATTTCATTGACTTTCCCAATTCACAAAACGAAACTGAGGTTATTAACGCCTTTCATGCTTTGATTGATCAGCATGATGTCGCTGCATTCATTTTTGAACCCATTATTCAGGGTGCTGCGGGTATGAGAATGTATTCGCCTGCTGTGCTGGATCAATTGATCAGCAGCGCGCAAAAGGCGGGTGTGATCTGCATCGCAGATGAAGTATTTACCGGATTCTACCGAACAGGAAAGTTCTTTGCTTCCGACTTCCTGAGTAATAAACCAGATATATTTTGCCTGAGCAAGGGAATTACCGGGGGCGCCTTGCCTTTGGGTGTGACCACCTGCACCAATAGAATTTTTTCGGCTTTCCATTCAGACGATATTTACAAGACCTTTTTTCATGGCCATTCCTTCACGGCCAATCCTCTGGCGTGTGCAGCTGCCAATGCAAGTTTTGAATTGCTTACAGCTGAAGTGTGCGTGGAGCAAATCAACAGAATTACTGCACATCAAAGGTCATTTGTTGAATCGATGAGGAGTCATCCGTCTTTACAGGATGCGCGAAGCATGGGAACTATTGCGGCAATCGAGTTAGCGAGCGGCGAGAAAACATCTTATGCCAACTCCCTTCGAAAAAAAATTTATTCCTGGTTTATGAATGAAGGTATTCTGCTTCGTCCACTCGGGAATGTCATCTATACAGTCCCCGCCTATATCACGACAGAAGAAGAACTTTCATTCATTCACAATAAGATTCGGGAGTTTCTTGAAAAAAACTAATCAGTTCTTATAACGGAATGAACGGGTTGTCCCGAAGCTATAATGCAGACCAATCTGAACCCCGATAAGCAGATTGGCTCGCTGACCAAAAATATCCGACGCGTTACCATTTTTTATTGCATCGATGACATCACCGTTCCGCATATCGGTCAGGCTATAATTTGCGCGGACTTGTGTTGTCAAATAAAGGTGTTTGCTGAGATCGATATCAAGGCCAAACGCGGCCGCCAGTTGAAATTCGGAATTACGGAACTGATTAGCCTTTTTAGTCAGGATATCACGCGAAGGACTATCTGAGGGCAGGCTATAAGTTCCGTCGCCGTTGTCAACAGCTTGAGGGAACTCCTGTTGAATGGCCTCAAAGTTCACGCCCTCTGGCAATGTGTAAGTACCGGCATTTGCCCTCAGAGATTCGACTGCATCAGTCAGGATTGACAACTGAGGGCCGAAATTAAAGTTTGAGCGAACTCCTGAATTTCCACCGCTCATAAATTTCATTAAAAGAGGGAGATGAACGTAGGTTAAATCAATTTTACGCTCACCGCTTACTTTTTTTGCAACGTCAATTAATTCAAATATTTGACCTTGTCGCGATTGAATACCTTCCAGTGAAAGTCCAAATTTCCGCCCCAGGTCAATTCCGAAATTCAATCCAATTGGAGCAATGTTATACGTGTACGTAGAATTATAACGGGGATCCTCTGACAAGCCTTTATCAAGAACAAAAGTCGCATTAAATGAAGATGTAGCCCCAACGTGCAGATTAACCTGAGCGGACAATTGCGCTGCTAAAAAGACCAAAACCAATACAGATACTGCCTTTCTTTTCATAGGAAATAGGTTGAGCTATGAATACTGAGGGCAGGTAAAAGTAACCTCTATCGGGCGGGTTGAACAATAAGGGACGTTCCTGAAAGATAGACTACCATGAGGCCTCCGTTATTATCCGGCAACACCGATACCTCAGACGCATCCAACGGGGTGTCTAACAGGTTATCGCCCTTTTCATTGTACAGGAAGGTCAAACCCTGTGCGTAGTCTGTGACCCGAATCACGATTCGCCCACCTCCGGACGAGAAGAAGTCGGCGCGGGTAGTGGCCCCATTCACCAACGAATTAGTCACAATTTTAGCATTATCGGAATTTCCAATGGTCACCTGGTTGTTATCTTGTTGCATAACCAGATAGCCATCTCTGCTACGTTCGCGTAGTAAAGAAAATTTTGAATTCGCTGAAGTCTTCACCAACATTTCCCGACCATTCATTTTGCCTTCGAAGCTCACCTTGTTGAGATATCCGTCGGCAGAAGCAGTAACGATATAGGTCTCGCCCAAAGTCTTTCCTTGTTCCACATAATAATCTCCCGAGAGACGTGAGTTAATTTGTACTGGAAAGCCTTTGACCAAATCGCCGCGCCTCGTGTACAAGAATATATTCCCATCCGCGCGGACAACGACCACGAAGTCCTTTCCACGTACCCGGTAATGCTCGGGAGCCGACACAAGCGCTCCCCCGGCATCCTTACCTCGCCATCCTTCAAGATTTGTTCCTTCTTTATCATACAGAAAAAGAACACCTTGACGGTCGGCAGTAAGCAGCCTGTATTTTTTACTTTGATCGTAGTCCACAATCGTTCCAAAAGCAAGCGGGGAAGAAGTTTTTAACGGGTACTGTTCCACATAACGCCCAAGCCGATCGACAATATGAATACTTTCACCGGTCACGAAAAAGTATTGGAGCTTTCCGTTTTTGTAAAAATCAAGTTGCTGAATATTGCCGAGGATTGGCTGACCTACATTCAGGTTCCATAAAGTTTCGCCCTTCTCTGAAACAAGGTGAAGTGTATGCAACGAATCCTGCACGAGAAACTCAGTCGTTTTATTTGCATGGTTGCGCACCGTCCAAATCTTTGCGAGAGCCTCCGGAAAATTGACTACAAGTCTTTGACCTGAGGATGCCTCGTCCGTAATCTTTCCTTTTGTAAAGCCAATGCTCGCGTGCGTATAGAAGTTCTTATTCAGATTGCTGAACTGCGCAGAGGTAAACGAAAACTGAGACATCATGGAACGATTGCTCGTAATAAACTGGCTCCATCTCGGATGAAGCCTGTTGGTCAGCAAATAGTTTAAAGTCCTTTGAACGTCAGCAAACAAACTGATGTTCGATTCCAGCAGGGTGGTCTCCAGGAATTTGTTGTATTGAAGTGACTTACCCCACGTTTCATCATTCTCCAATCTTTCTAAAATTGTTCGTAATGCAGGGAGATCATCCGCAAGTATGATGACATCATTGATCACAACGTAGTAACTGTGATCGAATCCCGTGACAAGAGGATAAAGAACTTTCTCAGGAAAACGATACAAAGGTATATCCCGAATTTCGTAAGAACCGTATTGCTCAAAAAGAATCGTGTCTTCCTCGGTGAGCGCGCCTAGCTTCAACAACTCCTGTTGCCAGACGCGGTCTTTGGTGCGCAAGATCAGGTAATTAGAAAAGGTATTCCCTCTTTCAATCTTTCCCACGACCAACTCCGAACCCAACGACGTGAAAAGAGCAGGGACTGAAAGACTGTGCTTTTGCGCAAGCCACTGCAAAGAATCTGAATAGGGTTTTCTTTCAGGATAGCCCGAAACCTCAGACGCAAAAGCGTCACCATTGCTCAGGCCATATGCGAATGCATAGATGGTATTATCAGGAACAAACTGTTTGAGCAGAAATGGCTGAGGAGCCTGACTTGAAAATATCTTCAATAAAGAAGGAACCTGTCCTGAAGATCGACTGAACCCAGTTGCAGTCAAAATTTGATCTTCCTGCTTCAAATCAAGCACGGTCTCACTACCTGCAGACAATGACGGAGATGGCGACTGATTGAATGAGCCTACAAGCTCCGACAGTTTATCGAGACGGAAATATATATTGCCGCCATCCCCTTTAATTTTTTGTGTTTCGAAATCCGCAAACGTCCGCGCGAAATTATTCTCGTCATCTCCAAAAGTCCGCACCACGTCTTCGATGAGTATCGGAGTCAAACTAAAGACTGTGTAATCATCTTCGTTTACCCAACTCACCATATGCGTACCGGCTTGAAGCTCCTCAATCACATAGCCATTGAACTCGCGCTGACCTCTGCGACCTGCTTTCACGCTATTCATGACCTTATCAAATGCTGAGGATTTACCTGAACCTGAAGGAAAATAGAAGACGAGATCAAGTTTATCCTTCTGGACCAGATGCAAAGAAACAATAAGCGACTGATAGCCGAAAACGGCATTGATGATTCGATTGATTGAAGAATCTGAAGGTAAAGTTGCTGTTGAAAATGTTTTAACCGCAGGTGTTGCGCTCAGGCCAGTTAAACATTCCTTACAATCATCCTTTTGAAAAACGGCGATGGCATTTGCCGGTACCAGCGACAGCAAATTCCGTTTGGGTGAATTCAAATATTGCAGAAAGAACAAAATCGCGGCGACGAGGATTACAATCGACGCCGTAATGATTAACGGAGCTTTTTTCACAAGCTGTTTTGGTGGTGAAGATAACTGAGTATGCCACTACTTCCAAAACGAGGACGCTGAATCACAAGCGACCGGAACCGCACCAACAAAAAAGCCCTGCATTATTGCAAGGCTTTTACTTAGAAAAATAGGTAAGCCGCTTACTCTCCCAGGTGTTATCCCAGTACCATCAGCGCTGGCGGTCTTAACTGCTGTGGTTCGGAATGGAGGAAGCGAGGGTGATCCCGAAGAAGAAGTGGCGCCGGAATTTATGGATTGATATAAAACAAAAAAGCCCTGCATTACTGCAAGGGTTTTAAGTTAGACCAATAGGCGAGCGTTCTGTACGCACTCCGGTGCTATCGGGGGTACCATCGGCGCTGGCGGTCTTAACTGCTGTGGTTCGGAATGGAGGAAGCGAGGGTGAGCCCTACGGAGAGATAAGCTTGGAGATTGGACATTCGGGATTGATATAAAACAAAAAAGCCCTGCATTACTGCAAGGCTTTTACTTAGAAAAATAGGCAACGACTTACTCTCCCAGGTGTTATCCCAGTACC
>Ga0164290_1000259_pt1 | contig 197731 bp, 211 predicted proteins | sample Micstemetagenome_FD_108782 | JGI IMG/M metagenome (GOLD analysis project Ga0164290, IMG submission 108782) | Contaminated culture microbial community from soil near Moab, Utah, USA - Microcoleus steenstrupii SON62 (Illumina Assembly) | ecosystem: Environmental > Terrestrial > Soil > Soil crust...
CCCCGCGCCCCCGCGGCCGGTGCGCGTGGGGGGGGCCGCGGCCGGGGGGGGGGCGGGGGGGGGGGGGGGGGGGGCCGGGCGGCATGGGCGCGACCGCGACTACCGTTTGCTCTCGTCCGGCGGTCTCTTCGTTCCCTCAGCCTACAAGCCCGGCTACCTCAAGACCGACGGCATCGCGTACCTCGCTTCGACACCCCCTTCGTTGGCTCTGCTAGAGGGTCGTTCCCGGCTGGCTTGAAGCCGTTGCGCTAACCGGACGACCATAGGTCCAGGATCTGGTTGGGTGGAAGGACGAAATGGGCCAGGCGAAGGCGAAGCGCACCCTGACGCAGCGGCTCATCGCTGAACAGAAGTTCTGCACCTACTGCGGAGGCGATATGCCGGGGACCACCGTGGATCACATGCCGCCCAGGTCGGTCTTCACGAACAGGGACCGGCCCAAAGGTATGGAGTTCCTTTCCTGCACGGCGTGCAACAACGGCAGTCGGTTGGACGAACTCGCTGTCTCGGTGTTGAGCCGGGCCTACGCCGACGACCGCTCCGAAGCAGAACGGGAGTATCTCTCAAGGCTCACTGCTGCCTTGCGGACGAACCTCCCGGCACTCCTGCTGGAAATGCGTCCGACGGCTCGCCAGAAGCGCCGGTTTCGCCAGACGTATGGTGAGATGGAGGGTGGACCGCTCAACGCATCCGGCCCGCTCCTGACCGCTGTGATGCACCGCTTCGGAGCCAAGCTGGGCTTGGCCATGCACCGTCATGTCACTGGTCGCATTGTCCCAACGAGTGGGGTCGCTTCGGTGATCTGGTACAGCAACAACTGCGCCCTGACGGGCCGCTTCCCCGCCAGCGTCTACGACTTCCTCGGCTCTCCGGAGACGCTGCGCCAGGGTGAGAAACACGTTGCCGATCAGTTCCAGGTTGCCAGTGCGGTGCCCATTGAAGGCCCGGAGATGAGCGTTCACATGGCAACCTTCCGCCGGTCGTTCGCCGTGCTTGCGTTCATCGCGGAGAACCAGGATCTCCTTGGACCAAGCTGCGAAGGCACGGCGTTCCGTCCCGGCTTCCTCAAGGAAGAGCCATCGACGTCGTCAAAGGTGCTGCGCGCGCCGACGCTGCTCTGGCGTGCCTGACGCACCCGAAGAGAAGCCGCTACTTTTTGCCCCCCTTCGCGGTGTTAGTCCGCCTCTCGGCTTCCGTACGCGCCTTCGTCTCCTCATTGAGCCGAACCAAGCCCTCCATCAGCTTCCCCATCTGCGCGTCGTCCAGCGAGGCCAGCATGTCGCTCCAGGCCCTGTCCTCGTCTCCCAGCGTCATCCCAGGACCGGGACCGCTGGGATCGTCGTCTTCCTCGTCGCCGTCGTGCATCTGCTCGTCTTCTGACGGTGGCGCGTACAGCTTTTCCAATGGGGGCTTCACTCTGGGCTCGGGAGTAGTGTCTCGGAGGACATGGCGAAGATCCTCATCGCCTCCCATGCCAAGCAGGAACTGCACGCTGAAGCCGCTGCCGTCAGGGTGGACGATGCGATCTGGCATAGTCCCAGCCTTGAGCATCTGATCCACGATCCCGCCGAACTCACGGTCTGATACGCCAGGGTCGTTCGCCGCAGCGCGCAAGAACTCCAGAACCTCACGGCACGCAGGCGCCTCCGCCTTCCACTCGCCCTGGTACTGGGCTGCCTCAGTCATCGCTGCCGCTCCGGGACCATGCGGCCTTCCAACGGCCTGTCCATGATGCGCATTAGAACCTGGAACTGCGCGTCCGAGGCCTTCCGACAGGCCAGCAGGGCGCGAGCAACGGCAAACAGCAGCAGCCCACAGGTCACGGTGACGATGACCTCCACGTTGCCGTGGTGCCAGTTGAGCCATGGGCCGTTCCAGACAGGGTAGGACAAGGCTGTCAGGGCAACGGCAAGGCCAACGACCTTCGCGTCTCGGGATGCGTTCTGAGCCTTCTCTCCGAGTTCCTCGGCCCGAGCCTTCGCCTTCTCATCAGCGAACCAACGGTCACTGTCGCCCTCGGGCAAGATCCTCAAAACCTCATCGCGAACTTGAGGCTGGCCCCAATGGTCCACGGTCACAGCTTCCCCAACCCTCTTCATCCACAGCCAGCGGAGCCGGGCTTGGTCACCGTTCCGCACGCGAGATCACAGTCGGAGCCCGTCAGGCAGTCAAGAAGCGGCTTGGAACGCCCACAATGTCAGCATCGGCGGGCGGGGAGCCCAACGACTTGCCTGTATGGCCCACCTCTTGGTACACTACTAGTCCCTGGACTTCGCAGAAGTTCTTGTTTTCTCTGAACGAGATCGTCGGGTCGTCGTATCCCTCACCCGGCACCATCACACCAACCTGGGGAAACACCGGAGGCACAAGACCGCCACGCGCTTGCGCTCCCGCACCCCACCCCCGATCAGTGGATGTTCCCGCTAGAGCGGTGGCGCCTTAGGCGGGCAGCACGCGCAAGCCGCCGGCATAGGCACACCTCCAGACGGGACCCGCGCGACCCGCGACGATGGCGTACGCGCGCGGAAGGCAACCCCCGCAATCCACTGCTGCGAGATCTAGCCCGCGCTCTGAAATGGCCCATCCGGTCAAGCACATAGCGCGGAGATCACAAGCCTGCGTGTGGACGTTGCGATACAAGCCTTAAACCGGCAGAGCTTGCAGAAGCCGGGTATGGGCGCGGTCTACCCTTGTGGGGCGCCGAAAGTGAGGCGCCCCCTGCCAATGCCGCTAACCCGCTAATCGGGTCACGGCACCATCGCCCAAGCTTCGCGCCGCGGCGTCGTTCCGTGTGCCGGGCGGCAGACCTGGTGATCCAGCCGGGCGTTCTCCAAGTCGCCGTTTGCGGCCATCAAGCGCCTCTCCCGGCGGACTGGTCGTGATGGCCGCCCGGGCGCGCCACGCCCGCCATCGCGCGCCCGGCACGCCCCTCGAGCCGGCGCGCGACGTCGCCGATCGAGACGATGCCAACTAGCCGCTTCTGCCGGTTCAGCACCGGCATCCGGCGAACCTGCTCATGCTCCATGTTCGCCGCGGCCTCATCGAGGTCCTCGTCTTCGAAGACGTAATGCGTGCCGGGCGACATCACCTCGCGCACCTTCGTCCGCGCCGGGTCCTTGCCTTCCGCGAGGACGCGGATCGCGAGGTCTCGGTCGGTGACCATGCCGACCAGCCGGTCATTCTCGCCAACCGGCAGTGCTCCAGCATCGGCCTCGGTCATCAGGCGAGCGGCCTGCTGCACCGTTTCGTCCGGGTTCACGACCCGGACCTCGCGCGACATCACCTCAGCGACCCGTGGCGCGCGCTGCTGCTGGCGGCCGCTGGCCTCTCGACGGGGCTGTTCGAGCGGGCGCAGCGCCTCCTCGGCCGTGCGGCGCGTGGCGCGCAGCAGGGTCGTGCCGCCCTCCACCATCGCGCTGACGCAGTCGCGGACGAATGCGCCGTGCATCTCCACGAGGCCGTTCGGGCTCGCGCGGCGCATGAGCTCCTGGGTCATGCGAAGGTTAGTCTGCATGACCCCGTTGAGCATCATGCCCATCGCCTCCTGCATGTCCTGGATGCCGCCGCCCGCGCTGCGCGGAAGCATCATGAGACGGCTGAGATCGTGCGCCATCTGGCGCAGCGTCTCAGCATAGCGCTCGGCGCTCTCCTCGATCTGCTGTGCCGCCTCGTCAGCGGCGTGGCGGCCGTCCTCGGCCATCTCGCGAGCGGCCCGGCGGGTTACATGACCCGCAGCCTCGCCGCTGCGCCGGCTCAGCTCCGCCGCAGCCTGACTCGTATCGCGCATCACTGCGCCGCCCGCCTGGGCGGCAGCATCGGCTCCGGCCTCGCCCGCTTGGCGAGTGGAAGTTGCGGCGCGTCCAGCCTCGCCAACTCGGCCACGGTCGCGACCGGCCTCGTTCGCACCTGGAGTGCCCTGTTGCCTGTTGTCAGCCATCCTCGTGTGTCCCTTCTTCGTCGAGGGTGCGGCCCACTCCGGGAGGCATGGGGCCGCCCGTGTCCGCGACGGCCGCCGCGAACTGCGGCCGAACGGGCAGGAAGACGCGACGGTTCCCTGGAAAATTGAGATTGGCGCTCCCGGATACATCCGGCAGTTTCACGTTCCGCCGCGCATTGGTTCCGACGCTGGCTGAACAGGGAAACCGACCTCGCGATGGAGATCAGCGCGATGCCGGTCATGCGCTCCGACCCGACCCACCGTCGTAGCCGCTCAGCAGGGCCGCGGACACCTCGCGCGCGTCCGGGTCCGCATAGGCGGTCAGGATCGGCGCCAGACGCCAAGGTCCGCAGCCTTGGCACCGAACGCGCGGACGGAGCGCCACACGCCCCGTCGGCAACATGCTCTCAGCGGACGCGTGAAACCTGATCCAGGTGCCGGCGCCCGCAGGTCCAGAACGTCATGCGCGCCGTCCCGCACCCAGGGCGGCGCAAGACGCCGCCCCGTCCCTCTTCACCCGCCGAGACGGCGGGATGTCGCCAGCGTCAGGCCACGTCGCCCGGACGGCGGCGGGTCGGGTCGTTCGCCCCGCTAACGTCGTCGCTGAGACCCGGCGCCGCCATGCCGCCGCCGAGGCCGCCCGCAGTGCCGGCCATGTTCCCCGTCGTGCCGCTCGTCACGCCGGCATTGGTGCCGGTGGCGGACCAGCCCTCGTTCCGCCACTGGGAGGAGCGGTGCTCGATGTCCACCGGGTTGTGGCTGTCGAGGATCCGCTCGGCCTCCGCCGTGCGGCCTTCCGCGGCCCGCACGACGACGAGATGGCCGCCACGGCGCACGCCCTCGGAATAGGTCGCAGCCTCCTCCTCGCCAAAACCCGCGCCGGCCAGGCCGCCGAGCAGGCCGCCCGCCGCCGCACCGACGCCGGCGCCGGTCAGGGCCGCCACCAGCCAGCCGGCCGCGACGATCGGGCCGACACCCGGGATGGCCAGCGCGCCGAGGCCGGCGAGCAGGCCGGCGCCGCCGCCGAGCACGGTGCCGAGCGTGGCCCCCGTCGCCGCGCCAGTGTCCGCTCCGGTGTCGCCGCGGTTGGTGGTGGTGGTGGCGGTGGTGCCCGTCAGGTCGTTCGAGGCGGTCGCGCCGTGGCCGCCGAGATAGCTGATGTCGTCATGCGAGAAGCCGGCCGTCTCGAGCGCGTTCACCGCGGCACGGGCGTGCTCGGCGGTGTCGAAGAGGCGGGCGATGCTGCGGGTCGCCATGGGTGTTCTCCTTGGATGTTTGCGTGCTGCGCGTCACTGCGTCGCGACGACGTTGCCCTGGTAGTCCAGCGCCACGCCGGTCTGCTGGCCGCTGCGCATCGCCCGGCCGCGCCAGATGCCCTGGTCGTCGAGGCGGAGGTCCTGCACGTCGTTGAAGCCGGCATCGCTCATGCGGGCGCGGGCCTGGCCCTCGGTGAAGGAATTCGCGCCGGCCACGGGGGCGGCCGCGGTGCGCGGCTGGGTGTGCTGGGTCGTGGCGGCGGGCGGCGCGGTGCCCGTGCTCATGCCGCCGCCGGTGGTGCCCTGGCCGGGCGTGGTCGCGCCGGTGGTTCCGCCGGTGGAGCCGGTGGCGGCGCCACCCGGCGTCATGCCGCCCTGGGCCGTGCCGCCCTGGGTCATGTTGCCTTGCGCCATGCCGCCCGGAGCCGTGTTGCCCTGGGTCATGCCGCCCGGCGCGGTGCCGCCCTGGCCCTGCTGGACCTGCGCGGTGCCGCGGCCGACATCGGGCTGCGCGGAAGGCGCCTGCGCGCCCTGCCCGCCTGGAATGCCGCGGTCGGGGTTCGTCGCACCCTGCGCCGTGGTCGCGCCGCCGCCAGTGGTGGTCTGCGCGCTGGTGCCCTGGCCCGGCCCCATCGCCTGCGGAGAGCCGGCCGGGTAGCCGGACGGCGTGCCCGTGGTCGAGAGGTTCTGCGCGCCGGACGGGGCGCCGGTATTCGCCGTCTGGCCGGGCTGGGCGGTGGCGCCCATCCCGAGCGCATCGCCGGCCCGCGTGCCGGGCGGCATCGCGCTCGGGTTCACCTGCTGCGCATTGGCGCCCGGCACATTGTTCGCCGAGCGGTCGTTGTTCATGCCCGGCGCCTCGCCGGCACGGGTGCCGGGCGGCATCGCGCTCGGGTTCACCTGCTGCGCCCGCACGCCCGGCACGTTATTGGCCGCGCCACCCGGCGTGGTCTGCGCCACCGCCCCGCCACCAAGCCCAAGTGCCGCCGCGACCGCAGCCGCGATCGTCAGTTCCCGCGTCGTCAATGCCGTGTTCCTTCCTTGCCCGCTTTTCCGGATGCGGTCCCGATGGGGCCTCAACGGGGGCGGCGGCCGGATGTTCGTCGCGACCGCGTGACAAGGGCGCACAGACGCGCGAGCGGAACGGCTTGCGAAGAGTTCAGCCGCCAGCCAGGGCGCGGGCCAGCGCGGCGTTGGTGAAGCGCGGATCCGCCGTCACCTCCTCGCCGAGCCAGGGCGGAAGGGGCGGGTCCACCTCCTCGGCGTCGAGCTCGACCTCGGCAAGGATCAGGCCCTTCAGCGCGGCGGGCGCGTCGAACTCGTCGACGGTCCAGAGATGCCCTTCATGCACGATCTCCCAACGTGTCTTGGAGAGAATGGCGAGCGGGGAGAGGGCGAGCATCCGCTCGGCATCGGCGACCGGGACGGGGTATTCGAACTCGGCGCGGACCTTGGCACCCGGCCCCTTCACGGTCAGCACCGCCGCCTCGCCGGCGAGGCGGATGCGAACGCTCGGCAGGTCGGGCCCGCCGGCCGCGAGGTAGCCCTGGCGCATCTTCGTGCCCGGGCCGCGCACCAGGCCGCGCCAGCGCCCGTCCGCGACCAGGAATTTCCGCTCGATCTCGATGCCCATCGACCTCTCCCGGCGCGCTCGACGCGGCCAACTCGCACGCCCACATTGGGGCCATGAACCTGCTCGTCCCGACCCCGGTGCTGTTCTATCCGCAGAAGCGCGCCGCGGTCCCCTCCGGCCAGCGGCTGAAGGTGGTTTCGCCCTTCGAGCCCAATGGCGACCAGCCCGCCGCCATCGCGCAGCTCGTGAACGGGTTGCGGGGGGACGAACGCGACCAGGTGCTGCTCGGCGTCACCGGCTCGGGCAAGACCTTCACCATGGCGAAGGTGATCGAGGCGGTGCAGCGCCCGGCGCTGATCCTCGCGCCCAACAAGACGCTCGCCGCGCAGCTTTATGGCGAGATGAAGAGCTTCTTCCCGGAGAACGCGGTCGAGTATTTCGTCAGCTACTACGACTACTACCAGCCCGAGGCCTACGTCCCGCGCACCGACACCTATATCGAGAAGGACGCGCAGATCAACGAGCAGATCGACCGCATGCGCCACAGCGCGACGCAGATGCTGCTGGAGCGGTCGGACGTGATCATCGTCGCCTCCGTCTCCTGCATCTACGGCATCGGCTCGGTCGAGAACTACAGCCGGATGGTGGTGAAGCTCGAGCGCGGCGGGCGGATCGACCGCGACGTGCTGATCAAGGGGCTGGTGGAGCAGCAGTATCGCCGCAACGACGCGGCCTTCCAGCGCGGCACCTTCCGCATCCGGGGCGAGACGGTGGACATCTGGCCGTCCCACCTGGAAGACCGCGCCTGGCGCGTGAGCCTCTTTGGCGACGAGGTGGACGGGCTCAAGGAGTTCGACCCGTTGACCGGCGAGGTGGTGGGCGAGCTCGACCGCGTCAGCATCTACGCGAACAGCCACTAAACCACGCCGCGCCCGACGCTGCAGCAGGCGATCCGCGACATCAAGGTGGAGCTGAAGCAGCGGCTGGAGCAGCTGCAGGCCGAAGGCAAGCTGCTGGAGGCGCAGCGGCTGGAGCAGCGCACCACCTTCGACATCGAGATGCTGGAGACGACCGGCAGCTGCAAGGGCATCGAGAACTACAGCCGGTATCTCACCGGCCGGAAGCCCGGCGAGCCACCGCCGACGCTCTTCGAATACCTGCCGGAGAACGCGCTGCTGATCGTGGACGAGAGCCACGTCACCGTGCCCCAGATCGGCGGCATGTATCGCGGCGACTTCGCGCGGAAATCCGTCCTGAACGAGTTCGGCTTCCGCCTGCCCTCCTGCACCGACAACCGCCCGCTGAAGTTCGAGGAGTGGGACGCCTATCGCCCGCACACGGTCTTCGTGAGCGCGACCCCGGGCCCGTGGGAGATGGAGCGCACCGGCGGCAGCTTCGCCGAGCAGGTGATCCGCCCGACCGGCCTCGTGGATCCGGTGACGGAGATCCGCCCCGTCGAGGGCCAGGTGGACGACCTGCTCGCCGAATGCCGCACCGTCGCGCAGCGGGGCGGGCGCGTGCTGGTCACCACGCTGACCAAGCGCATGGCCGAGGACCTGACGGAGTACATGACGGAGACCGGCATACGCTGCCGCTACCTTCATTCCGACGTGGACACGCTGGAGCGCATCGAGATCATCCGCGACCTGCGCAAGGGCGTATTCGACGTGCTGATCGGCATCAACCTGCTGCGCGAGGGCCTCGACATCCCGGAATGCGCGCTGGTCGCGATCCTCGACGCCGACAAGGAGGGCTTCCTCCGCTCCACCACCTCGCTGATCCAGACCATCGGCCGCGCCGCGCGCAACGCGGAGGGCCGCGTGGTGCTCTATGCCGATGTCATGACCGAGAGCCTGCGCCGCGCGCTCGAGGAGACGGCACGGCGACGCGCGAAGCAGATCGCCTGGAACGAGGAGCACGGCATCACGCCGCAGACGATCAAGCGCGACATCTCGGACGTGCTGCAGTCGGTCTACGAGCAGGATTACGTGACGGTCGAGGCGGTCGAGGGCGACGAGACCGCGAACTTCGTCGGCAAGGACATCGGCGCCGCCATCGCCGAGCTCGAGAAAAAGATGCGGGCCGCAGCCGCCGACCTGGAGTTCGAGGATGCGGCGCGGCTGCGCGACGAGATCAAGCGGCTGGAGTCCCTGGAGCTTGGTCTCCAGCCCAACCTCGCCGGCCGGTCCCTGCAGGCCAGCACGCCCACCAACGGCAGGGCCCGCGCGAAGGAGGAGTGGAAGCCGAAGCCGCTCGGGCCGGGCGGGGGCGGCTACGATCCGAAGAAGGGCAAGGGGGGGCGGCGGAAGCGCTGAGCCCGGCACGTTCCGCAGCCGCATAGGCCATACGCTTGCCCTTTCCCTGCCACAACCACACGGTGTAGTCCCCCTTCACCCAGGAACGCAGAGGGGGATTCGGATGCGGAAGGGACTGGTCGGGGGGTTGGGTCGCGCTGCGCTCGCCGTGGCGCTGATTGCGCCGTTGGCGGCCTGCGACAACATGAACCGCACGCAGCAGCGTGCACTGTCTGGCGGCGCGATCGGCGCAGCCGGCGGCGCGGCGGTGGGTGTGCTGACTGGCGGCTCGGCGGTGACCGGGGCGCTGATCGGTGGCGCGGGTGGTGCCGCCGTGGGTGCGCTGACCGCGCCGTCCGGGCGGCGTTGAGCCTGCCCTCCCGGCAACGCTGAGCCGGGCCGGGGCGCGGAACACCGGCCGCGCCCCGGCGTTCGCCCCGCCGTAACCGGGACGGCAGGGCATGTCCGAACATCGCGCACGAATCGAGATCTCCCGTCCCGCGGCGGAGGTCTTCGCCTTCCTCGCCAACCCGATGAACCTGCCGCGCTGGCAGCCCTCCATCCGGGAGAGCTTCCGCGAGGGGCCGGAGCAGTTCCGGGTGATCGGCGGCGGCATCGGCGCGGAGGGCGTCGCGCGCACCGTCCGCTTCGCCGTCGAGCATGACGCGCGACGGCTCTCCTGGGCGACGCCCACCGGGGTGGGCTGCGCCGGCGACGTCGCGGTGGAGGAGCACCAGGGCGGTGCCGCGGTCGAGCTGGCGCTGCGCCTCGGCGCCCGCGCCGAGCGGCCGGAGGCGGTGGCGCATTGGACCGGGGATGCCGCGGTCGGGCTCGACGCGGCGCTGCGGGCCAGCCTGGAGGCGGTGAAGAGGCTCTGCGAAGGCGTGACTCAGGGCGTGGACCTGGTCTCGGGCGGGATGCAATCCGACCCCTCGCAGGCGCCGCTGCGCGACAGCCGCGCCTACGGGACCGCGGCGACGCAGAACCCGACGACGAGCTGACGGCGCGCCCCGGCCGGGGCGCAATCTGGCCAGGCGACGCCCCGCGTTCTATGTACGGCGCGCCCCGGCCGGGGCGCAATCTGGCCAGGCGACGCCCCGCGTTCTATGTGCGGCCCGCATGAGCATCCCCGCCTCCATCCCGCGCGCCGCCCTGGTGACCGGCGGCGCGAAGCGGCTCGGCCGCGCCATGGCGCTCGCGCTGGCGGAGGCCGGCTTCGACGTCGCTGTGCATTACGCCCAGAGCGCGGCGGAGGCGGAGGCGACGGCGGCGGAGATCCGCGCGCGCGGCCGCCGCACCGTCACGCTGCGCGCGGACCTGGCGCGCGAGGCGGAGGTCGCCGGCCTCGTGCCGCAGGCGCAGGCCGCCCTCGGGCCGCTCGGCGTGCTGGTCAACAACGCCTCCACCTTCGAGCGCGACGAGTGGCACGACGCGACGCGGGAGAGCTGGGACCTGCACCTGGAGCCCAATCTTCGCGCGCCCTTCGTCCTGGCCCAGGCGGTGGCGCGGGCGCTTCCGGGCGCGGCGGAGGGTGTGGTGGTGAACATGCTCGACCAGCGCGTCTGGTCGCTGACGCCGCATTTCGTCTCCTACACCGTGTCCAAGGCGGGGCTCTGGGCCCTGACGCAGAGCCTGGCTCTTGCGCTCGCGCCGCGCATCCGGGTGAACGGCATCGGGCCGGGGCCCGCCCTGCCCTCGCCGCGGCAGAGCCAGGCGCAGTTCGACCGGCAATGCGCCTCCGTCCCGCTGCGCCGCGGCACCTCGACGGAGGAGGTCGCGGCGGCGCTGCTGGCGATCCTGTCGCTGCCTTCGATGACCGGGCAGATGATCGCGCTGGATGGCGGACAGCACCTGCAATGGGCGCCCTCGCGCGACCCGGCGGACAGCGCCGAGTGACCTACGTTCCCGACGCGGAGCGCGGCCGCCGCGTGGTCTTCGTGCGCGGGCTGGAGCTGATGGCCCGGCTCGGGATCCATCCGCACGAGAAGGCGGCGCCGCAGCGCATCCGGCTGGATGTCGAGCTGCTGGTCGAGGATGACGCGGCGCCGGACGGCGTCGGCCCGGACAGCTTCCCGCGCGTCGTGGATTACCAGCACCTCGTCGAGTTGGCCCGGTCTGTGGTCGCGACCGGGCATGTCCTGCTCGTCGAGACGCTGGCAGAGCGCATCGCCGCGACGGCGCTGGACGACCCGCGGGTGGAGCGGGCGCGGGTCACGGTGGAGAAGCCGGAGGCCTTCCCGGACGTCGCCGGAGTCGGCGTCGTCGTGGAGCGGCGGCGCCGGTAGCCTCTGCAAAAGGCATGCGGCAGGTGCAACCGTTGCCAGCCAAGCCCAACTGTCATCGAAGCGCTTGATTTCGGCCCCAACCGGCTTGACTCGGCATTTGTCCACCGCGGTCACGGGCCGGTGAGACGGACGGCGGCGTCAACCGAAAAGATAGGCTTGACGACACATGCGTAACACTCACCGGCGAAAAACCATTCCGCTTCAATGACTTGTCAAAACTGCCCAAAAAACGCGCAAGACCGTGTGACGGGCGGAAGACAGCCGTTTCGGGGCTCTTGACCCCCTCCGCTCCACAGACTTGTCCACAGCTTCCGTGGACAACCGCCCGGACCCGTTCCTCCTCAATGCGATGCGCCCAAGCCATATCGAAGCTGCATGACAACAGACACTGACACGACGCCCGACGCGCCCGATGTCCAGCCGCAGATGGCCGGGCTGGCCGCGATCGAGACGGCCCTGGCGACCCTGCCGCTCACCCCGGGCGTTTACCGCATGCTCGATGCGAAGGGCGATGCGCTCTATGTCGGCAAGGCGCGCAGCCTGAAGCGACGGGTGGCCGCCTATACCCAGATCGCCCGCCTCCCGGAGCGGCTGCGCCGGATGGTGCACGAGACGCGCCGGATGGAGGTGGTGACCACTGCCTCCGAGGCCGAGGCGCTGCTGCTGGAAGCCAACCTGATCAAGAGGCTGCGGCCGCGCTACAACATCGTCCTCCGCGACGACAAATCCTATCCCTGGCTGGTCCTGACGGAGGACCATCCGTATCCACAGATCGCCAAGCATCGCGGCGAGCGGCGGAAGGGCGCGAGCTACTGGGGGCCCTTCGCTTCGGCCTGGGCGGTGAACCAGACGCTGACGGCCCTGCAGCGCGTCTTCCTGCTGCGCTCCTGCCGCGACACGGTCTTCGACAGCCGCACCCGCCCCTGCCTGCTGCACCAGATCAAGCGCTGCTCGGCCCCCTGCGTGAAGCGCGTCTCAGAAGCCGAGTACGCGGAGCTGGTGCGGGAGGCGAAGGAATACCTCTCGGGCGGCATGCCGAGCATCCAGCGGCGCCTGGCGCAGGAGATGGAGCAGGCCGCCGAGCGGCTGGAGTTCGAGCGCGCGGCGGCGCTGCGCGACCGCATCCGGGGCCTGACCCATGTGCAGGGCCGCGACCGCATCAACATCGAAGGGGTCGGCGACGCCGACGTGGTGGCACTCCACCAGATGGCCGGCCAATCCTGCGTGCAGGTCTTCTTCTTCCGCGGCGGACGCAACAACGGCAACCGTCCCTATTTCCTGAGCCACGCGAAGTCGGAGCAGCCGGCGGAGGAGGTGCTCGGCGCCTTCCTCGCCCAGCTCTACGACGACCTGCCGCCGCCGCCGCTCATCCTGGTCAGCCATGACCCCGCGGATGCGGACGTGCTGGCCGATGCGCTGGCCATGAAGGCCGGGCGCAAGGTCGAGATCCACCGCCCGCAGCGCGGCGACAAGCGCGCCGTCGTCGAGCATGCCGCGACCAACGCCCGCGAGGCGATCGAGCGCCGCATGGCGGAAGGCGCGGCGCAGTCCGAGCTGCTGGGGGGCGTCGCGCGGCTCTTCGACCTGCCTGACGCGCCGGAGCGGATCGAGATCTACGACAACAGCCACATCATGGGCGCCAATGCCTATGGCGTGATGGTGGTCGCCGGGCCGGCGGGCTTCCTGAAGCAGCACTACCGGAAATACGCGATTCGCGACGCCAAGCCTGGGGACGACTTCGCGATGATGCGCGAGGTCTTCGAGCGCCGCTTCGGCCGAGCGCTGAAGGAGGACCCGGAGCGCGAGACGGGCACCTGGCCCGACCTCGTGCTGATCGACGGCGGCGCCGGGCAGCTCTCCGCGGCGCGGGAGATCCTGAACGAGATGGGGCTGCACGACATACCCCTGGTCGGCATCGCCAAGGGGCCGGACCGCGATGCCGGCCGCGAATGGTTCCACCAGACCGCGCGCGACCCGTTCCAGCTGCCCCCCCGCGACCCGGTGCTGTATTACCTCCAGCGCCTGCGGGACGAGGCACATCGTTTCGCGATCGCCGCGCACCGCGCCGGGCGGTCGAAGGCGCTGGTCCGGAGCGAGCTGGACGACATCCCGGGCGTCGGCAGCGCGCTCAAGCGCAAGTTGCTGAACCACTTCGGCTCGGCGCGCGGGGTGCGCAACGCAGCGCTCGAGGACCTGGAGAAGGCGCCGGGCGTCGGCCCATCGGTGGCACGGAAGATCTACGGCCATTTCCACCCCGCCGATGGATAGGGCCGCAACGGCGGCCTTCCGTCGCGCATTCGGGTCCTGTCGCGCCTCGCACCGCGGCGGACCCTCTGCTAGACGGGAGGCCCCATGCCGACCGACCTGCCGAACCTGCTGACGCTGTCGCGCATCGCCGCCATCCCGCTGCTGGTGGCGCTGGCTCTGGCGGGCAACCCCTGGGCCGACCTCGGCGCCTGCGTGGCGTTCTCGGCCGCGGCCATCACCGACTACTTCGACGGCAAGCTGGCGCGGGAGCGGAAGCAGACCAGCGATTTCGGGCGCATGCTCGACCCGATCGCCGACAAGCTGCTGGTCGGCGCGGCGCTGATGCTGCTGGCGGGGATGGACCGGCTGAGCCTCTTCGGGCTGCTGCCCGCGATCGTGATCCTGCTGCGCGAGATCCTCGTCTCCGGCCTGCGGGAGTACCTCGCGGGGCTGGCGGTCGGGCTGCCGGTGACGAAGCTGGCGAAGTGGAAGACCGGGTTCCAGATGGGCGCGCTCGGGACGCTGCTGGCCGGCGACAGCGCGGCGTCGGTGCTCCACCTCTCGGTGCTGCCGGTCTCGCTGATCGGTGAAGTGATGCTGTGGACGGCGGCGGGGCTCACCCTCGTCACCGGCTGGGACTACCTGCAGGCCGGGCTGCGGCATGCCGGCACCGCCCCGCCGCCCCGCCCCTCGCAGCCACGCGAACCGGTACGCCCTTGAGCCTTCGCAACGGGCAGCGCATCTTACTGAAAATGCTGTTCGGGAAGGCCCTCATGACCTCCGCCACGCGGCGCGCACCGGCCGGCCTCGCCCTCGGCCTGACCCTCGTGCTCGGTGCCTGTTCGGGCCCCGGGGCGGGCTTCAGCGACTCCAGCTGGTCCCCCCTCGGCGGGCCCTGGCTGCCTGGGGCCGGCGCGCGGGATCCCGCGATCAGCGACGGCCTCACCGCGCAGCGCGTGCGCGGCGCCGAGCCGGAGTTCACGCCGCTGCTGGCGGAAACCGGCAATGTCTGGCCGCCGCAGGAAGCGCCGCGGCCGACGCTGCTCGGCAGCCCCGAGGAGGCGTTCCGCAACGTGCCGGACTACCGCCCCTCGTTCGTGCCCGGCGCCGCGCCGGCGCGTTCGCCCGTCGCGACGCCTGGCCTCCCGGGCGCGGACAGGCCGGGGGGCCTCGGCTCCGGCCTGCCGCCGGCCGAGCCGCCGGTGGCGCGGGCCCGCCCGCCTGGCGTGACGCCGCCGCCGCCGCCGGCCCGCGGCTCTGAAGGCCAGGTGCTGATCGATCCGGAGGGCCGCCCGGCCGTGTCCACCGGTCAGGCCGGGCGCGTGCGCGGCTTCACCCAGCCGGGCGTGGGCGGCGGCGCGGTGGTCCGCGACGGCAATGTCGAGACCTGGATCGGCCCGGACGGCCAGGCCCGCACCCGCGTCGTGCCGCCCTGAGGCCTGCGTGAAGGTCCTGTATTTCGCCTGGGTGCGCCAGAAGGTCGGCGTCGCCGAGGAGGATGTCTCGCCGCCGGCCGAGGTGCGCGACGTCGCCGGCCTCGTCGCCTGGCTCGCGACGCGCAGCCCCGGCCATGCCGCCGCCTTCGCCGACCCGCGGCAGGTGCGTGCCGCTGTCAACCAGGATTTCGCGACGCCCGACGCGGCGCTGGCGCCGGGCGACGAGGTCGCCTTCTTCCCGCCGGTCACGGGCGGCTGAGCGGCATGAAGGTGACGCCGCGCGTGCTGGTGCAGGAGGCGCCCTTCGACCTCGGCGCGGAGACCGCGGCGCTGTCGGCAGGGCGCACCGATGTCGGCGGGCTGGCGAGCTTCCTCGGGGTCTGCCGGGGCGATGGCGGGCTGGTCGCCATGACGCTCGAGCATTATCCGGGCATGACGGAGCGTGCGCTGCGACGCATCGCGGAGGAGGCCTGCGGGCGCTGGCCGCTGACCGGCTGCACGGTGATCCACCGCCATGGGCGGCTGGTGCCGGGCGACCCGATCGTGCTGGTGCTGACCGCGAGCGCGCATCGCGTCGCCGCGCTCGAATCCTGCGCCTTCCTGATCGACTGGCTGAAGACGAAGGCGCCGTTCTGGAAGAGCGAGGAGTTCGCCGGGGGCGCGGCGCGCTGGGTCGAGGCGAAGGCGGAGGACGACCTGGCGGCCTCCCGCTGGGACATGACGGGCGCCCGCCCGGCGCGCTGAGGTGGTCCGGCTCCTCGCCATCCTCGCCGGCGGCGCGCTGCTGGTCTGGCCAGCCTTCCTCAACGGGTATCCGCTGCTGTTCAGCGACACCGGTGCCTTCCTGCACCAGACGGCGCCGCCGCCCTCCGGCCCGCTGGTCATCTGGGACAAGCCGCATGTCTACGGACCGCTGCTGCACCTGTTCCACTGGCGCGCGACGCTGTGGGGGCCGGTGCTGGCGCAGGGAGCGATGCTGTCCTGGCTGCTCTGGCTGACGCAGCGCGCCTTGCGCGGGCGGGCCGGCGCCGCGGTGCATCTCGGGGTCTGCGCGGGTGCGGCGTTCCTCACCACGGCGCCCTTCACCGCGGCGCTGCTGATGCCCGATGTCTTCGCGCCTGCCGTGCTGGTCGCGCTGCTTCTGCTGGGCTTCGCACGGCAGGCGCTGTCGCGCGCGGAGGCCTGGATGCTCGCGCTGGTCGCCGCAGCCGGGATCGCGGCGCATCTGTCGCACCTGCCGCTCGCCGTCGCGGTCCTGGCGCTCACGCTGCTTCTGACCCGGCGGATCGGACCTACCGCCCGCGTGACCCTGCCGCTGCTCGGCGCCATCGCGATCCTGCTGGCGACGAATCTCTGGGGGCATGGACGGCTGGCGCTGTCGCCGCATGGCGCGACCTTCCTGCTGGCGCGGCTGCAGGCGGACGGGCCTGCCGCCGCCGTCATCCGGGCGCGCTGCCCGGAGTCGGGATGGTATCTCTGCGCCTTCGCCGACCGGCTGCCGATGGACAGCGACGCCTTCCTCTGGGCGCCGGACAGCCCCGTGAACCGCGCGCCGGACGCGACGCCGCGATTCCTTGGCGGCGCGCAGCTGTCGGCCGAAGCGAGGGAGATCGTGCGGGAGGTGCTGCGCGCGCATCCCGTCGAGGTCGCGGTGGCGATGCTCGGCAACGCGATGCGCCAGCTCGTCACCGCGACGGCCGGCGACACGCTGGTGCCGGACCACCTCGGCGTGGCCGTGCGGCCGCGCATCGCCGAGGCCTTCCCGCCGCGCGAGCTCGCCGCCTACGACGCCGCCCTTCAGCCACGCGGGGAGCTGCCCGCCGTCGCCACACCCTTCCTCTGGCCGCACGCGCCGGTGCTGGTGCTCGGCGCGGCGCTGGCGCTGCTGGCCTGGTGGCGCGCCGCCGCGACGCATGACCTGCGGCGGCTCGGCCTCGTGATCGGCGTGCTGGTAGGTGTGAGCGCGAACGCCTTCGCCACCGGCGCCCTGTCCAAGCCGCATCTGCGCTACGAGGCGCGGATCCTCTGGCTGATGCCGGTGATTGCGGCGCTCGCGCTGGTGCCGAGGCGCCGATGACGGCCGTCCTCGCCGTGCTGCTCGGCGCCGCGCTGCTGGCCTGGCCGGCGGTGCTGAACGGCTACCCGCTCGTCTTCATCGACACCTCCTCCTACCTCAACCATACCACCCTGCCCGAGCTGCCCTGGGACAAGACCCAGGCCTACGGGCCGTTCCTGCACCTGTTCCACTGGCAGGTGACGCTGTGGCCGACGGTGGCGGCGCAGGCGCTGATCGCGTCACACCTGATCTGGCTGGCGCAGCGCATGACGCGCGGGCGTGCGCGGGCGGGGGCGCATGTGGTCGTCTGCGCGGCGCTCGCGGCGCTGACCTCGGCGCCCTGGTTCCTGGCGACGCTGATGCCGGACGCGCTGACCGGGGCGGCGGCGCTCTGCGTCATCCTGCTCGGCTGCGGGCGGCTGCATCCGTGGGAGTCGGCCTGGGTCACGGTGCTCGGTACGCTCTCGATCGCAGCGCATCTGTCGCACCTGCCTACCGCCTTCGCGCTTGTGGCGCTGGTGGCCGTCCTGACGCGCTCGCCGGCCGCGGTGCTGCGGGGCGCGGCACCCGTCGCGCTCGCCCTGGTCTTCCTGTTCGGCGCCAACCTCGTCGGCTTCGGCCGCGCGACGCTGTCGCCGCATGGCGCCGTGTTCCTTCTGGCGCGGCTGCAGGCGGACGGGCCGGCCGCCGCGACGATCCGCGCGCGCTGCCCGGAGGCGGGCTGGCATCTCTGCGCCTTCACCGACCGCATGCCGATGGACAGCGACGAGTTCCTCTGGGATGGCGGCAGCCCGCTCAACCGCAACCCGGACGGCATCTGGCGGCCGATGGGCGGCGTGCGCGGCGCGGCGGAGGCGCGCGAGATCGTCGGCGCCACGCTGCGTGACCATCCGCTGGACGTCGGGGAGGCGATGCTGCGCAACACGTTGGCGCAGCTCCGCCTCGTTGCGGTCGGCGACACGCTGGTGGACACCTATCTCGAGGTCTCCGCCCGGATCCCGATCGCGCGCGCCTTCCCGTCACGCGAGGTCGCGGCCTTCGATGTGGGGCTGCAGGCGCGGGGCGAGCTGCCCGCGCGCGCCGCGCCCTTCCTGGCGCCGCACCTGCCCGTGCTGCTCGTCGCGCTCGCGGTCGCGCCGGTGCTGCTGTGGCGCGCCTGGCGACAGCGCGACCTTGGCCGCGGCACGCTGCTGGCTGGCGCGCTGCTCGCGCTGCTGGCCAACGCCTTCGCCACCGGCGCGCTGTCGAAGCCGCATCACCGCTACGAGGCGCGGATCGTGTGGCTGCTGCCCTTGGCGGTGCTGCTGACGGCGCTGCCGCCGCCGCGTCGGCGGTGAGCGGCGGGGAGGGCGCTGCCCTCCCCGGACCCCTCCTGCCAGGAGCCTGGAGGCTCCTGGACCTGCATTTGTTTTCGGGTCGGGAGGGAGGGGGCCTGTCGCGCCCGTGGTGAAGGGTGCGCCCGCGAGGCCCCCTCCCTCGCCACCCGATGTCAGACGGGGTTCCAAGGGCCCCCGGCCCTTGGTGGGGAGGGTCCGGGAGGGGCAACGCCCCTCCCGCGCCCCGCTACGCCGCCAGCTGCGCCGCGACCTGCTCCGGCGTCATGCGCACCAGTGCCTCGTAGTCCTTCAGCAGCGTCTCGGTGATCGCGGCCGGGGTGAAGGTGAGGTCGCCCACCTGGCGCACCGGCGTCACCTCGGCCGCGGTGCCCGCCAGGAAGACTTCGCTCGCCTTGGCGAGGTCGGATTGCGGGATGGTGCGCTCCACCACCGCGATCTGCCGCTTCTTCGCGAGCCCCATGACGGTGCGGCGCGTGATGCCGTCGAGGAAGTTGACCGGCGTCGGCGTGTGCAGCGCGCCGTCGATCACCAGGAAAACGTTGGCGCCCGTCGCCTCGCTGATGTCGCCCTTCCAGTCGAGCATCAAGGCGTCGTCGAAGCCCTCGGCCTCCGCGTGGTGCTTGGACAGCGTGCCGATCATGTAGAGCCCGGCGGCCTTGGAAGCGGTCGGCGCCGTCTCGGGATGCGGGCGCTTCCACTTCGCCCAGCCGAGGCGCACGCCCTTCATGCGGTTGTCGCCGAATAGGTTGGGCCAGGCCCAGGTCGCGATCGCCAGATGGATCTTCGTCTGCTGCGCAGAGACCGAGAGCTGCTCCGCGCCCCGCCAGGCGATCGGGCGGACATAGGCGTCGGTCTGGCCGTTCTTCGCGAGCGTCGCCACGCAGGCTGCGTCGATCTGCTCGGCGGTCCAGGGGATCTCGAAGCCCAGGATCCGGCCGGAGGCGATCAGGCGTTCCGTGTGCTCGCGAAGCTTGAAGATGTGGCCCGAATAGGCACGCTCGCCCTCGAAGACGCCGGAGGCGTAGTGCAGGCCATGCGTCAGCACGTGCAGCTTCGCGTCGCGCCAGGGGACGAACTCGCCATCCAGCCAGATCCAGCCGTCGCGGTCGTCGAAGGGCACCAGGGCCATCGCGGCATTCCTCCGGTCTCGTGGGCGGCCGCGATCCGGCCGCCGCGCTTACACACGCCCATGCGCCTGTCCTATATCGGGAGGCGCCGGGCCATGCGATGGGCGGAGTGTGGCCTGGACGAGGAAAAGCGTCAATGATGCTGACCCATTACGGAGCCGCATGACAGCCTTGCCGAAGACCCCTCCGGAGGGTGCGGCCGAGGGCGCCCGCGGCACCCCGGCGGCCGGGCGCAACCTGCTCTTCCTGCGGGAGGAGGAGCTGCGGCTCGCCCAGGACCTGCTGTTCTTCGGCTACCGCGACTTCACCTCCGGGGCGGACGCGATCCTCGCCGAGCTCGGCATGGGCCGCGCGCATCACCGCGTGCTGCATTTCGTCGGCCGACGGCCGGGCATCACGGTGGGCGAGCTGCTCGGGATCCTGGCCATCACCAAGCAGTCGCTCGGCCGCGTCCTGACGCCGCTGGTGGACGACGGCTACGTGACGCAGGAGACCGGCCGCAACGACCGCCGCCAGCGCCTGCTGTCGCTCACCGCGAAGGGCGCGACGCTCGAACGCCGGCTCTACGAACGCCAGCGGGAGACGGTGATGGCCGCCTATCGCGAGGCCGGCCCGCAGGCGGTGGAGGGCTTCCGGCGCGTGATGCGCGGGCTGATGGGCCGCGACGCGCGCGCCGCGCTCGCCCGGCTCGAGGCGCGGGAGGGCGAGCCGACGCCATGAGCACGGCCGAGGCGGTCGCCGAGGCGCCGCATATCCTCGTCGTGGACGACGATGCGCGGCTGCGCGCCCTGCTGCAGCGTTTCCTGACCGGTGAGGGGTTCCGCATCACCGCCGCCGCAGATGCGGCCGCGGCCCGCCGGGCGCTGTCCGGCGTCGCCTTCGACCTGGTGGTGCTCGATGTGATGATGCCCGGCGAGAGCGGGCTCGAGCTGGTGGAGAGCCTGCGGCGGGAGGGCAGCGACGTGCCGGTGCTGATGCTGACCGCGCGCGGCGCGCCGGACGACCGGATCGCGGGACTGGAAGCAGGGGTGGACGACTACCTCGGCAAGCCCTTCGACCCGCGCGAGCTGGCGCTGCGCATCCGCACCATCCTGCGCCGCGTGGCGCCGCCGCCGGTCGAGATGACGTCAGGGCCGGTCCAGCTCGGCACCCGCTGGTTCGACCCGCAGCGTGCCGAGCTGCGTGGGCCAGAGGGCACGATGCGCCTGACCGGCGGCGAGACCGCGCTGCTCGCCGCCCTCGCCGCGCGCCCCAACGAGGTGCTGAGCCGCGAGGAGATCGCAGCCGCGCTCGGCACGCCGGAAGCCGGGGAGCGGGCGATCGACGTGCAGGTCACGCGGCTGCGGCGGAAGGTGGAGCCCGATCCGCGCGAGCCGCGCTTCATCCAGACCGTGCGCCACCGCGGCTACGTGTTGCGGCCGGGGGTATGATGGGCACGCTGGAGCGCGCGCTGCGCGTCCTGGTGCCGCGCGGGCTGCTCGGGCGCAGCCTGCTCATCATCCTGCTGCCGATGCTCATCCTGCAGGGCGTTGCGCTGCAGATCTTCTACGGCTCGCATCTCGACGTGATCTCGCGCCGCCTGGCCGGCGCCGTCGCGGGCGAGGTCGGCTTCGTGATCGAGCTGCTGCACCGCGACCCCTCCGCCGAGAACCGCGCCTGGGCGTTCCGCGAGGCTGCCTGGCGCTTCGAGCTCGCAATGGCCTTCGAGCCGGGTGCGACGCTCGGCGCGGCGCAGGGGCGCGCGGCCTCGATGCCGCTGCTGCCGCTGGAGGAGGACCTCGCCCATGCGCTGACGGAGCGCGTCGGCCGGCCCTTCGATGCCGACTGGGTGTCGGACCCGCGCAGCGTCATCATGCGCATCCAGCTGCCCGACGGCGTGCTGCATGTGGAGGCGCCGCGTAAGCGGCTGTTCAGCGGCACGCTCTACCTGTTCGTCATCTGGCTCGTCGGCTCCTCGCTGCTGCTCTTCGTCGTCGCGGCGCTGTTCATGAAGAACCAGGTGCGCGCGATCCGGCGCCTGGCCGGCGCGGCGGAGGCCTTCGGCCTCGGGCGCGACATCGGCCCGATCAAGCCCGAGGGCGCCACCGAGGTGCGCCAGGCGGCACAGGCCTTCAACCGGATGCAGGAGCGCATCCGCCGGTTCGTCGGCCAGCGCACCGAGATGCTGGCTGGCATCAGCCACGACCTGCGCACGCCGTTGACGCGCATGCGCCTGGCGCTGGACGTGCTGCCGCGCACCGAGGAGGAGGAGGAGGACATCGCCGCCTTGACGCAGGACGTCGAGGAGATGGAGCGGATGGTCGCCGCCTATCTCGCCTTCGCGCGCGGCGAGGTGGCGGAGCAGCCGCAGCCCGCGGATCTCGCGGAACTCGTGCGCGACGTCGCGCAGAAGGCGCGCCGTGACGGCGCGGAGGTGGCGGTGGAAGCGCCGGGCACGCTGGTGCTGCCGCTGCGTCCCGATGCGCTGCGGCGCTGCCTGGCGAACCTGCTGGACAATGCGCGCAAGCATGCGCGGCGGATCGCGGTGGCAGTGGCCGAGGTGCCGCGCGGCGCCGTTGGCCTCGGCCCGTCCGGCGGCTGGGCGCAGGTGACGGTGGACGATGACGGGCCGGGCATCCCGCCGGACCAGCGCGAGGAGGCGTTCCGGCCCTTCGCGACGATGACCGCGGGCGGCACCGGTCTCGGGCTCGCCATCGCGCGTGACATCGCGCGCGCGCATGGCGGCGACATCGTGCTGGAGGACAGCCCGCTGGGCGGCCTCAGGGCGCGGATCCGGCTTCCGGTCTGACGAACCAGCCCGGGGCGAGGACGGTGAAGCCGTCCACCTCGACGATCAGGTCGCGCCGCGGGTCCATCCCTGCCTCTGCGAGTTGCCGGATTTCCGGCGTGCGCAGCACGTAGAGCGTGCCGGGCTCGTACCGGCCGGTGCGGATCTCATCCTCCGTGCGCGCCTTCAGCGCGTCCCAGACCTTCACGTCGACGCGCGCAAGGTACACGGCATCAGTCGGCAGGCGGAGTTCGCTGGCGAGGCGCGCGGTGCGAACCCAGCCCGGCGCGCGGATCGTGGTGGGCACGGAGCGGAGCCGGGCATAGCGCGCTGCCGCCTCTCCCCAGAACGGAGCCTGTGCGATGCTGGGCAGCGTCGGGGGCAGCGTCGCGAGGGCGGAGCGACGCGCCAGTACACCGGCTGATACGTCGGCGACCTGCAGGACCAGCAGGACGGCCAGCACGGGCCCTGCGAGCCGGCCGGCGTCGCGGATCACCGCGAAGGCGGCGGCGAAGATGGCGGCATAGACGAGCGGCCAGACCATGCGGTTCGACGCCCGCAGCACGCCGAACCCCTCTTCCAGGACGGCAGGCAGCGGCAGGACCAGGATATCGCGCCCGGCAAGCACGATGCGATGCGTGATAGCGAACAGGGCCAGCAACAGAAGGATGCGCAACAGCGGGCCGTGCTGCCGCATCACCGCGCCGAAGCTTCCTGTCCGAAGCGCAATGGAGAATCCGAGCAGCAGTAGCCCCAGCGTGCCGAGCCCGAAATACGATGCCGAAACCTCGGATTCGCCGTTGTCGGGGAGGTCGGGCAGGAACACCGACCAAGTGCCGCTGTCGAAGGGTGCGACGAGGTCGAGGCTCCAATCGCCGTAGCCGCCGCTGACATGTCCGTCGGTCAGCACGAAAAAGCCGCCCAGCCAGAGGCCGAAGAGCATCGCCCCGACGCCGGCGGCCGCTTCCTGCGCAAGGCAGGGCGGCCGTCGGTGTTCGAGGCGACGCAGCCAGTCCGCGAACCAGATCGCGGCCACCATCACCATGAGGTAGCTGTGCACAAGGCTGCTCACGAGCAGCAGCGCACACCAGGCGGCGGCATGGCGGGGTCCCGTCCGGGCGCGGATGTAGAGCAGCAGCGCAGCGCAGAGCAGGAACTGGCCGGCCAGCGCAGGATGGATCGCCATGCGCCAGAGGAGGATGGGCTGCCACGCGGCCAAGCCGGCCACTGCCACGCGCGCGACCACGTCGCGCGTCAAAAGACCGGTGACCATCCAGGCCAGAACGGCCTGCAGCACCCCGGCTGTGAACAGCCACGCGCCCCAATACTGATGGACGAACGGCCCAGCGCCGATGCCCTTCAGAGCAAGCGCTACGAGCGGGATGCTGTCCGAGTAGAAAATCGACGACCCGAGTTCGAGCCCATAGGCGCTGTTGCGCGCCGGCGGCCACTCGAATGGAGCCGCGCGGAAGTAATCCCACCCGATCAAGTGGGCGCCCGGGTCGTCGCTCAGCGGGTTGCCGAGGATCCAGCCGACATGGGACGGCAGGACAACCCCCGGCCCGAACATCAGGAGGACCGGCGCAACCCCCAGCAGGCACGCGATCAGCAGGCCGACCGGGCCGGTCCAGGCCCGGCCGGAGGACGTCATCCGCCCTGCTTGTTCGCCATCTGCTTGACCTCTTCCATCGCCTCCGCGAAGCGACGGTTCAGCAGGGCCAGCGCCTCGGCATTCGACTTCTGGATGAGGTCGGCGATCTCCTTCATGTTGCCGACCGCCCGCTCATAGCCGGCCTTCAGCAGCTCTGCCTGGCGCGAGGCGCGGTCCTGCGGGCTGTCGGTGCCGGACATGCTGCGCATCGCTTCTGTCATCTCGCCCATTGCCGACTGCACGATCTCCATGTGCCGCCGCGCGACCGCCTGCGCGCCCTCGAGCGCGATGCGGTTGGCGGCCGACAGCGCCTCGAGGTTGCGGCGCTGCGCCTGGGCCAGGCTCTCCAGATCCGCGAAATGCGGCATCCGGAACTCGGCGAACATCTTCATCATGTCTTCGGGCTTCATGCCGAACCGGTCGGACATCGTGCCGTCTCCACTTTCTGCCGGGGCATGCTAGCCGAGGCACGAGGGGGGCAGAAGCCGCCCCTGCCTCACGGGGTCGTGCTGTCGGGTCCAGGGTCGGAGCCGGCCGGCGGCGCGGCGAGGTCGCCATCAGCCAGCCCGAAGCTGCGCGCCGCCTGCTCGGCACGTTCCAGCGCACGGTCGAGCGCGGCCATGGTCGGTCCCAGCTCCTCGCTCGTGTCCTTCGACCAGACATTCACCGCGCGGATCCAGACGAGCGTCAGGCCGGCGGCGCGCAGCCGGCCCCGGAGGCCGCTGGCGTCAATCTCGGCCAGGTCCAGCATGCGTTCCATGCTGCGCTGGAACAGCGGCGCGACGGCGCCGAACAGCACGGCATCCGTGTACATCTCGGTCATCAGCCGCCGCATGCCCGGCTTGTAGGGCGCGAGCGCGTCGAGGCCGCGCATCAGCACGTCGAACAGCCGGTCGCGCGGCGTGCCGCCCTGGCCGGGGACGGTGCCGCTCGTGACCTCGTCCATCACCTGCTCGGCGAAGAGGCGCAGCAGGCCCAGCCGCGAGGGGAAGCGGCGGACCAGCTCGCCCGCGGGCACGCCGGATTCGTCCGACAGGCGCGTCACGGTCACGCCGCGCCAGCCATGCGCGGCGACCACCCGGAACAGGGCCTCGATCAGGGCCGCGTCGGCTTTCATCGGATCCATGTGCGAAGGGTGGGGGCTCGCGACCGTTCCGCCAAGCTACCCGGCCAATTCGCGCGACCGGGCCGTGGCGGCGGCGATGGCGCGGGAGAGGTGGTCGGGCCAGGCGGAGCGCTCCATCAGCACGGCGAGCGCCCGCTCGGTCGTGCCCTTCGGGCTGGTGACGTTCTTGCGGAGCTGCGCGGCGTCCTCGGCGCTCGCGCCGAGCAGCGCGCCCGATCCGGCGACGGTGGCGCGGGCCATGCGGCGGGCGAGGTCGGCGGGGATGCCCTGCTCCAGGGCGGCCGCTTCCAGCAGCTCGGCGAGGAGGAAGACATAGGCCGGCCCCCCGCCGGAGACCGCCGTGACCGGGTCGAGCAGGCCCTCCTCCTCGACCCAGGCGACCTCGCCGGTAGCACCCAGCAGCGTGTCGGCAAGTGCGCGCTGCGCGGCGGTCACGCCAGGCCCGGTGCAGGCCACGGTGAAGCCCTGCCGCACGGCGGCCGGGGTGTTGGGCATGGCGCGCACGATCGCGGCCTGGTCGCCAAGCCCTCCGCGCATGCCGGCCAGGGTCTTGCCGGCCATGATGGAGACGAAGACGGCGGATGCCGCGAAGCGGGCGTAATGCGGCAGGGCCGTCGCGGCCTCCTGCGGCTTGATCGCCAGCACGACGGCGGCGGGCGCGAAGCCAGGCGGGATGTCCCCTGCCCCCCTGGCGAGCGTGGTGCCGTCGGGTGCGGCGGGGAGGAAGGGGTCCACCACGACGGTTTCGGACAAACCCCGCTCCCGCCAGCCAGCGAGCATGGCGCCGCCCATCTTGCCGCAGCCGACGAGGAGCAGGGGGGGAAGCGTGTCCGTCATGGCGGCGAGCCTCGCCGCCATGACGGGCGCTGGCAAGAGCGCCGAATCAGGCCTCGCCGACGCAGTCCAGCATCGCCGCCTGCAGCGCATCCGCGGGCGCCTTGCCGCCCCAGAGCACGAACTGGAAGGCGGGGAAGAAGCGCTCGCACTCGGTCAGCGCGATGTCCACCATGTCCTCGAGCGATTCGGCCGAGGCGCCGGGCGCCCCGCGCAGCAGGACGGAGTGGCGGAACACCGGCACGCCGTCGTCGCTGTCGAGGCCGAAATGGCCGATCCAGAGCTTCTCGTTCGCCATCGCCAGCAGCTCGAAAAGCTTCTCGCGCTTCTCGGGCGGCACCTTGAGGTCGAAGGCGCAGGAGAAGTGCATGGCACTGATCTCGTGCGACCAGGAGAAGTAGAGGCCGTAGTCGCACCACTTGCCGGGTGCCTCGGCCGCCATCTCGGCCTCGGAGCGCCGGTCGAAGACCCATTCGTTCGAGGCGACGATCTGTTCGATGATGTCGAGCGGGTTGGCGGAGCGCTCGTGCGTTTCCTGGCCGAGATAGGCAGACATGCGGCACCTCCTTCGCCCGGACCGGGGCGGCGCCGGCCCCCCTGCCGGACGCCCACCCGCGTGAGAACGCGTCTGGGGATCCCCCTGAAGAGGCTGCCCCGAGGTGTTGGGGTTCAACACCCCGATTCGCCACTATCCCTAGACTACCTGGGCGCGGAACGCTCCCGCAAGCATCCGGTTTGCCTCATCTCCCAAAGGCTTGTGGACAACCCTTCAGGGCGCGCCGTCGAGGGCCGGGCCATTCGCCTTCGGCGCTTCCAGCGCGGCCACCCGCGCCTCGAGCTCAGTGAGCCGCTGGGTCAGCGTCTCCGCCTCCTCCCGGGCGCGGCGGGCCACTTCGAGCGCGGCGTCGAGATCCTCGCGCCGCACCAGCTCGAGCCGCTGCACCATCGCCTCGACCTGCGCGCGGGCCATCGCCTCGGCCTCCGAGCGCACGGCCGCCATCACCGAGAAGGCGCCGCCCGCCATGCCCGCGAGATCGTCGAAGACCCCGCGCGGACCGCGCCGCCCGTCATCACCCATTGCCATCACGACCTCCTTGCCCTGGCCCGGCCTCAGCTTGTCCGGCCGCGAAAGCCCGGCCTATACCCCGGCGCCGGCGCGACGGCAGCCCGCGCAAGGGGACGGGGATGTATCTGGTCACCGGCGGCGCCGGTTTCATCGGTTCGAACCTGGTCGCGGCGCTGGCGGCCCGCGGCGCCGAGGTGATGGTGGTGGACCGGCTGCGCGAGGGCGTGCCGGGGCGCGAGAAGTGGCGCAACCTGGCGAAGCACACCATCGCGGGCATCCTGCCGCCCGAGGAGATCGAGGATTACTGGGCCGAGAGCGCCGACGAGATCGACGCGGTGCTGCACATGGGCGCGATCAGCGCGACGACGGCGACCGACGGCGACCTCGTCGCGGTCACCAACTTCACCCTGCCGCTCTGGCTCTGGTCGGTCTGCGCGGAGCGCGGCATCCCCTTCATCTACGCATCCTCCGCGGCGACCTATGGCGACGGGTCCCTTGGCTTCGAGGACGATGCGACCCCCGCGGCGCTGGCGGCGCTGCGTCCGCTGAACCTCTATGGCTGGTCGAAGCTCGCCTTCGACCGGCGCGTTGCCGACATGCTCGACCGCGGCACGCCGGCGCCGCCGCAATGGGCGGGGCTGCGCTTCTTCAACGTCTATGGCCCGAACGAGTACCACAAGGGCCGCATGGCGAGCGTGGTGTTCCACAAGTTCCATGAGGTCGCGGGCGGCAGCGCGGCGCGGCTGTTCCGCTCCGACCGCGCCGGCGTCGCGGATGGCGAGCAGAAGCGCGACTTCGTGCATGTGGACGATTGCGTGAAGGTCATCCTCTGGCTGCTCGACAATCCGGAGGCGAGCGGGCTGTTCAACGTCGGCTCGGGCGAGGCGCGCAGCTTCCTCGACCTGGTGCGCGCGATGTTCGCCGCGATGGACGAGAAGCCGCGCGTCGAATTCGTGGACATGCCGGCCGACCTGCGCGGCAAGTACCAGTACTTCACCGAGGCGCCGCTCACGCGGCTGCGCGAGGTCGGCTACGACGCGCCGATGACGCGGCTCGACGACGGCGTCGGGCGCTATGTGCGCGACTTCCTGATGCGGGCGGACCCGCACCGCTGATGCTCTCCACGCTTCCCGTCCTCGCCTTCCCCGCCATCGACCCCATCGCGGTCCAGATCGGGCCGCTTGCGATCCGCTGGTATGCGCTCGCCTATATCGGCGGCATCGTCCTCGGCTGGTGGCTGGCACGGCGGCTGGCGGCGCTGCATCCGGTGGCGGCAACACGCGAGCAGGTGGACGATGCGGTCACCTGGGTGACGCTCGGCATCATACTCGGCGGGCGGCTCGGCTACGTGCTGTTCTACCGGCCGGGCTACTACGTCACGGCGCCGTGGGAGGCGCTGTATCTCTGGCATGGCGGCATGTCCTTCCATGGCGGCATGCTCGGCGTGATCATCGCGCTCTGGTGGTTCTGCCGGCGGCAGCACATCGATCCCCTCCTGCTCGGGGACCGCGCGGCGGCGGTGGTGCCGATCGGGCTGTTCCTCGGGCGGCTCGCGAACTTCGCCAACGGCGAGCTCTGGGGCCGGGTGAGCGACGTGCCCTGGGCGATGGTCTTCCCGACCGGCGGGCCGGAGCCGCGGCACCCGAGCCAGCTCTACCAGGCCTTCCTGGAAGGCGTGGTGCTGTTCGTGCTGCTGCAGGTGCTGGTGCGCATTCCCGCGATCCGCGCGCGCCCCGGCACGCTGACGGGCGTCTTCCTCGTCGGCTACGGCATCGCGCGGCTGATCGGCGAGTTGTTCCGCCAGCCCGACGCGCATCTCGGCTTCCTCGTCGCCGGGATCACCATGGGGCAGCTGCTGTCGCTGCCGATGGTGGCGGTCGGGCTCTGGCTGATCCTGCGCGCACGGCAGCGGCCCGCGGTCGCGTGACGGATGGGTGAGGCGCCCGAGCGGCTCGACCGCTTCATGGCGCGCGCGGTGGCGGCCTATTACGCACGGCGCGAGACGCCCTTCGGCCGCGCCGGCGACTTCACCACCGCGCCCGAGATCTCGCAGGCCTTCGGCGAGGTGCTGGGCGTCTGGTGCGCAGTGGCTTGGCAGCGGATGGGCCGGCCCGACCCGGTGCTGCTGGTGGAGTGCGGGCCGGGCCGCGGCACGCTGATGGCCGATGCGCTGCGCGCCGTCGCAGGCGTGGCGCCGGAGTTCCGCGCCGCGCTGCGCGTGCACCTCGTCGAGACATCGCCGGCGTTGCGCGCGCAGCAGGCGCGCGTGGTGCCGGACGCGACATGGCACGACGACGTCGCGACGCTGCCGCCGGGGCCGATGCTGCTGCTGGCCAACGAGTTCCTCGATGCGCTGCCGATCCGGCAATTCGTCCGGCGCGGTCGTGCGTGGCTGGAGCGGCATGTGGCGGCCGACACCTTCGTCGACCTGCCCGCGACAGACCTGCCCCGGTTGCCGGCGGATGCGCCAGAGGGCGCGGTGAAGGAGGTGTCGGAGCCGTCGCTCGTCTTCGTCCAGTGGCTCGCCGCGCGCATCGCGGCTGAGCGCGGCGCGGCGCTGGTGGTCGATTACGGGCCCGGCCAGCCCGGCTTCGGCGACACGCTCCAGGCGATGCGCGCCCATGAGACCGGGCTCGACCCGCTCGCCGGGCCCGGCACGCGCGACCTGACGGCGCATGTGGATTTCCCGACGCTGGCCGCCGCCGCGCGCGAGGCGGGCGCCCGCGTCTTCGGCCCGCTGCCGCAGGGGCTGCTGCTGCAGCGCCTCGGGCTCATGACGCGCGCCGCGATGCTCGCCCGCGCGCGGCCGCGGCTGGCTGGCGAGATCCTCTCCGGGGCGGAGCGGCTGGTCGCGGCGGAGGGGATGGGGCGGCTGTTCAAGGCGCTCGCCCTCTGCGATCCCGGCCTGGGCGTGCCGCCCGGATTCGAGGAACCATGACGCCCGTCCTGACCGCCGGCCTGCCCGTGCCGCACGGCTTCTTCACGCGCCGCGGTGGCGTTTCCACCGGGCGCTTCGCCAGCCTGAATTGCTCGCTCTCCGGCCGCGACGACGCCGCGGCGGTGGCGGAGAACCGCGCGCGCGCCGCCACGGCGCTCGGCCACGACCCGGCACGGCTGGTCGGGCTGACGCAGGTGCACGGGGTTGCGGTCGCGGAGGTGACGGAGCCCTGGCCAGCCGAGGCGCGGCCGCAGGCGGACGCGTTGGTGACGGACCGGCCGGGCCTGTTGCTGGGGATCGTGACCGGCGATTGCGCGCCGGTGCTCTTCGCCGATGCGGAGGCCGGCGTGGTCGGCGCGGCGCATGCCGGATGGCGCGGTGCGGTTGCCGGCGTGCTCGAGGCGACGGTCGCGGCGATGGAACGGCTCGGTGCCTCGCGAACGCGCATCGCGGCCGCGGTCGGGCCCTGCATCGGACAGGCGAGCTACGAGGTCGGCCCCGACCTGCGCGACGCGCTGCTGGCGCGCGACGCAGGGGATGCGCGGTTCCTGGCACCCGGCCGGCGCGAGGATCGCTGGCAGTTCGACCTGCCGGGCTATTGCCTGGCGCGGCTCGCAGCCTTCGGGGTCACCGCGAACTGGATCGGGCGCGACACGCTGGCGGAGGAAGATGAGTTCTTCAGCCATCGCCGCGCGACGCTGTCTGGCGGCGGACCGATCGGGCACCAGTTGTCCGCCATCGCCCTGCCCGCATGAGCACGCCATGCCCTATGTCATCATGTTCGTCGTCATGATCCTCCTCACGCTGCTGGCCTCCTGTGTCCTCGTCTAGGCGCGCCGCGCTCGGCGTGATCGGGCTCGGACTGCTCGCCGGTTGCGGCGGGCTGCCGCAGCCCTTCCGCGGCCAGCCGGGCGAGCTCGCGCGGCGCCTGGCGCGGCCGCCGGCCTATCGCCTCGCCGTGCCGGCGCCGCGGGAGGCGCTGCTGACCGACGCCGAGGCCGAGGGCTATGCCGAGGCGCTCGCCCAGGCGCTGATGGCCCAGGACGTGCCGGCCGTGGGCAATGAGCGCTTCCCGCTCGACTGGGTCGTGGAGGTCGTTGCGGCATCGGAAGGCGGGCAGGTGGTGCCGCGCTACCGTGTCCGCGACGCCGATGGCCGATCGCTCGGCGACTATGCCGGGCGCGCGGTGCCGGCGCGCAGCTGGGTCGAGGGCGGCGCCGAGGTGCATCGCCGCGCGGCGGCGGAGGCGGCGCCGCGCCTTGCGCTGCTCGTCGCCCGCGCCGATGCCCAGCGCCGCACGGGCGACGAGCGGGCGGTCGGCGTCGGACCGCCGATCGTGCGCGTGATCCCGGTGCGCGGCGCGCCCGGCGACGGCAACCAGAGCCTCACGGCCCGCATGACGGAGCGCCTGGCCGGGCGCGGGCTGCAGGTGGTGGAGCAGGCGGAAGGCGCGCAATATGCGCTGCAGGGTGTGGTCAGCGTCGTGCCGGCCCGGCCCGGGGTCCAGCGTGTCGAGATCGTATGGACCGTGTCGCGCCGCGACGGCTTCGACCTCGGCCGCGTGCTGCAACTGAACGAGATCCCGGCCGGCAGCCTGAACGGGCTCTGGGCGGACGTCGCCTTCGTGGTGGCCGACGAGGCGGCGGGCGGGGTGCGGGACGTGATCGCCAATGCGGGCGGGTTCGCGGCGGCAGAGGGCGCACCGGCCCAGGCGCAGGGACAGCCCGGGCAGGCGCAGGCGGCGCCGCGTTGAGGCGCATGACGAAGGCGCAACCCTCTCTCGCCCCGCCGTGATGGACACCGGAAGGTCACGTTGCTATCGCTCCGCCCGCCTGCGACGGCGCGGGCGGTCGATCCCGGATTGGGGCCTCGCGGCATGAAGATCATTGCGTGCAACAGCAACCGCCCGCTCGCCGAGGCGGTGGCGGCGACGCTGGGAATGCCGCTGACCCAGGCGAGCGTGCGGCGCTTCGCCGACATGGAAGTCTTCGTCGAGATCCACGAGAACGTCCGCGGCGAGGACGTCTTCGTCATCCAGTCCACGAGCTACCCCGCCAATGACAACCTGATGGAGCTGCTGATCATGCTGGACGCGCTGAAGCGCGGCAGCGCGCGGCGCATCACGGCGGTCATTCCCTATTTCGGCTACGCGCGGCAGGACCGGAAATCAGGCCCGCGCACGCCGATCAGCGCGAAGCTGGTGGCCAACCTGATCACCGCGGCGGGCGCCAACCGCGTGCTGACGATGGACCTGCATGCCGCGCAGATCCAGGGCTTCTTCGACATCCCGGTGGACAACCTCTTCGCCGCGCCGCTCTTCGCGCGCGACATCACGGAGCGCTTCGCGGGGCGCGATCTGATGGTCGTCTCGCCGGATGTCGGCGGCGTGGTGCGGGCGCGCGCGATCGCGGCGCGGATCCACAGCGACCTCGCCATCATCGACAAGCGGCGCCCGCGCGCCGGCGTGTCCGAGGTGATGAACGTGATCGGCGAGGTCGAGGGCCGCCACTGCATCCTGGTGGACGACATCGTCGATTCCGGTGGCACGCTCTGCAACGCGGCGGAGGCGCTGCTGAAGCACGGTGCGAAGTCGGCGAGCGTCTATGTGACGCACGGCGTCTTCTCGGGCGGCGCGGTGGCGCGCGTCGGTGCGGCGCATATCGAGACGATGGTCGTGACGGATTCGATCCTGGCGACGGAAGCCGTCCGCGTCAGCCGCAACATCAAGCAGCTCACCATCGCGCCGCTGATCGCCGAGGCGATGAAGCGGATCAGCGAGGAGAGCAGCGTGAGCAGCCTGTTCAACTGACAGGCCGCCAAGCCGCTAAGCCGGCATGAACATCGGAACCGGCGGGCCGCCTTCCGTCGCGCGGAACACGACGCGCAGCCGCATCCCGATCCGCACCGCATCCGGCTCAACATCCACCAGGTTGGTGAAGACGCGCGGCCCCTCGGCGAGCTCGACGACCGCGGGCATGTAGGGCGTGGCGGTCCGCATCACCGTGTAGCTGTAGAGCGCGCCCTGCCCGCCCGCCGGCACCAGCTCGACATTCGGCGAGAGCGTGAAGGGCGAGACGCCGCGTGGCGGGAAGAAGTGGCGGCCCGTGTCCTTGCAGCGGCCGATCATCAGCCGGTCCTCGGCTGCCGCATCCCAGAATGGCTGCGTCGTCGGGTCCGGGATCGGGGGCTGGATCATCCGCTCGCTCATGCCGTCCGCTCCAGGATGACGGTCGCGCTGCCGTGCCGGTGCCCGAGCAGCCCGCCCGTGCCATGCGCGAGCGCCAGGCTGCAATCCTTCACCTGCACGGCCGGGTGCGCCTCGCCGCGCAGCTGCCGCACCGCCTCGATCACCTTCGTCATGCCGCCGCGATTCGCCGGATGGTTGGAGCAGAGCCCGCCCCCATCGGTGTTGAAGGGCAGCTTGCCCACGCCGCTGATCAGGTTGCCGTCGGCGACGAAGCGCCCACCCTCTCCCTTCGCGCAGAAGCCGAGATCCTCGATCTGGATCAGCACGGTGATGGTGAAGCTGTCGTAGATTGACGCATACCGGATGTCGGCGGGCGTGACACCCGCCTCCTCGAAGGCGCGCGCGCCGGACCAGCGGGCGCCGGAGAAGGTAAGGTCGTTGTACCCGCCGGCATGGTTCTTCAGCGCCTCGCCGGTGCCGCGCACCGTCACCACGGGGCGCTTGAGGTCGCGTGCGATCTCGGGCCGCGCCACGATCAGCGCGCCGCCGCCATCGCTGATCACGCAGCAATCGAGGCGATGCAGCGGGTCGGCGACGAGCGGGCTCTCCACTACCTCCTCCACCGTCACGACCTTGCGCAGCATCGCATGCGGGTTGTGCTGCGCGTGGTGGCTGGCCGCGACCTTGATCCAGGCGAGCTGCTCCGACGTCGTGCCGAATTCGTGCATGTGGCGCATCGCGCACATGGCGTAGGCGGCGGCGACGGTGCGGCCCATCGGAATCTCGAACTGGTCGTCCGGGATCGCAGGATCCTGGCGGCGCGTGGCCTTGCCGGTCGCCTGTCCCTCGCTGCGCGGCCGGCCCGCCAGCGTGATCAGCGCGACGTCGCAGCGCCCGGTCGCGATGGCGGCCGCGGCATGCGCGACATGCGCAATCGGGCTCGACCCGCCGATGTCGGTGCTGTCCGCGTGCCGCAGCCGGTCGAGGCCGAGATACTCGGCGATGGAGAGCGGCCCCATGCCCGGCGCGTCGCCGGCGCAGAAATAGCCGTCCACGTCGTCCCTGGAGAGGCCCGCATCCTGGAGCGCGCCCCAGGCGACCTCGGCATGCAGCTGCGCGGTGGACTTGTCCGGCGCCTTGCGCGTCGGGTGCTCGAAGGCGCCAACGACGCAGGCGCTGCCGTTGAGGCTCATGTGATCGGCGCTCCTCCTCCTGCCGGACACTGGCCGGGGCCGGCGGGTTGGGCAAGCGGGCGGGCGATGGGATATACGGGCGCAAAGAGGAGGCCAGCCATGGACGTCACCCCCCCGCTCGGCATCTCGGCCACGACCGCCGGCTACATGTCGGGCTTCGGCAACGGCTTCGAGACCGAGGCGCTGCCAGGTGCGCTGCCGGTCGGGCGCAATTCCCCGCAGCGCTGCGCCTACGGGCTCTATGCCGAGCAGTTGAGCGGATCGCCCTTCACCGCGCCACGCGCCAGCAACCAGCGGTCGTGGCTCTACCGGATCCGCCCGACCGTCGCGCATATCGGGCGATTCCAGAAGGCCGCCCTGCCCTTCTGGGTCAGTGCACCGGACGCCGCCGAGCACGACCTGCCGATCCAGCCGTTGCGCTGGGACCCGATCCCGCTGCCCTCCGAGAAGCTCACCTTCCTCACCGGCATGCGCACCATCACCACCGCCGGCGACGTCGCAGCCCAGACCGGCATGGCGGCACACATCGCGCTCGTCACGACGAGCATGGCGGGCGAGACCTTCTGGAACGCGGATGCCGAGATGCTCGTCGTCCCGCAATCCGGCAGCCTGCGCTTCCGCACGGAGTTCGGCGTGATCGACACGGCGCCCGGCGAGATCTGCATCATCCCGCGCGGCGTGAAGTTCCGCGTCGAGGTCACGGCGCCGGCGCGCGCCTATGTCTGCGAGAATTACGGCGGCGCCTTCACCCTGCCGGAACGCGGCCCGATCGGCGCGAACTGCATGGCCAACCAGCGCGACTTCCTCTCCCCCGTCGCGGCCTATGAGGATCTCGAGGACACGCACCGCGTGGTGGTGAAGTGGGGCGGGGTCTTCTGGGAGAGCGAGATCGGCCATTCGCCGCTCGACGTCGTGGCCTGGCACGGCAACTACGCGCCCTATAAATACGACCTGCGCCGCTACTCCCCGGTCGGGCCGATCCTGTTCGATCACGCCGATCCCTCGATCTTCACCTGCCTGACGGCGCCGTCGGAGACGCCGGGCACGGCGAATATCGACTTCGTGCTGTTCCCGGAGCGCTGGATGGTGGCGGAGAACACCTTCCGCCCGCCCTGGTACCACATGAACCTGATGAGCGAGTTCATGGGGCTGATCTACGGCCAGTACGACGCCAAGCCGCAGGGCTTCGTGCCGGGCGGCTTCAGCCTGCACAACTGCATGCTGCCGCACGGGCCGGATGCGGAGGCCTTCGAGAAGGCCTGCACCGTGGAGCTCAAGCCGCACAAGCTGGAAGGCACCATGGCCTTCATGTTCGAGACGCGACTGGCGCAGCGCGTCACCGCCTTCGCGGCGTCCCTGCCGCAGCTGCAGGCGGGCTACCGCGATTGCTGGTCGGGGCTGCACAAGACCTTCGACCCGAGCCGCCCATGAGCCTCGACCACACGCATCTCGCCGCGCGGCGGAGCCACGTCGCCTCCGCCAACGGCCATCGCGACTTCCCGATCCAGAACCTGCCGCTGGGCATCTTTTCGCACCGCAGCGGGACGCCGCGGCCGGGGGTGGCAATCGGGGACATGATCCTCGATCTCGACGCGGTTCTGGACGCGCGGCTGATCTGCAGCGAGGCGGCCGAGGCGGTGGAAGCGGTGACCGGCGGCGCGCTGAACGGGCTGCTCGCGCTCGGCACGCGTCACCGGCGGGCCTTGCGCGCGCAGGTCTTCGCGCTGCTGGAGGAAGGTTCCGAGTTCGCCGCGCAGGCAACGCGCTGCCTGCATCACGCACCGTATTGCGCGGTGCTGCTTCCGGTGCGGATCGGCGACTACACCGATTTCTACGCCGGCATCCAGCACGCGACGAATGTCGGCGCGCTGTTCCGCCCCGACAACCCGCTGCTCCCGAACTACAAGCACGTGCCGATCGGCTACCACGGCCGCGCCAGCAGCGTGGTGCCGAGCGGCCACGACGTCCGCCGGCCGAACGGCCAACGGAAGTCCGCCGCCGATCCCTTGCCGAGCTTCGGGCCGAGCCGGAACCTCGATTACGAACTCGAACTCGGCATCTGGATCGGGTCGGGCAACGCGCTCGGCGAGCCGGTGCCGATCGGGGAAGCGGCGGAACACGTCGCGGGGTACTGCCTGTTGAACGATTGGTCGGCGCGCGACATCCAGGGCTGGGAATACCAGCCGCTCGGGCCGTTCCTGGCGAAGAATTTCTGCTCCACCGTCAGCCCCTGGATCGTTACGCCGGAGGCGCTCGCCCCCTTCCGCGCCGCGCAGCGCCCGCGGCCCGAGGGCGATCCGCGGCCGATGGACTATCTCTGGAACGAACGCGACCAGGCGGGTGGCGCGCTGGATCTCGAGCTGGAGGTATTCCTGGTCACGCCGGGGCTGCGCGAGAAGGGGCTGCCGCCGCATCGCCTGTCGCTCGGCCATGCGGCCGCGCTCTACTGGACGCCGGCGCAGCTCGTCGCGCATCACACGAGCGGCGGCTGCAACCTGCAGCCGGGCGACCTGCTTGGCACCGGCACGATCTCGACCGAGAGCGAGGGTGGCTGGGGCTCGCTGCTCGAGATCACGCGCGGGGGCAAGCAGCCGGTCGAGCTCGCCAGCGGCGAGACGCGGCGCTTCCTCGAGGATGGCGACGAGGTGGTGATGACCGCGCGCGCCCGGCGCGACGGCTTCGCCGGCATCGGCTTCGGGGAGTGCCGCGGCGTGGTCAGCCCAGCGCCTTCGGCGCGCTGACCCCGGCGCGGAGCCGCGCATAGGCGCGCAGGAGGTCGCGCGTCACCTCATGCGACGGCGCGCCGGGATCGTGCGCGCCGGCGCGGATCTCGCGCGCCAGCGCAGCGAGGTCGGCCGCCGGCACGGAGGCGACATCGGCCTCCGCCTCGCGGAGCGCGATCGCGATGGCGTTCGCGACCATGCGGGCGGCGAAGGCCTTCTCCGCCGGAAGGACGGGCAGCAGCTCCGTCAGCACGACCTCGCGCGCAGTGGCGAGCAGGTCGGCGGCGTCGGGCTTCTCCAGCATCGTCAGCGTCCCTCCGACAGCGCCAGGATCTCCCATTCCAGCTCGGGCACGATGTGGCCGGTCAGCGCGAGCTCCAGGCTGCGTTCCTCGCCGGAGATGTGGCGTTGCGCCTGGTCGGCGGCGATCACCGCCCAGCGCAGATGCGCCATCAGCTCCCACCAGCGCACGCGGGCATCGTCCACTGGCGTGCCGGATTCCGCCGCGTAGCCGGTATAGAGCGCGTCGCGGGGACCAAGGCCACCGGCCTCCTGCGCGAGGTTGCCGAAGCGCCAGCACTTCGCGCAGAGCCAGCCGAGATCGGCATGGCCATCGCCCCAGGCGGCGAATTCCCAGTCCAGCACGCCGGTCACGCCGGAGGCATCCAGCATGAGGTTGCCAGTGCGGAAGTCGTTGTGAACCAGCACGGGCGCGACCGGCGGCGGCGCGCTGCGCTCGGCCGCGCGCAGGCCCCATTCCAGCACGGGGCGCGGCGTGCCGGCCGCGTCCAGCCGCGCGCGCAGCGTGCCGATGGCGGCGTGGCCGGCATCGCCGGGCGGCTCGCCCAGGAAGCCGAGGTCGGCGCGCGGCGGGCGGATGCGGTGTATCTTCCCGAGCTCGCGCCCCAGCGCCGTGGCCAGCGCCTCGCGCCCGCCGCCGAGCGTCGCGTCCTTCACGACGCGCGGGCCGAGCGCCGTGCCGTCCACGCGCCGCATCACGAAGAAGGGCGCACCGATCACGGCCCGGTCCTCGCAGAGGAAGAGCGGCTGCGGCACCGTCACGCCGGCATCCCAGGCGGCGCGCAACAGTGCGTATTCCGCCGCGCGCGGCAGGCTGACGGCGAGCACGGCGGCGCTGTCGGTGCGCAGGACCCAGCGCTGGACGGCATCGCGTGTCTCGACATCCAGCGCCCAGTTCTGCTGGATCGCCCCGCCGGAGAGCTTCTTCGCCGCGACGATGCGCAGCGCCGGATCGCGCGAAGCCGCGGCGAGCCAGTCGCGCAGCCGTGCCAGCTCTTCCTCAGTCACGCGCACCCCAGCGGAAGAACTCCGCGCCCTCACGGCGGAGGAAGTTGGCGATGACCATGCGGTGCACCTCGCTCGCCCCGTCCACCAGACGGGCCTGGCGCGCGTAGCGGTACATCCACTCGACCGGCGTGTCCTTCGAATAGCCGCGTGCGCCGAGCAGCTGCAGCGAGGTGTCGACCGCCTTGTGCAGCGCATCCGCCACGACGACCTTCGCCATCGAGACCTCCTTCCGCGCGAAGCCGCCCTGATCCAGCACACAGGCCGCCCTCATCGTCAGCAGGCGCCCCATCTCCAGCTCCATCGCGGCCTGGCCGATCAGGCCCTGCACGCTCTCGCGGTCGATCAGCTTCATGCCGAAGCTGTCGCGGTGGCGCACCCGCTCCATCGCGATCTCGAGCGCGCGTCGTCCCATGCCGAGCCAGCGCATGCAATGCGTCAGCCGCGCCGTGCCGAGCCGGATCTGCGTTACCTTCAGCCCGTCGCCGACGCCCATCAGCACGTTCTCGTCCGGGACCTCGAGCCCGTCGAAGCGCAGCTCGCAATGCCCGCCATGCTCCTCCGGCCCCATGATCGGGATGCGGCGCACGATCTCCCAGCCCGGCTGGTCGGCGTGGAAGAGGAAGCAGGTCAGGCCCTTGCGCTCGTCGTCGGAGGTGCGCGCGATGAGGAGGAAGTGCTTCGCCTCGCCGGCGCCGGTGATGTAGTGCTTGCGGCCGGTGATGCGCCAGCGATCGTTGCCGCTGCGCTCGGCGCGCGTATAGGTCAGGCCGGGATCCGATCCGCAGCCATCGGGTTCCGTCATCGCAAAGGCGGATTGCACGGCGCCATCCACGATCGGCTGCAGCCAGCGCGTCTTCTGCGCCTCCGTCCCGACCTTCTCCAGCACGATCATGTTGCCGTCGTCGGGCGCGGCGGAGTTGAAGACGACGGGGCCGAAGATGGAGCGGTTCATCTCCTCGTAGCAGGCGGCCATGCCGACCACCGGCAGGCCGCCGCCGCCCCGCGACTTCGGCATCTGCAGCGCCCAGAGCCCGGCGGCCTTGGCCTCGGCGCGCATGCGCCGCAGCACCTCGGGGTGGATGTTGTCGTGTTCGTCGTAATTGGCGCGGTCGGCCTCGATCGGGATCAGGCGGGTGTCGACGAAGTCGCGCACGCGCCGGCGGACCTCCTCGATCTCGGGGGGAAGCGAGAAGTCCATGGGATGTCCTAGAGACTGTTCACGGAATGGCCGCCATCCACGGTCACGACGCTGCCGGTCATGTGCGCGCCGGCCTCCGAGGCCAGCAGCAGCAGCGGGCCGGTCAGGTCCTGCACCGTGCCGATCCGGCGCTGCGGGATGCGCCTGATCATCGCCTGGCCCGGCTCGCTCGCGAAGAAGTCGCGGTTGATCTCGGTCGCGACGTAGCCCGGCGCGAGGGCGTTCACGCGGATGCGGTGCCGCGCCAGCTCGACCGCCATCTGGCGCGTGAGATGCACGAGGCCGGCCTTCGCCGCCGTATAGCCGGCCACACCCGGAATGACGCGCTCGGCGAGGATGGAGGCGATGTTGACGATCGCGCCGCCCTTCCCTGCCGCGACCATCCGCTTCGCCGCCGCCTGGCCAACCAGGAAGGCCCCTCGCAGGTCGACGTCGAGCACGCGGTCCCACTCCTCCACCGTGTGGTCGAGGAAGGGCTTCGTCGCGGCGATGCCGGCATTGTTGACCAGCAGGTCCACCGTGCCGAAGCGCGCCTCCACCGCGTCGAGGGCGGCGGCGGCCGAGGCGGCGTCGGTGACGTCGAGCGAAACCGCCATGGCGCCGGCGCCGAGCGCCGCAACATCCGCGGCCACGCTGTCGGGCCGCCGCGCACCGAGCGCGACCGCCGCGCCCGCCTCGCGCAGGACCCGCGCGAAGTGCCGCCCCAGCCCGCCGGACGCGCCGGTGACGAGCGCGACCCGGCCGGCAAGGGAGAAGATCTGCATCAGTCCACCGTGATCCGCGCCTGTCGCACCACCTGCGCCCAGCGCTCACGCTCCCAGCGGATCAGCGCGGCGAAGCCCGGGCCGTCCATGGTCGAGGGTTCCGCGCCTTCGTCGCGCAGGCGGCGCACGACCTCCGGGTTGCTCAGCGCCTCGCGCATCGCGGCGAAGAGGCGCGCGCGCACCGGTTCCGGCGTGCCGCGCGGCACGAGGATGCCGTACCACGCCGTCGCCTTGTAGCCCGGCACCGTCTCGGCGACCGTCGGGACCTCGGGGAACAGCGCCATGCGCGCATCGCCCGTGACCGCGAGCGGGCGCAGCTGGTTGCCCTGGATCAGCCCGACGACCGACGGCAGCGTGGTGATCATGAAGTGCAGCTGGCCGCCCACCACGTCGGTCAGCGCGGGACCGGCACCGCGATAGGGCACGTGCTCGGCCTCGAGCCCGGTCATCTGCAGCATCAGCGCCGCGGCCAGGTGGCTGGCAGAGCCGTTGGAGGCGCTGCCATAGGTGATGTTGCCGCGCGCGGCGCGGATCTCCTCGATCAGCTGCGGGAAGGTGCGCGCGCGGGAGCGCGGACCGACCACGACGATCAGCGGGGCGTCGGCGACGAGGCCGATCGGCTCCAGCGCCTGTTCCGGGTTCACCCGCATGTTCGGGAAGAGCGAGACGTTCACGCTCATCGGCCCGTGGTTGCCCATCAGCATCGTGTAGCCGTCGGGGCGGGCGGCGGCAGCGGCCTCGGTCGCGACGTTGCCGCCGGCGCCGGGGCGGTTCTCGACCACCACCGGCTGGCCGAGGACCGGGCCCATCGCGTTGGCGAGGGTGCGGGCGATCAGGTCCGTGCCGCCGCCCGGCGCGAAGGCCAGCAGGATGCGCAGCGGGCGGTTCGGGAAGGCCGCCTCCTGCGCCCCTGCCACCGCCGGCAGCGCGAGGGCCGGCAAGGCGGCGAGCAGCGAGCGGCGATGCGGCATGACGGGTCCCCCGGATTGGCGTTCGCGAAACTCCTGCCCGCCCGGCCGCCGCCGCGCAAGACGCCGTTCAGCCCAGCAGCCGGCGCAGCGCGACCAGCAGGCGGTCCATGTCGAGAGGCTTCGTGTAGAGCAGAAGCGGTCCCTCTCCGGCCGCGCGCCGGAGCTCCGCCTCGCCTCCGGGCGCGAAGCCGGTCATCACCACGACGGGAAGGTCGGGCACGCGGGCGCGCAGGGCACGGATCAGCCCGATGCCGTCCAGCCGCGGCATGCGGAGGTCGGTCAGCAGCAGATCGGGGATGGCGGTTTCCGCCGCGTCGAGGGCGGCGAGGCCGTCGGCCGCCACCAGCACCTCGTACCCCTCGCGCAACAGCTCGTCCTCGATGGCCATGGCGGCAAGCGCCTCGTCCTCGGCCACGAGGATCCGGCGCCGGTCGCGAGCGGTGGCCGTCACGCGTTCGACGCCGCGGCGGTCCGCGCGGCGTCGGGCAGCGCCGAGGCTGCGGCGCGCTCCTCGGGCACGCCCAGGTCCCGGATCTGCCCGACGATGACACCGGCACGGCGCAGCTGGTCCTCGACGACGGACACCGAATGCTCGAAGGCTTCCCGCTCCGTCGCCGGAAGGGCCTCTCGCGCCGCGCGGGCACGACGGAGCCAAAGCGTGGCGATGTTGAGCGGCTGGCTCGCCTCGTCGGCGAGTCCGGCGGCGATGCCAAATCCAGCGTAGCCGGCTGGGCGGGTGAGGTGGACGGCTTCCTGCGTCCTGCCGATGGTGCCCGGCCGCGGCCGCTTCTCCTGCCAAGAGAGCAGCGCGGGCAGCCGAAGCGCGAGCAGCGCGGCAAGGAGTGCCGCGAGGCCGGTCAGCGCGATCTCGGCGAGCGGCGCGTCACGCGGTTCCAGCGCCGAGAGTCCGTGCACGCCGCAGAGCGCGAGAAGAAGCGGCGCTGCGAAGGCCGCCATGCCGAGGCTGGACGGGCAACGCCTCGTCCAGGCGAGTCCCAGGAACACGCCGAGGAGGGCGAGGCAGGCGGCGGCGAGCGCCAGTTCCGCCCAGGTGTGGAGCGATGCAGCCATCGCCATTCCAGCCACCGCGTTTCCTCCCGCCATCGTTGCGTGTCCTGCCGAGCGAATCGCCCTCTGCGCGAACGCTTGTGGATATCCGGCGATATCGCAACGATCCTTGAGGCCCGGCGCACTGCACGCCATCGTGATTCACACGCACGTGATGCGGACTCGGCGATTGTACCCGCGACGTGCCTCTTGCGGTGACGCGCCGTTCCTGCAAGCCGCCAGCCGTCGCCCGCCGTGATCCGCTGCTCAGCCCGCGATCCCGAACAGTGCCGCGGGATTGGCCGAGGTCATGCGGCGGATCTCCCCTTCGGAAAAGCCTTCGCTCTCGACCAGCAGCAGGAACTCGCGGAAGGCCTCGACGGGCGGTGGCAGCAGATAGACGCCGGCATCGGAGGACAGGATGGCGCGCTCGCCGGCCGCGCGGATGCGCGGCGTGAAGTCCTGGATCGTCGCGCCGGCACTGATGCGGTGCTTCTCCTCGTCCACATGCGTCAGGCCGACCTGGGTCGCGTGGGTCAGGATGAAGAAGGAGAACTCGGCAAAGGCGCCAAGCGCGACCAGGGCGCGGATCTCGTCCACAGCATAGCGGCTGGCATGGGTGCGGATGCGGGTCACGCCGCGGCGCCTGGCTTCCTCCGCCAGCGCGACGGCCTCCCGGCCCGCGACGTGGCCGCAGTCGAAGACGACGTCGCGCTCGGCGCAGAGATCCATGATGGCGGGGACCGGATCGGGGACCTTGCCGTTGGGCGGCACCCAGAAGGTGGTCTCGAGGAAGGCGGGGCTGCGGCCCTCGCGCTCGGCGACCGTGCGGGTGTGGTGGGTCGGCAGGCTGACGAAGCGCGCGCCGGTGCCGGGACCGTAGCCATAGCCGATCGCGGCCTTCGCGACATCGAGCGTGATGCCGCCGGCGGTGGGCTGCATGATGACGCCGCCGAAGGCGGTGCAGCCGAGATGGCCGAGCTCCTCATTCGCCAGCGCGGCGTAGCCCGAGCTGTTCTGGAAGTTGCACAGGATGCCGATGGCGCGCATGCCGGCGGCCGCGGCCTGGCGGACCGCTTCGAAGACAGTGACGGAGCGGCCGCTGAGATGCGGTGCGCAATGGACGTGGCAGTCGATGGCGCCGCGCAGCAGCTGCAAACCGGGGGGCGTCCAGGGCATGGCGCAGCCTTTCAGTGGCGGAGGATCTTGGCGGTGAAGTCGCGCAGGCGCGGGCTTTCCGGCGCGTCGAGGATGCGGGACGGCGGCCCGGTCTCCACCACGCGGCCGGCATCCATGAAGGCGACGGTGCTCGCCACCTCGCGGATGAAGGCCATCTCGTGGCTGACGACGAGCATCGTCATGCCCTCGTCGCGGAGCGCGCGGATGGTGTCGAGCACTTCCGTCACCAGCTCCGGATCGAGGGCGCTCGTCACCTCGTCGAGCAGCAGGATGTCGGGCTTCAACGCGAGCGCGCGCGCGATGGCGACGCGCTGCTGCTGCCCGCCCGAGAGCTCGTCGGGGTAGGCGTGCAGCTTCTCGGCCAGGCCGACGCGGGCCAGCAGGCGCTCCGCCTCCGCCTGCACCTCGCGCGCGTCGCGCCGCTTCACCAGGGTGGGCGCGACGCAGACGTTGCGCAGCGCGGTCATGTTCTGGAACAGGTTGTATTGCTGGAAGACGATGGCGAAGCGGTCGCGTGCGGCGCGCAGGCTGGCGCGGCTGGCGTAGTCCACCGCCTGCCCGTCCACCGTCACGCGGCCGGCGCGCGGGCGCAGCAGCCCGACCAGTGCCCGCAGCAGCGACGACTTGCCGGAGCCCGAAGGCCCGATCAGCCCCACCACCTCGCCCCGGCGGACGGAGAGCGAGACGTCGCGCAGCACGTCCACCCGCCCGTCATGACTCGCGCAGAGGCCGTCGAGATCGAGGAACGCCATGCGCGGAGTGTCCGGGCGCCCGGGTGGATGCGTCAAGGCGCCGCGGCTAGGCTGGCCCGCATGGAGCAGGGCCTGCGAATCGCCGGCATCGCGCGGCCGGACGAGGTGCCGTTCACCTGGGACGGCCAGGCACTGCGCGCGCCGGCGGGCGAGAGCCTGGCAGCGGCGCTGATCGCGGCGGGCGTGCGGCGGCTCGGCGAGGGACCCGGCGCACCTCGGGCCGCCTTCTGCATGATGGGCACGTGCCAGCAATGCCTGGTGCGCGTCGACGGAAGGCTGGCGCAGGCCTGCCTCGTGCCGGTGCGCGCGGGGCTGGACGCGCGGCCGGCGTGAGCGGGATCTTCGACATCGCGGTGCTCGGCGGCGGTCCGGCGGGGATGGCGGCCGCGACGGAAGCGGCGCGGCGCGGCGCGCGCACCGTGTTGCTGGACGAGAACCCGGCGCCGGGCGGCCAGGTCCACCGCGCCGCGCCGCCCGGATTCTTCGCGCCACCCGATCCTGATCGCGAGGCTGGCGACGCGCTGCGCGCCGCCCTGGCGACGAGCGGGGCGGAGGTCCGCACGGCGCATCGCGTCTGGGGCCTCGGTGGCGGGCCGCTGGTGCCGCAGGGTCAGCCCGCCGCACCGTTCCGGCTGGATGCGCTGGCCGAGGGTGGACCGGTGACGCTGAGCGCACGCGCCCTGATCCTCTGCCCCGGCACGCAGGAGCGCGTCATCCCCTTCCCCGGCTGGACGCTGCCCGGCGTGATCGGGCTTGCCGCGGCGACGATCCTGCTCAAGGCGCAGGGCGTGCTGCCGGGGCGGCGCGTGGTGGTGGCGGGCGCGGGGCCTCTGCTGTTCCTCGTCGCACACAAGCTGCGCCAGGCGGGGGCGGAAGTCGCGGCCGTGGCGGATCTCGCCACGCGCGCCGAATGGGCGCGCGCGCTGCCCGGGCTGCTCGCGCGGCCCGACCTCCTGGCGCGCGGCGCGACCTGGCGGGCGGGGTTCCTCGGCTCCGGCGTTCCGGTGCTGTCGGGCCATCGGGTCGTCGCGGCGGAGGGCGGGGAGGCGCTGGAGCGCGTGCGGATCGCGCCGATGGCGGGCGGAACCGCCGAGGCCTTCGATTGCGACGCGCTCTGCATCGGCCACGGGCTGACGCCGGCGACCGAACCGACCCGCCTGTTCCGCGCCGCGCATCGCTACGATCGCTCGGCGGGCGGCTGGGTGCCGGTGCTGGATGCGGATCGTCGCAGCTCGGTCCCGCTGCTCTACGTCGCCGGCGATGGCGGCGGCGTGCGCGGCGCCGCAGCGGCACCGGCGAGCGGAATGCTGGCGGCGCTTGCGGCGCTGCGCGACCTCGACCTGCTCGACGGACGCGCCCATGCACGGGCGCGCTGGCGGCCCTGGCTGGAAGGTTGGCGCGCCGCGCGCACCGGCGCGGCGATGGCGCGCATGATGGCACTGCGGCCGGAGCTGGTCTCCGCCATCCCGCCCGAGACGGTGGTCTGCCGCTGCGAGGGCGTGACGCGGGCGGAGATCGAGGCGGCGCTGGACGACGGCGCGGCGGAGATGAACCAGTTGAAGCAGTTCACCCGCTGCGGCATGGGGCCCTGCCAGGGGCGCCTCTGCGGCGAGGCCGCGGCGGAGCTCGTCGCGCGGCGCGTCGGCGGGCGGGAGCATGCCGGCTTCGCAACAGGCCGCCTGCCGCTGCGGCCGGTGCCTATGGAGGCGCTGCTCGGCGAGTTCGACTATGCCGACATCCCCGTGCCGGCGCCGGCGCCGATATGATCCTCGACTGCGCCATCGTCGGGGCGGGCGTGATGGGGTGCAGCACGGCACTGCACCTGGCCCGGGCCGGCATGTCGGTCGCGCTTCTCGACCGGGGCGCGATCTGCCGCGAGGCGTCAGGTGTGAACGCCGGCACGCTGACGATGCAGATGACCCGTGCGGCGCTGATCCCCTACGCGCTGCGGGCGCATGAGATGTGGCTGCGCATGCCGGAATGGTGCGACGGCGGGGATGTGCTGGCCGTCGCCTGCCCCGGCCTCTCCGTCTCCTTCACCGAGCACGAGGCGGCGATGCTGGAGGAGCGCGCGCGCTTCCGGCGCCAGGCCGGCGCGCCGATCGAGCTGGTCTCGGGCGGGCGGGCGATGGAGATCGAGCCGGGGCTGAGCGACGAGGTCCTTCTCGCCGGCCATTGCCCGATCGACGGCTTCACCAGCGCCTACCTGACGGGCCGCGCCTTCCGCCCGGCCCTGTTGAACGCAGGCGTCGCGCTGTTCGAGGGCCGCGCGGTGAGCGGAGTGGATGCCGACGGCGCCGGCTTCGCGCTGCGCACGGCGGGTGGCGTGCTGCGTGCGCGACGCCTCGTACTGGCTGGCGGCGTGTGGCTGGAGGAGATGGCGGCCTGGCTCGGGCTCCGGCTGCCGATCAAGGTGCTGGTCAACCAGCTCGTCGTGACGGAGCGGCTGCCGCCGGTGATGCGGACGGTGCTCGGCGTCGCCTCGGGCCTGTTGTCGCTGAAGCAGTATGCGAACGGGACGGTGCTGATCGGCGGCGGCTGGCAGGGGATCGGCGACAGGGGCCGCGGCGGGCTGGCGGTGCGGGCGGAGAACCTGCTCGGCAATGTCCGCCTCGCCGCCCATGCCGTCCCAGCGCTGCGCGACGCGCGGGTGGCGCGCGCCTGGCTGGGGCTGGAGGCCGAGACGGCGGATGCGCTGCCCGCCATCGGCCCGATCCCCGGCGTGCCGGATGCCTGGATCATCGGCAGCGTGCATTCCGGCTACACGAGCGGGCCGTATTTCGGGAGGCTGCTCGCCCAGGCGATCTGCGGCGAGGCACCGGAGCTTCCGCTCTTCCCGATCGACCGGCTGCTGGCGATGGAGCACGCATGATCCCCGAAGGACCGACGCGCTTCCACGGCATCTATCCCTCCACCGTGCTGCCGATGCGCGGGCGGGATTTCGCGCCGGACTGGGACGCCTATGCGCGCCACACCGCGCATTGCGTCCTGCGCCCCGGCATCGCCGGCGTGCTGATGAACGGCCATGCGGGCGAGAACTTCGTGATCTCGCGCGCGGAGAAGCGGCGTGCGGTGGAGGTCGCGGTCGCGACGGTCGGCGCGAGCCGGATCGTGGTCGCCGGCGTCAACGCCGAAAGCAGCCTGGAGGCCGCGGAGGAAGCACGCGATGCCCGCGCGGCCGGCGCCGATGCGATCATGATCTTCCTGCCCAACGGCTTCGCGCTGGCGCAGACGACGGAGATGGCGGTGCTGCATCACCGGACCATCACGGCGGCTGTCCCGGGCCTGCCGATCTTCCTCTTCGCCGCGCACCACGCCGCCGGCCGCATGGCCTTCACGCCGGAGACTCTGGACGCGCTGCTCGACGCCCCGGAGGTGGTCGGGATCAAGGAAGGGTCGTGGGAGGTGGACCGCTACGACGCGCTGCGCCGGCAAACGAGGGCGAAGCGCCCGGACGTGGCGGTCTGCGCCAGCGGTGACGAGCATCTGCTGGCCTGCATGGTGCACGGCTCCGATGGGTCGCTCGTCTCGCTCGCCGACCTCCTGCCGGACGAGATCGCCGCGCTGGACCAGGCCGTGCGCGCTGGCGACCTGGCGCGGGCGCGTGCGCTGCACGAGACCTTGGAACCGCTGGCGGAGGCGATCTATGGCGACCCGCCGGCCGGGCGCGCCACGGCGCGGCTGAAATTCTGCCTCGCCGAGATGGGGATCATCCCCGACCCGGCGGTCCGCCCGCCGCAGCCGCCGGTCAAGGACGCAGAGGCAACGGCGCTGCGGGCGGCGCTGCGGACGACGGGTCTCTGACCCGGGTCGTCAGCCGCAGTTCCGCCCAGCGGCCGAGCGCCGCGAGCGCCCAGCCGACGAAGAAGTACAGCACCAGCGCCGTGCCGTAGGTCAGCAGCGCGGAGAAGCCGCGCTGCGTCAGCATCTTCGCCGCGAAGGTGATCTCGATGAAGCCGATCTGGCTGACCAGCGAGGTCTCCTTCACCATGGACAGCACATGGGCGATGGAAGGCGGCAGGATCACGCGCCAGGCCTGCGGCAGGATGATCCGCGCCAGCGCCGTCCATGGGTTCAGGTTCATCGTCAGCGCCGCTTCCCACTGGGTGGGCCGGACGGATTCGAGGCCGGCGCGGATGTTCTCCGCCGCCAGGGCCGACATGCGGATCGCGACCGCCGCGACCGCGATGGCCCAGAGCGGCGCTTCCAGCTTCGCGAACTGCGACAGGAAGAAGACCAGCAGCAGCAGGACAAGGAAGGGGATCCGCCGGAACGCCTCCACCCACAGGATGCAGAGCGCGCGCAACGGCGCGAAGGGCACCAGTTGCGGCAGGCGAAGCGCGGCGAGTGCGAAGCCGAGCGCATAGCCGATCGTGCAGCCGGCGACGCTCGCGACCAGCGTGTTGCCGAGCGCCTGCAGGAGGAACCGGATGTTCCACCAGGTGAAGAAGCGCGGCGCCTCCGCCAGCAGGATGTCCCAGACGCTCACCTCAGAACACCTTGGCCCTGATGCGGAACATCCACCGCCCGACGAGCCAGAGCAGGGCGGAGGCGATGATCGTCAGTGCGATGTAGATCAGCGCAACGAGGGAGAAGATCTCGACGGCCCGGAAGGACACGGCGTTGGCATTCAACGCTCGGCCGGTCAGTTCCTCCACCCCGAAGATCGCCGCCATCGAGGTGCCGAGCGTCATGATGATGTAGTGGTTGGACAGTGCCGGGTAGAGCGCGCGGACGACATGCGGCGCGATGACGTGCCAGACGATCTGAATCCGTGAAAAGCCCATGCATTCCGCGGCGTCGAGCTCGGCCTGCGGGACGGAGACGAAGCCGGCGCGCTCGATCTCCGTCAGGTAGGCGCCGGCATTCAGCGTCATGCCGATCAGCACGGCCGTGACCGGCGAGAGGGTGATGCCGATCTCGGGCAGCGCGAAGAACAGAAAGAAGATCTGCACGAGCTGCGGCGTCCAGGTGAAGAACCGGACATAGCCGCCGACCAGCGCGCGTACCGGCCAGGGCCCGGAGGTCAGCACCGCCGCGCCAACCAGCCCGATCAGCAGCCCGCCCGCGAAAGCGACCGCCGCGATCCAGAGCGCCATCGCAGCCCCGACCAGGAAGTCGGGCAGGTAGTGCAGGATCTGGCCGTATTGGAGGGTCACGCGCGGTAACGACCGCCCATGCCGGGCAGCCCCGCGGCGCCCTGTCGCGGCTTTGCCGCGACAGGATGAACCATCGGCGTCATGGTCGGCGCCATACCGGCGACCCCGCGGCGTCGCACAGCAACGTTGTAGGGAGGATCAAAACATCGGGTTGATCGGGATCTGCGTGCGCATCGGCTCGCCGAACCACTTCTGCCAGGTCTCGTTGACGAAGCCGGCGCGGTGCAATTCGAAGAGGACGACGTTCAGCGCGTCACGCAGCGTGGCGTTGCCCTTCTGTACGCCGATGCCGACCCAGGTGCTCGCCAGCACCTGGTCCAGCACGCGCCACTGAACCTGCGGGAAGTTGCGCAGGGGGATGACCACGCTCTCGAACACATCCACCATCGCATCCGCCCGGTTCTGCGCCAGCGCGCGGAAGCAGTCGGGATAGTTGTCGAGCAGCGTCACCTGCGCCTGCGCCGCATTCGCCTGGATCCATGGCACGCCCACCGTGCCGCGCACCTGCACCAGCCGTACCTGGCGGTTGTTCAGATCGGCCGGCGCGTTGATCGGCACCGCCGTGCCGGACTGTTTGGTCAGCACCACCATCGATTGGGTGTGCAGCGGATGGGTGTAGTCGATTACCAGAGCGCGCTCGATCGTGCGCGTGATGGCGCCGAGAACGATGTCGATGCGGCCCGCCTGCAGGAAGGGGATGCGGTCCGGCGAGCCCACCTGCACGATCTCGAGTTCGATGTTCATCCGCCGCGCGATCTCGCGCGCGATGTCGGCGTCGAATCCATCGATCTGGTTGCGGTCGTTGAAGGTGCCGAAGGGCGGCAGGGTCGGGTTGATGCCGGCACGGAGCCGGCGCGAGGTCAGCACCTCGCCCAGCGGGCGTGCGCCCGCGGCGGCGGGCAACATGGCGCCCCCCGCGGCGCCGGCGGCGAGCGCAAGGAGGTGGCGGCGGTCGAAGGCAGGCATGGTCTCTCCCCTGTCGGACGCGAGGGCCCGGCGTCGTCCCCTTGCGCGGCGTCTGCTGCACCGTCGCGATGAGGCTAGGGCGAGGGCGGAACGGACCGCAAGCCGGGGCGGGCAAGTGCGACGCCGATCGCCGCGGCGGCCAGTCCCGCGCCCAGCAGGGGGAGTGCGAGCAACGACCAGGACAGCCCCGCCAGCGCGCCGAGCGCGGGCGGCGCCAGCAGCTGCACCAGGCTGTTGCCCTGTGTCACCAGCCCCATCGCCGGCGCGACGAGCGACGCATCGGGCACCACGCGCGGCAGCAGCGCGAAGCAGGATGCGGGGACGAGCCCGCCGACGCAGCAGGCCGCCACCGCCAGCGCGGACGCGACGACCGGCAGCGGGGAGAGGTAGATCGCGGCGGCGAGCAGCGCCATCGCCGCCGCGCCGACGGCCAGCAGCCGCTCCGGCTGCGCGCCGCGCCCCGTCAGCACGCCGGCACCAAGATTGCCGAGCGCGTTCGAGATCGCGGCCAGCGCCGCCGCCACCCCCGCCGCGCCCGTCCCCGCGCCGCGCGCTTCGAGGAAGGCGGGCAGGAAGGCTGCGATGCCGAGGTAGACGAGGTTGTAGGTCGCGAAGGCCGCGGCGACGAGCAGCGGGCGACGCGCCGCCATGAGCTCGCCGAGCTGGGCGCGCATGGCCGGCCGCAGGCCGGCAGGCGCGGGCGCGTCCGGCGGCACGGTCCGCCAGCACAGGACCAGCGCGGCGCCGAGCAGCGCCGCACAGGCGAGCCAGGCGACGCGCCAGCCCGCGGCTTCCACCAGCGGCGCGCTCAGCAGGCCGAGCGCGACGCCGGCCGGCATGTAGGTGCCCCACAGGCCCATCGCGAAGGCGCGGTCGCGCCCGCCCGCCATGCCGGCGATCAGGGCCGGTCCGGTGACTGTGACGAGCAGGAAGCCGGCACCCTCGGCGACGCGCGCGAGCAGGAGCGGGGTCGCGCCGGAGGCAAGCGTGGCGGCCACCGCCGCGACGGTGCCCGCCGCGAGCCCGCCGAGCAGCGCGCGGCGCGCACCGATCAGGGCCGCGGCGAGCCCGATGCCGAGGCCTGCCGCCGCGGTCAGCAGGGCGAAGAGCGCGACGAGCAGCGCGGCGGCAGCGAGCGTCAGGCCGAACTCGGCGCCGATTGTCGTCATCGCGGCCGGCACCTTGCCGATCTGCGTGGCCGCCGCGATGCCGGCCAGGACGACGGCAGCGACCCCGGGCCAGCGTGTCGGGGCGGGGCCGGGCGAGGAACTCATGGCTCCAGTCTCGCGCAGCCGGGCGGATCGCGCCATCTAGGGCCCTGGATGACGAACGAACGGCACCTGGTCCTGGCTGGCGGCGGGCATGCGCATGTGGAGGTGCTGCGCCGCCTCGCGCACGAACCGCTGCCCGGCTGGCGCGTCACGCTGCTGACGCGGGAAGCGGCCTCGCCTTATTCCGGGATGCTGCCGGGCGTCGCGGCGGGGCTGTACGGCGCGGAGCAGGCGCTGATTGGGGTCGCGCCGCTCGCTGCGCGGGCCGGCGCGGCGCTGGTGCTGGACAGCGTGACGGGTCTCGATTTGGGGGCACGGTTGCTGCGCCGCGCGAGCGGCGAGGCGCTGCATTACGACCTGTTGTCGATCGACACCGGCGCGACGCCCTCGTTGTCCGTGCCGGGCGCGGCGGACCACGCGCTGGCGCTGAAGCCGATCGACGCCCTGCTGCCGCGGCTCGAAGCGCTGCTGGCGTCGGCGCGTGCCGGGCAGGTGGTGGCGATCGTCGGCGCCGGCGCGGCGGGCACCGAGATGGCGCTGGCGCTTGCCGTGCGGCTCGGCCCGGCCGGCGTGCGGGTCGTGCTCGTCGCAGGCAAGGCGGGCCTGCTGCCGGGCGTCGCCGCCGGGTTCCGCCGCCGCGTCGCCGCGGCATTGATCCGCCGCGGCGTGATGCTGCAGGCCGGCGAGGACGTGGCGGCGGTGACGGCGGAGGGGCTGAGCTTCGCGGCCGCGCCGCCGCTGCGCGCCGACGCCGTGCTGTGGGCCACCGCGGCGGCACCCGCGCCCTGGCTGGAGCGGAGCGGCCTGGCACGGGACGACCGCGGCTTCCTGGCTGTCGAGGCGACGCTGCAGGCGGTCGGCAACCCCGCGGTCTTCGCCGCCGGCGATGTGGCGGGCTTCAAGCCGCCGCTTGCCAAGGCCGGCGTCTTCGCCGTGCGCCAGGCGCCGGTGCTGGCGGGGAACCTGCGCGCGGCGGCGTCCGGGCAGCCGCTCCGACGCTACGTCCCGCAGCGCGACTGGCTGGTGCTGCTCTCGACCGGGGATGGCCGCGCCATCGGCACGCGCAACGGGATCAGCTTCGAGGGGCGCTGGGTCTGGTGGTGGAAGGACCGCATCGACCGGCGCTTCATGGCACGGTACCAGGGCGCATGAGCTGGCTGAGGAGCCGCCAGGCGCGGATCGCGCTGCTGGTGCTCGTGCTGATCGTCGCGCTCCAGTTCACCCCGGTCGGCCAATGGCTGTCGGTGGATGGGCTGGCGCGCTCGCGCGATGCGCTGGCCGGGCTGGTGGCGCAGTACGGCTTGCTGGCCGCGCTCGCCTATGTCGGGATCTATGTGTTCGTCATCTCGCTGGCGCTGCCGGGCGCGACGATCCTGACACTTGCGGGCGGGATGCTGTTCGGCGCGGCGCTCGGCGCGGCGCTGACGGTGGTGGCGGCGACGGTCGGGGCGACGCTGGTCTTCCTGTTGGCGCGCCGTCTTTTCGGCGCGGATGCGCTGGAACGGCTCGGCGGCGCGGCGCAGCGGATCGCGAGCGGCATCCGGCGGGAGGCGGTGTCCTACCTTCTGTTCCTGCGCCTGGTGCCGTTGTTCCCCTTCTTCCTCGTGAACATCGTGCCGGCCTTCTGCGGCGTGCGGGCGAAGACCTTCGTGCTGACCACGCTGTTCGGCATCCTGCCCGGCACGGCGGTCTATTCGCTGGCCGGGGCGGGGCTGGGCGAAGCCCTGGCAGCGGGCGGGGAGTTCCAACTGTCGCAGGTGCTGACGCCGCAGGTGCTCGGCGCGCTAGCTGGATTGGGCGCGCTGGCGCTGATCGCGATCCCGCTGCGGCGGCGCTTCGGGCGGGGCTGAGACGCCGCTTCAGCCCCCGTAGGGCCAGGGCACCCCGTGCTGGCTGTAAAAGAGCTCGAGCGCGCCGGGATTGGGAATCGGCCGGTACGCGCCGGTCTCGGTGAAGGCGACGAAACGGGCGTGACCGCGCACGGCACGGTACTTGATGTCCGTGAGCTCCTGCCGGCCACCCGTGTTCCAGTCGTCATTGGCCCCGTGTTGCAGGGGCAGCACGAGCTCCGCGTTCAGCCGGTCGAACAGCGCGGCCGCCCGGGCGTCGGTCCAGCGCGCCGCATCGCCCTTGCCGCGGCGCGTGAACGGGATGCGCCGGTAGCGGCCCTGGCCATCGGATTCCCACACGCCCATGAGGTCGTAGTCCGCGACGATCAGCAGGTTCTTCACCGCGACGACATCGTCGCCGATCTTCGCGGCCTTGAGATCCTCGGGCTTCGGCACGACGCCGAGGCCGAGCCGCGCCGCGCGCCCCGCGCCGCGACCCGGACAGCGCACGATGATCACGACACCCCATTGCAGGCAGACACCCCGGAACGCCGAGACATCTCCGACATCGATCCCCGATTCATTCGCGATCTTGATGTCGAAGGGCGACGCTTCCGCGTAGGCCGCGTCGCGACTGGCGGTGTGCGCGACGACCCGTCCGACGGTCTTCCGCCCGGCTCCGCGGACGCCGTTGCTGACATAGATCGCGTCATAGCGGACTGGAACGCTCGGCATGTCCTTCGTCTCCGGCTCGAGGCTGCCCGATCCTGTGCGACAGCTTACTCGTCGGCGCGGCGCACGGGGAAGCTCAAGCAGGCGGACAGCATCGGCGAAAGCCCGACTGTCTCCACCGGGGCGTGCGGGATCAGTCCCGCCGGCCCCTGCCCCAACGCGGCGGTGGCGGCGCGCACCCCGGCCTCGACCGAGCAGATGACGGGCACGCGGACACGCGCGGCAAGCCGCATGGCGAGACCCGCGAGGCCCGCGCCGCCTAGGATCACCGCACCGGCGCCGTCCTCGGTCGCACAGGCGTCGCAGGCGTCGGCGAGGGCGGTCACCGCAGCTTCCGGGTCGCGCGCGATCTCGCCGCCCGATGGTGCGACGGTGCGGACGCCGGACAGATGCGCGGCGTGGCCGCGGGCGGCGAAGAACTCCTCCAGCATCGGCTTCCAGGCCGCGCCGCCGGTGACCACGCCGAAGCGCGGCGCGAGGCGCAGCGCGGCCTCGGCGGAGGCATCGGCCAGGCCCACCACCGGCACCGACGCGATCTCCCGCAGGGCGTCCAGCCCAGGATCGCCGAAGCAGCCGAGCAGCACGGCGTCGGCGCTGGCGCCATGCTCGGCATAGGCGTCGAGCGCGGCATGGGCCGCGATGGCGGAGGCGGCGCGGGAGGCGATGTAGCGCGCGCCGAAGCGCCCGGTGGCGCCGGTGAAGGTCACGCCGGCCGGCGCCAGCCCGTTCGCGATGGCGACCAGCCGGTCGGTGATCGCCCCGGTCGTGTTGGCATTGATCAGCAGGATCCGCATGCCGTCCCCATCGCGCCTGCAGGAGCGCCTGTCCAGCGGGCGTGCCAGGGGCGTGACCCGGCGCGCCGTCCGGCGCAGGATGGGCCGACCGGAACGGAGGACGGGCATGCGGACACGCGCGGCGGTGGCCTGGGCGGCGGGGAAGCCGCTCGAGGTCACGGAGGTGGAGATCGACGGCCCGAAGCCGGGCGAGGTGCTGGTGGAGATCAAGGCCACCGGGCTCTGCCACACCGATCTCTACACGCTGTCGGGCGCCGATCCGGAGGGGCTGTTCCCCGCCATCCTCGGCCACGAGGGGGCGGGGATCGTGCGCGAGGTCGGCGCCGGCGTAACGAGCGTGAAGCCGGGCGACCACGTCATCCCGCTCTACACGCCCGAATGCCGCCAGTGCAGAACCTGCCTGTCGCGCCGGAGCAACCTCTGCACCGCGATCCGCGCGACGCAGGGCAAGGGCGTGATGCCGGACGGCTCCTCGCGCTTCCGCTGCGAGGGCACGCAGGTGATGCACTACATGGGCTGCAGCACCTTCGCGAACTTCACCGTGCTGCCGGAGATCGCGGTGGCGAAGGTGCGCGAGGACGCGCCCTTCGAGAAGATCTGCTACATCGGCTGCGGCGTCACCACCGGCATCGGCGCGGTGACCAACACGGCCAAGGTCTGGCCGGGCGCCAATGTGGCAGTGTTCGGGCTCGGCGGGATCGGGCTCAACGTCATCCAGGGCGCGCGCATGGTCGGCGCCGACCGCATCATCGGCGTGGACATCAACCCGGCCCGGCAGGAGATGGCGCGCCGCTTCGGCATGACCGACTTCGTCAACCCGAAGGAGATCGGCGAGGACAAGGTCGTGCAGGCGATCGTCGACCTGACCGGCGGCGGGGCCGATTTCTCCTTCGAATGCGTTGGCAACGTGAAGCTGATGCGTCAGGCGCTGGAATGCTGCCACCGCGGTTGGGGCGAGAGCATCATCATCGGCGTGGCACCCTCCGGCGCCGAGATCGCGACGCGGCCCTTCCAGCTGGTGACCGGCCGCGTGTGGAAGGGCACCGCGTTCGGCGGCGCGCGGGGCCGCACGGACGTGCCGCGCATCGTCGACTGGTACATGCAGGGCAAGATCGAGATCGACCCACTGATCACGCATCTGCTGCCGCTCGATCAGATCAACCACGGATTCGAGCTGATGGAGCGGGGGGAGTCGATCAGATCGGTCGTGGTGTACTGATCCTGGCCCCCCCTTGCCGACCCTCCCGCGAGAGGCGGGAGGGAGGGGTCACCAGGTCAGTTCGGCGACCGCGATGCGGTTCTCGGCGGCGGGCCAGGCGCGGGCGACGATGCGTTCCTCGTTGAACACGCCGGCGACCGGGCGGCCGAGCTCGGCGGCGGGGATGCGCGCCGTCGCGGTGGCGGCGATCGCGACGCCGGGGCGCAGCTCCGGCGGCTGACGGCCGTCGAGCAGCACGACATCGCGCGGTATGCCGAAATAGCCGCGCGGGCGGGTGAGGAGCACCACGCCGCCGCCTGCCTCGCGCTCCGCCGCAGTGAGCGGGCGCGCGGGGCGGAGATGAAGCACCCCGGTCGAGCGCGGATAGGGGCCGCGATAGCTGTGCGTGACCGGATGCCCCGGCGCGGCGATGACGAATTCCAGGGCCCAATCGGGGCCGACCTCGGCCGTGCCCCAGCGACCGGCTTCGCCTGTGGTCTCGCGGTGCACCGGCTCGTCGCCGACGCGCTCGCCGGTGGCCGGATGCACGCGCCAGATCTCCACCGCCGCGCCCGCGACGGGCCGGTTGGTCTGAACGCCGCCGGCCGTGGAGGTGACAAGGCCGTCCAGCACCGGGCGGTCCTCGGCCGCCACCGACAGCCGCTCCGGCTCGCGCCCGGCGATGACGCGGAAGATCTCGCGGAAGGCGCGCCAGTGATAGGCGACCTCGCGGTGGTCGAGGCCGGGCAGGACGATGTTGCGCGCACCGCGCAGTTCCGGCCCGTCCACGTCGGTGCCGGTCGCGCGGTCCGGCGTCTGCAGCGACCAGACGGCGCGCGGCTGAGCGAAGAGGTCGTTGGCGTCGCTGCGGATCGTCACGAAGTCGACGCCCGGCACGACATCCGTCGCGCCGCCGTTCAGGCGCTGGAGGAAGTCGGAGCGGCTGTTGAATTCGCGGTTGCGGATCTCCGGCCAGTCATAGACGCCGCGGTTCGGCGTGCCACAGAGCACGGCGTGCGAGACCTGCGACGCGCCGCCGCGATGCGCCACGAAGTCGCGGATCGGATAGCCGCCGCGCGAATTGCCGACCAGCGCGACACGCTCCGCCCCCGTCCGCGCGCGTAGCTCGGCGACGAAGGCGGCGAGGCGGTCGGTCTGCTCGGCGCTGCCGCTGCGGTTCGGCTGCGGCACGGCATCGTCGTCGCGCGCCAGCGGGTCGGGCATGTTGACGGCCATCATCCGATCCCGCGGCCAGCCGTTGCTCTCGAAGCGCCAGAGCGTCGTCAGCCAGAGCGCGGCGTGGTCGCCGTTGCCGTGCACGAAGAGGATCGGCGTTGGCGGCGCCTGCGTCCGCCCGAGGCGGGGCGCGGCGAGGACGGCGAGGGAGGCGAGGAGCCGGCGGCGCGTGATCGGCATGGCAGCAGGCTAGAACAGGATCCACGCCGGTGCGAAGCTGCGCCGGACGAGGAGGACCTGATGCGCAACGAGGACGAGATCTGGCGGCTGGTCGAGGAGAAGCGAGGCGACTACCAGGCGCTGGCCGACCGCGTCTGGGGCATGCCAGAGCTCTGCTACGCCGAGACACGATCCGTCGAGGAGCACCGCGCCATGCTCGAGCGCGAGGGTTTTCGGGTGACGACGAATGTCGCCGGCATCCCCACCGCGGTGATGGGCGAGGCCGGCGAGGGCGGGCCGGTGATCGCTATCCTGGGCGAGTACGACGCCCTTCCGGGACTGAGCCAGGAAGCCGGTGTGACGGAGCCGCGGCCGATCCCGGGCGAGACGAGCGGCCATGGCTGCGGGCACAACCTGCTCGGCGCCGGCGCGATGCTGGCGGCGGCCGCGGTGAAGGATTGGCTGGCGGCCAACGGCATCGCGGGCCGCGTGCGCTACTACGGCTGCCCGGCCGAGGAAGGCGGCGCCGCCAAGGGCTTCATGGTGCGCGACGGCGCCTTCGACGACGTGGATATCGCGATCTCCTGGCATCCGGCCTGCTTCGCCGGCGTCAACGAGCCGGTGAGCCTGGCGAACACACGCATCGACTTCACCTTCCATGGCCGCACGGCGCATGCCGCCGCGCAGCCGCATCTCGGCCGCAGCGCGCTCGACGCCTGCGAGCTGATGAACATCGGCGTGAACTACCTGCGCGAGCACATGCCGTCGGATGCGCGCATCCACTACGCCTATCTCGACGCCGGCGGCATCGCGCCGAATGTCGTGCAGGGCCGCGCCAAGATCCGCTACCTGATCCGCGCCAAGAACCTCGAGGAGCTGCGCCCGCTGGTGGAGCGCGTGCGCAGGATCGCGGACGGCGCCGCGCTTATGACGGAGACGCGGGTGGAGACGCAGGTGATCTCCGCGGTGTCCAACCTGCTCGGCAACACGCCGCTCGAGGAGGTGCTGCACGCCAATCTGGAACGCATCGGCCCGCCGCCCTTCACCGCCGAGGACCGCGCCTTCGCGGCCGAGATCCAGAAGTCGCTCCGCGAGGAGGACATCGTCGCCGCCTATCGCCGTCAGGGGCTGCCCGTGCAACCCGGCAAGTCGCTGCCGGACTTCATCGTGCCGCAGGGCTCGAAGGGAGCCGGCATGGTCGGCAGCACGGATGTCGGCGATGTGTCCTGGAAGGTGCCGACGGTGCAGGCGCGCGGCGCGACCTGGGCGATCGGCACGCCGGCGCATTCCTGGCAGGTGGTGGCGCAGGGCAAGTCGCCGCTGGCCCATACCGGGATGGTGCATGTCGCGAAGGCGATGGCGGGCACGGCCGTGGACGCGCTGCGCGACCCGGCGCTGATCGCGCGCGCAAAGGCCGACCACCAGGCGCGCACCGGCGGCAAACCCTACGAAAGCCCGCTGCCGGCGGATGCGAAGCCGGCGCTCGGGATGTCGCTGGCGGAGTAGCTGCTAGGCCATAGCCCCCGGGCCCGGCACCGCGCCCGGGGGACACTTGCCGAGGATGATCATCCCGAGCGCCTCGTCCTTGGTGATGTCGGCGACGCGCGCCGTGCCGACCAGCCTGCCGTTCTTCATCACGCTGATGCGGTCGGCCAGGTCGAAGACGTCGTGGATGTCGTGGCTGATGAGGAAGATCCCGATCCCCTGGCGCTTCAGCTGCAGCACCAGCTCGCCCACCTGCTTCGTCTCGGCAGGGCCGAGGGCCGCGGTCGGCTCGTCCATGATGAGGATCTTCGCATCGAAGTGGATCGCGCGCGCGATCGCCACCGACTGGCGCTGTCCGCCAGACAGGGCGCGCACCGGTTCCTTGAAGCGGCGGAAATGCGGGTTGAGGCGGCCCATCACCCCCCGCGCCGCGGCCTCCATCGCCGCGTCGTCCAGCGTGCCCCAGCGCGTCACGATCTCGCGCCCGAGAAAGATGTTGGCGGCGGCGTCGAGATTGTCCGCCAGCGCGAGCGTCTGGTAGATTGTCTCGATCCCGTAGCGCCGCGCGTCGCGTGGCGAGTGGATCTGCGCTGCTTCCCCACGTACCCGGATCTCACCGGAATCGGCACGGTAGGCGCCGGACAGCACCTTGATCAGCGTGGACTTGCCCGCGCCGTTGTGGCCGAGCAGGCCCATAACCTCGCCCTCGTGCACATCGATGCTTGCGCCATCCACGGCCTTGATGCCGCCGAAGGAGAGGTGGATGTCCTCCATCTCGACGAGTGGTCCGGCACTCACCGGATGCGCCTCCGGTACAGCGTGTCGAGCCAGACGGCGAGGACCAGCACCAGCCCCACCACGATGTTCTGCATCGGCGCATCCACGCCGAGCAGCACCATCCCCGACTGCAGGCTCTGCATCACCAGCGCGCCGAGCATGGCGCCGGCGATGGTCCCTGCCCCGCCTGCAAGCGAGGTGCCGCCTATCACCGCCGCGGCGATGACGTAGAGCTCGTCTAGCGAGCCGGCGGAATTCGTCGCCGCGTTCAGCCGCGCGGTCGAGATGCAGGCTGCGACGCCGCAGAGCGCGCCCATGAGCGCGAAGACGAGCATCGTCGTGCGCTTCGTGTTGATGCCGGAGAGCTCCGCCGCCTCCGGGTTGCCGCCGATGGCGAAGACCGCGCGGCCGAAGCGCGTGCGGGTGGCCAGCAGCGTCACCGCGATGCCGACGCCCACCGCGACCAGCACCGGCACGGCGAGGCCATGCGGGATGATGGTGCCGGGCACCCAGGTGCCGCCCGCGGCCTCGACCACCTGTCGCGCGATGCCGACCGGCAGCGCATAGGCATTGGCCACCATCACCGCGCCGAGCACGGCGCCGAGCGCGAGCGCGGCCACCACTGCCTCGGCCCAGAGCGGGCGGACGGGGAAGCCGAAGCGGATGCGCCGCCGGCGCGCGAATGCGAGGGCGGCGAGGATCACCGCGCAGCCGACTGTGCCCACGATCCAGGTGAGCGTCGCGCCGATCGCGCCGTCGATCCCGCCGCCCAGCATGCGGAAGCGTCCGTCCATTGGCGCGACGGTCTGGCCCTGCGTCACCCACCAGGCCGCACCGCGCCAGACCAGCAGCCCGCCGAGTGTGACGATGAAGGATGGGATGGCGAGCCAAGCGATCAGCGCGCCCTGGAAGGCGCCGATGGCGCCGCCGATGGCGACCGCGGCGAGCAACGCGATGGCCCAGGTCGCCGGGTGCTCGAGCCCGATCAGCTCGGGCAGCAGTCGCGCCTGCAGCACGCCGATCAGCATCCCCGTGAAGCCGAGGATGGCGCCGACCGAGAGGTCGATGTGCCGCGTGACGATGACCAGCACCATCCCGCAGGCCATCACCGCGATCGAGGCGGTCTGGACCGAGAGGTTCCAGAGGTTGCGCGGCGTGAGGAACGCCCCGCCCGACAGGACGTCGAAGCCGACCCAGATCGCCGCCAGCGCGGCGAGCATGCCGACGAGGCGCGGATCCACCTCGAGCGCACGCAGCGCCGCGCCGGAGGCCGCCCCGACGCTGCTGGGCAGCGCGCGCCCGGTCGCGCTCAAAGGCTCAGCTGCAGGCCGGCACGCGGCCGGTCGCCACACCCTGGCAGACCGCCGCGCGCGGCGCCCAGCCGCCCTCGATCACCAGCGCCAGGTTTTCGCGCGTGATCGGCTGCGGGCGGAGGAACAGCGCGGTCATGGCCGCGCGCGCCGGCCCGTCGCTCCACTGCACCGCGCCCGGCACCTCGTTCAGCCGCGCGCCGCCGGCCAGGCGCACCGCGATCTCGGCTGCGTTCCGGCCGAGCTCGCGCGCGTCCTTCCAGATGGTGACCGTCTGCGTGCCGAGCGCGATGCGGTTCAGCGCGGCCCGGTCGGCATCCTGGCCGGAGACCGGGACGCTGCCCGCCAGGCCCTGCGCTGCCAGCGCGGCGATGGCGCCGCCCGCCGTGCCGTCATTGGCGGCGACCACCGCATCGACACGGTTGTTGTTGCGGGTCAGGATCTGCTCCATGTTCCGCTGCGCATTGGCCGGCAGCCAGCCATCGGTAAAGGCCTCGCCCACGTTGCGGATGCGGCCGGCGTCGATCGCCGGGCGCAGGATCTCCATGCTGCCCTGGAACAGGAAGCCGGCGTTGGGATCGGCGCTGCTGCCCTTGATGAAGGCGTAGTTGCCCTCGGGCTTCGCGGCCTGCACGGCGCGCGCCATCATGCGGCCGACCTCGACATTGTCGAAGGTCAGGTAGAAGGCGCGCGGATCCTCGATCAGACGGTCGTAGCCGACCACGGCCACGCCCTCACGCAGCGCGCGGTCCACCGCCGGGCGCACCGCCTGCGCGTCCTGCGCCAGCACGATCAGCGCGCGCACGCCACGTGCCAGCAGGCTCTCGATGTCGGTGAGCTGCTTCGCGGGCGAGGATTGCGCGTCGGCCGAGACATAGGTCGCGCCGGCGGCGCGCAGCGCGGCCTGGATCGCCGCCTCGTCGGTCTTCCAGCGCTCCTCCTGGAAGTTGGACCAGGACACGCCCACCGGCAGACCGCGTTGCGCGCGCACCAGGCCGGGCATGGCGAGGATCGGCGCGCCGAGGCCGGCGGCCAGAAGGTGACGACGGTTCATGCGGAACGGCTCCTCCCCGGCGCGGCTTCGGCCGCATCACGTGAATGGAGGCAAACTCCTTCCCACACCGTCAAGCTCAACTTTCGCGTGTGCGGCCGCGCAGGCCATCACGCGTCGCGGCGCAAGGATTGGTCCGCGCCCATCCGTCGCTCCAGCCAGCGCACGCCGGCCGAGATCAGCAGGATCAGCACCAGGTATTCGAGAATGAGGATCGTGTAGATCTCAAGCGGGCGGAACACCGTCACCACCAGCTCGTTCGCCTTGCGCGTCAGCTCCTGGTAGCCGATGACGCTCGCAAGGCTACTCATCTTCACAACATAGATGAACTGGTTGGCCATGGGCGGCAGCACGCGGCGGATCGCCTGGGGCAGGATGACGTGGCGCATGCGCCGCCACGGGGAGAGGCCGAGCGCCATTGCCGCCTCGCGTTGCCCCTGCTCGACGCTCTGGATACCGGCCCGGAAGATCTCCGCCTCGAAGGAGGAATCGCAGACCGCGATGGCGAGCATCGCGGCGACGAAGACGCCGAGCCGGATGTCGAGCACCACCGGCAGCCCGTAGAAGACCCAGAGGATCATCACCAGGATCGGGATGGCGCGGAACAGCTCGACATAGGCGCGGTTCACCCAGCGCAGCGGCCGCGCGCGCGCCAGCCCGAGCAGCGCCACGCCGAGCCCGAGCGTCACGGAGAGCGCCATCGCCGCGAGCGAGAGCGACACCGTCGCCCAGAAGCCCGACAGCATGAAGGACAGGTTGGCCTGGCCACGCGGATCGGTGGGATCCACGACATGCCAGCCCCAGTTTCCGCCGCACCCCGCCAGCAGGGGCAGCGCCACCAGCAGCAGCGCCGGCGCGCGAGGCCTCGTCCAGGTCATGCTGTCCCTTGCGCTGTTGCACCGCAGCGACACATGTCGCACGCTGGCCGGAACGCGCAAGTTGAGATCGCCACGCACAGGAGACCGCGACCATGAACCGCCGCTCGCTGCCCCTCGCCGCGGCCGCCGCCGCGACGCTCACCGTGCCGGTCCAGGCCCAGGCGCAGGCGCAGGCGACCCAGTCGGGCAAGCTCGCCCAGATCCAGGCCGCCGGGCGCATCCGCTTCGGTACGACGGGCGACTTCAACCCGCTCAGCTTCCGCGATCCCGCGACGCGTGAGTTCCGCGGCCATCAGATCGAGGCGGCGCAGCAGCTGGCGCGTGACATGAATGTCCGCGCCGAGTTCGTTGCGACCGACTGGCGCACGCTGATCAACGGCCTGCAGGCCGACCAGTACGACGTGGTGTTCAACGGCACGACGATGTCGGTCGCGCGCGCACTGGCCTGCAGCTTCACCATCCCCTGGGGCCGCACCGGCTTCATCCCGCTGGTCCGGCGGCGCGACGCCACGCGCTTCGCCAATTGGGATGCGCTGAACCAGCGCGGCGTGACCATCGCGGTCAACCTCGGCACCACCATGGAGCAGTTCGTGCAGCAATCCCTGCCGAACGCCACGCTTCGCCGCGTCGAGAGCCCGGCGCGCGACTGGCAGGAGCTGCTGATCGGCCGCGTGGATGTCAGCATGTCGAGCCTGCTGGAAGCCGGGCAGCTCTCGCGCGAGCACCAGGACCTCGTGCCGATCTTCGCCGACCAGCCGCGCAACCCGCTGCCCATGGCCTTCATGGCGCCACTGAACGACTTTGCTTTCACGAACTTCCTCAACGCCTGGATCCACATGCGCCAGGCCAGCGGCATGTTCGATGAACTGAACCGCAAATGGGGCATCCTGCAGGGTTGACCGCGCTGCGGCTCGGCGAGGCCGTCACGGCGCTGCTGGGCGGCCGCGCCGTGCGGCCGCGAAGGGTGCTGGTGGTGGGCGGGGGCATCTCCGGCCTCAGCGCCGCCTGGGCGCTGGCGCGTCGCGGGCATGCGGTGACGGTGGTCGACGCAGGGCCGATCCCGAACCCCGACGGCGTCTCCCATGACGAGGGGCGCATCATCCGCCACGCCTACGGCACCATGGGCGGCTATGCGCGCATGATGCCGGGCGCCTTCTCAGCCTGGCGAACGCTCTTCGCCGAGACCGGCGCGGATCGGCTGATCCCGGCGCGGGCCGTCTACCCGATCCGCGAGGAAGGCCCCTGGGAAGGCGCCGTCGCGGCGGACCTCGCGCGCTCCGGCCTCGCGGTGCGGCGGCTCGACGCTGCGGCGGCCAGGGGACTCGGCGTGCTGGCCCTCGACGGCGTGCTGCGCGTGGTGGAGGTCGAGGGATCGGCGATGCTGCGCGCGGCCGACATCCTCGGCGACCTCGCTGCGTTGCTGCCGCGCCTGGGCGTCGTGTTGCGGCCGGGCGCGCGGGTCGTCGCACTCGGCGCCGCGGGGGCGCATCTGGCCGACGGGACGCGCCTCGCCGCGGATGTCACCCTCGCAGCGGCGGGACCGGGCCTGCGCCGCCTCCTGCCGGACGCCTTCGCGGCTGCGGGGCTGCGCGTCTCGCTGCAGACGGTCGCCTGGCTCGAGCCGCCCGCCGACCTCGCCGCCCCCTGGGCCTCGGCGCCGATGCTGCACTGCCGGCTGCCCGGCCATCCGCGCGGCGGCGTCTATGTCCTGCCGCCGCGCGCCGGCATGCACCTCAAGATCGGCGATTACGCGGCGGACACCGATCCTGAGCCCGACACGTCGCGCGATGCGCTGCGGCCGGAGCGCGTCGCGTCGCTGCTCGATGCAGGCGCGCGCGCCCTGCACCGCTTCGCCGACCACCGCGTGACGCGCGCGCGGCACTGCCGCTATGTCATGGCGCCCGAGGACCGCTTCGTGCTGCGCCCGGCCTTGCCCAACACCTGGTTGCTCAGCGCCTGTTCGGGCCACGGCTTCAAGCTGGCCCCGCTGATAGCCCTCGGCTGCGTGGCCGCGGTCGAGGAGGCGCTGGCGCCGGAGGAGCTCGGCGCCTGGGCCGCCGGGCGCGAGGGCGAGGCTTCCACCCCAGCTCGTTCCGCGTGAGGATGGGGGCGGAGGACGCCATGGCCTACGCCACCGCACGCGAGATCGAAGTCAGCGAGATCCCAGTCATCGACATAGGCGCGCTCGTCGCCGGCGACCCGGCCGGCAGCGCCGCCGCAGGCCGCGCGATGCGGGAGGCGTCGGAGCGAATCGGCTTCTTCTACGTCTCGAACCATGGCGTCCCGCAGGCCGCCATCGACCGCGTCTTCTCCACCGCGCGCGACTTCTTCGCCCGGCCGGAGGCCGAGAAGGAACAGGTCAAGGTGAACGCGCTGCACCGCGGCTGGATCGGCCATGGCGGGGCGAAGATGTACAGCGGCGCCAAGGTGGACCTGAAGGAGTCCTTCGTCTGGGGGCTCGAACTGCCGTCCTCCGACCCGGACGTCGCGGCCGGCACGCCGCTGATGGGGCCGAACAACTGGCCGGCCACGATGCCGCAGCTGCGCGACGCGTCGTATGGCTACTACGAGCATGTGCTCGATCTCGGCCAGCGCGTGCTGCGCGGGCTGGCGCTGAGCCTTGGGCGCGACGCGGGCTTCTTCGAGAGCCGCTTCGCGCGGCCGCTCGCGCGCGGATCGCTGATCTGGTACCCGCCACAGGCGCCGGATCTCGGCCAGGACCAGTTCGGGGTCGCGCCGCACACCGACTATGGCGGGCTGACGTTCCTGTGCCAGGACATGACCGGCGGCCTGCAGGTTCTGAACGCAGCCGGCGAATGGGTCACGGCGCATCCGATCCCGGGCACCTTCGTGGTCAATATCGGCGACCTGATGCATCGCTGGACCAATGACCGCTTCCGCTCCAACGCGCATCGCGTGGTGAACACCTCGGGCAAGGCGCGGCAGAGCGTCGCGGTGTTCTTCGACCCGTCCTTCCACACCGTCGTGGATCCGCGCGACCTGCTGGACGACGCGTCGGAGGCGCGGCATCCGCCGATCACCTGCGGCGAGTGGATCGTCGGGCGCTTCAACAAGGCCTTCAAGTACCGCGCGGGCGAGCCGGACGCGCGCGCCTGACGCCTGTTGCAGCCCAGAACCGGCTTCGGCACAGTGACGTTCAACGAACCGGGGGGCCGCCACGGGACCTGGAGAGGACGATGGACGGACCCTTTCGCGAAGGGCACGCGCGCAGCCCCCTGCTGCGGCCGGACTGGGCCTATGTGACACCGCAGCGCCTCGATGATTTCCGCGCCGCGGATTGGGCGCTGCTATCGGACCAGCGCCGTGCCTTCGACGCGGACCAGCAGGTCGCGCATGTGCTGCGGATGCTGACCGCCAGCGCCGCCGACCCCGGCTTCGGCTACCAGATCAACAACTATCGCCACTGCCTGCAGGCCGCGACCGCTGCGCTGCAGGACGGGCGCGACGAGGAATACGTCGTCGTCGCGCTGTTCCACGATGTCGGCTTCACCGCCTGCCCGGCGGGCCACGGCGCCTTGGCCGCCGCGCTGCTCGGCCCCTACGTGTCGGATGCGAGCCGCTGGTTGCTGGAGCACCACCAGATCTTCCAGGGCCACCACTGCCATGACCACCCGGACGAGGACGTCTCGCCCGACGCGCGGGAAGGCTGGCGCGGCCATCCGCATTTCGCGGCGACGGCCGATTTCGTCGCGCGCTACGACGTGACAACCATCGTGCCAGGCCTGCCCGAGGCGCCGATCGAGGTGTTCCTGCCGATGCTGCGGCGCGTGCTGGCGCGGCCGCCGCGCAAGATCGCCCCGCGTGAGGACTGAACCGAGCGCCGCGCGATGGCGACGCCGGCGCAGGCTGGCGCTCGACCTGGTGCAGTTCGTGCTGTTCCTCGGGCTGCTCGGCGCGCTGGTCGTGCAGGGCGCGAACAACATGGGCTATTCGTGGCAGTGGAACCGCGTGCCGCGCCACCTCTTCCAGGTGTTCGACGGAGAAATCTTCCTTGGCCCGCTGCTGCGCGGCCTGATCGTCACGCTGCAGATCAGCGCCATTGCGCTGGTGCTGACGGTCGCGATCGGCCTCGGCGCGGCGCTGCTGCGGCTGTCGGGTTCGGTCGCCGGGCGTTGGCTGGTGACGGGTTATGTCGAGGCGATCCGCAACACGCCGCTGCTGGTGCAGCTCTATATCGTCTACTTCGTCCTCGCGCCCATTCTCGGCATGGATCGCTTCTGGGCAGGGGTGCTGTGCCTCGCCGTTTTCGAGGGCGCCTTCGCCGCCGAGATCTTCCGCGGCGGGATCGCGGCCGTGCCGCGTGGTCAGTGGGAAGCCTCCTGGGCACTCGGACTGTCGCGCACCGCGGCCTACCGGAAGATCGTCATCCCGCAGGCGCTGCGCGTGATCCTGCCGCCGCTCGCGGGCCTGTCCGTATCGCTGGTGAAGCACTCCGCCATCGTCAGCGTCATCGCCATCTTCGACCTGACCAACGAGGGTCGGAACGTCATCAGCGACACCTTCATGACCTTCGAAATCTGGCTCACCGTCGCCGCGCTCTACCTGCTGGTGACGGTTTCGCTCTCGCTCGCGGTGCAGGGGCTGGAACGCCGCCTGCGGGGGGCCGCGGCGTGACATCGTTCTCACAAGGAGGGACCTGACCATGCGTTGGATCGGACGGCGTTTCCTGGCACCGGCAGCCGGTGCCGTGGCGGGCGCGGCGCTGGTGCGCCCGGCCGCCGCGCAGGGCGATGCGCGCGCGGCCCTGGCGGCCAGTTCCGCCATCGAGGAGATCAAGCGCCGCAACACGCTGCGCGTCGGCATGTCCACCTTCGTGCCCTGGGCCTTCCGCAACCGCGCGGGCGAGCTCGTCGGCTACGAGATCGACGTCGCCAACCGCCTGGCGCAGGACATGGGCGTGCGCGCCGAGTTCGTGCCGACCGCCTGGGACGGCATCATCCCCGCCCTGATCGCAGGCCGCTTCGACGTCATCATCGGCGGCATGACCGTCACGCCGGCGCGCAACCTGACGGCCAACTTCTCCGCCTCCTACTCGGCCTCCGGCGTGGACCTCGCCGCGAGCCGGCGGCTGGCGGAGGGCATGACGACGATCGAGGCCTGGAACCGACCCAACGTCACGATCTCCGGCCGGCGCGGCACCTCGGCGATCGCGGCGGCGCAGCGCCTCTTTCCGCGCGCCACGATCCGGCAGTTCGACGACGATGCGCAATCGGTGCTGGAAGTCGTGAACGGCCGCGCGCACGGCATGGTCGGCAGCGCGCCGCGGCCGCTCTTCGCCGTGATGGACAATCCCGACAACCTTTTCAGCCCCTTCCCGCAGATGCTCGCCCGGCAGCTCGATTCCATGGCTGTCCGCAAGGGTGACCCCGATACGTTGAACTTCCTCAACAATTGGATCCAGTCGCGCAACCTCGATGGCTGGCTCGAGGAGCGGCAGGCGTACTGGTTCCGCGGACGGGAGTGGCGCGACCAGTTGCCCGGCTGACCTTGAGGGAGGGGGACGCGCGGCCCGGCGGGCCCTTCGCCCGCGGCCGCGCCCGCTTCGGCGTGCTCGATGCCGTCCTGCTGGCGGTCGTGATCGGCGGCCTGGGCTGGCTCGCCTGGCGAGCCGGCACGGCGCTGAACTACCGCTGGGATTTCGGGCCGGTCTGGGGCTTCGTGATCCGCCACGACGAGGCGCGCGGCTGGGTGGCGAACCTGCTGCTGCAAGGACTGCTGACGACGCTGCGCGTGTCCTTCTGGGCGGCGATCGTGGCGGCGGCAGTCGGCACGCTGATGGGGATCGCACGCGCATCATCTGCGCTCCTGCCGCGCCTGATTGCGGGGGCCTATGTCGAGACGATCCGCAACATTCCGCCGCTCGTCTTCATCTTCGTGTTCTACTTCTTCGTCACGAGCCAGATCGTGCCCGCGATCGGGCTGGAAGCCTGGGTCCGCCGGCAGGATCCCGGCACGCTTGCAGTGATCGAACTGCTCTTCGGCCCGCCGCAATTCGCTTCTGCCGTCATCGCAGCGATCCTCTGCCTCGGCCTCTTCGAAGGCGCTTATGTCGCAGAGATCGTGCGCGGCGGCATCCAGGCGATCCCGCGCGGACAATGGGAGGCGTCGCGCGCCCTCGGCCTCCCGCCCGTCGCGACGCTGCGCCGCGTCATCCTGCCGCAGGCCGTTGCGCGGGTCGTGCCGCCGCTGGCTGGCCAGGCGATCAGCCTGGTGAAGGACAGCTCCATCATCTCGCTCATCTCGATCCAGGACCTCGCCTTCCTGGGCAGCGAGGTCGCGGCGACGACGGGCCGCGTCTTCGAGACGTGGCTGCTCGTCGCCTTCTTCTACTTCGTCGTCTGCGCGGCGCTGTCAGCCGTCGCAACCCGGCTTGAACGCCGCTTCGCCACGAGGATCGCCTGATGGACCGCAGCCCCGACAACCCCGCCTGGATCCGGCTGGTGCCGTATGCCGAGAGCGAAGGGCATCTCCGCACGCTCTACGACCGCGTGAAGGGGCCGGGCGGGGCGATCGACAACGTGATGCGCGCGCACAGCCTGCGGCCGCACACGATGGAAGGGCACAGCGCGCTCTACAAGTCGGTGCTGCACCATACGGGCAACAGCCTGCCGGTGTGGTTTCTGGAGTGCCTCGGGATCTACACGAGCCTCTCCAATGCCTGCGACTACTCCGTTGCGCATCACTTCGCCGGGCTGTCGCGTCTGCTGAAGGATGATGCGCGGGCACAGGCGATCTACCGGGCGCTCGCCGCCGCCCAGCCGGAACGCGCCTTCGCGGGCAAGGAGCTCGCCTTGTTGCGCTACGTCCGCAAGCTGACGCTGGAGCCGCAGCGGATGGAGCCGTCCGACGTCGCAGTGCTCCGAGAGGCCGGCGCCGAGGACGGCGAGATCCTGGAAGCCAACCAGGTCTGCGCCTACTTCAACTATTCGAACCGATTGCTCAACGGACTCGGCGTGACGACCGATGGAGACATCCTCGGCACATCTCCGCCCAATAGCGACAGCCTGGACGACTGGGAACACCACTGAGAACACCCGGCCGGCTGCCGCGTTGACCCCGCATCCACAGCGGGGAGGCAGGCATGCCGGCGGACGCCGCGCCGCGCACGGCGGTGCGCAACATCCAGGAGATCGTGGCGCTCGAGGAAGCCGAGTTGCGGCGCCGGCCGCCCTTCACGCGCATCGCCGATACCGTGGCGCGCTTCGCCGGGACGCCGCATTTCCTCGTGCTGCATGTCGTCGGCGTCGTCGTCTACCTGGCCGTGAACCTCGGCCTGCTGACCGGCGTCGCGCCCTTCGATCCCTTCCCCTTCGGCCTGCTCGGTGGCCTCTTTTCGCTCGAGGGCGTGCTGCTGGCAGCCTTCGTGCTGGCTCGGCAGGCACGCGCGGATGCGCGTGACGAGGAACGCGCGCATCTCGACCTGCAGGTCAGCCTGCTGGCCGAGCAGGAGGTGACGAAGGTCATCCAGATGCTGCAGCGGATCAGCAAGCAGATGGGCATCGAGCATCAGGTGATGGACGATGAGGCGCGCGAGCTCGGCGAGGTGACCGCCGTCGGCGGCCTCGCGGGCAAGCTGCACGAGACGCTGCACCCCGAGGATCGCGATGACGCGGATTGAGGAGCCCGGCGCGCGATGGATGGCGCTGATGCGCCGCGGCGAATGGGAGGAGGCCTGGAGTCTCTCGGACATCGCGCTGGCCGAGCGCAGCGTCCGGGACTGGAGCATGCCGCGGCACCTTCAAGTGGTGTGGGACGGCACGCCGTTGCAGGGGCGCCGCGTCCTCGTGCGCTGCTACCACGGCCTCGGCGACACGCTGCAGTTCATCCGGCTGGTGCGTCCGCTGCAGTCCATCGCGAGCGGCGTCACCGTCTGGGCGCAGCCCGCGCTGATCCCGCTGCTGTCCACCATGCGCGATGCACCGGCTTTCCTGCCCTTGCATGACGGCACGCCGGATGCCGAGTACGACGCCGACATCGAAATCATGGAGCTGGCGCATGCGCTGCGCATCACGCCGGCGACGCTGCCATGCGAGGTGCCCTACCTCCACCCTTCCGCGGCGCCGCGGCGGGCAGGCGACGGGCTGCAGGTCGGGCTGGTCTGGCGCGCCGGCGAGTGGGACCTGCGGCGATCCGTCCCGGTGGAGGCGCTGCGCCCGCTCGCGGTCATTCCCGGCGTGCGGCTCTGCGTGTTGCAGCGAGGGGCCGCGCTGGCTGACCGGTCGGCCTGGCTCGGGCCCGATATCGGCTCGGACGACGCGATGCAGGCCGCCGCGACGATGCGGTCCCTGGATGCCGTGATCAGCGTCGATTCGATGCCGGCGCATCTGGCCGGCGCACTCGGCGTGCCGGTCTTCACGCTCCTCGCGGCGCGGGCGGATTGGCGCTGGATGGAGGGGCGTGAGGACAGCCCCTGGTACCCCACTATGCGCCTGTTCCGGCAGGACCGCGAGGGCGACTGGGCTGCGCCGATCGCGCGCATCGCGGGGGCGCTGGCCGCGCTCGCCGCGCGGCGCTGATCAGGCGCCGCCGCGCCGCGCCAGCATCGCCGGCACCGGCGCCATCGCCGGACGCGACGGCGCGTTCTCGTTCGCATGCGGGCGCGCCGCACCGCGCAGGTCCCCCTCGAACCAAGCCACCGTCGCCTTGAGCCCGGCCTCGAGCTCGACGCGGGGCTGCCAGCCCAGCACGCGGCGCGCGAGCGAGATGTCGGGCCGGCGTCGCTGCGGGTCGTCCGCAGGCAAGGGCCGCCGCACCACAGCGGAGCTCGATCCGGTCAGGGCCAGCACGCGCTGCACCAGGTCCGACACGCGCAGCTCCTGCGGATTGCCGAGGTTCACCGGGCCGGGCGGGCGCGCCTCCAGCGAGGCGAGCCGCACTAGCCCGCCGATGAGGTCGTCGACGTAGCAGAACGAACGTGTCTGGCTACCGTCACCGTAGACGGTTATGGCGGCGCCGCTCAGCGCCTGGCAGATCACGTTCGACACCACGCGGCCGTCATCGGCGCGCATGCGCGGGCCGTAGGTGTTGAAGATGCGCGCCACGCGCACCTCGACACGGCCGGTGCGCATGTAGTCGTAGGCGAGCGTCTCCGCGGCCCGCTTGCCCTCATCGTAGCAGGCCCGTGGCCCGATCGGGTTCACGCAGCCACGGTAGCCTTCCGTTTGAGGATGGACCTCCGGGTCGCCGTAGATCTCGCTCGTAGATGCCTGGAGGAAACGTGCGCCCGATGCCTCGGCGAGCTGCAGAAGGTGTCGCGTCCCGAGCACGCACGTCATCAGCGTATGCTCGGGATCGGCCTGGTAGTGCGGCGGCGACGCGGCGCAGGCGAGGTTCAGGACGAGGTCGAACCGCCCGGACCGCCGTCGGAGCGAGGCCGGCAGTGGGTCGGAGACATCCGCCTCGACCATGTCGAAGCGCGGGTCGCGCCCGAGATGCGCGAGGTTCTCCGGCCGCCCGGTGAGGAAGCTGTCGAGGCAGACGACATGCATGCCCTCCGCGAGCAGCGCGTCGCAGAGATGCGAGCCGAGGAATCCGGCACCGCCCGCGACGATCGCCGTCCTCTGCCTGCCATTCCTCAAAGCGGCATCCTTTCTTCCGTTCGCCCGGCGGCCACGGGCGCCAGGCGCCGCACGATCGCGGCGCGCAGATGGCGTTCCAGCTCCGCGGCGCGATGCGCCGAGCTGTGCTCCGCGAGAACGCGGCGCCGTGCGGCCTGTGCCAAGGCGTCGCGCTGGGCGCGGGGCGCCGCGAGGGCTGCCAGCACCGTCTCCGGGCCGTCGGCGAGCAGGATCTCGCGGCCGGGCTCGAAGAGCTGGTCCAGGCCCGGCCACTGGTCGGAGACGATCGGCGTGCCACAGGACGCGGCCTCGAAGAGCCGCACGCTCGGGCTCCAGCCTGCTCGCACCATGTCGGCGCGCGTCACGTTCAGCGTGAAGCGGCTTGCCGCATAGAATTTCGGATGGGCCACGGGGGGCACGTGCTCGATCCGCTCGACATTGGCCGGCCAGACGATGCCGTCGGGATACTGCGCCCCGGCAACGACGAAGCGCAGATGCGGCGCGCGGCGCGCCGGCTCGATCAGCAGCCGCTCCAGCACCGGCTGGCGATCCGCGCTCCATGTGCCGAGGTAGGAGAGGTCCCAGCGCTTCGAGCAGTGCAGCGTCGGGTAGGCGTCCGGGTCAACCGAGCAGTAGAGCACGCGCGCCTTCGGCGCGCCGTACTGTCTCTCGAGCAGGTCCAGCGTCGGCCCGCCGGTGAAGGAGAGGTAGAGGTCGTAGCCGGGAATTAGCGTCGGTGAGATGTACTCATGGTCGCCGCGCGCCAGCTTCGCCAGCGTCACCGGCGTGTCGATATCGTAGAAGGCGCTCGCGCCGCCCGCGATGCGCTGCACGAGCCGCCCGACCGCGACGCCGTCCGGCACGTAGGAGCCGACGATCACCGCATCGGCCGAGGCGATGTCGCGCCGCCAGCCCGCCAGGTCGCCGAGATCGCCATAGAGCGCGAACCGGCAGAAATCCGGCTCCGGCAGGTCGCGATGCGCGGCGTACCAGGGCACGTCGCGTTCCAGGAACAGCACCTCATGGCCGCGCGCGGCGAAGGCGCGCAACAGCGCGCGCCAGGTGGTCGCATGCCCGTTCCCCCAGGAGGAGGAGAGGCTGAGGCCGAGGACGACGACCCTCATGCGACCCGCGCCTCCCGCGCCCGCGCCCCGTGCTCGCGCAGCAGCGCGTCCACCTGCGCGCCGCGACGGGCATAGGTGTGGGCGGCGAGGATGCGTGCCCGTGCGGCCTCGCCGATCCGACGCGCACGGTCCGGCGTCAGCGCGGCGAGGTGGTCGGCCACGTCCTTGCCATCGCGTGCCGCCAGCACTTCCTCGCCCTCCTTCAGGAAGAGCTCAAGGCCGGTCCAGGCATCGGTGATGAGACAGGCGCCCGCGCCCGCAGCCTCGAAGACGCGGGTGGCGGGGGAGAAGCCGACCTCCGCCATGCTGTCGCGCGCGACGTTCAGCACCGCCGTGGCCGAGACGTTGAAGGCATTGTGCGCACGCGTGCCGACATGGCCGAGCCGCGCGACGTTGGGCGGCATCGGCTTGTCGTCCCAGCCATTTCCGCCCAGCAGGAAGCGCCGCTCCGGCAGCAGGGACGCGGCGCGAAGGAAGAACTCCTCGACCCGCGCCTCGCGGTCCGGCAGACGGTTGGCCAGGAAACTGAGGTCCGCCGCGTAGCGCGGATCGGGCGGGACCGGGTGGTGCGTGTCGGGGTCGAGCGCGTTGTACACCGGCACGCAGCGCCGCGCGCCGAAGCCCTCATAGGCCTCCACCACCGGCGGCCCGCCGCCATAGGTCAGCACGAGGTCGAGCCCGGGCAGCACGCGGCGCAGCGGATGGGCGGCGTCGGCGCGGATCGCGGCGAGCGTCGCCGGCGCATCCACGTCCCAGAAGATGCGGATCGCATCCCGCCGCGCCGCGCGCATCGCGCCGTCCAGCAATTCGTCGTCGAAGACGCCGACGCCGCTGGCCTTCACGACGACATCGGCGCGCGACGCCTCCTCCAGCGCCCCGCGCAGCCCGGCCTCGTCCGGCCGCCACACGCGCACCTCGGCCCAGTCGGGCGGGTCCATGTCGCGGTTCTGCTGCCTGCCGAAGGCGTCGGGCTCGAGGAAGACGGTGCGGTGACCGTAGCGCGCAAGCTCGCGGATGATGCCGCGATAGTACGTGGCAGCGCCGTTCCAATAGGCGGAGAGCAGGCTCGATCCGTAGAAGGCGATCCTCATGCCGGCACCTCGGCCGTCGCCTGCGCGGGCTGGCCGCGCCAGCGTGCCAGGTGCCACAGCAGCTCCTGTGCACGATGCGCGCAGCTGTGGCGCGCGCGGATGGTGGCGAGGCCACGCGCGGCGACCTCCTGCCGCATCGCCGCATCCTCCTGCAGCGCGCGGAGGTGGCACGTCATCTCGGCGCCGTTGCGTGCCATCAGGAAATCCTCGCCCGTGCGGAACAGGCCCTCGCTGTCCTCCCACGGCGCGGAGAGCAGCGGGATGCCGCAGGCCAGCGCCTCGAAGACGCGGATCGTCGGGATGCCGGGCAGCGCCGTCACATAGAAGCGGCGCGGCACGTGCACCGTGGCGAGGTGCCGCGCGAAGATTGCCGGCGCTTCCGGGTTCGCCAGCCACCCGCGGTAGCGCGCACCATATGCCGCCAGCGCGCGCAGCGCCTCCTCCGGGTAGCGCACGCCGTGGAGGTCGAGCGGCAGTCCGGCCTCCTGTGCCGGCCGCAGCAGGAAGGAGAGCAGTTCCTCGCCACGCTCGCCGTCCCCCCAGTTGCCGATCCAGACGAGGCCCTCGCGCGTCGTCTCCTCGACCGGCGGGCGGAACAGGCGCGTATCCGCCGCCTCGTGCCAGGTCACGACGCGCGCACCCCAGCCCCAGCGGCGATAGACCTCCGACAGCGCCTCCCCGAAGGCCAGCACGGCGTCGTAGCCGTCGAGGTCGAAGGCGCGGATCGCCGCCGAGTCGCTCACGGCGCGGTGATGCGTGTCGTGGAACAGCAGCGTGAAACGCGCGCCTTGGCCGCGCAGCGCGCCGAGCGCGGCGACGACCTCGGGCGCGGTCCATTCATGCACCACGACGACATCGGCGCCTTCGACCAGCGCCGGGATCTCGTCGACGCCGGCATAGGCGCGCCAGGCCAGCTCAGGGTAGGCGTGACGGAAGGGCTTGAGGCCCGCGTCGCCGTGGTCGCGCAGCAGGTTCTCGAGGCTCCAGCCATTCGCGGGTTCGCAGGCCAACGTCTCGTGTCCGAGCGCCTGCAGCTCCCGTAGCAGGCCGCGCAGGAAATGCGCGTTGCCGTGGTTCCAGCAGGACCGCAGCGAGTGGGTGAACCAGACGAACCTCAAGCCGCGCTCCTTCCGCCGGACAGGCGGTGCCCCGCCAGCAGCCGCGAATGGATCGCGGCCATGCCGCAGGCCATCGCGGCAGGGCTGTAACGTTGCGCCCTCCGCATGGCGGCAACGCGCAGGAAGCTTCTTTGTTCCTGCTCTCGCGACAGCTCCTCCACGGCCTGTGCGAAGCCTGCATCGTCGCCCGGCGCCACGAACCGCGCCGCGCCGTCCCACAGCTCTCGGAAGGTCGGGATGTCGGAGAGCACCAGCGCGCAACCCGCCTGGGCGGCCTCCAGCACCGCCAGGCCGAAGGGCTCGTAGCGCGCGGCGGAGACGAAAACCGGCCCGCGCGCGAGCCAGCCCCGCAGTTCCGCCGTGTCGAGCTTGCCGAGCGGCCGCAGGTGCCGGAACGCGATGCGTGCGGCATTGGGCCCCTCCAGCGGCCCGGCCGCGTGAATTGGAATGCCTAGCCGCGCGGCGGCGCGATCGAGCGTGGCGACGTCCTTGCCCTCGTCCCAGAGCCGGCCCGCGGTGAAGGCGAAGGGCGCGGCCGCGACCGCCGCGGGCGGCGCCAGCCTGCCGTTCCACACCACCTCCGGCGGGCGCGCCAGGTGGTAGAGACGCGCGGTCGCAGCGGCGAAGGCGTGGCTCGGCGCGGCCAGCGCGTCGCAGCCGGTGTAGCCGCGCGCGAGCAGCGTGGTGCGCCAGGCGAAGTCCGCCGGCATCGTGCCGCCCCGCACGGCGTCCCACCACGTCGCGAGGCAGGAATGGCAGACCCCCAGCACCGGCGCAGGGAACCGCGTCGTCGCGGCGAGCGCCGGGCTGTTCAACTGCACGAGGTCGACGCGTCGCTCGGCCGCGAGATCGGCGAGTGCGCGCCCGGCGACGCGGATCTCCACTTCCGCCTCGGCGAGCCAGTCGAGCGGCAGCCCGGTCTCCACGAGGTCGAGACCCGGCACTGCCAGCGCCTCGGCGCGCTGCGCGGCCGAGGGGGCAGGCCCGAGGGTGGCCAGCGTCACGCGCGCGCCCGTCTCCGCCAGCGCGGCAGAGAGGTCGATCGCATGCGTCCAGACGCCACCCACCACATCCGCGGTCACCAGCAGATGCGGCGGCGAGGTCATCCGGCGCAGGCCGATTCCAGCTCGGGCAAGGGACGCGGCCGCGCCTCCTGGATGTCGCTGAAGGCGTCGAACTGCGCGAGGTAATGGGCGTGAGCGCGCTCCCACGCCTGATCGTCGGGCTCGCCCCAGAGCTTTCGGTAGTCGGGCGAGGAGGGATAGGGGTAGAGCGGCACCGGGTCGTTCGCCCAGACGCCGCCGCGCTGCAGCCGCTCCCGCCACTCGGCGACGAGCGCCGCATCGTCGCCGTCGGTCTTGATCAGGTTCGCCTGGACGAAGGGCACGAAGCGCCGCGCATGCAGCAGCCGATCCGAGAGAGAGTCGGTGTCCATCCGGCAATCCTTGTCGAGCGCGGCACGGCCTTCCGCCGTCAGGCTCTCCACCCCCGCCTCGATGGACACGCAGCCGGCGCGGCCGAGAAGCTCCAGCATCTCCGGTTTCCAGAGGTCGATGCGGGTTTGCATGCCGAATTTCAGGCCGCGTCCGACCATCGCCTCCAGCAGGGCGCGGTTGGGCAGGAAGATCTCGTCGATGAAGTAGAGATAGGTCGCGCCCTGCGCGCGCAGAGCGTCGATCTCCTCGATCAGCGGCGCCAGGTCGCGCCGGCGGTAGCGATCACGGAAGTCGATCTTGGCGCAGAAGGAGCAGTGATAGGGGCACCCGCGCGAGGCCTCGACCTCCGCGCCCGGGCCATCCGGGGGCGAGTCGAAGCGGTGATGGTGATGCGCGTGCCGCGCCACCCACTCCGCCGACCATTGCAGCGGAGGCAGGTCGGTGAAGCGCGTCGCCGCAGGCGCGCCCGTGATCCGCACGCCGTCGCCCTCGCGATAGGCGATCGACGGCACGCGGGAGAGGTCGGTCGCACCTGCCAGCGCCACCACCACCTCCTCGCATTCCCCGCGAACCACCACGTCGCAGCCGAGCTTCTGCAGCGCGGCCTTCGGCGTCGCGGAGCCATGCGGGCCGACGGCCACGCTGCGCCCCCCTGCCCCGCCGAGCGCGTCCAGGAAGCCGCGGGGCACGCGCAGCTCCGGCGGCGCGCAGCGCCAGAACAGATAGGTGGGGGCAGTCGTCACCACCGTCATGGACGGCGCGAAGGCGGCGACCTCGGCCGCCGCCTGCGCCTGCGTCAGACCGCAGAGATGCGCATCCACCATCAGCACCTCGTGCCCCGCGCGTTCCAGCAGGACGCGCATGCAGCCGAGCTCGATCGGAAGATGCGGCTCGCGGCAACCGAAATAGATGCTTCCCGTGTAGTCCCAGGGCGGGTTGACCAACGCGACCCTCACCGCAGCGCCTCCATCGCGACCTCGCGGACGCCTATTCCGCGTTCCGCCCGCAGCCAGGCCGCGAGCTGTCCCAGTCCCTCGCGCCAGGCCAGGGGCTCCGTCAGGCCGAGGGCCGCGCGCGCCTTGCGCGCATCGGCGACGAACCAGCGCTGGTCGCCCGCGCGCGTCTCCGCGAAGGACAGCTCGGGGCGTCGGCCTGTGATCTCGCCGATGGCGTCCAGCAGCTGCAGCAGGCTGACGGCGTTGCGCGGGCCGCCACCGAGGTTGAACGCCTCGCCGGACACCGCCCCGATATGGCGCCAAGCGCCGATCCAGGCGGCGACCGCGTCGCGCACGTGCAGCACGTCGCGCACCTGGCAGCCATCGCCGTAGAGCGTGATGGGCTCCCCGCGCAGCGCGCGGATCAGGAAATGCGCGACCCAGCCCTGGTCCTCGGTGCCCATCTGGCGCGGGCCGTAGACGCAGCTCATGCGCATCACGGCGGTCGGGATCGCGTAGCTGCGCGCGAAATCGAGCACGTACTGGTCCGCCGCGCCCTTCGAGCACCCATAGGGCGTGTGGAAGTCGAGGCGGCGCGCCTCGCTGATCCCGGCCCGGCGCAGCGCGGGGTCGCGCGGCAGCCAGGCGCCGCCCGCCTTTTCCAGCTCGATGTCGGCAAGGTCGCCATACACCTTGTTGGTGCTGGCGAAGAGCAGCGGGCAGGGTCCCCCCGGCCGCCTCCGCAGCAGGTCGAGCAACAGGAAGCTGCCCTGCAGGTTGACCCCGAAATCCTCGGCCGGGTCCGCCAGGCTCGTCGTCACGGCGACCTGGGCGGCAAGGTGGAACACCGCCTCCGCCCCGTCCAGCGCCGAGCGCAGCGCATCCGCATCCCGGATGTCGGCAGCGACCGAGCGGATCCGCGCGCCGTGCCGACGCCGGAGCCAAGCAAGATTGTCTGCGACGCCGGGCCGGGCCAGCGAATCATAGACCAGCACCTCGGCGCCCCCGGAGGCCAGCGCGTCGGCGAGGTTCGATCCGATGAAGCCGGCGCCGCCGGTGACGAGGATCCGTCCCGTCACGCGACGAGGCCCCGCGCCTCGAGCTCGCGCCGGGCCTGGTGGACCCGGTCCTCCGCCTGCTGCTGCGCCACCCATTCGGCGAGTTCTGCCAGCCCGTCCCGGAAGTCGCGCCGCGCCACGTAGCCGAGCACCTCGCGCGCCAGCGCCAGGTCGGGCACGCAGTGACGGATGTCGCCGGCACGCGCCTTTCCGGCGATCTCCGGCGCGATCCCCGCCTTGCCCATTGCTTCGGCGAGCAGCGTCGCGACGCCGGTCACGTCGCGCACCTCTCCGCTGCCGATGTTGAAGACGCCGCCCGCTGCCTTCGGGCTTCCGAGAGCCAGGTGGAAGGCATGCGCGACGTCCTCGACATGGACAAAGTCGCGCCTCTGCCGCCCGTCCTCGAAGATCACCGGCGGCTGGTTGTTGTGCAGGCGGGAGGCGAAGATGGCGAGCACGCCGGTATAGGGGTTCGAGAGCGCCTGGCCGGGCCCGTAGGCGTTCCAGAGGCGCAGCGCCACGCCTTCCATGCCGTAGGCCGGCGCCAGCGTCAGCGTCAGACGCTCCTGCACGTATTTCGTGATCGCGTAGACCGAGGCCAGCGCGGGTCGCTTGGTCTCCGGCGTCGGCACCGGCACCAGCGGCTGCCCCTTCGCGTCGAGAGGGTCCCAGGGCTCGCCGGGCCCGCGCGGCTTTCGCGTCACCGCCTCATGCAGCTGTCCGTCCGCGCTGCGATACAGCCCTTCGCCATACACGCTCATGGAGGATGCGACGACGACGCGCGCCACGGGCTTCTCGATCAGGGCCTGGAACAGCACGGCGGTGCCGTGGTCGTTGACCGACACGTAGCGGTCCACCGCATACATGCTCTGGCCGACGCCGACCTCCGCGGCCAGGTGGACCACCTTGTCCACGCCGGCCAGCGCGCCGCGCAGCATGGCCTCGTCGCGCACGTCGCCGATCAACAGCTCGGCGTCGGCGGGCAGCGCGCGCGGGCGCTTCGCGTCGCCATGCACCTGCTCGATCAGGCTGTCGAGCACGCGCACGCGATGCCCTTCGCGAAGGAGCAGCCGCGCGAGATGGCATCCGATGAAGCCCGCTCCACCGGTGATCAGGATCCGCTCGGCCACCCGCTACCCTCCGTTCATGTCGCGGCAGCGCCGCGCAGCCTGACCGTTGGCCGAACGCAACGCGCCGAAGCCGGTGCAACGCCCGCACGTCACAAAGCGGTGTCCTGCACGCATGCCGTATCGGGCGGCGGAACGCTTACGCGGTCAGTGGGTTTCGCTGCCGCAACCTTGGTTGCGGGGACCGGCGAAGGAGGGAGCGGGATTGGCGAGCGGATCGTCCAGAGGATCGCTGCGCGTCGGGATCGCGGGCGTCGGCAATTGCGCCTCGTCCTTCGTGCAGGGCCTCGCGCATTACCGTGATGCGCGCGAGCCGCAGCCGGGCCTGCCGAATCCGGAACTCGGCGGATACCACGTCTCCGACATCGTCGTGGCGTCGGCCTTCGACGTGGCGCGCGGGAAGGTCGGGCTGGACGTCGCGCGCGCGATCCTGGCGCCCCCGAACAACACGCGCGTCTTCGCCGCATCGCCTGACACCGGCGTGACGGTCCGCCGCGGCCCCACGCTCGACGGGCTTGGGCGCTACCTCGCCGGCGAGATCGCCGAGGCGGAGGAGCCGGTCGCCGACGTGGCCGAAGTGCTGCGGCGGACGCGGACCGACGTGCTGGTGTCCTGGCTGCCCGTCGGCGCGCAGCGCGCCACGGAGTTCTACGCCGAGGCGGCGCTTGCCGCCGGTTGCGGCTTCGTGAACTGCATCCCGGTCTTCATCGCCTCCGACCCGGCCTGGAGCGCACGCTTCGCGGCAGCGCGCCTGCCGATCATCGGCGACGACATCAAGAGCCAGCTCGGCGCCACCATCCTGCACCGCGCCCTGGCACATCTCTTCCGGGAGCGTGGCGTGCGCCTCGACCGCACCTACCAGCTCAATTTCGGCGGCAACACCGACTTCCTCAACATGCTGGAGCGCGAGCGGCTGGCGTCCAAGAAACTCTCGAAGACCCGCGCCGTCACCAGCCAGATGGACCATGTTCCGCAGGATGCTGACGTGCATGTCGGGCCGAGCGACTTCGTGCCCTGGCTCGAGGACCGCAAATGGGCCTACATCCGGCTGGAGGGAACGACCTTCGGCGACGTGCCGCTCAACGTCGAGGTGAAGCTCGAAGTCTGGGACAGCCCGAACTCGGCAGGCGTCGTCATGGATGCGGTGCGCTGCGCGCGCATCGCGCTCGACCGCGGCATCGGGGGCGCGCTGGCAGCGCCCTCGGCCTGGTTCATGAAGTCGCCACCCGCGCAGATGACGGACCACGACGCGCACGAGGCGACGCTGCGCTTCGTCGCCGGCGAGGGCTGATGGCGTTGCGCCTGCTGTTCGTGCGGCACGCTGCGCATGCCGAGGTCGGCCGCGTGCTGTCCGGCCGCACCGACGGCGCCGGCCTGTCCGACGAGGGCCGTGCGCAGGCCGCCCGGCTCGGCCAGCGGCTGCGCCGCGTCGCCCCGCGCGATCTCCTCACGAGCCCGCGCCGCCGTGCACAGGAGACGGCCGCCATCCTCGGGGACGCGCTGGGCCTCGCCCCGCGCGGCATGGCCGCGCTGGACGAGATCAATTTCGGCGACTGGACGGGCCGCGCCTTCGCCGAGCTCGACGGCGATCCGGCCTGGACCGCCTGGAACGGCCAGCGCGCCGTCACACGGCCGCCGCGGGGCGAGGCGATGCATGAGACCCAGTCGCGCATCCTTGGGTGGATGGACGCGCTGCGACTGGCAGTTCCGGACGGCGCGGTCGTCGCTGTCACGCATGCCGATGTGATCAAGGCGGCGCTCTGCGCGCATCTCGGCCTGTCGCTCGACGCGCATCACCGTTTCGACATCGCCCCCGCCTCGCTGAGCGCCATCGAGCTGTGGCCGGCCGGCGGACGCGTGTTGTCCGTGAACGAAACACCGGCGCTGGAGGCCTGGACATGAGCGCATCCGACACCGGCGACCCGGACGCCATCCGCCGGCGTGCGGCCGAGCTCGGCCCCTGGTTCCACAACCTCGACCTCGGCGGCGTGCGCACCGCGCCGGATCACTTCCTGGGTGACTACCCGGCCATCAAATGGCGCAACTTCGCCCATGCGATTCCCGCGGACCTCAGCGGCAAGACCGTGCTCGACATCGGCTGCAACGGCGGCTTCTACAGCATCGAGATGGCGCGCCGCGGGGCCGCGCGTGTCCTCGGCATCGATTCCGACGAGGACTACCTCGCCCAGGCCCGCTTCGCTGCCGAGGTGACAGGGCACAGGATCGAGTTCCGCCAGCTCTCCGTCTACGACGTGGCTGCGATCGGCGAGCGCTTCGATCTGGTGATCTTCATGGGCGTACTCTACCACCTGCGGCACCCGCTGCTCGCCCTCGACCTCATCCACGAGCACGTCGCGCGGGACCTGCTCGTCTTCCAGTCCATGCAGCGCGGCGCGTCGGAGGTGTCGGAGCTGCGCGAGGATTACGACTTCACGGAAGCCGACGTCTTCGACGACCCCGGCTGGCCGAAGCTGCACTTCGTCGAGCGCCGCTACGCGCACGACCAGACCAACTGGTGGGTGCCGAACCGCGCCTGCGCGGAGGCGATGCTGCGTTCATCGGGCTTCGCGATAGCCGACCATCCGGAAGCGGAAGTCTACATCTGCCGCCGCGTCGAGGCGCCCGAAGGGGCCGGCGCCGCCTATCCAGCGCCAGGGGGAGGCCGATGATCGAAGCGGCGATGATCTGGAACGAGCCGAACAACAAGTCGCACTGGGATCCCGAGCTGGATCCGGGCTGGAGCCGCTTCGCCGAGACCGCGAAGGCCGCCGGCCGTGCAATCCGCGACGCGCATCCGACGCTGCCGCGCGTGCTCGGGGGCATGTCGCCGATCGACGCGACCTTCGTGCAGAACATGGCGTCGAAGGGCGTGCTGGAGCAGGTGGACGTCGTCGCCGTGCACGGCTTCCCGCTCGACTGGAACCTCTGGAAGATCGACGAGTGGCCAGCGAAGCTCGACGAGATCCGCGCCGTCACCGACCTGCCGATCTGGGTGAGCGAGGTCGGCGTCTCCTCCTTCGGCGCGGAGGAAGTGCAGGCCTGGGGCCTCGCCCGCAGCGCCGAGCTGCTGAAAGGCCGCGCGCCGCGCATCCACTGGTACAGCCTGCACGACCTGCCGCGGAACTGGGAGGCGACGACGCGGCATCGCGAGGCCGAGGGCAGCTCCTATTACCGCCACTTCTACATGGGCCTCGTGCGCGAGGATGGCAGCCTCAAGCCGGCTTTCGATGAGTTCGCGAAGCACGCGCCCGATCTCGGGCTGTGCCAGTGGTTCCACTTCCAGGACCACCGGCTGGACGCGTCGGTGGAGCTGTTGAAGCGACTCGGCGTGCATTACCTGCGCACCGGCCTGTCCTGGGCGGATTTCTACCGCCCCGACGCGCTGGCCTGGTTCGACCGGCAGATGGAGGCGCTCCGCGACTTCCGCGTCACCGTCACCTTCTGCTTCACGCCGGAGCACAAGGGGCCGGGCCGCCACCACACCAGCCCGCCCCACGACCCGGAGGAGTTCGGCGCCTTCTGCGGTGAGATGATCCGACGTTACGCCTAGGGCGCGCAGAGGCGCGGGACGGAACCGTCCAGCTCTCGTCGTGTTGACCCGGCATGCCGTTCGATGACGATGCCGGATCGGTCGTGGCGCCGCGGGACGCGGCCGAGGAGGCCGGGCTCCGCTACGTCTCCGACGAGGCGCCTGGCATCACGCGCCGGCGTGCCGGCAAGGGCTTCTCCTACCGCCTGCCCAAGGGTGGCGCGGTGAAGGACGCGGCGACGCTGGCGCGCATCCGCAGCCTCGCGATACCGCCGGCCTATACGCAGGTCTGGATCTGCCCGCATCCGGACGGCCACATCCAGGCCACGGGTCGCGACGAGAAGGGACGCAAGCAGTACCGCTATCACGCCCGCTGGCGCGAGGTCCGCGATGCCGCGAAATACGGTCACCTGCTGGAGTTCGCCCGCGCCCTGCCGGTGATCCGGGCTCGCGTGAAGGCCGACATGGCGCTGCCCGGCCTCCCGCGGGAGAAGGTGCTGGCGACCATCGTCCAGCTGCTCGAGACGACGCTGATCCGCGTCGGCAACGACGACTACGCGAAGCAGAACGGCAGCTACGGCCTGACCACGCTGAAGGACGGCCATGTGAAGGTGGACGGCGGCGCGCTGAAATTCGCCTTCAAGGGAAAGAGCGGGAAGGTCTGGCAGCTCGGCGTGCAGGATCGCCGCGTGGCGCGGATCGTGCGTGCCTGCCAGGAGCTGCCGGGCCAGGAGCTGTTCCAGTATCGCGACGAGACGGGGGAAGTGCGCGACGTCACCTCGGCCGACGTCAACGCCTATCTCAAGGAGGTCACAGGGCGCGAGGTGACTGCCAAGGACTTCCGCACCTGGGCCGGCACCGTGCTCGCCGCCATGGCACTCCGCGAGTTCGAGCGCGTGGACAGCCACGCGGCGGCGAAGAAGAACATCCGCCAGGCGATTGAGCGCGTCTCCTCGCGTCTCGGCAACACGCCGACCATCTGCCGCAAGTGCTACGTGCACCCGGCCGTTATCGACGGCTATCTCGACGGCGGCCTTGCCGAGGAGATCGAGGAGGAGGCCGAGGAGGAACTGCGCGAGGACCTCGCCCGCCTGCCGGCCGAGGAAGCCGCCGTGCTCGCGATGCTGGTGTCGCGGCTGCGCGCGGAACGCTCGCGCGACGGGCAAGCGAACGATCCGGGCCGCTGACGCGTTCCGCTTCCGAAGGAACGCGCGGGGAGCGGATGAAGCTGGTCGTCTTCGGGCTGTCGGTCACATCGGCCTGGGGCAACGGCCACGCAACCCTCTGGCGCGCGCTGTGCCGGGCGCTCGGCGCCGGCGGCCACCAGGTCGTGTTCTTCGAACGCGACGCGCCGTGGTACGCCGATGCGCGCGACACCCTCGAGATCCCAGGGCTGGAGACGGTCGTCTATCCGGACTGGGCGAGCGTGCGGCTGCAGGCGGAAGCGGCGCTCCGCGACGCCGACGCCGCGATCGTCACCTCCTACTGCGCCGATGGTCCGCACGCGACGCGGCTGGTGCTGGACGCGCCGCGCCCGGTCGCCGCCTTCTACGACCTCGACACGCCCGTCACACTCGCCCGTATCGCCGAGGGCCAGCGCCCGGAGTATCTGCCACCGGACGGGCTGGCCGGTTTCGATATCGTGCTCAGCTATACGGGCGGCGAGGCTCTGACGCGCCTGCGGGCGACGCTCGGCGCGCGGCGCGTCGTGCCGCTCTATGGCAGCGTCGATGCCGACGCGCATCACCCGTCGGAGGCCCGCGCGGCCTACCTCGCAGACCTCTCCTACATCGGCACCTATGCCGCGGACCGCCAGGCGGCCCTGGAACGGCTGCTGGTGGAGCCGGCGCGTCGGCGCCCCGCTTCGCGCTTCGTCATCGCCGGGGCGCAGTACCCGGACGGCTTTCCCTGGACCGCGAACATCCACTTCGTGCGGCACCTGCCGCCTGCCGAGCATCCGGCCTTCTACTCTTCCTCGCGGCTGACGCTGAACGTCACGCGGCGCGATATGGCTGCCCTCGGCTGGTGCCCGTCCGGCCGGCTGTTCGAGGCCGCCGCCTGCGGCACGCCCGTGCTGTCCGACATCTGGGACGGGCTCGACGCCTTCTACACGCCCGGCGAGGAGATCCTGCTGGCGCGCAGCACGGAGGAGGCGCTCGCGGCGCTCGACCTGGACGAGGCCGAGCGTGCGCGGATCGGCCGACGCGCCCGCGAGCGGACGCTCGCCGAGCACACCGGCGCGCATCGCGCCGCGCAGCTTCTGGCCGCGCTCGAGACCTTGCGCGCGCACGCCCTGGAGGACTGACATGTGGGGCATCATTCCGGCCGCCGGCCTCGGCAGCCGCATCCAGCCTCTCGCCTTCTCCAAGGAGCTGCTGCCGGTCGGCAGCCGGATGGAGAACGGCGTCGAACGCCCGCGCGCGGTCAGCGAGCACCTGATCGAGCGCATGCTGGAAGCCGGCGTGGACCGGCTGTGCATCGTGATCTCACCGGGCAAGAGCGACATCGTGAACTACTACGGCGCGCGCATCGGCGGCGCGCGCATCGCCTATGTCGTGCAGGCCGAGCCGGCCGGGCTCTGCGACGCGATCTTCTGCGCCGCCCCCTTCATCGCGCCTGACGAGGAGGTGGCGATCGGCCTGCCCGACACGATCTGGTACCCGCGCGACGGGCTCGCGCAGCTTCCGGCCGGCGAGCTCTCCTTCCTGCTGTTCCCGGTCGCGCGGCCGGAATTCTTCGACGCGGTGGTTACCGACGCCGAAGGCCGCGTCGAGGAGATTCAGGTCAAGCAGCAGGCCGCGCGCAGCAGCTGGGTCTGGGGCGCCTTCCGCATGCCCGGCCGGGTCCTGCACGAGCTGCACACGCTGTGGCGGGAGCCCGGCCGCGGCGACGAGTACATCGGCACGCTGGTGAATGCCTGGATCGCGCGTGGCGGCGCTGCGCGCGGCGTGCGCGCCGGCACGACCTATGCGGATGTCGGCACCATGCATGGCTGGCGCGAGGCGGTGGCGATGCTGAACGACGGCACGCCGGAGGAGACCACCGTCCTGCCCTTCCGCGCCCTGCAGGGCGCGAAGCGGGCGTGACGACGACTGATCTCCTGGAGCACCTCGCCCGGGGCGGCCGGGCACGCCTGATCGTGGTCGCCGCGCATCCGGATGACGAGACGATCGGCCTCGGCGGGCTGCTGCACGGGCTGCGCGACGCGACGGTGGTGCATGTGACGGATGGCGCGCCGCGCGATGGCGCGGATGCCGCGCGGCACGGCTTGACCGCCGCCGGCTACGCCGCGCTGCGCCGGCAGGAGGCGCTGGCCGCGCTGGCGATCGCCGGCATCGCCGAGGCGCGCTCGTTCGCGCTCGGCCTGCCGGACCAGGAGGTCGCGCGGCACCTCGTCGCGCTCGCGCGGGGCCTCGCCGCGTTCGTCGCGGAACAACGGCCCGACCTCGTCGTCACCCACGCGTATGAAGGCGGCCATCCCGACCACGACGCCGTCGCCTTCGCGGTGCGCGCCGCCCTCCGCGAGCAATCCGTCCCGCTCGCCGAGATGACGGGCTACCATGCGGGTCCGGAGGGCTGGGAGATCGGTCGGTTCCTGCCGCCCGCCGACACTGCCATACGCGTCCCGCTCGATGCCGCCACGGTCGCGGCGAAGCGCCGCATGCTCGACTGCTATGCGTCGCAGCGCGAAGTCCTGTCCCTCTTCGCACCAGGCGATGAGCTTCTCCGCCCTGCGCCTCCGGCCGATTTCACGCAACCACCGCATCCCGGCCCGCTGCTCCATGAGCGCTACGGCTGGGGCCCCGGCGGCGCCGGATTCCGGCGCCTCGCCGCTGCGGCGCAGGCGGAGCTCGGCTTCGCATGACGCGGCTCACCGTGCTGCAGGTCGCCTATCCCTTCGGACCGGTCGGGCCCGATTCGGTGGGCGGCGCCGAGCAGGTCCTCTCGACTCTCGATCGTGCCCTCGTCGCGGCCGGGCATCGCAGCATCGTCATCGCGTGCGAGGGCTCGCGCGTCGCCGGCGAGCTTGTCGCCATACCCCGGCGTCAGGGACCGCTGAGCGCGGCAGCGCAGGGGGCCGGCCATGCCGACCTGCGCGCCGCGCTCGAAGGCGCGATCTCCGTCGCCAGGCCGGATGTCGTGCAGATGCACGGCGTCGACGCGCCGGACTACCTGCCGCAGCCGGGCGTTCCGGCGGTGATCACCCTGCACCTGCCGCCCGCCTGGTATCCGGCCAGTATGTGGCGCCTCGACCGGCACGACACCTGGCTGCTGCCCGTCTCGCGCAGCCAGCATGCTGCCTGCCCTGCCTCCCCGCTGCTGCTCGACCCGATCCCGAACGGCGTCGAGATGCGGCCTGCACCCGTCGGCCGGCGCCGCTTCGCGCTCTGCCTCGGACGCATCTGCACGGAGAAGAACCAGCACGTTGCCCTCGCGGCCGGCGCGAGGGCCGGCCTGCCCGTGCTGCTCGGCGGCGCCGTCTTTCCCTATCCGAAGCACGAGGCGTATTGGCGCGAAAGCGTCGCGCCGCGCCTCTTGGCACCTCGCCACTTCCTCGGCCCGCTCGACGTCGCACGCAAGCGACGGTTCCTCTCCGCCGCGCGCTGCCTCGTCTCCGCGAGCATCGCGCCGGAGACGAGTTCACTCGTCGCGATGGAGGCGCTGGCCTGCGGCACGCCGGTCGTTGCCTTCCCCTCCGGCGCGCTGTGCGAGATCGTGGAGCACGGGGTCACCGGCTTCCTCGTGCGCGACGAGGCGGAGATGGCGGAAGCGATGCAACAGGCCGCGCGCCTCGACCCGGAGGCCTGCCGCGCCGCCGCCCGCACGCGCTTCGACGCGCGCCGCATGACGGCGGCCCATCTCGACCTGCTGACTCGTGTCGCCGCTGGGGCGATGGCGCATGGCCACGCTTGAGGCCGCGGAGATCCACGACCTAAACGCGGTCCGCGCCGACTGGGCGCGGCTCTGGGCCCGCACGCGCGCGACGCCCTTCCAGCACCCCGCCTGGCTCATTCCCTGGACACGCCACGTCGCGGAGGGCACGATCCTCGTCATCGCGCTGCGCGAGGGCGAGGAGCTCATCGGCCTTCTGCCCTTCTATGTCTGGCACGATCCGGCAGAGGGCACGCGGAAGCTGTTCCCGCTCGGCATCGCGACGAGCGACTATCTCGACGCCCCCGTGCTGCACGGCCATGGCGCCACCGCGATCGCGGCGATCGCGCAGCACCGGCGGCGCTTTGACCTCGCCGACTGGCCGCAGCTGCGCCCCGGCTCGCCGCTGCTCACCGCCGCGATACCGCCCGGCTGGCGAGAACGGACCGAGCCGGCGGAATCCTGCCCCGTCCTCGACCTGCCGGCGCGGTTCGAGGCGCTGGGCGATCGCGTCCCGGCCAAGACGCTCCGTGACCTCCGCACCGCCCGCCGTCGCGCCGCCGAGCGGGGCGCCGCATTCGAAGAGGCGACGCCGGCCACGCTCGACGAGCTGTGCGATGCGCTGTTCCGCCTGCACGCGCTGCGTTGGGCGGGGCGCGACGAGCCCGGCGTGCTGGCGCGGCCGGAGGTCCAGGCGATGCACCGGGAGGCGATGCCGGAGCTGCTCGGGGCCGGGCTGCTCCGCCTCTTCGCGCTGCGGCTCGAGGGAAGGGTCGACGCCATTATCCACGCGCTGGCCGACCCGCCGGACCGCGCGCGGCGCACGCTCTACCTTTATCTGCAAGGCTTCGACCCGGCCGAGGCACGGCTCTCCCCCGGCCTCCTGCTGGTCGGACACGCGGTGGAGACGGCGATCGCGGAGGGCTTTGGCCGAGTCGACTTCCTGCGCGGGCAGGAACGCTACAAATCCTTCTGGGGCGCGGCGAACACGCCGACCTGGCGCCGCGTCCTGATCCCGCCGGAGGGCTGAATGCGCGCGCTGCTGATCGTGCTGGACGGCGTGGGCTGCGGCGCGGCGCCCGATGCCGCGCGCTACGGCGACGAAGGTGCCGACACGCTCGGCCATGTGCTGCGCGGGACCAGCGTCGCCTTGCCGACCCTCGCCTCGCTCGGCCTGCACCGGGTGCTCGGCCTGCCCGAGGCGCCCGCGCCGCGCGCCCTGCACGGGCGGATGCGCGAGCGCTCCGCCGGCAAGGACAGCACGACCGGCCATTGGGAGCTCGCCGGCATCGAGCTGGCGGAGCCCTTTGCCGTGATGGACCGCTTTCCCGATGCGCTCGTCGGTGCGATCGAGCGCGACGCAGGCGTGCGCTTCCTCGGCAACAAGCCGGCCAGCGGCACCGCGATCATCGAGGAGCTGGGCGCGGAGCACCTGCGCAGCGGCGACCCGATCCTCTATACCTCCGCCGACTCCGTGCTGCAGATCGCGGCGCATGAGGAGGTGATCCCGGTGGAGCGCCTCTACGCGATCTGCGAGGTCGCGCGCCGCCACGCCGACGCCTGGCGCATCGGCCGCGTCATCGCGCGCCCGTTTGTCGGCGCGCCCGGCGGCTTCGCGCGCACGCCGCGACGCCACGACTGCTCCATGCGCCCGCCGCCGAGCGTGCTGGATGCGATCGCGGGCGCCGGTCTGCCGGTGGTCGCCGTCGGCAAGGTCGCCGATCTCTTCGCCGGACAGGGCGTCACCGCCTCCCATCCGACCGGCGACAACGCCGAGGGCATGCGCGCCACAGCGGCGCTCTGGCACGGGCTGCGGGAGGGCCTGGTCTTCACCAACCTGGTCGATTTTGACACGGTCTTCGGGCACCGGCGCGACGTCGCCGGCTTCGCCGCCGCGCTCTCGGCCTTCGATGCCTGGCTCGCCGGTTTCTTGCCGCAGGTCGGCGGGGACGACCTGTTGCTGATCACGGCCGACCATGGCTGCGACCCGGCGCATGCCGGCACCGACCACACGCGGGAGGAGGTGCCGATCCTCGCGCTTCACAACGGCCGCTGCGGGCCGCTCGGAACGCGCGACGGCTTCGCCGACGTCGCCGCGACCCTCGCACATCACCTGCGGCTGCCACCATGGCCGACCGGCCGCAGCATCCTCGCCTGACCCCGCAGGCCGAAGCCGCGCTCGTGGCACATCGGGCCGGCGCCATCTCGGCCGAGGTCGCGCTCATGCGCATCCTGCTCTCCGGACTGCCCGCCGCGGCGCTCCCCGCGCTGCTGCGCGACGACGCCGCGCTGCTCGGCCTCGCCAAGCGCCAGGCCGACCACCTCGCGGCGCTGGAGCGCGTCGTCCGCGCCGGTACCGACCACGCGCCGGGCACCGGGCTCGAGGCCACGCGCGCCATGTTCGACCGCCTCGTCGCGCTGGCTCCGGAGGCGAGCGTTGCCGCCTATTCGCTCGGCGACCCCGCGACGCTCGCCGCCGCCACGGCGGAGCTCGTCGCCTGGCTGTGCGGCCACGGCCTGCTCGCGGGCCGGCCGCGCGTGCTCGACCTCGGCTGCGGCATCGGCCGCGTCGCCGCCGCGCTCGCGCCCGATGCGGGCGAGGTCCTGGGCCTCGACATCTCCGCCGGAATGATCGCGGAGGCGCGGCGCCGGCATCCTGCGCCGAACCTCCGCTTCGAGAGGTGCGGCGGCCGCGACCTCGCCGGCGTGCCCGATGCCGGCTTCGACCTCCTGCTCGCCGTCGATGTCTTCCCGTACCTGGTGCAGGACAGCGCCGAGGCGGCGGCGCGAATGCTGGCGGAGGCCGAGCGCGTCCTGGCGCCGGGCGGCACGCTGGCGATCCTCAATTACGACTATGGTACCGAGGAGAGCGCATCGCCGCGGCACGCCGCTGGTCCCGACCTGTTGCCCGTCGAGGACGGCACGACTCCGTTCCGATTGTGGGACGCCAGGGCCTATCGCCTCCTGCGCCGCTGAGGTCACCGCGCGCGTGACATGCGGCCGCGCGCCGCTGCTCTTGTCCTCCGGCCCGCTCCCGTGATGGATAGCGCCGTGCAGGGGAAGCAGGGATGACCACGTCCGCCGAGGACGCCGTGGCGACCGGGGACCCGTCCGGCCTGCCGGACGAGATGGTGCATTGGGGGTTCCGCCTGCTCGCCGGGCGCGAGCCCCTGACGAAGGACGAGTTCGCCGCCTTCAAGGCGCTGCCCGACATCGACGCGATGCGGCGGGCCTTCACCAATACGTCGAGCTTCCACGACTTCTTCGACTCGGTGCTGACCGGCGTGCCGAGCTGGACCATGCCGCTCTTTCTCCTGCGGAAGCCGGAGGTGGACTTGCTGGACTGGCACTTCTCCACGCCCGATCTCGACAGGCCCGGATCGCAGCTCTGCACGCGTTCGCAGTTCGACGATCCCGCCTTCGTCGAGATCGCGACGGCCATGGGCTTCCGCCCCGCCGTCTCGCGGTCGCAATGGGAACAGGCCTGGGCCGTCTCGGTCCTGGCGACGGAAGGGCTCGTCGCATCCGGTCGCCGCGCGCTGCTGATCGACGCGGCCGGCGAGCGGGTCGGCGCGCTGCTCGCCTCGCGCGGCGTCGCGGTCACGGCGACCGGCAGCGCAGCCACGCCCCGCGCGGCGGAGCTGCGCCGCACCCAGCTTTTCTATCCCGAGGTCCTGCATCTCGAGGAGTTCGACCGGCTCATCGCCTTCGCACAGGCCGAGCCGACGGATCTCGCCGGCCTGGGTGGCGGCTTCGACGCCAGCATCTCCTTCGGCCTGCCGACGCGGCTCGGCTCGATCGAGGCCGCCCTCGACGCCTTCGAGGCAAGCCTCGCGCCGCTGCGCCCCGGTGGCCTCGCGCTGCACGGCTTCGCCTTCAACCTGACCTCGGACACGCAGAGCTGGGAGTTGCCGAACCTCGTCATCCTTCGCCGCAGCGACGTCGCCGCACTCGCGGCCCGGCTGCACGCGGCGGGCCACCGCCTGCTGCCGCTCAACCTGCATCCGGGCACGCGGCCTGAGGATTCGCAGGTCACGACGGAGGTCGGGGCCGTGCATGGGCTGCGCCAGCGCCACGGCTTCCTCGTCGCGACGTCCTTCGGCCTCGCGATCCGCAAGGCCGGCTGATGCTGCGACGACTTCTCGGCCTCCGCCGCCGCTCGAAGCAGGCAGCGCTGCCCCGGCGCCTGGAGGAGGCGATCGCCTATTTCGCAGGCCGCACCAACCCGCATCACTACGCGCGCAGCGCCTATCTCGGCGATCACACGGCGCTCGCCCTGCTCGAGGGAAGGCTGCCGATCTACCTCGACACGCGCGGCACCGACGTGGCGCCGCACATCATGATGTTCGGCATCTGGGAGCAGAACTACACGCGGCTGTTCCAGCGCCTCGTCCAGCCGGGGGACACCGTGCTCGACCTCGGCGCCCAGCTTGGCGTCTACACGCTGCTCGCCTGTGCCTCGGCCGGCCCCTCCGGCCGCGTGCATGGCTTCGAGCCGAACCCGCGCTTCGCCAGCCTGCTGCAACGCTCCCTTGCGGTGAATGGCTTCGCTGGCTTCGCCACCGCGCACAACCTTGCCGTCGGCGCGGCCGAGGGCCGGACGGAGCTGTTCTTCAACTGGGAATACGCCGGCGGCGGGCACCTCGCGACCACATCGGTCCCGGCGCCGAGCGGGGGCGAGCGCGCATCCTGCCGCGTCGTCGCGCTCGATGAGCTCTTTCCCGATCCCGACTTCACGGTGGACGTCGTCAAGATGGACATCGAGGGATCCGAGACCTTCGCGCTGCAGGGCATGCAGAACCTGCTCCGCCGTTCGCCTCAGGTGCGGGTCATGTTCGAGTTCGCGCCCGGAATGCTGGCCGGCCACGGCTCCTCGGCGGCGGATCTGATCGGCCTCTTCGCCGGGCTCGGCTTCCGCTTCTGGGAGATCGCGGCGGATTCCAGCCTGCTGCCCGTGGCTGCGGCGGAGCTGGCCGAGCAGCGCGAAGGCGTGGTCAACATCCTCGCCAGCCGCGAGGACCCCAAGGTCGCGTAGCAGGCATGCCGAGGGGCGCGTTGAAGCGCCGGTGGCGCCATGGAAGGTTGCGCCGCCATCCGCCGGGAGACACCAATGTCCGAGCGCGCAGCACCGGTCGCCGCCGGCCTGCTGATCACGACCGCCATCCTGTGCGCGGCGCTCGCTCAGGGGCTGCGCAACTCCTTCGGCCTCTTCCTCGCCCCGATGACGGAGGCGCATGCCTGGACGGCCTCCGGCTTCGCCCTCGCCATCGCGTTGCAGGTGCTGCTGAACGGCGTGGCGCAGCCGGTCTGCGGCCAGGTGGCGGACCGGCTGGGCGGCCGCGTGGTGGTGATGGGGGGCGCCGCGCTCTACGCCCTCGGCATCGCCGGCATGGCGGTTGCCGAGAGCATCGGGCTCTTCACCTTCTTCGCCGGCGTCGTCATGGGCATCGCGGTCTCGGCAGCGGGAATGCCCGTCATCATCGCCTCCCTCACCCGGCTGCTACCGGAGAACCAGCGCGGGCGCGCCGTCGGGCTCGGCACCGCGGGATCCTCCTTCGGGCAGTTCCTGGTGGTCCCGGTCGCCGGCTTCGGCATCTCCGGCATGGGGTGGGAATGGACGCTCTGGCTCATGGCCGGGGCGGCGCTGCTGATGATCCCCCTCGCCATCCCGCTCGCCGACCGCCCGGCGCCGAAGGGCGCGTCGGGCCCCGAGCAGACGGCGCGGGAGGCGCTGTCGCTCGCGTTCAGAACGCCGAGCTTCTGGTTCCTCTTCTTCGGCTTCTTCGTCTGCGGCCTGCACGTCTCCTTCCTCACCGTCCACCTGCCGGGCTTCGTGCACAGCTGCGGTCTGCCGGTCGCGGTCGGCGCCGGCGCGATCGGGCTGATCGGCCTGTTCAACATCGCGGGATCGCTCGGCGCCGGGGAGCTGGCGCAGCGCTGGAAGCGGCGCGAGCTGCTGGTCATCATCTACGCCGCGCGCGGGGTGCTGATCGCCTGGCTGATGGTCGCGCCGAAGACGACCGAGACGATCCTGATCTTCGCCGCGATCATGGGGCTGCTTTACCTTTCGACCGTGCCGCCCACGGTCGCACTGGTCGCGAGCAACTTCGGCACGCGCTGGCTGGCGACGCTGTTCGGCCTCGTCTTCCTCGGCCACCAGCTCGGCGGCTTCACCGGCGCCTTCCTCGGCGGGGTGATCCTGGACCGCACCGGCTCATACGACCTGATGTGGAGCCTCAACATCGCCGCCGCCGCCTTCGCCGCGCTGATCCACCTGCCGGTCAGGGACCCGGCCCGCGCCCGGGTAGCGCCCGCCCCCGCGGCCCGATAGGCGCGCGGCGCCTCCGCTTGTAAGGTGCCCGCGGATCAGGGGGTTGCGGCGCATGCGGCGTTGGGTGCTCGTGACGGCGATGGTGCTGACGGTGGGTGGCAGCGGGATGGCCCAGCAGGGCGAACCACCGCATGCCTGGGTCTTCGGATCCTGGACCGGCGGCCTCTTCCCGGCGACCGCCACCACCGGCCCGCGCTGCACCGGCCAGCCCACCGTCATCTTCGCCCGCGACGTGGTGCTGCGGGCCAGCCCCTTCGACGTGATCTACCGCCAGCGCGCGATCGAGACGGTGGCCGCCGAGCCCTCCGCGCTTGAGTTCCGCTTCGTTCCGGCGCCGCCGCAGCAGACGCCCTTCGGGCCGCGCCCGTCGCAGGATGCGGGCTTCGGCTGCCTGGCCGGGCCCAACGTGCTGCGCGTCGAGCGCCGCGGCGCGAATGAGATCGCCTTCCCGGACTGCGCCGACTTCCCCTTCCCGCTGCAGCGCTGCACGGGGCAATGAGCCTGCTTCGCCGCGCTGCCACGCAGGCACCTGGCCCGCGCCGCCATGGCTGAGCCGCGCATCGCGCTGATCCACGCGCTCCGCCACTCGCCGGCGGCGACCGAGGCCGCCTTCGCCGCGGCCTGGCCCGAGGCGAGGCTGATGAACCTCCTGGACGACAGCCTCTCGGTCGACCTCGCCCGCGAGGGGCGGCTGACGCCGGCGATGACGGACCGCTTCCTGACGCTCGCGCGCTACGCCGCCGGGACGGGCGCGGATGCGATCCTCTTCACCTGCTCGGCCTTCGGCCCCTGCATCGAGGCCTGCGCCCGCGCACTCGCGCCGCTGCCCGTGCTGAAGCCCAACGAGGCGGCGATCGAGGAAGCCGTGACGGCCGGCCGTCGCGTCGGCCTGCTCGCCACCTTCCCCGGCACCCTGGCCTCGATGCCGGCGGAGTTCCCGCACGGGGTCGAAGTGGTGCCGCGGCTGGCGGACGGCGCGCTGGCGGCCCTCGATGCCGGCGACGCGGAGGCGCATGACCGCCTGGCGGCCGAGGCCGCGCAGGGGCTGCGCGACTGCGACGCCATCCTGCTCGGGCAGTTCAGCCTCGCCCGCGCCGCGCCGCGCATCGCGCAGGCGACCGGCCGTCGCGTGCTGACCACGCCGGACACCGCCGTGCGCAAGCTGCGGCGCCTGCTCGCCGCCTGAGCCTCAGCGCGCGGCGAGCGCGGCCATCACCTCGGCGACGCTCTCGCGCACGGCGATATCGGTGCCGAAGCGCAGCCCGACCAGGACGAGCGCCGCGCGCGCCCCGGCCGCGTGCCGCTCCTGCGACTCGCGCACCAGCACGACGCGGTCCGCCGCCAGGTAGATCCGGCCGTTCGAGAGGTCGGTCAGCGCGATCAGGCGCAGCCCCGCCTCGGAGAGCCGGCGCGCGACGGAGTCCACCGGCTCGACCGTGCGCTGCTGCACCCAGGCGGCGGTGTCGATCACCGTCGCTCCCTCGGCGCGGGCGATCCGCACCACCTGCGGGACGGCAAGGCGCACCGCGCCGCGTCCCTCGGTCGGGACGACGTCGATGAAGCCGGGGGGCTGCTGCGCCAGCGCCGGGGCGGCGAGCAGGGCGGGCAGCGCGAACAGGGTGCGTCGGACCAGCGGCATGGGACCCCAACGCACCTCGTCGCGCCCGGTGCCGCGGATCAGGGGCGCGGCCCCCAGGGCGAGGCGGCGGGTTGGGCGGCGGAACCGGGGTTCGCCGGCATCGGCGCGGCGGCCGGCGCGTCGCGGCGCGGCGGGGCGGGCGCGGCCTCATCCGGATCGCGGCCGGCGCGGCGCGCCGCCGTGCGCTTGTGGAGGTTGTCCATGTAGAGCGCGTTGCCGGTGCGCGCGAAGGCGGCCATGGCGTCCAGCCGTTCCTGCATCGGGCTGCGCGGCGCCGCCAGGATCGGCGCGGAGGCGGCGGTGCCGGCCGACCCCGACCAGGGCCCGCCGGCGAAGCCCGAGGCACCGGCGGGCGCCTCCTCCGACCAGGGCAGCGGCGCGGCCTCGGCAGTCTCTTCCGCCAGCGCCGGCAGAGGGCCGGGATCGTGCCCACCGGCGAAGCGCACCAGCGTCTCGACCCGCTTGCCGATCGGCGGGTGCGTCGCGAACCAACCCGCCGCGCCGGACAGCGCCGCGTCATGCAGGAAGAGCGCGCGCACCTGCTCAGGGATGGCGGGCATGGCGGCGCGCTGCTCCACCTTGCGCAGCGCGCCGATCATCGCATCGGCGTCGCCGGTCATCTCCACCGCGCCGGCATCGGCCAGGTATTCGCGGTTGCGCGAGAGGGCCATGCGCAGCACCAGCGCCAGCACATGGGCGAGGACGGCGATGACGATCCCGATCAGGATCAGCGCCAGCATCGCCCCGCCGCCGCCGTTGCCGCGCGAGGAGGATGAGGAGGAGGAGGAGGAGCGCGAGGAGCGGCCGCCACCGGTCCCGCTGCCGGTGCGGAAGCGCGCGAAGCGCAGGATGTTCCAGACCCGGTCCGTGACGAGCGTGATGACGCCGACGAAGACCGCCGCGATCACGCCGAGCCGCGCATCGCCGTTGCGGATATGCGCGAGCTCATGCGCGATCACCGCGCGCAGCTCGCGGTCGTCGAGCGCGTCCATCAGCCCGCGCGTCACCGTCACCCCGGCGGTCTCGCGCGTCAGGCCGGAGGCGAAGGCGTTGCGCTGCGGCGTCTCGATCACCGCGAGCCGCGGCAGCGTCATGCCGCGGCTGATGCAGAGCTCCTCGGTCAGCTTCCAGAAGCGCGGCTCCTGCCGCGGGTCGGTCACGCGCTTCGCGCCGGTGATGGCGTCGAGGATCCGGTTGTGCGCCAGGAAGGCGATCGCGAACCAGACCAGCGCAAGCGCCAGCGCGGCCGGCACAATCACCGGCAGCAGCCGCGCCGCCTCCACCAGCCCCTCCTCCACCGTCCGCGCCTGCCCCGAGACGATGAAGAGCGCGATGGCATAGCCCATCATCGTCAGCAGCAGCGGGAAGCCGGCCAGCAGCAGCACCGACCGGATCGCGGTGTTCCAGGCGTGGGTGCGAAGCCCCGTCGCCGGGAGCATGGGTCAGAACTTCACCGCGGGCGCGGTCTGGACGGCGGCGCGCTCCGCCTCGTCCAGCTCGAAGAAGCTGCGCTCGGTGAAGCCGAGGCTGCGGGCGAAGAACACCGCCGGGATCGACTGGATCGCCGTGTTGAACTCGGAGACGGCGTTGTTGAAGAAGCGGCGCGCGGCAGCGATCTTCGTCTCGAGCGTCGAGAGCTCACCCTGCAGCGAGAGGAAGTTCTGGTTGGCCTTGAGATCGGGATAGGCCTCGGCCAGCGCGAAGAGCCGGCCGAGCGCGCCGCTCAGCGCGCCCTCCGCGGCCGAGGCCTGCGCCGGGCCCTGCGCCTGCGTCGCCCTGGCGCGCGCCTGGATCACCGCGTCGAGCGTGCCGCGCTCATGGGATGCGTAGCCCTTCACCGTCTCGACCAGGTTCGGGATCAGGTCGTGGCGCTGCTTCAGCTGCACCTCGATGTCCGACCAGGACTGCCCGACCGTCTGCCGCAGCGCGACGAGCCGGTTGTAGATCACCACGATCCACAGCAGCAGCAGGACGATGACGCCCAGCAGGATCCATTCCATTCGAGAGGCCCCCCTTCTCGCGGTGGAAGCTACGCCGGCGTGGCGCGGGCGGAAAGGACCGCATCCGCCTGCCGGAAGGCTTCCGCCATGCGCGGCCCGGGCATGGCCCCGCTGAACAGCAGGTGGCGGTCCATCAGGAAGGAGGGCACGCCGCTGATCCCGCCGCGCCGCGCCGCCATGTCCTCGGCCAGCACCGCCTCGCGGTGGTCCTCGCCCGCCAGCATCGCCGCTGTGCCCGGCAGGCCGGCGGCGCCCGCGACCTCATCCAGCACGGCCGCGTCCCCGATGTCCTGCCCCTGCTGGAAGTAGGCCCGGAACAGCGCGTCGACCACGGCGTCCTGGACGCCTGCCGCCTCCGCCGCGCGGATCACGCGATGCGCGGCCACGGTGTTCGGCGTGCGCCGCATCAGGTCGTGGCGGAAGGTGAGCCCCGCCGCGCGCCCGGCCTCGGCGACCCCGGCGTCCAGCTCTCGCGAGCGCTCGAGCGAGCCGAACTTGGCAGCGCGATAGGCGTCGCGCTCGACGCCCTCCTCCGGCATGTCGGGGTTGAGCTGGAACGGGCGCCAGCGGATGCGGAATTCCAGCCCGTCCCGCCGCAGATCCTTGAGCGCGGCGTCGAGATGCGCCTTGCCGATCCAGCACCAGGGGCAGATGGCGTCGGAGATGACGTCGATCGTGCGCATGGGCGCGCTCCTTCAGATGAGGGAAGCCAGGCGGGAGGGCACCTCGGCAAGCACCGCCTCCGCCGCATTGGCGAAGGCGAGCCGCAGGTGGCGCTCCTGCCCCGGGCCGAAGAAGGGGCCGGGCAGCGTCATCAGGCCCTGCTCCGCCGCCAGGATCTCGGCGGCCCGCATGGCGTCCGGCGCGCCGTCGGGCAGGCGAAGGTAGGCGAAGTAGGTGCCGATCGCGTCGAGCCGCCAGCCTTGCAGACCCGCGACGGCCGCGCGGAACGTCGCCGCGCGCCTAGCCATTAGCGCGCGGTTGCCGGCGCGCCAGTCGCGCAACGCGGGGATTGCCCAGGCGAGCGCGGCCTGGGGCGGGCGCGGCGGGCAGATCTGCAGCGTGTCGAAAGCCTTCTCCAGTTGCTCCATCACCGCGGGGCCGGCTGCGACCGCGCCGACGCGGTGGCCGGGCACGCAATAGGCCTTGGAAAAGGAATAGAGGTGGACGAGGACATCGCCCCAGCCCGGGTCGCCGAACAGCCGGTGCGGCGGCGTGTGCTCGGCGGGCAGGAAGTCGCGATAGGTCTCGTCCAGCACGAGCATCGCGCCGTGCCGGCGGCAGAGCTCCGCGACCTCCTCGATCACCTCGGCCGGATGGATTGCGCCGGTCGGGTTGTTCGGCGTGACGAGCACGACGGCGCGCGGGCGGTGCTCGGCCAGCAGTGAGGCGATCCGCGCCGGGTCGGGCACGAAGCCGTCCTCCGCCCGCGTCGGCACCGGCACGGCGCGCACGCCTGCCATCGTCAGCGCCATGTGGTGGTTGAAGTACCAGGGCGTGGGCAGCAGCACGGCCTCGCCCTCCCGTGCCAGCGCCGAGAGCGCCATGGCGAAGGCGAGGTTGCAGCCGGCGGTGATCGCGACCTCCGCGGCGCCGATCGGCGCGCCGTAGAAGGCGCTCATCTCGGCCGCCAGCGCCTCGCGCAGCGCCGCGTCGCCGGCGATCGGGCCGTAGCCGGCGCAGGCCGCGCTGCCCGCGGCCTCGGCGAGCCGCGCCAGCAATTCGGGCGGCGGCGGGTAGCCCGGCACCGCCTGGGTCAGGTCGAGCGCCGGGCCGGCGCGCCCGTCGTAGCGCGCCGCCCAGGCGCGGGCGGCGGGGATGGGCGGGGCGTCTGTCCCGCGAAGGCGGGCGGAGAGGGACGGCCGGATGCGGGAGGAGAGGGTCATGTCGGGTCCAGCGTGGCCCGCTTCGTGTGGTGCAGCCAATGGTGCCAGAGCAGCCGCGCCGCCACGGACCGGTGCGGCGCCCAGCCGCGCGCCATCTCCGCCACCGCCTTCGCATCCGGCCGCGCGTCCAGCCCGGCGAGATGCCCGGCCGCCGCCTGCAGCGCGAGGTCGCCGGAGGGAAAGACGTCGGGCCGCCCCAGCGAGAACAGCAGGTGCACCTCCGCCGTCCAGCGGCCGATGCCCTTCACCCGGCAGAGATGTGCGACCGCCGCCTCGTCCTCCATCGCATCGAGCAGGTCGAGCCGCAGCGTGCCGTCCAGGATGGCCGAGGCAAGCCCGCGGGCATGCGCGACCTTCTGCCGCGTCAGCCCGCCCTCGATCCCGACCCGGGCCGGTTCGAGCGCGAGGAAGCCCTCCGGCGTCGTCGCGCCCGGCAGCGCCGAGACGCGCCGCCAGATCGCGAAGGCTGCCTCATTCGAGACGAGCTGGGCGCAGATCGCCCGCAGCAGGCCCGGGAAGCCGCGCTCGCGCACCGGCCAGGGCAGCGGGCCCGCCCGCTCCTCGATGCCGGCGAAGACCTGGTGGCGCTCCGCCAGCCGGTCGGCGGCATCGCGGGCCCAGCCGGGCGGATGGGGGAAAGAGGGCGGCGGGGATCGGAGGGGAACCATCCCCGCCGCCAGTACACGAGGTCGGAACGGGACTGGAGGGGGGAGTGCGCGGCCGGGAGAGGCTGCCGCGGCCCGTCCGGCCTGTGCTGCGTACAGGATGGGCGTCCAACGTAACCGCCCGAAGGCCGGCCGGGTGAGATAGTGCAACGGCATGTTGCAGGGCCCGCCCCTGTCACCCGCCGCAACATGGCGCGCTCCGCCCGCGTCGCGGGCGCGCTATGTTACGGCCATGGAGACCACCCAGCCGCACATCCTCGTCGTGGACGACGACCGCGAGATCCGGGACCTTCTCGGGAAGTTCCTCGAGAAGCAGTCCTTCCGCGTCAGCGTCGCGCGCGACGCGCGGGAGGCGCGGAAGCTCTGGCCGCTCGGCCGCTACCACCTGGTGGTGCTCGACCTGATGATGCCGGGCGAATCGGGGCTCGACCTCGCGCGCTGGCTGCGCGGCCAGTCCGAGGTGCCGATCGTCATGCTGACCGCGATGGGCGAGGAGACGGACCGCATCGTGGGCCTCGAGCTCGGCGCAGACGACTACGTGGCCAAGCCCTTCAACCCGCGCGAGCTGCTGGCGCGCATCCGCGCCGTGCTGCGCCGCGCCACCTCCGACAGCTCCTCCGGCACGGCGAACGGGGAGCCGCCGGCGAAGGCGATCCGCTTCTCCGGCTGGTCGCTCGAGCCGGCGCGGCGGCGCCTGCTGAACCCGCAGGGCGTCGAGGTGCCGCTGACCGGTGGCGAGTACGAGCTGCTGCTGGCGCTGGTCGAGCGCCCGAACCGGGTGCTGACCCGCGACATGCTGATGGACCTGCTGCGCGGCCGGCAGGCTGGGCCCTTCGACCGTGCCATCGACGTCGCCGTCTCGCGCCTGCGCCGGAAACTCGAGGATGACGGGCGCAACCCGCAGCTCATCAAGACGGTGCGCGGCGGCGGCTACGTGCTGGCGACGACGGTCGAGAAGGGCTGATGCGGCGACTCCTGCGCCAGCTGCTGCCGGGGTCGCTCGCCGGGCGCACGGCGCTGGTGCTCATCCTCGGCCTCGTCTTCGTCCAGGTCGCGGGGCTGACCATCCATGCGCTCGACCGCGTGGACCTGCAGCGCTTCCAGCAGGCGCGCGAAATGTCGCAGCGGAGCTTCGCGGTGTGGCGGGCGATGCTGCTGACCGCGCCGGAGCGACGCGCGGCGGCGCTGGCCGACCTCGACCTTCCCGCCGGGCTGCGCGCCGGCGTCGATGACGAGCCGACGGCGCGTCCCGGGTACCCCGCGCCCGCGCCCCTGCTGCGGCTGATGCGGGTGGAGGCGCTGATGGCTGCGCCGCCGCGGCTTCGCCCGCGCGAGGCGATCGTCTCCGGCGCCAACCGCCCGGGTATCATGCTGGTCAGCCTGCGCTTTCCCGACACCGGCTGGCTGAACCTGCGCATCGAGATGCCTCCTCCCCGGCCCTGGCATTCCGAGACCTTCCTCGTCGCCTTCGTGCTGATGACGCTCGCCGCGGCGGCGCTCACGCTCTGGGCGGTGCGGCGGCTGACGCGGCCGGTGCGGGACCTGGCGGCGGCGGCCGAGCGGCTCGGCCGCGATGTCAACGCGCCCCCCCTGCCGGAGAACGGCCCGGCCGAGGTCGCCACCGCGGCGCGGGCCTTCAACACCATGGCGGAGCGCATCCGCCGCTTCGTCGGCGACCGCACGCAGATGCTCGCCGCGGTCGGGCACGACCTCAAGACGCCCATCACGCGGCTGAAGCTGCGGGCCGAGCTGCTCGACGACGACGAGCAGCGCCGCAAGATCCTCTCCGACCTCGAGGAGATGGAGGCGATGATCGGCGCCACGCTGGCCTTCGCGCGCGACGACGCGGCGGCCGAGCCCTCCGTTGCGGTGGACCTCGCCGCGCTCTGCCGCACCGTGCTGGACGAGGCGGCGGATGCGGCGCCCGAGCTGGCCGAGAGCATCGCCTATGAGGGGCCGGAGCACCTGACGGTGCGCGCGCGCCCCGTCGCCCTGAAGCGGGCGCTGGCGAACCTCGTGGGCAACGCGCTGGCCTATGGCAACGCGGCGCGGCTGGCGCTGGCGCAGGCCGGCAGCCAGCTGCGCATCGCGATCGAGGATGACGGGCCGGGCGTGCCGGAGGGCGAGCTGGAAGGCGTGTTCCAGCCCTTCCGCCGGCTCGAGAGCAGCCGCAACCGGGAGACGGGCGGCACCGGGCTCGGCCTTCCGATCGCCCGCAACATCCTGCGCGCGCATGGCGGCGACGTGGTGCTGCGCAACCGCGAGGGCGGCGGGCTGCGCGCGCTGGTGACGCTGCCGGCGTGACCGCCCGCGGCGCCGCTCAGCCGGCGTGCTCGATCAGCATCGCCTCGATCTTGTGGCCGTCGGGGTCGCGCAGGAAGGCGGCGTAGTAGCCCGGCTCGTAGTCGGGCCGCGGGCCGGGCGGCCCCTCGCAGCGGCCGCCGGCCGCGAGCCCCGCGGCGTGGAACGCGTCCACGGAGGCGCGGTCCGCGGCGAGGAAGGCGACATGGGTGCCGTTGCCGGCGCCGGCCGGGCGGCCGTCGATCGGGGTCTGGATCCAGAACTCCGGGAATTGCCGGCCCCAGCCGACACCGCCCGGGAAGGACATCACCCGCCGGATGCCGAGCGCGGCGAGGACCCGGTCGTAGAAGGCCGTCGCCCGGTCGAAGTCGTTGGTGCCGAGAGAGACGTGGCTGAGCGCGGATGCTGGAGCTTCGGTCATGTCGTCCTCCCTTGCCGGGACCTCCCTTCTGCACCGGCGGCGCGTGATCCGTGTTGCGGATCCTGCGCCGCGGTTTCGGACAAACTCCCGCCGGCCTCAGAAGCCGAGGAGCAGCAGGGTCACCTCCCCGGCGACCCAGCTCGCGGTCAGGCCGGTCAGCGCCCAGCGCAGCGCCTCCCGCCAGGCGGGCTCGCGCCGGGCGGGGATCCAGACGAAGCGGGGCGGGTCCGGGATGCGGAAATCGGCGGGGATGCCGGCGGCCTCGAAGGCCGGGATGAAGCGGGCGTGGCGCATGGGGAGAATACGAACATATCGTGAACATCGCTGCAAGGCCCATCTTGCACGCCCGGCACGCCATCCCCCCCTGCCCACTGGACGGCCGCTCACGGCGGGCGGAACATGGCGGGAATGAAGGAGATCTTGATGCCCGAGGACCCGGTTTCGCCGCTGCGCCGCCGCCTGTTCGTGCTGCGCCTGGCTGCGATCGGCGGTGCGGCCGTGCCAGGACTGGCCGGAGCGCAGGATTCGAAGTCCGGCGGCGGCCCCCCGGGAGCCGGCAAGGCGCCGGCCCAGGTTCAGCCGCGGACCGGCCTGACCGACAGCGATCCCTCCGATCCGCCCGGCAATGGCCGCACCGGCAACCAGGCGCGGCCGGGCGGCATCAGCGATTCCGACCCCTCTGACCCGCCCGGCCAGGGCCGCGGCGGCGAGCGGCCGAGGACCGGCATCACCGATTCCGATCCGACCGACCCGCCGAATGGCGGACGCGGCGGGAATCGCGGCGGCCAAGCTGGGGTGAGCGATTCGGATCCCTCGGACCCGCCCGGCCAGGGCCGCGGCGGCGAGCGGCCGAGGACCGGCGTGACCGATTCCGACCCGACCGACCCGCCGAATGGCGGCCGTGGCGGCAACCGTGGCGGCCAGGCGGGGGTGAGCGATTCGGATCCGTCCGATCCGCCCGGTCAGGGTCGCGGCGGCAACCGCGCGCCCCAGACGGGGATGAGCGATTCCGATCCCTCCGACCCGCCCGGCGGAGGCCGCGGCGGGAACCGTCCGCGCCAGCCGGCCGGCCCGACCGACACCGACCCGACCGACCCGCCCGGCCGCGGTCGTGGCCAGGGCGGCGACCTGAAGAGCACCTGAGGACCGGGGCAAGCGCCCCGGCCCCTCAGCCGATCAGGACGCCGCGCCCCGCGAAGAACCGGCCGAAGGCGGCGGGCGGCAGGCGCGCGTCGCGCTGCGTGGCGGCGCTGTCGCCCGACGGGTTGTGGAAGCGGAGCGCGCCCTCCGCATCGGTGCCGAAGACGAGCACCAGATGGCCGCCGCGCGCAGGCGGATCGGCCACGGGCCTGCGGATCGCGGGGTGGACGGAGGCGACGAACAGCCCCCCGCGCTCCACCAGCCCGGCGATGTCGGCGGCGGCCAGGTCGAGCAGGATGCGCGCCGGGATGCCCTGCCCTTCGAGCCAGGCGACGGCGCCCGCATAGATCAGGCCGCGGATGGCGCCATCCGGCTGCTCGACATAGCCGCCGAGCGCCTGAACCTCGCGGCGGATCGCATGGATGGGCGGGATGTCGCGCCCCCGCGCGCCGAGCACCATCTGCAGGCAGGCGCAGCCACAGAGATGATCGGCCCAGCGCGCATACTCCGCCGCGTCGCCAGCGCCGGAGGCGGGCCAGAGCGCGTCGGTGGCCGGGTCGCGCCCGGCGAGGAACTCCGGGACGAGGTCAGGGGATTCCCATTGGGCGCGGTACGGTGGCACGGGCGTCATCGCCGGATCGCGCCCCCCCACCCCGGCCCTCCCCCGCGAGCGGGAGAGGGAGGGCAGCGCATCACGCCGCGTCGTTCAGGTGGCAGGCGCTGCGGTGGCCGGGGGCGACGTCCTTCAGCGCCGGCACCTCGGCCCGGCAGCGGTCGAAGGCGAGCGGGCAGCGCGGGTGGAAGTGGCAGCCGGGCGGCGGGTTGAGCGGGCTCGGGATCTCGCCCTTCACCACGGCGAAGGCGCGCTTGCGGTTCTCGATCCGCGGCACGCTGTCGAGCAGGGAGCGCGTATAGGGGTGGTTGGCGCGGCGGAAGATCGTCTCCGTCGGCGCCTCCTCCACCACGCGGCCGAGATACATGATCACCACGCGGTCGGAGAGGTGTTCCACCACGCCGAGGTCGTGGCTGATGAAGAGGTAGGTGAGGTCGAGCTCGCGCCGCAGCCGCATGAAGAGGTTCAGGATCTGCGCCTGGATCGACACGTCGAGCGCGGCCACCGCCTCGTCGCAGACGATGAACTCCGGCTGAACGGCCAGCGCGCGGGCGATGCCGATGCGCTGGCGCTGGCCGCCCGAGAACTGGTGCGGGTAGCGGCGCTTGAAGGCGGGGTCGAGGCCGGCGCGGCGCATCTGCTCGTCCACGTACTCGTCGAAGCCGCCGCGCTTGACCAGGCCATGCACCTGCGGCGCCTCGCCCACGATGTCGGCCACCCGCATGCGCGGGTTGAGCGACGCGTAGGGGTCCTGGAAGATCATCTGGCGCTTCAGCTTGGCGTCGCGCGCCTCCGCCCCCGGCAGGGTCGCGACGTCGCGGCCATTCCAGAACACGTGCCCTTCGGATTGCGGGAGGATGCCCGCGACGATGCGCCCGAGCGTGGACTTGCCGCAGCCGGATTCGCCGACGAGGCCGACCACCTCGCCCTTGCGGACGCGCAGGTCGACCTTGTCCACCGCGTGGACGATCTCCTCCTTCACATCGGCGCCGAGGCGGCGGGCGAGCTTGGCGGCGATGTCGAGCTTCTTGGCGAAGCGGCGGCTGACGCCCCGCAGCTCCACCATCGGCGTCTCGGTGTCGGTGAAGACGCGGGGTGCGTGGTCCGTATCGGGGGCGAGCGCGGTGCTCATGCCGCCTCCTCCGCGGTCTCGAGATGCGGGTGGTGGCAGCGCGCGAGGCGCCCGGGCCGCCATTCGGCGAGCTCCGGCATGGCGGCGCAGTCCTCCGCCGCGCGCGGGCAGCGGGCGCGGAAGGCGCAACCGGGGGCGAGGCTGAGGAGCGAGGGCGTCATGCCCGGGATCTGCCGCAGCGGCTCGCCGCGCCGGTTGCGCGAGGGGACGCTTCCGATCAGGCCGTGGGTGTAGGGGTGCAAGGGCGTGTCAAGCACTTCGCCCACATCGCCGCCCTCCACGATCTTGCCTGCGTACATCACGGCGATGTCGTCGGCGAGGCCGGCGACGACCGAGAGGTCGTGCGTGATCCAGATGAGCGAGGTGCCGGTGTTCGCCGCGAGCTTCTGCACCTCGGCGAGGATCTGGCCCTGGATCGTGACGTCGAGCGCGGTGGTGGGCTCGTCCGCCACGATCAGGTCGGGGCGGTGCAGCAGCGCGATGGCGATGGCGACACGCTGGCGCATGCCGCCGGAGAACTGGTGGGGATAGGATTTCAGGCGCTCATCCGGGGAGGGGATGCCGACCATGCCGAGCGCGTCGCGGGCGCGGGCGCGGGCATCCGCTTCGGGCACCTTCTCATGCGCGAGCACCGTCTCGATCATCTGGGTGTCGACGCGCAGGACCGGATTGAGCGTCATCATCGGGTCCTGGAAGATCATCGCGATCCGGTTGCCGCGGAGCTTGCGCATCTCCTCGTCGGAGAGCTTCGCGAGGTCCTGGCCCTTGAACAGGATCTGGCCCGAGACGACCCGGCCGGGCGGGTCCACGAGACCCATCACCGAGAAGCCGGTGACCGACTTGCCGGAGCCGCTCTCGCCGACGAGCCCGAGCACCTTGCCGCGAGGGACGGTGAAGGAGACGTCGTCCACCGCCTTCACCACGCCGGCGCGGGTGAAGAAGTGGGTGCGGAGGTTGCGGACCTCGAGGGTGGGGGCGCTGCTCACGCGGGCACGACCTTCGAACATCCGGCGGCAAGGCGGCCGGCGCACAAGCCAGGCGCCCGGAGGGCGCCCGGCGCTTGAGGGCACGCGAAGCATAGGCTCATTTCTTGAGCCTCGGGTTCAGCACGTCGCGCAGGTGGTCGCCCACAAGGTTGATCGCGACGATCGTCACCAGCAGCGCGATGCCCGGGTAGAAGCTGATCCAGTACTTGCCGGACAGCATGTACTCGTACCCATTGGCGATCAGCAGCCCGAGCGAGGGCTCGGTGATCGGCACGCCGAGGCCGAGGAAGGACAGCGTCGCCTCGAGCGCGATGGCGCGGGCGACCTGCATCGTGCCGATGACGATCAGCGGCGGCAGGCAGTTCGGCAGCAGGTGGCGGAACAGGATGCGGCGCGTAGGCAGCGCAAGGCACTGCGCCGCCTCGATGTATTCGCGCCGCCGCTCCACCAGCGCGGTGCCGCGCACGGTGCGGGCGTAATAGGCCCATTCCACGACGACGATCGCGATCACGACGTTCATGACCGACTTGCCGAGGAAGGCGAGGATCATCAGCGCGACGAGGATGGCGGGGAAGGAGAGCTGGAGGTCCACCACGCGCATGATCGCGCTGTCGGTCTTGCCGCCCGCATAGGCCGCGAGCAGCCCGAGCGAGGCGCCGACGAGGCAGGCGAGCAGCGCGGAGCCGGCGCCCACCGTCAGCGAGATGCGCAGCCCGTACATGATGCCCGACAGCATGTCGCGCCCCTGGTCGTCGGTGCCGAGCCAGAAGGTCGTCGCCCCGTCGCCCGACTTCGACCCGGGCTCGAGCCGCCCGTCCATGATGTCGAGCACGGCGAGGTCGTAAGGGTTCTGCGGCGCGATCAGGGGGGCCAGGATCGCGAGCAGCGCGATGATCGTGAAGACCGCGAGGCCGAAGAGCGCGAGCTTCGATTCGCAGAATTCCGAGACGAAGCGCTGGAACGGCGTCTCGACCCGGTCCTTCGGCGCGGCCGTCGCGCCCCCGATGGCAAGCGACATTCTACTTGCCCTCCAGCCGGACGCGCGGATCGAGCACCGAGTAGGTGAGGTCCACGATCAGGTTGATGGTGATGAACATCAGCACGATGATCATGAGGTAGGCGACGATCACCGGTCGGTCGAGCACGTTGATGCTGTCGATGATCAGCTTGCCCATGCCCGGCCAGGCGAAGATCGATTCGGTCACCACGGAGAAGGCGATGGTCGAGCCGAATTCGAGGCCGGTGACGGTGACCACCGGGATCAGGATGTTCTTGAAGACGTGGACGAAGGTGACGCGGAAGGGGCTGAGGCCCTTGGCGCGGGCGAACTTCACGTAGTCCATCAGCATCGTCTCGCGCACGCCGGCGCGCGTGAGGCGGATCACCAGGCTGATCTTGAACAGCGCGAGGTTCAGCGCTGGCATGAGCAGATGCGTGATGCCGTTCCAGGTCAGGAAGGACCAGCGCATGCCGAGGAATTCCACCGTCTCGCCGCGCCCGGTGGACGGCAGCCAGCCGAGCTGCACGGCAAAGACCATGATCAGCATCAGCCCGACCCAGAAGGTCGGCAGCGAAAAGCCGAGGATGGAGCCCGCCATGATCACCTTCGAGCCGGTGCTGTCGGGGCGCAGCCCCGCATAGAGGCCGAGCGGCAGGCCGATGACGATGGCGCCGAGAGTGGCCGCCAGCGCGAGCTCGAGCGTCGCGGGCATGCGCTGGAGGATCAGCTGCAGCGCCGGTTCGTTGAAGACGAAGCTGCGGCCGAGGTCGCCCTGCAGCGCCTTGCCCAGGAACACGAGGTATTGCTGCCAGAGAGGCAGGTCGAGGCCGAGCGCGCGGATCGCGCGCTCGCGCTCGAACTGGTCGGCATCGGGGCTGATCAGGATCTCGACGGGATCGCCGATCGCGAAGACGCCGATGAAGACGATCACCGACATCGCGAAGACGACGCCGACCGCCTGGATCAGGCGCCGGAGGAGGTAGACGGACAAGCGCGGGTCCTCAGCGCATCGTCGCCGGGCGCACATCCTGCGCCCGGGTGAGCTCGTCCGCCCGCGCGCTGTGCTGCAGGGTGCGGCGCATCGCCCAGATGTTGGTCTGGATGTGCAGCGGGATGATCGCGACGTCGTCGGCGGCCATGCGCTGGATGTCCATCAGCATCCGCTCGCGCGTCGGCTCGTCGAGCTCGCCGAGTGAGCGTTCGAGCGCGGCGTCGAAGGCGGCGTTGGCGTACCGGCCCCGGTTGGAGGCGCCCCAGCCGCGCTCGCGGCTCGGGCTGGCAATGATGTTCCGCATGGGGTGACTGGCATCGGGATCGGAACCCCAGCCGATCAGGTGGGCGGAGTATTCGGCGCGGCTGGCGCGGCCGATGAAGGTGGCCCAGGTCTGCGCCTCCACCGCCGTGCGCACGCCGATGCGCGTCCACATCTGGCCGATCGCCTGCGCGATGCGGGCGTCGTTGATGTAGCGGTCGTTCGGGCTGTTGAGCTGGATACGGAAGCCGTTCGGGTAGCCGGCCTCGGCCAGCAGGCGCCGCGCGCCGTCCGGATCGAACCGCGCCGGTCGCAAGTCGGGGACGTGGCTGAAGGTGCCGGGCGGCAGGAATTGCGCCGTTGGCGTCGCCGCACCGTCCATGATGCGCTGGGTGATCGCCTCGCGGTCGATCGCCATGTTCAGCGCGCGACGCACACGCACGTCCCGCAGCGGATTACGGCCCAGCGGGCGGCCGTCGTTGTCGGTGATGTGCGGGCTGTTCTCGTTCTCGCCGCGGGCATGATCGAGGCCGAGGAAGATCAGGCGCAGGCCGACCGTCTCGCTGATCGCCAGCCTTTGGTCGCCGCGCAGCCGCGCGAGGTCGGTGGTCGGCACCTGGTCGATGAAGTCCAGGTCGCCGGCCAGCAGTGCCGCCGTGCGCGCCGCATCGTTGGTGACCATCCGGTAGCTCACGCGCTGGAAGGCCGGCGCGTCGCCCCAATAGGTGTCGTTGCGCTCGAACTCGATCCGGTCGCCGCTGCGGTGCTGCACCACGCGCCAGGGCCCGGTGCCGACCGCAAGCTGGCCGGAGTTGAAGGCCTCGGTGGTCGCGTTCGCGTGCGTCTCCGCATCGATGATACGCACGTTGAACATGTCGAGCGGCAGCAGGGGATACGGCGTCGCGGTGTGGAAGCGGATGGTCAGCGGATCGACGATTTCGACACGCTGGATCGGGCGCGCGTAGATCGCGAAGGAAGAGGGCGAGTTCGGCACGTTAGGCAGGCGCTGCAGCGTGAAGGCCACATCCTCGGCCGTGAAGGCGCTGCCGTTGTGGAAGCGCACGCCGGGCCGAAGCCTGAACTCCCACACCGTGGGCGCGACCGCGCGCCATTCGGTGGCCAGGCCCGGCTGCAGCCGGGCCTGGCCGTCGGTGTGGGTGAGCTTGTCGAAGATCATGTCCGCCACCGCATTGTTCGGCGACAGCTGGTGGAAGTGGGGATCGAGCGAGGTCACCGGCGCACCGACGCCCATTGTCAGCGTTGTGGGCGCCTGGGCCCAAGCCTGGTCCGCGGCCAGCGCCAATGCCGAAACGGCAGCCATGCAGGCCGCGCGCATGCCCGTCCGCATCGTTGTCTCCCCGGTCCCGAAAAATCCCCGAACGGGCTCTGTAGCAGTCCGGGCAGGCCGAAGCTAGGCTGAGCTCACCGGACCGTTGCACAGGGAGAAAAACTCATGCCCAGCCTTCGCCGCGCGCTGCTCGCCGCCGCGCTTGCCGCCCCGCTCGCCGCCAACGCGGCGCTCGCCCAGAACCTCACCATCGCGACCGGCGGGTCGGTCACCTCTGTGGACCCGCATTTCTTCAATGCGGCCCCCAATTCCTCGCTCGCGTTGCACTTCTTCGAGACGCTGGTGGACCGCACGCATGACGCGAAGCTCCAGCCCGGGCTCGCCACCGAATGGCGCGCCGTCGAGCCGAGGATCTGGGAGTTCAAGCTGCGGCCGAACGTCACCTGGCATGACGGGCGCCCCTTCACCGCGGACGACGTGGTCTTCACGCTGAGCCGTGTGCCGAACGTGCCGAACAGCCCGGGCGGCTTCACCGGCTTCATCCGGTCGATCGAGCGGACCGAGGTGGTGGACCCGCTGACGATCCGCTTCCACACCTCCTACCCGAACCCGATCCTGCCGAACGAGATCGCGTCCATCTTCATCATCTCGCGCCATGCCGGCGAGGGGGCCGGGACGGAGGATTACAATTCCGGCCGCGCGGCGATCGGCACCGGGCCGTATCGCTTCGTCAGCCACCGCCAGGGCGACCGGACGGAGATGCAGCGCAACGACGCGCATTGGGGCGGGCGCCAGCCCTGGGCGCGCGTCTCCTACCGCTTCGTCGCCAACGATGCGGCGCGGTCGGCCGCGCTGCTGGCCGGGGACGTGGACGTGATCGACCAGGTGGCCTCCTCAGACCTCGCGCGGCTTCGGCGCGAGCAGCGCGTCGCGGTCAGCGAGGTGCAGGGGCTGCGCGTCGTCTACCTGATGGCCGATTTCTCGCGCCCGGGCGCGGTGCCGGGGGTGGCCGACAACAACGGCCAGCCGCTGGCGCAGAACCCCTTCCTCGACGTCCGCGTCCGCCGCGCGCTGAACATCGCGATCGCGCGCGACGCGATCGCGGAGCGCGTGATGGAAGGCCAGGCGACGCCGAACGCGCAGTGGCTGCCGCCCGGCGTCTTCGGCCACAATCCCGAGGTGCAGGCGCGGCCCGCCGACCTCGACGGCGCGCGGCGGCTGCTCGCGGAGGCCGGCTTCCCGAACGGCTTCCGGCTGGTGCTGACGACGCCGAACGACCGCTTCCCGAACGACAGCCGCATCGCGCAGGCGGTGGCGCAGAACTGGACGCGCATCGGCGTGCAGACCCAGGTGGAGGCGCAGCCCTGGGCCACCTTCTCCACCCGCTCCGCGCGCCAGGAATACGGCATGCGCCTGACGAGCTGGGGCAGCGTGACGGCGGAGGCGAGCTACATGCTGGTCAACATCATGGCGACCTTCGATCGCGAGAAGCGCACCGGCGCGTCCAATTCGGGCCGCTTCTCCTCGCCCGAGCTCGACGCGATGACCGACCGCATCGCCTCCACCCTCGACGACGCGGAGCGCGAGCGGCTGTCGCGCGAGGCGGTGCGCTGGGTGGCGGAGAACGCGCCGATCATGCCGATCGTGCAGCTCAACCACACCTGGGCGAGCCGCCGGCCTGTCACCTACCAGGCGCGGATGGACGAGCGCACCACCGCGATGGGCGCCCGGCCGAACTGACGGCGCCAGGGGCGGGAGGCGCATTGCCCCTCCCGCCCCTCGCTCCACCCCTGTTACGCTCCGCCGCCGTCCCGGAGCGCCGTCAAATGGCCAAGCCCCGCCTCGTCGCAGCCCTCGTCGCGCTGCTCGCCCCTCCTGCCCTCGGGCAGACGCTGACCGTCGCGACGGGGGGCGCGATCACCTCGCTCGACCCGCATTTCTTCAACGCGGCGCCGAACAACGCCATCGCCGAGCACGTCTTCGGCCGCCTCGTGGACCGCGACGCGCAGGCGCGGATCCGGCCGCAGCTCGCGGAATCCTGGCGCCTGCTCTCCGACACCGAATGGGAGTTCCGGCTGCGCCGCGACGTGACCTGGCATGACGGGCGCCCCTTCACCGCGGACGACGTGCTCTTCACCCTGGAACGCGCGCCGGCGGTGCCGAACAGCCCGGGCGGCTTCGGCGCCACCTTGCGCAGCATCAAGGCCGCCAGCGCGCCCGATCCCTGGACGCTCAGGATCGAGACGCATTGGCCGAACCCGGTGCTGCTGCCGGAGCTCGCCAGCGTCTTCGTCGTCTCGCGGCACGCCGGCGCTGCCGCCACCACGGAGGACTACAATGCCGGCCGTGCCGCGATCGGGACGGGCCCCTATCGCGTCGTGACGCATCGCCAGGGTGACCGCACCGAGCTCGCGCGCAACGACGCCTATAGCGGTGCGGCGCAGCCCTGGGCGCGCGTCTCCTACCGCTTCGTGGCGACCGACCCGGCGCGCACCGCGGCGCTTCTCGCCGGCGACGTGGACCTGATCGACCAGGTCTCGCCGGCCGACCTGCCGCGGCTGCGCCGCGACCCGCGTGTGACCATCTCGGAGATCGGCTCGCTGCGCCTCGCCCATCTCGGACCCGATTTCTCGCGCAGCGGCGCCCTGCCCTTCGTGACCGATGCCGAGGGCCGGCCCCTGCCGCGCAACCCCTTCCTCGATGTCCGGGTGCGCCGCGCGCTCAACATGGCGATCAACCGCGATGCGCTGGCCGAGCGGGCGATGGACGGGCTCGCCGTACCGGCCGGGCAGTGGCTGCCGGCGGGCGCCTGGTCGCACGACCCGGCGACGCGCCCGCCCGCCTTCGACCCCGACGGCGCGCGCCGGCTGCTGGCGGAGGCCGGCTTCCCGAACGGCTTCCGCCTGACGCTCCACACGATGAACGACCGCTTCCCGAATGACGCGCGACTGGCGCAGGGCGTCGCGCAGATGTGGACGCGGGTCGGGGTGCAGACACAGGTCGAGGCGCTGCCCTGGGCCAGCTACTCGGCGCGCGTGGCGCGGCAGGAATTCGCGATGAGCATGGGAAGCTGGGGCAGCACCACGGGCGAGGGCCTGTCCTTCCCGAAATCGGTGCTGGCGACCTTCGACCGGGAACGGCGCACCGGCTCGGCCAACCAGCGCCGCTTCTCCTCGGCCGAATTCGACGCGCTGCTGGCCGAGGCGGAGACGATCATGGACGACCAGCGGCGCGAGGCGGCGATCGGAAGCCTGGTGCGCTGGTCGGCGGAGAACGTGCCGATGTTCCCGCTGGTGCACCTGACGAATGTCTGGGCGCTGCGGCGCGGCCTGGCGCATGAGCCGCGGATGGACGAGCGGACGCTGGCGACGGGCGTGCGGCCGAATTGAGGGACAGGCCCCCGCATCCGGCGGTTGCAGGCACTCCGTCTCTTTCTTGATTCAGTTCGTTGCAACATGTGCAGGCCTAAGTCAGTTTCACGGCTCCCCGTTCCCGGCGTGAAGGTCCTGGATGAAGCCAGCGCTGGCCCTGGTGTCGCGCCTGACGGCCCTTGTCGGCCGTGGTCCCGCGCGGGCCGGGCTCGGCCATGCGCCGGGACCGTCGCCCGCCGAGGCCGCCAAGGCCCCGCCCGCCCCGCCCCCCACACTGGATGCGCCGCCCCAGCCTCCGCCCGTGCTGGCCTCGAACCTTCGGCGCGACGCGTGGATCGGCTACGAGGCACCGGGCGAGCCGTCCGGCGAGCGCCACGTCACCATCCGCAGCCTCCACGGCACCTGCGACGCGGAGGGCTGCGCCGTCATCGACGCGATCGGCGCATGGAGCCATGACGAGGAGAAGCCTCGGCACTTCCTGGTGGAGCGCATCCGCGCGCTGCGAGCCTCCAGTGGCGGGCCGGCGCTGACGCGGGCCGCCGACATAGCGATGTGGCTGCGCGCCGAGGCGGGCCTGCTGCACCAGCGCGACATCGACCGGCTGAAGGCCCTGCGCCGGCGTGATCAGGACGAGCGGGAGGAGGAGCGCCACCGCGTCCGCGCGGCCGGCGGCCGGCGCGCGGTGCGGCCGACACCGGTCCGCATCGTCACGATGCATGACGACGCGCCGGGCCTGCAGCGGACCGAGGATGGGGTGCTGCTGTCCTGCGACGCCGGCGAGGACGGCACGCCGCGGCTGATCTTCGTCGGCGCCTCGGCCGAGGCGCGCCGCGGCCGCCCGGTCCGGCTGGGCGAGGCCGGGCGCGAGACGACGGGCGTGCGGCTGCTCTCGCTCAGCCTGCTGCCGGACGAGACGCGGATCACCGACATCGCCGCCTGGATCGCGGGGCTCCCGACCCGGCTGGAGTAGCGGCGGCGGCCTATTCCTCCGTCGCGGGCGCGACGGGGAGGATTGCGGTCTCCTTCGGGCTGGCGAGCGCCAGGATGGTTTCGGTGCGCTCGACGCCGGGCTGGCCGCGGATCTCGTCGGAGACGAAGCCCTCGAGCGCGGCGATGTCGGGCAGGCGGAGCTTGAGGAGGTAGCACCAGGGCCCGGTCACCGTGTGGCACTCCAGCACCGCCTCGTGCCGCTTCATCGCCTTGAGGAATGCCGCGTCGTCGCGGCCCGGGCGCATGGCGACGAAGACGAAGGCGAGCAGCGGGCAGCCGGCGGCGACCGGATCGAGCTCGATCCGCCAGCCGCGAATCACGCCGCGCTCCTCCAGGCGCTTCACCCGCTCGGCGGTCGCGGAGACGGAGAGGCCGGCAGCCTTCGACAGCTCGGCCAGGCCGGCTGCGCTGTCCTGCTGGAGTGCGAGGATCAGGTTGCGGTCGATTTCGTCCATGCCGGGGCCAGCGTAGCGCCGGAAAAGCATCGGCGCCAAGGCGAAATAACCGGAAAAATGCGGCAGCTTGCCCGACGCGTTCGGGAGGGGCGCCGCGGGCAGGCTCGCGGGGAGGTGTGGGCAGGACCTGCGGCGGTGGCGGCCGGCCCGTGTAGGCTCCCGGCATGTCCGACCCCTTCGACCTCTCACGCTTCATGACCGCGCAGCAGTCGGTGATGGCGCAGCTGCGCCGGGAGCTGGAGGCGGGGCGCAAGGAGAGCCACTGGATGTGGTTCGTCTTCCCCCAGCTCCGCGGCCTCGGGCGGAGCGAGATGGCGCATCACTACGGCATCGGATCGCTCGACGAGGCGCGGGCCTATGCGGCGCACCCGGTGCTGGGGCCGCGACTGGTGGAGTGCACGGGGCTGGTGCTGGCGGTGCGGGGCCGCTCGGCGCGGGAGATCCTCGGCAGCCCCGACGACCTCAAGTTCCGCTCCTGCATGACGCTGTTCGCGAGGGCGGCGCCGGAGCAGACGGTGTTCCGCGAGGCGCTGGACCGCTTCTTCGGCGGCGCGCCGGATCCGGCGACGCTGACGCTGCTGGAGGCGCCGCCCTGACCCAAAGGCCAGGGCGGCGGCCGGTCAGATGTAGTGCTCGGCGAGCGGCCGGAAGCCGTTGAAGGCCTGCGACGCATAGGTCGTCACATAGGCCCCGGTCGCCATGAGCTGCACGCGGTCGCCGGAGTCGAGCGCCAGCGGCAGGCGGTAGTTGGACTTCTCGTAGAGCGTGTCCGTGCTGTCGCAGGTCGGGCCCGCGATGGTCACAGGTCCTTCCGCGCCGCCGTCATGCGGCGTGCGGAAGGCGTAGCGGATCGCCTCGCCCTCCGTCTCGGCGAGCCCGCCGAAGCGGCCGATGTCGAGATACACCCAGCGCACCGGATCGTCCTCGCCCTTGCGGGAGACGAGCACGACCTCCGACTCCACCACGCCCGCCTCGCCGACGAGGAAGCGGCCCGGCTCCACCACGATCTCCGGCAGCGCATTGCCGAAATGCTCCGCCATCGCGCCCATGATGGCCGCGCCGAAATCGTCGATGCCCGGCACCTCGGCGCGGTAGCGCACCGGGTAGCCGCCACCCAGGTTCACCATGCGCAGCGTCACGCCGGCGTCGCGCAGATCGGAGAAGACCATCGCGACCTGGCCGATCGCCGCCTGGTAGGCGTCGGTGCGGGTCTGCTGCGAGCCGACATGGAAGGAGATGCCGTAGGGATCGAGCCCCCACTCGCCCGCCTTCTTCATCAGCTCGACCGCCATCTTCGCCTCGCAGCCGAACTTGCGGCTGAGCGGCCACTCGGCGCCCTTGTTCTCGACGAGGATGCGGCAGTAGACGCGCGCCCCCGGCGCCGAGCGGGCGAGCTTCTTCAGCTCCGGCTCGGAGTCGAAGGCGAACATGGTCACGCCCTTCTCGAAGGCGGCCTTGATGGCGCTCTCCTTCTTCACCGTGTTGCCGAAGGAGATGCGGTCGGGATCGGCGCCCGCGGCGAGACAGGCCTCGACCTCCTCATAGGACGCGGCGTCGAAGGAGGAGCCGAGGCCCGTCAGGCGCTCGAGGATCGGCGCGGCGGGGTTGGCCTTCACGGCGTAGTAGACGCGCGCGAGCGGCATCGCGCCCAGAAGGCGGCGGTAATTCGCCTCGACCGTGTCGACGTCGAGCACGAGGCAGGGCGTGGCCGGCTGATGCGTGCGCAGGAAGGCAGCGATCTTCGGGTTCATCGCACCCCACTCCCATCGGTAGGCGGAGACCGCCCATCGAAGGCAGCGGCCCCAGTGTTGACGAAACGGTCCAACGAACCAGCGGTGAATTCCCTGCCCCGCCCCCGGAGGGACACGGCAGGTGCCGGAACGCTTGACGTCGTTGCGTAAACCTTGCGCCGCGGTGACCCCGATGAGCTGCCCGCAAGGGGCTTGGGTTCCGTGGGCCTGGGGCCAGAGGCACGTGCGTACTGCGTCTGGGGCGGCAGTTAGCCCCTGCTACCCCCTCACACAAGGGAAAAATCGGGCACGGCCAAGGTTTTTTCTGGCCGTCCCTTCGTCGGGCCGGAAAGGAGCTTGGAACCCGTTCTGGCCCCGGGAGGCGATCCGGCCCGCTTGCGACTCGGCGCGCGAAACCGCCGGACTGGCCCGCCCCCCGCCGCTACCGGATCAGACCCGCCACCGGGGAAGACGGATCGGCGGCGTCCCCGCGCGGCATACGCCCGGCCAGGAACGCCGCGCGCCCCGCGATCACCGCATGCTTCATCGCCACGGCCATCCGCACCGGGTCGCGCGCATGGGCGATGGCGGAGTTCAGCAGCACCGCCTCGCAGCCGAGTTCCATCGCCTGCGCCGCCTCGCTCGCCGTGCCGATCCCGGCATCCACCAGCACCGGCACCTTCGCCTGCCGCACGATGGATCGGATCATGAAGGGGTTGGCGATGCCGAGGCCCGAGCCGATCGGCGAGCCGAGCGGCATGACCGCGACGCAGCCCATCTCCTCCAGCCGCTTCGCCGCGACGGGGTCGTCGGCGCAGTAGACCATCACCTCGAACCCGTCCTTCACCAGCGCCCCGGCCGCTTCCAGGGTCGCGGCCATGTCGGGGTATAGGAAGGGCGGCGGGCCGAGCACCTCGAGCTTCACGAGGTTCCACCCACCCGCCTCGCGCGCCAGCCGCAGCGTGCGCACTGCATCCGCCGCCGTGTGGCAGCCCGCCGTGTTCGGCAGGTAGGTGTAGCGGTCAGGGGGCACGTAATCCTGCAGCATCGGCGCCGAGGCGTCGGAGAGGTTCACCCGCCGCACCGCGACGGTGACGATCTCCGCCCCCGACGCCTCGATGGCGCGCGCCGTCTCCTCCAGGTCCTTGTAGCGCCCCGTGCCGACGATCAGCCGCGAGCGGAAGCGTCGCCCGGCAACGGTCCAGCTGTCGTCGCCGGTGGGAAAGCCGTCGTCAGGCATGGGGTCAGCCCCCTCCGATGAAGTGGACGACCTCGAGCCGGTCGCCCTCGGCCAGCCGCGTCGCAGCCCAGGCGGAGCGCGGCACGATCTCGAGGTTGCGCTCCACCGCCACCTTCGGCGCGGCGAGGCCGAGGGTCGCCAGAAGCTCGGCCACGGTGGCGCCGTCGGCGACCTCGCGCGGCTCCCCGTTCACCTCGATGCGGAGCGTGGCGGTCGTCGTCATGGGCCGGAACATGGCGACCGGCCGGGGCCGGGGCAAGCGAGCCGCCCCGGAGGCAGCCTTGCGCCCGGCTTGGCCCGGCGCGACCCCGCATGCTAGACCCCGCGCCCCTGCCATTGTCACGGCTTCGTTCCTTGACCCCGCCGCTGATCGCCGTCCTCAACGGTCCGAACCTCAACCTGCTCGGCACCCGCCAGCCCGAGGTCTACGGCCGCGCCACGCTCGACGACGTCGAGGCGCTCTGCGCCGAGGCGGCGGAGGAGCTCGGCCTGGCGATCGACTTCCGCCAGACCAACGGCGAGGGCGAGCTGATCACCTGGGTGCAGGAGTGCCGCGGACGGGCGGCGGGCATCGTGATCAACCCGGCCGGCTACTCCCACACCTCCGTCGCGCTGATGGACGCGCTGGCGGCGGTCGGGCTGCCGGTGGTCGAGGTGCACATCTCGAACATCCACCGCCGGGAGGAATTCCGGCACATGAGCTACGTGTCCAAGGTCGCGACAGGCGTGATCGCGGGGCTTGGCATCGGGGGGTATGGGCTGGCGCTGCGCGCCATGACCGAGCTCCTGGCAGACGAAGGAGAGCCCTGATGGCGGGCGTGACGTTCGACCCCGCGGCGATCCGCGAGCTCGCGAAGATCCTGCGCGAGACCGACCTGACCGAGATCGAGCTGGTCGAGAGCGATTCGCGCATCCGGGTGGCGCGCCAGATCACCGTCCAGGCGATGGCGCAGGTGGCCGCGGCCCCGGCCGCCGCGCCGGCCGCGCTCGCCGCCCCGCTTCCCTCCGCCACCGCGCCGGAGGCCGAGGGCCCGCATCCGGGCGCCGTCACCTCGCCCATGGTGGGCGTCGCCTATCTCGCGCCGGAGCCGGGGGCCGCGCCCTTCATCACCACCGGCAGCCGCGTCGCGCAGGGCCAGACCCTGCTGCTGATCGAGGCGATGAAGACCTTCAACCAGATCCGCGCGCCGAAGGCCGGCACCGTCACGCGCATCCTGATCGAGAGCGGCTCGCCCGTCGAATACGGCGAGCCGCTGCTGGTGATCGAGTAGCGCGCCCATGCTCATCAGGAAGGTGCTGATCGCCAACCGGGGCGAGATCGCGCTCCGTGTCCATCGCGCCTGCCAGGAGATGGGCATCCAGACCGTCGCGGTGCATTCCACCGCCGACAACACGGCGATGCATGTGCGGCTCGCCGACGAGAGCGTCTGCATCGGCCCGCCCTCGGCGCGCGACAGCTACCTGAACATGGCGGCCATCATCTCGGCCGCGGCGATCACCGGGGCGGATGCGATCCATCCCGGCTACGGCTTCCTGTCGGAGAACGCCTCCTTCGCCGAGATGGTGGAGGCACACGGGCTGGCCTTCATCGGCCCCCGCCCGGAGCACATCCGGATGATGGGCGACAAGATCGCCGCCAAGGATGCGATGCGTCGGCTCGGCGTGCCGCTCGTCCCCGGCTCGCTCGGCGCGCTGGAAAGCCTCGACGAGGCGCGCGCCGTCGCCGAGGAGATCATGTACCCCGTGCTGATCAAGGCCGCGGCCGGCGGCGGCGGGCGCGGGATGAAAGTGGCGCGGAGCGCCGACGAGCTCGAGGAGGCCTGGCGCGTCGCCCGCACCGAGGCGAAGGCCGCCTTCGGCGACGACAGCGTCTACATGGAGAAGTACCTCGACCGGCCGCGCCACATCGAGCTGCAGGTGCTGGCCGACACCCACGGAGGCGTCGTGCACTTCGGCGAGCGCGACTGCTCGCTCCAGCGCCGTCACCAGAAGCTGGTGGAGGAGGCCGGGAGCCCCGTGCTCGACTCCGCGGCGCGCGACGAGCTCGGCGCCAACGTCACCCGCGCGCTGCGCGAGCTCGGCTACCGCAACGCCGGTACGCTGGAGTTCCTCTGGCAGGACGGGCAGTTCGCCTTCATCGAGATGAACACCCGCCTGCAGGTCGAGCACCCGGTGACCGAGATGGTCTGCGGCGTGGACCTGGTGAAGGAACAGATCCGCATCGCCGCCGGCGAGCCGCTCGGCTACGGCCAGGACGAGATCCGCTTCAACGGCCACGCCATCGAGTGCCGCATCACGGCGGAAGATCCCGAGACCTTCGCGCCGAGCCCGGGGCGGGTGGACATGTACCACGCGCCGGGGGGCCTCGGCGTGCGCGTCGATTCGGCGCTCTACAGCGGCTACGTCGTGCCGCCGCATTACGACAGCCTCGTCGCCAAGCTCGTCGTGCACGGCGCGACGCGGGCCGAGGCGATCGCCCGCCTCAAGCGCGCGCTGGCGGAGATGGTCGTCAGCGGCATCCGCACCACGCTCCCGCTCCACCAGCAGATCGTCGCCGATCCGGAGTTCCAGGCCGGCGACTACACGATCCACTGGCTCGAGCGCTTTGTGGCGAGGCTGCGCGGCGAGGACTGATCGCGCCAGCCTGACCGCCGCACGCGAAGGCCGCTCTCGCGCCGACGCGCGGCACGGCGCATACTCGGTGCGTGAGCCGGCGTAACTTCGAGATCACGCCCGAATTGCTGCTCCGCGCCTACCGCGCGGGCCTCTTCCCCATGGCCGAAAGCCGGCGCGGGGAGCGCCTCTACTGGCTCGACCCGGAGCAGCGCGGCGTCATCCCGCTGCAGGGTTTTCACCTGCCGCGCCGCCTCGCCCGCACCGTGCTGTCGGGCCCCTTCGAGGTGACGTCGAACCGGGACTTTACCGCGACCATCCGGGGCTGCGCCGCCCCGGCCGAGGGGCGGGAGGACACCTGGATCAACCACGAGATTGAACGGCTTTTCACCGCGCTGCACCGCATGGGCCATGCGCAGTCGGTGGAGGTGCGCCTGGATGGCGAGCTGGTCGGCGGGCTCTACGGCGTGACGCTCGGCGGCGCCTTCTTCGGCGAGAGCATGTTCAGCCGCGTGCGCGACGCATCGAAGGTGGCGCTGGTGCACCTCGTCGCGCGCATGCGGCTGTTCGGCTTCAGGCTGCTCGACGCGCAGTTCCAGACGACGCACCTCGCGCAGTTCGGCTGCCGCGAGGTGCCGCGCGCGCAGTACAAGCGACTCCTGGCCGAGGCGGTCGAGGACAACCCGGCCTGGGACGATGCGCTGGATCGCGCCCGCGCCGAGGCCGAGATCGCCGCGATGCGGGCCGGCGGATAGCCCGCCGCGTCAGCGCTCCCAGGGGCGCCCGGCCGGGCCGCGCGGCGCGCGCGGCGCCTCGGGCGCGAAGCCCTGCGGGCCGGGGACGAAGCCGCCGCGCGGGTCGGGGCCGAAGCGGTTCGGCCCGTCCTCGCCGCGGTTCACGTACCAGACGATCAGCAGGATGACTCCGACCAGCGGGACGAGGCCGATCAGCACCCACCAGCCGCTGCGGCCGGTGTCGTGCATCCGCCGCACCGACACCGCCAGGCCCGGCAGGAACAGCGCGAGGGATGCGAGCATCCCGATGATCCCGATCCCGAGGATCCCGTCCACGATGCCGGCGACGAGCTGGACCAGCATGTTGAACAGGATGAAGAACCAGAACTCCGACCGGCGTGCCCGGCCGGTGAAGGTCACGTAGTTCTGCAGGCAGGTCCTGACCGCGTCCTGGAAGTTCATCGTCGCGCCCCCACGTCCGGGGAACAGGATGCGACGCGGCCGGCCACGGCGCCAGACCCCGCTCGCTACTGCGCCCGGCACTCCATGACGCGGATGTCGTAGACCGGGTGCTGGAGCATGTTCACGCCCGGCGCATTGGCGAACATCCAGCCGCGGAACACCGCCGCGCCATTGGCCGGCGCCCGGCTGTCGGCGATCTCCATCCAGGCCGCGCTGTCCGGCACCTCGTCGGGCGGGCGTGCATGGCAGGCGCGCACCGTGATGGTGAGCGTGCCGAAGGTCTGGGGCTGGTTGACCGGCACGCGGAGCGTGCTGACCCGCGCCGTCACCTTGTCCAGCGCCTGCAGTTCCGCCACGCGCTCCGGCACCCAGCCCTGTTGCGCTGCCGCACCCGTTGCGGCGGCCAGCAACGCGAGCGCAGTACAGATGCCCTCAAGCGCCGGGCGGCCGCTCCGCGGCCTTGGCTGCGCGCAGGGCACTGGATTGCCGGCGGCGCTGGCGCTTGGTGCGCGGGTCGCCTTCGCGGCCTCGCCCGCCCCTGGCGGGCGCCTGCTGTCGCAACGCATCACGCCCTCTTCGGGCTCGGCAGCGCGGCGACAAGCTCGGTCAGGATGCGCCGCATCGCCGCCTCGTCCACGCCCATGAGCACTGCATCCTCGAAGGCGTCGCGCAGCACCTGCGCGGCTTCGCGGTGGTTCTCAGCCAACACCTTCAGCTTCTCCCGGCACGCCACCGGCGCGCCGTCGGCGCCGGGCCAGGTGGCTGGCGGCTCCAGCGCGCTCATCGCGACGCCGGCGGCGCGGCGCCACCGCCCTCCCGGTTCGCGCCGCTCCCCTGGCCTTCCGTCATCGAGAAGATGAAGCGGCCGAGCAGGCTCTCGAGGCTCACCGCCGACTGGGTGATGGTGATCTGCCCGCCATTCGCCAGGATGCGGTCCGACCCGCCCGGCACGACCGAGACGAAGCGGCCGCCGAGCAGCCCCTCGCTCGCGATCTCCGCCGAGCTGTCCGAGGGCAGGCGCAGGTTGCCGTCGAGCCGCAGCGTCAGCACGGCGAGGAAGCTCTGCGGGTCGATGCGCTGGTCCACCACGGAGCCGACCTTCACGCCGGCGATGCGCACATCGGCGCCGGGCGCGAGGCCGGCGATGCTGTCGAAGCGCGCGGTGAGCGTCTGGCCCGGGCCGCCGACGCCGCCCCGGCCCGAATTCGTCACGGCGAAGACGAGGAAGACCGCGGCGACGGCGAGCACCACGGCGCCCGCCGCGATCTCCGCGACCGAGCGCGACCTGGTCGAGGCGGACATGCTCAGGACCCGGGCGTCCAGGCCTCGTAGTCGCCGGCCGTCTCGCGTCGCTTGCCGCCGGCGTAGTCATGGCCCGACGGACGGTAGGCCGCCGCCGTGCCGGTCGGGTTCGGCCGGTGTTCGATCTGCCAGGCGTGGCGCCTGGTCTCCGACAGCGGCGCCTCGGTGGTGTGGTGCAGCCAGGCATGCCATTCGGGCGGCACCTTTGTGGCCTCGGCCTCGCCGCGATAGATCACCCAGCGGCGCTTGCGGCCATAGGCGCCGAAATCGGCGCGGGATTCGTAGTAGGCATTGCCGAAGCGGTCGGTGCCGACCTCGCGGCCCGAGAGGCGGGCCATCAGTCGCTCGAACATGGGATCCTCGAGGCGCGGTGTGGCGCTCTGTTCGCAGATGCGGTCGGGGCCGTTGTCGCACATGCGCAGGGTTGGCGCAAAAGCCCCGGAGGCGCCCGGGTTTCCCCCGGGTCATCCACAGGATCTTGTGGTTGCGGGTGCGAAATGCCGCAAGATGCGGCTTGCCGACTGCCCGAGTCGCAGCCAGGATGAGCCCCATGTCCAGTCTGCGCGGAACCCTCTGGGACGGTGTGGCTCTGTGGCGCCTGCGCGCCGCGCCGGATCCGGATGCCGACCCGCGCGCGGTCGCCCTGCCGGTCGCCTGGGACGAGGAGGAGGCGGCCGCGGTCGCCGCCATCGCGCCCGGCACGAAGCCCGTGGCCCTGCCCCGCCTCGCCGAGGCCTGGATCGCCCCGCTCGCCGAGCGTGGCCGCAAGATCGGCATCCTGGCGGATGCCGGCGAGGCCGCCGCCTTCGCCGAGGCGCTGCGCGCCCTCCTGCTCGCCCGCCGCGGCGCGCCGGGGCTGTCCGTCTGGCGCGGCGAGGCCAAGGTCCCGGCGCGCTTCGTGCTGAACCTGCCGGCCTTCCTCGACGGCGCCGGCGGCTTCGACACGCAGTCCTATGCGGAAGCCGTGGCGCTCGGCGTGCGGACGCTCGACATCTGGGCCGGCGCGAAGGCGCAGCGCCTTGCGCTGGGCTTCGCCGACCTGGCCGGGCTGCTGGCCGGGCTCGGCCTCGCCTATGACAGCGACGAGGGGCGCGCCACCGCCGCCGCGATCGCCGCCCTGACCCGCGGCGCAGCTGAGGCCGAGAGCGCGCGGCTCGCCGAGCGCCTCGGCGCGCGCGAGCCGGTCGCCCTCCTCGCCCCCGCCCCACCCGAGGCGACGCCGGTGCCGGGCCTGGCCGAGGCTGCACGCGCCGCGCTGGACACGGCGGCCGGCGGTGCCGGGCTTCGCCATCGCGGCCTCGTCGCGCTGGCCGCGCCGGACGAGGTGGAGCGCCTGCTCGGCGCCGAGAGCGGCGGCCTGGCGCCGGCTGCCGGCCCCTCCCGCCTGACCTTCGATGCGCATGGCTGGGTCACCGACCAGCCGACCCGCGCCGCGCTCCGCGCCGGTCCCGCCGCGGAGCGCCTGCTGGCGCCGGTGGCGCAGGCGGCCTGGGCCGCGATGGCCGGCGCCGTCGCGCCCTTCCTGCACGCCGCGCCCCCGATGCCGGCCGCGCAGGCCGCGCCCGCCCGGCCTGCGCCGGCCGCCGCGCGCAACCCCGCCCTGCCGCTGCGCCCGACCGGCGCCGTCTGGCGCGCGACGGTAGGCGGCCACCGTGTCGTGCTGCGCACCACAGAGGACGCGGCCGGCCAGCCGGTCGAGATCGCCATCGCACTGACAAAGGAGGGCGCGGCCTATCGCAGCCTGATGGATGCGATGATGGGGGCGGTCTCCATCGGGCTGGCGGGCGGCGTGAAGCTCGCCGCCTTCGTGGATGCCTATGCCTATACCCGCTTCGGCCCGGCCGGCGCCGTGGAGGGCGACCCGGCGATCCTGCGCGCCACGAGCGTGCTCGACTGGGCCTTCCGCAAGCTCGCCCGCGAGTATCTCGGCCGCACCGACCTCGCCGACCCGACCGAAGCCGAATGCGCCCCCGACGCGGTCGGCCATGCGGCGGAGCAGGCGCCGCTGCTGCCGATGGACCTGCCAGCCGCGCCGGCCCCTCGCCCGCGGCGGAAGGCGCTGCGCCTGGTCGGGTAGCGTTTCGCGCCGCCCTGCCGCACTCTCCGCGCCGCCAACACGATGCGGAGGGACGAGATGGCCGGGATGGTGGATGCGAAGCTCGCGGAACTTGGGATCACGGTGCCGGCGGCGGCCGCGCCGCTCGCCAACTACATCGGCTTCAACGTCGTCGGGAAACTCGTGGTCGTGTCCGGCCAGATCCCGCTGGTGGACGGCAAGATCGCGGTGACCGGCAAGGTCGGCGGCGCGGTCAGCATCGAGCAGGGCCAGCACGCCGCGCGCATCTGCTTCGTCAACCTCCTCGCGCAGCTCAAGGCCGCGACGGGCGGCGACCTCGATCGCGTCAAGCGCGTCGTGCGGCTCGGCGGCTTCATCGCCTCGGGACCCGACTTCTCGCAGCATGCGATGGTGATGAATGGTGCGAGCGACATGGCCGTCGCCGTGTTCGGCGAGAAGGGCAAGCACGCCCGCACCACGATCGGCGTCCCGGCGCTGCCCGGCGATGCCGCGGTCGAGGTCGAGGGCATGTTCGAACTTGAATGAGCTTCAGGCGCCCGCCCGTCGTGCGCTGCGCGCCCGACGCCTTGCTGTGGCGCCGTTTCACACAAGCTGAAGCGGCATGCCCGACGGCACGCCCGAGCTGAGCCTGACGCTGCACCGCGCGGTGGCCGAGATCCCGGCGGCCGAGTGGGATGCCTGCGCCGGCGGCGGCAATCCCTTCGTCAGCCACGCCTTCCTCGCCGCGCTGGAGGAATCGGGCAGCGTCGGCGGCCGCAGCGGTTGGCTACCGCAGCACGCCGCGCTGCGCGACGCGGACGGGCGGCTGCTGGCCTGCGCGCCGATCTACGCCAAGTCGCACAGCTACGGCGAATACGTCTTCGACCACGCGTGGGCGGATGCGCTCGAGCGCGCGGGCGGGACCTATTATCCGAAGCTGCAGGTTGCCGCGCCCTTCAGCCCCGTCCCCGGTCCGCGCCTGCTGGTGCATCCCGGATCTGGCCTCGGCGTCGAGGCGCTGGCGCAGGGGCTGCGCCAGGCCTGCGAGGGGCTCGACCTCTCCTCCGTCCACGTCACCTTCTGCACCGAGGCGGAATGGACGGCGCTCGGCGAGGCGGGGTGGCTGCAACGGCTCGGCACGCAGTTCCATTGGACGAATGCGGGCTACAGCAGCTTCGACGACTTCCTCGGCGCGCTGGCCAGCCGGAAACGCAAGGCGATCCGGCGCGAGCGGCGCGACGCCGAGGCTTCGGGCTTCGTTCTGAAGACGCTGCGCGGGCACGAGATCACCGCGAAGCACTGGGCCGCCTTCCATCGCTTCTACCGCGCGACGACGGACAAGAAGTGGGGCCGCAGCGCCTATCTCAACGCGCGCTTCTGGCCGATCCTCGGCGAGCGCCTGGGCGACCGCGTCGTGCTGATGATCGCCGAGCGGGACGGCGAGCCTGTCGCCGGCGCGCTCAACCTGCTGGGCGAGGATGCGCTCTACGGCCGCAACTGGGGCGCCGTGGTGGATGCGCCCTTCCTGCATTTCGAGCTCTGCTACTACCGCGCCATTGACTTCGCGATCGAGCACAAGCTGGCGCGCGTCGAGGCGGGTGCGCAGGGCGAGCACAAGATCGGACGCGGCTACCTGCCGGTGCCGACCTACTCCGCGCATTGGATCGCGCATCCGGGCCTGCGCCGCGCCATCGCCGACTTCCTCGCCCGCGAGCGCCCGGCCGTGCTGCGCGAGATGGAGGCGCTCGCCACCCTCTCGCCCTTCCGCCGCGAGGGGGATGGCTGAGCGCCCCCTCCGCGCTAGCCTGGGCGCGTGGCCCTCGCCTACCTCCAGCTCGCCCTCTCCATGGCGCTCGTCGGCGCCAATGTCGGCGTCGCCAAGCTGCTCGCGGAGAGCCTTCCGGTTCCGCTGATCCTCGGCCTGCGCTGCCTGCTCGCCGTGGTCGTGCTCTGGCCGATCGCGCGCGCGATGGAGGGGCGCCTCGGCATCGGGCGCACCGCCGGCTGGAACCTGGCGCTGCAGGCGCTGTTCGGCACGCTGCTCTACAACCTCGCGCTCCTCGCCGGCTTGCAACTCACCTCCGCGCTCGAGGCCGGGCTGATCCTCGCCACGCTGCCCGCCGTCGTCGCGGTCGGCGGCGCGCTCTGGCTTCGGGAAAGCCTGCCGCCACGCCAATGGGCCGCGGTCGCGCTCGCCGCCTTCGGCATGGGCGAGCTGGTCCTGGCACGCGTCGCGGCGGAGGGACATGGAAGCGCGCTCGGCAACCTCCTCGTCTTCGCGGGTGTCTGCGGCGAGGCGATGTACGTCCTGCTCGCCCGCCGCATCGCCGGGCGCGTGCCGGTCGTCACCGCGACCTTCTGGATGCAGGTCTTCTCCTTCCTCATGCTCGTGCCGCTCTGCCTGCCGGTGCTGGGCGGCGTGGCGGGGCTGGCCGCGCCCGCGGTCTCGGCGCTGCTCGTCTTCCACAGCCTGACCTCGAGCGTGATCTGCCTGCTGCTCTGGTATGCCGGCATGAAGCGGGCGCCGGCGGGCATCGCGGGCGTCTTCACCGCCTTCCTGCCGGCGACCGCGGCGGCCGTCGCCGTCGGGCTGCTCGGCGAGCCCTTCACCGCGGTGCATGCCGCCGGCTTCGTCCTGCTGACCGGCAGCCTGCTGCTGGCGACCTGGCCGGCGCGACGCTGAGCCGCCACGCGCGCCGCCTGTGCCGTCACGGCGGCCGCACGCGCGTCGCTTCGGCCTCGCGCGGCGCCGCGCGCTTTGTTACGCTGCCCCGCATGGACCAGATGCCGTCCTCTCCCCGCCCGCGACGCACCAGGGTGCTGCGCCTCGTCCTGCTCGGCAGCGGCGTCGCGATGGTCGCGGCCTGCGAGCGCCAGCCGCGCGTGCAGGACCAGACTTTGCGGGTCGCCTGCGAGCAGGCGCGCGCCGCGAATGCGCCGAACTGGCGCGAGGTGTGCCAGCGCGCCGAGTCCAGCGGATCCACCAGCTCCTCGCGCAGCTATTTCGGCGTGCCCTGGTTCGCCGGCCGCACCGGCTACACCTCGGGCCGCAGCACGACGACGGGCGGCAGCTGGTTCTCCGGCCGCGGCAGCGATGGCGGGTCGGTCAGTACCGCGCCGAGCTCCCGCGGCGGCTTCGGCTCCACCGCCTCCTCCGGCTCCCGTTCCTCGAGCTCCTGAATGCGCCGACTGAAGCTTGAGCCTCGGCCCGAGCAGCGCGAGCATGCGCGCCGCCTCGGCTTCGCCTTCGCCGAGATCGCGGGCGAGCCCTATTGGGACGAGACCGCCTGCTACGTCTTCACCGCCGAGGGGATCGACCGGCTGGAGGCGGCGACGGAGGAACTCCACCGGCTCTGCCTGCAGGCGACTCAGCACGCGATCCAGAACGACCTCAACGGCCCCTTGGGCATCCCTGACGGCGCCTGGGCGATCGTGAAGGCGAGCTGGGGCCGCGGCGAGCCCTCGCTCTACGGGCGCATGGACCTGCGCTGGGACGGCGTCGGCCCGCCGAAGCTGCTTGAATACAACGCCGACACGCCGACCGCGCTGTTCGAGGCGGGCGTGGTGCAGTGGGAGTGGCTGGAGACGCGCATCGCCGCAGGCGCGCCGCGCGCCGACCAGTTCAACTCGATCCACGAGACGCTGATCGAGGCCTGGCCCGCGCTCGGGCTGCCGGCGGTGACGCATTTCTGCTGCGCGCGCGACAGCGAGGAGGACAAGGGGACTGTCGACTACCTGCGCGACACCGCGATCCAGGCCGGTCTCGACGCACGCTTCCTCTACATGGACGAGGTCGGCTGGAACGGCTCGTCGTTCCGCGACCTCGAGGAGCGCGAGATCGCCGCAATCTTCAAGCTCTATCCCTGGGACTGGCTGCTGCGCGAGGAGTTCGGCCGCCACATCCCGAACGCCCGCACGCGCTGGATCGAGCCCGCCTGGCGGCTGGTGCCGAGCTCCAAGGCGTTCCTGTCGCTGCTCTGGCACCTCTTCCCCGACCACCCGAACCTGCTGGCGGCGTTCCTGGAGCCGGGCAAGACCGGCAAGCCCGAGGTCTCGAAACCCTTCTGGGGCCGCGAGGGGTCGAACGTGACGGCGCCGGGCCTCGAGACCGACGGCCCCTATGCGGACCAGCCGCGCGTCTGGCAGGCCTATGCCGAGCTGCCGCGTTTCGACGGGCGCTATCCGGTGATCGGGTCCTGGGTGATCGGCGGGGTGGCCTGCGGCATCGGCATCCGCGAGGATTCGACACCCATCACCCGCGACACCAGCCGCTTCGTGCCGCATTATTTCGAGTAGCGTTCGGGGGATCAGGGGGAAACACGATGACGAGCCTAGCCACCTTGCCGGGTTTCCTGGCCTATTTCGTCACGGGCGTGGTGCTGCTGGCTGCCGCGATGGCGATCTACACGCGGGTCACGCCCTATGCAGAGATCTCGCTCATCCGTGCCGGCAATGCGGGGGCGGCGGTCGCGCTGGGCGGCGCGATGCTCGGCTTCTGCCTGCCCATCGCCTCGGCCTTCGCGCATTCGATCAACATCGTGGACGCGGCGGTGTGGAGCCTCGTCGCGCTCGCGGTGCAGATCGGCTGCTTCTTCGCGGTGTCGAAGCTGCTCGGCGACAGCCGTGCGGCGATCGAGCGCGGCGAGGTCGCGGGCGCGATCCTCAAGGCGAGCGTGTCGGTCTCCGTCGGCCTGCTGAACGCGGCGTGCCTGTCCACCTAGGGTGAGGGCCTGGTTCGCCTGCACAGGGGCGGAGCTGCTCCGACGCGAGGTAGCGGACACGGTCGGGCGCCTCGCCTCCGCGCAGCAAGCGAAGGGGCTGCCTGGCGCGGCGGACCAGGAATTCGCCTGGCAGCACCAGGTTGGGGCGCTGCGCGACGCGGTGGCACAGGCGAGCGGCGCCACCTGGACTGTGGCGCTGGAATACGACCTGCTGCGGCTCGAGAAGCGCGTGGACGCCGTCGTGCTGACCGACCGCGCCATCCTCGCGCTGGAGTTCAAGACCGCCGCACCTGACCGTGCTGCGCTTGCGGAAGCCGAAGATTATGCGCTCGACCTGCGCGACTTCCACGCCGGCAGCCGCACGCATCCGATCGTGCCGATCCTCGTCGCCGGCGAAGCCGGCTTCACGCCGCCCGCCCAGCCGCCGCTGATCTGGGAGGGAGTGGTCCCGCCCCTGGCCTGCGGCCACGCCGCCCTGGCCGACGCCCTGCGCTGGGTGCAGTCCACTGCACCCGCCGTCATGCCCCCCTCGACGGCGCCGCATGGCTCGCCGCACCCTATCGCCCGGTGCCCACCATCGTCGAGGCCGCGACGATGCTCTATGCGCGGAACGGCGTGACCGAGATCGCCGCCGCGCGCGCCGACACCGCCAACCTGACGCGCACCGCCGATGCGATCCGCCGCGCCGTCGCCGCGGCGAAGGCGGCCGGCGAGAAGCGCCTGATCGTCGTGACCGGCATCCCCGGCGCGGGCAAGACGCTCTGCGGTCTGAATGCAGTGTTCGGACAGCCCGACAGCGCCTTCCTCACCGGTAACGTCCCGCTGGTTGAGGTGCTGCGCGCGGCGCTGGCGAACGATGCCGTCGCGCGTCGCGACTGCGGCCGCGACGAGGCGATGCGTCGGGCGAAGCAGCGGCTGCAGAACGTGCATCGCTTCCTCGAGGATTGCGCGACCGACCCGCAGGCCCGCGCCCCGCATGAACGCCTGATCGTCTTCGATGAGGCGCAGCGCGCCTGGGACGCGGCCAAGGCGCGCCTCGGCACGCGCAACAAGCCGTCCAAGCTGACGATGAGCGAGCCGGCCCACACGCTCGAGATCATGGCCCGGCACGAGGGCTGGGCCGCGGTCGTCGCCCTGATCGGCAACGGGCAGGAGATCAACACCGGCGAGGCAGGCTTGCGCGAATGGGGCGCGTGTGTCGCCGCCTCCGGCATCTGGCGCGCCACCGCCGCAGCGCGCGCGGTGGACGCGTCGGATCCGGTGCAGCGCCTGGCCGAGGGTTGGCCCGACTGGCTCGACCGCGACGACGGCCTCGACCTGACGGTGCCCGTGCGCAGCGTGCGCGACAGCGCCGGTGCGGCCTGGGTGGACGCCCTGCTGCGCGGCGCGGTTGCGGAGGCGCGCGACATCGCCGCGCGAGCCGACCTCCCTTTCCTCGTCACCCGCGACCTCGATGACCTGCGCGCCGCGCTGCGCCGCCTCGCGCGTGGCCGTCGCCGGGCGGGGCTGGTCGCCGCGGCAGGTGCCAAGCGGCTCCGCGCCGAGGGCCTGGGCGTGCAGGCCGAGGAGGTGGCCGACTGGTTCCTCCGCCGCTGGCCCGACATCCGCGCCTCCGACGCGCTGGAGACCTTCGCCACCGAGTACGACTGCCAGGGGCTGGAACTCGACGTGGTCGGCCTTGCCTGGGGCGGCGACCTGCTCTGGCGCGAGGGCTGGCACCCGCGCCGCTTCGCCGGAACCGCGTGGCAGACGGTGCGCAGCGCCGAGGAGCGGCGCCACATCCTCAACACCTATCGGGTGCTGCTGACCCGCGCCCGCTACGAGACGGTGATCTGGGTCCCGCGGGGCAGCCGCCGCGACGGGCCCTTCCCCGACCCGACGCGCGACGCGGCGGAGCTCGACGCGGTCGCGGACCTGCTGCGCGCCGCCGGCGCCCGGCCCCTTGCAGCGCCCACCGAGGCTGTGCGCGACGACGCCGCGCCCACCCTGCTATAGCGCCCCCATGCGCCGCCTCCTGCTCCTGCTGCTCCTGCTCGCCGCGCCCGCCCAGGCCACCGAGATCAAGCTCGCCACCTGGAACATCGCCTGGCTGACGCTGAAGCCGGCCGGCCATCCGGACCTGCCGCGCGACCTGCGCGCGCGCGTGCCGGAGGATTTTCGGCTGTTGCAGAGCTATGCGCGCCGGCTCAACGCGGACGTCGTCGCGCTGCAGGAGATCGACGGGGAGGACGCGGCCGCACGGGTCTTCGACCCTGCGACCTACGCCTTCCACCTGACCGACGAGGACGACGTCCAGCGCCCGGGCTTCGCCGTCCGCCGCACGCTGCGCCTGATCCGCAACCGCGACCTCGCCGAGCTCGACATCCGCGCCGGCGCGCGCCGCAGCCTGCGCCGCGGCGCCGACATCACGGTGGAGACGCCTGAGGGTCAGCGCATCCGCCTGCTCTCGGTCCACCTCAACGCCGGCTGCCGCGAGGACCCCTTCGACCGTGGCCCGCCGGAATGCGAGAGCCTGGCGCGCCAGGCGGCGATCATCGCGCGCTGGGCCGAGGCACGGCGGCGCGAGGGCGTCGCCTTCGCGATCCTCGGCGACTTCAATCGCCGCATGGGCGCGCGCGACGACTTCCTGGCGGTCGTCGAGGGCGACCCGCCCCTGGCGCGACCGACCGCCAGATACTCCAACCCCTGCTGGTCGAACGCCCGCGGCTCCTGGCCCTTCATCAGCCACATCCTGCTCGGCGGACCGGCGCGCGACTCGCTCGTGCCAGATAGCTTCGCCGTCCTGGTCTATGCCGAGCGCGACCGCAGTTTCCGCGACCGCCTCTCCGACCACTGCCCGGTGAGCGTCCGGCTGCGGCTGTCGTGACGCCACCCTCCTTCGCGCGGCTGACCCTGCCGCTGGCGGGGCTGAACTTCGTCAACCAGGCGAGCCGCACGCTGATCGCGACCATCGGCCCGATCCTGGCGGTGGAATTCGCGCTGTCGGCGAGCGAGCTCGGCCTGCTGGCGGCGATGTTCTTCGCGGCCTATGCCGCCGCGCAGCTGCCCGTGGGGCTCGCCATCGACCTCTGGGGCGCGCGGCGCGTGCAGGCGGTGCTGGCGCTGGTGGCGGCGTCAGGCTTCGTGATCTGCGCCGCTGCGGAAGGGCCGCTGATGCTTGCCGTCGGGCGCGTGGTGACGGGGGTGGGGATCTCCGCCGGGCTCATCGCGATGCTGAAGGTCAACTCGCAATGGTACCCGAAGGACCGCGTCGCCGGCATGACGGGGTGGGGCGTCTTCGTCGGCGCGCTCGGCAGCCTCTCCGCCACGCTGCCGGCGGCGATGCTCGTCCCTCTGCTCGGCTGGCGCGGCGTCTTCCTGCTGCTCGGCGCGATGGCCCTCGCGGTCTCGGCCTGGATCTGGCTGTCGGTGCCGGATCGCGGCCCAGGCCCGGCCGCGGCCCGCCGCAGCCTCGTGCAGGAGACGCGGGAATTCGGGCGCATCTTCGCGCATCCGGCCTTCATCGCGCTGGCGCCCGCCGTCGCGCTGCTCTCGGCGATGAACTTCACCTATCAGGGCCTCTGGGCCGGGCCCTGGCTGCGCGATGTCGGCGGGCTCGACGATGCCGGCCGGGCGTCCCTCCTGCTGTTCTACGCCCTCGGCCTGATGATCGGGAGCGCGGGCGCCGGCCAGGCGGCGGGCGCGCTGCAGCGCCGCGGCTGGAGCCCGATGACGGTGCCGGTCGCCGCCATCTTCCTGATGATGGCGATCCAGGCGCTGCTCCTCCTGCATCCCTCGCAGCATCCGGCGGCGCTCGGCGCGCTCTGGTTCGTCTTCGCGCTCTGCGGCGCGGCGGGCCCCGCTGGCTATGCGGCGATCGGCCAGCGCTTCGGCGCCGAGTTCGCCGGGCGCGTCGCCACCGCAATCAACGTCGCGATGCTGGTCATGGTCTTCGCGCTGCAGAACGCCATCGGCTGGATCCTCGACCTCTGGCCGCGCACGGCCTCCGGCGGCTGGGCTTCGGCCGGCTATGGCTGGGCCTTCGCCCTCACCCTGGCCTTGCAGGCGGCGTCCGTCGCCTGGATGCTGCGCGGCCGGAAAGCCTGAGGGAACGCCGCATGGAAAAGCATGTCGAGAAGCTGCTCGATCGCTACCGCGTCGAGGACGGCAAGGGCTTCCGGCTGAAGGACCACCAGCCGGGCGACACCGGCGGCGTCGATCTCGACAAGGAGAGCGCGCCGGAGGCGCTGCAGCGTGGCGTCGCCTATCTCGCCGCGCAGCAGGACATGCTCTACGCGCAGGACCGCTGGTCGGTGCTCTGCATCTTCCAGGCGATGGATGCGGCCGGGAAGGACAGCGCGATCAAGCACGTCTTTTCCGGCGTCAATCCGCAGGGCTGCCACGTCGCGAGCTTCAAGGCGCCGAACTCGACCGAGCTCGACCACGATTTCCTCTGGCGGCACCAGCAATGGCTGCCGCAGCGCGGCCAGATCGGCATCCACAACCGCTCCTGGTACGAGGAGGTGCTGGTGGTGCGCGTCCACCAATCCATCCTCGAGCGCCAGAAGCTGCCGCCGAAGCTGATCACGAAGCGCATCTTCGACGAGCGGCTGGAGGACATCGCCGCCTATGAGCGCTACCTCGCGCGCCAGGGCACGGTGGTGCTGAAGTTCTTCCTCAATGTCTCGCCGGAGGAGCAGCGCAAGCGCTTCCTCAAGCGGATCGAGGAGCCGGAGAAGAACTGGAAGTTCAGCGCCGCGGACGTGGCGGAGCGCGACCACTGGGCCGACTACATGAAGGCCTACGAAGCCGCGATCCGCGCCACCGCCGCGCCGCACGCGCCCTGGTACGTGGTGCCCGCCGACCGCAAGTGGTTCACGCGCCTCGTCGTCGTCGCTGCGATCGCGCGTGCGCTGGAGGGGCTGAACCTGCACTACCCTGAGGTCACGGCCGAGCAGCGCAAGGCGCTGACGCAGGCGCGCGAGGCGCTGGACGGGTGAGCTTCCTCGGCCGGCTGCTTGCCGGCGGCTGGCCGATGCACCTGGCCGGCTGGGCGACGCCTCGTGCCGGCGAGGAACGCCGCGCGCTGCGCTACGGCGCGCATCCGCGCCACCTGCTGGACCTGACGCTGCCGCGCCAGGTGACGCGGGACACGCCGCTGGTCGTCTTCTTCCACGGCGGCTCCTGGGCGTTCGGCTCGCGCACGCATTACGCCTTCCTCGCCCGCGCCCTGGCGCGGGAGGGCGTCGCGGTCGCGACCCCCGACTACCGCTTGTGGCCCGAGGCCCGCTGGCCCGACTTCCTGCACGACGCCGCCGCCGCGGTGGCCTGGCTGCGCGCCGCGCCCGACGTGCCGCGCGGCAGGCTTTTCGTGATGGGCCATTCGGCCGGCGGCTTCATCGCCGCTTCCCTGGCGCTGGATCCGCGCTGGCTGGCGGAGGCCGGGCTGCCCGGCGGGCGCGCGGCGCTTGCCGGCGGCGTGCTGCTCTCCGCGCCGATCGCTTGGCAACCGACCGACGAGCCGGTCCGCAGCATCTTCGCGAATGCGCCGGGCGGGCGCATCCAGGCCGTGCCCGACGCCGCCGCGCTGGCGCGCGCGCCGCCGCTGCTGCTCGTTCACGGGCGCGATGACACCGTCGTCGGCCCCTTTCACAGCGAGCGCCTGGCGCATGCGCTGACCGAAGCCGGCGCGCGGGCGGAACTGGTGCTGACGGAGGGCGCCCATATCGCCCCCATGGTCGCCCTCAGCGCGCCCGCGCGGCGTTACGGCTGGGCGAAGCCGGATGCGTGGGAGGCGGCGATCGCCTTCCTGCGAGACCCGGCGGGCTGAGTGGCGCCGCCCTCCGGCCGCTGCCATCATCCGGCGACCGGCGGGACGGGAGGCGAGAATGGGCGAGGTCGGCGATGCCGTGGCGGCCCGGCTGACGATCCGTGGATTGCGCACGACGCCGGTGCTCGTGCCGGTGCGCCGGCCGCTCGGCACCAGCGCGATGACGGTGACGCATGCGCCGCTGCTGCTGATCGACCTCGAGACGGAGGAAGGCGTGACCGGCCACGCCTATCTCTTCTGCTACCTGCGCGGCGCGGCCCCCGCCATGGCAGCGATGATGCGGGAGGTGGAGGCGGTGGTGCGCGGCGAGCCCGTGGTTCCGCTCGCCCTGGCGCGGAAGCTGGCGCGCCACTTCACCCTCATCGGCCTGCAGGGCATCGCGCGAATGGCCGCGGCGGGCCTCGACGTTGCGGCCTGGGACGCTCTGGCGCGCTCGGCGGGCCTGCCGCTGGCGACGATGCTCGGCGGCGCGCCGCGGCCCCTGCCGGCCTATGACAGCCGTGGCCTGGGTCTCGCCCTCTCGCCCGAGGCGGCGGCCGACGAGGCTGCGGCGATGCTGGAGGAAGGCGGCTTTGGCGCGGTGAAGCTCCGGCTCGGCCGGCCTGACGCGGCCGCCGACCTCGCCGTGCTGAGGGCCGTGCGCCGGCGCCTGCCCGACCACGTCGCCGTCTTCGTGGACTTCAACCAGGCGCTGTCGGTGCGCGAGGCGGTGGCGCGCGCCCCCGGCCTGGATGCGGAGGGCGCCTCCTGGGTGGAGGAGCCGGTGCGGCACGACGACCACGCGGGCTGTGCCGCGGTCGCGCGCGCGCTGCAGGCGCCGGTGCAGATCGGCGAGAACTTCTCCTACCCGCCCGACATGGCGCGCGCGCTGGCGGCCGGCGCCTGCGACCTCGTGATGCCCGACCTCGAGCGGATCGGCGGCGTCAGCGGCTGGATGCAGGCGGCGGGCCTGGCGGCGGCGACGGGCGTGGAGATGTCGTCGCACCTCTTCCCCGAGGTGAGCGCACATCTTCTCTGCGCCACGCCCACCGCGCATTGGCTGGAGTATGTGGACTGGGCCGATCCGCTGCTGCGCGAGAGGCTGGTCGTGCGGGACGGCCTGGCGCAGACCCCGTCGCGTCCCGGCAACGGACTGGACTGGGACGAGGCCGCCCTGCAGCGCTACGCCATGGCGTGAGGCAGGGGCCCTACCCCTGCCCCGTCCCCTCCATCGCGTCGAGGACGTGGAAGGAATAGGTCAGCGCGGCGCCGGCGTTCAGCGCGATGGCGACGCCGAGCGCCTCGGCGATCTCCTCCTTCGTCGCGCCCAGCGCTTTCGCCTTGCGCGCATGGGCGTCGATGCAGCCCTGGCACTTCGTCGTCACGGCGACCGCGAGCGCGATGAACTCGCGGGTCTTGGCGTCGATGTGCTTCGTGGTCGCGGCACCCCGGTTCAGCGCGCCGAAGCCCTTGATCAGCTCGGGATGCAGCGCGGCAAATTCCTTGCCGCGCTCGCGCAGCCCGGCGCTGTAGGCATCCCAATCCTCGATGCGCGTATCGGTCGTCACGTGCGGCTCCCCTGAAACACGAAAGGCGCCGCCCGGACCGGGCGACGCCTTCGCATCCTAGACCGTGGCAGTGCCGCGGAAACTACTCGGCCGTCTCCGGCTCGCGCTCCGGCGCGTCGCCCTCGCCCTCCTCGGGCTTGGGCAGCGCCGGCGGCGGCACCTCGATGTAGTCGAAGGTCAGCGCGCCGTCCTTCAGCCCGACCTTCACCGCGCCGCCCTTGGCGAGCTTGCCGAACAGCAGCTCCTCGGCGAGCGGCTTCTTGATGTGCTCCTGGATGACGCGGGCCAGCGGACGCGCACCGTAGAGCGGGTCGTAGCCCTTCTCAGCCAGCCACTCCCGCGCCGCCGAGGACAGCTCGATCGTCACGTTGCGGTCGGCAAGCTGGGCCTCGAGCTGCATGACGAACTTGTCCACCACCCGCGCCACGATCTCGGACCCGAGCGCGGCGAAGGAGATGACGGCGTCGAGCCGGTTGCGGAACTCCGGCGTGAAGAGGCGCTGGATCGCCTCCTGGTCCTCGCCGACCCGCGTCTCCCGGCCGAAGCCGATGGTGGGCTTGGCGAGGTCGGCCGCGCCCGCATTCGTCGTCATGATCAGGATGACGTTGCGGAAATCGACCGTCTTGCCGTTGTGGTCCGTCAGCTTCCCGTGGTCCATCACCTGCAGCAGGATGTTGTAGAGATCCTGGTGCGCCTTCTCGATCTCATCCAGAAGCAGCACGCAATGCGGGTGCTGGTCGATGCTGTCGGTCAGCAGCCCGCCCTGGTCGAAGCCGACATAGCCGGGCGGGGCGCCGATCAGGCGGCTGACGCTGTGACGCTCCATGTATTCCGACATGTCGAAGCGGACGAGCTCGATGCCGAGCGTCTTCGAGAGCTGCTTCGCGACCTCGGTCTTGCCGACGCCGGTCGGGCCCGCGAAGAGGTAGTTGCCGATCGGCTTCTCGGGATCGCGCAGCCCGGCGCGGGACAGCTTGATCGCAGCCGACAGTGCCTCGATCGCCTTGTCCTGGCCGAACACCATGGCCTTCAGGTCGCGCTCGAGGTTGCGCAGCGTCTCCTTGTCGTCCGCCGAGACGGACTTCGGGGGGATGCGCGCGATCTTCGCGACGATCTCCTCCACGTCCTTCAGCGTCACCGTCTTCCGCCGCTTGCCCTCGGGCAGCAGCATGCGCGACGCGCCGACCTCGTCGATCACGTCGATCGCCTTGTCCGGCAGCTTGCGGTCGTGGATGTACTTCGCGCTCAACTCGACGGCGGCCTTGATGGCCTCCGGCGTGTAGCGGACCTTGTGGTGCTTCTCGTAGTTGGTCTTGAGGCCCTGCAGGATCTTCACCGCGTCCTCGACCGTCGGCTCGTTGACGTCGATCTTCTGGAAGCGGCGGACCAGCGCGCGGTCCTTCTCGAAGTAGTTGCGGTATTCCTTGTAGGTCGTGCTGCCGATGCAGCGCAGCGTGCCCTGGGCGAGCGCCGGCTTCAGCAGGTTCGAGGCATCCATCGCCCCGCCCGAGGTCGCGCCCGCGCCGATCACCGTGTGGATCTCGTCGATGAAGAGCACCGAGCCCGGCTGGTTCTCGAGCTCGTTCACCACCGCCTTCAGCCGCTCCTCGAAGTCGCCGCGGTAGCGCGTGCCGGCGAGCAGGCTGCCCATGTCGAGCGCGTAGATGGTGCTCTTCAGCAGCACCTCCGGCACGTCGCCCTCGACGATGCGCTTTGCCAGGCCCTCGGCGATCGCCGTCTTGCCGACGCCGGGATCGCCCACATAGAGCGGGTTGTTCTTGGTGCGGCGGCAGAGGATCTGGATCGTGCGCTCGATCTCGGTGTCGCGGCCGATGAGCGGGTCGATCTTGCCCTGCTGCGCCTTCTTGTTGAGGTTGACGCAGTAGTTCGACAGCGCGTCCTGGCCGCGGCCGCCGCGCTGCGGCTTCTCCTCCTTCTCGGGCTGATCCTCGTTCGGGGAGGAGGAGCCCTGGACGGGGCGCGTCGCGGACCGGCCCGGCGCCTTGGCGATGCCGTGGCTGATGAAGTTCACCGCGTCCAGCCGCGTCATGTCCTGCAGCTGCAGGAAATAGACGGCATGGCTCTCACGTTCGGAGAACAGGGCGACGAGGACATTCGCCCCCGTCACCTCGTCGCGGCCCGAGGACTGCACGTGGATCGCCGCGCGCTGCACGACGCGCTGGAAGCCGGCGGTCGGCTTGGCGTCGCCGGCACGGTCGGAGACCAGGCCGGCCAGGTCCTTGTCGAGGAATTCGGCGAGGTCGCGCTTCAGCTTCTCGCCGTCCACGCCGCAGGCGCGCAGCACGGTGGCGGCGTCGGTGTCGTCGGCGAGGGCGAGAAGAAGGTGCTCCAGCGTCGCGTACTCATGGCGACGCTCATTGGCGAGGCCGAGGGCGCGGTGGAGCGTCTGCTCGAGGTTGCGGGACAGCATGGGATGACGCTCCCTATCGGATGGCCAAGCCGCTCAACGGAGCGTCCCGGCCCGGGTTGCCCTCAATGTGGTCTCTCCCTCCCCCTTGCGACAGGGCCCTGTCCTTGATTCCGCGCAGGGCGCTCTCGGCGACTCGTGGGATGACGCACTTGCAATTCGGGGGCGGCAAGGCGCGCCCCCGTCACTCCTTCTCGATGGTGCACTGAAGCGGGTGCTGGTTCTGCCGCGCCAGGTCCATCACCTGCGTCACCTTGTGCTCCGCGACCTCATAGGTGAAGACGCCGCAGACGCCGACGCCGCGACGGTGCACGTGCAGCATGATCCGCGTCGCCTCCTCCCGGGTCTTGGCGAAGAAACGCTCGAGGACATGCACGACGAACTCCATCGGCGTGTAGTCGTCGTTGAGCATCAGGACCTTGTACATGGCGGGCTTGCGGGTCCGCGGGCGCGCCTTGACCACCACGCCGGTGTTCGGCCCGTCCTGCCCGTTGCCAGTGTTGCGCCTGTCGTTGTCGCTCATGCCTGCCCTGATGCGCCTGCCCGATGGTACGGGGAAGCCTGCCGCGCCCTGTCCGGGGCGCCTGCTGAACCGGGCCGCCCCGCCGGCCGCATGAGAGGATATCGGAGTGCGGGGCCGCGAGTGAAGGGCCTGACGCGCCCTTCCCGGCCACGGCCGCGCGAAGACACCTCCCGCGGGCCCGAAATGCGAAGGGCCCGGCCCGGCCGCCCGAAGGCGGCCGGGCCGGGCCCGTCACGATCCAACCGCCGCAGCCGCCCCTGGCGGTCCCAGGGCGGCCCCGGCCGGAGGTCAGGCCGCGAGCGGCTTGCCGAACTTCTCGACCGCGAGGTTCACGCGCTGGGTCAGCGGCGCATAGGCGGTCTCGGCGAGCTTGTAGGTCGCCTCCTGGAGCTTCGCGGCCTCGCTCATCGAGCGCTCCATCGAAGCCTTGGCGAAGGCGGCCTGGATGTCGGCGGCCTCCTTCAGGCTCTTCACGGCGGCGAGCGCCTTCGCGCTCTCCAGCGCGTGGTCGGTCAGCGCCTGGGTCGCGGCGAACATCTGCTTGCCGATGTCCTGGAAGCCGACAGCCATCAGCTGCGCTGCCTTCGTCATCGCCTCGATGTTGCCACGGCCGAACTCCGCCGCGTCCTCGGCCGCCTTGAAGAAGGTCTCGGCCTGCTTGGTCATCTGTTCCATACCGCTCTCCATCGCAATGCGCGCGCGCTGCGCGCCATCCTCAACCACGCCCGTCATCCGCACGCCCGTCGCGCTCGCCTCGGCCGCGGTGCCGGCCACCAATGCGATCGCCCGCTTGCTGCCCTTTTCGGAGGCCATCGTTCGGTTTCCTTCAGCCACGCCAGCAGGGCCACCGGCCCCGCCAGGAGCCTTGGTCCCGGCCCCCGAGGGATTGCTGCGGTGCAGCACGACCCGTGTCTAACGAAAGGCGGGGGTGCCGCGCAAGCATTTTTTTGCAGTGCAGCATTTCGTCGGACTTCACCTTTCCGTGCAGCTGCAACCCTCTCGTCGTTATCCCGCCGGGGCGACCTCACGCGTCCGTGTTATCTCGACAGCGGATCAAGAGCTGCGGCCAAGGCCCTGTAACGGCAGGGGCTCCGACCGTTCCGGACTGGACACTCGCACCTGGTATGCAATAGATTGGGCGAACCGGTCGTGGCACGGGGGGTGCCGCGACGGGGGGACCGGATCTTCATGCGCCCATCGCGCCTTGGCGCCCTGCGTGCCGCCATCCTGGCCGGCGCGGCCCTCGCGGCCGCGACCGCCATGCCGGCCCGGGCCCAGATCGGGTCCGAACGCTACGCGGCGATCGTGCTCGACGCCCGCAGCGGCACCGCCCTGCTCGCTGCCAATGCCGACGAGCAGCGCCACCCGGCCTCGCTCACCAAGATGATGACCCTCTACATGGTGTTCGAGGCGCTGCGCGACGGCCGCCTCTCCCTCGAGAGCCGCGTCGTCATGTCGGAGGAGGCGGCGTCGCGCCCGCCCTCAAAGCTCGGCATCCCGGCCGGCAACTCGATCAGCGTCGAGCAGGCGATCCTGGCGCTCGTCACCCGCTCGGCCAACGACGTTGCCGCCGCGGTCGGCGAGCGGCTCGCCGGCGGATCGGAGGCGCGCTTCGCCCAGATGATGACGCTCCGCGCCCGCTCCCTCGGCATGAGCCGCACCACCTTCCGCAACGCCTCCGGCCTGCCGGACTGGGAACAGGTGACGACGGCGCGGGACATGGCGACGCTCGGCCGCCGGCTCTTCAGCGACTTCCCGGAGCGCTACCACTATTTCGGCGTGACCCACGCCCAGTTCGGCGGCATGCGCATCCGCAACCACAACCGCATGCTCGAGACCTATGACGGCGTTGACGGCATCAAGACCGGCTTCATCAACGCCTCGGGCTTCAACATCGTCACCAGCGCCAGCCGCGGCGGCCAGCGCGTGGTCGGCGCGGTGTTCGGCGGCTCCTCCTGGTTCGAGCGCGACCAGCACATGGCGAGCCTGCTCGACCAGGGCTTCGAGCGCCTCGGCGTCCGCGACGCCCGCCCCGGCCCCGTGCTGGTGCGCACCGCCCAGGCGGCGCCGCTGATGGTGAGCGCGGCCCGCGCCAACTCCGCCGAACCCCGCGCCCGTGCCGCGGCGCCGGCCGGTCGCACCGCGGCCCGGGCCCCGGCGACCCGCCAGGCCGCGTCGCGCGCTGCGGCACCGGCCTCCCGCGCCTCCACCCGCCAGGCGGCGGTGCAGCCGGTGCGCCTGACTGCCCGCCCGGCCGCGACGCCGGCCGCCCAGACCGCCCGCCCCGCCAGCCGGCCCGCCGCGACGGCCGCGCGCAGCACGACGACACGCGCGGCGCAGCCCGCGACGACGCAGCGCGCCCCGGCCGCGGCGCCGACGCTGCAGGCTCCGCGCAACCTCGGCACGATCCGCACCGCCGAGCTGCGCTAGCTCACCCCATCCCGCCTCTGGCCGCCACCGGCCAGAGGCACTCCACCCGGCCGCGCCGCACGCCCACGTACCAGTCATAGCGGTCCACCGTCGGGTCGCAGTGCCCTGGGATCAGCCGGACCTTCTCGCCGAGCTCCGGCAGCCCCTCCCCCACCAAGGTCCCGTGCTCGTCCGCCGCGCGCGCATAGCTCGCGCCCGGGCGGTCATGCACCAGCGGGAATCCGCTGTCGGTCGGCATCGCCTTGTGGCCGGCATCGACGACCGCGACGCCCGGTCGCGGCGCGCTCATTACCTGCGCCAGCACGAAGAGCGCCTGGCGGAAGGGCGGCGGGTCCTCGTTGCGGGCATAATCGGCATCCATGAAGGCGTAGGAGCCGGCCTGGATCTCGGTCCAGACGCCGCTCGCCGCCTCCAGCGCGAAGGTGCCGGTGCCGGCGCCGCCGACGATCGCGCAGTCGAGGCCGCGCTGCCGGCACTGCTCCACCGTCCGCCGCGTGCCGTCGGCGGCGAAGGCGATCGCCTGATGGCGCTCCTCCGGCGTGCGGCGGTGCTGGGCGCTCCCGTGATAGGCCTGCAGCCCGCCGAAGACGAGGTGCGGGCTGGCCGCGATCCGCTCGGCCAGCGCGACCGCGGCCGGCCCGGGCTCGACGCCGCAGCGGCCGGCGCCGACATCGATCTCGACCAGCACCGTCATGCGGCGCCCGGCGGCCTCCGCCGCCGCCTCGATCGCCGCGATGCCGCGCTCGTCATCGGCGCAGACCGCGACCCGCGCGACGGAGGACAGGGCCGCCAGGCGCGCCAGCTTGCGCGGCGCGATCACCTCGTTGCTGACCAGGATGTCCGGCACCCCGCCCCAGGCCAGCGCCTCGGCCTCCGCCACCTTCTGCACGCAGGCGCCCACCGCGCCGCGTCGCATCTGCGCGAGGGCCACTACGGGCGATTTGTGCGTCTTGGCATGTGCGCGGAGCCGCGTGCCCGTCGGTGCCAGCAGCGCCGCCATCGTGTCGAGGTTGTGCTCGAAGGCGACGAGGTCGAGGAGGAGCGCGGGCGTGTCCACCTCCTCCTCGCGCATTCCCGGCTCGGCCGGCGGCGGTTGCATGCGGCGCTCCTGCGTCTGTCCCTCCGCAGGGTGCCACGGCACCGCCCATACCAACAGGCGCCGTCCGTCTTGCGGCACGCGGCGCCGCGCGGCAAAGCGCGTGGAGGAGTTGGCGAGAGGCTGCAGGTGGCGTCCACGATCCTCGACGAGTTGGAACGGGCCGCGCGCCGCCTCGGCACGCCCTGCGGCGACGGCACCATGGCCTGGCGCGTCTGGAACGACGGCGCGGCCGCGCCGGTCGTCCTGCTCCATGGCGGCAACGGATCTTGGCGGCACTGGGTGAAGCAGATCGACGGCCTCGCGGCGACGCGACGCGTCATCGTCCCCGACCTGCCCGGCCTCGGCGAGAGCGCGCTGCCCGACGAGCCGCACGAGCCAGCCCATGTTGCCCGCATCACCGCCGCCGGCCTCGGCACGATCCTCGGCGACGCGCGAGCCGACCTCGTCGGCTTCTCCTTCGGCGCCAACATCGCAGGCCACGTCGCTGCGGAACGGCCTGGGGCGATCCGCAGCCTGACGCTCCTCGGCGCCGGATCGCTCGGCGTGGCGCGCAACCCCGTCCCGCTCGAGAAGATCCGCGACAAGGAGGGCGCCGAACGCGACGCCGCGCATCGCTTCAACCTGAACTCCCTGATGATCGCCGACCCCGCGCGCATCGACGACCTCGCCGTCTCGATCCAGGAGTGGAACACGGTGCATGCGCGCTTCCGCAGCCGCGCCTTCGCCAATGCGCATCTGCTGAAGGACGCGCTGGCCCGCACCGCGATGCCGCTGACCGCGCTCTGGGGCGAACGCGACCAGCTCTCGGTCGGCCACATCCCCGATCGCATCGCGGCGGTGCGGGAGGCACGGCCCGACGCCCGCGCCGAGGTGATCCCGGATGCCGGCCACTGGGCGATGTACGAGGCCCCGGACGCCTTCGACGCCGCCCTCGCCCGGGCCCTGGCCGCCGCCTGACAGGGCGGGGCATGCTACAGATCGACCATCCGGACCGGGAACCCACGCCGATGCTGCGCCGCGCCCTCCTCGCCTCGCCCGCACTGGCCGTGCTCGCCGCGGGACCGCTGCGCGCGCAGGGCGCCTGGCCCGCCCGCCCGGTGCGCGTGGTCGTCCCCTTCCCGCCCGGCGGCACCACCGATGTCATCGCGCGCCTGGTCAGCCAGCGCCTCGGCACCGTGCTCGGGCAGCCCTTCGTGATCGAGAACCGTGCCGGCGCCGGCGGCACGGTGGGATCCGACCTCGTCGCGAAATCGCCGCCCGACGGCCACGCCTTCGTCGTGTCGAACATCGCGAGCCACGGCGTCGGGCCGAGCGTCTACCGTGCCATGCCCTATGACAGCCTGCGCGACTTCACCCATGTCGCGCTGATCGCCGAGGTGCCGTCGGTCCTCGTCGTCAACGCGAGCAGCCCGATCCGCAGCCTTGCGGATTTCATCGCCGCCGCCCGCGCGCGGCCGGGCCAGGTGACCGTCGCCTCGCCCGGCAACGGCACCTCGAGCCACGCGAAGCAGGAGATCCTGAAACGCTCCGCCGGGATCGACACGATCCACGTCCCCTATCGCGGCAGCGGCCCGATGATGAACGACGTCAGCGCCGGCGCGGTGGATGCGATGATCACGACGCTGGTCGAGGCCGGCCGCAACGAGCGCTTCCGCCTGCTCGCCGTCACCGCCGCGAGCCGCGTCGAGGGCTGGCCCGAGGTGCCGACCTTCGTCGAGCTGGGCCACCCCGACCTCGTCGCCTCCACCTGGTTCGGCATTTCCGGCCCGGCCGGCCTGCCGGAGCCGATCGTGGCGCGGCTGAACGCCGAGATCCTCTCTGCCCTTGCCCATCCCGAGATCGCGCCGCGCCTCGTCGAGACCGGCGCGACCCCGCGGCGGATGAGCGCGGCGGAGTACACGGGCTTCGTCGCCGCCGAGATCCGGCGCTGGGCTGCGGTGGTGCAGGCGGCGGGGATCCGTGCCGAGTAGCCTGCCCTGCCTCGCGCCCCCGTCCGGTGCGAGGATTGCGGTGACCGGCGGCGCCGGCGGCATCGGCCGGGCCGTCGTCGCGGCGCTGGCCGAGGCCGGGTGCCGCGTCGCGGTGCTCGACCTGCCCGCTTCGCTCGCCGCTCATCCGCCGCCCGCCGAGCTGCGCGCGGTTCCCTTCGACGCGACGCGGGAGGCCGAGGTCGCCGCCGCCTTCGCCTCGCTGTCAGATTGGGGCGGCCTCGACGGCCTCGTCCTGCTCGCCGGCTTCGCCGGGCCGAAGCACGCGATCGAGCACACCGATCCCGCGCTCTGGGCCGAGGTGACGGAGGGCAACCTCACCGCGACCTTTCTCTGCGCCCGCGCCGCGCTGCCGCTGCTGCGTCGGGGCAGCGCGGCGGCGATGGTGCTGACCGCCTCCGGCCTCGCGACGAAGGCCGCGCCGGGCTTCGGGCCCTATGCCGCGTCCAAGGCCGGCCTCCTCGCCCTAACGCGCGTGCTGGCGGCGGAGAACGCGCCATGGCTGCGCGCCAATGCCGTGGCACCCAGCGCGGTCGAGACCGCCTTCCTCACCGGCGGCACCGGCCGCGGCGGGGAGAAGGCGGGCGCGGCCGCGCATCTCGACCGCGAGCCCTACCGCAGCTCCATCCCGCTCGCGCGACTGGCGGAACCCGCCGACCTCGTCGGGCCTATCCTCTTCCTGCTCGGTCCCGCCTCCGCCTATGTCACCGGCCAGACGCTGCACGTGAATGGCGGGCTGACGATGCCGTGAGGGGCGGCGAGATGGGGCCCGTGAGGGAGGGACACATGCTCCGCCGGACGCTGCTCGCTGCGCTCGCGCTGCCCGCGCTGGCCCGCGCCCAGGCGCAGGCGGAACCGCTCTCCCTCGCCATCCCCTTCGACCTCCTGCCCGACACGGCCGAGGCGGCGCACATGATCTCCGGCGGGCACCTCGCGCGCCAGGGCTTCGCGCCGCGGCTGGTCGTGGCGGAGGGCAGCGCGGATGCCATCCGCCGCCTGCTCGCCGGCGAGGTCGCGCTGGCGCGCTGCGCCGCCATCGACCTCTTCGTCGCGGTGGCGCGCGGCAACGTGCCGCTCGTCTCGGTGGCGACCGTAGCCCAGACCGGTGCCTTCCACCTCGCCGCCCCGCGCGACCGCCCGCTGCCCGAGGCCGCTGCGCTGCGCGGCCGGGCCGTCGCCGTCGCGGCGGCGGGCGACAGCACCGACCTGCTGCTCGACCTCCTGCTCCGCCGCGCCGAGCTTCCGCCCGACGCGGTGCGCCGCGGCGCCGCGGGGGGCGTCGCAGGGGCGGCGCGGCTGCTGCGCGAGGGCGGCGCCGATGCGGCGATCCTGCCGGCCGGCGCCGTGGCCGCGCTGCGCCGCGCGGGCGTGCCGATCGAATCCTGGCCCACCGACCGCGCCGCGCCGATGCCCGGCGGGATCTACCTGACGACGCGCGAGACGATCGCCCGCAACGCGGAGCTCGTGGTGCGCGTCCTCCGCGCGCTGCGTGCCAGCGCCGAGGAGCTGCGCGGCGACCCGCGCGCCGCCCTCGCCCGGCTGCTGCAGGACCGTCCGGAGGGCGGCGAGGCGGAGGCGCTGGCGAGCGCCACGCAGGCGTTCATCCGCGAGAGCTGGCTCAGCCAGGGCGAGGCGAACCTCCTGCGCAACGTGCCGAGCCTCTGGCAGGGGGCCGACGACGCGATCCGCGGCGCGCGGCTCGCCGCGGTGCCGGATTGGACCGCGCTCTGGACCAACGACCTGATCGAACGGGCGAGCCGATGACGACCGACCCGAAGCGCCCGGCAGCGACCGATGCCGCGGCCGCCGCCAAGGCCGAACGCGAGGCGCGGCGGGCGGCCGCGCTGCGCGAGAACCTGCGCAAGCGCAAGGCCCAGGCCCGTGCGCGGGAAGCGGCGGAAAAGGCTGGGGAGGCGCCGCGCGAGGATTGACCGCCGGCTCGGTTGTCCCCCCGCGCGGCCTGCGCTAACCGGGCCGTGAACGCGCCGAAGGCCCCCCGATGCCCATCATGCCCGACACCTGGATCCGCCGCATGGCGACCGAGCACGGCATGATCGAGCCCTTCGTCGAGAGCCAGCGACGGGAGGGCGTGATCTCCTTCGGCCTCTCCTCCTACGGCTACGACGCGCGGCTGGCGGATGAATTCAAGATCTTCACCAACGTGGACAATGCGCTGGTGGACCCCAAAGGCTTCTCCGACCAGGGCTTCGTCACGCGCAAGGGCGAGACCTGCATCATCCCGCCCAACTCCTTCCTGCTCTGCCACACGGTCGAGTATTTCCGCATCCCGCGCGACGTGCTGGTGATCTGCCTCGGCAAGTCCACCTATGCGCGCTGCGGGCTGATCGTGAACGTGACACCGCTGGAGCCCGAATGGGAAGGCCAGGTGACGATCGAGATCAGCAACACCACGCCGCTGCCTGCCCGCATCTACGCGAACGAAGGCATCTGCCAGTTCCTGTTCCTGAAGGGCGACGCGCCGCCCGAGGTGAGCTACGCCGACCGCAAGGGCAAGTACATGGGCCAGCGCGGCGTCGCGCTGCCGAAGCTCTAGCCCGCACGTCAGGGGCGACAGATGGACCGCATCCGCATCCGCGGCGGCAAGCCGCTGCACGGCACCATCCCGATCAGCGGCGCGAAGAACGCGACGCTGCCGCTGATGACGGCCGCCCTCCTCTCCGACGGGCCGCTGGTGCTCGAGAACGCGCCCGACCTCGCCGACATCGCGACCATGGGCGCTCTGCTCACGCAGCACGGGCTCGTGGTCGAGCATGACCGTGCCGGGCGCCGGCTGATCCTGTCGGGCGCGGCGACGAACCTCGAGGCGCCCTACGACATCGTCCGGAAGATGCGGGCGAGCGTGCTCGTCCTCGGCCCCCTCGTCGCGCGCTTCGGCCAGGCCAAGGTCTCGCTGCCCGGTGGCTGCGCGATCGGCACGCGGCCGGTGGACCTGCACCTCAAGGGACTCGAGCAGATGGGGGCCACCATCACGCTCGACAGCGGCTACATCGAAGCGACGGCGCCGCGCGGCGGGCTAAAGGGCGCGAAGATCATCTTCCCCGTCGTCAGCGTGGGCGCGACCGAGAACCTGCTGATGGCGGCCTGCCTCGCCGACGGGGTGACGGAACTGGTCAATGCCGCGCAGGAGCCGGAGATCGGCGACCTCGCCATGTGCCTCATGCGCATGGGCGCGCGGATCGAGGGGATCGGCACGGCGCGGTTGACGGTCGAGGGCGTGAAGTCCCTCGGCCCCGCCACGCATCCGATCATCCCCGACCGGATCGAGGCCGGCACCTTCGCCTGCGCCGCCGCCATCACCGGGGGGACGGTGATGCTGGAGGGCGCGCGCCTGACCGACCTCGGCGCGGTGGCGCGCGTGCTGCGCGACGCCGGCGTGGACGTCGCGGAGCGCGTGAACGGGCTGCAGGTCAGCCGCCTCAACGGCCTGCACGGCACCGATGTGATGACGGAGCCCTTCCCCGGCTTCGCCACCGACATGCAGGCGCAGTTCATGGCGCTGATGTGCGTCGCCGACGGCGCCTCGATGATCACCGAGACGATCTTCGAGAATCGCTTCATGCACGTGCCCGAGCTCATGCGCATGGGCGCGCGCATCAAGTATCACGGCCAGAGCGCCATCGTGCGCGGCGTGCCGAAGCTGTCGGGCGCGCCGGTGATGGCGACCGATTTGCGCGCGAGCGTGTCTCTGGTGCTGGCCGGCTTGGCCGCGGGCGGCGAGACGATCGTCAACCGCGTCTACCACCTCGACCGCGGCTATGAGGCGGTGGAGCGGAAGCTCGCGGCGGTGGGGGCGGATATCGAGCGGGTCTGACACCGACGGCCGCTTGCAGCGGCCTTCGGTATTCGTCCTGTGCCCTCAAGCGCCGGGCGCCGGCCTATCGACGCCGCTTCACCCGGGGTTCCGCGAGGCGGTGCGCCGAGGCGAGCGCCGAGACCAGCCCCGCCTCCTCGACCAGGTCGAGGTCGCATCGCGTGAAGCCCATGCGTCCCCAGCCGCCCTCCACGGGGCGGAAGACCTGGGGCGCCGCCTCGCAGTGAAGGTCGCGCAGGTCCTGGTCGAACATGAGGTTGAGATCGCGGGCCCTCGCGTCGAGCGTGGCGAAGATCCTGCGCGGCGTGCGGAAGGCCAGCCGCTGCCCGTGCGGCGCCTCCGTCGCGCCCGGCAGGGCGAGAGCAAGGTCGCGGGCACGGCTTGCGGACACCGCCAGCGCTGGTTCCCCGGTCCTGCGCGGTCGCGGCGGCCGACGCCCCGCGCCGCCCGTCAGCGGAACATCCCGCCCCCGTCCACGTCCACCACCGTCCCGTTCACATAGGCCCCACGCGCCGAGGACAGGAACACCGCAAGGTCCGCGATCTCCCGCGGCTCGATCGGCCGGGCATAGGGAAGCCCGGTCAGCGTCTCCGCCCAGCGCGAGGCGTCGCCGAACTGCTTCTCGGCATTGGTCTCCGCCAGCTTCGTCATCCGGTCGGTGCGCGTCGAGGCCGGGTTGATCCCGAAGACCCGCAAGCCCACGCCCGCCGCCGCGCCGCCGAGCGCGGAGGTGAAGGCGATCAGCGCCGCATTGCCCGCGCCGCCGCAGATGTAGGACATGCGCGGCGCGCGCCCGGCCATGCCGATGATGTTGCAGATGACGCCCGCGCGCCGCGCCTCCATCCCCGGCCAGTAGAGCTGGCACATGTGGATGTAGCCGAAGACCTTGAGGTCCCAGGCCGCCTGCCAGCGTGCGATCGGGATGTCGGTCAGCGTGCCGCCCGGGATCGCGCCGGCATTGTTCACCAGCACGTCCGCCTCCGGCTGCGCCGCGTGCAGCCGCTCCCGCTCCTCGGCCTTCGAGAGGTCGGCGGCGAAGGTCTCGACCCGGATCTGGTGCTTCGCGCGCAGCCCGTCGGCCGCCGCGGCCAGCGTGGCGCCGTCACGCGAGACCAGCACCAGGTCGCAGCCCGCTTCCGCGAAGCTCTCTGCGCAGGCCAGCCCGATCCCCTTCGAGCCGCCGGTGATCAGCACGCGCCTGCCGCGCAGCCCGAGCTCCATCAGCCGATCTCCAGCTCGATCACGAAGGGGCCGTCCTTCGCGAAGGATTGCCGCATCAGGTCGGCGCAGCCCTCGAGCGTCGCGGTCTTCGCCGCCTCCACGCCCATCCCGTTGGCGATCTTCACCCAGTCGAGGTCGGGGTTGCCGAGGTCCATCATGTCCATCGCCGTGCGCCCCGGATTGGCGCCGACATTGCGGTACTCGCCGAGCAGGATCGCGTATTTGCGGTTCGACAGGATCACCGTCGTCACCGGCAGCTGCTCCCGCGCCTGGGTCCAGAGCCCCTGCAGCGTGTACATCGCCGAGCCGTCGGCCTGCAGGTTGATCACGCGGCGCCCGCCGGCGCCGACCGCCGCACCCGTTGCCAGCGGCACGCCGCAGCCGATCGCGCCACCGGTGATCTGCAGCCAGTCATGCGGCGGCGTGGCATGCGTCTCCTTGAAGAAGCCGCGGCCGAAGGAGACGGCCTCGTCCGCCACCACCGCATCCTCCGGCATCAGCGCGGCGAGCGTCCGCGCCAGGCCCTCCGGCGTCGGCGCGCCGCGCGCGGGCTCGGGCCGCGGGCCAGGATCGGGGATCGCGCCCTTCGGCGCGCCGAGCTCCTCGGCCAGGGCGGTCAGCGCCCCGATCGGGTCGGTCTCGTAGCGCGTCAGCAGCACCGCCTCGGCGTCCTCGCGGCAATGGAGCGACGGCTTGCCGGGATAGGCGAAGAAGCCGACCGGCATGCGGCTGTTGACGAGGACGATCGTCGTGTAGGGCTTCAGCGCCTCGATCGCGACGTCGGCGGGATAGGGCACGCGCTCCAGCTGCAGGCGGCCGCGGCCGCGCTCGATCCGGCCGTTCGATCCCTCGGCCAGCAGCGCGGCGCCGGTATGGGCGGCGATGCGGTGGGCGAGCGCCTGCGCCTCCGCCGTCAGCGCCAGGCCGCCGAGCAGGATCAGCACGTTCTTGCGCTCGCGCAGGGCGCGGGCGGCGTTGCGGATGGCCATCGGGTCCGCCTCCGGCGCGGCCGGCACGGGCAGCGCCGCGCCGGGACCGGTCGCGGCCTCGTCCCAGCAGGTGTCCGACGGCAGGATCAGCGTGGCGATCTGCCCGGGCGAGGTCCGCGCGGCCTGCACGGCAACGGCGGCGTCGCGCCCGACCTCGTCGGCGCGGCGGACCGTGCGGGTCCAGCCGGAAACGGCGCGGGCGAAGCCCTCGGTGTCCGCGGTCAGCGGCGCGTCAAAGGGGCGGTGATAGGTCGCCTGGTCGCCGACGCAGTTCACCATGCCTGAGCGCGCGCGGCGGGCGTTGTGGATATTGGCCAGCCCGTTCGCCAGGCCCGGACCGCAATGCAGCAGGGTGGCGGCCGGCTTGCGCGTCATGCGGAAATAGCCGTCGGCCATCCCCGTCACGACATTCTCCTGCAGGCCGAGCACGCAGCGCATGCCCGGGATCCGGTCGAGCGCCGCCACGAAATGCATCTCGCTCGTGCCGGGGTTGGCGAAGCACACCTCCACCCCCGAGCCGAGCAATGTGTGGACCAGACTCTCCGCGCCGTTCACCCGCGATCCCCCAATGCAGCAAGGCGGGCGACCCTGCGCGGGCGCGCCCGGCTCGGCAAGGGGGGCGCGGTCCGTTCCGCTCACGGAAAAGAGAGCCTGCCCCTTTACGGACCGTCATCCTGCCGCAATGCTGCCGCGACCAGGGGGGATAGAGGCACACCCTCCGGCCCGGGCGTCCAGGCCCGGGGTCGAGGGAGAACAGGGGTCATGCCGCGCCTCGCGGTTGCTTTCTTCTGCTCAGGCTTCGCAGCGTTGCTGTGTCAAATCGTCTGGCAGCGCATGCTCGGAATCTTCGCCGGCTCCGACACCGTCTCTGCCGCGCTGGTTGTGGGCGCCTTCCTGGCCGGACTCGGGCTCGGCTCGATCATCGGCGCCAAGCTCGCGGACCGCCTGTCGCCCTACCGCGCCATGATCGGCTTCGCGATCGCCGAGGGCGGTGTCGCGCTCTTCGCGCTGATCTCGAAGTTCTTCCTCTACGACTTCCTCGCCACCGACCTCGCGGGCGTGGTGGACGACCCGGTCGCGATCTTCGCGCTCTGCTTCGCCGGCCTCGTGCTGCCGACAACGCTGATGGGCGCCTCGCTGCCGTTGCTGGCGCGCGCCATCGCCACGAACCTGGACACCGTCGCCGAGCGCATAGGCACGCTCTACGGGCTGAACACGCTCGGCGCCGGCCTCGGCGCGCTGCTGGGCGGCTGGCTGCTGGTCGGCAATCTCGGCTTCGTCGGCGCGCTGGTGCTCGCCGCGGGGCTCGACCTGCTCGCCGCGATCCTCGCGCTGACGCTGCTTCCGGCGCTGAAGAGGGAGGCCGCGCCGTCGCCCCAGTTGGCCGCGCGGGCGGCGCTGGCGGGCCAGGCGGAGCCCTTCGGGTCACTGAAGCTGTGGTGCGTGCTGGTCTTCCTGTCGGGCTACGTGATCGTCGCGCTGGAGATCGTCTGGGTGCGGCTGATGGGCCAGGTCGGGCAGTACCATGCCTATCTGTTCCCGACCGTGCTCGGCGTCTTCCTGCTCGCCGACGGGCTCGGCATGGCGCTCGCCGCGCGCATGGTGCGCCGGATGAAGGACCCGCGCCCGGCCTTCTTCATCACGCAGGCCGGCGGCTTCGCGCTCGGCGCCGCGCTGATCATGGCGCTCTACTGGGCGCTGCCGCATGCGCCGATCGTCGATCACGTCTCGGCCGACGTGCAGCGGCTCCGCGACATGGGGCTGGCCACCACCGTCGCGCTGATCGTGCTCGTGGTCGGCCCGCCCTCCTTCCTCATCGGCATGACCTTCCCCTTCGTGCAGCGCGCCGTGCAGCAGGACCTCTCCTCCGTGGGCGCGCGGGTCGGCTGGGTGCAGTTGGCGAACATCCTCGGCAACGCCGCGGGCTCCATCGGCACCGGCATCGTCACCTTCCACCTGCTCGGCACCGCCGGCACGCTGCAGCTGCTGTCCGCGCTGTCGGTCCTGCTGATGCTCTTCTGGCTGTGGAAGGGCGGCTGGAACCGGGGGCCGGAACTGGCGCTGGCCGGGGCCTGCGCGCTGGCGCTCGTCGTGCTGCCCGGCAACGCCGCGCTCTGGTCGCGGCTGCATGCCGAGAAGCCGGGCCAGCGCACCGCCTGGGCCGAGGACCGCTCCGGCGTCGCCTTCTTCCGCGACGACGGCTCCGCCACGCCGCGCCCGGCCGGCGCGACGCCGGGCGAGCCCTATGGTCCGTTCTTCATCCAGGGCTTCAGCCAGGGCCGCATCCCCTTCCTGCCGATCCACCAGTTCCTCGGCGCGGTCGGGCCGCTGATGCATCCGAACCCGGAACGCGTGCTGGCCATCGGCATCGGCTCCGGCGGCACGCCCTGGGCGGCCGGCGTCTCGGCGGCGACGAAGGAGGTCCGGGCGATCGAGCTCGTCGGCCCGGTGATCACCGCACTCGAGGAGCTGGCGCAGCGCCACCCGCAGGGCCCGATCGCCGAGATGTTCCGCAATCCGCGCTGGCGGCTCGAATACGGCGACGGCCGGCGCGCCCTCTCGAAGGGCGAGGAGCGCTACGACATCATCCAGGCCGATGCGATCCTGCCCGAAGGCTCGCATTCCGGCCTGCTCTACTCCGAGGAGTTCCTGCAGGCGGTGCGCCGGCGCCTGAACCCTGGCGGGCTCTACGTGCAATGGGGTCCGACGCAGCGGACGGTCGAGACCTTCGCGGCCGTCTTCCCCCACACGATGCTGATCATGCCGGGCTCGGTGCTGATCGGCTCCGACAGCCCGATCCCCTACGACCCCGCCGCGCTGGCGCGCCGCTTCGCCGATCCGGAGGTGCGGGCGCATCTGGCGCGCGGGAACCGCGGTTTTGACGACTATGCGGCCTTCTTCGCCCGCGCGCCGCTGGCCTGGGCGCCGGGCAGCCCGCGCGTCGAGGCCTCGCTCACCGACGTCTTCCCGCGCGACGAGTTCTACCTCAACAACCCGGTGGTCGGTACGCAGTCGCTGGCACGGCCGGCCGACGTCATGGCGCGCGCGGGCCACCGCTGAGCCGGCACCGCGCACTCGCGCAACCCGTGTGTTTCCACACGCGGCGGTCCTCCGGTAGGATCGCTTCGGAAACGGGCGGGCCATGCTGAAATCCATCCTGAGCGGCGCGGGGTGCGGCGCGGCGGCGGCCATGCTGGTGCATGGGCTGCTGCTGGCGGCGGAGCTCACGCTCGAGAACCGCGGCGTCTACCTGCGCCAGAGCCAGATCGTCTTCCCGCTGGAGGAGTATCTGCGCCTCGGGATGCCGGTCACGCTCGACCGCCTGTTGACCGGGGTCGTCTGGGGCGCGGCGCTGGGCCTGCTGATCCGCTCCGGCCGGCTGCCCGCGCTGGCGACGGGGTTCATCCTGCCGGCCCTCGGGCTTACGATCTTCGGCTATTCGGTCATCGTGGATCCGGTCGCCGCCGTCGGCTCCGGCTGGGGCGTCGGTTCGTCCGGAGGCTGGTGGGCGATGGCGCTCATCAACGGCACCTGGGGCTTCATCGCCGCGCTCGGGCTGATCGTGGTGGACATCATGACGGCACCGGTCCGGAACGACGTGAACGGGACCTCGATGCGGGTCTGAGGTCGGCTGGAGGAGGCCCTTCGGGCCGTCAGCCCGGCACCCGCGACAGCAGCGCCACCAGCTCCGCCTGGCGGCGGCAGCCGGTGCGGCGCCTGACCTCCGCCAGGTGCGAGCGCGCCGTCTCCCGCGTGATCCCGCGCTTGCGTGCATGCTGATCGAGGGTCGCGCCGCCGGCCAGCGCGGCGGCCAGCACCGCCTGCGCGGGCGTCAGGCCGAACAGGCGCGCCAGGGACGCCGCGGGCAACGCGCGGCGGCGCCCGCCGTCCGAGACGAGCAGCATGGCGCCACGGAAGCCGCCCTCCCCGGCGCGCGCCGTCAGGGGCACCGCGCGCGCGAGCCAAGGGGCACGACCCGGCGCTCGCGGGAGGGAGACGAGGCCCGCCGAGGGCAACAGGCCCATGCGGCCGTCCGTCGCGGCCAGCGCGGCGGTCAGCGCGCGGGCGAAGGCGGCGCGACCGGACACGTCCGTCACCTCGATGCCGCCGGCGCCGAGGCTGAGCCCATCCCTGGCCGCGGCCGCACGGCGAAGGGCCGCATTGGCGAAGACCAGGCGGCGCTCGGCATCGAACAGCGCGACGCCATCCTCGAGCGCATCGAAGGCAGCGGCGAGGATCTGGGGCGAAGTGGTTCCGATCGCGGCAAGCGTAGTCTCATATTGCATGCATCGTCCCTTCAATCGAGCATATCGAAGCATGTTGTTACACCTTCGCCGATCCGCGCCGTCAGCGTCAAGGTTGATCTGGAACACCCGTTCTCACCCGATCGGGGGACGTGTCCGGCGCTTGCCGCGCGCCTGCGGCCACCCCACCCTGAGATGCATGGATACCCCGCTCCTCAAGGTCCAGCCGGACCCGACCGACCCAAGGCTGACCCGCCGCGTGACTGGCCTCGACCACACAGGCGCCGCGGTCGAAACCGCGGTGACGGTGGAGCGACCGCTGACGCTCTACCTCAACAGCCGGGAGATCGTGACCATGATGACGATCCTCGACCGCCCCGAGGATCTCGCTATCGGTTACCTCCTCAATCAGGGCATGCTGAAACGCGAGGATCGTCTCATTTCTGTGGAATACGACGACGAATTGGGCGTGGTCGTGGTCCGTACCGAGCGTCAGACCGATTTCGAAACGAAACTGCGTAAGAAGACCCTGACCTCCGGCTGCGCCCAAGGCACCGCCTTCGGCGACCTGATGGAGGACTTCGCCTCCGTCCGGCTCGCCCCCGATGCCGTGCTCCACACGTCATGGCTCTACCGCCTGCTGCACCGGATCAACACGCTGCCGAGCCTCTATCTCGAGGCCGGCGCGATCCATGGCTGCGCGCTCTGCTGGCAGGACCAGCCGGTCGTCTACATGGAGGACGTCGGCCGCCACAACGCGGTGGACAAGATCGCCGGCTGGATGTTCCGCGAGGGCGTCGGGCCCGAGGACAAGATCTTCTACACGACCGGTCGTCTCACTTCCGAAATGGTCATCAAGACGGTCCGGATGGGCATCCCGATCCTCGTCTCCCGCTCCGGCTTCACCGCCTGGGGCGTCGAGCTCGCGCGCGAGGCGAAGCTGACGCTCATCGGTCGCTGCAAGGGCAAGCGCTTCGTGGCACTCGCCGGCGAATCCCGCATCGTCTTCGACGCCGACCCGGCCTATGTGCCGGAGGAGAGCGCGAAGCACTGGCGCAAGAACAGCCGCGAGGCGACGGGCGCGGAGGGGGCCGGCGCCGATGCGGAGTGACACGATCGCCGTCGTGCTCGCCGGTGGCCTCGCGCGGCGCATGGGCGGCGGCGACAAGCCGCTGCGCAGCATCGGCGGCCGGCCTCTGCTCGACCACCTGCTGGAGCGGCTGGCGCCGCAGGTGCCGGTCATCTTGCTGAACGCCAATGGCGACCCGGCGCGTTTCGCCGGCTACGGCCTCAAGGTGATCGCCGACACCCTGCCCGACCATCCGGGCCCGCTGGCCGGCATCCTCGCCGCGCTCGACCACGCCGCCGCGGCGCATCCCGCCCTGCCCTGGGTCGTCTCCGTCACCGGCGACGCGCCCTTCATCCCCGCCGACCTCGTCACCCGCCTGCATGCCGCGCGCGAGGCGGCCGGCGCGAGGCTGGCCTGCGCCTGCTCCGCTGGCCGGACCCATCCGCCTATCGGCCTCTGGCCCGTTGTGCTCCGCGCGGAGCTGCGGGCCGCGCTGGGGGAAGGCGAGCGCAAGATCGACCGCTGGACAGCGCGCTTCGGCTGCGCGCAGGCGGCTTGGCCGGCCGAGCCCTTCGACCCCTTCTTCAACGCCAACGCCCCCGAGGACCTGCCGGCAGCCGAGCGCATCCTGCACCACTTGTCCGGCGCGCAGCGCGAAACTAATCAGGACCCGCAAGGTGTTTCGGGGAGGTCCGCCACATGAAATCCGTCCTGCTGGGCTGCGTCGCGGCCATCGTCATCGCGCTTGGCGCCTACGCCGTTCTCGACGGCACCGTCCAGCGCAGCGCCGAGCAGCGCTTCACGACCGAGGGCGTGCGGCTCTGATGCCCGCTGCATGGCGTGCCGAGGCACGCCATGCGCCGGCCAGCTACCGTCAGAACACCGCGCGGAAGGGCAGCACCTGCACGCGGTCGCCGGGCGCGACCCCCGTCACCTCCTCGGGCAGCTCGGCGAAGGCATCCGATTCGGTGAGCGAGGTCAGCAGCCCCGCCCCCTCGCGCGGATAGCGCCGCGCCACCGGCAGGTCGACGCCGAAGGCCAGCGACACGCGCACATATTCCCGCCTTCCCACCTTCTTGCGATAGGCGAAGTCGGCGGTCGCGGCGAAGCGGGGCAGCGGCTCCGGCGCCGCACCCGCCAGGCGCAGCAGCAGCGGTCGGGCGAGGTGCAGGAAGGTCACCACCGCCGCCACCGGATTGCCCGGCAGCCCGACCACCGGCGTGCCACGCACCACCCCCATCGCCGCCGGCCGTCCCGGCTTCACCGCGAGCCGCCAGAACACCAGCGCCCCACCCGCCTCGATCGCCGCCTTCACATGGTCGGCCTCGCCGGTCGAGACGCCGCCCGAGGTCAGGAGCAGGTCGTGCGTCCCGGCCGCCTCGGCCAGCGCCCTCTCCGTCGCCGCGCGGTCGTCGGGCAGGATGCCGAGGTCGGACGCCTCAGCCGGCAGGCCGGCGAGAAGCGCCATCAGCGTGAAGCGGTTGGAATCGTAGGTCTGCGCGATGCCGAGCGGGCGCCCGGGCTCGGCCAGCTCGTCGCCCGTCGAAAAGACGCCGACCCGCACGCGCCGGCGCACGGCGAGGCGCGTCACGCCGAGCGCCGCCGCGAGCCCGATTTCCGGCGCCGCCAGCCGTCGCCCCGCGCGCAGCGCCGTCGCGCCGGATGCCAGATCCTCCCCCGCCGGGCGGCAATTCGCGCCACGCTTCAGGCCGGGCGGCAGGATCACCGCGCCGCCCTCCTCCCGCGCATCCTCCTGCATCATCACCGTGTCCGCCCCGTCCGGCATCGGGGCGCCGGTGAAGATCCGCACCGCGCTGCCCGGCGTGACCGGCAGCGCGGCGGCCCCGGCCTGCAGGCGCCCCGCGACGAGGAGCCGAGTCTCGCCCTCGGTCGCCAGCTCGGCGTGGCGGAAGGCGTAGCCATCGACGGCGGAGTTGAAGAAGGGCGGCAGCGCGATCGGAGCGCGGAGATCGGCGGCAAGCACGCGGCCGTGCGCCTCGCGCAGCACCACCATCTCCTCGCCCTCGATCGGGGGCACCCGCGCCTCGATCAGCGCCGCCGCCGCATCGACCGCGAGCAGCTTGCCGCCGAAGGCGAAGCAGTCGTCGCTGAGCTGGGCCATGGCCGCCTTCTACCCCTTCGCCAGGAACCCTTCCAACGGCTCGGCATGGGCCAGGATCAGCTCGGCGATCGAGGCGATGTCGTCGAGATGGCTGTGCGGCAGGCGGCCCGAGGGTGGCGCCACGTCGGCGGCGATCGCCGCGATGAAGGGATCCTCCGCATGCAGCCAGGGCTTGCCGTTGGCCGCGCGATGCACCTCGAGCTTCGGATGCGCGTCGCGCTTGAAGCCCTCCACGATCACGAGGTCCACCGGATCGAGCTTCCCCAGCAGCACCTTCAGCGGCGGCTCCGGCGCGCCGCGCAGCTCGGTCATCAGCGCCCAGCGGTTCGCGCTCGCCACCAGCACCTGCCGGGCGCCCGCGCTGCGATGCTCGTAGCTGTCCTTGCCGGGCCGGTCGATGTCGAAGGCATGATGCGCATGCTTGAGCGTGGACACCGACACGCCACGCCGCCCGAGCTCCGGGATCAGCCGCGTCATCAGCGTGGTCTTGCCGGCGCCGCTCCAGCCGGCGAGTCCGATCAGGCGCAAGGCGGTCTGGTCCTTTCCGTGCTTGGCGGTGTGCGGGGCGGGCTCCGCCCCTCCCGGACCCTCCCCACCAAGGGCCGGTGGGCCCTTGGAACCCGCGAGTCTTCGGGTGGAGAGGAAGGGGGCGTCAACGGCGGTCCACCCCCACGGGTGCGCCACGCCCCCTTCCTCTCCACGATAACGGATGCAGGTCCAGGAGCCTCCAGGCTCCCGGCGGGAGGGGTCCGGGGAGGGCGGAGCCCGCCCCGCGCACGCCAGGCGCGGAACCGACTAGTCCGCGCCCTGCACCCGCGCGCCCGGCGCGACGGTCTCGCGCGCCCGCTTCACCTCGTCCTCGACCCAGAGGCCGTGGTGCTGCTTCGCCCAGTTCATGTCGACCTGCCCCGAGCCCATCGCGTCGAAGGCGCCCTCCATGCCGGCGGAGCCGATGTAGATGTGCCCGATCATCGCCGCGATCATCAGCACGGAGATGACGCCGTGCACGATGTGCGCGAGCTGCATCCCCGCGATGTCGGTGACCCAGAAGGGGAAGATCAAGACATAGCCGGAGACGGCGACGAGCGTGCCTCCGATCACCGTGATCCAGAACACCATCTTCTGCCCGCCGTTGAAGCGCGCGGCCTCCGGATGGCCATGCCCGATCAGCCCGCCGCCCGCCTTGAACCAGGCGATGTCGAGCCGGTTCGGGATGTTGTCCTTCACCCACATCAGGAACAGCAGCACGACGCCGAGGGTGAAGGGGAAGGACAGGTAGTTGTGCGCGTACTTGCCCCAGAGCGTCAGCGTCGCGAAGGCCTCGGGCCCCACGACCGGCAGCACCAGCCAGCGCCCGAAGGTGAGGTTCAGGCCAGTGAGCGCCAGCACGATGAAGCTGCCCGCCGTCATCCAATGCGCCCCGCGCTCGACGACGTTGAAGCGTTGGATGGTATGGCCGGTGCGCCCGCCCTCGACCGGGATGCGGCCCTTGGTTGCGTAGAAGATCGCGACGATGGCGAGCATGCCGAGCACGGCGATGCCGCCGACCCAGGTCAGCGTCACGTTGTGGAACTCGCGCCAGTCGCGCCCCGCCGGCTGCACCAGGCTGGCCGAGCGGTCGTCCGGGATGGAGACGCGGCCGGCGATGCGCCCGCCCTGCAGGATCTTCTGCAGCTCGAGCTCCTCCGCTGATACGTTCGCCGGCGCCGGGTTGGCGGCCACGCCGGTGACCGGGCCGCCGATCTGCGCGACGGAGGGTGCGCCCGTCGCGGCGAGCAGGCCGAGGGCCAGCGCCAGCGCGGGCAGGATACGTGCGATCATGGTTGCCTTCCCCAAGAGGCGGGCCGGGGCGGGATCGCTCCCACCCCTGCCTCGTGTCCTCAGACGCTGACGGTCGTCTTGTAGGCGGTGCGCCAGCCCCAGGCGCCCGAGCCGTAGCCGCGGCGCTGCACGCGCTCGCGGTAGATGCTGGCGATCATGTCGCCATCGCCGGCGAGCAGCGCCTTCGTGCTGCACATCTCGGCGCAGATCGGCAGCTTGCCTTCCGCAAGACGGTTCGCGCCGTACTGGATGTACTCGACCGACGTGTTGTCGGCCTGCGGACCGCCGGCGCAGTAGGTGCACTTGTCCATCTTGCCGCGGCTGCCGAAGTTGCCGACGCGCGGATACTGCGGCGCACCGAAGGGGCAGGCGTAGAAGCAGTAGCCGCAGCCGATGCAGGTGTCCTTGTCGTGCAGTACGATGGCGTCAGCCGTCGTGTAGAAGCAGGACGTCGGGCACACCGCCGCGCAGGGCGCGTCGGTGCAGTGCATGCAGGCCATGGAGATGGAGCGCTCGCCCGGCTTGCCGTCATTGATGGTGACGACGCGGCGCCGGTTGATGCCCCAGGGCACCTCGTGCTCGTTCTTGCAGGCGGTGACGCAGGCGTTGCATTCGATGCAACGGTCGCTGTCGCAGAGGAACTTCATGCGGGCCATTGTCTGCGCTCCCCCTTATGCCGCGCGGATCTGGCAGAGGGTGACCTTCGTTTCCTGCATGAAGGTCACCGGATCGTAGCCATAGGTCGTCACCTGGTTCACCGATTCGCCGAGCACGATCGGATCGGTGCCGCGCGGGTAGCGCGCGCGCCGGTCCTCGCCGCCGAACCAGCCGCCGAAGTGGAAGGGCATGAAGGCGACGCCCGGCCCGACGCGCTCCGTCACCAGCGCCTTCACGCGGGCGCGGGACTCGTTCTCCGGGCCGGTCACCCACACCCACTGACCGTCGCGGATGTTCCGCGACGCCGCGTCGCGCGGGTTGATCTCGACGAACATGTCCTGCTGCAGCTCGGCGAGCCACTTGTTCGACCGCGTCTCCTCGCCGCCGCCTTCGTATTCCACGAGGCGGCCGGAGGTCAGCACGATCGGGAAGTCGCGCGCCACGTTGCGCTGCACCGCCGCGTTCTGCACCGAGGTGCCGAGATGCGGCAGGCGGAAGCCGCGCCGGTCCTGCAGCGTCGGGTATTGCGCGACGAGGTCGGTGCGGGGCGTGTAGATCGGCTCGCGGTGCACCGGCACCGGATCCGGCAGGTTCCAGGCCACGGCGCGCGCCTTGGCGTTGCCATAGGCCATGACGCCGTGTTCCATCGTGACGCGGATGATGCCGCCCGACAGGTCGGTCATCCACGACACGCGGTCCTCGCCCCCGAGGCCCGTGCCGACCTCGGCGATCGTCGCCTTCTCCTCGGCCGTCAGCTCGTCGTACCAGCCGAGCCGCTTCATCACCGCGATCGTGAACTCCGGATAGCCGTCGCGGATCTCCGAGCCCTTGGAGAAGGAGCCCTCGGCGAGCAGCGTCTGCCCCTCGCGCTCCACGCCGAAGCGGGCGCGGAAGGTGCCGCCGCCTTCCTTCACGTGCAACTCGGTGTTGTAGAGGACGTGCGTGCCCGGGTGGCGCCATTCCGGCTTGCCCCAGCACGGCCAGGGCAGGCCGTAATAGTCACCGCGGATCTCCGCCGGCGCGTTCGGGCCCGCGCGCAGCGTCACCAGGTCGAAATGCTGCTGGTTGCGCATATGCGCCTTGAGCCGGTCGGCGGAGATGCCCGAATAGCCCGTGCCCCAGGCGCCGCGGTTGATCTCCGCCAGGATGCTCTCCGGCGTCGGCGCGTTGTCCCGGATCTCGTAGGGCCGGAACATCGGCTCCTGGAAGCGCACCGGCAGGTTGCGGCGCCCCGCCGCCTCGTCCAGCGCGCCGGCCAGGCGGTACATCACCTCGTAGTCGGTGCGGCTCTCGAAGATCGGGTTCACGACCCGATCGCCCCATTGCACCGAGCGGTTCGAGGAGGTCCGGCTGCCCGCGCATTCGAACTGCGTCGCGATCGGCAGCAGGTAGGTGTTGTTGCGCCGGTTCGACTGCATCACGAAGGTGGTCGGATGCGGGTCAGCGATGACCAGCAGCTCGAGCGCCTCGAGCGCGCGGGCGGCTTCGGGCATGCGGGTGACGGTGTTGCCGCCATGCCCGAACACCAGCATGCCCTTCAGGTTGTCCTTCTGCTGCACCTGGTCGCGCGGCAGCAGCACCGCGTCGAAGTAGCGCGTCGTCGGGATGCCGGGCGTGGTCTGCATCTGCGGCGTGTCGAAGCGCGCGCGCATCTCCTCGAAGGACATGCCCCACACGCGGCTCCAGTGGCGCCACGCCGTCTCGTCGATGCCGTAATAGGCCGGCAGGTTGCCGACATCGAGGCCGAAGTCGGACGCGCCCTGCACGTTGCAGTGGCCGCGGAAGATGTTGGCGCCCGTGCCTTCCTTGCCGACATTGCCGGTGGCCAGCAGCAGCACCGAATAGGCACGGACATTGGCCGTGCCGACGGTCTTCTGCGTCGCGCCCATGCACCAGATCAGGGTGCTGGGCTTCTGCGTCGCGAACATCTCCGCGACCTTGCGGAGCTGGTCGCCCGGCACGCCGGAGACGCGCTCGACCTCAGCGGGCGTCCACTTCGCGACCTCGGCGCGGATCTGCTCCATGCCGTGCACGCGCTGGCGGATGAACTCCTTGTCCTCCCAGCCATTCTGGAAGATGTGCCAGAGCATGCCCCAGATGATCGGGATGTCGGTGCCGGGCCGCATCCGCACGTATTCGGTCGCGTGCGCGGCGGTGCGCGTGTAGCGCGGGTCGATGACGATGAGGTTGGCGCGATTCCTCTCCTTGCCGCTCAGCACGTGCTGCAGCGACACGGGATGCGCCTCCGCCGGGTTCCCGCCCATGATGATCATGGTCTTGGAATTGCGGATGTCGTTGTACGAGTTGGTCTGCGCGCCGTAGCCCCAGGTGTTCGCCACGCCCGCGACGGTGGTCGAGTGGCAGATGCGCGCCTGGTGATCGACCGAATTGGTGCCCCAGAAGGCCGCGAACTTGCGGAACAGGTAGGCGCCCTCGTTGGAGAACTTCGCGCTGCCGAGCCAGAACAGGCTGTCCGCGCCGCTGTTCGCGCGGATCTGCATCATCCGGTCCGCGATCTCGCGATAGGCGACGTCCCAGCTGATCCGCTGCCACTCGCCGTTCACGAGCTTCATCGGGAACTTCAGGCGCCGGTCGCCATGCACCAGCTCGCGCACCGAGGCACCCTTGGCGCAATGCGTGCCGCGGTTGATCGGCGATTCCCAGGCCGGCTCCTGCCCGACCCACACGCCGTTCTGCACCTCCGCGACCACAGTGCAGCCCACCGAGCAATGGGTGCAGATGTTCTTCACCCGCTGCACCGGCTGGGTGTGGTTGATCACGCCCGTGGCAGCCCCCGCCGCCTGCGCGCGCGACGGCGCCACGGCGCCGAGCGCCGCGAGCCCCGCCCCCGCAAAGCCGGCCTGCCGCAGGAAGGACCGGCGGTCGAGGCCGCCCGAGCTCAGCCCCGCATAGGCGGCCGAGAGCCGCACCTTCGCGGCCCGGCCTTCGGAACGCTTGATCAGCATCCGCTCTCTCCCCGGTTCTTATTCGTAGCGGTTGGTGCGGTAGAAGGCCTGCACGCCGGCGGCGTTCGGCTGGTAGCGCGCGGCGACCCGCTGCGCCTCGTTCTCCTTGCGCGCATCGCGCGCGGGAACGCTGTCGGCGCGCTGCGCGACGGCCGGTGCCGCCGCGGCTGCGGCTGCCGTCCCGAGGCCGAGTGCCTTCAGGAATCCTCGCCGCACCGGCGCCTGCTCCCCAGCAGCCATCGTCGTGCTCTCCCCTTTCCTCATGACGGCAGGTCCGCTGCCGCGGCCTCGATCTCCACGGCGATCCGGCCGAGCCGGCCCACCGCGCGGTAGAATCCCGCCGCCTCCGCGCGCTCGAGATCCGCGAACATGCGCGCGGCCCAGGGGCGGATGTGACGGGCAAAGAAGGGCGCAGCCACTTCGGGCCCGGGCGCGAAGGCGCCGGCCAGCAGCCCCGCATAGGTCTCGCAGACGAAGGCGATGTGGTCCTCGGGCTCCGACACCCCCTCCGCGCGCTCGACGCCGAGCGCCGCGAGGTCGCCGCGCAAATCCGCCAGCGGGCGTTCGTGCAGGAAGCCGGTCAGGTAGTAGGAGGCATAGGGCAGTACCTCGCCGCGTCCGACGCCGATGAAAAGCGTGAAGTATTCGCGCTCAACCGCCTCGGCGGTCGTCGCACCGGCCGCGGCGGCGAGCGCGGCATAGGCATCGCCGAGTTCGCCCTCGACCGCGCGCAGCAGCTTCAGCCGGGCGAGCAGCGGAGCGTCCGGGGCACTGCCCATCAGTCGCCCGAGCAGCGCGAAGAGTCGCGCGCGCTCCGCATCCACTGGATCTTTTGTTTCCGTCCCCAACATCCCGGTCTCAGTTAAGGGGCATGGCCGCTTCTGGCGGCGTCGTGAAGCCCAGTTTCTTACCGGATGCAACCAAGCGGCAAAGTCGGGATTTCGGCAAGAGGAAACGGTTCCCCAGGCCGCCGCCATGTACAAATTTTCAGGATCGTCGTTTCGTATACCACCTACGGAGGGCCGTCAGGCCGGCAGCGCCCCGCCGTGACGCCGCCGCGGCGGCTCCGGCTCCTCCGGGGTGGCCAGGGCGGGCTGCGGGTCCGGCGGCGCCTCGGCCATCAGGGACGGCGGCTCCGGCGGCGGCGGCTCCAGGATTGGCGGCGCATCCGGCTCGGGCGGGGCTTCGGCGGCGGGTTCCTCCGCCAGCTTCTCGACCTGCCCGATCGCCTGGGCGAGCAGCTTCGCGATGTCGCCCGTCAGCTCGTTCGAGAAGCCGAAGGGCAGCCCGCCCGGCGTGTTGAAGTCCCATTGGTAGTCCACCGGCCCGATGTAGTCGCGGATCGCTGGGTCGAGGCTCCACATCCGTCGGAGCGCCGCGTTGCGCAGCGTCTGCGGCACGCCGGGGCGGAGGAAGGCGGCAAAGTCGCTCTCCGCCGTCAGCTCCTCGATTCGCGGCAGGCTGGCGAGGTCCACCTCCGGGATGTTCGGGATCGGGCAGGCCGGGCGCGCCACCTCCGCCGCGGGCTCCGGCGCGGCCTCCTCCGCCGGCGCCGGGACCGGGGCCTCCGGGCCAGGCTCGGGTAGCGCCTCGGGCGGCTCCGGCTCGACCACCGCCTCGCGCTTGCGCCGCGACCAGCGCGAGAGGAAGCCCTCGCGGTCCTCCTCGCTCACTCTTCGTCCTCCCAGGCCGGCCCGCGGCGGGCAAGCGCCTGCGGATCGGCCTTGTCGCGCTTGCGCTTGTGGAACTGCCGCTCGACATGGTGCTCGGCGACATAGGCGCCGGTCGTGGCACGCAGGCCGGGCGGCATGGGCAGGGCCTCGACCAGGTCGTTGCCGGTGTCGGCGTGCAGATGCGCCTCGCCGGGGTCCACCGTGACCGTCTGCAGCGCGAAGCCTGCCGGCGTGTCGGCGCTCCGCAGCACCACCCAGACAAGCGGCGTCGCGGCCTCCAGGTTGTGTCGGTAGTTCGAGGTGTCGGTCGGGTGCAGCACCACCTCCGCTGTGCCGGCGAAGAACAGCGTCCGCCCCTTCTCCTCCCGCAGGACCGTCCAGTCCGGCACCGGCGGCGCCTCCTCCAGCACCTCCACAACGCGCCAGACATGCTCCGCCCATTGCGTGACGCCGGGGCGGCGTTCGGCCAGGACGGCGACGGGAATGCGGAGGCTCTTCGGGTTCACGCCGCCGCCTCCTTCGCCTTCAGCGGCAGGCCCGAGACCAGGTTCTGCGGCTTGATCCTGACCTTCTGCGCCGCGTCCATCGCGACCGCCAGATAGACCGGCTTGCCCGCCATGCGCGGTATCACGCGCGAGCTCTCCGCGAAGTCCAGCACGCCGAGCCAGAGGATGCGCGCGAGCCGCGCCTGCGCGACCTTCTTCCCGTGCCAGAGGTCGTTCGCGATCGCGGTCGCCTCCGCATCCAGCCCGACATGCCAGGTCCAGTCGCGGTCCTCGATCACGGGCACGGGGCGGACCGTCACCGCCTCGCCCAGCATGTGCTTCACGAAGAGCTCGACCGCGCGGCCGAGCGCCTTCTGCCCCGCGCTTCCCTCCACGACGTCGAGCGCGAAGTCATGCGCGTCGGAGCGTGCGAAATAGGCCGGCGCATTGGCCTCGTTCAGCACGTCGATCTCGACCTCGCGCGGCGGCGTGCCGGCCTCGACCAGCAGCTGGCCGAGCGCGCCGAAGTCGCTCGACGCCGCCTTCATCTCCAGCACCTCCTCGTCCGCCAGCAGAGTCGAGCCCTGATGGATGCCCGCGCGCTGCGGCCGGAACAGGCATTCGGCGGCGCGCAGCACGAAGGGATCGCCCACGCCTTCCATCGCGCTGCGCACGACGAGATGCGTCAGCATCTGCAGGAAGAGCGGCGGGATCCCCGCCACGCCGTCGGCGTAGAGCCGGAGCCACGCGGCTTCCAGGTTCGGCTGAGCCGCAACGCGGTCGCGGAAGGACAGGAAGACGCGCCAGTTCTCCTGCGCATCCGCGTCCGCCAGCGCCGCGATCTCGGCCGCCGGCACAGCGCGCACCGGATCGGCAAGCATCGCCGCGTGCAGCGCGCGCTCCGCGTCGCAGGCCTCCTCCGGCGGCACCAGCTCCGGGCGCGCGCAGAAGGCGCGCCAGAGATCGGGCGTCGCATGGATCCGCCCTTCCTCGTCGCGGTCGCAGAGGTGATGCCCGCAGGCGACCCAGAAATCCCCGGGCGCGAGTCCCGCCGGCGGCTTCGGCAGGTGGTGATGGTGGTGGTCGTTCACCCGTTCCTCCGCGCGCCCAGTTGCGTCAGGTCCGGCGTCTCCACCACCTCGTCCTCGCCCTCCACCACGGTGATGCCGAAGACAGGGAGCGCGTCGAAGCGCGTATGCGGCGTGTCGCGCAGGTGAAGCGTGCGGAAGCGCTCCCGCACCTCACCGCCTTCGTCGCTCCGCGACACCGCGAGGATCGTGCCGGGCGGGTGGTCGCAGAGGCTCTCGGCGAAGGCGATCTCCTCCTCCGCCGCGGCGCGCGCCGCAGCCTCGTCCGGCGCGCCGTGCCGGGCGCGGATATGCGCGGCCAGCGCTGCCAGAGCCGCCTCCCGCTGCGCGGCCGTCGCGCCCGCCACTTCCACCAGCGTGGACCAGCCGAAGCTCGAGAGCCCCAGGAACCCGCCCCGGAAGGCTTGGCGTCGCTTGCCCGACAGCGCGGCGATGTCCTCGTCCCAGAACTCGAACCCGCCCGGCACCGCCCATTCGCCGGGCTCCGCCGCCGGGTCGTAGATCAGCGTGTCGGAGCGATCGAGCCGGACCGTGCGCGGCAACCTTGTGCTCATCCCCGCAGCGCCTCGGTCAGCGCGAAGCGGCTGCGCACGCCGTCCCGGTCCACCACGAGATCGCCCGTCGCGGGATCGAGCCCACGCTTGCCGCCTTCGGTCCGCACGTCCTGCCCGAGCCGCGCGAGGTAGCGTTCCGCCAGCCGCTTGAAGCCCCCGGTCGGGTCGGTCCGCTGCCACTCCGCCAGCCCCGCCATCAGGTGCCGCGCCCAGGCCGCTGTCAGCTCCGCCCCGTCGCACTCCTCCGGCGCCCAGCCCTCTTCCTGCAGCGCGGTCTGGGCGACGCCGTGGCCCGGCTCCCACCCCTGCGGGAACATCAGCCGCGCCTCCATGCCCACGGTGATCCAGTCGGGCACGGCGTCCTCGGCTCCCTCGGCCCAGGCGATGCGCAGCCGGCCGATCTCGCCGCCATTCACGAAGACCCGATCCGGCCAGCCGAAGGTCAGCGGCACCTCGGGCGGGCCGAAGGCGGCCAGCGCGTCGCCCAGCGCGGAGGCCGCCGCGTAGAGCGCCGCCCGCGACGCCGCCAGCGTCATCTCCGGCTCCAGCACCACCGCCGCCTCGATCCGCGACGCGCTGCGCACCCAGGCAAGCGTCCCCGCCCCATGCTCCGGCGCCAGCGCCTTGGCGCGCGCCATGGCGTCGCCGCCCTCGCGCAGAGGCACCACGGGGGTGAAGACCGAGGGCAGCTCGGGCAGCGCAACGGACGGGCTGGCTGTGGGCACGCCGGAAAACCTTCCTCCAAACCTGTCCCCTGGCCCTCGCAACCGGGGACCCGCGGCGATATATGCGCCTGCAATCCCCGAGCCTAGGGCTTGGACAACTCCGAGGAAGCCGGCCGGGCCCGATGACCACCTTCGTCTGTTCCTGCGAGGACACGATGCCGCTCGACGGCCGCGCGGTCGCGCGCGGCTGTAAGGGAGAGATGCGCACCGCCGAGCAGCTCTGCGGCGCCCAGCTCGAACGCTTCCTCGCCGGGCTCGGCGAGGGCGGGCCGGTCACCGTCGCCTGCACCGTCCAGGCCCCCCTCTTCCAGCAGGAGGCCGAGGAGGCCGGCTTCCGTGGCCCCCTCTCCTTCGTGAACATCCGCGAGACCGCCGGCTGGTCCGACGAGGCGCGCGCCGCCGGCCCGAAGATGGCCGCCCTCATCGCCGCCGCCGCCGTCCCGATGCCGGCCACCCCCCTCGTGCCTCTGAAGAGCGAGGGCGTGACCCTGATCCTCGGCCGCGACGCCGTGGCGCTGGAGGCGGCGGGGAAGCTCGCCTCCACCCTCGACATCACCGTCCTGCTGACCGGCGCCGAGCCCGTCGAGCCGCTGCGCGCCGCCGAATTCCCCGTCGCCCGCGGCCGCGCCCGCGGCGCGACCGGCTGGCTCGGGGCTTTCGAGGTCGCGGTGGATGGCTACGCCATGCCGCGCCCCTCCTCCCGCGGCGCCTATGCGTGGGGGCCGGCGAAGGACGGCGCCACCAGCCGGTGCGACGTGCTTGTGGACCTGACCGGCGACGCGCCCCTCTTCCCGGCGCATAAGGTCCGCCTCGGCTATCTCCGCGCCAACCCCGCTGACCCGGCCGCGGTGGAGCGCGCGGTCGCCGCCGCGCGCGACCTGGTCGGCGAGTTCGACAAGCCGCGCTTCGTCAATTTCGATGCCAGCCTCTGCGCGCATTCGCGCAACCGCCGCACCGGCTGCACGCGCTGCCTCGACCTCTGCCCGACCGGCGCCATCGCGCCGGGGAAGGACGCGACGACGGGCCGCCCCCTCGACCACGTCCAGATCAGCGCCGAGATCTGCGCCGGTTGCGGCAGCTGCGCCGCGGTCTGCCCGACGGGGGCGGCGAGCTACGCGCTGCCCTCCGGCGAGGCCCTGCTCCGCCGCCTGCGCACGCTCCTGCTGACCTATCGCGAAGCGGGTGGCGAGACGCCGCTGGTGCTGGTCCACGACGCGCATGGCGAGGCGATGATCGAGGCACTGGCCCACCATGGCGACGGCCTGCCCGCGCGCGTCCTGCCGCTGCGCGTCAACGAGGTCTCGCAGCTCGACCTCGCCACGCTGCTCTCCGGCTTCGGCTGGGGTGCGGCGCAGATCCGCCTGCTGATGAAGGGCCGCCGTGCGCACGGGACCGAGGGCGTGTTCCGCAACCTCGACTACGTCGCGCATGTCCTCGCCGGCCTCGGCATCCCCGACCACGGCGCCCCGCGCGCCGCGGCGATCGAGACCGACGATCCCTTCACGCTCGGGGAGGTGCTGCGCGCCGTGCCGAAGCGCGGCCTGCCCTTCCCGCCCTCCACGCATCTCGCGCTCGGCGCCTCGCGCGAGGTGCTGCGCCAGGCCGCGCGCGCGCTCGCCGAGGGCGCCGGCCGCCGCGTCGGCGAGGTCGCCATGCCCGCCCTCGCCCCCTTCGGCGAGGCGCGCGTGGACGTCTCCGGCTGCACGCTCTGCGTCGCCTGCACCTCCGTCTGCCCGACCGGCGCGCTGAGCGCGAACCCCGAAAAGCCGCAGCTCCGCTTCCTCGAGGACGCCTGCGTGCAATGCGGCCTCTGCGCCGCGACCTGCCCGGAGGGGGTGATCACCCTCGTGCCCCGCCTCAACCTCGCGCCGGACTCCTCCGAGGTGCGCGTGGTGAAGGAGGAGGAGCCCTTCCCCTGCGAGCGCTGCGCCAAGCCCTTCGGCGTGCGGTCCCAGATCGAGCGCGTGACGGCGAAGCTTTCGGGCATGAACCACTGGATGTTCGCCGATCCCGCGCGGCTCAAGGTGCTGCGCCTCTGCGAGGATTGCCGCGTCTTCGAGGCGACCGAGAGCGCCATGGACCCCTATGCCGGCCCGCCGCGTCCCGTCACCAAGACGAGCGAGGACTGGCTCCGCGAGGCCGAGCGCGCGAAGCGGCGGGAAGAGGAAGGCGCCTGACCGGCCTTCCGTCCCGGGTTACGCGGAGCCGTGCCGGCCGGGCATAGTGCCCCCATGCCCGACACCAATCGCCGGATCCTGCTCGCCCGCCGCCCGCAAGGCGCGCCCGTCGCGGAGGATTTCCGCTTCGACGAGGCGCCGCCGCCCGTGCCCGCCGAGGGCGAGGTGCTGATCCGCCATCGCTTTCTCTCCCTCGATCCCTATCAGCGCGGCCGGATGGACGATGCGAAGTCCTATGCGAAGCCGGTCGCGCTCGGCGGCGTGATGGAAAGCCAGGCGGTCGGCCAGGTCGCCGCTTCGCGCCACCCGCGCTTCCGGGACGGCGACTGGGTGCTCGGCGGCTTCGGCTGGCAGACCCATTCGGCGCGACCGGGGGACGTGCTGATCCCGATCGACCCGGCGGAGGCGCCGCCCTCGACCGCGCTCGGCGTGCTCGGCATGCCCGGCCTGACCGCCTGGGTCGGGCTGACGGATATCGGCCAGCCGAAGGCAGGCGAGACGCTCGTGGTCTCGGCGGCCTCCGGCGCGGTCGGGCAGGTGGTCGGGCAGCTCGGCCGGATCGCCGGCGCGCGCGTGGTCGGCATCGCCGGCGGTTCGGCGAAATGCGCCTTCATCACCGATGAGCTCGGCTTCGACGCGGCGGTGGACCATCGCGGGGACCTCGCGGCGGGGCTCGACGCCGCCTGCCCCGGCGGCGTGGACGTCTACTGGGAGAATGTCGGCGGCGCGGTGCAGGCCGCGGTCTTCCCGCGCCTGAACGAGTTCGGGCGCGTGGTCATGTGCGGCATGATCGCGCAGTACAATTCGAGCGCCGGCGCCGCCGCCACCGGTGCGCCGCCGGGCCCGAACCTCGGCCCGGTCGTGCGCAAGCGGCTGCGCATCCAGGGCTTCATCGTCAACGACACCGGCTGGGGCCGCTACTCTGGCTTCCGCACCGAGATGCTCGGCCACATCGCCGCCGGCCGGCTGCGCTGGAAGGAGGACGTCGTGCGCGGCCTCGACGCCGCGCCCGCCGCCTTCATCGGCCTGCTCGAGGGGCGCAACTTCGGCAAGCTGGTCGTGGCGCTTGATTGAGGGGGCCGCGAGCATCGCGGCGCTGCTGGCCGCCGGCGCCGCCATCGGGCTGCTGGCCGGCCTGCTCGGCATCGGCGGCGGGGTGATCGCCGTGCCGGTGCTGCTCGAGGTGTTCGGAGGGGGCGACGACGGCGCGGCGCTCGCGCTCGGCACGGCGCATGGCGCGGTGCTGCTCGCCGCCCTTCCGGCCCTGGCCGCGCATCGGCGCGCCGGCGCGGTGGACGGCGCGCTGCTGCGGCGCTGGCTGCCGCCGATGCTCGCCGGCGCGGCGCTCGGCCTCGCAGCCGGACGCATCCTGCCCTCGGCCTGGCTCGTGGGCAGCTTCGCGCTGCTCGCCCTTGCGCTCGCACTGCGCCTGCTCGCCCGGCCGGGCCTCGCCCTCGCCGCCGCGCCGCCGGCACCGCCGCTCGGGTGGCTGCCGCCGGCGGCGGTTGGCGCCTTTGCCGCCGCGCTCGGCATCGGCGCGGGCACGCTGAGCGGGCCGGTGCTGGCGCTGCTCTCCGTGCCGCTGCCTGCCGCGATCGGCGCCGGGTCGGCCTTCAACCTCGTGGTGGCGCTGCCGGCCACGATGCTCGCGGGGCTGTCCGGCCATGTGGTCCCGATCGCGCTGGCCCTGCTGGTCGCGCCCGCCTTCCTCGTCGCGCCACCGGCGGCACGGCTTTCCCGGCGGCTCGATCCCGCTCTCCTGCGCGGCATCTTCGGCCTGGTGCTGCTCGCGATCGCATTGCGCATGGCCTGGCGCGCGCTGGCCTGAGACATGGACGACGAGGCCCTCGCCGCGCGGCTCTCCGGCACGCGCGTGATCCTCTGCTACGGCCTGTTCGGCGAGCTGATGGCGGGGCTGCGGCCCATCGGTCTCGACTACATGCAGCGCCAGCGCGCCTGGCTCGCGCGCATCGGCGTGCGCGTCGCGGTCGCACGCCTGCCGACCGCCGCGCCGGTCGCCGCGAATGCCGCGAAGCTCGCCGAAACCCTGCATGGCGACGAGGCGCCCGCCCTGCTCGTCGCGCACAGCAAGGGCGGCGTGGAGGCGCTTTCCGCCCTGCTGCTGCCCGGCGTCGCCGCGCAATGCCGCGGCTTCCTGGCGCTGCAATCGCCCTTCCGCGGCTCTCCGGTGGCCGACGCCGCGCTCGGCGTCGCGCCGCTGCGCGACATCGCCCATCACGTGCTGCGCCTGGCGCGGATCGGCGACGGCGACGGGCTGCGCGACCTGACCTGCGCCGTGCGCGGCCCGTGGATGGAGGCGCAGGAGGGCGCGATCCGCGCCCTCGCCGCCCGCCTGCCGGTGACCAGCCTGGCAACGGCGATCGAGGATGGCCGCGACATCCGCGAACACGCCTACCTGCCGCTCGCGCGCTGGATGGGGCGCCAAGGCGCCGGGCCGAGCGACGGGCTCGTGCCGGTCTCCTCCACGATCCTGCCCGGCGCACGCCACGCCGTGCTGCCGGGTGGGCATCGCGCGCTGGTGGCCGGCGGGACGGGCCGCGACCCGATCGGGCTGCTGCGGCGGGAGATCGCCGCGCTGCTCGACCGGGAGGCGGGGTGAGCGGCTAGTCCTTTGCCACCTCGACCATCACCAGCTCCGCATCCTCGGTCGCGGTGATGGCGATCTCGCGCTCGTCCACGATGCCGGCACCGTCGCGGGCGCCGAGCGCGACGCCGTTGACCGTCACCGCCCCCTTGGCCGGCACGAGATAGGCGGCGCGACCTTCGCCGAGCGCCTGGACGAGGGTCTGCCCGGCCTTCAGCGTCGCCGCCATCACCGCGCCGTCCACGTTGAGCGGCAGCGCGCCGTTGCCGCCATCCTGCGGCCGGCCGGAGGCCAGCACCTCGAACCCCGCCTCACGCGCCGCCTTGGGGAAGGACTTGGCTCCCCAGTTCGGCTTCGCGCCGCGGCGATCGGGCACGATCCAGATCTGGAAGATCTTCGTCGTCTCGGGCTCGAGGTTGTACTCGGCGTGCACCACGCCGGTGCCGGCCGACATGATCTGCACGTCGCCGGCCTCGGTCCGGCCCTCGTTGCCCAGGTTGTCCTTGTGGGTGATGGCACCCTCGCGGACATAGGTGATGATTTCCATGTCGCGGTGCGGGTGGGCGTCGAAGCCGGTGCCGGGCGCGATCTCGTCGTCGTTCCAGACCCGCAGCCGGCCCCAGTTCATCCGGGCGGGGTCGTGGTAGTTCGCGAAGGAGAAGTGGTGGCGGGCCTTCAGCCAGCCATGGTCGGCGCCGCCGAGGCTGCCGAAGGGTCGCACATCGATCATCGTCGCATCTCCCGTTGGCCCGGGGGGGGCCTGTCGTTCGGGACACGAGATAGGGAGGGACCCTCGGCGGCGCAGCGCCCCCACTCGGATCGCCGCCATTCACGCGGCGAATGACGCGACTCATCCGGAAGCAGTGCTGGCGGCCGCCATAGGCGGCCGAGGCCGCGAATGCGACCCGCGCCCAAACAGACCGCCTGGCCCGGCGGACCAGCGCGTGGCGCGCAAGGCGCGCGCTGGCACCAGAGCAACAACAAACTCCTGACGTGCCGCCTTCAGCGGCACATCAGGACCGGCAGGTCCGCATTCTCCAGCACGTGCCGCGTCACGCCGCCGAGGATCAGCTGGCGCAGCCGCGAATGGCTGTAGGCGCCCTGGCACATGAGGTCCGCGCCGAAATCCCGCGCCGCGCCGAGCAGACCGGCGCCCACCTCCCGCGTCTGCGGCTTGAACGGGACGGCTTCCGCCTCGATCCCGTGCCAGCGCAGATAGGCGCGGATGCCCTCCGCCCCCGGCCCGCGGCGCTGGTAGTCGTCGGAGTAGAGGATGCGGACCGCCTGCGCCCGGTGCAGCCAGGGCAGCGCCGCGGCGACGGCGGCCGCGCTCTCCGCGCTCCCGTTCCACGCCACGCAGACCCGCGTGCCGATCGTCGCCGGCGCCTCGCGCGGGGAGACCAGCACCGGCCGGCCCGAATCGAACAGCACCGCATGCAGCGCATCGGAGGAGCTCACATCCTCCTCCGCCTCGGGGTGCGGCACGATCGCCATGTCGTAGAGGCGCGACTGCTGCGCCACCACATCCTCCTCCCGCCCCGCGATCGTCTCGAAGCTGATCGTCACGCCGGGCGTCTTCAGCGCGGTGTTCGGGTCGGAGGCGAGCGTCAGGTCGCCATGCACCGCGGCGAAGCGGTCGAAGAGCTGGCGCACGCGGCCCGCTCGCTCCCCGCTCTCGCGCTCGGTCGCGGCCATCATCTCCTCGATCATGGCACCCGACAGGCCCTCGCCGGCGAGCGGCGCGACGTCGCGCGCATCCACGCGCACATGCAGGCAGTGCAGGTGCGCGTTCCAGATCCGCGCCGCCATGAGCGCGGTGTTCAGCGCCGCCTCCCCGGCGGCGGTGCCGGTGATCGGCAGCAGCAGGCGGCGATAGGCCATCGCGCAGCCTCCCCATTCCGTAGCCTCGGCCGGCGGTTCCCGCCTGCGGCGCTAACGCGCCGGACGACCGCAGGTCCTTCCCCCAGGAAAGGTTTATGCGCCCGAATCGCCCTTCAAGGCCAGCAGCTTACGGGCGGCGCCCCGCGGGTCGGCCGAGGCGTCGAGCCGCACCCAGCCGCCGAGCGGCCCGGGATCGACGGCGGCGGCGCGCTCCATCACCTCGACATCCGCGTCGGAAGCGTCGCGCCGGTCCGGTGCGCGGAGGCCGGCCTCGCACCGTGCTTCGACCCGCGCGCGCAGCACCTCGACCGGCGCCTCGAGCCAGAGCCCAATGAAGGGCGCCCCGCACGCGGCGGAAGCGGCGGCGGCACGCATTGCCGGATCGAGGAACACCGCATCCAGCACCACGCTCCGCCCGGCCGCGAGTGCGGCGCGCGCGGCGGCGAACATCTCGGCATGCACCGCGGCACTCACCTCTGGCGCATAGGCCTCGGCCGGCAGGCGCTGCTCGGGCGGCACGCCGGCGCGGCGCTTGCGGATCTCGTCGCTGCGGAGATGCAGTGCCCCAGGCGCCGCGCCGAGCCCGGGCGCGATGTCGCGCGCGAGGAAGGTCTTCCCCGTCCCCTGCACGCCCCCCACCGCGACGAGGCGCGGCGCGACGGGATCGAGATAGCGCTCCGCCGCCTCCAGATAGGGCAGCCCGGGCCGCCCGCGCGCGGGTTCCAGCTTCGCCCGCACCAGCGCCCGCTGCGCCAGCCAGAAGGGCAGAGCCGGCAGCATCGCGACGTCGCCCGACCGGGCGAGCACCCGGTTCATCACCCGGTTCGCCGCCGCCTGCCCCAGGTGAACCTCGAGGTCCATGAGCAGGAAGGCGAGCTCGTAGCCGACATCGACCCGCGCCAGCGCCTCGTCGAATTCCAGCGCGTCGAAGGCGACGGGCCGCCCTTCCCACAGGCAGAGATTCGCCAGGTGCAGGTCGCCATGGCAGCGCCGCACGAAGCCGGCGCGCGCGCGTTCCGTCAGCAGCGGCGCGACACCCGCCAGCCGCGTGCGCATCGTCGCCTCCACGTCGTGCAGCCGCGCGGCATCGAGCCCCACGGCCAGGCACCCCTCGACATTCCCGGCGAGCACGAATTCCATCCGCGCCACCGCGTCCACGCCCTCCGCCACCGGGGCGGCGGCGAGCAGGGCGACCACCGCATCGGCCAGCGCATCCAGCATCGGCGCATCCAGCCCGCCTCGCGCCGCAACCGCATCCAGGAAGTCGCCCTCCGGCACCGGCGCCATGCGCAGCACCCATTCCAGCGCCGCGCCCTCGCCGCCGAGCCGCAGCGCGCCGTCGGGCCCACGCGTGACGGCGACGACGTCGCGGTAGATGCCGGGCGCGTTCGGCCGGTTCAGCTCCAGCTCGCGCCGGCAGAAGCGCTCCCGAGCCGCCAGCCCCGACTGGTCGACGAAGGGCAGCGCGACCGCCTTCTTCAGCTTCAAGGCGTCATCGCGCCCGACGAAGACGGCCGAGATATGCGTCTCGATCGGCGCCGCGCCGGTGACGCGCGCCAGCAGCCCCGCCACCTCCTGCTGGGCGGCGGGGATCGTCACGGGTAGAGCATCTCCATCTCCCACCCGGACGCGGCCACGTGGAAGACGCGACGCTCATGCAGGCGGAACGGCATGTCGCGCCACAGCTCGATCCGCTGCGGCACCAGCCGGAAGCCCGACCAGAAGGGCGGGCGCGGGATCTCGCCCATGCCGAAGCGCAGCGTCGTCTCCGCCACCGCCTTCTCGAGCGCCCAGCGCCCCTCGAGCGGCCGCGACTGCCGGCTCGCCCAGGCGCCGATCCGGCTGCCGCGGGCGCGCGAGGCGTAATAGGCATCCGCCTCCGCCCCGCTCACCGGCTCGACCGCCCCCTCGACGCGGACGCTGCGCTGCAGGGTCTTCCAGTGGAAGCACATCGCGGCGCGGGGATTGGCGGCCAGCTCGCCGCCCTTGCGGCTCTCGAGGTTGGTGTAGAAGACGAAGCCGCGCGCATCGACCTCCTTCAGCAGCACCATCCGCGCCGAGGGCGCGCCATCCGGCGTCGCTGTGGCCAGGCAGACCGCGTTCGGGTCGTTCGGTTCGGTTCGCGCCGCCTCCTCCATCCAGGCCTGGAAGATGGCGATCGGATCGTCCGTGGTTGCAGCGCGCATCGTCCCGCTCAAGGCCGCTCTCCCGGGCGCAACGCGCCGTAGCCGAGGTGGCTTGCCCCGGCGGGGGGCATGTGCCATCCCGCCCACGCCTCCGCAACCACAGGCCGGACCCTGCATGTCCCATTCCGAGACGCCCGAGACGCAAGCCGCCGTGCCCACCGGCACGCTGATGGCCGGCAAGCGCGGCGTGGTGATGGGCGTCGCCAATGACCGCTCCATCGCCTGGGGCATCGCGCGCGCCGTCGCTGCGCAGGGTGCCGAGCTCTGCTTCACCTACCAGGGCGAGGCGCTGGAGAAGCGTGTGCGTCCGCTGGCGGAGGAGGTGAAGGCGCCGCTCGTGCTGCCCTGCGACGTCACCGACGACGCATCGGTGGATGCGGTGTTCGAGCGGGTGAAGGCCGAGTGGGGCGGGCTCGACTTCCTCGTCCACGCCATCGGCTTCGCCGACAAGCAGTTCCTGCGCGGGCGCTACATGGACACGCCGCGGCCGGCCTTCCTGCAGGCGATGGACATCTCGGTCTTCTCCTTCGTCTCCGTCGCCCAGCGCGCCGTGCCGCTGATGAAGCCGGGCGGGTCGCTGCTGACGATGTCCTATCTCGGGGCGGAGCGCGTGACGCCGCACTACAACGTCATGGGCGTCGCCAAGGCCGCGCTGGAAGCGTCGGTGCGCTACATGGCCGCCGACCTCGGCGGCGCCGGGATCCGGGTGAACGCGATCAGCGCCGGTCCGATCAAGACGCTGGCCGCCAGCGGGATCGGCGACTTCCGCTACATCCTGAAATGGAACCAGTACAACGCGCCGCTCGAGCGCAACGTGACCATCGAGGATGTCGGCGGGGCGGGGCTCTACCTGCTGTCGGACCTCGCCTCCGGCGTCACCGGGGAGGTCCACCACGTGGATTGCGGCTACCACGTCGTCGGCATGAAGAACCCCGACGCGCCGGATATCGCGACGGTCTGACGCGGCCGGAGCGGCAGCGCAGCGCGGGTCAGAACATGTGCCGCCGGATGTGCAGGACGGCGGGGATGATCGTCAGCATCACCCCGAAGACCACCCACCAGAAGGCGAAATAGTAGAGGAACTCGAACTGGAGGAACTCGCGGTGGGTGACGAAGACGTTCGCCAGCGCGGCCAGCCCGCCGAGCGCGCCCGACGCCAGGAAGAGGACGAGCACCGTCATCTCCTTGAAGAAGCCGCGGATGACGGCGAAGATCATGAGCAGCACCCAGGCGACGCCGGCAATCACCAGCACGCCGAAGGTCCGCAGAGCCTCTTCCATGTCCATGTGGCACCTCCCCGCCGGCGCCTTGAAACCAAGCCGGATTCCGATACGCGTCCGTTCGTGACGCATCAAGTCCAAAGGCTTCCACGGGCATGTCCCACAACAGCTTCGGCCATCTCTTCCGCGTGACCACATGGGGCGAGAGCCACGGGGCGGCGATCGGCTGCGTCGTGGATGGCTGCCCGCCGCGCATCGCGCTGACCGAGGCGGACATCCAGCCCTTTCTCGACCGTCGCCGCCCCGGCCAGTCGAAATTCGTCACGCAGCGTCAGGAGCCCGATGCGGTCCGCATCCTCTCGGGCACCTTCGAAGGCGTCACCACCGGCACGCCGATCTCGCTGGTGATCGAGAACCAGGACCAGCGCAGCAAGGACTACGGCGAGATCAAGGACCGCTTCCGCCCGGGCCATGCCGACCTGACCTATGAGTTGAAATACGGCGTTCGCGACTACCGCGGCGGTGGGCGGTCGAGCGCGCGGGAAACCGCGATGCGCGTGGCGGCCGGCGCGGTCGCACGCAAGGTGCTGGACGGCGTGACGATCCGCGCCGCGCTCGTGGCCATCGGCGGCGATTGGGTGGACGTCGCGAACTGGGACTGGGCGGAGGTGGCGCGGAACCCGTTCTTCTGCCCCGACGCTGCGGCCGCGGCACGCTGGGAGGAGAGGCTGACCGCCGCCCGCAAGTCGGGCTCGAGCCTCGGCGCGGTGGTGGAGGTGGTGGCCGAAGGCGTGCCCCCCGGCCTCGGCGCGCCGATCTACGGCAAGCTCGACGCGGACCTCGCCGCGGCGCTGATGTCGATCAATGCGGTGAAGGGCGTCGAGATCGGCGCGGGCTTCGCCGCGGCGGGGCTGAGCGGGGAGGAGAACGCCGACGAGATGCGCATGGGCCCGAATGGCGAGGTGCTGTTCGGCTCCAACCACGCCGGCGGCATCCTCGGCGGCATCAGCACCGGCCAGCCGGTCGTGGCGCGCTTCGCGGTGAAGCCGACCAGCTCCATCCTGACCCCCCGCCGCTCGGTGGACCGCTTCGGGGAGGAGGTGGAGGTGCTGACCAAGGGCCGCCACGACCCCTGCGTCGGGATCCGGGCGGTGCCGGTGGGCGAGGCGATGATGGCCCTCGTCCTGGCCGACCACCTGCTGCGCCACCGGGGCCAGAATCCCGACGCGCCTGAGCGCGCGCGCCTGCCGCGGAACTGAGCCCGCGCGGGGGCCTGCCGGCGGGCACACGGAAGCGTCACCAGGAAAAGGTGGCGCTGGACTTGGCAAAGGCGCATGGTGCCCCGGTCAGCCCCGTCTGGTTCGGCCAGTCTCATGCTCCCGTGCGGAGCGCCGAGCCCGGTTACCGCCCCTCTCGGATGGATGATCCGTCGCGCCAATGTCGGCGCGTCGGTCCTCGTGCCTATCGGAAAAGACCCATCATGGCCACCGGCACCGTCAAGTGGTTCAACGCCACCAAGGGCTACGGCTTCGTCCAGCCTGACGACGGCTCCAAGGACGTTTTCGTCCACATCTCCGAAGTCCAGCGCGCAGGCATGGACGGCCTGCAGGAAGGCGACAAGCTCAGCTACGAGGTCCAGCAGGGCCAGCAGGGCAAGAGCTCGGCGACGCGGCTGCAGCGCGCCTGACGGCGCGGGCGCGGCCGCGACGCGGCCGCGCCAACCCGACTGACAAGGAGGCCATTCATGGCCCCGCACAAATACACCATCGGCCAGGACGTCGAATTCGTCCCTGGCGCCTGGGACACCAACATCCCGCGCGGCGTCTACACCATCACCCGTGCACTACCCGGCGACGACCTCGACCGCACCTATCGTGCGCGCAGCGCCAAGGACGGCGTCGAGCGCGTCCTGCGCGAGCAGCAGCTTCGCCCCGGTGGGCTGAACGCGGGCTGACGGCCGCGCCTCAGCGCAGCGCGACCCCGCCCGCCTCCCGACGGATCCGCCCGGCCCGCTCGAGCCGCGCCAGCGCCCGATAGGTCGCCTCGTGGCTCAGCCCGAGCTCGGCCGCGAGCGCCTTCCAGCTTCGTCCCGGCCGCCGCAGCCCGTCCTTGCCCGGCGGCAGTGCCGCCAGCAGGTCAAGGATGCGGTCCTCCGCCCGCGGCAGCGCGAGCCGCGCCGCCCGCGCCCGCTCGGCGACCAGCAGCCGCGCCAGGTGTGCCGCCAACTCCCAGCCGAGCGCCTCTCCGCGCAACCGCGCCGCCGGGTGCAGCGTCACCTCCGAGGCCACGGCAGCCACCCCGTCGCAATGATGCCGCGCCTCGAACAGCGACGCCTCGGCGAAGGTCTCGCCGGGCCCGGCGCGATGCAGCACCGTCATGCGCCCCTCTTCCGAGACGCGCCGCAGCTCCAGCGCCCCGCGCCGGACCAGCACCAATCCGACCGCGGCGTCGCCGGCGCGGAACAGCGCCTCGCCGGCGGCCAGGCGCCGCATCTCGCCCGGAGGCAGGTCGGTGATGGCCATGTGACCCGGATCATACGGCCTGACGCGGCGCCTGCGCTATCCGGCTGGCCCGTTCCGGAGACCGCCCATGCGCCTTGCCCCGCTCCTGATCCTGCCGCTGCTCGCGTTGCCCGCCGCGGCGCAGCACCGGCATGGCCACCACGCCCCGGCCGCCGACCCCGCCCGTCCCTATGCCGGCGCGCAGGAGCGCCGCATCAAGGCGCTCTCCGCGGCGGAGGCCGAGGACCTGCTCGCCGGCCGCGGCATGGCCCTCGCTCTCGCCGCGGAGCTGAACGGCTACCCAGGGCCCATGCATGCGCTGGAGCACGCCGCCGCGCTCCGCCTCACCCCTGACCAGACGGCGCGCGCCGAGGCGCTGCGCGCGGCGATGCTCGAGGAGGCGCGGCCGCTCGGCGCGCAGCTCGTCGCCCTGGAGGAACGGCTCGACGCGCTCTTCGCGCGCGGGGAGGCCGATGCCGCGCGCCTGACCGCGCTCACCGCCGAGCTCGGCGCCGCCCAGGGCCGGTTGCGCGCCGCCCACCTCGCGGCCCATATCGGCATGCGGGACGCGCTGACGGAGGCGCAGCGCGAGGCTTACGCCCGGCTGCGCGGCTATCGTTGATGGCGCCGCGCAACGTCACGCGCCGGGCTTTGCGGGGGGACCCGCCCATGCCCTAATCCCGCGCGGACTCGGACCAGGGCGAGGCATGCCGGACACCAACCTCCCGCGACGATCAGGCGCGGACTTGCCGCGACGTATGACGGGCAATGGCGAGGTCATCGAGACCTCGGCCCCGATCGGCGACGCGGTGAAGACCACCACCTGCTACATGTGCGCCTGCCGCTGCGGCATCCGGGTGCACCTGAAGGATGGCCGCGTCCGCTACATCGAGGGCAACCCCGACCACCCGGTGAACCGCGGCGTGCTCTGCGGCAAGGGCAGCGCGGGGATCATGACGCAATACGCGCCGTCGCGCCTGCGCGCGCCGCTGAAGCGCGTCGGCCCCCGCGGCTCGGGCGAATTCGCCGAGATCTCCTGGAACGAGGCGATGGAAATCGCCACCGGCTGGCTGCGGAACGTGCGCGCCACCGACCCGAAGCGCCTCGCCTTCTTCACCGGGCGCGACCAGTCGCAGTCGCTGACCGGCTTCTGGGCGGCGCAGTTCGGCACGCCCAACTTCGCCGCGCATGGCGGCTTCTGCAGCGTGAACATGGCCGCCGCCGGGCTCTACACGGTCGGCGGCAGCTTCTGGGAATTCGGCGAGCCGGACTGGGAGCATGCGCGCTACTTCATGATGTTCGGCGTCGCCGAGGACCATGACAGCAACCCGATCAAGATCGGCCTCGGCGGGCTGAAGGCACGCGGCGCGAAATTCGTCAGCGTGAACCCTGTCCGCACCGGCTACAGCGCCATCGCCGACGAGTGGGTGGGCATCCGTCCCGGAACGGACGGGCTGTTCATCCTCGCGCTGATCCACGAGTTGCTGCGCACCGACCGCGTCGATCTCGACTTCCTCGTCCGCTACACGAACGCGCATTGGCTCGTGGTGCGGAACCCGGGCGGCGCCGATGACGGGCTCTTCGCCCGCGACGAGCACGGCAGGCCGCTCGCCTGGGACCGCGTCGCCGGCGCGCCGAGCGATGCCGGCACCGAGATGCAGCCCGCGGTCGTCGGGGAGGTGACGCTGCCCGACGGCCGCCGCGCCGTGCCCGTCTTCCAGCTCATGGCGGAGCGCTACCTCTCGTCCGACCATGCGCCCGAGGCGGCGGCCGCGCGCTGCGGCGTCCCGGCCGCGACGATCCGGCGCCTGGCGGCCGAGATCGCGGACGTCGCCTTCAACCACACGATCACCATCGAGCAGCCCTGGACCGACGCGCTCGGCCGCCGGCACGAGCGGATGGTGGGCCGCCCCGTCTCCTTCCACGCCATGCGCGGCATCTCCGCGCACTCCAATGGCTTCCAGACCTGCCGCGCGCTGCACCTGCTGCAGATGATCCTCGGCGCCGTCGATGTGCCCGGCTCCTGGCGCTACAAATCGCCCTTCCCGCGCCCGATCCCGCCCGGGCCCGGTCCCGCCGGCAAGGGTGCGAAGCCCAACACCCCGCTTTCCGGCAACATCCTCGCCTTCCCGCACGGCCCCGACGACCTGCTCGTGCATGACGACGGCTCGCCGATCCGCGTGGACAAGGCATTCTCCTGGGACGCGCCGCTCGCGTTGCACGGGATGATGCACACGGTGATCGGCAATGCCGGCGCCGGAGATCCGTACGAGATCGACACGCTCTTCATGTTCATGGCGAACATGGCCTGGAACAGCGCGATGAATCCGGCCGAGGTCATCCGCTGCCTGACCGAGACGCGCGAGGATGGCGAGTACCGCATCCCGCACGTCATCTACTCGGACGCCTATTTCTCCGAGACGGTGCCCTATGCCGACCTGATCCTGCCCGACACGACCTACCTCGAGCGCTGGGACTGCATCTCGCTCCTCGATCGTCCGATCGGCAACGCGCATGGCCCGGGCGATGCGATCCGCCAGCCGGTGATCCAGCCCGACCGCGACGTGCGCGGCTTCCAGGAGGTGCTGATCGAATTGGGTGCCCGCCTCGGCCTGCCCGCCTTCGTGAAGGAGGACGGCTCCCCGCGCTGGAAGGACTACCCGGACTACATCGTGAACCACCAGCGCATGCCCGGCGTCGGACCCCTCGCCGGCTTCCGCGGCGAGGATGGCACCAGGAAGGGTGTGGGCGAACCCAACCCCGACCAGCTGCAGCGCTACACCGAGAATGGCTGCTTCTGGAAGCACCACCTGCCGCCCGAGCAGCTCTACTTCAAGCACGCCAACCGAGCGTACCTCGACGACGCGAAGGCGATGGGCCTGATCGGCAAGTCCGACCAGATCGTGCTGCAGATCTGGTCCGAGCCGCTGCAGAAGTTCCGCCTCGCCGCGCAGGGCCATGGGCCGAAGCAGCCGCCCGACGCGGCGACGCGCGAGCGCATCGCCACCTATTGCGACCCGCTGCCCTTCTGGTACGCGCCGCTCGAGCAGCAGATGCACGACGCGGAGCCCTTCCCGCTCTCCGCCGTCACGCAGCGCCCGATGGAGCACTATCATTCCTGGGGTTCGCAGAACGCCTGGCTGCGGCAGATCAAGGGCGCCAACAAGCTCTACATGCACCGCCTGACCGCGCACAAACTCGGCCTCGGCCAGGACGACTGGGTCTGGGTCGAATCCCGCAACGGCCGCGTGAAGGGCCAACTCGCGCTGATGGACGGCGTGAACCCCGATACCGTCTGGACCTGGAACGCGATCGGCAAGCGCGCCGGCGCCTGGAACCTCTCGCCCGACAGCCCGGAGGCGACGCGCGGCTTCCTGCTGAACCACGCCATCTCCGAATGGCTCCCCGCCCAGGTCGCCGATGCGCGGCGCTTCGCGAATGCCGACCCGGTGACCGGCCAGGCCGCCTGGTACGACCTCCGCGTGCGCGTCACGAAATGCGCCGCGGACGAGATCCCTGTCACCGACCCGCATCCCGAAGCTCTGACTCCGCCGCTTCCGCCCGCGCCCTCCATCGTGCGGGAGCCCGGCACATGACCGAGATCCCGCCCTCGAACGGACGAAAGCTCGGGCTCGTCATCGACCTCGACACCTGCGTCGGCTGCCAGGCCTGCGCGACGAACTGCAAGGAGTGGAACACTGGCGGCCATCTCGGCCCGCTGCCCGACCTCCACGCCTACTCCGCCGGCGCCGAGGGCACCTGGTTCAACCGCGTCCACTCCTACGAGGCCGGCGAGGGCGAGGCGGGACGCACCGTTCACTTCCCCCGCTCCTGCCTCCATTGCGAACAGCCCGCCTGCGTCACCGTCTGCCCCACCGGTGCGAGCTACAAGCGCGCCGAGGACGGCATCGTGCTGGTCAACACCGACACCTGCATCGGCTGCGGCCTCTGCGCCTGGGCCTGCCCCTATGGCGCGCGCGAGATGGACGAGGATGAGGGGGTGATGAAGAAATGCACCCTCTGCGTGGACCGCATCTACAACGAGACGATCCCCGAGCCGCAGCGCCAGCCCGCCTGCGTCATCACCTGCCCCGTCGGCGCGCGGCATTTCGGCGACCTCGGCGACCCGACGAGCAAGGTCTCGCGCCTCGTCGCCGAGCGCGGCGGCTACGACCTGATGCCGGAGATGGGCTACGCCCCGGTCAACAAGTACCTTCCGCCCCGCGAGCGCCCGGCTATGAAGCCCGCCTCGCTCGAGGAATCGGCGCCGACGCCGATGGACATCGCGAACCCGCTGCTCCGCTGGCTCGACCGGGCGTTGAGCCGATGAAGCCGGCCCTTTTCTCCCTCCCTCCTTTACGGGGAAGGGTCGGGGTGAGGGTTCGTGACTCAGCACGCCCGCGCCACACGAGCCCGCTCCGCCCATGAACCCCGCCCCGTCCATCGTCCTCTTCACCACCGCTTCCGGCGCCGGCTATGGCCTGCTCTTCTGGCTCGGCCTGCTGCGCGCGCTCGGGCTCCTCCCGCCCTCCCCGGCCTTCGCGATCACCGCGCTCATCCTCGCGCTGCTCCTCATCACCTCCGGCCTGCTGGCGTCGCTGAAGCATCTCGGCCGCCCCGAACGCGCCTGGCGGGCGCTGTCGCAATGGCGGTCCTCCTGGCTGTCGCGCGAAGGCGTCGCCGCGGTCGCGACCTACATCCCCTCCGTGCTGTTCCCCGTCGCGCTCTTCGTCGGCAACGCCCCGCTGGCTACTCTCGCCGGTCTCGTTGCGGCGGCGGGCGCGCTGGTGACGGTCTGGTGCACCGGCATGATCTACGCCTCGCTCAAGCCCGTCCGGCAGTGGCACCACCCGATGGTCCCCTGGGGCTACCTGCTCTTCGCCGCCTTCTGCGGCGCCGCGCTCCTCGCCGCGCTGGCCGCCCTCTGGGGCGAGGCGCGCATCCCGGCGACCCTCGCCGCGCTGCTCGGCGCGGGTGCGATCGCCCTCAAGCGCGCCTATTGGGACAGCATCGACGGGCCGAAGCCGGCCGAGGCGTCGAGCATCGAATCCGCCACCGGCCTCGGCAGGATTGGCGCGACGCGCCCGCTCGACCCGCCGCACACCGAAGCGACCTGGCTGACGCGCGAGATGGTCTTCCGCGTCGCCCGCGCGCACCGGATGCGGCTCCGCCGACTGACGCTCACCGGCTTCGCCGTCGCGACCGTGCTAGCCCTCTTCGCCCTACCGCTGCCGGGCGCGACCGCTGCGCTCCTGCTGGTGCCGGCCGCCGCCATCGCCTGCGCCGCCATGCTGGCCGAACGCTGGCTGATGTTCGCGGAGGCGACGCACAGTGTTTCGCTCTACTACACGGGGCAGGCCTGAGGTCGCGCGATTTGTCACGCCTATGGTGCGACTGGTGACATTTTCGTAACCGGCTTGACGCAGCGCGCAGCCCGACGGCAAGGATCGAGGAACAACATCACAACCGGGCCGCCCGAATGCCTTTTGCCGACCATCGGCCGGATCCGGCCGGGATTGCGCGTTTTCGCGCCCTGTGCGGCGACCGCCGCTGGTCGGCGAGGCTGGCCGACATCTCTCGCCGCGCCGGCACCGCCTCGCTCGCCGGGCGCGTCGCGCTGCAGCGCCACGCCCTCGAACTCACCCTCGCCCGGCTGGCAGAGCCCGCCGCGCTGGAAAAGGCGAGCCGCGCCGAGCGGTGCGTGATCGCCTTCGCGACAGAGGCGGTGAAGCTCGCCGAGACGCTCCCCGCAACCTCGCGCAAGCGGCTGCGCGCGCGCATCGAGGCCGGGCTGACGGGCGAGGCGACCCTCGCCCCGCTGTTCCACCTTCTGCGGACCGCAGCGCTGGCCCGCTCCCGCGGCTTCGAGGTCGCCTTCAGCGGCCTCGCCGAGGAGACGCCCTGGGACCTCGTTGTGACGCGCGAGGGCCAGGCGGCCGAGGTGGTGTGCGAAACCATCTCCGCCGAGGAAGGCCGCCAGGTGCATCGCGGCGACTGGTGTGCGCTGGTGGACCGCATCAACCCCGAGCTCCAGACCTGGCTCGCCGCCCATCCCGGCCGCTACCTGCTGAAGATGACGCTGCCCGGCGGCATGGCGACTGATGCGCAGGTCGCCGAGCTGCACGGCCGCATCTCCACCCTGCTCTCCGAGCAGAAGCGCCAGGACGCCGGCGCCGACGCCGTGCTGAAGCTCGACCCCCTGGTGCTCGCCGGCGCCCAGGCGGCCGCGCGCGGCCTGCCCGCCCAGCTCCGCGCCCAGTTCGGCGAGGAAGCGCACCTTGCCGTGACGGCAGCGGCCGATGGCGGCTCGGTCTTCGTCATGGCCGCCCGCGCGGGGCGCGAGAACGCCATCGCCGAGGCCGCCTGCCGCCGCATGGGCGAGGCCGCCGAGACCCGCCTGTCCGGGAAGCAGCCTGGCATCCTCGCCGTCCTCCTCGACGACCTCGACCGCACCGAATGGCGGTCGCTCCGCGAGCGGATGGACCTGGAAGGCGCCACCCGCCGCTGGATGACGGAGCCCTCGGCCCGGCGCGTGGTCGCGGTGTCCTGCATGTCGCGGCTGGAGCTGCTCGGCGTGGCCCCGCCCGATGGCGCGCCGGAGGGCGAGCTGCGCTTCCGCAACCCGGGCCACCCGGCGGCGAAGTCGCAGGCCCTGGCACCTGCCATCCTGTCGTCGAATTGACCACACCGACGGCGCGCAACCGCCATCGGGAATTCACGTTCTGCTCCCACATTCCCGGAGCCGCCGCCCCGCGTGGGCGGCTGCCCGGCCCCCCGAGTAGGACCGAACCCATGACCGAGCGCGAGATCGAGACGAAGCTGGCCGAGCTCGACCGCCTGCTGAACGATCCCGAGACGCGCATGGACCCGCACCGTGTCTGGGCCTTGCTGGCGGAGGTGAGCGCCCCGCAGGTCGCCGAGCGCACTGCGGCCACCCCGATGCCCGGCTTCTCCGACGCGACGCGGGCGGTGGTCGCGCGCGGCTGAACATCCCCGCCTCGCCCGGCCGGCTGAACATCACGTCACCATCTGGCATGGCGGTTGCAACCTTCGGCCACGCGGCACCCGTGACCCAAGGGAAGCCGCCATGTCCCTCTCCCGCCGCGCGCTGCTCGCCGCGCCCGCCTTCCTCGCAGCTGGCGCTTCCAGGGCATCCACGCCTGGTACTTCCTCGCCCGCGAGCGCGGCTGGTTCCGCGAGGCCGGGCTCGAGGTCACGCTCGACCAGGGCGAGGGCTCCTCGGCCACCGTCACGCGCATCATGTCCGGTGCCTATGACGCAGGCTTCGGCGACATGACCGCGATCATCCAGCAGGCAGCCGCCCGTCCGGGCGAGGCGCCGCTGATGGTCTACCAGATCTACAACCGCCCGCCCTTCGCGCTGATCGTGAAGTCGGGTTCGCCGATCCGCAGCATCCAGGACATTCCCGGCAAGCGCATCGGCGGCTCGCCGGGGTCCACGACGATGCAGCTCCTGCCGCTGTTTGCGCGGCTCAACAACCTCGACCTCTCGCGCAGCCCGCTCGTGTCGATCGCGCCCGCGCTGCAGGAGCCGATGCTGATCCGCGACCAGTTTGACGTCGGCGCGGTCTTCACCGTGACCGCGCACACCAACTTCCGCGCCCTCGGCCTCGATCCCGACCGCGATCTGCGCTGGTTCCTTTTCGCCGATCTCGGCATCGACCTCTATTCGAACGGCGTGATGGTCAGCCAGCGCCTCGCGCGCGACAACCCGGCGGCCGTGCGCGGCCTCGTCGCCGCGACCAACCGCGCCATGCTCGAGATCGGCCGGAATCCCGCCCTTGGCGCCGAGGTGATGCGCCGCGTCGAGCCCACCATCAACGCCGACCTCGAGGCCGGACGGATCGCCTTCGCCTGGCGCAGCCTCATCGCGACGGAGGAAGCCGCGCGGCTCGGCGCCGGCGACCTCGACGAGCAGCGCCTCGGCCGCGCCATCGCGCAAGCCGTGGAGGTGTTCACCCTGCCCCGCACGCCGACCGCGTCGGAGGTGTTCCGCCGCGACTTCCCGCCGCCGGCGGCCGAGCGCGCGGTGACCCCTCCGCGCGCCTGAGCGGAGCGCCCTCGCGCCGGGGCGCGGCGGCGCCTATCCTCTCGGCGGCGCCGCGTGGCGCCGCCCCGGAGGCCGCGTGACCCTGACGAGCCGCCTCGTCCTGCTCCTTCCGCTTCTCGCGGCGCCCGCCGCGGCGCAGGCGCCGCCTCCGGCCGCTGCGCAAAAACCGACGCCCTTCGCGATGCGCGTCGAGCTCGCCTCCGGCTCCGCCGCGCTGCGCGTGCCGGGCCTCGATGGCTGGGGCGGGCTGCAGCAGGGCGCGATGCTGTCCGCCGGCGCGACGCTGCGCACGGGACCGGGCGGACGGGTCGTCGCGGCGCTGCCGGGCACGCTCCTCGCCCTCGACTCCGGGGGGGCGCTCGACCTCACGCGGCTCGACACGGGGGGCGTCCAGGCGATCCTCAACGGCGGCAGCCTCGCCCTGCTGGTGACGCAGCTGCCGGGCGGCACGCTGCAGGTCGCCACGCCGCGCGGCGTCGCCGAGCTGCGCAGCCCGGGCCGCTACCTCGTCGAGGCGGGGGACGCGACGCGCCCCACCCGGCTCTCGGTCTTCATCGGCGCCGCACGGCTGGTCACCGCCGCGGGGGCCGTGCCGGCGGAGGCCGGCCAGGCGGCCTTCGTCCCGCCCGACAGCCTGGCCCGCCTCGCGCCCGCGGGCCCGCAGGCCGCGCTCCTCGCCTGGCTCGCCGGGGAGTCGCCAGAGCCCGGCAGCATCGTCCGTCCGAGCGCGCCGCCCGAGCCGCCGAGGCCGCCACCCTCCGCCTCCGTCGCGATCGAGACGCAGGTGCTGGTGCCCTATCCGGTCTTCGTGCCGTCCCACCCGCCCGGCTGGCATCGCCCGCCGGGGGGCTGGCCGGGCGGCGCGGCTGCCCCGCTGCCGCAGACCTCCTTCGGGCCGCCGCCCTTCTCGGGCGGACCTTTGCCGCCCCTGGTCCCGCCGGCGCCGCCACCCTCCCTGCCCTCCGCCGTGCCGATCCCGATGCCGGCGCCGCGGCACGCCCTGCCGCCGGTCGGCCAGGCTGCCCCGGGCCTCCGCGGCACGACGACGGTGCCGGGCCCGCAGCGCTGAGCGCCGCCGCTCATCGCAGCAGGCCGGCGGTCGGGGTGAGCCGGCCGCGCTAGACCTTGTGCGCCTCGAGCGCGCTCGGGTGGAACAGCTCCTCCGGCGCCAGCGCGCGATCCGAAAGGCTCTGCGCGTGATGGTGACGCAGGAAGTAGTCGAAGACGTGCCGGTTGGGCGCGAGGCCGTAGCTGAAGAAATCCTCGCCCATCATCTGCCGCGCGCGGCGCAGGTTCTCCTCGACGAAGGGCAGCGTGACCTTGGTGGCCGAGGTGTCCGTCAGCCGCTCCAGCGCGATGCGCTTCGAGCGTCCGAAGGCCTTCACGACGGCGCCCGGCAGCCAGGGATGCGCCTCGACCAGCGGCCTCCGGATGCCGAGGACATGCATCACCGGGAAGATGCGGGTCTTCTCGTACCAGGCGACCGCCTCCGCGGTCGGGTCGTCGAACAGCCAGCGGATGTTGGGATCGCCGCGCTCGAAGCAGGAGGGCGCGCGCGGGCCCATCACGCCGTCCAGCTCGCCCTCGGCGAGCATGCCGGAGATCGTCCTGCCGGCCGGTGCATCCTCCACGCGCACGCCCTCGGGCAGCGTGACCGAGAGCTTCTCGATCCGCCCCGGCGTCTCGTAGCCGCCGCGCACCCATGCGATGTCGCGCTGATGGACGCCGTACTCCTCCTCGAGGATCGCGCGCGCCCAGACATTCGCGGTGAGCTGGTATTCCGGCATGCCGATCCGCTTCCCGCGCAGGTCGGCCGGAGAGCGGATGCCGCGATCGGCGCGCACCACGATGCAGGTGTGGCGGAAGGCGCGCGACGGGAAGACGGGCACGGCGACATAGGGGCTGTCGCCGCGCGCGACGCGCAGCGCATAGGACGACAGCGACAGCTCGCAGACGTCGAAGGCCTCGTGCCGCATGGCGCGGAAGAAGATCTCCTCCGGCTCGAGCAGCATGAATTGCGGGTCCACCGCGTCGATCCCCACCTCGCCCCCGACGAGGGGCATCATCCGGTCATAGGGACCGATGGCGACCGAGAGCTGAAGGCGGCTCATTCGGCGGCCTGAGCCGGGGGCGCCGCGACGAACCGCGTGCGCTCGAGCTCCGTCGTGCCGAGCGTCCGCCAGTCGGTCGTCTTCGGCACCACGCCCTCGAAGCTCGCGATGTCGCGCAGCGGCACCTGTGGCGCCGTGCGGCCGAGCGCCGGGGCGCCTTCCGCCAGCGCCTTCGCCGCCTCGATCATCAGCCGCCGCCACTGCACGATGGCGACGTCGGAGGCGCCGAGACGTTCGGAGGTCCGGTCGGCGATCGGGCCCATGCTCTCCCACATCGCCATGTCCTGCGCGGGGATGCCCTTGATGCCGGTGAAGTTGCCGGCGCGCATGTGGTGCCGGTCCTGGAGGTAGTCGTTGTCGCGCACCCGCAGCCGCGACCAGCCGCGCTCGGGGAAGACGTCCACGCCCGGCGTCAGCGCGAGGAAGCGCCGCCATTCGGCGGTGGAGGGCACGTCCGGCCCCTCGCCCCAGGCGATGAAGTGGAACATGCAGGTCGTGTCGTCCACCGGAACCGTCACCTGCGCGACGTTGTAGCTCGCATTCGGCGGGATGAGGCTGGTGACCGGCGCGACGAAGGTCGTGATGCGGATGTAGTCATGCGTCGCCGCGTTCTGGATCGGGCGGCGGATCGCGGCGTAGCGGAAGCCGTAGGAGGTCAGCTGCACCTGCAGCCGCGGCGCCTTGTCCGTGGAAGGCCGCGTCCAGTTCTTCGCATTCGCCCCCGCGCGCCCGACGCGCGCCGGCACCATGTCCGAGGAATGCAGCGAGGAGGAATGCGCGGAGTCGATCTGCCCCTCGACCACCTGCGCCCAGTTGCAAGCCACGCGCGCCGTGCCGATCGCGACACGCGTCTCCGGCGTCGGCGCGAAGGGCGGCGGCTCGAATTCCGGCATCGCCTCGCGCGCGCCCATCCAGGCCCAGACGAAGCCGCCCGCCTCGGTCGTCGGATAGGCCTTGTGACGGAACCTGGCGGCCGCGCAGGCCTCCGGGGGCTCGCTCGGCATCTCCACGACGGTCCCGTCGGCATCCACCTTCCAGCCATGATAGAGGCAGCGCAGCCCGCCTTCCTCGACCCGGCCGTAGACGAGGCTCGCCTTGCGGTGCGGGCAGGACTCGCCGACCAGGCCGACGCGCCCCTCCGCATCGCGATAGGCGACGAGATCCTCGCCGAGCACGCGCACGCGCACCGGCTTGCCCTCGGGCTCCTCCACCTCCTCCGACAGGCAGACGGGCAGCCAATGCGCGCGCATCAGGCGCCCCATCGGCGCGTCGCTCTCGACACGGCAGAGGGTCTCGTTCTCGGCGGCGGTGAGCACGGGTGTTCCTCCTTGCCGGAAATTGCTTAGCCTCCTAACTATGAGGCCGCCTTCCGACGAGGACAAGGAGCGAGGGCCCGCGTGACCGAGGACGTCTTCACCCCGCTGCGCGTCGCCGCCACCACGCGCATCGCCGAGGACATCTACCGCTTCGACCTCGTGCACCCGGCGGGCGAGGCGCTGCCCGCCTTCACTGCGGGCGCGCATCTGAAGCTGCGAACGCCCAACGGCCTGCTGCGCCGCTACTCGCTGTGCTCGGACCCGCAGGACACGGCCGCATACAGCATCGCCGTGAAGCGCGAGGCGACCGGCGCCGGCGGCTCCGCGGCCATGTGCGACACCGTGCGCGCGGGCGACCTGCTGCCCTGCACCGCGCCGCAGAACGACTTCCCGCTCACGGGCCGGCCGGTGTCGCGCGTCTTCATCGCGGGCGGCATCGGCATCACGCCGATCATGGCGATGATCCACGAGCTGGAAGGCGCCGGCGGCCCGCCCTGGAAGCTCTGGTACCTCACACGCTCCCCGGCCCACACCGCATTCCGCGAGGAGCTGCGCGCCTACGGGCCCAGGGTCGTCCTGCACCACGACGGCGGCGATCTTGACCGCGCCTTCGACCTCTGGCCCGTGCTCGAGCAGCCGAAGGGCCGGCACGTCCATTGCTGCGGCCCGCGCGGCCTGATGGGAGCGGTGCGCGACATGACCGGCCACTGGCCGCCCTCCGCCGTGCATTTCGAGGATTTCGGCGGCGCGGCGAAGCCCCGGCCCGAGGACGCGGCCTTCCGGGTGCGGCTCGCCCGCAGCGGCACGACGATCGAGGTCCCGGTCGGCACGACGATGCTCGACGCGCTGCGCGCCGCCGGCCACGCCCTGCCCTCCTCCTGCGAGACCGGCACCTGCGGCACCTGCCGCACGCGCCTGCTCTCCGGCACCGCCGAGCACCGCGACCTCGTGCTGATGGAGCACGAGCGGGCCGGCTTCGTGATGCCCTGCGTGTCACGCGCGGCGGCGGGCTGCGCGGAGCTGTCGCTCGATCTGTGACGCCGGCGCGATAGCCTCCGCGCCAGCCCCGCCTCCGAGTGCCCGATGGGGCACGGGCGGCATCACACCGCCGGGAAACCTCAGGATCCGGACGGCGCGTCCGGCCGTGGCCGGGATGTGGCATGGGCCGCTAAGTCATTGAGGCATATCGAATACAATTACACGGTTGACAATCTATATGCCTTTACGCGTACAAGTTGCTGGTCACGATTTCGCGAGGCTTATCCGTGCCAGCAACCGTTTCCACTTCGCGTTCCGCGCTCATCGAGGCAGAGGCCTTCGACGCGAGCTCCACGGCTTCGTTGTGGCAGCGTACGACCGATCTCACTGCCTCCGGCCAAGCCACCCTCAGTGTCCGCCCGGGCCTGTCCTCCGCGGGCACCACCATTCCGCTCAACACCGACGGCCACCTTGCCTACACGGTCGATTTCGCCGAGGCGGGGACCTACCGGATCCTCCTGCGCGGCAAGGCGACAGGGCAGCTGGTGGACAGCGACACCGTCCGCGTCGGCCTCGATGGCAAGGACCTCACCGGGACCGACGGCCTGATCGGCGCGAATCTCGGATATGACTGGACAACCGAACCGAGCCTGACAGTCACCGTCACTACGCCCGGCACCCACACGGTCGACATCTGGGCGCGGGAATCCGGCTACCAGCTCGACGCCATCTACGTCACGCCGAACCTGAGCGAGCGGCCGGGCGAGATGCAGGCTGTGCGCTCAGGGACCTTCTGGGACGCGGCTGGCATCAACACGCATGTGAGCTGGCGCGGGACCGGCTACGGCGACGTCTCGCGCGTGCAGAGCGCGCTCGACTACGTGGGCATCCGCAACCTGCGCGATGGCATGTACCAGACCGCCGACGGCCCGCGCTTCGACATCCTCGGCCAGGCGGGCTTCAAGTTCGACCTGCTGATGTCGCCCGAGCTGGGGCTCGGCATCAAGGAGCAGCTCGACCTCATCGCAGGGCGCGGCTCGGCCGTGCGCTTCATCGAGGGTCCGAACGAGGTCGACATCAATCCGTTCAACTATGCCGGCCTCACCGGCTATCAGGCGGTGTCCGCCTACATGCGCGATCTCGACTCTGCCGTCGCCGCCAATCCCACGCTGGTCAAGCTGCCGATCTTCCAGGCGAGCATCGCCCACAGCAGCGCCAACGGGAACCTCGGCGCGCTGGGCGCGCCAGCGGACTACGCGAACGCGCATGTCTACTTCAACAACGGCAGGCCGCCGAGCGACATCGTAGACAAGATGGTCATCGCCGCGCAGCTCGACGCGCCGGGCGCGACGCCGGTCGTCACCGAGAGCGGCTACTACACGGGCGGCCTCGAGACCTGGGGCCGCGTCTCGGAGGAGGCGCAGGCGAAATACACGCCGCGCATCCTGCTCGAGTTCTTCTCGCACGGCGTCGAGCGCACCTACCTCTACGAGCTGATCGAGCCCTTCGCCACGACCGACTCGTGGGACAGGACGCTAGGCCTCTTCCGCAATGACGGCACGCCGAAGCCGGCCGCCGATGCCGTGAAGCACCTGATGTCGGTGGTGCGAGATGATCCGGCCGCGACCTTCACGCCGGGGACCCTGAACTACAAGCTGCAGGGAATGCCTGCATCGGCTGAGGACCTGCTCCTGCAGCGGTCGGACGGCACCTTCGTGCTCGCGCTCTGGAACGACGTGAAGGTCTTCGATCCCGCCACGAACAAGCCGGTCTATGTGCCGCCCGCGCCGATCACACTGAGCTTCGGCGATACCGTGAAGAGCATCGTCATGACGGACACGCTGACCGGCGCCAAGACAACGCTGGCGGCGGGGCCGAGCCTGCGCCTCGACGTCCCCGATCACGCCGTGCTGCTGGAGATCCAGAAGGACGGCTCCGTCGTGACGCCGACGCCCACTCCGACGCCGTCCCCGACGCAGGCGACGGTGAGCTTCCAGCAGGGCGTGAACGGCTATGCCGGCACGCGCGACACGGAGCTGCGCCAGGCGGCGCCGACCACCTCGCAGGCGACCGCAACCACCATCGGCGCAGACGGCGACACCCCGAGCGGCACCGGACAGGAC